>Ga0080006_1129555_pt1 | contig 240009 bp, 227 predicted proteins | sample RS3BMetagenome_FD_69209 | JGI IMG/M metagenome (GOLD analysis project Ga0080006, IMG submission 69209) | Ferric oxide microbial mat and aquatic microbial communities from Rainbow Spring, Yellowstone National Park, USA - RS3B (SPADES... ...
CGACAGGCCGGGCCGTTCACCAGGGGGGTCGACGACTGACGTGGGACCGACGACCGTCGGGAGCGCATCGGACGGGGTGGCGAGTGCCATGGGGCCAGCCTCGCCGGTGGGTGTGACGGTGGGGCGGGGGAGGTGTGGCGGAGGGCCAGGTCACGGCCCTGGATAGAATGAGAACATGACCGAATCCACCCGCTCAGACCGTCCGACCGGCACCTTCACCGTCAAGCGTGGACTCGCCGAGATGCTGCGTGGCGGCGTGATCATGGACGTGGTCGATGCCGAGCAGGCCAAGGTGGCCGAGGACGCCGGTGCCGTGGCCGTCATGGCCCTGGAGCGGGTGCCCGCCGACATCCGCCGTGACGGCGGTGTGGCGCGGATGAGCGACCCGGCCCTGATCGAGGGGATCAAGGCAGCGGTCACCGTCCCGGTCATGGCCAAGGCCCGCATCGGGCACTTCGCCGAGGCCCAGGTGCTGGCCGCCCTCGGGGTCGACTTCATCGATGAGAGCGAGGTCCTCACCCCGGCCGATGAGGCCCACCACATCGACAAGTGGAACTTCGAGGTCCCTTTCGTGTGCGGCGCCACCAACCTTGGCGAGGCACTCCGGCGCATCTCCGAGGGGGCGGCCATGATCCGGTCGAAGGGTGAGGCCGGGACAGGCAACATCGTCGAGGCCGTGCGCCACCTCCGGTCGATACTGGGCGACATTCGGAAGGTGACCGAGGCCGACTCCGCGGAGCTGTATGTGTGGGCGAAGGAGCTGGCCGCCCCCATCGGGCTGGTCCAGGAGATCGCAACCACCGGCCGCCTGCCCGTCCCACTGTTCTGCGCCGGAGGCATCGCCACCCCGGCGGACGCGTCCCTGGTGATGCAGCTGGGGGCCGAGGCCGTATTCGTCGGCTCGGGCATCTTCAAGAGTTCGAACCCGTCCCTGATGGCACGTGCCGTTGTCGAGGCCACGGCCCACTACGCCGACGCGGAACTGGTGGCCAAGGTGTCGACCGGGCTCGGTGACGCCATGGCGGGCCAGGAGATCGACACGCTCGGTGTGCACTTGGCCGACCGTGGCTGGTAGCCGCGCCGCCGGCACCCGTCGGCTCGCGGCCCGTTGACGATCGGGGTACTCGCCCTCCAGGGTGACGTCCGTGAGCACGCGGCCGCGTTTGCCGACCTGGGTGAGGGGGTGGCCGAAGTGCGCCGTGCGGACGACCTCGCTGGCCTTGCCGGCCTGGTGGTGCCCGGCGGTGAGTCGACGACGCTGTCGCTGCTCCTCAGGTCGTCCGGCCTGGCCCATCCGCTCGCCGAGGTCCTGGGCACGGGGCTGCCGGTCTTCGGCACCTGTGCGGGGATGATCCTGCTGGCCACCTCGGTGCTCGACGGCCGGGACGACCAGCTCAGCTTCGGGGTGATCGACCTCACCATCCGCCGCAATGGCTACGGGCGCCAGATCGCCTCGTTCGAGGGCACGGTCGACGTCCCCGCCCTCGGCGACGAGCCGCTTCCCGCCGTCTTCATCCGGGCCCCGGTCGTCGAGTCGTCCGGGCCCGGGGTGGAGGTCCTGGCTACGCTGCCGGGCGTGGGAGGCGGGCCTGACCGACCGGTCGTGTGCCGCCAGGGGCCCGTCCTCGTGGCGTCCTTCCATCCGGAACTCACCACGGACCGTAGGCTGCAACGGCTGTTCGTGGAGATGACGAAAGAAGAGAGGCGTTAGGCGATGTCGGGACACTCCAAGTGGGCGACCACCAAGCACCAGAAGGGCGCGAAGGACGCGGCCCGGGCCAAGGTGTTCGCCAAGCTGATCCGCCAGATCGAGGTGGCCGCCCGGGAGGGTGGCAGCGACATGACCGCCAATGCCAGCCTGCGCACCATGTACACCAAGGCCCGTGAGGCGTCCGTGCCGCTCGACACCATCGAGCGGGCCATCAAGCGGGGCTCGGGCGAACTCGAAGGCGTGCGCTACGAGTCGATCGCCTACGAGGGCTATGCCGCCGACGGCGTGGCCGTCATCGTCGAGTGCCTGTCGGACAACCGCAACCGCACCGGCGCCGAGATCCGGAACCTGTTCTCCAAGAATGGCGGCGCCATGGCCGAGCCGGGCTCGGTGAGCTGGCAATTCGAGCGCAAGGGCGTGATCGCCGTGCCTCGGACCTACGACGAGGAGCGCATCCTCGAGGTGGCGATGGAGGCGGGTGCCGAGGACCTGGCCGACGAGGACGAACGGTGGCTGGTGACCAGCGACCCGAACGACCTCATGGCGGTGCGGGCCGCCCTCGAGGAGGCCGGACTCGAGCCCGGAGCGCCGGAGCTGACGATGCACCCGACCTCGACGATCGAGGTGGCGACCGAGGCCGGGGCCAAGCGGGTGCTCCGGCTGATGGAGGTGCTCGACGACCACGACGACGTGCAGAACGTGTACGCCAACTTCGACATTCCTGACGAGGTCATGGCCGCCTACTCGGGCTGACGTGCCGGCCGGTCCCGGGGGTCACCCCGTGCCGCCGCCCCCCCGGCTACCATCGAACGCATGTTCGTCCTCGGGATCGATCCTGGGCTGTCACGCTGCGGCTACGGCGTGGTCACCCGACGCGGAGGCTCGTTGGCCGCCGTAGCGGGAGGCGTGATCTCCTCCCCGCACGCGATGGCCCTGCCGGAGCGACTGCGCACCCTGTCGGACGAGCTGCGCGCCCTGGTCGCCGAGTACCAACCTGATGCCGTGGTGGTGGAGCGGGTCTTCTTCCAGGTCAACGCCCGCACGGCCATGGCCACCGGCCAGGCCGCGGGAGTGGCCCTGGTGGCCGCCGCCGAGGCCGGCTGCGAGGTCGCCCAGTACACCTCGAACGAGGTCAAGCAGGCGCTGGTGGGCTACGGAGGTGCCACCAAGGACCAGGTCCAGCGCATGGTGGCCTCGGTGCTCGGCCTGGCCGAGCCGCCGCGCCCCCCCGACGTGGCCGACGCTCTGGCGCTTGCCGCCTGCCACCTGACCACCCAGGGCCTGCGCCGGGCCGTGGAGGCGGCCACGGCCGCCACGGCAGCGGCCACGACCCCCGCCACGACTTCCGGCGGGGCGGGGCTCGGGGCGACCCGGTGATCGGCTCCCTGCGGGGCACGCTGCTCGACCGCCCGTCCACCGGCGAGGTCATCGTCGAGGTCCAAGGGGTCGGGTATCGGGCATCGGTGCCGACCTCCGTCCTGGCCGGACTCGGGGCACCGGGCGCCGAGGTCTTCCTCCACGTGCACACCCACGTGCGTGAGGACGCAATCGTGCTGTACGGCTTCGCCCACGCCGACGAGCGCCGGTGCTTCGAAGCGCTGCTAGGGGCGCACGGGGTGGGTCCGTCGCTGGCGTTGGCCATCCTGTCGTCGCTGTCGCCGGCGGCACTGTCGACCGCCGTACTCGAGGACGACGTCGACACGCTGTGCCTGGTGCCCGGGGTGGGTAAGAAGACCGCGGCGCGACTCCTGCTCGAGCTGAAGGCCCGCCTCGATCTGCCGGCCCTCGATGGCGGAACGTCGCTGCCGTCGTCGTCCGGCTCGGCCAAGGGCGAGGCCCGGGCGGCGCTGAGCGAACTCGGGTACGCGCCCGAGGAGATCGCCGGTGCGCTCGACGGTGTGGACGCAGGGGTGCCGGTGGAGGAGATGGTTCGGACCGCCCTGCGCGAGCTGGTGCGTAACCGGTGACCCCGGATGCCCGCAAGGAGGTGCTGGCCGGACTCGGCGTCGACGCCGGTGTGGAGCACGACCCGCTCCGCCCGGTGGACCCTGCTGCGGCTCCGTCAGAAGAGGCCGACGAGATCGGGCTTCGGCCCCGGGCCCTGGCCGAGTTCGTCGGTCAGGGGCAGCTGACCGAGCACCTCCGCATAGTCATCGAGGCCGCCATCAAGCGCGATCAGCCCGCCGACCACCTGCTCTTTGCCGGTCCGCCCGGGCTCGGCAAGACCTCGCTGGCCGGCATCGTCGCCACCGAGCTCGGGGTCGGGCTGCGGGTCACATCCGGACCGGTGCTGGTGCGCTCGGGGGATCTCGCGGCCCTTCTCACGGACCTCCAGGAAGGGGATGTCCTCTTCATCGACGAGATCCACCGGATGCACCGCTCGGTCGAGGAGATCCTCTACCCGGCCATGGAAGACTTCAAGCTCGACATCCTGATCGGCAAGGGCCCGACGGCCCGCAGCATCCGGCTCGACCTGCCCCGGTTCACCTTGGTCGGAGCCACGACCCGGACCGGCCTGGTGGCGGGCCCGTTGCGCGACCGGTTCGGGTTCGTGGGCCGGCTCGATCTGTACGACCCGGTCGAGCTCGAGTCCATCGTCCTGCGCTCGGCGGGCATCCTCGGGGTGCCCATCGATCCCGAGGGCGCCCGACGGATCGCCGAGCGCTCGCGGGGCACACCCCGCATCGCCAACCGGCTACTCAAGCGGGTGCGCGACTTCGTCGAGGTGCGGGCGGAAGGGGCCATCACCTCGGACGCAGCCGTCGCCGGCCTGGACGTGTTCGGAGTGGACGAACTCGGCCTGGACAAGGTGGATCGGGCCATCCTCGATGTCCTCTGCCGCCGGTTCAACGGCCGGCCGGTAGGACTGACGACGCTGGCCCAGTGCATCGGCGAGGAAACCGACACCATCGAGGACGCCTACGAGCCCTACCTGCTGCAGCAGGGCCTGCTGCAGCGCACCGCCCGCGGTCGCATGGCCGGACCGCGGGCATGGGCCCACCTCGGGCTCCCCCCGGTGGACGCCACACTGCTCTGATCGGTCCCCCCGTTGCCGGAAAGTGCGGCTGGCGCCGTCTGACACCATGGGTGGGTGCCTTCCCCGCCCGCCCCGCCTTCCCCGCCTTCCCCGCCCGCGCCCGACGGACCGGCAGGCACGCCGATGGCGGCATACGACTACGACCTGCCCGAGTCGGCTGTGGCCCAGGATCCCGTCGAACCCCGCAGCGCGGCGCGCCTGCTCGTCGGCCCCGGCGTGGGCCCGGGGCCTGCAGCGGGTCCCGGGTCGGGCGATGGCCGTGGCGCGGTATCGGAGCACACGACCGTGTCCGACCTTCCCGCACTCCTCGGTCCCGGTGACGTCCTCGTGGTGAACGACACGCGGGTGCTGGCGGCGCGCCTGCGCCTGGTGAAGCTCTCCGGGGGCCGGGCCGAGGTCCTCCTCGTCGAGCCGCTGGGCCCGCCCGCCGCCGACGGGGTGACGGAATGGGCGGCCCTGGTCCGCCCCGGCAGGCGGTTGCCGCCTGGGACCCTGCTCGTGGAGGACGGGTCGGGTGCCGGGACGCGGACCGGACCGACCACGCCGGTGGCCGAGGTGGGCGAGCCGATCGACGACGGCCCCGACGGCCCGGGAACACGCCGGGTCCGCATTCTCGACCCGTCCGTCGTCGACCGCGCGGGCTCGATGCCCCTGCCGCCCTACATCCATCGTGCCCTCGGCGACCCGGACCGCTATCAGACCGTCTATTCGGTACCGGCGGGCCCGGCCGACCGCTCGGCCGCCGCCCCAACCGCTGGTCTCCACTTCACCCCGGACCTGCTGGCCTCGTGCGAGGCTGCCGGCGCCCGGCTCGCCCGGGTCGACCTGGCCATCGGACTCGACACCTTCAAGCCGGTCACGGCGGTGACGGCCGAGGCCCATGTGATCCATACCGAGCGATACCGCGTGCCGCCGGCGACGGTGGCAGCCTGCACGTCGGCCCGGCGGGTGGTGGCCGTCGGAACGACGGCCGTCCGGGCCCTGGAGTCGGCGGCGGCCACTGGCGAGCTGTCCGGGCGGACGGACCTCTACATCCACGGCACCTACGAGTTCCGGGTGGTGGACGTCCTGCTCACCAACTTCCACCTGCCGCGGTCGAGCCTGCTCCTGCTTGTCGAGGCGTTCTGCGGCCCGGTGTGGCGCGACCTGTACGCCCGGGCCCTCGCCGACCGCTACAGGTTCCTCTCCTTCGGCGATGCCATGGTCGTGGGCCGGGCCGGGACCAAGGGCGTGCCGGCGTGGGCGGCACCCACGGAGGCGGCACCCACGGAGGCGGCACCCACGGGCAGGTCGTCGATCGCGGCGGAACCAAGCCGGTGAACCCGCTCGTCGTCGAGGTGGGCGCCACCGACGGCGCCGCGCGCACCGGACGCGTGGTGACGCCGAGGGGTACCTACCGTGTTCCCGGGTTCATGCCGGTCGGCACACGCGGCGCGGTGAAGGGGCTGGACAGCGCCGACCTGGAGGCGTTGGGTGCGGAGGTGGTACTGGCCAACACCTACCACCTGATGCTGCGTCCGGGCGCCGACGTCGTGGCCGACCTCGGCGGACTCCACCGGTTCACCGGGTGGTCGGGCCACACGCTGACCGACTCCGGTGGGTTCCAGGTCCATTCGCTGCGCCCCAAGGTGGACGACGACGGGGTGACCTTCGCCTCCGTCTACGACGGGAAGGCGACCCGGCTCACTCCCGAGTCGGCCGTCGACGTCCAGGGGCTCCTGGGTGCCGACATCCAGATGGTCCTCGACGTGTGCGCCAGCCTGCCCGCCACCCCCGACGCGCTGCGCCTCGCCGTCGACCGCACCTCGGACTGGGCGGCGCGGGCCCGGGACCGCTTCGTCCGCACCGAGGGGCGCCCGGAGAATCAGGCGCTGTTCGGCATCGTCCAAGGGGGCACCGACCTGCGCCTGCGGGTGGAGTCGGCCGAGCGAACGGTCGACCTGGCGTTCGACGGCTACGGCATCGGGGGCCTGTCGGTGGGGGAGTCCCGGGCCGAGATGCTCGAGGCGCTCGCCGTCACGCTCCCCCTGCTCCCTCCCGACCGCCCCCGGTACCTGATGGGGGTGGGGGACCCGATCGGCATGCTCGAGGCCATTGCCGTCGGCGTCGACCAGTTCGACTGCGTGGCCCCGACTCGGGCCGCCCGCCACGGCTCGATGTGGACCACCTTCGGCCGGCTCAACCTGCGCAACGCCGCCCACGCCCGCCACGACGGCCCGATCGACACATCGTGCCCGTGCTCCACGTGCGCCCGCTGGTCGCGGGGCTACCTGCGCCACCTGCTGTCGGTGGGGGAGCCGACGGCGTCGCGGCTGCTCAGCATCCACAACCTGACGTACGTGCTCGGACTCATGGACGAGGCCCGGACCGCTGTGGCCGACGGGCACCTGGACGGGTTGCGGGCCCGCACCGCGGCCGTCTGGGGGCGCTGAGGCCCGGGAGGCGACCGGAGGCGCCGGCGTCCCCGTGGCGCGTAAGCCCTGGGCTACAGTCGGAGGGCTGTGACGACCCCCACCCCCATTTCCGACGTTCGATGATGCACGCCCTCGGGGCGGTCGCCCTGCTCCTCGCCAACGCGCCGGCCCCGAAGAAGACAGGGAGCTCGCTCTTCCTGCCGATCATCATCGCCATCGGCGCAGCCTTCTACTTCCTCATCTACCGACCCCAGCAGCGCAAGCAGAAGGCGGCCCAGTCCCAGGCCCGGACGTGGGAGGTCGGCGACGAGGTCGTCACCGCCGGCGGCATCGTGGGCCGGGTGCTCGACATCACCGACGACCGGGTCACGCTCGAGACGAGCGTCGGCGCCTCGTTCACCGTGCTGCGGCCCTACGTCCTGCGCAAACTCGAACCTGCGGAGCCGCCGGCGGACGTCGTGGACGAACACGAGGGCCCTCCGGACCACGACGCACCGATCCCGCCGCCACGACCGATCGCATCGGGCGGGGACGCCGCCCCGGACGCGGCGCCACCGACCCACCCCGACGACGACGGTGACGCAGGCACGAGCACTGGCGGGTCCGACGGACCCCCGATCATCTGAGCACGATGAAGGACAAGCGCTCCCTGTGGGTCAGCCTGCTGACGACGGTCGTCGCGACGGCGATCCTGTTCGTGGCCGTGCTCGCTGCGGGCTGGGCCCCCAAGCTGGGCCTCGACCTCGCCGGCGGCCTCTCGGTGGTCTACGAGACCCACACCCCGGTGACCCCGGCCGAGCTCGACACCATCACCACCATCCTCAACGAGCGGGTCGGGGGGTCCAGCGGTGCCACCGTCTCCAGCCAGGGCACCGCACCCTGTCCGGACAAGGTCCACCGCTGCGCGCTGATCGGGGCCTCGGTGCCCGGCCAGAAGAACACCCAGGCGATCCTCGACCGACTCGGAAAGACGGCCCAGCTCTTCTTCCGTCCCGCGGCCTGCGGCGCCCCGGCGGTCACCGTGGCCAAGGGCCTGACACCGTCCACCGGTCCGCTCCCGAGCTGCTCGGCGACGTCGGCGCTGACCGCGGCCAACCTGGCCGTCAACACGAGCACCCAGGCGGCGACGCAGACGCCGCAGCCGGACCCGCAGTTCGGGGCGTACGCATCGACGTCGCCGCTCAACGACTCGAAGTCGGCGACGGTGCTGATCCCGGCGCTCACTGGCAACACCTACTCGCGGTACGTCCTCGGGCCGGCGGGTGTGACCGGCTCGCAGATCAAGTCGGCCAACGCGTCGCTGAACCAGGGCGGGCAGTGGACGGTCAACATCAACTTCACGCCCGCCGGCGCCACGGCCTGGGACACCCTGGCCCAGCAGCAGTTCCACGCCATCATCGGCATCGACCTCGACGCCCAGGTGATCTCGGCACCGATCACCCAACCGGGGCAGTCGTCGTTCACGTCGTTCGCCGGCCAGGTGCAGATCTCGGGCAGCTTCACCGAGGACCAGGCCAAGACGCTGGCCACCGAGCTGAACTTCGGCGCCCTGCCGGTGAAGCTCGACCAGCAGACCATCCAGACCGTGTCGCCGTCGCTCGGCAAGTCGTCGCTCCAGGCCGGTCTGATCTCGGGCGCCATCGGCCTGCTGCTGGTCATGATCTACACGGTCATCTACTACCGCCTGCTCGGGTTGGTGGTCGTCTCCGGCCTGGCCTTGACCGGCGTGCTCCTGTGGTCGATCATCGCCGTCCTCGGGCAGACGCAGAACACCACCATCGACCTGGCCGGCGTGATCGGCATCATCGTGTCCATCGGCATCACCGTGGACTCCTACATCGTCTACTTCGAACGCCTGAAGGACGAGGCCCGATCGGGGCGCACGGTGCGCACCAGTGTCGACCGGGGCTTCAAGAGCGCATTCCGGACGGTCCTGGCCGCTGACCTCGTGTCGTTGCTGGGCGCCATCGTGCTCTACTTCTTCTCCATCGGTCCCGTCCGTGGCTTCGCCCTGTTCCTCGGGATCTCCACGGTGCTGGACGTGATCGTGACCTACTTCTTCACGCGGCCCTTCGTGGTCCTGCTCGGTCGCAGCCGCAGCGCCACAGAGGCCAAGACCATGGGCGTCGCGAGCGGCCTCGGCATCCACGCGGAGGCCGACCGATGAGCCCTGACCGGCCGGAGGACGGCATGGACGGCATGGACGACATGGACGACATGGACGACGACGCCCACCAGGGAGTGGAGCTCGAGGAGGCGTTCGACGAGGAGCTCGACCACGCCGCCGAGCTCCAGGAGGCGGAGGACACCGGGGCCAAGCACCCGAATATCTTCCTGCGGCTGTACCGGGGTGAGACCTCGTTCGACTTCATCGGCAACCGCAGATGGTGGTTCGGCATCTCGGCAGTCATCATCATCATCGGGATCGTCTCGCTGTCGACCCGGGGCCTCAACGAGGGCATCGACTTCAAGGGAGGCCAGTCGTGGCTGGTCTCTTCCCAGAACCTCACCGTGGCGGAGGCGACCACGACGGTGACGACGGCCGGGGTGACAAACCCGACCGTCGTGCAGCTCACCAACCAGTTGAACGGCCAGAAGCAGATCCAGGTGACCGCGGACCTGGCGAACGTGCCCCCAGCCGAGCAGCAGGCCACCCTGTTGAAGGTGCAGAAGGCCTTGGCAGAGGCCGCGCACGTCAATCAGACGTCGGTGAGCGTCAACCAGGTGGGCTCCACGTGGGGATCGAACGTCACCCGCAAGGCCATCCAGGCCCTCATCATCTTCTTCGTCGTGGTGGCGGCGTACATCTCGCTGCGGTTCGAGTTCAAGATGGCCGTGGCGGCCATCGTCGCCGTCTTCCACGACATCCTCATCGTGGTCGGGATCTACTCCCTCTTCCAATTCGAGGTGACCCCGGACACCGTGGTGGCGGTGCTGACCGTGCTCGGCTACTCGTTGTACGACACCGTGGTGGTATTCGACCGCATCCGCGACAATGCCCAGGGACTGGGCGCGTCGGGCCGGCTCACCTACTCCGAGATGGTCAACCTGTCGATGAACCAGACCCTGGCCCGGTCGATCAACACGTCGTTGGTCGCCATCATCCCGGTGCTGTCGGTCCTGGTCATCGGGTCACTGTTCCTAGGCGCCACGACGCTGCAGAGCTTCGGTCTCGCCCTGGTCATCGGCCTCACCAGCGGTGCCTACTCGTCGATCTTTATCGCGTCGCCCCTGCTGGCGTCGATGAAGGAGCGCGAGCCCCGCTACGTCACCATCCGCCAGCGCCTCGAGGCCCGGGGTGACCGCGGTCCGGCCCTCACCCCGGCCATGGCCGCGTCGATGGCCGGCGCCGCGGGCGGACCGGGACGAGGCTCGTCCAAGGTCCGGTCGTCGTCCGGGGTGATCCGGCCGGGGGCCGGCTCGTCCAAGTCCGGCTCCAGCTCGTCGGGTGCCAAGTCGACGGGGTCGGTTGCGGAGCCGGGCTCCGGCTCGGGCACCTCGACGAGCGCCGGGCGAACGTCGCAGGGCTCCACCCGGCCCGCCGGGAACCGCCCCCCGCCCCGACCCCGCAAGGGCAAGGGTAAGGGCAAGAGGCGCTGACCCCGCACCTGGCGTCCCCCCAGTCCTCCGGCCCCGGCGGGTGGATGCCACCCAGCCCCCGCCACCTGGACCGGAGCACCCCGAGTCGTACCGCTCGGGCGACCGCTCCAGGTACCGTGTAGGGATGGCCCTGGCCACACCAGCCCCCACCGAGGGGGCGACGGACGACACCGCCGACGGCCCTGTCGGCTCGACGCTGCCTGCGGCCGAGGCCGAGCTCCTGGCTCCCGTGCTCTCCGCATTCCTGCGCCGCCACCCGGGGGACGACACCGCCCTCATCGTGCGGGCCGCCGAGACGGCCACGGTGGCCCATGCCGGGCAGATGCGCCGCTCGGGCGAGCCCTACGTCACCCACCCCATCGCCGTCGCCGGGATCGTCGCCGACCTGGGCCTCGATGCCCAGACGGTGGCCGCGGCCCTTCTGCACGACGCCGTCGAGGACACCGGAGTGACCACCGAGATCATCGAACGGGACTTCGGCCCGTCGGTGGCCCTGATCGTCGAGGGCGTGACGAAGCTGGACCGCCTCCAGTTCGACTCCAAGGAGGCCCAGCAGGCCGCCACCGTCCGCAAGATGCTCGTGGCCATGGCCAACGACTGGCGGGTCCTGATCATCAAGCTGGCCGACCGGCTCCACAACATGCGGACCCTGTCGGTCATGCCGGAGTGGAAGCAGCGCCGGACCGCCCAGGAGACCCTCGACATCTATGCGCCCCTGGCCCACCGCCTGGGCATCCAGGGCGTCAAGTGGCAGCTGGAGGATCTCTCCTTCGCCACCCTGCATCCCAAGCGGTACGCCGAGATCGAGCAGATGGTGGCCAGCCGGGCCCCGCTGCGCGACGAGTTCCTGGCACGGGTGCTGGTGGCGGTGCGCGAGCGCCTGGTGGCGTCCGGGGTGAACGCCGAGGTGACCGGCCGGCCGAAGCACCTGTGGAGCATCTACGAGAAGATGGTCGTGCGCGGGAAGGAGTTCGACGAGCTCTACGACCTGGTCGGCATCCGGGTGATCGTCGAGTCGGAGAAGGACTGCTGGGCCGCACTGGGCTCCATCCACGCCATCTGGCCGCCGGTCCAGGGGCGGTTCAAGGACTACATCAACTCGCCCAAGTTCAACCTGTACCAGTCACTGCACACGACGGTGATCGGCCTCGACGGCAAGCCCATCGAGGTACAGGTCCGGACCCACGAGATGCACCGGCGCGCCGAGTACGGGATCGCCGCCCACTGGGGTTACAAGGAGGGCAGCCAGCGCGATGTGGGGGTGTCCGCCGCCCGGGCCCAGGACGTGGCGTCGGGCGGTGCGGCCACCAAGTCCAAGCGGTCGAGGGACAAGCACGACAAGGACGGGAAGAAGGCGGCGCAGATGACACCGGCCCAACGGGCCGAGCTGGCCGAGCGCGACCGGCGGGCCGAGCGCCTGGCCCTGGCCAAGGAGACGTCGTCCACCACCGCCGAGGTCGAGTGGATGCAGCGGATCGTCGACTTCCAGAACGAGACGACCGACCCCATCGAGTTCCTCGAGGCACTGAAGCTCGACCTCGAGGAGGACGAGGTCTACGTCTTCACCCCCAAGGGCAAGGTCATCGCCCTGGCCGCCAACTCGACCCCGGTCGACTTCGCCTACAGCATCCATACCGAGGTGGGCCACAAGTGCATCGGGGCCAAGGTCAACGGTCGCCTCGTGCCCCTTGACACCCGACTCAACTCGGCCGACACCGTGGAGATCTTCACGTCCAAGGCGGAGACCGCCGGCCCTTCCCGTGACTGGCTGCACGTGGTGGCGTCGTCCCGGGCGCGGTCCAAGATCCGCCAGTGGTTCTCGCGGGAGCGCCGGGAGGACGCCATCGAGCTGGGGCGCGACGAGCTGATCAAGGAGCTGCGCCGCGAGGGACTGCCGGTGCAGAAGCTGGCCTCGGAGCACACGTTGTCCGACCTCGCCACGGCGATGAGCTACTCGGACGTCGACGCGCTCCACGCAGCTATCGGCGAGAACCGCATCTCGGCGCGGGCCGTGACCCAGAGGATCCTGCGCGAGCTGCGGGGCGGGATCATCGAGGAGCAGCTCCCGGTGACCGCCCGCCAGCAGCCGCTCGCCTCCCGTCCCGGCCGGGCCGCCTCGGTCGGCGTCTACGTCGAGGGGCTCGACGACATGATGGTGCGCCTGTCGCGCTGCTGCACACCGGTGCCGGGTGACGAGATCATCGGGTTCGTGACCCGTGGCCGGGGGGTGTCGGTCCACCGGGCGGACTGCGCCAATGCCGCGTCACTGGCCAGCCGCTCACGGGAGCGCCTGATCGAGGTCGAGTGGGACCACCGGTCGTCCGGCGTGTTCGTGGCCACCATCGAGGTGGTGGCCATCGACCGGTCCCGTCTTCTGGCCGACGTCACCAAGGTGGTGTCCGAGCACCACCTGAACATCGTGAGCGCCAACACGCAGACCGATGCCGACCGGATCAGCCGCATGCGCTTCGACGTGGAGCTGGCCGACCCCGCCCACCTCGAGTCCGTCCTCAACCTGATCCGCCACCTCGATGCGGTCTACGACGTGTACCGGATCCTCCCCGGGAAGAAGGACTGAGCCCCGTGTCCGACAAGACGCTTGCCGCGCGCGCCCCCAGCGGCACCCATGACGTGCTGTGGCCCGAATCGACCCGGTGGGAGGCGCTGCTCGCCCGGTTCGCCGACCAGGTGGAGCGCGCCGGCTACGGACTGGCCCACACGCCCATCTTCGAGGACGTGAAGGTGTTCCGCCGCGGTATCGGCGAGGGCAGCGACGTCGTCGGCAAGGAGATGTACGAGTTCGAGGACCGGGGCGGCCGCGCGCTCGCGCTCCGGCCCGAGGGCACCGCCCCGATGGTCCGGGCCTTCGTCCAGCACCGCCCGCCCCTGCCGTGGAAGGCCTGGTACGCCACGCCTGCGTTCCGCTACGAACGCCCCCAGGCCGGGAGGTACCGCCAGCACCACCAGCTGGGCGTGGAGGCCCTGGGCCCGTCCGATCCCGACCTCGACGTCGAGGTGATCGGCCTGGCCGACGGGTTCTTCCGGAGTCTCGGGCTGGAGCGGTTCGTCCTACGGGTCAACTCGATGGGCGACGACACGTGCCGCCCCGCCTACCTGGCCCTCCTGACCGACTACCTGGCTGCCCGACGCGGGCAACTGTGCGACGAGCACCGGGACCGGCTCGAGGCCAACCCGCTGCGGGCGCTCGACTGCAAACGCGACGCCTGCCGCGCCGCCACCGACGGCGCACCCGGGTTCGCCGACCACCTGTGCGCACCGTGTTCGGTGCATTTCGCCCGGGTCCGGGAGGGCCTGGAGGCCCGGAAGGTCCCCTACGTGCTGGACCACCGGTTGGTGCGGGGCTTCGACTACTACACGCGGACGACGTTCGAGTTCGCCTCCGACGCCCTCGAGTCGGCCCAGAACGGGATCGGCGGAGGCGGCCGATACGACGGCCTGGTCGAGATGCTGGGTGGGCCCCCGACCCCGGGCATCGGCTTCGGCGTGGGCATCGAGCGCATCCTCCTGGCCTGCGACGCCGAGGGCGTGTTCCCGGTGGCGCCGCAGCCGCTCGACGCCTTCGTGGTCGACACCGCCGGCGGAGCCCACGCCCGGGACCTGACCGCCGCCCTGCACGACGCCGGTCTGTCTGCCGACCGCGCCTACGACGACCGGTCGATGAAGGCCCAGTTCAAGGCGGCCGACAGGTCGGGTGCGTCCTGGGTGGTCATCGTGGGTCCCGACGAGGCCGCCTCGGGTACGGTGTCACTCCGCCCCCTGCGCGGCAGCGGGGACCAGCGGAGCGTGCCGGTCGACCATGTGGTCGACGCCGTGCGGTCCGCCGTCAGGGAGCACCCGGTCGGCCCCGCGGTCACATGACCGGGCGCCACGACTTCCGCCTCGTGGCCGGGGCACCAGCACCGATGACCCAGGAACCCGTGACCGGGACACCGGCACCCAGCGCCGCGGACTCCCTAACCGGGGTACGAGGAAAGGACCAGCAGTGACCGCTCCGAACGAGCCGACGACGAACCTCGGGGCCACCTCGATGCGCTCCCGCATGTGCGGTTCGCTGCGGACCGACGACGTGGGTACCCGGGTCACGGTGTGCGGGTGGGTCGCCAAGCGGCGCGAGCACGGCGAGCACCTGGCCTTCATCGACCTGCGCGACCACACCGGCATCGTCCAGTGCGTGGTACCGGGCACGGTGGACGTCCGGTCCGAGTACGTGGTCGCCGTGGAGGGCCTGGTCCGGGCCCGTCCCGAGGGCACGGTCAATCCCGAGCTGCCCACCGGTGAGGTCGAGTTGGCCGACTGCACCGTCGCCCTCCTCAACGCGGCCGACCCCCCGCCGTTCGCTGTCGACGACCGCGTGGACGTGGACGAGGTGATCCGCCTGAAGCACCGGTTCGTCGACCTGCGCCGCCCGACCATGCAGGCCAATCTCCGCCTTCGGGCCAGGGTCAACTCGGCACTGCGCGGCGCCATGGACCGTCAGGGCTTCGTCGAGGTCGAGACCCCGCTGCTGTGGGCGCCGACGCCCGAGGGCGCCCGCGAGTTCGCTGTGCCGAGCCGGCTCCACCACGGGTCGTGCTACGTGCTGCCGCAGAGTCCCCAGCTGGCCAAGCAGCTGCTGATGGTGGCCGGCGTGGACCGGTACTACCAGATCGCCCGCTGCCTGCGCGACGAGGACCTGCGGGCCGACCGGCAGTTCGAATTCAGCCAGCTCGACATCGAGGCCTCGTTCGTCAGCCAGGAGGACATCCTCGACTTCGTGTCCGAGGCCGTGCTCGACGCGGCCGAGTCCGTGACCGGCGAGCGGCCGGGCGAGGTGCCGCGGATGACGTGGGCCGAGGCCATGGACCGGTTCGGGACCGACAAGCCGGACCTCCGCTTCGGCATGGAGCTGGTGGACCTGACCGCCGTCTTCGCCACGACCGGGTTCCGTGCCTTCGCCGCGCCTTGCGTGAAGGCCGTCGTCCTGCCCGAGGGTGCCGCCCTCACCCGGTCACGCCTCGACACCCTGACCGAGCGGGCCAAGGCGCTGGGCGCCAAGGGACTTGCCTGGTTCAAGGTTACGTCCTCGGGGGAGGGGGGAAGCGTCGGTCTCGAGTCGCCGGTGGCGAAGTTCCTGTCCGACGACGAGCGATCCGGACTGCTGGGGGCCACCCGGGCCGGTGCGGGGGACCTGGTGCTGGTCGTGGCGGACGAGTACCGCCTGACCTGTCATGTCCTGGGCGCCCTTCGCCTGGAGCTGGGGGGACGTCCGGTGTCCGAGGGCCCGTACCGGTACCTGTGGGTGGTCGACTTCCCGATGTTCGACGGGGTGGACGATTCCGGCAACCCGATCGCCGCCCACCATCCGTTCACCATGCCGCACCCCGACGACATCGACCGGCTCGAGTCCGATCCCGCCTCGGTGCGGTCCCAGGCGTACGACCTGGTCCTGAACGGCTGGGAGCTCGGCTCGGGCAGTGTCCGCGTGCACCGGGCCGACGTCCAGAGCCGGATCTTCGCCGTGCTCGGGATCACCGAGGAGGAGGCGGCGTCCCGATTCGGCTTCCTGCTCGGCGCCTTCCGGTTCGGCGCCCCGCCCCACGCCGGGTTCGCCGTCGGCCTGGACCGCCTCGTGGCGATCTTCGCCGGGGAGGACAACATCCGCGAGGTCATCGCCTTCCCGAAGACCCAGTCCGGGTGGGATCCGATGACCGACGCCCCGAAGCCGCTGGCGGCGGGAGCGCTGCGCGACCTCGGGCTCCAGCCGATCCCGAAGCTGGGCTGAGGCGCCGGTGGCCGGCGAGGACCTGTTCTCCGGCGCGGCCGCGGAGCGCATCGCCCAGCGGGCGCCGCTCGCCGCCCGCATGCGGCCGCACACCCTGGACGACATCATCGGCCAGCGCCACCTGGTGGGGCCGGGCGCGCCGCTGCGGGCCCTGATCGAGTCCGACCGCCTGACCTCGGCCATCCTGTGGGGACCGCCCGGAACCGGCAAGACCACGCTGGCCACCGTGGTGGCGACGGCCACGTCCAAGCACTTCGTGCCCCTGTCGGCGGTGACCGCCGGGGTGAAGGACGTCCGCGAGGTCATCGAGGGTGCGCGTCGGCTCGTGGGGGAGCAGGGGAGGGGCACCATCCTGTTCCTGGACGAGGTCCACCGGTTCAACCGGTCCCAGCAGGACGCGCTGCTGCCATCGGTCGAGGAGGGCCTGCTGGTGCTGATCGGGGCGACCACGGAGAACCCGTTCTTCGAGGTCAACGCCCCGCTCCTGTCCCGGTCCACGCTGTGGCGGCTGGAGCCGCTCACCGACGAGGACCTGGCCGAAGTGGTCGGCCGGGGCCTGGCTGCCGAGGGGGCGACGGCCGATCCCAACGCGGTGGCCGCCCTGGTCGGGCTGGCCGACGGCGACGCCCGGGCAGTGCTGACCACGCTGGAGGTGGCTCTCGCCCTGGCCGGCGACGGGCCGGTGACCCTGGAGGACGTGGAGCGAGCCCGGCACACACGCCTGCAGCACTACGGCGAGGACGACCACTACGACCAGGTCAGCGCCTTCATCAAATCGATCCGGGGTTCCGACCCCGACGCCGGGCTGTACTGGCTGGCCCGCATGCTGGAGTCGGGGGAGGATGCACGGTTCATCGCCCGGCGCCTGGTCATCCTGGCCAGCGAGGACGTGGGCGAGGCCGATCCGCTGGCGTTGGTGGTGGCCGACGCGGCCGCCCGGGCCGTCGAGTTCGTCGGACTGCCCGAGGCCCAGCTGAACCTGGCCCAGGCCGTGGTGCACCTGGCGTGCGCACCCAAGTCGAACCGGGTGACGGTGGCGCTCGGGCGTGCCCAGCGTGACGTGCGTGAAGCGCCGCGCGGCGACGTGCCCGCCCATCTGCGCGACGCCCACTACCGGAGCGCGGCAACCATCGGCCACGGTCAGGGGTACGAGTACCCGCACGACCACCCCGACGCCCATGTGGCCCAGGAGTACCGGCCGGCCGCTGTGGCCGGATCCGTCTACTACGAGCCCAGTGACCGGGGCCACGAGGCGGTGGTGGCCGAGCGGCTGCGGCAGTGGCGCACCGGGGGTGGCGGAGGTGGGGACCTCGAGGCCCCGGTGACCGATGAACCGCCTGTTCAGGGGCTTGGGGAGGGGGCGTGACCGACGCCGTCCGTCGGGGCACGGGTGACCAGCAGGCAGTTGGTCCCATGAGCGATACTTCCCCGGTGACGACGTCTGCTTCCCGTGAGCCGGGGGGCCGCGCGGTCCGGGTCGCTCTGCTCGCCGCCCTCGCCCTGGTTGGCGCCGTCTCCGTTCCCGCCGTGGCCTCGGCCGCTCCCGGGACGGTCGCGCCCGCACTCGGCTCCGGACCCCTCGAGCCGTTGGCCGGCAGCGTCACCCCGGTGCCGGCCGGTACGGCCGTGCTCGGCCCCGCGGCTCCGGCGGCGACTGTCACGGTGGAGGTCTCCCTCAAGCCCCGTGACCCGGCCGCGCTCGCCGCCTTCGCCCAGGACGTCTCCACGCCGGGCAGTCCCCGGTACCACCACTATCTCCCGGCCGGGCACCTCGCCGAGGCGTTCGGCCCGACCGCGGCGACGCTGCAGGCGACACGGGCGTGGCTCGGCTCCTCCGGGCTTTCCGTCGGGCCCACCTCGGCCGACGGGCTGACCGTGCCGGTGACGGGCACGACGTCCCAGGTCGAGTCCGCCTTCGCCGTGCCCCTGGAGCGGGCCCGCCTGGCCGACGGCCGGACGGTGCGCCTGGCCACGGCGAACCCGTCGGTGCCGGCCACCCTCGTCCCGGTGCTCCAGGGCGTGCTCGGTCTGTCGGACCAGGCCGTGGCGGTGCCGCATCTCACCCGGTCGGTCACCCCGGTCACCCCTGCTGTCACCCCGGTCACCCCTGCTGTCACCCCGGTCACCCCTGCTGTCACCCCGGTGTCCTCCGCCACCAGGGTTCCGGCGTCCACGGCCGATTCGAGGGCGATCGCCAACGCGACGGGTCCCCAGCCCTGCGCCATCGCCGCCGGGATCGCCAACGGCGGTGCGCGGACCGCCGCCGACCTGGCGTCGACCTACGGGCTGAGCTCGCTCTACGCCCAGGGCCGCATCGGTGCGGGGCAGTCGGTAGGCCTGTTCGAACTGGAGAACTACTCGCCGAGCGACATCGCCACCTACCAGGCCTGCTACGGGACCCACGCGGCGGTGCTCGACACCACCGTCGACGGTGGGGCCACCTCCGCTCCCCAGGGCGAGGCCGCCCTGGACATCGAGGTGGTGGCAGGACTGGCCCCCGAATCGACGATCCACGTCTACACGGGCCCGAACGACGGGGTCAACGGGCCCTATGACACGTACCGGCGCATGGTGGTCGACGACGTCGTCTCGGTGATCTCCACCAGCTGGGGCCAGTGCGAGGCGTTGCTCGGCCAGAGTCCGTCGTTGTCGGTGGCGGCGCAGATGGCCGAGCAGTCGCTGTTCCAGCTGGCCGCCAGCCAGGGGCAGACGGTACTCGCCGCCTCCGGTGACGCCGGGTCGACCGACTGCTATCCGGTCAACGGGTCGACGGGGGCGGCGGTGGACGACCCCGCCGCCCAGCCCTACGTCACCGGTGTGGGAGGGACGACCCTGACCGGGATCTCCCCGGGGGCACCCACCGAGTTGGCCTGGGGCGCCGGGCACGGTGGCACCAGCACGTCGAAGGCGGGCGGGGGCGGTATCTCGTCGACATTCAGTGGCCGACAGGTGCCCGACGTGTCGGCGTCGGCCGATCCAGCACACGGGGACATCATCTACTGGCAGGGGCAGTGGTACACCTTCGGGGGGACCAGCATGGGCTCGCCACTGTGGGCTGCACTCGTGGCCGACATCGACCAGGGGTGTGCGAAGCCTGTCGGCTGGCTGAACCCGCAGATCTCCGGGGCCTCGACGGCGTTCAACGACGTGACGGTGGGGGACAATCTCCTGCTTGGGCTCGACCCGGCGACGACGACCGCCTACGCGGCGACGGTTGGCTACGACATGGCAACCGGGTGGGGGAGCCCGAAGGCCTTGGCCCTGATGGGCCTGCTGGCCGGCGCCGGCGTGGGAGCCGGCTCCGACTGCCCCTCCGTCATCGGCCTGTCGCGGACGTCCGGGCCGGCCAACGGGGGGTACCCCGTGGTCATCTCCGGTTCGTCGTTCGGGCCCTCGCCGTCCGTCACCTTCGGTGGGGTCCCTGTCCCGATCGTGGGCCACGACCCCGCGTACACATCGCTCACGGTGATCGCCCCCGGCGGCCCTGCTGGGTCCGTCGCCGTGGCCGTCACGAGGAGCACCTCCAAGGGCGCTGCCACCAGCGCCTCCTCGGCGGCGTCCACGTTCACCTACCTCGTGCCGCAGGTATCCGCCGTGTCCCCGGCCCGGGGTCCGTCGTCGGGCGGTGGCACGGTCGTGATCGACGGCTCCGGGTTCACCGGGGTGCAGGGCGTGTACTTCGGGGGGACGGCCGCCATCTTCACGGTCAACGCCGACGGCACCATCACGGCCGCCGTGCCGCCCGGGGCGGGCGGGACGGTAGACGTGAGCGTCCGGACGCCGGCGGGCACGAGCCCGGCCACCGCCTCCGCACGGTTCACCTACCTCGTGCCCGGCTACTGGATGGTGGGCACCGATGGCGGAATCTTCGCCTTCGGCGACGCCGGGTTCCACGGATCGGCCGGCGGCAACGTCCTGACCTCGTCGGCCGTCACCGTCGTGCCCACCCCTGACGACCAGGGGTACTGGATCATCACGGCGGCCGGCGCCATCCTGCCCTACGGCGACGCCGGCTTCTTCGGCTCGCTCGGCGGCCAGAGGCTCAACAGGCCCATCGTGGGTATGGCCGCGACGGCAGACGGGAACGGCTACTGGCTGGTGGCCTCCGACGGCGGCATCTTCGCCTTCGGCGACGCCGGGTTCCACGGGTCCGCCGGTGCCCTCATCCTCAACAGGCCCATCGTGGGCATGTCCCCCACGGCCGACGGCGGCGGCTACTGGCTGGTCGCCTCCGACGGCGGCATCTTCGCCTTCGGCGACGCGCCGTTCCACGGCTCCACCGGCAGCTTCGTGCTCAACAGGCCCATCGTGGGCATGGCGGCCGACCTGACCGGCGGCGGCTACTGGCTGGTCGCCTCCGACGGCGGCATCTTCGCCTTCGGCGACGCTCCCTTCTTCGGCTCGACCGGCGGCATCCGCCTCAACCGGCCGATTGTGGGGATGGCCTCGACCTAGCCGGAAGGCGTCACCCTTCTGGTCGGTGCGCCGGGCGATCTACACTGACCCGATCATGTCCTCCGGAGAGATCGCCGTCCTGGTCGCCAGCATCGCCTGCGTGCTCGCCGTCGCCGGCATCCTGGTCGCCGTGGTGTCGCTGCGTCGTGAGGTGGCCCGGCTGGGCGCACTGGCCGACGAGCTGAAGCGCCAGACCGTGCCCCTGGTGGCCGACGCCCACCGCGTGGTCGACCAGGCGGCCACCGAGATGGAGCGGGTCGGCGCCGTGCTCGACACGACCGAATCGGTCCACGCCACGGTCGACTCGGCCTCGAGGCTCGCCTACCGGGCGTTCGCCAACCCGGTCGTCAAGGTGATCGCCGTCCGGGCCGGCGCGGCCAGTGGCATGCGCCGCCTGGCAGGCAGCGCCCCTGCCGAGCGGAGCACCGCCCCGCGGGACCGGAGCCGGTAGCGGTGCCCCGCCGCACGGTGTGGCTGGTGACGGGGGCCGTCGCGGGCGCCGCCTCCTCGCTGTATGCCGAACGCAAGCTCAAGCGGACCATCGAGGCGGCCTCGGCCCACCTGCAGCCCGAGGCGCTGGTGAGCGAGGTCGGTCGCACCGCCCGGCGGGCCGCCTCCCGCACGGGTGGCCGGCTGCGCGAGGCCATGGCCACCGGTCGCTCCACCATGCAGCAGCGCGAGCAGGAGCTGTGGGCCGACCTCGCCGCGTCTGGCGCCGTGGCGACCCCGGACGGGGCCCGCGCTGCCGGGCCGACGGCCGTCCCGCCGGTGGCCGACACCGGTCCCGACGCACCCGCCGACGCACCCGCCGAGCTACCCGCGCCCCACGTGGCACGGGTCCGGGTCCGGCGCCTGGGGTGGAGATCGCCCTCCCACCTGGGCAAGTAGGATTTGGAGTCGTGACCTCCGGCACGGCGCCCGACGCCGATCACCTGCGATCCGCCTTCACCCGCTTCTTCATCGAGCGTGGGCACGCGGCGGTCCCCTCGGCCAGCCTCATCCCGCACGATCCCTCGGTCCTGTTCACCATCGCCGGCATGGTGCCCTTCAAGCCGTTCTTCCTGGGCGACGAGGTGCCGCCGTGGAGGCGGGCCACCTCGGTCCAGAAGTGCTTCCGGACGGTCGACATCGACATCGTCGGCACCACGCTGCGCCACTGCACGTTCTTCGAGATGCTCGGGAACTTCAGCTTCGGCGACTACTTCAAGTCCGAGGCCATCCCGTTCGCGTGGGAGCTGGTGACCGAGGAGCTCGGCATCGACGGCGACCGCCTGTGGGTGACCGTCCACGAGACCGACGACGAGGCCGAGGCGATCTGGCGTGACGAGGTCGGCGTGCGCTCCGAGCGCATCCAGCGGCTGGGTGACGACAACTTCTGGAAGATGGGCGATACGGGCCCGTGCGGTCCGAGCTCCGAGATCTTCATCGACAAGGGTCCCGCCTACGGGGCCGACGGAGGGCCGGCCTTCGGCGGATCCGAGCGGTTCGTGGAGATCTGGAACCTCGTGTTCATGCAGTACAACCGGGGTGCGGACGGAACCCAGGTGCCGTTGCCCCGGCCGAGCATCGACACCGGCGCCGGGCTCGAGCGGATCCTTCCGGTGATCCAGGGTGTGGACTCGCTGTACGACACGGACCTCTACGTTCCCATGCTCGACGTTGCCCAGTCGATCACCGGCCGGACCTACGGCACCGACGAGGTGGCCGACGTCGGCCTGCGCATCATGGCCGACCACGGACGGGCCATGGCGATGCTGGTGGCCGACGGGGTCCTTCCCTCCAACGAGGGACGTGGCTACGTGCTGCGGCGCATCATCCGCCGGGCCGTGCGCCGGGCCCGCCAACTCGGCGTGACCGAGCCGTGTGCCGAGCGCCTCGTCGATGCAGCCGTCGGCGTGCTCGGTGCGGCGCACTCCGGCTTGGCCGAGCAGCACCGGCTGGTCGTCGACGTGGTCGCCAGGGAGGAAGAGGGCTTCCTCCGCACGCTGGCCACGGGGTCGGCCATCCTCGAGGAGGTCCTCGCCTCCGGTGCAACCACCGTGCCGGGCGAGGTGGCGTTCCGCCTCCACGACACCTACGGCTTCCCGGTGGAGCTGACCGTGGAGATCGCCGAGGAGGTCGGCTCCAAGGTCGACCTCGAGGGCTTCGAGGAGGCCATGGAGCATCAGCGCACCCAGGCCCGCGCCGCCGCCCGGGCCGGACGGGCCACGGTGGGCGACGAGGCCTACCGGTCGGTGCTCGACACCGAGGGGACCACGACGTTCGTGGGCCGGTCGCCCGACGGGTACTCGGCCCCGGCCCGGATCGTGGCCGTGCTGGTCGACAACGACCCCGAGCAGGCCGGCCAGGTCGAGGTGTTCCTCGACCGGACGCCGTTCTACGCCGAGTCCGGCGGCCAGATGGGCGACATCGGCACCATCGTCACCGAGACGGGGACTGCCCTCGTCTACGACACGGTGTCGGCGCTCCCCGGCCTCACCTCCCACCGGGCCACCGTGACCGGCGAGCTCTTCGCGGGCCAGGACGCCCTGGCCTCCATCGACGGTCCCCGCCGCGACGCGCTGCGCCGCAACCACACCGGCACCCACCTGCTGCACGCCGCCCTGCGCACCGTCCTCGGCGACCAGGTCCGCCAGCAGGGCTCGCTGGTGGCGCCAGACCGCCTGCGCTTCGACTTCAGCCACCACGGCGGGGTGGCCCCCGAGGAGCTGGCCGCGGTCACGGCCCTGGCCAACGCCGACGTCTTGACCGACTCCCCGGTGACCGTGGAGGAGACCTCCAAGGCCGAGGCCGAGGCGATGGGTGCCCTCGCCTTCTTCGGCGACAAGTACGGCGAGCGGGTCCGGGTGGTCCGCGCCGGTCCGCACTCGGTCGAGCTCTGCGGCGGCACCCACGTGGGGGCGCTGGGGATGATCGGGCCGATCACCGTCGTGTCGGAGGCATCCATCGGGTCCAACACCCGACGCATCGAGGCCGTCACCGGGACGGGTGCCCTCGATCGCATGGCCTCCCGGGAGCACCTGCTGGCCGAAGCCGCAGCGCTCCTGCGCACCGACCCCGAGCACGTCCACGAGGCGATCGGTCGGCTTCAGGAACGGCAGAAGACGCTCGAGAAGTCACTCGAGCAGGTGCAGGCCCGCGTGCTGCGGGCCGATGCCGGCTCGTTGGTCGGGGACGCCGTGGGCGGGGTCGTCGTCGCCCGTCGTGACGGGCTCCCCCCCGACCAGCTGCGAGACCTGGCCCAGGCCGTGCGTTCCCAGGGCGGGCTGCGGGTGGTCGTCATCGGAGGCAGTCCCGATGGGGTCAAGGCCTCGGTGGCCGTGGCCGCGGACCGGTCGGCCGGGCAGGATGCCGAGGTTGGCCCGCCGAACGCCGGAGACCTGGTCAAGCAGATCGCCCCCCTGCTCGGCGGCGGCGGCGGCGGCTCGCCCGAGGTGGCCGTGGCTGGCGGGAAGGACCCGTCCCGCATCGACGGCGCCCTCGACGAGGCCCGTCGGCTCACCGCGGGTGCCTGAGCCCGTGGTGGACCGCCCCGGACGGGCGGTCGGCGTGGACCTCGGTGCCCGCCGGATCGGCGTCGCCGTCAGCGACTCGGCCGGCACCTTGGCCACCCCCCGAGGGACCATCGTTCGGTCGGGTGACCCTGAACGGGACCGCCGCGCCCTGGCCGCCCTGGCGCGCGAGGAGGAGGCCGTGGTCGTGGTGGTCGGCCACCCCCTGTCGCTCGACGGGACCCGGGGACCGGCCGCCGTGGCCGCCGAGGCAGAGGCCGCCGCCCTCGAAGGACTGCTCGGGCCCCACGAGATCCGGGTCGAGCTCTTCGACGAGCGACTCACCACCGTGTCGGCCCACCAGGCACTGACAGCCGGCGGGACCCGGGGTCGCGATCAGCGGGCCCTGGTGGACCAGACGGCCGCCGCGGTCATGCTCATGGCATGGCTCGACGGCCGGCGGGCGACCCGGTGACGGGCCCGGGTGACCCCGGCGGGTCGTCCGACGCGGAACGGCCCCTCGAGCCACCGGCACCGTCCGCCGAGCTACCCGACGGTGCCGTGCCCTACGAGCGTGCTGTCACCCCCCGGACGGTGGACCCCCGCAGGCCGCCCGCCCGGCACGGGCGCACCCGACGCCCCTGGCGCCTGGCGGCGCTGGCGGTTATCGGGTTCGGCCTGGTGGTCCTGGTGGGCGGCTACCTGTGGGTCCAGCACGAGGCAAATCCGTCCGGTCCCCAGGGCTCCCAGGTCGTGGTGACCGTGCCTGTGGGCTACGGGGAGAACGCCACCGCCTCGTTGCTGGCGTCACGGGGGGTCATCACCAGCAGCCTGGCCTACCGGGTCTGGTCCCAGTTCAACAGCCTGCCGGGGATCCGGCCAGGACCCTACGCCTTCCGGGTCAATTCGTCGTTCGGCCAGGCCCAGGCAGTGCTGGCCTCCGGCCCCAACGTGTTCCCCGTGGACGTGCCCCCGGGCTTCACCGTGTCCGAGCTGGCCACACGGGTCGGACAGCTCCCCGGGCACGAGGCCGCCGCCTTCGACAGGGCGGCCACCGACGGATCGGTGCGCTCGCCCTGGCAGCCGACCGGGGTGACCAGCCTCGAAGGCCTGCTGGCACCCGGCACCTACATCGTCCCGCCGGGGGAGACCGACCGGCACATCCTGCAGCGCATGGTCGACCGGTTCGACGCCCAGGCCGCGCAGATCGGGCTGGCCGTCGGAGCCCAGGCACTCGGACGCACCCCCTACCAGGTCGTCATCATCGCCTCCATCGTGGAGAAGGAGGGCGTGATCGCGAAGAACCTGGGGCCGGTGTCCCGGGTGGTCTCCAACCGCCTGGAGCGGGACATGCCCCTGCAGATGGACTCGACGGTGCTCTACGCGCTGGGTCGTGACGGCGGCACGGTGACGTCGGCGGACCTCCGTACCGTCAGCCCCTACAACACCTACCTCAACAAGGGCCTGCCCCCGACCCCCACGTGCTTTCCGTCACAGGCGGCCCTCGATGCGGCGCTGCACCCGCCGGCGGGCTCCTGGCTGTACTTCGTGGTCGTGGCCCAGGACGGCACCGAGGCCTTCTCGGACACGTTCGCCGGCCAGCAGGCCAACGAGGCCATCGCCGCACGGCACGGGCTGGGCTGAGCGCGGGAGACTGGGGCATGGGACCGGGCGGAAGCGATGGCGTCGAGCTCCGTGTGCCGGCAGGCGTGGCCCCCTCCACCGTCGTGGTGGGGGTCATCGGGTTCCCCGTGGCGCACTCGCTCTCCCCGCTCCTCCACAACACCGCGTTCGCCCACCTGGGTATCGACTGGACCTCGTTCCCGTTCCCGGTGCGGCCGGGTCGCTCCGCCGCCGCCCTGGTCGATGCGCGGAGGCTGGGCATCCGGGGGCTGTCGGTCACCATGCCCCACAAGGAGGACGTGGCCGCCACCGTAGCCAACCTCACCTACGCGGCCGACCGGCTCGGTGCCGTCAATTGTGTGGTCGACGAGCGCGGGTCGTGGCTGGGCGACAACACCGATGGCGCCGGGCTGGTGGCGGCCCTCGCCCGGGGCGGACGGTTCGTGCCCGAGGGGCGGCGGTGCCTGGTGGTCGGGGCCGGCGGCGCGGGCCGTGCGGTCGTCGCCGCACTGGGTGACGCCGGCGCGGCCGAGGTGGTGGTGGTCAACCGGACCCGGGAGCGGGCGGTGGCGGCCGCCGGACTGGCCGGGCCGGCGGGCCGGGTGGGCGCCGTGGACGACGCAGCGGCCATGGACCTGGTGGTCAACGCCACCCCGGCGGGCATGGATGACGTGGCCGGCGGGCCGGAAGGCTGGCCGGTCGACCCCGCCCTGCTCGGGCCCGGGCAGGTGGTGGTGGACCTCGTCTACCACCCGACCCTGACGCCGTGGCTGGCCGCAGCGGCCGGACGGGGGGCGTCGACCATGAACGGGCTCGGGATGCTGGTCCACCAGGCGGCGCTCCAGATCGAGCGCTGGACCGGCCTGGAGGCCCCGGTGGACGCCATGTGGACGGCCGTGGCGGACGAGGGCGGCGCCTGAGCCCACCTCGCACCCCTCTGCGCACCCCCGCCCTCCGCTGTCCACCGCTGCCCGGGGCGGTCCGTGGGGGACGGGTAGCCTGTCTGTCCGGAGCCCCACTGTGACCTACGCCACCGACACCCTCGCCACACGCTCGCGGCACGTGTCCGCCCGGATCGACCCGATCCTGCTCGTGACCACCCTGGTGCTCGCCCTGACCGGGATCGTCATGATCTACTCGGCGACCAAGGGCAAGCTGGCCCTGGCCGGCCTGGACCCGCACTACTACTTGAAGCGGCAGCTGACGTTCTTCCTGATGTCCCTGGTCGTGCTGGTGGTGGTCGCCGTGTTCGACTACCGCCGGTGGGAGCAGTTGGCGACCGTCCTGTACGTCGGGATCGTGCTCGCCCTGCTGGCCGTCCTGTCGCCCATCGGGTCCCACGCCCTCGGGTCCCAGCGGTGGTTCTCCCTCGGTCCGCTGCAGCTGCAGCCGTCCGAGTTCGCCACGCTGGTGCTCATCATCACCATCGCCACCTACTGCGCCCGCCGGCCCGAAGGCCTCGAGTTCCGCGACCTGGTGCGGATGCTGCTGATGGCCGGGCTCCCCATCCTGCTGATCATCAAGCAGCCCGACCTCGGCACCGCCATCGTGTGCTCGGTCATCCTGCTGGTGATGCTGGCCGTCGCCGGCATGCCCGGCCGTTACCTGCTCCTGCTGGTGGTCGGTGCCGTCGTGGTGGTCATCGTGGCGCTCAACCTCGGACTGGTGAAGCACTACCAGATCCAGCGCCTGACCAGCTTCATCTCGCCCAACAGCGCCAGCGTCAACGTCACCTACAACGTGAACCAGGCCAAGACGGCGATCGCCCACGGCGGCATCTTCGGCCAGGGGCTGTTCAAGGGCGCCCAGACCAATCTGGCCTACGTGCCCGAGCAGCAGACGGACTTCATCTTCTCGGCGGTGGGGGAGCAGCTCGGCTTCGTGGGCGCCAGTGTGCTGCTCGTGCTGTACGGAATCCTGGCGTGGCGGGTGATGCGGGTGGCCCTGCAGGCCAAGGACGTCTTCGGCCGGCTGCTGTGCTCGGGTGTCTTCGCCATGCTGGTGTTCTCGGTGTTCGAGAACGTGGGCATGAACATGGGGATCATGCCAGTGGCCGGCATCCCGCTCCCCTTCCTCTCCTACGGCGGATCCGCCATGATCGGCTTCATGGCCGCCATCGGCATCGTCACGAGCGTCCACCAGCGGAGCATGCGGTGACGGTACCCGACCAGGCCGCGGCTCCCGACGCCGTGATGGACCCCGTGCAGGACCCGGTGGCCGATCCCCTCCTGGATCTCGTGACGGAACCGCCGGACGACGCCGTGGTCACCGACGGCGCAGGCACCGACGGCGCAGGCACCGATGGCGCAGGCACCGATGGCGCAGGCACCGACGGCGCAGGCACCGACGGCGCAGGCACCGACGATGTGCCTGCGGAGCGGACTCCGTCCCCCCATCCGCCGGTGCCTCGTGACGCCGTTGACTTCCGGATGGCGCTGGTGTCCTCGGTCACGCTCGACCTGCCCAGCCAGCACCCTTCGGTGGTCCTGCGCGAGATCGACACCCCTCGACGCCAGTTGACCTTCTCCATCGGGATGCCCGATGCCGTGGCCCTGTCCCACGCCCACCGACGGATCGCCACGCCGCGGCCGCTCACCCACGAGCTGATGAGCTCTGCCCTCCAGGCATTCGACGTCGACGTGGTGGCCGTGCGGATCGTGGGTCGGACCGGGGTCGTCTACTTCGCCGAGCTCGACCTCCGGGGTCGCACGGGCCGTTCCGTACTGTCCTGCCGGCCGAGTGACGCGCTCACCGTGGCCCTCCACCAGCCGATCCAGGTGCCGATCCTGATCGATGCCCGGCTGCTCGAGTCCGCCGGTGACGTTGCCCCACCCGGGGCCTGAGCCGACGATGCCGTGACCCGTACGAATGTCGAGGCCACCTGTCCTCGGTTCGTCAGGTGACCTCCCGCTGACCCCCGACGGTCCGTCGCCACCAGGCCACCCCGGTCAGCTGCCGGTCAGCAGTCGCCGCCGGCGCTCCAGGTCCTCTTCGTACTTCGCCTGCTCGGCGTTGTCCACGCCCGCCGAACCCTCGTCGGAGATCCGCATGAGCAGGGCCACGAGCACGTAGTTGGCGATGAGGGCTGAACCGCCGTACGAGACGAAGGGCAGGGTGATGCCGGTCAGGGGCAGGAGCCGGATGATCCCGCCGATGATGAAGAAGGCCTGAAACCCGATGATGAGGGTCAGTCCCGTGGCCACCAGCTTGGCGAACTCGGAACGGGCCGTCTGGGCGATCCGCAGCCCGGCCCCGACCAGCAGCAGGAAGGCGACCACCACCATCGTCGACCCGAGCAGGCCCATCTCCTCGCCGATGACCCCGAAGATGAAGTCCGTGCGGGACGTGGTGTAGAGCTGATAGGCGAGGCTGCCGAGGCCCAGGCCGGTACCGCCGACCCCGCCGCTCCCCATCGCGTACCAGGTCTGGACGATCTGGTAGCCGCTGCCGTTCGCCACCTTCCACGGGTCGAGCCAGTCCTGGACCCGCACGTGGGTCTGGTTGAAGTACTTCGAGGTGATGTAGGCGCCCACCGCGAACAGGATGACGCCGAGGACCAGGTAGCCGGTGCGCCCCGTCGTGACCCACAGAAGGCCGATGAACAGGGTGAACAGCAGGGCCGAGAACCCGATGTCGTGCTCGAGGCTCATCACCAGGATGGCGAATGCCCAGGCCAGCACGATGGGCACCAGTGGGCGGGGGTCCAGCACCAGCCGGTTTCCGAACCGGGCCGTCGGGATGGTGAGGAGCTCCCGCTTGTCGGCGAAGTAGGAGGCGAAGAAGACGCACAGCACGATCTTCCCGAGCTCCACCGGCTGGAACTCGAACGACCCGACCTGGATCCACAGGCGGGCACCGCCGATGTTGGCCCCGAGCCCGGGCACCAGCGGCAGCAGGAGCAGCACGACACCGGCCGCCAGCAGCAGGTACCGGTAGCGGTCGAGGTCCCGGGACCGTCGGACGGCGAACAGGGTGAACACGTAGGCGGCCACGCCGGCTGCCGTCCATGCCGCCTGCAGCGGGGCGTAGTGCTTGCCGGTGCCGAGGTCGATCCGCGAGATCATCACGTAGCCCAGCCCGTTGAGCAGGAAGACCACCGGCATGACCACGGCGTTGGCGTCCGGGGCGAAGACGCGGTTGGCGAGGTGGGTCACCGCACCGAGCGCCAGGATGGAGATCAGCAGGGGGGTGAGGTTGGACGGGACCTTTGACGTGTTGCCCAGGATCATCAGGACATAGGTGGCGACGATGATCGCCGCAGCCGCGAGCAGCAGGCCCAGCTCGGTCCGACGGCGCGCCTTGACGCCGTGGCGCGAACGGTTGCTACTCAAGGAACGCAGGACGAGGGACGGCACTGCGGCGAGCCTACCGGTGGCCGGGACCCGTGCGGGGGAGTGCGCCCTCCCGCACGGGTCCCGGTGTCCGGTGCCGCACGCGCCCCGACGGCGATCTCCGGCTCCACCGGGGGGCGCCGACGTCCCCCGGGGTACGATGGTCCGACGATGAGTCCGCGATGCACCCGACCGAGCCTCCGCGTGACGGCAAGGCCATGATCGACCCGTCGGTGGCACCGGACCAGCGCCTGGTGGCCCCCGAGTCGGTGGCCACCCTGGCCGGCACGTCGTCCGACGAGCCGTTGCCGGCGGTCCTGGCCGGTTCGCCGGAGCGCTTCGCCAACAGGGAGCTGTCGTGGCTCGAGTTCGCCGACCGCCTCCTCGACCTGTCCGAGGACGTCCGCCAGCCGCTCCTCGAGCGGATCAAGTTCCTCGCCATCTTCACCGAGGGCCTGGACGAGTTCTTCCAGGTCCGGGTGGCTGGACTCGAGGACCAGGTGGCGGCCGGGTTCCGCACCCGGTCACCCGACGGCCTGAGTCCCGGCGAGCAGCTCGAGGCCATCAGCGGCCGGGTGACCGTCCTCGTCGACCGCCAGAGCCGGGTGTTCGCCGAGGCGGTACTCCCGGCAATGACGGAGGCGGGCATCCTCCTCTCCGACTGGCACGAGCTCGGGCAGGTCGACCGGCACCACCTCGACGAGGTGTTCCAGCGCTTGATCTTCCCGATCCTGACCCCGCTGGCGGTCGACCCGGGCCACCCGTTCCCCTACATCTCGAACCTGTCCTTGAACCTCGTGGTCCGGGTGGTCGACCCGGCGACCGACGAGCAGCGCATCGCCCGGGTCAAGGTTCCACCCCTGCTGCCCCGCTTCATCGTGCTGCCCGATGCCCGCCGGATCGTTCCGGTGGAGCAGGTCATCGGCGCACACCTGGACAGCCTGTTCCCGTCGATGACGGTTTCCGAGTACCACGTCTTCCGGGTGACCCGCAACGCCGACCTCATCGTGGACGAGGACGACGCCCAGGACCTGCTCGCCGCCGTGGAGCTGGAGCTCCACCGGCGGCGGTTCGGCCACGCGGTGCGCCTCGAGGTCTCGTCGGGCATCTCCACCGAGCTGCTCGACATGCTGGTGGGCGAGGTGGACGTACCGGAGGCCAACGTGTTCATGGCCGACGTCCCGATCGACCTCGGTGGACTCCGCACCGTGGCCGAGCTCGACCGTCCCGACCTCGCTCCGGAGCCGTGGAGCCCGTTGGTGCCGCCCCAGCTGTCCGGAGGGACAGACCTGTTCGAGGTACTGGCCGAGGGGGACGTGCTCCTCCACCACCCCTACGAGTCCTTTTCCGCATCGGTCGAGGCGTTCGTGGAGCGGGCCGCCTCGGACCCCGATGTCATGGCCATCAAGCAGACCCTCTACCGCACCGGAACCGACAGCCCCATCGTGGGGTCGCTGATCAAGGCGTCGCAGGCGGGCAAGCAGGTGACGGCGGTGGTGGAGCTGCAGGCCCGGTTCGACGAGCGGGCCAACATCGCCTGGGCCCGGGCCCTCGAGGAGGCCGGGGTCCAGGTCGTGTACGGCCTGCGCCGCATCAAGACCCACTCGAAGATGTCGCTGGTGATCCGTCGCGAAGGTGACCACACCCGCCGCTACTGCCACGTGGGCAGCGGCAACTACAATTCGGTGACGGCCCGGACCTACGAGGACATCGGGCTGTTGACGGCAGACCCCGATATCGGCGCCGACGTGGCCGAGGTGTTCAACCTGCTGACCGGGTCCGGCTCCGAGTTCGTCCTGCGCCGGCTGGTGGTGTCCCCGCTGTCGACCCGCAGCGAGGTGATCGCCGCCATAGATGCCGAGACCGCGGCGGGGCCGCAGGGGCGGATCGTGCTGAAGACCAACGGCCTGACCGATCCCGACGTGATCGACGCGCTGTACCGTGCGTCGGCCGCCGGCACATCGGTGGACCTGGTGGTGCGCGGCCGCTGCAGCCTGCGCCCGGGCATCGCCGGCCTGTCGGACACCATCCGGGTCCGCTCGGTGGTGGGGCGCTTCCTCGAGCACTCCCGCATCTTTCGGTTCGGCGGGGACCACGGCCGGCCGCTTCGCATCAGCTTCGGGTCACCCGACATGATGGAGCGCAACCTCGACCGCAGGGTCGAGGTGATCGTGCCGGTCGAGGACCCCATGATCCAGCAGCGCCTCGTGGAGGTGCTCGATGCCGCGCTGGCCGACCGGGCCAACGCCTGGACACTGGGTCCCTCCGGCACCTGGACCCGGGCCGCCGCCCCGCCGCCCGCCGACCCCGGCTTCAGCCTGCAGGGTCAGTGCCGAGCACAGGCGCTCGCCGCGCTGCAGCGTCGCCGCGACGTGGACCAGGCCGTGCCGTCGCTCCGGCCGCCGGATCCATCGGACGGGCCGGGTGCCTCGCTCGTGACGCCGATCGTCCCGCAGACGTCCACCAGGGAGCCGTCGGCGGCGGCTCCGGAGTCCGCTCCGGCTCCCGCTCCCGCTCCTGTTCCTGCGGCCCCGACGGCCCCCGTGCCGTGGCGCCGCCGCCTCTTCGGCCGAGCCGGCCGGTCGCGCTAGCGAGCGTCCGCGTGGCCCGCTCCTGTGCCGCGGTCAGCCGCCGCCGAACCCGCAGGTGGACCGAGCGCTGTTCCAGCTCGAGCGACGCGTAGGCGAGACCGCCGAAGGGGATCGGGAGCCAGAAGTTGACCGCCCGGTAAGCGAGCACCGCCGAAAGGGCCTGGCCGTCGGTCAGGCCGAATCCGGCCAGCATCGTCACCAGCACGAATTCGACGACGCCGAGACCGCCCGGGGTGATCGGGATGGCGGCCAGGATGTTGGCCAGCCCGTAGGCGGTCAGCAGGTCCACGGGGGACAGGAAGTGGCTGAAGGCGGCCACGAACACCCAGAGTGATGCGGCGTCGAGGAGCCAGTTGGCGGCCGCCCACCCGCCGGCCCGCCACAGCAGGGGCCGATCGTCGACCAGGACGGCGAACCGGGCCGCCAAGCGCTCCACCAGCGACGTGAACCGGTCGGCGTCAAGGAAGCGGAGGTGCTCGCACGTGGCGTGGATCACCCGCCCGGCCCGCGCCTGGCCCCGGGTGAGCAGGTAGAAGAGTCCCCCGAAGGCGCCGAGCAGGACCACGCCGACGGCAGCAGCCACAAGGACGAGGATGGAGGCGGAGGTGGACCCGTGGCCACCGAGGCCGGCCGGCACCCGGAACCCGTGGAGCACCAGGAACGACACGAGCGAGCACCAGAAGATCACGTTGAGCACCACCGCCGAGCCGATGCCCTGGGTGCCGAGGGCGAAGCCGGTGTCGGCCCCGGTCACCCCGGACTGGGTCAGCAGCCGGTAGCCCAGGGCGGCCCCGGGGGCGGTGCCGCCGGGCGACACGTGGCTGAGGGCGAGGGTCGACAGGTTGATCCGGAAGAGCCGGAGCCGCCGCGGTCCGCCGTGGGGCAGCACCGAGTGGGTGAGCTGCGCGTAGGCCGCCAGCGCGGCGATCTCCAGCAGCACGCCGAGGGCCAGGTAGGCCACGTTGATGTGGGCCAGGGCCCGGACCTGACTGCGGTGGCTGGCCACCAGGGGGAGGGCGACATAGAAGACGAAGAGGAACCCGAGCACGGTGGCGACGCTGACCCGCACCTCGCGGCGCACGAACGGGCCTCGGTGCCACCACCGCCCGCGACGGGTCCCCCCCGCCGGTCCCTCCTGCGGCACGTCTGCCGTCGTGGCCTCCATCCCACCCATGTTGGCACGGCGCGCGCTGCGGACCTGTAATGCTGAGGGCGTGGCCGACCCGGACCAGGAGCGCGACGATGCCGCCGTGCGCCCTGCGCCGGCGTTGAGCCCGGCAGGCGGGGGCGGCATCGACGAGGGCGTCGGGTCCGACGCACCCCGCCGGGAGCGCCTGTTCGCAGCGGCGTCCGCGCGGGGCGTTCCACTGCGCACGATCCTGGCCGTCGATGCCGTGGTGATTACCACCTGGGTCCTCTACCGGCTCCTCGGCCGGTTGCGCGACGTGATCCTGTGGGTGCTCATCGCCGCCTTCATCGCACTGGTGCTCAACCCGGCCGTTGCTGCACTGCAGCGCCACCGGTTCCGCCGGGGGGCTGCCGTCGGCGTGGTGTTCGCCGTGGCCGTCCTGGTGTTCGCCGGCCTGCTGGCCCTGTTCGGCTACCCGCTGGTCAACTCGCTGACCCGGGTGGCCGAACGGCTGCCCACCATGGTCGACCAGGTCCAGCGGGGCCACGGATGGCTGGCCCACACCCTCCAGCGGTTCCATCTGCTGACCTGGGTGCAGAAGAACGCGCCGAAGCTCAAGCAGTACGCCCACAATCTCGGCAAGCCCGCCCTGTCGGTGGGGGCCAACCTGTCCAAGGCCGTGATCTCGACGATCGTGGCCCTCACCACCATCGCCTTCCTGTCGCTGTTCATGCTGCTCGAGGCCCCGGTACTGCGCCGGGGCCTGCTCGGTGCGCTGAACCCGCGGCTGCGCCAGACGGTGTCGGACGTGTCGGCCACGGTGTCGCGGTCGGTGACCGCCTACGTGCTCGGTACCGTGGCGATGGGCCTCATGTTCGGCCTGGTCATCCTGGTCACCATGCTGGTGCTGGGCGTCCCCTTCGCGCTGCTGATCAGCCTGTGGGTGGCGCTCGTGGCCATGATCCCGTTGGTGGGAGGCCTGATCGCCGGGGTGCCTGCCGTGGTGCTCGCCGCCCTCCACTCGCCGACGGCGGGCCTCGCCACCCTGATCGTGTTCGTCGGGTTCCAGCTGGTGGAGAACCACTTCATCTACCCGGTGGTGATGAGCCGCACGGTCCGGATGAACCCGCTGTGGGTGCTCCTCTCGGTCCTGGTCGGCGCGAACCTGGGGGGCGTCTTCGGCTCCACGCTGGGGGCGCTGACCGGTGCACTCGTGGCGATCCCGGTGGGCGGCGCCATCCAGGTGGTGTTCCGAGAGGTGTGGGACCGGACCCGGCCGGTGCCGGCCGGGGACCTGCCAGGCCTCGTTCCCGCGGATCAGGCATCTGACCAGCCAGGACGCGGGCCGGTGGCGGCCGCGTCGGCCGAGGAGGGCGCGCCCTCGGCGGGCTGACCGTGCCACCGTCCGGGCACCGTCGGTCCCGTAAGCTGTGCCGATGGACGTCCTGGTGGTGCTGCCCACCTACAACGAGTCGGAGAACATCCACCACGTGCTAGGTCGGATCCGCGCCGCGCTCCCGGAGGCCACCGTGCTGGTCGTCGACGACGGCAGTCCCGACGGCACGGCGGACACGGCCGAGGTGCTCGGCAAGGAACTCGGGAACATCGAGGTCATGCGGCGCCAGTCGAAGTCGGGCCTGGGCAGCGCCTACCGGGCCGGGTTCCGGTGGGGCCTGGACCGCGGCTTCGGCGCCTGCATCGAGATGGACGCCGATCTCTCCCACGAACCGGAGGCGCTGCCGTCGCTGGTGGCACCGCTGGCGGACGGCAAGGAGCTGGTGATCGGGTCGCGCTACGTCCCCGGCGGGGTGATCCCGAACTGGGCGTGGCACCGCCGGCTGCTGTCCCGCGGCGGCAACCTCTACGCCTCGACCCTGCTGGGCCTGGGCGTGTCGGACGCCACCGCCGGGTTCCGGTGCTATGCGGCCTCGCTCCTGGAGCGGATCGACCTCGACCAGGTGCGGGCCGAGGGCTACGGCTTCCAGATCGAGATGACCTACGCGGCCAGGCGCGCCGGTGCACCGATCCTCGAGGTGCCCATCAGCTTCGTCGACCGGGTGGAAGGGGAGTCGAAGATGTCGGCCTTCATCGTGTTCGAGGCGCTGGGGCTGGTCACCCTGTGGGGACTCCAGCGCCTGGTGGGCTCCCGTCGTGGCCAGCCCGAGGTCGTCCGCGCCTGAGGCGCTGCCCGTGACCGATCCGCTGCGCGTCCTCGTCGTCGACGACGAGCCCTACATCACGGATGTGCTCGCCTCGGCGCTCGCCTTCGAAGGCTTCGCCACCGAGGAGGCCGCCACCGGCGCCGAGGCACTGGCCAAGGCCCGCCGCGGGGAGTTCGACTGCATCGTGCTCGACGTCATGCTGCCCGACGGCGACGGATTCGCCGTCTGTCGGACCCTGCGCGACGAGGACATCGCCACCCCGGTGCTCTTCCTGACCGCACGCGACGCCGGGGCCGACAAGCTCGAGGGGCTCGCTCTCGGTGACGACTACGTGACCAAGCCGTTCAACATCGATGAGCTCGTGGCCCGCATCCGTGCCGTGCTGCGCCGGTCGGGCGGCACGGCGGGTGACGGGCAGCGCCTCCGCTTCGCCGACCTGGTGATCGACCAGGAGACCCATGAGGCATGGCGCGCCGGGCGCCCGCTCGAACTGACCTTCACCGAGTTCCGGCTCCTGGCCTTCCTGGCCGCCAACCCCCGACGGGTGCTGTCCAGGTCCCAGATCCTCGACGAGGTGTGGGACGAGGGCTTCGAGGGGGAATCGAACATCGTCGAGATCTACATCTCCTACCTGCGCAAGAAGGTGGACCGGGACGACCCCCCGCTGATCCGGACGGTGCGGGGCGTGGGCTACACCTTGCGCGAGGTCGGCCGGTGACCCTGCGCCAGCGGCTCGTGGTGACCATCGTGGCCGTGGTGGCGGTCGGACTGGTGGCCGTCGACCTGATCGCCCTGACCTCGCTCCACTCGTTCCTGTACGGCCGCGTGGACAGCCAGCTCACCACCGCCGCCCACGAGGTGGCGGCGCTGGCACGGCGGGCCGAGCTGGCCGGGCAGCCGGTCTCGGTCGCCCAGGTCCGCCAGCGGGTCAGCCCCGACGTGTACGTGGTGCTCCTGGGCCCGGACGGTGCCCCGGTCCTGTCGGCGCCGTCCGGCTCGCGGCTCCAGGCCGACCCGTCGCCGCGGCTGCCGGCCCCGTTGCCGGTGCGCCCCCTGACCGGGGGGTACGACGCCGACCAGCCGTCGCAGGCCTACCGTCCCGCATCGAGCGCGGTCACCGTCGGCTCGGTGGTGCGGACGGGGCGCCATGGGCCGGCACCGGGGCCTGAGTACCGACTGCTGGCGGTGTCGATCCCGGGACGGACGTTCGTGGTGGCCACCCGGCTCGACTCGGTCTCGGCCACCCTCGACTCGCTGCAGGCCGTGTTGGTCGCCCTCACCGTGGCCCTGCTGGCCCTCCTGGCGGTGGTCATCACCGTCATCGTCCGCCGGGGGCTGCGTCCGCTGGAGGACATGTCCCGCGAAGCCGACGCCATCGCTGCCGGGGACCTCACCCGGCGCGTGCAGCCGAGTGACGGCACGACGGAGATCTCGCGGCTCGGGCGGGCGCTCAACGGGATGCTCGCCCAGATCGAGACCGCCTTCGCACAGCGGGCGGGGTCCGAGGAGCGCCTACGGAGCTTCCTGGCCGACGCCTCCCACGAGCTGCGCACGCCGCTGACCTCGATCCGGGGTTACGCCGGACTCCTCCGCAAGGACGCGCTGCCCGACGGGGCCGCTCGCGACCGGGCGCTCGACCGCATCGAGCAGGAGGCCGCACGCATGGGTGTCCTGGTGGGCGACCTGGCGGTCCTGGCACGCGAGGGCGAGGGTCCCGCGCCCGAACTGGTGTCGGTGGACCTGGCCGCCCTGGTGGCGGCCGTGGTGGACGACGCGCGCGTGATCGACCGCTCGCGCCCCCTCGAGCTGGAGGCTCCCGGTCCGGTGCCGGTGCTGGGCCATCCGGCCCGGCTCGAGCAACTCGTCCACAACCTGGTGGGCAACGCCCTGGCCCACACCCCGTCGGGCACCCCGGTCGAGGTCCGTGTGACCTCCGAAGGCGCACGGGCCGTGCTGGAGGTCCGTGACCACGGCGAAGGTCTCACCCCCGACCAGGCCGACAGGGTGTTCGACCGGTTCTACCGGGGCGACGGGGCCACCCGCAGCAGCGGGTCCGGCCTCGGCCTGTTCATCGTGGCCAGCCTGGCCCGCACCTTCGGCGGCGAGGCCTCCGTGGTCAGTGAGCCCGGCGTGGGTGCCACCTTCACGGTGGTGCTGCCGATCGATCCGGGCACGACGCCGGTCGCGCCGGATGGCTCCAGCACGCCGGTCGCACCGGTCGCACAGGTCGCACCGGTCGCACAGGCCGAAGGCGGGCGCACCCCTGTGGCCACGCCCCCGGCCGGCCGTCGGGGGGACGGGGACCGGCGGGGACCGGCGGCGCTTCCAGGCGCCGACCCGGTCCGCCGGTGACCCTTCCCGTCCTGGCGACGATCGATCGGGGGAGCGGTCCGGCGGTGCTCCTGCTCCACGGCCAGCCGGGCACGGGCGCTTCGTGGGACCCGGTGACCGATCTGCTCATCGATCGGTTCCGGGTCCTCGCCCCCGACCGTGTCGGCTACGGCGCCACGTCCGGTGAGGCCCGGGGTCTGGCTGCCAACGCCGACCTGGCCGCCCGGCTGCTCGAGGTGCTGGTTGCGGCCCCCGTCACCGTCGTGGCCCACAGCTGGTCCGGCGGCGCCGCCGTGCTGCTGGCCGACCGGCGACCTGATCTCGTCCACGGCCTCGTCCTGGTGGGAGCCGCATGCACGCCGGACAGCCTCGACGTCACCGACCGGGCGCTGGCGCTGCCCGTGGTGGGCGACGCCCTGACGGCGGCCGGGCTGCTGGCGCTGGGCGAGGTGCTCCCGAAGGTGCGCCGGCTCGCCCCCCGGCTGCCCGTCCGCTACCGCGACCGGTTCCGGTCGGCCCTGCCGGACCAGGGGGTGCTGGGCGGGGAGCGTGGTGCACTGGGCCGTCACCGCAGGACGTTCGTCACCGAACAGCGGGCCCTGCTCGACGAGATGGGCACCGTGACGGACGCCCTCGGCCGGTTGACGGTGCCCACCACCGTGGTGATGGGGCAGTGGGACCTGGTGGTTCGGCCATCGGCCGCCCGCACGCTGGCTGCCGCCGTGCCGGGGGCGGAGCTGGTGGAACTGCCCGGCGCCGGACACTTCGTGGCCCGTGACGCCCCCGAGGAGCTGGCCGCCATCGTGTCCCGGGTGGCGGACCTCAGCCGGTAGGGGCGGTGTCGAACGGAGCGCCCGGGGCCAGGGCGTCGAACACGGAACGGAATTTGAGACCGGTCTCCAGCAGCTCGGTGGCAGGGTCGGACCCGGATACGATGCCCACCCCGGCGGTCATGCGCACCGCTGCCCCGTCCACCGTGACCGCCCGGATCCCGACCATCCACCGGCCGTCGCCGGCACCGTCGATCCAGCCCACCGGACCGGCGTAGGTTCCCCGGGGCGTCGGCTCCAGGCGCCCGATCAGCGCGGTGGCCGCCTCCCGCGGGACTCCGCCGACCGCCGGGGTGGGGTGCAGGCGGGCGACCAGGTGGAGCGCGCTCGGGACGGTGCCGTCGGGCCCAGCGCGCAACGTGCCGTCGACAAGGGTGCCGAGGTGGGTGATGGTGTGGAGGTGGACCAGCTCGGGCCGGTCCGGGACGCGCAGCTCCGCGGTCACCGGGCTCAGTTCGGCACGGATGGCCTCCACCACCAGTCGGTGCTCCTCGCCGTCCTTGGCCGACTCGAGGAGCGCGGCGGGCAGCCCGCTCCCGGCGTCGTGGTAGCGGTCGGTGGTCCCGGCCAGCGGACGGCTCCGCACCCGGTAGCCCTCGCGCTCGACCAGCAGCTCGGGGGTCGCACCCACGAACTGCCCGGCGGGGGTGGGGACGGAGAACAGCGTGCAGCTGGGCTCGAGGACTGCCCACCGTCGGAGGAGGTCCGCCACACCAACGTCGGCGGCGAACCGCACGTCGACGGCGCGGGCGAGGACGACCTTGACCAGTTCGCCGTGGTGGATGGCCTCCACCGCCGACGCCACCGAGCGCTCGAACTCGTCGTCCCCCGAGCGAGGCTCGACCCGGGGGGTGCCGGGGTCCCCGGATCCAGCGCCAGCGGCCGCGGCCCGGGCGACGAGACCGGAACGCAGCGCCCCGGGCACCGCCGGGTCGTCGGGGTCGGGAAGCGGCGCGCCGTCCGCCTCGACCAGGGTGACCCATTCGGCGCCGGCGGCCGTGCGCACGTAGGTCAGCGCCGGCACCACCAGGTGCGCGACCTCCGCCCGGTCGAAGGGGAGGGCCCCGACGGCCAGCACCGGATGACCGGTACCGTGGCCGGTCCCCAGCCGGTCGTCGCAGGCAACGTCGGCCAGTGCGGCGGCGACGGCGTCGACCGCGGCTGCATCGTCCAGACCACCCGGGAGCTCGAGGGTGAGGGCACGACCCAGGCCGACCAGTACCCGGTCGCCGTCGGCCAGGACGATGCCGGTGCCGCCGGCCAGCGCGAACGGGTCGATCGGGTCGCCGAGGGGGAGGGCCAGCCGGACCGCCGCCGGTCGGGCGGGGGAATTCGCCGCACGCTCGTGGACGTCGACCCCGGTCGAGGGGGCCCGGCTGGTCACGGGCGGCCGGACCGCGTGGCAGTGATGAGCTGGCTGAGCCCGCCGGACAGGCCGCGGCGGTTGACGGCGGAGAACCCCGCCTCGGTCAGCATCGCCCGCAGCTCGTCGGTCGACGGGAGGTAGGCGGTCGACTTCGGCAGGTAGCGGTAGGCGGCGCGGTCGGACAGGAGACCGCCGATGAGCGGAACCACCTTGCGGAACCAGATGCGATGGCCCGTGCGCAGGAGGCCCGAGTCGGGCTCGGACACCTCGAGGAGGCTGATCCGCCCCCCGGGTCGGACGATCCGGCCGAACTCGTGGAAGACGGCGGCCAGATCGGTGAAGTTGCGCAGTGCGTAGCCGCAGGTGACGCCGTCGACGCTGGCGGTGGCGACAGGCAGGGCGGCGCCATTGGCCTGGGCCAGCGGAGTCCCCGCATGGTTGGCGGCCAGCATCCCCCAGGAAAGGTCCATGCCGAACGCCCGGTAGCCGCCGGCCTCGAGCAGCTCGAGGAAGTCCCCGGTCCCGCAGGCCAGGTCCAGGACGGTGGTGCCCGGCGGCAGTCCGAGGGCGCCCAGGGACTGCTTGCGCCACCGGACGTCGAGCCCGAAGGTCATGGTCCGGTTCACCAGGTCGTAGCGGGGTGCGATGGCGTCGAACATCGTCTGGACGAGCTCGGTCTTGGCCTCACCGGTAGGGAGGTCGACCTCGCGGGCGCGCGCAGCGGTCTCGAGCGAGATTGCGGCGGACGCCGGAGTGCCGGCGCCGTCGCCCGAGGGGGCGGAGGCGGCGGTGGCGTCGGCGGTCACCGCCCCACCGTCCCGTGCCCCCGTGCGTCCGCCAGGGTCGCTTCGGCACCGTCCGACTCGATGCGTTGCCACACGGCCCGGCGCTCCTCGTCCGAGCCGACCTGCTCGACGTGATCGAGCGCCACCTTGACCAGGGTACGGGTGAAGTGGTGGCCGACCAGCGTGTTGACCGCCGGAAGGAGCTCGGCATAGGCCTGGAGCAGCCCGTCGACGGCCGGGTCACCGGTGGCTCCGGCGGGCAACCCGTCTGGCCCGTGGGACAGCGCGTCGGGCACGTTGCCGTGGCGGAGCGGCTCGCGGACGTGGCGGGCGAACAGGTCGACCGCCTGGCGGGCCACCGCCTCGGTGGCCTCGTTGTGACGGCGGGCCAACTCGAGCAGGTCCGACAGCGGGATGCCCCACTCCAGGAGGAGGAGGCCGGCGCGGGAGGCCGCCACGTCCTCCGCCGTGTACCGCTCCAGACCGGCCACCCGGGTGGGGATCAGCAGCCCCTCGGCCTCGATGGCCTTGAGCAGTGCGAGCGGCATGCCGGTGAGCCCGGACAGCTGAGTGAGCGAGTAGGTCTCCTGGCCGTCGGCGTCGACCGTGCCGTCGGGGGCGGCGCTTAGGGGGGCGGTGCCGAGGGCGGTGGTGCCGAGGGCGGTGGTGCCGACCGGCACGTCGGTGTCCGCGGCGGACGCCGCCGGCAGCCCGGACAGCTGGCCGAGCAGGGCCTCGTCGGCGGCATCGAGGTCGCCGGTGACCAGCCGGGCGATGGTCGCGAGGGTGAAACCGCGCTGCTGGAGGGTGCGGATGCGGTCCAGGCGTTCGAGGTGGTCGTCGCCGTACCAGGCGATGCGTCCTTCGCGTCGCGGCGGTTCCAGGAGCCCTTTGCTCTGGTAGTAGCGGATGGTGTCCACCGACACGTCGGCCTGCACCGACAGCTGCTCGACCCGAATCTCCATGCCCACCACTCTAGGAGTAACCGCTCGTATTGTCCGAGCGCGTGGACCGCACTACCCCTGAACAGGGGGAACGCTGGTCCTGGGTCGTCCCCCGGGAAGGGGTGGCCGTCTCCCGGAGTTCCGGGGCTCCTGCGTCGCCGGTCGGTCAGGCGTAGTAGCGGTAGACCACCTGGGCCACGCAGCTGGGCTTGGCCGCACCCTCGCACTCGAGGGTGAGGTCGAGCACGACCTGCACGCCGCCCGGAACCTCCTCGACCTCGGCGACGGCGGCGCCGACCCGCAGCTTGGACCCGACCATGACGGGCGAGGGGAAGCGGACCTTGTTGCACCCGTAGTTGACGCCCATCGAGATCCCGTCCACGTGGAGCACCTCGCCCAGGAGAACCGGGGCCAGCGCCAGGGTCAGGTAGCCGTGGGCGATGGGTCCGCCGAACGGACCCTTGGCGGCCGCCTCGGGGTCGACGTGGATCCACTGGTGGTCGCCGGTGGCGTCGGCGAAGAGGTTGACCTGTGCCTGGTCGACGACGTGCCACTCGCTGTGGCCGAGGTGGGTCCCGACGAGGTCCTTGAACGATTCGATGCCGTGCACGTTGGTTGCCATGGCCCCGACTGTAGGTGAGGCCGTGGGCCGCCACCAGCGCAGAGCCCGCCCACGTGGCCGACCTGTCGGATCGGGCCCAGCGCCGCTGCACGAGTGTCGGGTCGGTACGATCGGTGCCGTGTACGAAGAGCATCAGCATCGGAACATCAGCGGCGGCGGGGCCCGTGCCGCCGTGTTCGGGATCAGCGACGGACTGGTCTCGAACGTCTCGCTGATCCTCGGCATGGCCGGCGCCCATTCGAGTGCCGGGGCCGTGCGCCTCGCAGGCATCGCCGGACTGATCGGCGGTGCGTTCTCCATGGCGACCGGCGAGTACGTGTCGATGCGGGCCCAGTCCGAGCTGATGGAGCGTGAGCTGGACGTCGAGCGTCGGGCCATCGCCGCCGACCCCGAGGACGAGCGCCGTGAGCTGGCCGCGCTCTACCGGAGCCGCGGCATCGAGTCCGACCTGGCCGACGAACTCTCGGTGAAGATGATGCGCGACCCCGAGCTTGCCCTGGAGACCCACGCTCGCGAGGAGCTCGGCTTCACCCCGGGCGAGACCGGCAAGCCGCTCCAGGCGGCGCTGTCGTCGTTCGTCATGTTCGCGATCGGCGCGCTCATCCCACTGCTGCCGTGGCTGTTCACGGACGGTACGACCGCTCTGTGGTGGTCGGTCGCACTCGGCGGGGTGGCGTCGTTCGCCGTGGGCGGCGCCCTGTCGCTGTTCACCGGGCGGTCGTGGCTGTGGTCGGCGTCGCGCCAGCTGCTCATCTCGACGGCGGCGGCCTCGGTCACCTACACGATCGGTCACGCAATCGGTTCCGGCTGACGCCGTACGTCGGCTCAGCCGTGTCCGGCGACCACGTCGACCACGTCGACCACGTACGAGCGGTCGACGTGGTCGGTGGAGAACCCCATGGACGCGTACAGGCCCACCGCTGCCGTGTTGGCCCCGTCGACGTAGAGCATCCCGTGGGTGACGCCGCGGGATGCCAGCCACTCCAGGCCGGCGCGGGTCAGGGCCCGGCCGAGGCCGCGTCCGTGGAAGTCGGGGTCCACGGAGATGACGTAGATCTCGCCCAGCGCGTCGTCCCCGCTCCCGTGGATCTTGGTCCAGCACGATCCCGCAAGTCGCCCGTCGAGCTCGAGGACCCGGAAGCCGTCGGGGTCGAACCAGGCCTCCGCCTCGCGGGCCTCCAGGGTGGCGAGGTCCCACGACCCCTGCTCGGGGTGGCCGTCGAAGGCTCGGTTGTTGGCCGCGATCCATGCCGGCTCGTCGCCTCCGACACGGAAGGCCCGGGTAGTGACCACCTCGTGGGCGCGGTCGGCCGGCGGCAGGGGCAGCGGACAGCGCAGCTGGATGAGGTCCCGCTCCCAGGTGAGACCGCGGGCTGCGGCCCGGGCGTCGTCGTCGGGACCGGCACGGGTCACCCACAGTCGCAGGTGCCCACCGCCGTCAGCCGCGAATGCGGCGACGACCGCATCGAGGAGACGATCGGCCGTGCGGGATCCGTCGCTGCTGTCCCCCGGGACCACGATCTCGGTGCTCGAGGACGTCCGGTCGCCTTCGTCGTCGACCTGGGCGTACCCGACGAGCCTCCCGTCGGACGGCATCCGTGCCGTCACGGCCAGGAAACCCGAGCCGGTGTCTGCGCCTGCGGCCGCACGGACGAGGGCCCGTCGGCGGGCCTCGCTCAGTCCCTCCGCCGACCCGGTGGTGGCGACACCCTCGACCAGGTGGGACACCTCGTCGACGAGGGCGCGGTCCGCGGTGCGCACCACCGCGAGGTCGGGCTCGTCCATGGCGCAGAACCTACCGGTAACCTCCGCCCATGGTCCGACCCCGCACGCCGGCCGGCAGGGCCCGCGAGTCCGATGCACGGCTGGGGTTCCTGTACCCCGGGACGGCCGCCGAGCTCTGCGCCCTCGACCACGGCGACGCCTTCCAGCTCCTGGCAGCCACCATCCTCTCGGCCCAGTGCACCGACGACCGGGTGAACCGGACCACGCCGGCCCTGTTCGCGCGCTTCCCCGACGCACCGTCGTTGGCGGCTGCGCCGGTCGAGGAGGTCGAGGCGCTGATCCGACCGACCGGCTTCTACCGGGCCAAGACGCGGAGCCTCCTCGGCATGGCCGCGGCCGTGTGCGACCGGTTCGGGGGCGAGGTGCCGACTCGGATGGCCGACCTGGTGACGCTGCCAGGGGTCGGGCGCAAGACGGCCAACGTGCTGCGCAGCGTGGCCTTCGACCTTCCGGGGCTACCGGTCGACACCCATGTCCAGCGCCTGTCGTCACGGCTCGGCCTCACCACCGAGACCGACCCGGTGAAGGTCGAGCACGTGCTGAACGCCATGGTGCCGGCGGGCAGTCGGGGGAGGTTCAGCCTCCGGCTGATCCTGCACGGTCGGGCGACCTGCCGGGCCCGGGTCCCGCAGTGCGGGGCGTGCGCCCTCGCCGACTTCTGTCCGTCTGCATCGTCCGGCGGCCGGCCCGCCGCCTCCGGTCCACGGGCGGCCGTGTAAATGGCCGCTGCAGGGTCTTGGCGGATCAGGGAGTGTTGCAACCCCCGGACCGGAATCTCGGTCGTGAAAGAGGCCTTGCAAGGGCCACGCCCTACCGTTGCGCAATTGACCGTTGACCATCGAAAAGCGTAGTTCCGTACCTGTTGACTACGAATATCTCCGCCACTACGGAGATATTCCATCGCGGCCAATTTGAAAATATTCCCGAATCGCACCCTTGCATGACTGGAAACGCCCGCAGAACTGTGATGGGATTACTGGCGGACCAGTTCCCGCCAACTGGTCCCTTCGAGTAGGGATCGGGATCCGCCGCCCGACCTACTTGCGCGAAGGCACCCTTCGGGGTGCCTTCGCCGCGTCCGGGCACCGGTGACCAGGTGGCCGGCGGTCCGTCCGGCGGCGCCGGGTCCCCGATCAGCGCCGGGCGAAGGACAGCGCCAGTCGGGCCAGCCGGCGATTGGCGCTGGCCAGTGAGCGCTCTATGGCGAACAGCTCGCGTGCCGTCTCCTCGTCCTTGGACGCGTCTGCCGCCTCGGCGTGCACGGTGACCCGACGGGTCAACTCGTCGAGCGCGGTGGCGAGCGAGGACAGTTCTGCGGAGCTGGCGGCCATCGGACGATCATGGCACCGTCGGCGGCGTGCCGGTCCACCGCCGGTCTGCCTCCGGCGCGATCCGGGACCGGACCCCCCGGGAGGACGTCGTCGGGGTTCCGGTAGCATCGACGAGCCATGGCCCTCCGTCGACTCGACCTCCGCGGCTTCGCCGGCGACCGCCGCGAGCTGACCGCACTGCTGCCCCGGCCGGTCGACGAGCAGGACCGCTCCTCGGACGCCGTGGCTGCCATCATCGCCGAGGTGCGCGCCGGAGGCGACGACGCCCTGCGCGCCTGCACGGCACGCTTCGACAAGGTGGAGATCGACGAGCTGCGGGTCCCGGCCGAGGAGATCCGGGCCGCCCTCGACCGCATCCCGGCCGAACTCCAGGAGGCGCTCGACGTCGCCCACGACCGGATCCTCGCCTACCACGCGCACGAGGCCGGCGAGGTGCCCGGCGACTTCGAGAGCGGCGGGGTCACCGTCCGCCACCTGGTGCGGCCCGTCGCCCGTGCCGGGTGCTACGCCCCCGGCGGACGGGCCCGTTACCCGTCGACGGTGCTCATGTGCGCGGTGCCCGCCCACGTGGCCGGCGTCGAGGAGATCGTGCTGTGCGTGCCGCCCGGCCCCGACGGCCGGGTGGACGACGCCACCCTTGCCGCCGCCGCCGTGGCCGGGGTGACCGAGGTCTACCGGGTGGGGGGTGCGCAGGCCATCGCCGCCATGGCCTATGGGACCGAGTCCATCGATGCCGTGGACGTGATCGTCGGACCGGGCAACCGCTACGTGGCCGAGGCCAAGCGCCAGGTGTCCGGGGTGGTCGGCGTGTCCTCGGCGTTCGCCGGCCCGTCCGAGGTCGTGGTCATCGCCGGGGCCGACACCCCGCCCGAGTACGCCGCCATCGACCTGGTGGTCCAGGCCGAACACGGACCTGACGGGTTGGCCTGGCTGGTGACCTGGTCCGAGGAGCTGATCGACGCCGTCGACGCGGCCGTCGACCGGATCGTGGCCGGGTCCCCCCGCCGCGCCGACCTCGAGGCGACGCTGGGCGCCGGCGGCTGGGCCGTCCTGGTCGACGGGCCCAAGCAGGCCGCCGCCGTGTCCAACGTGGTGGCTCCCGAGCACCTCGAACTGCTGACCAAGCAGGCCGACGCGGTGCTCGCCCACGTCCAGTCGGCCGGGGCGGTCTTCCTCGGCACCAACGCGCCGGCCAGCATGGGCGACTACCTGGCCGGCCCCAACCACGTCCTGCCCACCAATCGCACGGCCCGGTTCGCCAGTGCCCTACGGGTGGACGACTTCCGCAAGCACATCCACGCCGTCCGCCTCGATGCCGCCGCCGTGCGCACCCTCGGGCCCCACGTGGTGACCCTGGCCCGTACCGAGGGACTGCCGGCGCATGCCCAGTCGGTCGAGCTCCGATGGCAGGGGTAGCGGATCGGGGCGGCCTTCCGGCCGTCCGCCCCGATCTGACCGAACTGGTGGGCTACCACTCCGCCCAGGTCGACGTCGACGTCCGACTGAACACGAACGAGTCGCCCATGCCGCCGCCGGCGGCGTGGCAGCGGGCGCTGGCGGACGCCGTAGCGCAGGTCGATTTCCACCGCTACCCGGACCGCGCCGCCACCGACCTGCGCCGGGCCCTGGCTGACAGCCACGGAGTCGACATCGACCGGGTGTTCTGTGCCAACGGGTCGAACGAGGTGCTCCAGTGCCTGCTCCTGGCCTACGGGGGGCCCGGCCGACGTATCGCACTGTTCGAACCGACCTACACCCTGCACGGTCACATCGCCAGGATCACCGGCACCGAGGTCACGGCCGGCCGGCGTCGCGACGACTTCGCCCTCGACCTCGACGTGGTGGCCGGTGTGGTAGCCGCCTCGGACCCGGTCCTGACGTTCCTCTGCTCGCCGAACAACCCGACCGGGCGGGCAGACTCGCCCGCCGAGGTCACCACGGTGGCGGCGCTCGTGCCGGGGCTGCTGGTCGTCGACGAGGCCTACGGCCAGTTCGCCCCGTCGTCGGCCCTGGAGCTGCGCGCCGCCGACCCCGAGGGTTGCCGGCACATCGCCGTGGTCCGCACCTTCTCGAAGACGTGGTCGATGGCCGGGGCGCGGTTGGGGTACCTGATCGCCGACCCCGAGGTGGTCGCCGCCTGCGAGCTGGTGGCCCTCCCGTACCACCTGGACGTCGTGACCCAGCTGGCCGGCCGGCTGGCCCTCGACTACGCGGACGAGATGAACGAGCGGGTGGCCGCCGTCACCGAGGAGCGGGGGCGCATCGCCGCCGCCTTCGCCGGCCTGCCCGTCGAGACCTGGCCCTCGGACGCCAACTTCCTGCTGTTCCGTCCCCAATCCAAGGACGCCGGCGCGGTGTGGTCCGATCTCGTGTCCTCCGGCGTGCTCGTGCGAGACTGTTCCTCGTGGCCGGGGCTCACCGGGTGCCTGCGGGTGACGGTGGGCCTCCCCGAGGAGAACGACCGGTTCCTGGCCGCCCTGACCGAAAGCCTGCGATGACCCCAGCCACCCCCGAACCGGTCCCGACGCACCGGCGCGCCGCCCGGGTGTCCCGGGCCACGAAGGAGACGTCGATCGAGGTCGAAGTCGACCTCGACGGCACCGGAGCCACCGACATCTCCACCGGTCTGCCCTTCTTCGACCACATGTTGGCCCAGCTGGGCCGCCACGGTGGGATCGACCTGGTGGTGCACGCCGACGGTGACCTCGACGTCGACGCCCACCACACCGTCGAGGACGTCGGCATCGCCCTGGGCGGGGTCGTCGGCGAGGCCCTCGGCGACAAGGTCGGGGTCACCCGGTTCGCGTCGATCTCCCTCCCGCTCGACGAGGCACTGGTGGACGTGGCCCTCGACCTGTCGGGCCGGCCGTTCCTCGCCTACACGATCGAGTTCGCGCCCGACACCCCGGGGCTGGGGACCCCGCCGTTCGACCCGCAACTGGCCGAGGAATTCTGGCGCGCCTTCGTGACCGCGGCGGCCATCACCCTGCACGTACGGCTGGTCACGGGGCGGAACACGCACCACATCGTGGAGGCCTCGTTCAAGGCGGTGGCCCGGTGCCTGGCGGAGGCCATCCGGGTCCGGGGCGGGGGCATCCCGTCCACAAAGGGCACGCTGTGACCCGCCGCTCCAGGTGATCGCCGTCCTCGACTACGGGATCGGCAACCTGCGCTCGGCCGAGAAGGCCCTGCAGCGCCTGGGGGCAGATGCCTGCCTGGCAGCCGATCCGGCCGAGGCGTCCGGAGCGGACGGGATCGTCCTGCCCGGCGTGGGGGCGTTCGGTCGGTGTGCCGCCGCGCTCGAGTCGAGCGGCCTGGGCGATGTCGCCCGGGACGCGATCGGGCGCGGTCTGCCCTTCCTCGGGATCTGCGTCGGCTTCCAGCTCCTGTACGAGGGTTCGGAGGAGGATCCGTCGGCCTCCGGCCTCGGTGTGCTGGGCGGCACCGTGCGGCGCCTGCCCGTCGGGGTCAAGCACCCCCAGATGCAGTGGAACACGCTGACCGTCGGGGACTCGGCGCTGCTCGCCGGCGTGCCCGATCCGGCCTGGGTCTACTTCGTGCACTCGTACGCGCCCGAGGTCACCGCCGACACCACCTCGACGTGCGACTACGGCGGCCAGGTCGTGGCGGCGGCCGAGCGGGGCCCGGTGTGGGGCACCCAGTTCCACCCGGAGAAGAGCGGGGCCGTGGGCCTCGGTATCCTCGCCAACTTCGTGGCTGCCGTCGACGCCTCGGTCGGCACCGGCACCCCGGCGGCCGGCTGATGGACCTCTACCCGGCCATCGACATACGCGGCGGGGGAGCGGTCCGCCTCACCCAGGGCGACTTCGACCGGCAGAGCGAGTACGGCGACCCCGTGGCCCTTGCCAGGCGGTTCGTGGCCGGCGGGGCCCCGTGGCTGCACGTCGTCGACCTCGACGGCGCCCGCACCGGGGCTCCCGTCAATCGGGCGGCGGTGCTCGCCATCGCCCGCTCGGCCGGGGTCCCGGTCGAGACCGGGGGCGGCGTGCGGTCGCTGGCCGACGTGGCGGAGCTGCTCGACGGCGGCCTCGCCCGCGTGGTCCTCGGGACCGGCGCGCTCGAGGATCCCGGGCTGGTGCGGGCGGCAACGGCCGCCAACCCTGGTCGGGTCGCGCTCGGCCTCGACTACCGGACCACCGCCGACGGGCGGGCCGAGGTGGCCATACGGGGGTGGGAGCAGGGGTCCGGCCGCACCGTGGGCGAGCTCCTGGAGGAGGTGGCCGGCGCCGGACTGGCCGCGGTCATCGTCACCTCGATCGAGCGCGACGGCATGCTGACGGGGCCCGATCTCGAGGGCCTGCGGGCCGTGCTGGCCACGACGGACGTGCCGGTCATCGCCTCGGGCGGCGTGGGCTCGGTGGCGGACATCGAGCTGCTCGCCGGACTCGCCGTCCCGGTCGACGGGGTGGAGCGCCGCCTCGCCGGCGCCATCACCGGCAAGGCACTGGTCGACGGGCGGATGACGGTGGCCGAGGGGGTGGCGGCGTGCGCACGGTTCGGGTGATCCCCTGTCTGGACGTCGACGACGGTCGGGTGGTCAAGGGGATCCGGTTCACCGACCTCTTCGATGCCGGTGACCCGGTGGAGCTGGCCGCCCGCTACGACGCTCAGGGCGCCGACGAGCTCGTCTTCCTCGACATCACCGCATCGTCGGACAATCGGGGGACCATGGTCGACGTGGTGGCCCGGACGGCCGAGCAGGTGTTCATCCCGTTCACCGTCGGTGGAGGTGTGCGGGCCGTCGACGATGCCCGCAGGCTCCTGCGGGCCGGGGCCGACAAGGTCGGGGTGAACACGGCCGCGGTCGAGCGGCCGGCGCTGATCGCCGAACTGGCCGACGAGTTCGGTACCCAGTGCGTGGTGGTGGCCGTCGACGCCCGGCGTCGGACCGGCGATCCCGCCGACCCCCTGTCGTGGGAGGTCTTCACGCACGGTGGACGGACCCCGACCGGGGTCGACGCCGTGGTCTGGGCCGAGCGCTGCACCGAGCTGGGCGCAGGCGAGCTGCTGGTGACCTCCATGGACCGCGACGGTACCCGTGACGGGTTCGACCTCGAACTGACCCGGTCGATCGCCGATCGGTGCCCGATCCCGCTGGTCGCCTCGGGTGGCGTGGGGGAATTGGACCACCTGGTGGCCGGAGCCGTGGAGGGTGCCGCGGACGCCGTGCTGGCCGCGTCGATCTTCCACCTCGGCGAGTTCACCGTGGCCGAGGCCAAGGCCCACCTGGCCGCCGCCGGCGTGGCCGTGCGACCGGCCTGAACCGACCGGTCCGCAGCCGCGCCCCTGGTCATCGGCCCCGTTCGCAGTCGACGGCCGAACCGGGTCCGGGCAGGGCTGCGGTAGCCTTCCCCCGTGGCAACCACTTCCCCCGAGGCTCCGGCGATCACCCAACGTGACGCCGCCAAGCTGCCGATCAACGTGCTGGCGGATCGCGTCCTCGTGCAGGTCGGCCAGGCCGAGGGTGAGCGGCGATCGCGTGCCGGCATCCTGATCCCGGCCACCGCACAGGTGTCGCGCCGCCTCACCTGGGCCGTCGCCGTGGCCGTCGGACCGCACGTGCGCTCGGTCAAGGTCGGCGACAACGTGCTGTTCAACCCCGAGGACCGCTTCGAGGTCGAGGTCCAGGGTGAGGAGTACGTCATCCTGCGGGAGCGGGACGTCCATGCCGTGGCGGCCACCCGGTTCGACGGCGGCACCGGCCTCTACCTCTGACCACGACCGACCGCCGGACGCACCGAACCCCGAGTCGAATCCGCGCCCAGCACCCGATCCGCCAGCACCCGATCCCCCGGAGCCTCACGTGACCACCCCCGCAGCCCAGTCCGCATTCGTCGCCACCCCGGTCTCGTACACCGCGGCCGAGCTCGAGTCGGTGACCTACAACGCCGACGGACTGGTCGGCGCCATCGTCCAGGACGCCTCGGACGGGGTGGTGCTGATGTTCGCCTGGATGAACGCCGAGTCCCTGGTCAAGACCTTGGAGACCGGCCGCACCTGGTTCTGGAGCCGCAGCCGCCAGGAGTACTGGTGCAAGGGCGAGACGTCGGGCGACCGTCAGTACGTGCGCAGCGTCCGCTACGACTGCGACGGCGACTGCCTCCTCGTGACCGTCGACCAGGAGGGTGGCGGCGCCTGCCACACGGGGAACCGGACCTGCTTCTACCGGGCCTTCGGCGACGGGTCGGCCGACGGCGGCGGGCCGAGCCACACGTGAGCGGTCCCACCGGTCCCGGTGAGGAGGGATTCCGTGTGCTCGCCGGTGGCCACCGCATCGTGCCCGTGTGGCGCGAGCTGGTGGCCGACACGGTGACCCCGGTCGCCGCCTTCCTGCAGATCGTCGGCACCGGCGACACCAACGGCTTCCTGCTGGAGTCGGTCGAGGGCGGCGAGCGCTGGGGTCGCTACTCCTTCATCGGCCGGAACCCGCTCGCCACCGTGGTGGCCCACGGGACTGACGTGACCACCCGCGGCGACCTCGACCTGGATGCCCTGTGCGGGGGAGGCGTGACCGGGACCGAGGGGGTGCTGGCGGCCCTCGAGTCGATCCTGGGTGCCATCGACTCGCCCGACCTCCCCGATCTGCCACCGCTCCACGCCGGGCTGGTGGGCTACCTGGGGTACGACGTGGTGCGCGAGGTCGAGCACCTGCCCGGCACGCCCCCGGACGACCTGGGCCATCCCGACGCCCTCCTGGCCGTCATCGGCCAGCTGGCCGCCTTCGACCACTGGCGCCAGCGGGTGGTCCTGATCGACAACGTGGTGATCGACCCGGCCTGGACGGACGCCGACCTGGACCGGGCCCATGCCGCGGCCCAGGCCCGGTTGGACCAGCTGGCCGCCGACTGCGTCCGGCCGACGGCCGAGGCGCCCCGGCTGCAGCCGCCCCGGCAGCCGCACCCCGACGACGTCGCCCGGACGATGACCGACGGGCTGTACGAGGACGCCGTGCGCGCCGCCAAGGAACATGTCTACGCCGGCGACATCTTCCAGGTGGTGCTGTCCCAGCGCTTCGACCTGGGCGACCTCGGGGCCGACCCGTTCGACGTCTACCGGGTCCTGCGCCTGGTGAACCCGAGCCCGTACCTCTACTTCCTGCGCTTCCCCGAGGTCACCGTGGTCGGTGCCTCGCCCGAGCCGATGGTGCGGCTGCGGGACGGCAAGGTCATCTCCCGGCCCATCGCCGGCTCCCGCCCCCGGGGCGGCACGCCGGAGGAGGACGCCCGTCTGGAGGGCGAACTGGTCGAGGACCCGAAGGAGGTAGCCGAGCACGTCATGCTCGTCGACCTGGCCCGCAACGACGTCGGACGGGTCGTCAGTTTCGGCAGCGAAGTCGTGGACGAGGTGATGGTGGTGGAGCGCTACAGCCACATCATGCACCTCACCTCGCAGGTCTCCGGGACCCTCGCCACGGGCAAGGGTCCGATCGACGTGTTGCGGGCCACCTTGCCCGCCGGCACGCTCTCGGGTGCGCCGAAGGTGCGGGCCATGGAGATCATCGACGACCTCGAGCCCACCAAGCGCGGCGTGTACGGCGGCGTGGTCGGCTACCTCGACTTCAGCGGCAACCTCGACACGGCGATCGCCATCCGGACCATGACCGTGTCCCCCGACGGGCGGGCCTCGGTGCAGGCGGGTGCGGGCATCGTGGCCGACAGCGACCCGGCCATGGAGAACGCCGAGTGCGCCCACAAGGCGGCGGCCCTGCTGTCGGCGGTGGCCATGGCCCGTGCGGCCGGTCCGGCCGGTCCGGCATGACCGGGCGGACACCCCCCTCCGACGGCGGCTACGGCGCGCTGCACCACGTCGCCGGGGCCCGGCCGGTCGACCGGGACGTGCTCGAGGTCTCCGGACCCGACGCGTCGTCCTACCTGCAGGGCCAGTGCAGCCAGGACCTTGCCCCGTTGGCCGTGGGCGCCACCACCGAGGCGCTCCTCCTCAGCCCCCAGGGCAAGGTGGACGCCTGGGTGCGGATCACCCGGACCGGTGAGGAGGCGTTCGTCCTGGACTGCGACCCGGGGTGCGGGCCGGCTGCGCAGGCCCGACTCGAGCGGTTCCGACTCCGCACGAAGGTCGAGATCCGGCCGCTCGACTGGGCGTGCCTGTCGGTGCGCGGGCCGGTGTCCGTCGATGCCCTGGCCGTCGACGCCGGTGCAGCAGCGCCGGTGGGAGGACCGGGCGGTCCGGCACTGTCCCTGGCCACGGACCGGCCGGGCTGGTCCGGGGTCGACCTGCTCGGCCCGGCCCCCGACGGCGACCACGGGCTCGGCCCCTGGGCGCCCGCATCGGTCGTCCGGTGCGACGAGGAGGCGTGGGAGGCGACCCGCATCGAGGCCGGCGTCCCCATGGGCGGCCGGGAGGTGGTCGAGTCGACCATCGCCGCCGAGGTCGACCTGGTCGAGCGCACGGTGTCGTTCACCAAGGGGTGCTTCACCGGGCAGGAGCTGGTGGCCCGGCTCGATGCCCGGGGGTCGAACGTCGCCCGGCACCTGTGCGGCGTGGTGGTGCCGTCCGAGTGGACCGTGCCGGTCGGGGCGGCGGTGTGGACGGCGGACGGCGCGCACGAGGTCGGCGCCCTCACCTCGGTGGCGTGGTCGATCGGTGCGGTGGCCCATGTCGCCCTGGCCGTGCTGCACCGACGGGTCGTCCCGCCCGAGGCCGTAGAGGTCCGCTGGGACGACGGCACCGCCCGCGCCGTGGTGGGCGAGGCACGCCCGCTGCCGCTCGCTCCCGTGGTCTGAGCGCACCGGCGGCCAGGTCGGCCGCGCTACTGTGCCCCGCAGGCAGGCGCAGCCCGGGGTGACCACCCGGGGAGGGCGCCGTGAGTGGGGGAGTGGACATGACGACCGACACGACGCCGGGGGAGTCCGCGGACGGGGGCCCGGACGGCACGGTGCAGATGGATGCCGAGCGCATCACGAGGTCGACCCGCGACCCGGACACCATGCGCGGCCAATTCGAGTCCTGGCTGCGCGGTACGTTGCCCGAGGGCAACGGTGCCGAGGTGGTCGACCTCACCAGTCCCGAGAGCAACGGCATGTCGTCCGAGACCCTGCTGGTCACCGCCCGTTGGTCGGAGGCGGGCGGGACCGTCGAGCGCCGGCTGGTGGTCCGGGTGGAGCCCCCGGCCACGGACTACCCGGTGTTCACCACCTACGACATGGACATGCAGTTCCGGGTCATGCGTCTGGTGGAGGAGCACACCGAGGTGCCCATCCCGGCGACCCACTGGTACGAGCCGGACCCGTCCGTCCTCGGCGGTTCGTTCTTCGTCATGGACCGGATCGACGGCCTGGTACCGCCAGACGTGCTGCCGTACACCTTCGGCGACAACTGGGTGTTCGACAGCACGGCCGAGGCCCGCCGCACCATCCAGGACTCCGCCGTGCGGGCGATGGCCGGGATCCACTCCGTCCGGCCCGACACCCACGACCTGGCCTTCCTCGAACTGGACCAGCAGGGGGACACCGCGCTCGAGCGGAGCCTCAACCACTGGAAGGCGTACCACGACTGGGTCGTCCGGGACACGCCGTCGACCCTGCTCGATCAGTGCTTCGTGTGGCTCACCGAGAACCTCCCCACCGACACCGCCCCGGACGCCCTGTCCTGGGGCGACGGGCGCATCGGCAACATGATGTTCCGGGACAACGAGGTGGTCGCCGTACTCGACTGGGAGATGGCGGCGGTGGCGCCACCCGAGGTCGACCTCGGGTGGATGTGCTACCTCCACCTGTTCTTCCAGGACCTCGCCGTGCAACTCGGCGCCCCCGGCCTGCCCGAGATGTTCCGGCCGGTGGACGTGGCTGCCACCTACGCCGAGGCCGCCGGCCACGAGGTCGGGGACCTGAAGTGGCACATCGCCTACTCGGCCATGCGCCACGGGGTCATCATGCGGCGGGTGACGGAACGGTCCATCTTCTTCGGTGAGGCAGCCGCCCCGGACGACATCGACGACCTGATCATCCACCGGGACACGTTGCGGGGCATGCTCGACGGCACCTACTGGACGGGTGTCGCCCTCTGAACAGTCCGGACCACACCGACCGGATCGGTCCATGAACCGTAACGATCAAGCTCAACCATAGGGTCAGGGTAGGCGATGAACGTGGAAGACGTGTGGACGAGCTGTCTCACGCTTGGTCCGGGCATTCGTGAGGCAGCATGGACGGTACTGGGTGTCAGGGTCACGTTGTCCCGGGAGCACCTGACCCGGTGCTCGTTCAGACGCCCAGGCTGTCCTTGGCCACCGCCTCGAACAGCCGGTAGGGCAGGAGCCGCTTGCCCAGGATGCCCACCCGCTCGCCGAGCTTGCCCACCGAGGCGCGTCGCGGCGGCCGTGCCGAACCGAGGACCTTGGTGATCACCTTGGCGACGTCGACGGCCGGCACCCCGTTGCGCTCGTCCTCGACCATCTTCGCCACCGCCTTGCCGTTCGCCTCGGCGTAGGGGTCCGGGCCGTCGGGCACCGCGATGTCCCTGCGGCTGGACGTGAAGTCGGTGCGGACGTTCCCGGGCTCCACCAGGGTCACCTGGACCCCGAACGGGGCCACCTCGTAGGCGAGCGCCTCGCCGTAGCCCTCCATGGCGAACTTGGAGGCGCTGTAGAACGCCTGGAACGGGATCCCGAGCACACCGCCGATGGAGCTGACCAGCACGATCCGGCCCGCACCGGCGCTGCGCATGGTGGGTAGCGCCGCCTGGACGACCCGGACGGCTCCCCAGAAGTTGGTCTCGAGCTGGTCCTTGGCGTCGGCGACGGGAGTCTGCTCGACCGGGCCGGCCAGGCCCCATCCGGCGCACGCCACCACGGCGTCGAGCCGTCCGTGCCGCGACAGGACCTCGGCCATCCCGTCGTCCACCGACCGGTCGTCGTCGACGTCCATGACCAGCGGCTGCCACGTCCCGGGCGACGTGCCCCGGCGGCTGGCACCGACGACCGTCCAGCCGCTCGCGTGGAGGCTGTCGGCGGTGGCCGACCCGATGCCGGCCGACGCACCGGTCACCACCGCCACCGGCCTGCTCGACGGTACGTGTGCGTCCGACATGGCGCCCTCCCCGGAACATGGCGCCGCACCGTGCCGGCGCCCTCACCCCGTTCCTAGCGCACCCTGCCGTCGGGAGTCGTCCCCTGTCGACCCGTCACCCGTGGGTCCACCGGGCGAGCGGCCTCAGGTGTGTGGGTGCCCGATGCGCCCGGTCAGGCGCAGATGGGTCCCCGTGCCGTGCCGAGCGCCGGAGTCCGTGCTCAGATGGGTCGCCTACGCCGGAGTCCGTGCTCAGATGGGTCGCCTACGCCGGGGTCCGGACACGGTGACACCCGCACGACATCACAGGAGGAGGCGCGGATGCCGGAGGCGGACCACAGATCGCTGCTCGCCCACCTGACGCAGGAGGAGAAGGCGTCGCTGGTCTCGGGGTCGGGGTTCTGGCACACCCGGTCCGTGGACCGGGTCGGGCTCCCGGCGATCATGGTCAGCGACGGTCCTCACGGCCTCCGGGTGCAGCCCGGTGACGGCGACCACGTGGGCCTGGGGGACAGTGTCCCGGCGACCTGCTTCCCGACGGCGTCCGCGCTCGGTTCGTCCTTCGACCCCGAGCTGGTTCGGGAGGTCGGCGCGGCGATCGGCCGGGAGGCGCGGGCGCAGGGTGTGTCGGTGGTGCTCGGCCCGGGGGTCAACCTCAAGCGGACGCCACTGTGCGGGCGGAACTTCGAGTACCTCTCGGAGGACCCGCTCGTCTCGGGCCTCCTGGGTGCGGCCCTGGTCGAGGGCGTCCAGAGCGAGGGGGTGGGAGCGTCGCTCAAGCACTTCGCCGTCAACAACCAGGAGACGGAACGGCTCCGGATCAGCGCGCGGGTCGACGAACGAACCCTCCGGGAGACCTACTTGTCCTCCTTCGAGCGCGTCGTGCGCACGGCGGCACCGTGGACGGTGATGTGCAGCTACAACCGCATCAACGGCGTCTATGCCTCCGAGGACCCGTGGCTGCTGACCGAGGTGCTGCGGCACCAGTGGGGGTTCGACGGCCTGGTGGTGTCGGACTGGGGTGCCGTCGACGACCCGGTGGCAGCGTTGGCCGCCGGGCTCGACCTCGAGATGCCGTCGTCGCACGGTGCCGGTCCCCGGGCCGTGCTCGCCGCAGTGGCGGCAGGGACACTCGACGAACGGGTGCTCGACCAGGCGGTGGGGCGCCTCCTGGAGCTGCTCGACCGGGTGGTGCCGGCTACCGGGGGCGCGGGCGCCCTCGACGCCGACAGCCATCACGCCCTGGCGAGGCGGGCCGCCGCCGAGTGCGTCGTGCTCCTCGCCAACGAGGGGTCGCTCCTGCCGCTCGGTGACGGCCTCGGGCGGATCGCGGTGGTCGGCGAATTCGCCCGCAGTCCCCGGTTCCAGGGCGCGGGCAGCTCGAAGGTGAACCCGACCCGGGTCGACGACGCCCTGGGTGCCCTGCGCACGCTGCTCGGACCGTCGGTGACGGTCGACTTCGCCCCGGGCTTCGGTGTCGACGACCCCGGGGCCGACGTCGGCGGGCTCGCCGCGGAGGCCGTGGAGGTCGCGACCGGCGCCGATGCGGTCGTCCTCTTCCTTGGGCTGCCGCCGAGCTTCGAGTCCGAAGGGTTCGACCGGACGCACCTCGACCTCCCCGCTGAGCAGGTCCGGCTGCTCGAAGCCGTCGCCGCGGTCAACGACCGGATCGTCGTGGTCCTGGCCAACGGCGGAGTGGTGGCGACCACGCCGTGGCAGCAGCACGCCGGCGCCATCGTCGAGGGCTGGCTCGGGGGCCAGGCGGGCGGATCGGCCGTCGCCGATGTGCTGGTCGGTCGGGTGAACCCGTCGGGGCGCCTGGCGGAGACGGTGCCGCTCCGACTGGAGGACACCCCCGCCTTCGGCAACTTCCCGGGCGAGGAGGGCGAGGTCCTCTACGGCGAGCGGATCTTCGTCGGCTACCGGCACCACGACCTGGTCGACCGGCCGGTGGCCTACCCGTTCGGGCACGGTCTGTCGTACACGACGTTCGCCTACTCGGACCTCGAGGTGGCCGTCGTCGACCCTGTGGTCCCGACGTCGGACTGGCGTGGCCCGGTCAGGCTGCGGGCCACCGTGGTGGTCACCAACACGGGGGACCGGGAGGGCAAGGAGGTCGTGCAGTGCTACGTGGCCGAGCCCGATGCGCCGTCGCCCCGCCCGGTCCGGGAGCTCCGGGGGTTCCAGAAGGTGCAGCTGGCCCCCGGCGATTCCGCGTCCGTCTCGTTCGCGCTGGCCGAGCGCGACCTGTCCCGCTGGTCGGTGCGGACCCACGGGTGGGTGCTCCACCCCGGGCGCTTCCAGGTGTCGATCGGAGCCTCGTCCCGGGACATCCGGGGCGCGGTGACGCTGGTGGTGCCGGGCGCTCCGCCGGCCCCGCCGCTCGACCGGTCGAGCACCATGGGGGATTGGCTCGCACACCCGTTGGGGCGCGACCTGCTGGAGGCGGGACTGCGCAGCGCACCGGGTGGCGACCTCTCCCTGCTGCTCGCCGACGAGGACACGGTGATGATGCTCGGGTCGTTCCCGCTGGACCGGCTCGCCACCATGATGGGAGACGCACTGGGACCGGGCTTCGTGAAGGGGCTCCTGGCCGGACTGCCGACCGCCCGGTAGAGGACCGCCGGTCGACCCGCCGGCGCTCAGGCCTCCCCCGGTGCGGAGGCACGGAACTCGACGACCATCCGGGTTCCCGCGCTGTCGACCAGCGGCGACTCGGCGCGCACCGTGGCGCCCATGGCCGTGGCCAGCTCCCGGACGATGGCCAGTCCGAGACCCGAACCCTTCCGTCGGCCGTCGGCCCGGTCGGACGTCACGTGGCGGTCGAACACCCGGGTCAACTGGTCGGAGGGAATGCCGGGCCCGTCGTCGTCGACCCACACGACCGCCCGGCCGCCGTCCCCGGTGACGCCCACCACCACCGAGCTGCGGGCGAACGACGCGGCGTTCTCCACCAGGTTGGCGACGATCTGCCCGAGGCGGTCGCTGTCGGCCACCACCCGGCACGGGCGCTCCGACCCGGGGGCGAGGTCGAGGGTGAGGCCGAGTTCGGCCGCCCGCGGCCCGAACCCGCCGACGATCTGGCGGACCTCCTGGGCGGCGTCGACGTCCCGTAGTTCGAGCGAGAACCGGTCGGCGTCCAGTCGGGCCAGGTCGAGCAGGTCCTGGACGAGCCGCTCGAGCCGACGGGCCTCGGTGCCGATCACCCCGGCCGCGGCCACCGGGTCGTCGGTCGCCCCATCGACGACGGCGTCGGAGTAGCCGCGGATCGACGTGAGCGGCGTGCGCAGCTCGTGGGAGACGGACAGGAGGAACTGGCGCTCCTGGTCACGCGCCCGGACCAGGTTCGCACCCATGGTGTTGATCGACTCCGCCAGCCGGGCGAACTCGGGGTCCTCGCGGACCCGCACCGGGACCTTGGCATCGAGGTCCCCGGCGGCGATCCGTCCGGTGGTGTCCACGGCGGCCACCAGCGGCCGGGTGAAGCGCCGGGCGAGCGCCGCGGCCACCAGGGCGGCGGCCAGGGCGGCGGCCACTCCGATCCACGCGAAGTAGCGGATCCCGTTGACCGGACTGTGGATCTGCCGGGTCACCACCAGCACGGGCGTCCCGGAGGACCTGCCCGGCAGGGGCGTGACCACCGCCGAATAGGCCAGGAGCGACCCGGTGTGCCCGGTGACCTGGGTGCCGGCGGCCAGGGCGGCCGGATGCACCTGGGCGACGGTCAGCCCCGACCCGAGGGTCCCCCGGACCGTGCCGTCGGCGGCGAGGTGCACGAACCGGACGGAGGCGAAGTTGCCGGCGCTGGTAACGACGGCCAGCTCCTTGCGGAACGAGACCTTGGTCAGGCCGGTTCGGTCCCGGAACGTGTCCGAGATGGCCCGTGCCTCCTGGGCGAGCTCCTGCTGGGCGTTGGTGACCGTCACCCGCCGGATGAGGACGTAGCTGCCGATGCTGGTGAGGGCGACGGTGCCGACCACCAGGGCGATGAGGGCGATGGTGAGGCGCCGCCTCATCGGGGGCTCATCGGAGCCGGTAGCCGACGCCCCACACGGTGGCGAGCGGCAGATCGGTCCCGAGCTTCTTGCGGAGCTGGCGCACGTGGACGTCGACCGTCCGCTCGTCGCCGAACCAGTCGGGGCCCCAGACGCCGTCCAGCAGCTGCTGGCGCGACAGGGCGAGCCCGACGTTGTCGACGAGGAAGGCGAGCAGGTCGAACTCCCGGGTGGCCAACGGGACCACCGTGCCGTCGACCGACGCCTCGCGACGGGCGACGTCGACGGCCACCGAGCCGAATTCGGCCACCACCGCGAGGGCCGCAGCCGGCGCCGCCGTCCGCCTCAGGATGGCGTGGACCCGGGCCACGAGTTCACGGGCGCTGAACGGCTTGGTCACGTAGTCGTCGGCGCCGAGTTCGAGCCCGAGGATGCGGTCGACCTCGTCGTCCCGCGCGCTGAGGATCAGGACGGGGACCGCCGGTACCCGTCCTGCCAGGCGGCGGCACACATCGAGACCGTCGAGCGTTCCGGGCAGCCCGATGTCGACGATGACCAGCCCGGGCCGCTCCCGGTCGATCACGGCCAGGCCGGCCTCGGCATCGTCGGCCTGGAGTGTCCGGAACCCGTCACGGCGGAGGTACATCGCCACCAGGTCGCTGATGTTGTGGTCGTCCTCCACCACCACGATGCAGATCTCGGGACTCGCCATCGGTCCAGCCTGCCATCGGAGACACCCCGCACGGCGCCAACGTTAGGGAAGTGTGAGGTCACCCACCACCGGGAGCGTACGGGTCGCCGGTAGGCTGACGCACGATGCCGGCCTACCTCGACTCGATCCTCGCCACCCACCGTGGCACCGCTGCGGCTGATGGCCGCGACGTGGGCGCGGTGGTGGAGGCTGCCGCCGAGCTGGACCGCCGCGAGGACGGCGCAGGGCGCCGGGACTTCGTGGGCGCGCTGGTGGCCGGCCGCGCCGACCGGGGCATGGCCGTGATCTCGGAGATCAAGCGCCGCTCGCCGTCCATGGGCGACCTCGACCCGACGCTCGACCCGGTGGCGGTGGCCCGCGCCTACGAGGCCGGAGGCGCCTCGTGTCTCTCGGTCCTGACCGACGAGGTGTACTTCGGTGGGAGCCGGGCCGACCTGATCGCGGCCCGGGCCGCCTGTTCGCTGCCCGTACTGCGCAAGGACTTCACCGTCGGCCCCCTCGACGTGTGCGACGCGCGGATCATGGGTGCCGACGCCGTGCTGCTGATCGTGGCCGCGTTGGACGACACCGAACTCGGCCGTCTGCTGGGCCTCGCCCGTGACCTGGGCCTGGCCCCGCTGGTCGAGGTGCACGACGAGCTCGAGCTGGACCGGGCCCTGGCCGTCGGCGCCGACCTGATCGGGGTGAACCAGCGCGATCTGCGGACCTTCGAGGTCGATCGCGCCCGGGCGCTGCGGATGGGGGAGCGGATGCCCGACGGGGTGGTCGCCGTGGCCGAGTCCGGCATCCGCGACGCTGCCGACGTCGAGCGCCTGGCCGCTGCGGGGTACGCGGCCGTGCTGGTGGGGGAGACGCTGGTGCGGTCGGACGATCGGAGCTCCGCGGTCGACGGCCTGCTGGGCGCACGCGCATGACACCGCCGGTCCCGGACGGCGCCGACGACGAGCTGTTCGTCAAGATCTGCGGGATCACCTCGGAGGCCGACGCCCTGCTGGCCGTCGGGCTCGGCGCCTCGGCGGTGGGCTTCGTCTTCGCACCCTCGCCCCGCCAGATGGCGCCGTCGGCGGTGGCCGACATCGTGAAACGGCTCCCCCACGAGACGGTCACCGTGGGCGTGTTCCGGGACGAGTCGCCCCGCCGCGTGGTCGAGATCGCCGGCCAGATCGGGCTGCGGGCCGTGCAGCTGCACGGGTTCGAGTCGACCGAGGACGCCCGGTGGGTGGCCGAGCGCGTCAACTGGACGATCAAGGCCCTTCCGGCCGGGCACCGGAACATCGAGCGCTTCCCCGAGTACGGCGCCCAGACCCTGCTGTTGGACGGGGTCAATCCCGGCTCCGGCGAGCTGTTCGACTGGCGGCTGGCCGAAGGCGTGGCCGACCCGAGGCGCCTCATGGTGTCCGGAGGGCTCCGCCCCGACAACGTGGCCGCGGCCGTGGCCCACCTCCACCCGTGGGGCGTGGACGTGTCGAGCGGGGTCGAGTCGTCGCCCGGGGTGAAGGATCCCGGGCGGCTCCGCGAGTTCGTGGCCGCCGCCCGCCAGGCCGGCAGCGACGTGCTGGCCCAGCGACGGGCCGACGGGCCCGTGTCCGAGGACGACCCCGCCGACACCGGTGTCCGGCAGGCCACCGACCTCTTCGACTGGCAGGACGACGCATGACAGAGGACACCCGCGCCGTCACCCGGCACCCGATCGGCGCCGAACACCAATTGCTCCGCGGCCCCTCCGATCCGAACACCCCACCCCGACTGTGAGTTGCATTCGATGACCACCGAGACCACCCACCCCGCCGTCATCATGGGCGACCCCGGGCCCACCGGCCGCTTCGGCGAATTCGGCGGGCGCTACGTCCCCGAGTCGCTCGTGCCCGCGTGCATCGAGCTCGAGGCCGCGTTCCGCGAGGCGTGGGCCGACCCCTCGTTCCGGGAGGAGCTCGACGCCATCCTCCGCAACTACGGGGGGCGGCCCACGCCGGTGACCCGGTGCGGGCGGCTGTCCGAGGAGCTGGGTGTCACCGTCCTTCTGAAGCGCGAGGACCTGGCCCACACCGGGTCCCACAAGCTCAACAACGTCATCGGCCAGGGCCTGCTGGCCCGGCGGATGGGAAAGCACAAGCTGATCGCCGAGACCGGGGCGGGCCAGCACGGGGTGGCGACCGCCACGGCAGCGGCCCTGTTCGGCATGGAGTGCGTCGTGTACATGGGTGAGATCGACACCCGGCGCCAGGAGCTCAACGTGTTCCGCATGGAGCTGCTGGGGGCCACCGTGGTGCCGGTAACCAGCGGGAGCCGCACCCTGAAGGACGCAGTCAACGAGGCCCTGCGGGCGTGGGTGGCCTCGGTGGAGGACACCCACTACTGCCTGGGCTCGGTCATGGGCCCCCATCCGTACCCGTGGATGGTCCGCGAGTTCCAGCGGGTGATCGGCGAGGAGGCCCGCGAGCAGACCCGGGCGATGGTGGGCGGGGACCCCGACGTCGTGGTGGCGTGTGCGGGTGGCGGGTCGAACGCGGCCGGAATCTTCGCCGGGTTCGCCGACGCCACCGATTCTGAGCTGGTGGCGGTCGAGGCCTCGGGCGGCGCAGCCGTCACCACCGGGATACCCGGTGTGCTCCACGGGATGCGCAGCGCCCTGATCCAGGACGAGGCGGGGCAGATCCTCGAGGCCGAGTCGATCTCGGCCGGGCTGGACTACCCCGGCATCGGGCCCGAGCATGCCCACCTGGCCGACCTCGGTCGTGCCCGCTACGAGTCGGCCGGCGACGAGGCGGTACTCGACGCCTTCCAGCTGCTGGCCCGCACCGAGGGGATCCTGCCGGCGCTCGAGTCGGCCCATGCCCTGGCCTGGGTGGTGGCCGCCGCCGGCTCGGGCGAGCTGGCCCCGGGATCCACGGTGCTGGTCAACCTGTCGGGCCGGGGCGACAAGGACGTGGCCCAGGTCCGGGACATCCTGCGAGGCCGGACATGAGCGCACCGACCGGCCACGTGGCCGGAACGCTGGAGTCCGCGCTGCGGGTCCGACGCGACGCCGGGCACAAGCTCCTCATCCCGTACCTCACCGCGGGGCTCGACGACGAGTGGCTGCTGGTGCTCGAGGCACTGGCCGGCGCCGGTGCGGACGCCATCGAGGTGGGGGTGCCCTTCTCGGATCCGATGATCGACGGCGCCGTCATCCAGGAGTCGTCGTTGCGGGCGCTGGCCCGGGGCACGACGCCCGAAGGGGTCCTGGCCGACCTGAGCCGGGTCGACGTGGGCGTGCCGCTCGTCGTGATGACGTACTACAACCTCATCTACCGGGCGGGCCACGCCCGTATCGCCGGCGCCATGCGCCAGTCCGGCGTGCGTGGCGCCATCATCCCGGACCTGCCCCTCGAGGAGGCCGGGGGATGGGCCGCCGCCGCCGACCCCGAGGACGTGGCCACCGTCCTGCTGGTGGCCCCGTCGACCCCGGCGGACCGCATCGGGGCCATCTGTGAGCGGTCGCGTGGCTTCGTCTATGCCGTCGGCCGCATGGGCGTGACCGGTGAACAGGCCGTGCTGGCCGACTCCGCCCGTGAGGTGGCCGGCCGCATCCAGGTCCACACCGACCTGCCGGTGTGCGTCGGGATCGGGGTGTCGACGCCCGAGCAGGCCGCCGCCGTGTGCGAGGTGGCCGACGGAGTCGTGGTGGGCTCCGCCCTGGTGCGCCGGCTGCTCGAGGGCGGGGGTCCCGACGGGGCGGCCGAGTTCGTCGGGTCACTGCGCGCCGCCATCGACGCCGGCTGAGCGGACGGCTGCGGTGGTCGTCGGCCCCGCCGGCCGGACGACGGGGCTGTGGTGCTGGCGGCGGCCGCCGGGGCGCCCCGGGTCTGCTCCCGGTCAGTCCCATGGGGAGGTCCCACCGCGGGGGTGGTCACGCAACGTGACCGGATCCCGTCGAAGATTGTCGCGGTGGGCACCGGGTGTGGCGTCCCGGGCAGGCGTGCGGGACCAGGGGTACCGTCCTGGCATGCTCGTCGGACGACGCACACGGCAGTGGCACGACGGCACGGGACCCTACGTCCAATGGCTGCACGCGGCCCTCGTCGAACTGATCGCCGACATCGGCGAGCCGGCGGACGTCGTGCTGCGGGCCTGTGCCGAGCTCGACCGCCGCATCGCCGATGCTGACCGCTGGCTGCAGGGGCATCCGTGCCCGGATCCAACCGTCGAACGGGGCCTGCGGGACCTGATCGGGGCCTGTGCCGGCCTGTGGGCCACGACGCAGCACATCGCCCGGCTCACACCCGCGGGCATCGACGCCGGAGTGGGACACCTGCCCTCCTCGTGCACGGTGCAGATGGCCGAGCGGGTCGACGCCCTCGAGCACGCGCTCGACGGCGCTCGCCGGCTCGCACTCCTGTGACGGTGGCGTCGGCGGGGTCGACGGCAACCCGGACGGCGCCCGTGGGCCCGCAGGGCCTCAGTCGTCCAGTGGGTCGGCCCGCTCGCCGTATGCCGGGATGATGGCCACGTACGGGTCCGGGTCGCCCTGCCAGTCGTAGCCGCGGATCTGGCCACGACTGCGCCGTCCGCCGAACGCGCGGAGCAGCTCGAACCGGTCGGCCGACACGGTGGCCGCCGGCTCGCCCGCGCCGAGGACCCGCTCCTTGCCGTCGTACCGCAACCGCAGGGCGGGCAGCCCGAGCTGTCGGATCCGGTAGTCGACGCCGAAGCCGTAGGTGGCCAGCGCCAGCGACGAGCCGGGGGCGTCGGGATCCCGGGGGGCGCCGAGCGCGCCGCGCACGTCCTGGTCGTGGATGGCCAGATCGGTGACGAGCACGGCGTTCAGACCGAACGGTGCGGGCTCGGGGAACGGCACCGCGCCGCTCAGCATCGGTGACAGGGTCGCCAGCAGGCTGCGCCACTCGTCGCCCAGTTCGGCGACGCTCCGGTCGGCGCTGCGGTCGACCTGCACGCCGGTCATGGCATCGCGTGCGCCGGCCACCTCCTCGTCGCGCCACTGCTCCAAGAGGTCGAGCTCGGGTATGGACCCGGTGGTCGCATCACGGGCCAGACCGACCACGTGGGCCAGGACGTCGCGCACGGTCCAGTCCGGGCACGCCGGTACCGGCGTATCGGTCCGACCGCCGGCGTCGACCATCAGACCGAGGAGCGCCTCCTGCTGGGCTGCATAGAGGTCCTGGATCTCCATGGGACCGAACCTAGCAACGGTGGCGGCGGACGGCGCTCCGGGCTCAGTCCCGGGACGGGCGGACGACCCGGTAGAGGGCCTTCAGCAGCGGCACCCGCCGGCGGGTGTGTTCGTGGGCCTCGATCCGCCTGGCGATGAGTTCGCGCCGCTCCTGCAGGTCGCGGAAGGTGATGGCATCGGTCTCCTCGGTGAACCCCATTGCAGCCCGGTACCCGTCGAGGTCGATGGTGTCGCTCGACACCTCGAAGCCGACCTCACGGGCGATGCGCTCGCCGTGGCGCTCGGTGAAGTAGGAGACGATGGCGATGATCTCGCCCAGGATGTCGACGTCCGGCGCCATGGTGGCCATGGCGCCGTTCAGGAACAGCATGTTCTTGACGAAGAGCATGAGCTCCTTCGGCAAGCGGGCGCCGTAGCCCAGCAGGGCCTTGGTCACCTCGCGGAGCTCGGCCATCATCTCCTCGGCGGTCAGCGTCGTGGGGTCGATCGGGGGGCGGTCGAGGTTGAGGTCGCGGATGACCGCGGCGATGTCGCTGTCGGCCGGCAGCGCCCCGAGGTCGCGGAGGGCCTCGACCTGCACGGTGACGTTGTTGGTGCTCGCCCCCATCTGGAGGCGCAGGAACGCCTGCCGCTTCCGCTCGTCGAGGCGGGCGGTGATCCCGAAGTCCAGCAGCGCGACCGTCCCGTCGGACTGCACCATCAGGTTTCCACCGTGGAGGTCCCCGTGGAACACGCCGTAGAGGAGGGCGCCCTCGAGGAAGGCGATGAGACTCGAGCGAAGCACGGCGGCGGTGTCGATGCCGGCGGCGCGCATGGCCTCCGCATCGCCCCACGAGAATCCGTGCAGGTGCTCCATGACCAGCACCCGCCGGGTGACCAGATCAGGGTGGGGCCGGGGCACGACGACTGCCCGCTGGTCGGTGCCGGCGAACACCTCGGCGATGTCCAGCATGTTCTGGGCCTCGAGGCGGAAGTCGAGCTCCTCGACGATGGTCTCGGCGAACAGCTCGACCAGGGCCGGCGGGTTGGTCAGGGCGGAAACAGGTATCCGGCCCACGAGGAACGGTGCGATCCACGCCATGGCGGCGATGTCGAGGCGCACCAGGGGGGCGACCCGGCTGCGCTGGACCTTCACGACGACCCGCTCGCCCGTGCGCAGGGTGGCGCTGTGGACCTGGGCGATCGACGCCGAGGCGATGGGCCGGGGGTCGAACGAGGTGAACACCTCGGCCAGGGGCCGGCCCAGGTCCTCCTCCACCGTGCGCCGGACCACCGGGAACGGCTCGGGTGGCACCCGGTCCCGCAGGAGCTGGAACTCGGACACCAGCTCTTCGGGGAAGATGCCCTCACCGGACGAGATGATCTGGCCGAGCTTGATGTAGGTCGGCCCCAGGTGTTCGAATGCGGGACGCAGCCGACGGGACAGGCCCGCCCGTGATTCGGGGGTGCCACGCTCCTTCGCGCCCCACAGGAGCAGGGCACCGCCCAGCCGCCACGCCACGGTCAGGACCCGGCCGACCGACGGGAGGTGCTTGGGGTGGACCAGCGTGCGGGCCAGGTCGGCGGCCTGGCGGCGGAGGGTGACGATGTCGGGCCCGCCGTCGCGTGCCTCCCGCCACGGCATGGCGGCGGGGTCCACGATCCACGGCGCGTGCGAGGTGAATGCGCCGATGGCGAGGTCCGCCGGGTCGTCGGGGCCCGGGACGTACTCCAGGGGGGAAGCGGGGTCGATCATGGGACCACCACGGTAGGTGCTCGGTGGCCGGGTCTGGACGTCACGCCCCGTATCGGCTGCCGTGGCGGCCCCGGGGGCACCCACGACCTCCACCGGATCAGGCCGGATCAGGCCGGATCAGGCCGGATCAGGCCGGGGAGACGACCAGGCAGCCGTTGTGGCCGCCGAACCCGAAGGAGTTGGACAGGACAGGGCCCGGCTCCCAGGCGCGGGCGGACGGGCCCACGACGTCGAGGTGAATGTCCGGGTCCGGCTCCTCGAACCCGACGGTCGGCGGGATGCTGGCGTGGGCGATGGTCAGCACCGCCGCCACCGCCTCGATGGCGCCGCTGGCGCCGAGCCCGTGGCCGGTGACCCCCTTGGTCGAGGTCACGGGGGGCGAGTCCGGGCCGAACACCTTGCCGATGGCGTCGGATTCGGCCTGGTCGTTGAGCGGCGTGGACGTGCCGTGGGCGTTGATGTGGCCAATGTCCCCCGGGTCGATCCCGGCGTCGTGTATGGCCTCGAGCATGCAGGCGGCCGCCCCCGAGCCGCCCGGGGTCGGAGCGGTGATGTGGTGGGCATCGGCCGTGCTCCCGGCCCCGGCCAGCTCGCCGTAGATGCGGGCACCCCGGGCGACGGCCCGGTCCCAGTCCTCGAACACCAGGGCACCGCCGCCCTCCGTCATGACGAATCCGTCGCGCCGCACGTCGAAGGGCCGCGAGTGCCCGGTCGTCGACAGGGCCGTCATGTTGGCGAACGCGGCGATCCCGACGTTGGTCATCCCGGCCTCGGCGGCGCCGCCGACGGCCACGTCGCACCGACCGCTGGCCACCAAGCGGGCGGCGTGGGCGATGCTGTGGGCACCGGCGGCGCATGCGGTGATGACCGACTCGGACGGTCCGTGCCAGCCGAGCCGCATGGACACCGCGGCGGCGCCCGCGTTCGACATCATCATGGGTACCAGCCTCGGTGACACCCGTCCGGCGCCCTTGTCGGCGTAGACGAGGATCTGGGTCTCCAGCGACTGCAGCCCGCCGACTCCGGTCCCCATGATCACACCGGAGCGGGCCGGGTCGGCGTCGAGCCCGCCTGCATCCTCGAGCGCCATGTCGGCAACGGCCACGCTGAACTGGGCGAATCGGTCCAGGGTCCGCGTCTCCTTGGACGTGAACCAGCGCTCAGGATCGAAGTCGTGGACGCGGCGCTCACCCTCGGGCGCCGGCCCGTGCAGGCCGTCCCAGAAGGCCTCGGTGCCGATCCCGCAGCAGGCCAGGACCCCGATGCCGGTGATGGCGACGCGACGCCCGGCGATCGGACCGTCCGGGCCGATGCCCAGGAGCATCAGATCTTGGCGACGATGAGGTCGTACGCCTGACCGATCGTCTCGATGCCCTCGAGCTCGGTCTCGTCAACGGTTACGTCGAAGGACTCCTCGAGCGCCATCACCAGCTCGACGAGGTCGAGGCTGTCGGCGTCGAGGTCGTCGGCGAAGCGCGCCTCCGTGGTGATCTTGTCCTCGGGGACCTGCAGGACCTCGACCGCGCACTGCTTGAACTTCTCGAACGTCTCGTCGTTGCTCACTGCGTCTCCTTCGTCGGTGTGTGGGTGGTGAACGTACGCGTTCCCGTCACGGGATCCGCGCACCTGTCGTGCGGGCGCCGGTGCCATGTTGCCGACTCCGGAGGGTACTGCGCCAGACGGGTCACAGGCCCATGGCCAGCCCGCCGTCCACGGGCAGCACGGCCCCGGTGACGTACCCGGCGGCGTCCGAGGCCAGGAACCCGACCACGCCGGCGATCTCGTCGGGCGTCGCCACCCGGCCGAGCGGCACCTGGAGTGCGAACTCGGCCAGCTTGGCTTCGTCCAGCCCGGCCAGCATATTCGTGTCCACCAGACCCGGAGCGACAACGTTGACGGTGATGGCGCGGCTGGCGACCTCCCGGGCCAGCGACCGGGCCATCCCGACCAGCCCGGCCTTGGACGCAGCGTAGTTGGCCTGGCCGGCCGACCCCAGGAAGGCCCCCACGGAGGACATGAGGACGACCCGCCCGCGGTGGAGTCGCAGCATCTTGGTGAGCGCCCGCTTGGTCACGCGGAAGACGGCGGTCAGGTTGGTGTCGATCACCTCGGACCAGGCGTCCTCGGTCATCCTGAGGGCGAGGGTGTCCCGGGTCACCCCGGCGTTGGCCACCAGCACCTCGACCGGCCCCCACGTCTCCTCGACGGCGGCGAAGGCGGCGTCCACCTGGTCCGGGACGCGCACGTCGCAGGTCAGGGACAGGAACCGGTCGGGCCCGAACCCGAGGTCGCGCTCGGTCGCCCCGGTGCGTGAGGTGACCGCGACCCGGTCGCCGTTGGCCAGGAACCACTCGGCACAGGCGAGTCCGATGCCGCGGGACCCGCCGGTCACCAGGACCACCCGTCCCTCGTCCGAAGCGGGGTCGTCGGTCATCGCGTGCTCCTCGTTCGTCCGTCCGGATCCGGTGGTGGTGGCTCCGAACGTGGGCTCACGATCCGGCCTGCCTGGTCCGGATCCAGGCCACCGGCTGGCCCTCGACGACCCGCTCACCACGAACGGCGAGCCACCGCACGAGCACGCCCTCGAACGGCGTGCGCACGTCCGTCAGGCCGACGGTGCCCACCCGGTCGCCGACGGCCAGCAGGGAGCCCGGTTCGGCACCTGCCCCGCTTCCGGGGGCGGCCGTGGCCTCGGCCAGCGCCGTGGACTCGAGTGCGGCCAGGGCGGCGTCCGGCTCGAACACCCCGGGGGCGGGGCTCACGACGACCCGCTCCGACGTGTACAGGTGCTCGCCCTGGGCGGCGGGTGACCCGGTGGCCCAGTCATCGGCACCGGCCACGGTGTCCATGAGCTTGTCGAGGTCGTCGGGGACGGCGATCGACACCCCCTTGACGTCGGGCGTGGCCCGCCGCACCATCCCGGTGAGCACGCCGCCGGGTCCGAGCTCGACGATCAGCGTGGCCCCCCTGCCACTCAACGACTCGAGCGACTGGCGCCACCGGACCGGGCTGCACAGCTGTGCCGACAGCAGTCCCGGCCACTCCTTGGCGTCGGTGTGGACGCGGGCGTCGACGTTGGCGACGACCGGGACCTCGGGGGCGTGGAAGGTGACGGTGTCCAGCCGCTCGCGCAGTCGGGTCCGGGCCGGCAGCATCATCGGTGTGTGGAACGCCCCGGACACCGGGATCGGGAGGACCTTGCGGGCCCCGAGCTCCTTGGCATGCTCGGTGGCGGCGGCGATGCCCGCCTCGGTCCCGGCGATCACCACCTGGCCCGGTGCGTTGTAGTTGGCCACCCAGACGTCGGTCTCTGCCCGTTGGCACGCCGCCTCGGCGTCGTCGTCGGCGATCCCGATGAGCGCGGCCATGGTGCCCGGGGTGGCATCGGCCGCGCCCTGCATGGCGGCGCCCCGCTCGATCACCAGTGACGTGCCGTCGGCGAGCGACAGTGCGCCCGTGGCCACCAGCGCGGTGTACTCACCCAGGCTGTGGCCGGCACACGCCGCAGGCGCGAGGCCGAGGCGCTCGACGGCGTCGAGGACGACCAGGCTCATCACGAAGGTGGCCAGCTGGGCATTGGCCGTGCGGGTCAGCTCGTCCATGGAGGCATCGAGGAGCAGGGCGGTCAGGTCCCGCCCGGCGACCTCTGAGGCCTCGTCCGCCACTTCCCACGAAGGGTGGTCGACCCAGGCGTGTCCCATCCCGGACCGCTGGGACCCCTGTCCCGGGAAGGTAAAGGCCAGCACCCACGGACTCCTCTCGCGACTCGACGGGCGCAGCTCGCCCGATGGACACGCCAGTGTGACACGGCGATGACGGCCACCGGTGGTTACCGGTGGGGCACTACGGGGCCCGGTGTCGCCCGGACCGCATGCTGTCGCGCCGGGGACGGGCCCGACCCGGGGTCCGGGACGGGAGCGGGACCGACAGGAGCGACCCGAAGCCGGGCCCGCGGCGGTCGGCTGGACCTGTGGGCACCGTGGGCAAGGTACCGGTGGGTCGGCGGCCGTCGGGGGAGGGCGCGGGCGATCGCCGGTCCGGCACCGCCAGGGGAGCGTGCGCTTCGACCACCCGTGAGAACCGGAACTCCTTCCCAGGGTTCCGGACGCTTCCAATTCGTGACGTGTGGTCCTCGGGAATCGGCGACCTGCAGAACCCGCCGGACCGCTCGGTGACCGGCGACACCCGTCGAGGTGCAGGGCTGCGGCGCAAGCGGGTGCCCGGGGCGGGACTCGAACCCGCACGCCCTTTCGGACAGTGGATTTTGAGTCCACCGCGTCTGCCATTCCGCCACCCGGGCCGGCGAGTGCGCAGCATATCCCCGGAGATGGGAAGTGACCGGCTCCCTTCGGGGTGACGGTGTCGGGCCGTAGGCTCGCAGCATGGAGGACCACCCGCATGCCGACCCATCGTGGCCCGCCGCCGTGGAAGTGGGACCGGAAGCGCTGCGCCATGCGTGGGACACGCTCGGCTCGGGTGCGCCGCTGCTCCTCGAAGGAGCCGAGCTGGTCCGGGTCGATCTTCCGATGCGCACGCCCGTGGCGACGGCGGTCGGCACCCACCGCAACCGACCGCTGCTGCTGGTGCACCTCCGTTGCCGGGTGCCCGCCACAGGCGATTCCGTCGACGGCTGGGGCGAGTGCGCCGCGCTGGGGGACACCACCTACGACGCAGAGGATGTGGACGACGCCTGGGACATCCTCGGGGGCGTCCTCCTCCCCGGGCTGGGTAGCGCAGCCCGTTCGCTCGGGGGCCTGCTGCACTCGCTCGGCGCGGTGCGACTCCTGGCCGGCCTCGCACCGGACCGTCCCCTGGCCTTCGCCGCACTGGAGGCGGCGACCGCCGATGCCCACCTGAAGGCAGCCGATGGGTCGTTCGCCGGACTCCTCGGTGTGGCCGGCGCCGAGGTCACCCCCGGGGCTGTCGTCGGAACCGCCTCCTCGCCCGACGAGCTGGTGGCCGCGGTGGCCGCCCGTGCGGCCGAGGGCTACGTCCGGGTCAAGGTCAAGATCGGGCCGGGCGCCGACGTCGACATGGTCGCCGCGGTGGCCGACTGGGCCGCCACAGCCACAGCCACAGCCACAGGCACAGCCACCACCAACGTGCCCCGGTTCCAGGCCGACGCCAACGGCGCCTACGGGCCGGGCGACATCGACCGGTTGGCGGCGCTCGACCCCTACGGGCTCCTGTGCATCGAGCAGCCCTTCGCGCGTGACGACCTGGCGAGCCATCGGCTGCTGGCCGACCGCATCACCACACCTGTCTGCCTCGACGAGAGCCTCGACGGCCCCGGTGCGGTGGTCGAGGCGGTGGCCTCGGGTGCGTGCTCGGTCGTGTGCATCAAGCCGGCGCGGCTCGGGGGGATCGGGAACGCCCTCGACGTAGCGGCGTGGTGCGACGCGGCTGGTGTGCCGTGGTGGGTCGGCGGCATGTTCGAGTCCGGGATCGGCAGGCGGGCCACGACGGTCCTCGGTGCTCTGCCCGGGGCATCGCTGCCGGGTGACCTGGCTCCGTCGGCCACGTACCTGGCCGTCGACCTGGTGGCACCGACACCGTCGAGGATCGACCCGGCGTCGGCAACCCTTCGGGTGGCCGTGTCGGACGGGCCCGGGCTCGCGCCTGCGCCCGACCCAGGCGTCCTCGACGCGCTGGGCGCACTCCGAGCCGAGGTGCCCCTCGGCTGAGGTGCACCCGCGGTCGGCCGGTGTGCCACGGAGCGGTTTCGCGAGAAACCTGTTGGGCCGGGGGCCGGGCGTGCGTACAATTGCCCTCCCATGCACCGGAGCACGATCGAACGACGCCTGAGCGACGCCCACAAGCGGCTGCTGCGCGCCCGCTCAGAGCTGGCCGTGCTCGACGAGCAGCTGGTCGTGGTCAACGAGATGGCCGACGACACCAGGCTGCGGGCCCTGGTCGCCGAGACCCCGGTCGCGGCCAAGGAGCACGACGAGGTGAGCCGGCAGGCGTCGGCGATGCTGCGCACCCGACAGGCGCTGCTCGACCAGATCGCCGACCTGGAGCGACGTCAGGACGACCTGCTCGAGCGCCTGGTGGTCGGGCCCGGTTGAGGCCGCCGGTCGGGCGGTACGGTGGCCGGACACCGTTCCGCCGGCACGGGACGGCGGTCCCGGACGTTTCGACCTGATGGAAGAATCCCCTACGCACAGAGCAGCACCCGAACCCGTGGCAAGGAGCGCAGACACGATGAGCAGGCGAGTGGTCATCGCAGAGGATGAAGCCATCATCCGCCTCGACCTGAAGGAGATCCTGCTCGACGAGGGCTATGACGTCGTGGGCGAGACGGGTCGCGGGGACGATGCCGTGGAGCTGGTCCGGGTCCACCAACCGGACCTGGTGATCCTGGACGTGAAGATGCCCGGCGCGGACGGCCTGCAGGCCGCACGGGACATCCGTGACCTCGGGCTGAAGGCGGCGGTCCTGATCCTGACGGCGTTCAGCCAGCGCAACCTCATCGACGAGGCCCGCGATGCCGGCGTGGCCGCGTACCTGGTCAAGCCGTTCCAGCGCATCGAGCTGATTCCCGCCATCGACCAGGCGGTCGCCCGGTGCGAGCAGGAGTGGGCGATCGAGGCCGAGGCCCGCCAGGCCGTCGACGACGGCCTCGTGGGGAGCCAGGGCATAGCCGAGGACAAGCTCGAGACCCGGCGGCTGGTGGACGGCGCCAAGAGCGTGCTGATGGAGCGGCACGGGCTGAGTGAGTCCGACGCCTTCACGTTCGTGCAGAAGACGGCCATGGGCACCCGGTCCCGCATGGTCGACGTCGCCCGCCAGGTCCTCGAGGGGACGCTCGAGCCCTAGGCCGAGGCGATCCCCACCATGCCCCGCCCGCCCGCCGCACCTGCCGAGACCCGGCCGCTCATCCTCCTGGACGGCATGTCCCTGGCGTTCCGGGCCTACTTCGCCCTTCCGGACACCCTCCGGACCACCGGCGGGGTCACCACCAACGCCGTCCACGGGTTCACGTCCATGGTCCTCAACCTGGTGCGCGACCACCGGCCCGTCGGCCTGGCCGTCGCATTCGACCTGCCCGGCGGCACCTTCCGCGACGAGATCGTCGACGACTACAAAGGTGGGCGGGACGAGACGCCGGCCGACCTGCCACCCCAGTTCGACATGATCCGCGACGTCCTCGAGGCCCTGGCCATCCCGGTGGTGTCGGCCGAGGGCTTCGAGGCGGACGACGTACTGGCCACGCTGGCCTCCGAGGCACGCGATAGGCGCCACCCGGTGATCATCGTGACCGGGGACCGGGACTCCTACCAGCTGGTCGAGGACCCGTACATCCGCGTCCTCTACAACCGGCGCGGGGTGAGCGACTACGCCCTCTACGACGAGGCCGGCATCGAGGAGCGCACCGGTGTGCTGCCGCCCAAGTACCCGCTGCTGGCCGCCCTGCGGGGAGACCCGTCGGACAATCTTCCCGGTGTGCCCGGGGTGGGGGAGAAGACGGCGGCCAAGCTGATCAACGAGTACGGCGACCTCGACACGCTCTACGCCCACCTCGACGCCCTGTCGCCCAAGCTCCGCGAGAACCTGGCCGCACACGTGGAGCGGGTCCGGGTGAACGCCGAGGTGATCCCCCTGGTGCGCGACGTTCCGCTCGACGTGGACGTCGACGACCTGGTGCTCGGGGGCTGGCACCACGAGGCCGCCCGGGCCGCCTTCGCCCATCTGGAGATGAAGGGCGCCTGGGGCCGGTTCGAGTCGGCCATGCGCGACGGCATGCTCGGGACGCCGGCCGAGGGCGACACCTTCGACGGCTCGCCGTCGGTCGAGGGGGACGGCGACGGGGCGGCGGACGCGCCGGAGTGGCTGACCGCGCCCGACTGCACGGTGCCGACGTCGGTGTCCACCGCCGTTGCCGCGGTCGAGGAGCTCGTGGCCGGCGTACGGGCGACCACCGGCACGTTGGCCGTTGCCGCCCGGTGGTCGGGGGACCCGGGCCGGTCGGACCTGGTGGCGCTGGCGCTCGTCGCCGAACCCACCCACCCCGACGACCCTGCCCCCGGCATCTACCTCGGGACCCACACCGGCGGCTCCCTGGTCACCGAGCCCGACGTGCTCACCGCCCTGGCGGCGGCCGTCGGTTCCGCCGGGGTGGGCGTGGTGGCCCACGACGCCAAGGAGCTCATGCGGAGCCTCCTGCCGTTGGGCGTGGACATGTCGGGCCTGGTGGTGGACACCGCGGTGGCCGCCTACCTGCTCGACCCGTCCGTGGACCAGTACCGGCTGTCGGACCTGGCCCGACGGTTCCTGGGCGTCGTCGTCGACGACGGCGCCGCCGCGCCGGGGCAGGGCGCGTTCGCCCTGGGCGTCGAGTCCGATGGCCAGGACGACGAGTCGACCGACCGCGCCCTGGACGGGGCCGGTCTCGGCCTGGTGCGGCTGACCGCCGTGCTGGCCCGCCTGCGGGTGCCCCTTCAGGATGCGCTCGGCGAGGTGGGTGAGCGGGGCCTGTTCGACGACATGGAGCGCCCGCTGGTGCGGGTGCTGGCCCGGATGGAGGTCGTCGGCATCGCCGTCGACCGCGGGGTGCTCCGTGCCATCGCCGCCGAGCTGACGGCGGAGTGCCAGTCGCTCGAGGTCACCATGCACGAGCTGGCCGGCGGCCCGTTCAACGTCAACTCGGTCAAGCAGCTGCGGACGGTGCTCTACGAGGACCTGGGCCTGTCGCCGGGTCGCAAGACCAAGACCGGGTACTCCACCGACGCCCGCACGCTCGAGTCGCTCCGTGGCCAGCACCCGATCATCGACGTCCTCCTCCGCTACCGGGAGGTGGAGAAGCTGCGCTCCACCTACGGCGAGAGCCTGGCCGCCGAGGTGGCACCCGACGGCCGCATCCACGCCACCTTCCGCCAGACCGTGGCCCGCACCGGCCGGCTGTCGTCGGACCGACCCAACCTGCACAACATCCCCGTCCGCACCGACGAGGGCCGGCGGTTCCGCGAGGCGTTCGTCCCCTCGCCGGGCCGACGCCTCCTGGTGGCCGACTACGACCAGGTGGAGCTGCGGGCCATCGCCCACCTGTCGGGCGATCCGGGGATGACCAGCGCCTTCGCCGCGGGGGAGGACATCCACCGCACGGTGGCGGCCCGGGTGTTCGGGGTCGACCGCGACGCGGTCACCCACGAGCAGCGGTCCACGGCCAAGATGGTCTCCTACGGATTGGCCTACGGCATGGAGTCCTACGGGCTGGCCCAGCGCCTCGGTGTGCCGGTCGAGGAGGCCAGGGGCATCCTCGACGCGTTCTTCGACGCCTTCCCCTCGGTGCGTGCCTACATGGACGGAGCCGTGGCCGAGGCCCGGGCCAACGGGTACACCGTCACCATCTACGGGCGGCGCCGGCCCCTGCCCGACCTGGCATCGTCCAACCACCAGCTCCGCCAGGCGGCGGAGCGACAGGCCATGAACGCCGGCATCCAGGGGCTGGCCGCCGACCTGTTCAAGTTGGCGCTGATCCGCCTCGACTCGGGCCTGGAAGAGGGCGGCTACCGCTCCGACCTGGTCCTCCAGGTCCACGACGAGGTCCTGGTGGACGTGGAGCCCGACGAGGCCGACGCCGTCGAGGAGCTCACCCGGACCGCCCTCACCGGGGCCACCGAACTGAGCGTCCCCCTCGAGGTGGCCATGGCCTGGGGCGCGTCGTGGGCCGAGGCGAAGGGCTGACCCCGCCCGGTCGGCCCCGGCCAATGGGCCTCCGCCGGTTCGCGCTAGGATTGCTTCCCTGTCACAACAAGGTGACACACGTCTCATCGTCCCCGACGCCGCCGGATCCGGCACGGCAGGGGCGCACCCGTCCGGAAAGCGAGCTACCTACCTGATGTCCGATACCCACGTCGTGCCCACCGGCACCGACCTGCTGTCCCACGAGGCCATGGGCCACTTCGACGAGAACGGGGTCTACGTCCCCCGTTCCATCACCGAGGACGACCTCGGTGGCGGCTCGCTCGAGGACGCCATGGCCGGCACCATCGTCGAGTTCGAGGACGGTGACCTCGTCGAGGGCACCGTGGTCAAGATCGACCGCGACGAGGTCCTCCTCGACATCGGGTTCAAGTCCGAGGGTGTCATCCCCGTCCGCGAGCTGTCGATCCGCAACGACGTCGACCCGTCCGAGATCGTCTCGCTGGGTGAGGCCGTCGAGGCGCTCGTCCTCCAGAAGGAGGACAAGGAGGGTCGACTGATCCTGTCGAAGAAGCGCGCCCAGTACGAGCGGGCCTGGGGCACGATCGAGAAGCTCAAGGAGGCCGACGAGGTCGTCACCGGCCCGGTCATCGAGGTTGTCAAGGGCGGTCTCATCGTCGACATCGGTCTGCGCGGCTTCCTGCCGGCCTCGCTGGTCGAGCTGCGCCGTGTGCGCGAGCTCCAGCCCTACGTGGGCCGGACCATCGAGGCCAAGATCATCGAGCTCGACCGCAACCGCAACAACGTGGTGCTGTCCCGCCGGGCGTGGCTGGAGGAGACCCAGAAGGAGCAGCGGGGCGAGTTCCTGGTCAACCTCAAGCCGGGCGAGCGTCGCCGCGGCGTGGTGTCCTCGGTCGTCAACTTCGGCGCCTTCGTCGACCTCGGTGGCATGGACGGCCTCGTGCACGTCTCCGAGCTGTCGTGGAAGCACGTCGACCACCCGTCCTCGGTCGTGTCCGTGGGCGACGAGATCGACGTCGAGGTCCTGGACGTCGATCTGTCCAAGGAGCGCATCAGCCTGTCGCTGAAGGCCACCCAGACCGACCCCTGGCAGGAGTTCGCCAACTCCCACCAGGTGGGCGAGCTGGTCTACGGCCGCATCACCAAGCTGGTGCCGTTCGGGTCGTTCGTCCAGGTGGGCGACGGTATCGAGGGCCTCGTGCACATCTCCGAGATGGCCGGTCACCACGTGGACCTGCCCGAGCAGGTCGTCACCCCGGGCGAGGAGCTGTGGGTGAAGATCATCGACATCGACCTCCAGCGGCGCCGCATCAGCCTGTCGATCAAGCAGGCCGCCGAAGGTGGCGAGGTGTCCGAGGAGTACCGCGAGGCCTTCGGCGAGCACGCGTACGACGAGGAGGGGAACTACGTGGGCCCCGTCTTCGCCGAGACGGAGTTCACCCCCGAGACGGAGGCACAGGCCGCATGGGCCGACTATGTGGCCGAGCACGGCCCGACCGAGGGTGGCCCGACCGAGGGTGGCCCGACCGAAGGTGGCCCGACCGAGGGTGGCCCGACCGAGGTCACCGTCGAGGGTGCAGCCGATGCTCCGGTCGGGCCGGCCGCCGCGGCCCCCGTCGATGAAGTGGCCCCGACCGCCGAGGTCCCCGTCGGGCCGGGGGCCGAGGCCCCGGCGGCCGAGGCTCCCGCCGAGGGCTGACGCACCGCAGGCCCCGAACCACCGGGGCTGGAGCGCGAACGACGTGACGACCGACGGCCCCTACGGGGCCGTCGGTCGCGTCCGGACACGGTTCTACTGCGAGCAGCCCCGGGCGTCGACGTCGGCCACGCCGACCACCGTGTCATCCCGGACCAGCCACAGGACGTCGTAGCGGTCGACGGTCGGGTCGCAGTGGGGTGGGACCAGGTCCAGGCGGTCACCCCGCCGGAGCCGGTCGTCCGCCCCCCGGGTGACGAGCCCGTGCTCGTCGCCGAAGAAGCGGAAGTCGACGTCGTCCGCTGCACCCACGACGGTCGGCGCCCCGGCGTCGGTGGCCATGGCCTTCAGGCCGGCGTCGACCGTCACGAACCCGGATCGGTTGTCCGACACGACGGTCGTGGTGACCAGGAGGCTCTGGCCGAAGGCGCCGTCCGGGTCGCCCGCCAGGGCGTCGCGGTACTCGCGGTCCATGAATACGTAACTGCCGGCCTGGAGCTCGTCCAGCACGTCGAGCTCGAGGTCGGGACCGGACGTTCCGGTACCGCCGCCCGTCCGCAGACCCACGCGGTGGCCGTCGGCTTCGAGGGCGTCGACCACGGCCCGAAGCCGACGGTTCCCCTCGTGGACGGCGGTGACCCGGGAGGCCCGGTCTGCGAGGTGCTGGGCGTGCCCCGCATACCCCTGGACCCCGGCGAAGCGCAGGCCCGGGTGTGCGGCGATCCGTCGGACGAGGGCCACGGCCTGGTCGGGACCGGTCACCCCGGTGCGCCCCAGGCCGACGTCGACGTCGCACACGACCCCCACCGTGCCGGTGCACCCCGGGCGGCCCTGCCCGACGGCCGCCGCCAGATCGTCCACGCCGTCCGTGTGGTCGACGGCCACGAGGAGTCCGCACCGGGTGGCCAGGTCGGCTGCCCGCGCCACCACGGGGCCTACAGTCGGGGAGGTCACCAGCACGGACAAGGGCGGGGACCCGTGACCGGCCCCCAGACGGTTGACCAGTGCCTCGGCCTCGGACACCGAGGCGCAGGCGATGCCGACCGCCCCGTGGTCCAGCTGGCGTCGGGCCACGAACGCCGACTTGTGGGTCTTGGCGTGCGGGCGCAGCGCCACGCCGGCCGCCGCCACCCGGGCCGCCATGGTGGCCAGGTTGGTCTCGAGGACGTCGATGTCGCACACCAGCGCCGGCGTGGGCAGCAGTGCCCGCGACCCGGGCCGTCCGATAGCGGCCAGGACCTGATCGGCGTCGCGTCGCAGTCGACCGGTGTCGACCGGCAGCACGGGCTCACCAGGCACCGGCACCCGTCCGGTAGCGGGTCACGGCGACCGGCACCGGGCTCAGCCCGGCGATCCGCCGGCGACCTCGAAGGACCACAGCTCCGAGGCGACCGACACCGGACCCCCCTCGGGCGTGGGTCGGCTCGCCCCGGCGTGCCCGTGGGCGAAGGCGGGGGACTGCACCCATGCCTGGAATGCGACCTCGTCGCGCCACCGGGTCACCACCAGCCACTGGTTCCGGTCGTCGGTGGGCTGGAGGAGTTCGAACCCCTCGAAACCCTCCTGGCCGTCGACGGCACCGGCCCGGGCGGCGAACCGTTTGGCGAGCTCGTCGCCGGACCCCTCGGGCACCGTGATGGCATTGATCTTGATGACGGTCATGGCTGCATCTGACCACAGGTCCCACCGGTGCTCAAGGCATGGTTGCGGTCGCTTGCGTCGCCCGTCGCCTGGGACGTTCATGGAGACCATGAGCGGACCCCCCCCGGGGGGGACCTCGGTGTCGCTCAGGTCGACAGCACCAGCGCGAACCTGTCGACGACCGCCAATCCCTCTGGGTCGCCCATGACCGGCCCCCCGCTCCTTCCGGTCAGCTTGTCCATGACATCCGCCGTCCGCCCCTCGATGACCGCCGCCCAGGCCACCGCCGTCCCGGGCACCACGGTGGTGACCCCGGAACGGACCTCGACGCCGATGCGCAGGTCCGGGTCGGTCAGGCGGAGGTCCAGCGGCACGGGGGTCCCCGGGCCGGCAGGGCCGTCCGAGGCCAGCGAGGCCAGCCCGGTCAGGTAGCCGACCACCACGCGGGCCTCGAGCGGGTCGACCACCGGCTGCTCGCCACGGGGAACGAGCAGGTCGTACTCGTGGACCCACGAGTCGAACAGGAAGTGGGCGAGTGCCAGGTGGGCCGGGACGTGGCCGGGCGGTGCCTCAGCCGTCGCGTCCAGTCCGCCGTCGCCCAGGGCCTCGAGTTCGGCGTCCACCGAGGCATCCATCCGGGCCAGTTGGTCCCTGGCCGCCCGGGGGGAGAGGTCACCCAGCACCTCGGCCGCCGACGCCACCGTGGTGCGGGTGTCCATTCCTCGTAGCAGCGTGGTGGCAGTGCCGTGTGCGGCTTCGTGCAGCGTGTAGCCGAGGAACTGGGTGGCCGACACGAGGTGCCGCACGAGGAGGGTGGTGTCCCATCCCTCACACCGGGTCGGCCCACCCCAGGCGTCGTCGGGCAGGGCAGCCAGCCAGGCGTGCATGCGGGTCCATTGGCTGTGCCGGGCGAGTACGACGTCGCCGGGGTCCGCCTCGACGGACAACGGCACCCGGTCGGGTCCGTAGAACTGCCGGATCGTGGCCACCGGGTCGGTTCAGGCCGGAACGGAGCCGCCTGCCAGGGGGCCGACGGGGAAGTGGCAGGCCACCTGGTGGCCGGGTGCGAGCTCGCGCAGTAGGGGCTCCTCGGTCGCACAGCGGTCCTGCGCGTAGGGGCAGCGGGTGCGGAACCGGCATCCCGAGGGCGGGGCGAGCGGCGACGGCAGCTCGCCGGTCAGCGCCTTGTGGTCCGACGCGTGGTCGGGGTCCGGCTCGGGGATCGAGGCAAGCAGCGCCTCGGTGTAGGGGTGTGCCGCCTTCAGGTAGAGCTCGTCGGAGCCGGCGACCTCGACCAGCTTGCCGAGGTACATGACCGCCACCCGGTCGCTCACGTTCTTGACCACGGCCAGGTCGTGGGCGATGAAGACCATCGTGAGCTGGAACCGGGCTTTGAGGTCGGCCAGCAGGTTGAGGATCTGGGCCTGCACGGACACGTCGAGGGCGGAGACGGGCTCGTCGCAGATCAGCAGGTCGGGCTCGGCCATCAGGGCGCGGGCGATGCTGATGCGCTGGCACTGGCCACCGGAGAATTCACCGGGTCGCCGGTCGCCGGCGGCATCGGGGTCGATGCCGACCGCCTCGAGCATCTCTCGGACCTTGGCGGTGCGCTCCTCCTTGGTGCCCTTCTTCCAGATGGCGAGCGGCTCGGCGACGATGTCCTTGATCCGTCGACGGGGGTTGAGCGAGGAGATCGGGTCCTGGAAGATCATCTGGATCTTGGTGCGGAGCTCGCGGAGCCTGCGTCCCGACAGCTCGTTCAGGTCCTGGCCCTGGTAGTCCACGACCCCCGAGGTGGCCTTCTGCACCTGGACCAGCGTCCGCCCGGTGGTGGACTTGCCGCAGCCGGACTCGCCGACCAGCCCGAGGGTCTCGCCCCGGCGCACCTGGAACGTCACGCCGGACACGGCCTGGACCCGCTGACGGCCGCTCTTGAACTCGACCACCAGGTCCCGCACGTCGAGGACGATGTCGTCGGACCGCGCGGCGGCGCCGGGGGTGGTGGCGGTGTCGGTCACGCAGAGGCCTCCGGATCGGGTGTGTCGACTGCGGCGGCCGGACGATCGGAACGTCCGATGCCCACCTTGACCGGCGGGGCCGTCGAGACCCCGTCGACCAGCGGGAACCAGCAGGCGAACAGGTGGTCGGGTGAGCCCACGGTGCGCAGCGGGGGCTCCGACTCCCGGCACTTGTCCTGGGCGTACTGGCACCGCGGGGCGAAGCGGCACCCCGGGGGCGGGTGGATGAGGTCCGGCGGCCGGCCGGCGATGGCGTCGAGCCGGGCCCCGCTCGGGTCGGCCAGGCGGGGGATGGAGTCCATCAACGCCCGGGTGTAGGGCATCTTGGTGTCGCTGAAGAGGATGCGGGTCGGGGCCCGCTCGACGATGCGGCCGGCGTACATCACGATGATGTCGTCGGCCCGGGTGGCCACCACACCGAGGTCGTGGGTCACCAGGATGACGGCCATGTGGCGCTCGCGCTGGAGGTCGGCCAGGAGGTCCAGGATCTGCGCCTGGACGGTCACGTCGAGGCCGGTCGTGGGCTCGTCGGCCAACACCAGGCGGGGGGCGCAGGCCAGTGCGATGGCGATCATGACCCGCTGGCGCATTCCGCCCGAGAGCTGGAACGGGTACCAGCGCACCCGCTCCTCGGGCGAGGGGATCCCGACCGAGCGCAGCAGCTCGACTGCCGTCGTCTGTGCCTCCTTCTTGTCCATGTCGAGGTGGAGGACGAGCGACTCGGCGATCTGGACGCCGATCCGCTTGACCGGGTTGAGGGCGGTCATCGGGTCCTGGAAGATCATGCTCAGCTCGGCGCCCCACACGGCCCGCAGCTGGGTCTCGCTCATGGAGGAGAGCTCGTGGCCGCCGAAGTGCACCGTGCCGCTGCGGATCACGTCCCGGGGGGGCAGGAGGCCCATGATCGAGCGGGACAGCACGGTCTTGCCCGAGCCCGACTCACCAACGATGCCGAGCGTCCTGCCCTCGTGGACCTCGAAGGAGACGCCGTCGACGGCGCGCACGGTGCCCCGGCCGGTGCGGAACGAGGTGTGGAGGTCCTCGACCACCAGGAGCGGGCCGTCGTGGGATCCGACGTCCTTGAACTCGAGCGGCCGGTGGCCCCGGTGCCGTCCGATCACAGCAGGCCCTCACGGATGTCGAAGCGCTGGCGGAGGCGGTCGCCGATGAGGTTGATCGACCACAGCAGCAGGAACATGGACAGCGCCGGCCACATGAGGATGTACGGGTTGGTGGCCAGCGCGTTGTTGGAGGTGCCCTCGTTGATCAGGTTGCCCCACGACGGGATCGGAAGGTGCACCGACAGTCCCAGGAAGGCGAGCGTGCCCTCGATGACGATGATTCCGGCCACGGTGATGAGGCTGAAGGTGACCATGACCGGGACGACGTTGGGGAGGATCTCGCGGAACACGATCCGGGTGTCGGTGGCACCCATGGTCTTGGCGGCGATGACGAAGTCGCGCTGAGCGAACGAGAGGCTGGACGCCCGGATGACCCGGAACATGAGGGGGATCGTCCCCACCCCCAGGATGATCGTGATGTGGAAGAGCGAGGCGCCCCAGAAGGTCACGATGGCGATGACGGCCACGATGGCGGGAAAGGCCAGGATGATGAAGGAGACGGCGTTGAGGGAGATGTCCAGCTTGCCGCCCTTGTACCCCGACACCAGCCCGGCCGTGCCACCGACGAGCAGCCCGATGGCCACGCCGCAGAAGCCGACGACCAGCGACACCCGGGATCCGAAGATCAGGCGGGAGAGCAGGTCGCGACCCAGGTCGTCGGTGCCGAGCCAGTGTGCGGAGCTCGGCCCCTGGTTGAGCGCCGAGTAGTTCTGGAAGTTCATGTCCTGGAGGGGCAGGAGGTTGGCCAGGATGGCGGCCAGGAACACGACGGCCACCCAGACGACGGCGAACCAGAACAGGAAGCCGAGCGGCTTCCTGGCCAGGATGTCGTCGCCTTCGTTGTGTTCGGTGGAGACGGCCATGATCGCCTCGTCGGTGGCGGCCATGCCGGGGAAGCGGTCGCCCAGCAGCTGGTTCGAGGCACCGGTGTCCTGCAGTTCTCTGTCGTCAGGCATGGATCACTCCCGCACCACTCTCGGGTCGACGATGGTGAAGATGAAGTCGATGACGAACTGGACCAGGACGTAGGCGATGGCCACGACCAGGGCGATCCCCTGGACGACGAGGTAGTCGCGCTGCTCCACGGCCTGGACCAGGGCGTAGCCGATGCCCGGCAGCACGAAGAGCAGCTCGACCACGAACGTGCCGGCGATGAGCGCGCCGATGTTGATGCCGGCCGCGGCCAGCAGCGAGAAGCTCGAGGGCCGGAAGGCGTGGCGCCACATGATGCGCCGGCCGGACAGGCCCTTGGACCGTGCCATGGTGATGAAGTCCTGTTGCAGGGTGCTGATCAGGTCGGAGCGGAGCAGGCGGTAGTAGACGGCGATGGACCCGGCCGTGATCGCCACCGACGGCAGGATCATCTCGTGGATGTTCTGGGTCGGGCTCTGTGTGAACGGGGTGTAGCCCGTCGCCGGGAACCAGCCCAGCCCTACGGCGAACACCGCCACCAGGATGGGTGCCACCACGAAGGGTGGCAGGGCCAGGAGCCCGAAGGTGGTCGTGGTGGCCACGTTGTCGAGCGGCTTGTTGGGCTTGCGCGAGGTGACCAGTGCGAGGGGCACGGCCACGGCGAAGGCGATCACCTGGGAGATGATGATCAGCTCGAGGTCCACCGGCGCGCCGGTTGCCAGGATGTGGGTAACCGACTCGTGGTTGAGGTACGAGGTGCCGAGGTTGCCCTGGAAGATCGCCCCGATCCAGGTCAGGTACTGGTGCCACAGCGGGTAGTTGAGGCCGAGCTGCTTGAGCAGGATGGCCCGGTTGGCGGCGGTGTCGTTGGGGCCCAGGATGGCCACGGTGGGATCGCCCGGGAGCAGGTGGACCAGCATGAACGTCAGCAGGCTGATGACGAACGCCACCACGAACAGCTGCAGCGTCCTCCTGACCAGGTACTTGCCCATGTGCCCCGTGCCGTCCGCTCGCCCGCGCCGCTACTTCGCCAGCCAGATCTGGGTGGGCACGAAGATGCCCTCGTCGTAGGCGTACTGCTTGGCACCACTCGGCAGCGTCGGGTTGGCGAAGTTCTGCACCCGCGACGTGGCCACCTCGGTGAAGAGGTACTGCTCGAGCCAGATGTAGGGCAGGTCCTGGGCCAGCTGCTGGTTGACCGCCTTGTAGGCCTTGGCCCGGGTGGCCTGGTCGGTGGTGTGCCGTCCGGTCAGCATGTTCTGCTCGATGACCGGGTCGTTGTTGCGGGGGAAGTTGAGGCCGATGCTCCCGACCGGCTTGACCGTGGTGGTGGACCACCACACGTAGTTGAGGTCGGGGTCGATCGCGCCGAACTGGTAGGAGGTGGCGGCCTGGAACTCGCCGGTGATGAACTCGGTGATCAGATTCGCCTGCTCGATCTGGCTGATGGTCACGTCGAACCCGGCCTGCTTCCACATCTGCTGGATGATCTGGACGACCTGCGCGAGCCGCGGGTCGGTGATCGTCACCAGGGTGAGCTTGGGCTGCCCGTGCTGGGCCGTGTACTGGGACACCAGCTTCTTGGCCGCGGCCGGGTCGTAGGCGGGGTAGCCGGGGTCCGAGTAGTAGGGCGAGTCGGACAGGAAGAGTCCGTTCACCGGCTTGGCGTAGCCCCCGCCGAAGATCTTCTGGATGGTGCTCTGGTCGAGGCTCATGGCCAGTGCCTTGCGGATGTTGAGGTCGTTGGTCGGGGCCGTGGCCGTGTTCAGCATGACGAAGGCCATCGTCGGCTCACCGAGGACGCCGGTCCGGGTGTCCACCACCTGGTAGCCGGACTGCCCCTCGAACCGTTTGATGGTGAGTGGGTCGGTCGACTGCAGCATGTCCACGCCGCCGGTCTTGAGCGTCGACTCCCGCTGGATGGTGTCGGGAATGGGACGGAAGGTGATCTGGTCGAGGTAGGGGAGCCCGGTACGCCAGTAGTGCGGGTTGCGGGTGGCGGTGAAGTGGTCGTTGGGTTGCCAGGCCTGGAAGACGAACGGCCCCGTGCCCACCGGTGTCGGCGCCTTGTTGCCCGACTTGACCGCGTCGATCATGGCCTGGCCCACCACGTAGCCCAGCTGGCTGGTGAGGCCGGCATCGAACCCGGGGTTGGGACCCTCGAGGGTGTAGACGACCGTCATCGGGTCCGGCGCGGTCACCCCGGTGACCTGGGTGAGGGCCTGGCCGGTCAGGAGCGACGCCTTCAGCTCGTTGTAGTTGCTGAGCACGACGGCCGAGGTGAGGGCCGACCCGTCGTGGAACGTGACGTTCGGGCGCAGCGTCATGGTCCACGTGTCATAGGTGGCGTTGGGCGTGATCGACTGGCACAGGTACGGCTGGATCGACCCGTCGGCGGCGATGGCGCACAGGGGGTCGTACAGCGTGTTTGCGTAGATGAAGCCGTTGGTGTCCCAGTGGTTGCTGGGCGGGTAGAAGCCGTCGATCTCCGCCACCAGGCCGACGGTGAGCGATCCGCCGTTGACCGGGGTGCCGGTGCCGACGCCCGGGGTGCCGCCCGTGGCCGACGTGGTGGAGGAGCCGGACGACGACGAGGAGCCGCACGCGGCCAGCGCCGACCCGGCGGCTCCGGCGAGCACCACGGCCCCGCCTGCCTTCGCCCCGGTGGACAGGAAGGTACGACGAGTGATCCCTTGCGACTCAGTCACGAACATTCCCCCATGGCTTCCTGTCGGCCACCTGCTGATGGCGTCCTGCGGTCCGCTGGCACTGCAGCCTCCCTCCCGGCGGACTGCGGAACTGTAGGCCTCGACCACTCCCACTGCTGACACTGACTCTGCCACAGCAGTGGGCGGCCGTGGGCGCACGATAGTGCGCACGCGGTGCGCGGTCCATGCCCGGGAGAACGAATCGGACCGCCCGTGTCACGTAGCGCCTACCCGCCTGGGTACCATGCCAGCCATGGAAGCCCCGCCCTCCGGGTCCGCACCGCCGACCGAGGTGTCGCTCGACGCCACCTCCGCCGACATCGGCGACGGAGGTGCACCTCCGGGCCCGCCCGTTCCGCCGGCGTCACCCGCGTCGACCGGTGGGACCGCCGGTGCGTCCTCCACGGGAGGTGCGCCCGATCCCGAGGGCCCGCCGTTCAGCCGCACCACCGTGGTCCTGCTGGTGGCGGGTGCCACCCTGGCCGTGGCCGCCGGACTTCTCCTGCGCTTCTGGACCCGCTCGGACCTCTGGCTCGACGAGGCGCTGACCGTCAACATCGCCGGCCGTCCCCTGCACGAGCTGCCGTCGTACCTGCGGCGCGACGGCGCGCCGCCCCTCTTCTACGTGTTGCTGCACGTGTGGATGGGGGTGTTCGGGCACTCGGACGTGGCCGTGCGCGCACTCGCCGGCCTGTTCGGGGTCGTGACCGTCCCGTTGGCGTGGCTGGCCGGCCGGCGCCTCGGCGGAACCAGCGCGGCATGGGCCGCCATGCTGCTCGTGGCGACGTCGCCCTTCGCCGTGCGCTACGCCACCGAGACGCGCATGTACTCGCTGGTCGCCCTGTTGACCGTGCTCGGGTTCCTGGCCCTCGACCGGGCGTTGCGGGCCCCTCGGGCCGGCAACCTGGTGGCCGTCGGGGCGGTGGCGGCCCTGCTGCTGTACTCGCACTACTGGTCGATCTACCTCCTCGGCACGACCGTGCTGTGGCTGGCGTACCAGGCCTGGCGCGGACGGCCCGAATGGCGGCGCGGTGCCCGGGCGGCCCTGGTGGCGACGGTGCTCGGCTGCCTCGCCTTCCTGCCGTGGCTGCCGACCTTCCTGTTCCAGTCGCAGCACACCGGCACCCCGTGGGCGACGCCGGCCACCTTCGCCGCCATGGTCAGCGCCGTGGCCTCGTTCGCCGGGGGGGACACCAGCCAGGGCAGGGCCCTCGCCCTCCTGTTCTTCGCTCTGGGAGGTCTCGGGCTCTTCGGGCTCGCCACCGACCGCCTCCACATCTCCCTCGACATCCGGTCGCGGCCGCTCGGCCGCCCGCTCGCCGTCGTGGTCCTCGGCACCCTGGCCGCCGCCGTCATCGGCGGCTTGCTGACCAGCAGCGCGTTCGACGCCCGGTACGCCTCGGTGGTGTTCGTGCCGTTGATCCTTCTGGTGTCGATCGGCGTGACGGTGTTCCGCGACCGCCATGTACGGGTGGGCGTCGTGGCCGTCGCCGTGGTGCTCGGGATCGTGGCGTCGGTGCCCAACGTGGTCACCAACCGGACCCAGGCCGGCCAGGTGGCGGCGGCCATCGGGGCCACCGCCAGGCCGGGTGACGTCATCGCCTACTGCCCCGACCAGCTGGGCCCGGCGGTCGCACGGATCCTGCCGACCGACACCTACACCCAGGTGACGTTCCCCCGTGGCACCGGGCCGACCTTCATCGATTGGGTCGACTACGCCGACGCGGTGCGGGCGGCGTCGCCGCTCACCTTCGCTCAACACGTCGAGTCCCTTGCCGCTGCCGGCCACCAGGTGTACGTCGTGTGGTCGCCGGGATACCAGGCGTTCGGGGTCCGGTGCGAGGGCATCGTCCAGACGCTGCAGGCCAATCCGGCCTACACCCACACCGGGTTGGTGGTCGGCGACTCGAAGACGTTCTTCCAACCCATGTACCTGGAGCGGTTCTCGCCGACGGGGACCTGACCGGCGTGTCGGACGGCTCGCCGCTCGCGCCGGACCTCCCGGCAACCCCCGCCACCGACGTCGAGGGAGCGGGACCGGCGGCCCGGCGGCCCGGGTTCCGACATGGGACCATCGTGCTCGCCCGGGCCGTGCTGCAGGTCCTTCCGGCGTGGGTCGTCGCCCGGGCGGTGGTGACCCTCGCCCTGGTGGTGGCCCGGACCGGTGCGTCGACGCTGCGACCGGGCAACCCCGGCGCGCTGGCCCGGGCCCACCAGGGTCTGCTGGCGTGGGACGCCGGCTGGTACCGCTCGATCGCCGACCACGGCTACGCCGCCGCCGGCCGCGAGGCGGTGCGCTTCTTCCCCCTGTTCCCGCTCCTCGGGCGCTACCTCGGCGACATCCCCGGGGTCGGCACCGGGACCGCCCTGGTAGTGGTGGCCAATCTCAGCGCACTGTTGGCGATGGCCGCCCTGTGGCTCCTGGTCCGCCACGACCTGGGGGACGCCGCACTGGCCCGCCGCTCGGTGTGGCTGCTGGCGCTGGCGCCCTCCGCCTACGTGCTGGTGCTGGCCTACTCCGATGCCCTCCTCCTGCTCTGTTCGGTCGTCACCGTGCTGGGGGCGCGCACCGGTCGTTGGTGGTGGGCCGCCGCTGCCGGGCTCGCCGCGGGGCTCGACCGTCCGTTGGGTGTGCTGCTCCTCGTGCCGGTGGCCGTCGAGGTGTGGTCCCGCCGCCACGCCGTTGCGGGTGGCGCGGCCTGGTCGGGGCGCATCGCCGCACTGGTGGCGCCCCTGGCCGGTGCCGGGGTCTATCTGGCCTGGGTCGGTCACCGGTTCGGCGACCCGTGGCTGCCGCTCACCGTCCAACAGCAAGACGGTCACCGCGGCAGTCTGGCGTTCCCGTTCCGCGCCATGGGCCACGACGTGTGGGACGCCCTCCACGGCCACCACGTGGGCAGTGCCCTGCACGTGCCCTGGATCGTCCTGTGCGCAGCCCTGGTCGTGGTGGCCTGGCGCAGCCTCCCGACCAGCTACGCCGCGTTCGCCACCGCCGTGCTGGCGGTGTCGCTGAGCAGCACCAACCTGGACTCGTTCGAGCGGTACGCGCTCGGGGCGTTCCCGCTGGTCATCGCGGCGTCGACGCTGACGTCCGCACCGAGGGCGGAGCGGACCGTGCTCGTGGTGTCGGCCCTGGCCATGGCCGGCTACGCCATCCTGGCGTTCCTCGGCGCCGTCGTCCCCTGACCGGCGGTCCGGATGGTTCCTCGTCCCGGGTGGGGGAGCCACTATCCTCGCCACCGCAGGGCTGGCCCGACCATCCCCCGGCTCCCGGCCGGTACGGTCCCCGTGGGAGGCGGGGGCATCGGACCCGGCCTGCCCGTCGCATCGGGGCTGGAGCCCCGCAGATCGCCCTCCCGAGAGGCCCCGCCCCCGAGCGGCCCGGAACCAGTAGAAACGGATCGCAACCCGCATGGCCACACCCAACGACTCCGACACCGCACCGGCACACGACCGTCCCGTGGTGGTCGTCGGCGGAGGCCCCGCCGGACTGACCGCCGCCTACCGACTGGCCCAAGCCGGCGACCCGGTCGTGGTGGTGGAGCAGGACGCCGTCCTCGGCGGGATCAGCCGGACCGTCGAGCGCGACGGCTGGCGGTTCGACATCGGCGGCCACCGCTTCTTCACCAAGGTCGTGCCCGTAGAGGAGTTCTGGCACGAGATCCTGCCGCCCGAGGACTTCCTCCTGCGCCCGCGGATGAGCCGCATATTCTACGGTGGCAAGTACTACGACTACCCGATCAGGCTCGGCAACGCCCTGTCCAACCTGGGCGTGGTCGAGGCCGTCCGGTGCGGGCTGTCGTTCCTGTGGGTGCGGGTCCGCCCGCCGAAGGACCTGAGCACGCTCGAGGGCTACATCGTCTCCAACTACGGCTGGCGCCTCTACCACCACTTCTTCAAGACCTACAACGAGAAGGTGTGGGGTGTCTCGGCGTCCGAGCTGTCCGCTGACTGGGGTGCGCAGCGCATCAAGGGCATGTCCCTGTGGAATGCGGTGTGGGAGCCCATCCGCTCGTCGCTGGGCCGCCGTCGCGACCGGAAGACCCAGGTCACCAGCCTCATCGAGGAGTTCCAGTACCCGAAGTACGGGCCGGGGATGATGTGGGAGCGCTGCGCCGAGCTCGTCGAGGGCATGGGGGGGCAGGTGCGGATGCAGACCTCGGCCACCCGGGTCCACGTGGAGGACGGTCGGGCGGTAGCCGTGTCGACCGAGCACGGAGGCGCTACTGAGCGGGTCGAGTGCAGCCACGTCATCTCCTCGATGCCGTTCACAGCCCTGGCCCGGGTGGTGGACCCGCCGGTGCCGGCCGCGGTGCTGGCCGCCGCCGACGACCTCCACTACCGGGACTTCCTCACCGTCGCCCTGGTGGTCCCCGAGGACCGCGGCTTCCCGGACAACTGGATCTACATCCATGCGCCCGACGTCGAGGTCGGGCGCATCCAGAACTTCGGGTCGTGGTCGCCGTACCTGGTGAAGGACGGACGGACGTGCCTGGGCATGGAGTACTTCGTGTTCGAGGGCGACGAGCTGTGGACGATGTCCGACGAGGACCTGGTGGCGCTGGGCACCAAGGAGCTGGCCCACATCGGACTGGTCGACCCGGCCGACGTGGAGACCGGCTACGTGGTGCGGATGCCCAAGGCCTACCCGGTCTACGACGACGCCTACCGGGACAACGTCGAGGTCATCCGCCGCTGGTTCGAGGAGCACGCCCCGAACGTCCACCCGGTGGGGCGCAACGGCATGCACAAGTACAACAACCAGGACCACTCGATGTACACCGCCATGCTCACCGTCGAGAACATCCACGGAGCGCACCACGACATCTGGTCGGTCAACGTGGAGGAGGAGTACCACGAGACCGCCGACACCGGGAGCGGGCCGGTCGCCCCGTCGGCCGGCACCGGGCGTGACGCCCCGATCGTGCCGCGGCGCGCCGGCTGAGCCGGGGCGGTACGCACGTGGACCACGGCGGGGGGCGCCCATCGGACGGCGCCGACGGTGACGGCGGTGTCCGCCCGGGGGATGACCCGGTGGGCGACAGTGGCCTCGACCTGATCCTGGAGGAGGTCGACACGGTCGTCGACCCCCTCGCCGAGTCCATCGCGCTGGGTCCGGCCATGGGCATCGCCGTGACCGGCGGCCCGATGGTCACGCTGCCCCCCGAGGAGCCGGCTCCCGGGCAGCTCGGGGCCGACAACACCCTGAAGGCCGGCCTACGCCAGGCCGGCCCGGTGGCCGTCGCCGGCATGGCCGTCAACGCCGCCGCCGCCCTGGTGGTCATCGCCGTCGCCCGGCTGCTGTCGTCGCAGGCCTACGGTGAGCTGGCCCAGCTGCTCGGGCTGTTCTTCATCCTGTCCATGCCGGGATCGGCGGTCCTCGTCGGCGTGGTCCGCCGGGTGACCGGGCTGCAGACGACCGGCCGGTCGCACCTGGTGCGCCGGTGGGTGGCCCGGGTCCACCGGATCTGCCTGGCCGGCCTGGCCGTCGAGCTGGTGGTCGTGGTGGCGCTGCAGGGCTGGATCGCCCACCAGCTCCGCCTGCCGGACGGCGCCGGGGTGGTCCTCATCCTGATGGCCGCCGGCGTGTGGATCCTCCTGTGCGTCGACCGCGGGCTGCTCCAGGCGCACCGGAACTACAGGGGGCTGGCCACCAACCTGCTCGTGGAGGGCGGGGTGCGGACGGTCCTGGTGCTGGCCCTGGTGGCCGCTGGCGCCGGCGTGGTCGGCTATGCCCTGGGCGTGCTGGTGAGCGAGGTCTTGGCCACGGTCCACGCCCACTGGCTGGCCAGCAGGGCCTGGAACGACCCGGCGACCGCACCGGTGGTGGCGGACGGTGCGGCCGGAGCGACGGACGCCGTCCCCGAGGAGCTGCTGGCCCGGGCCAAGCTCCTGGCCGACGTGTCCGCCGCCTTCGTGGGCCTGGCCCTGCTGGGGCTGCTCCAGAACGTCGACGTCATCCTGCTGGGGCGCCTTGACCACGCTCAGGTCGGTCCGTACGCAGCGATCTCCGTGGCGTCCAAGGCACTGGTGTTCGGTGCGCTGGCCCTCGGCGCCTACCTGTTGCCCGAGGCCACCATCCGCTGGAACGAGGGCGGCCACGCCATCCGCCAGCTGGGTGTCACCCTGCTCTTCCTGGCCGTCCCCGCGGTGCTGCTGCTGGCCATCGCCGTGTTCGTGCCCCGGCAGTTCCTGACCCTGGTGTTCAGCGCCCGGCTCGCCACGGCGGCCCCTGCGTTCGCCCCGCTGGTGCTCGCCATGATGTGCCTGTCGTTCAGCGTCCTCGTGACCAATTATCTGTTCGGCACCGGCTCACGGTGGATCGTGCTGGTGCTTGCTGCCGGTTCGGGACTGGCCGTCGGACTGGTGACCGCGGCGAACGGCCACCCGGTACCGACGGCGTGGGCAGACCTGATCGCCCAGGCCGCGATCGCGCTCGGCATGGCGGTCGCCTTCGTCGCCATCCACCGGCGTCACCGAGGCCAGCACTGGACGGCGCGCTGGGGCTGGCGGCGTGTCGCCGGCCGCGACTGAGGCGGTCCCGCCCCTGGTCAACCCCGGTTGCGGCAGCCCGGGTCCGGTACACTCGGCCGATGCCGTACCCCGGGGGAGTGCACAGGAGCGACGGACGATGAGTGCGGGCCCGGGCGAGTCGGGGGCGGCCGCCGGCCGTGCCGAGGACGCATCGGTGACCCGGTTCGATCGCGGTCATGATCCCCACCCGTCGGCAGCGTCCGCCGCGGTGTCGTCCGACCACCCGTCCGGCCAGGCGCGGACCGGCACCGGTCCGGTGCCGCTCTTCGCCGGAATGCCGCTGGGCGAGATCGCCGAGCGGTCCGGCCTCCGGCGCATCGACGTCCTCGCCTGGCGGGACTTCGACGACCCCGAGGCCGGGGGGAGCGAGCTCCACGCCCATCGGGTGATCGCAGCCTGGTCCAAGGCGGGGCTCGACGTGTCGATGACCACCTCGTCGGTGCCCGGGGGTCGCAGGGTCGTCCGGCGAGACGGCTACCGGGTCATCCGCAGGGCCGGCCGCTACTCGGTGTTCCCCCGGTCGATCCTGTCCGGCGCCCTCGGCCGCATCGGCACGGGCGACGGGGTGGTCGAGATCTGGAACGGCATGCCGTTCTTCAGCCCGGTGTGGTCCCGCAGCCCCCAGATCACCTTCCTGCACCACGTCCATGCCGAGATGTGGAAGATGGTGCTGCCCCGCGGCATGGCCGAGGCGGGGCACCTGCTCGAGCACCGGATCGCCCCGCCCCTGTATCGGCGGAGCCGCATCGTCACGCTGTCGGAGTCCTCCAAGGCCGAGATCGTCGAGCGGCTCCACCTGCCGGCCGACCGAATCTCGGTGACCCCACCCGGGGTCGAGCCCCGGTTCTCCCCGGGGGGCGAGCGCTCACCGGTCCCGTTGGTGGTGGCGGTGGGCCGGCTGGTGCCGGTCAAGCAGTTCCACCTTCTGGTGGAGGCGCTGGTGCGGCTCAAAGCGGACGTGCCCGACCTGCGGGCGGTCATCGCCGGCGAGGGCTACGAGCGGCCCGCCCTCGAGGCTCTCCTTCGGGGCCACGGGGCCGAGGAATGGATCAGGCTTCCGGGCTTCGTCGACGACGAGGCCCTGGTGGACCTCTACCGGAGATCCTGGGTCGTCGCCTCGTCGTCACTGCGCGAGGGATGGGGCATGACCGTGACCGAGGCCGGGGCCTGTGGCACCCCGGCCGTGGCCACGAGGATCGGAGGCCACGCGGACGCCGTCGTGGACGGCCAGTCGGGGATCCTCGTGGACGGGACCGACGGCATGGTCAGCGCCCTCCGTGCCGTCCTGCGGGACGAGGTCCTCCGACGCCGCCTGGGCGTGGGCGCCCTGGACCGTGCGTCCAGGCTCACCTGGGACGCCACGGCCAGGGGCACGTTGGCTGCGCTCGGGGCCGAGGCGCTGGCCCGACCCCAATGAGCAGTCGAACCGGCGGAGCGCCCGCACCACCGGGGCCCTCGCCGAGGCTCGATCCGGGTGGCACCGCCGGTCGGACCGGGACAGGTCGGGCCGAGGTCGGTCAGGCGGTGGCCGGGTGGCCGACGTCGACGCCCGGACCGTCGCCCGCCGGACCGTCGCCCTCCGGCCCGCCACCCGCCTTCCGGTCGAGGTGACGCCGGCGGGCCCGCAGTGCGACATCGACTGCGCCGTCCGCCCCGAGGAACACCACGCCGGCCCAGGCCCACTGGCTGGCCGTCCCGAACGACTGGGGCCAGTCCCCGTTGTCGGGCACGTGCAGCTGGTTCTGGTGGACGGCCACGTAGGCGCCGGCGGCCACGACACAGGCCACGGCGGCCAGTCCGAGGACGAACCGCAGGCGGGGCACCAGGAGTACCACCAGGGTGGCCACCCCGACGGCCAGTCCGGTCCGGGGGGCGGCTGCACCGGCGGCCACGAGCCCGGCAGCGGTGGCTGTCACGACGGACACGAGGGCCGAGGCCCGGGGGCCCTCGGCGCCGAAGGGCACCTGCAACGTCGGGCGCTGGTCGAGCACCAGCTCCCCGTCGGCATCGTCGGCCGACACCTGGGCGGAGGAGATCGGCCCGTCGTCGGTCGAGAGGCGGGAGCTGTGGGCGTGTCGGCGACGACGGCGCCGCTGGGTGGGCCACAGGGCCAGGACCAGGCAGGCGAGGATGGCCGCGGTGGAGACCAGGACCGAGTAATTGGCCGTCTTCTGGGGCGACCACACCACCGCCACCTCGAGGCCCCCGTTGTGGACGTAGGGGGCGATCGCGGCCGGGTCCACCCGCCACCCGTTGGCGAACGCGTCGATCAGCACCGGCGCGCCGAGCCCGGGGCCGCCGACGACCGTGGCGGTCCAGCCCCGGTTGATCGACTCGCCCAGGATCAGGTCGAACGGCGCGCTGCCCGTCGTGGTGGTGACCCCGGTGACGGTCAGGTGCAGCGACGTCGCCGTGGTCCGGTCGACGGTGACCGCAGGGGATGGGGCGACCGTCGGGGGCGCCACGGTCGTCGGGGTGGCGAGGGGCATGGCCGCGCCCCCCGGGGCCGAGTCGAACACCAGCTGGTCGACGTCGTAGGCGGCCACGCGGCCCACTGCCGAGCGCAGCGTGTGGTCACCCGGCCCGAGCGTCACCCCCCCGGCGTCCGGGCCGCACAGGGAGATGGTCAGGGCCTTGCGGTCGAGGGCGTCGGCAGTGGAGCCGGTCACCTGCACCCACAGCGGGGCGCCGTCCACGGTGAGCAGGTCGCTGCGGCACGAGGTGGGGACCTGGGCCGGGGGCTGGGTGGCGGTGACCCCTGGCAGACCGACGGAGGCGATGCCGATCGGCAGGGCGATCGGCGTCTGCGAATAGTAGTTCAGGGTGTTGACGATGCGGACGGTGTCGAACGACACCTTGATGTGGCGACCGTGGAGGGCGGGGAACGACACCGGGACGTCGACGACGCTGCCGGCCACCGACGAGTCGGCCAGCGGGGGCAGCGCCACGGTGGCCTGGCCGCTCTCGGTGGACACGGTGATCCGGGTCGGGACCGAGTGGCGTCCATCGGCCACGATCTGGAGGCCCAGGTGGTCGAAGGTGATCGGTGCGCGCAGGTCGTACTGCAGCCACTGGCCGGCCTGGTGGGCGCTGCCGAACCCGGGTGACCACACCGTGGTCGGGTCGTTGTCGAGGGTGGCCTGGGCGTTGGCCCGCAGGTCGTTGGGCAGCCGGCCGAGGGAGTAGGCGACGGTGCCGGTGTAGTCCGAGCCCGGCCGCCCGACGACCCGGTCGATCTCGTCGTCCGGAATCAGCGGCGAGACCCGAGCTTGGCCGGTCAGTGAGAACGTGCGCGCCGTCGGCAGCCAGAACGTGCGCTGCAGCGACGTCTCGACGTCGGACCGGGGCGGGGTGCCCGACGTCCGCAGCCGGTCCATGACCAGGGTCAGCCGGTCGGTGAGCGACGAGGTCCCCGCCGCCCGCAGCAGGTCCTGGGGCATGGACACCGTCTCGTCGACCGACACGCCGGGGATGCCGACCTCGGCGAAGCCGACGGAGCTGCGTGACCCGACCGGCGAGGCCGGGTCGTCGGTCGCCACGCCGGACACGGTGATCCGCAGGGTGGTGAACGTCTGGGACGGGAACGTGACCGTCTCGCCGGTGGCCGCCCGGGACGCCAACGACAGCGGCACGGTCACCTTCCGCCTGCCGTCGAAGGTGAGGGTCACCTGGGTGATGTGGCGGTCCGGGTCACCGGTCTGGGGCTGGACCAGGTGCAGCGAGTCGATGGTGTCGGGTGCGGTGAGTGCCACCTGCCACCACTCGCCGATCTGCTGGGTGAAGGAGTTGGTCAGCCACGCCGTCTGGGTGTTGTTGTCGAGGGCGGCGGCCGGCCGGTCCTCGGGCAGGTAGGTGATCGAGGAGCCGTAGGAGGAGGCCGACACGTAGGACACGCCGCCCAGGACGGTGGTCGTCTGCGCGTCGGCCGGCGCTCCGGGGAACAGGTCGAGCGGGGCGTCGCTCGGGTCGGCCTTGTCCGGGCCCTGTGCCGCCGTTTCGGTGTACCCCGTGTTCTGGTTGAGGGAGTTCCACCGGTAGCCCTGCTTGCGATTGGTGTCCGTGACCACCAGCGCGGCCGGCTTGGACAGTGTGGCGGCCCGGAGCGGGGCATTGGTGTCGAGTGTGCCCGAGTAGAGGATGGTCGGATTCCCGGTGAGCAGCCCCACCGACGACGCGCCCACGATGCCGTTGGCGTCCCCGGCCACCACCAGCGGTGTGGCCGTGGACTCGGTCCGCACGATGGGACGCGGGTTCGTGACCGTGTAGGACACCAGCGGCGACGGCCACCCCGGGTTGGCCGGCAGGGCCAGCGACGCCTCGTCGAGATGGGGGAGGAGCGACACGTTGGGCCGGGGGGTGCCGTAGGCCACCGGGTGGGTGAGCCCGGCGGGTGGCGTGGCCAGCTGGGCGGCGACCACCTGGGGAAGGGGGGTGTCGTAGCGCTCGTAGGCCTGGTCGTACTGGACCAGGACGTCGCCCGCGTTGAGCAGCGACGACATGGGGGCGAGGGTGCTCCAGTCCATGGTGCCGTCCTGCAGTGGCCCGTCCACGGCCTCGAGCACGTCGGCCGTGGGGAGCGAGCCCATGATCTGCTGCTCGTGGGTGACGAATGGCCGGGTCATCAGCCCCGGGTACACGGTGTCGATGGTGTCGCCCCACCGCTGGGCCCCGAAGTTGTTCCCCGGTATGGCGAACAGCCGGGTCCCCGGATGGGCCGAGTCGAGCGCGTGTGCGGCCTGGCGGACGTAGGCCGGTGGGACGGCCGGCTGGTTGAACCCGGTGGCCAGGACCTGGCCCGACCACAGGGGCGCCGAGGCCCCGGCCACGGCGGCCACGGCGAACGCCCCCACGACCAGGCCGGTCTTGCGCACACGGAAGGTGAGGGCGCTCACGCCGGCGCCGAGGAACAGGGCCAGGCTCAGGATGATCACCGGCGAGGCCCGGTCGGTGGACCGCATGGCCAGGCCGGCCGTGGTGTCCACCATGATCTTCTTGATGACCGACCCGATGCTCGAGGGGTGCTCGAACGGGTTGGGACCGACGGCCATGATCATGCCGACCACGGTGATCAGGACGAAGTACGTCCGGTAGCGCCACCGGGCCACGAATGCAGCCAGGATCGCCAGCACCGGCACGGCGAAGCTGAACGCGATCAGCGTGACGTTCTGGGTGTACTCGACGGAGGTCTGCGTCCACGGTCCCGCCCGGTCGACCCCGTAGAAGTACCAGTAGCCCAGCCCGCGCAGGATCTCCGAGGCGAGCGACGCCCCGCTGGTGGCCGGCACCGTCTCGGTGTACTTGAGGACGTTGACCCCGTAGGCGGCCTCGATCTGGAGCCCCACCGCCCACCACAGCGACACGAGGATGACCAGGCCCGCCACCTTCCACGCCACGCCCCACGCCCGGCGCCAGGTGGCGTCCTTGGCCACCAGGACGGCGTAGGGCAGCCACAGCGCCGGGGCGATCCCCACGTAGAGGATGGAGCTGGCGTTGATGCCGCTCACCAGGGCCACCACCAGGGCGAACAGGGCCGGGTAGCGCCAGCCCCCCCGTCGCAGCGCCAGGATCACGAAGGCCAGCATCCAGGGCAGGCCGGCCCACGGCATGAGGATGACCGAGATCCGTCCCGAGTACTGGAGGACGTAGGGGGTGAACATGAAGGCCAGCGACGCCACATAGCGTCCGGGGCCCGACAGGCCGAGCACCCGGCACAGGTAGAGGGCCCCGGCCCCCGCTGCGTAGAGGAGGCAACCCATCCACAGGCGCTGGGCCACCCACAGCGGCACGTGCAGTTCGGCCATGACCCAGTAGAAGGGGCCCATCGGGAGCAGGTAGCCGATGTTCTCGTGGGTCACCGTGCCCAGGCCGACGTGGGGGTCCCAAAGGGAGACGGCCTGGCGGATATAGCGACCGGGATCCAGGTAGAGGTAGGTCTTGGTGTCGTCGGTCACCACGCCGGGCTGAGCCGCCAGCATGGGCGCGAAGGCGAATACGGCCAGCACCAGGTAGTCGACCCACGCGCGCAGCCCGCCGGGCGAGCGCAGGCGGGCGTAGAGGGAGCCACCCCGGCCGGTGTTCCGGTCGGTCGGCCCGGCGGGAGCAAGTTCGGGTTCCGGCACGAGTGGTCGGTAGTGTAAACAACCGCAGCGTCGGGCCGGCAGCACCTGCCCCCGGCACCGGAACGGGGAGCCCGATGAACCAGCACGCACACCAGGCAGCGACGGGTGGTCCGACCCGATGAGCGGCGGGCGAGTGCCGGCCGGATCGGCAGCCACTGCCGACCGCAAGGGCAGGCAGCTCACCGGCGAGCGCCCCCAGGAAGGGGTCACCCCGGACTCGTTGCTGGCCCTCCACGCCGCCGGGTACCGGACGGTGATCGAGCGCCTGGGCACCGGCACGGTGCTCGACGTCGGGTGTGGCCAGGGCTTCGAGTCGGCCCGGTTCCTCGCCCCCGCACGTCGGGTGGTCGGTGCCGACTACAGCGCCGAAGCGGTGGAACTGGCCAGGGCGACGTACGGGCGCGTCGGGCTGGAGACGGCCCAGATGAACGCGCTGGCGCTCGGGTTCGCCGAGGGGAGCTTCGACTGGGCCTGCTCGTCGCACCTGATCGAGCACTTCGACGAGCCCGAGGGCCATGTGGCCGAGTTGGCCCGGGTGATGAAGGACGACGGGACGGTCTTCTTCCTCACGCCCAACGCGCCCGCCGACTTCGAGAACCCGTTCCACATCCACCTGTTCGAGCCGCCCGAGCTGCGGGAACTCCTGACGAGGTACTTCCATGACGTCACCGTCCAGGGGATGGACGCGGTGCCGCACGTGAAGGCGGACTTCACCGCCCGGCGGGTCAAGGCCCAGAAGGTGCTGAAGCTGGACTTCTTGGACCTGCGGCACAAGATCCCGCGCTCGTGGTACATCGGCTTCTACACCCGGGCCCTGCCCGTCGCGTACCGGCTCATCGCCCGGGGTGACTCGGGCGGGACCACCGGGATCACGGCCGACGACTTCTTCGTGACCGACGACCTCGACTCGACCACCATGGTGCTGTTCGCCACGGCCTCGCGGCCGCGGCGTGCCGCCTGATCGGCAGGCCGGGCGTGCGTACGGTCGGGCTCACCGGGAACATCGGCGCCGGGAAGTCGACGGTGGCCGAGCTCCTGGTGGCCCGCGGGGCCGCCCTGGTCGACGCCGACAAGGTGGCCCGCGAAGTGGTGGAGCCCGGTGCGCCCGCCTACCAACCGCTGATAGACCGGTTCGGTGCCGACATCCTCGATGCCGAGGGCCGTATCGACCGGCCCTCGCTGGCGGCCAAGGTGTTCGGGCACCCCGACGAGCTCGAGGCCCTCAACGCCATCATCCACCCGGCCATCGGCGTGGCCATGATCGAGGGCAAGGACGCCTACGCGGGCACCGACCGCATCGTGGTCATGGACATCCCGCTGCTGAAGGAGTTCCACCGGGAGCTGCTGGCGCTCGACGCCGTCGTCGTTGTGGACGTGCCCGCCGACGTTGCCCTCGAGCGTCTGACCACGCTGCGGGGAATGTCGACGGAGGACGCCACCGCCCGCCAGGCCTCCCAGCCGTCGCGGGCCGAGCGGCTGGAGGGCGCCGACTTCGTGGTCGACAACTCGGACGGCACCGGGGCGCTGGCGGCCGAGGTGGACCGGGTGTGGGCCGAGCTGGTGCAGCTGCCCGAGCGCCCGGCGCCGACGCCCGACTGACCCGGCTAGCCGGATCGTCTGGCGGGTTCGGCCCGGGAGCCTCCCGGTGGTCCTGTCCCGGGTGGAGATGATGATGGGGATCGGTGTCATCCACTGGACGAGAAACGTTGTGGGAGCCGGTCCCGGAGAAGCTGTCACACCCTCCCGGTACCATCGTCGATGTGCCCCCGTTCCAGGTCGTCTCGCCCTTCCGACCCGCCGGCGACCAGCCCGAGGCCATCGCCGGGCTGGTCGAGGGGCTCGAACGCGGGGACCGGTACCAGACCCTGCTGGGGATCACCGGTTCCGGCAAGACCGCCACCATCGCCTGGACCATCGAGGCCTGCCAGCGGCCCACGCTGATCATCGAGCCCAACAAGTCGCTGGCCGCCCAGCTGGCCGCCGAGCTGAAGGAGTTCTTCCCTCGGAACCGGGTCGAGTACTTCGTCTCCTACTACGACTACTACCAACCCGAGGCGTACGTCCCGAGCTCGGACACCTACATCGAGAAGGACTCGTCCATCAACGACGAGATCGACCGCCTGCGCCACGCTTCGACGTCGTCGCTCCTGCTGCGGCCGGACACCATCGTGGTGGCGTCGGTCTCCTGCATCTACGGCCTCGGCTCGCCCGCCGAGTACCGGGACCGTATCGTCGCCCTCCACCCGGGCGAGGAACACGAGCAGCGGGCCCTGCTGAGGCGTCTGGTCGAGCTGCAGTACGCGCGCAACGATGTGACCCTCAGCAGGGGCCAGTTCCGGGTCCATGGCGACACCGTCGAGATCCACCCGGCCTACGAATCCCGGGCCGTGCGGGTCGAGTTCTTCGGCGACACGGTCGAGCGGATCCGCCCGTTCGACGTGCTGACCGGCGAGATCGGCGACGACCTCGAGGACCTGGTCGTCTTCGCCAACACCCACTACGGCACGGGTGACGAGCGCATGCGCCGGGCGGTCCTCAGCATCGAGGAGGAGCTCCGGGGCCGCCTGGCCGAGCTGCAGGATGCCGGCAAGCTCCTCGAGGCCCAGCGACTGCGGATGCGGACCGAGTACGACCTCGAGATGCTCGCGGAGACGGGCGTGTGCGGCGGGGTGGAGAACTACAGCCGCCACCTCGACGGCCGCGCCCCGGGCGAGGCGCCGTTCACTCTGCTCGACTTCTTCCCGAAGGACTTCCTGGTCGTGCTCGACGAGTCGCACGTGGCCGTGCCCCAGATCCGCGGCCAGTACGCCGGGGACCGGTCCCGCAAAGAGACCCTCGTCGACCACGGGTTCCGCCTGCCCTCCGCCATGGACAACCGCCCGCTCCGGTTCGAGGAGTTCACCGAGCGAACCGGCCAGACCATTCTGCTGTCGGCCACCCCGGGCCCATGGGAGCTCGAACACAGCACCAACATCGTCGAGCAGGTGATCCGTCCCACCGGGCTGGTCGACCCCGAGGTCGACATCGTGCCCACCACGGGCCAGATCGACCACCTGCGCGAGCGGATCGACGCCACGGTGGCCGCCGGCAACCGCGTGCTGGTGACAACCCTCACCAAGAAGATGGCCGAGGACCTGACCGACTACCTGGCCGAACAGGGCGTCCGGGTCCAGTACCTCCACTCCGACGTGGACACCATGGCCCGGATCGAGCTGCTCCGCGAGCTGCGGCTCGGCGTCTTCGACGTACTGGTCGGGATCAACCTCCTCCGCGAGGGACTCGACCTTCCGGAGGTGGCGCTGGTGGCGATCCTCGACGCCGACAAGGAGGGCTTCCTGCGCTCCACGTCGTCACTGATCCAGACCATGGGCCGTGCCGCCCGGAACGTCAACGGCCGGGTGATCATGTACGCCGACCGGGTCACCGACTCGATGACGGCCGCCATCGGCGAGACCCAGCGCCGACGGGCACGCCAGATCGCCTACAACGAGGTCCACGGGATCGACCCCCGGTCGATCACCAAATCGGTCACCGACATCCTCGAGCGGGTGCGGGGCGACTCGTTCACCGCCGGCGGGGCCATGGCCGGGCTGGCCGTCGTGAAGGGTCCCCGGGCGAAGGGCAAGGGGCCCCAGCGCACCTCGGTCGACCCCCGGGCGATTGCCGCCGAGATGGCCCACGCGCTCGGTCCCGACGCCGACGAGCTGTCGAGCCTCCTCCACCGGCTCGATGCCGAGATGAACATCGCCGCCGAGGAGCTCCGCTTCGAGGAGGCGGCCCTCATCCGTGATGAGATCGCCGAGCTGCGGGCCCTGCTGACCCGGGACCCGGTGGACGGTGCACCGGTACTCCCCGGCGAGACCGCCGACGTCGACGTGCCGGTGGGCGGTTGACCGGGCCCGGCCAGGCCGCGGCCCGGCACCGGTATCCTCCACGCCATGGCTGATCGACTGGTGGTGCGCGGCGCGCGCGAGCACAACCTGCAGGACGTGTCCCTGGACCTCCCGCGTGACCGGCTGATCGTATTCACCGGGCTGTCCGGGTCCGGCAAGTCGTCGCTGGCCTTCGACACCATCTACGCCGAGGGGCAGCGCCGGTACGTCGAGTCGCTCAGCGCCTACGCCCGCCAGTTCCTGGGCCAGATGGACAAGCCTGACGTGGACTTCATCGAAGGTCTGTCTCCGGCCATCTCGATCGACCAGAAGTCGGCGTCCCGCAACCCGCGCTCCACCGTGGGTACGGTCACCGAGGTCTACGACTACCTCCGCCTGCTCTACGCCCGGATCGGCAAGCCCCACTGCCCGGTGTGCGGCCGGCCGGTGGCCCGCCAGAGCCCCCAGCAGATCGTTGACCGCATCCTGGCCATGGACGAAGGCACCCGGTTCCTGGTGCTCGCACCTGTGGTGCGCGGCCGCAAGGGCGAGTACAGCGCTCTCCTGGACGACCTGGCCAAGCAGGGCTTCGCCCGGGTCCGGATCGACGGAACCACCCTCGAGCTGGCCGAGCGGGCCGCCCTGGACCTCGCCCGCTACGAGAACCACACCATCGAGGTCGTCGTCGACCGGCTCATCCGGCGCGACGACATCCGCAGGCGGCTGACCGAGTCGCTCGAGACGGCCCTGTCGCTGGCCGAGGGCGTGGCCGAGATCGTGGTGGTCGACGGTGACGGCACCGAGCAGGAGGGCATCACCTTCAGCCAGCACCTGGCCTGCACCCACTGCGGGATCAGCTTCGAGGACCCGTCCCCCCGCAACTTCTCGTTCAACTCGCCCTACGGCGCCTGTCCGGCCTGCACCGGTCTCGGCACCAAGCACGAGGTCGACCCCGAACTGGTCGTGCCCGACCCTACGAGGTCGCTGGCCGACGGGGCGCTGGCGCCATGGGCGGGTGCCCGCAGCCAGTACTTCGACCGGATGCAGTCGGCCGTGGCCGAGCTGGGCGGGTTCTCGGTCAAGACACCGTGGGAGGACCTGTCCGAGGAGGACCGGCACCTGGTCCTGTACGGCACGGGCGACGACCAGGTCCACCTCAAGTACCGCAACCGGTACGGCCGGCAGCGGTCGTTCCACTCGTCCTACGAGGGCATCGTCCACTGGCTGGAGCGCCGCCACACCGAGGCCGACTCGGAATTCCTGCGGGACAACCTGGAGGGCTACCTGCGCGAGGTGCCCTGCCCGGAGTGCGGCGGGTCCCGGCTCAAGCCCGAGTCGCTGGCCGTCACCGTCGGGGGTCACAACATCCATGCCCTTTGCTCGCTGCCCATCGGGCGGGCCGTCGAGGTCGTCGGGTCGCTCGACCTGTCCGATCGCGACCACCTGATCGCCGACCGGGTGTTCCGCGAGGTGCAGGAGCGGATGCAGTTCCTGCTCGACGTCGGCCTCGACTACCTGTCCCTGGCCCGCTCGGCGGCCACCCTGTCGGGGGGTGAGGCCCAGCGGATCCGACTGGCGAGTCAGATCGGCAGCGGCCTGGTCGGGGTCCTCTACGTGCTGGACGAGCCGTCGATCGGGCTCCACCAGCGGGACAACCAGCGCCTGATCGGCACCCTCGAGCGACTGCGCGACCTGGGCAACACGGTCATCGTCGTGGAGCACGACGAGGAGACCATCAAGGTGGCCGACCACATCGTGGACGTCGGCCCCGGGGCGGGGGAGCACGGCGGTCGCATCGTCCACTCCGGCCCGGTGTCGGGCAGGGGCGGCATCCTGTCGAACCCCGACTCGCTCACCGGGCAGTACCTGTCCGGGGCCAAGTCGATCCCGGTGCCCCAACTCCGGCGCCCGGGCAACGGCGACCACCTGGTGGTCGAGGGCGCCCGCGAGCACAACCTCAAGGACCTCACCGTCGAGTTCCCCCTGGGGCAGTTGGTGGCGGTCACCGGCGTGTCCGGATCGGGCAAGTCCACCCTGGTGAACGACATCCTGCTGCGGTCGCTGGCCAAGCAGGTCCACCGGGCCAAGAGCCTCCCCGGGCTCCACCGCACCATCACCGGGGTCGAGGAGGTCGACAAGGTGGTCGACGTCGACCAGGCGCCCATCGGACGGACGCCGAGGTCCAATCCGGCCACCTACACCGGCGTGTTCGACCACATCCGCAAGCTGTTCGCCCAGACCAACGAGGCCAAGGTCCGCGGTTACCTGCCGGGCCGGTTCAGCTTCAACGTCAAGGGCGGTCGGTGCGAGTCGTGCTCGGGAGACGGCACCCTGCGGATCGAGATGCACTTCCTGCCGGACATCTACGTGCCCTGCGAGGTGTGCCACGGTGCCCGCTACAACCGTGACACCCTCGAGGTCACGTTCCGGGGCAAGACCATCGCCGACGTCCTGGAGCTGTCGTGTGAGGAGGCACTCGGGTTCTTCGCGGCCCAGCCGCCCATCGCCCGGCACCTCCAGACCCTGGTCGACGTGGGCCTCGGGTACATCCGCCTCGGCCAGTCGGCACCGACCCTGTCGGGCGGCGAGGCCCAACGGGTGAAGCTGGCCTCCGAACTGAGCCGCCGGTCGACGGGCACGACGCTGTACGTCCTTGACGAGCCGACGACCGGACTCCACTTCGACGACGTCCGCAAGCTCCTCGACGTGTTGAACCGGCTGGTCGACCAGGGCAACACGGTGATCGTCATCGAGCACAACCTCGACGTCGTCAAGAGTGCCGACTGGATCATCGACATGGGCCCCGAGGGAGGCGACCGGGGCGGCACCGTGGTGGCCCAGGGCACGCCCGAGCAGGTGGCCGCGGTGGCGACCAGCTACACCGGCCAGGTCCTGGCGCCGCTGCTGGACCTGTCGGGCGGCGTGACGTCGGCCGGTCCTACCGGTTCGTCGCCGGCGACGCCCACGTCGAAGCGGTCGGCCGCCCCCACCGGTGGGTCGGCGAATGCGGCCAGGTCGACCAAGGCCGCGACCAAGGCCGTGGGAACCGCACGGAAGGCGAAGGCGACCAAGGTGAAGAAGTCCACCAAGGCGACGACGTCCGCCACCGTCCCAAGGGGGCAGGACAAGGCGGCGGTCGCCAGCTGATCAGAGCGCTCCGAATGGAGCGGGCGGCAACAGCCTGCGGAGGCAAGTTCCGGATCATGCACTGGCGACGCGAGCCGACCCCGGGGGAGCCCCCGATCTCCTGCGGTGCGACGCTCAGCCGGTGGACAGCACGGTGATGAAGTCCCGGGTCCAGCCGACCTGGCACTGGTCGGCCGGCCGGGTCTGACCGGGAACCCTCGCCACCAGGGGCGCGCCCGGGGTCGCCGCCGTGTCCAGCTGCAGGGTGCTCGGGTTGATGTCGAGCTGCATGGCCGTGACCGCACCCGCACTGAGGAGGGCGCCGGACAGGTCCACCGGCAGCGAGTAGCCGGCCGCGGCGTACAGCAGATTGCCGTGCGCGTCCTCGCCGAGGGCGCTGCGCGGCACCCGGGGGACGTTGCCCAGGGTGTAGCCCCAGTCCTGCCACGTGCCCACGTCGGCGGCGGGCCGGCCGTTCGAGATGAGCGGGGGGAGGTTCTGGCGGACGCTCGCCACCGACTCGCCGGGGGTGGGGACGGTCGATCCCCACACGCCGACCTGGGCACTGCCGTTCGTGTCGATGACCAGACTGGCGTCACCGGCTCTGAGCGGGAGGAGCACCGTCCCGTTGGTCATGACGCCGCCCACTCCGGCGTTCGCCTTGAACCCACCGTTGAAGCAGCCCAGCAGTTGGGGTTGCTCGGTGGCGCTGACCGCCGGCCCTGACCCCGGGCCCAGGGTCGCCCCGTTGGTGGGCGGCTCCTGGCTGCCGATGTGGAGGTCGTAGTTGACGTTGCCGTGGAGGAATCGGGCCACGGTGACCGGTACGCCGTCCGACTGGGTGAAGACCTGCTCATCGATGGCCACACCGTGGGGCCCGGTGCTGAGCGTGGTCCACCCGGGCTGCTCCGGGGTGAGTGTGGTCGTGGTCGTCGTCGGGGCTACGGCCGTCGGGGTCGTGGACGGGGGTCCCGAGGCCGACGCCGACGAGCAACCGCAGAGCACCAGCGAGGCCCCCGCCGTCACCACGAGCCCGCGCCGGGCGCGTTGAAACCTGGTGGTGGACCGGTTCACGGGCACACCGTAGGAGGGGAGTCTGACGGGGGCATGAGGGCCGGCGTGGCACCCGGGCGGACCGGGCGGTCACCCACCGGCGGGCGTCGGGGTCGTCGGAGTCTTCGGGACCGGCGCCAGGTACTGCTCGACCGCGGTGGCGATGCCGTTGGCGATGACCTGCTGATCGGCCGGGTCGGCGGCGATCGATCCCTCGAAGGGGTCGGTCAGGTACAGCGGTTCGATCACTGCCCCGGGCATCTGGCTCGGCGTGGTCAGGTAGCCGGCGAGCGGGGGGCCGATCAGCATGAGGTGGTGGTAGGAGGCGGCCAGGGCGGCGAGGCCCCCGGTGGACGGATCGCCGACCGAGGAGCCGTATCCGCTGTCGGGAAGCACGCCACCGTCGGGGATCTGCCATCCCTGGGCATTCATCGTCGCCAGGACGTCGCGCTGCAGCAGCGATGCCAGATGCTGGTTGGCCGCGGCGAACGGCCGCGCCGTGTCGTAGAGGGTGATCGAGCCGGCGTTGGCGGTGCTGGCACCGGTGTCCATGTAGATGCCCACGAGCGCATCGGCGTTGGCCAGGTTGGCGCAGACATCGCGGGCTGCCACGTCGTTGTGGACCCCGAGGACCGAGAGGTACGGACCGGACATGTCAGCCGGTGTGAGCCGGGCCACGGTGGTGTCCGAGGTGCGGGACACCACGACCCGGTACCCCTGGGCCCGAAGGAGGTCTGCCGCGTGCAGTTCGATGCCCAGGTTGACCGTCGACTCCGGGACGGCCTGTCCGGACTGGGTGGTCCCGACACCGCCGGGGTCCACCCCACCATGACCGGCGTCGAGGAACACCGTGCGGTGGTTGTCACCGTGCGTCGGGCTGAGGGCCATGCAGGCTCCGGTGGCCATGTCCCGCGAGAGCGCCTGGGCACTGGGGGGCCTGGCCGGGACCACGTGGAACACGGCGTGCCCCATCTGCGGCGACACGAAGACGAGCACGACCCAGACACCGACGAGGACGACGGCCAGTGCGGCGATACCCCTCCTGCCCTGACGGCCCCTCACCGAAGCAGGTGGTCGCAGCTGACGGACGGGTTCACGGGCACACCGTAGGGAGGCAGCCTGACGGGGGCATGACGGGCGCCGTGGCGCCCGGGCGGCGCGGGGCGCTGGCACTCCCTGTCGGGGGCAGCCCGTTCATCGGGACCTGGTGTCCGGGCTCATGTCCGCAGCATCGACCGCCGAGCGTACGGGTCCCTGTGGTGGAACTGGCAGCCGGCTGTGGATCGGGTGAGTCCGGTCAAACCACAGGGGGCCCACAGGAAGCGCCCAGCGTGCGCAGAGGCCCCGGGCCGATGATCGGGTTCGTGAACGTGCCCGTGTTCGACGACGCGAGGGACGCGGATCCCGCATCCGTCGCCGTTCTCAGGAGTCGGCGGGCATCGAGGCACCCAGGAGTCGACCAAGACGTGACGGCGGCCGGTCCGGTCGGAACCAGTGCGACGCCGCCGGTGCAGGTGGTCGACCGGCCCGGGCCCGACGAGCCGGCGGGGCACGGGGTCGGGGCCCTCCGTCCGAGGCGCCTCCTGCTCCTCGTGTACTGGGGCGGTGCGATCGCCCTCATTCCATGGATCGCCCTGCTGTACCGCTCCCAGCCGGCGAACGCCGTCGTCTACCACCTGGCGGTCCTGCGGGTCGGGACCTCGGCGTTCATGATCGCTGGCATGGTGGCCACGGCCTACTGGTGCTCGACGGACTCCCACGCCACGGTGCTGGCCGGCGCGTTCACCGCCACGGTCGCCTTCATGGGCGCGTGGTTCGCCGTCGTGACCACGTCGGGGGCGCGCTTCACGGTGGCGCTCGCCTTCGCGCTGGGTCTGCACCTCCCGGTGGTCGTCGTCTGCATCTGGACGGTGCGCCGCCACCTCCGGCCCCTCGGCACGGCGGACGGGCCTCCCACCCGTGCCCCCGCGTTCCTCACGATCGGAGCCGTCGCCTTGGTGCCGCTCGTCGTCCTTGCCGCACTGGGCGCTCCCTCCTCGCACGCCGCACACCACCTGGGGCTCATGTGGACAGGCCTGGACGTGTTCGAGCTTCTCGGGATGGCCCTCACCGGATGGTGCCTGTGGCGCCGCCTCGCGGGCCTGGCCGTGGCTGCCGCGCTGACCGGGACGCTGATGCTGTGCGACGCCTGGTACGACGTGGTGACCGCGGCAGGGCGTGCGGAGGGCACGAGCCTCGCCCTGGCCAGCCTCGAGATCCCGCTGGCCGTGCTGTCGTTCGTGGTGGCTCGGGTCGTGGTGCTCGGATGGCCCGGTCCGACCCGGTGCCCACGCCGTGCGTCGCCGGAGGGAGGCGAGCCGGGAGATGTCCGGACCCCGGCCGTCACGGCACGGTCACGGTGAGCGTCGATGCCGGCGAGCACGCTGCGGCCGGAGCACGGACGACCGTTGCGCCACCTGGGACGGAACTCCGAGGGCCACATGCTCGTGAGCGCCGGCGACCCGCCGCTCCCGTCCGACGTGTCGGCCTCCCCGTGCCCGGTCGACCCCGACCGGCGTGGCTCAGACGGTGGCGAGCATCCGCTCCAACGCCACCTTGGCCCACTGGGCCGTGTCGGCGTCGACGGTGATCCGGTTGCGCACCTCTCCGGCCACCAGACCCTCCAGGACCCAGGCCAGGTGGGGGGCGTCGATCCGGAACATGGTGGAGCACGGGCACACCAGCGGGTCCAGGGACACCACCGTCTTGTCCGGGGTCTCCGCGTCGAGGCGGTTCACCAGGTGGATCTCGGTACCCACGCCGATGACCGATCCGGCCGGGGCCTCGGCCACGGCGTTGATGATGTAGTCGGTGGATCCGACCTGATCGGCGACCTCGACCACGTCGTGGGCGCACTCGGGGTGGACCACGACGATGCCGTCGGGGTGCTCGGCCCGGAACGCCTCGACATGGGACGGGCGGAACCGCTGGTGGACCGAGCAGTGCCCCTTCCACAGCAGCAGGGCGGCCGACTTCATCGTCCCGTCGTCCAGGCCTCCGGCGGTCAGCCTCGGGTTCCACACGGCCATGTCGTCCTCGCCGTAGCCGAGCTGGAAGCCGGTGTTGCGCCCCAGGTGCTGGTCGGGGAAGAACAGGACCTGGTCACCCCGGCTGGTACCACCGCCGTCGGCGCCCAGCGCCCACGTCAGGACGGCCCGGGCATTGGACGAGGTACACACCACGCCGCCGTTGCGGCCGACGAACGCCTTGAGTGCCGCCGACGAGTTCATGTAGGTGACGGGGACGACCCGCTCGATGTCGGTGACGGCCGCCAGGGTCTCCCACGCCTCCTCGACCGAGTCGATGTCGGCCATGTCCGCCATGGAGCAGCCGGCGTTGAGGTCGGGTAGCAGCACCTGTTGGTGGTCCCCGGTCAGGATGTCGGCCGACTCGGCCATGAAGTGCACGCCGCAGAACACCACGAACTCCGCCTCGGTCTGCCCGGCGGCGATACGGGACAGGCCGAACGAGTCGCCCCGGACGTCGGCCCAGGCCATCACCTCGTCACGCTGGTAGTGGTGCCCGAGCACGAGCACCCGGCGCCCGAGCGTGGCCTTGGCGTCGCGGATCCAACCGGACAACTCGTCGGGCGACGCGGAGGCGTAGCGGTCGGGGAGTGCCTTCTGTAAGCGCAGCATGTGGGTATGACCTCCTGGGGAGGCGCTCCGGTCGTGGCCGGCGGGGACAGCCTGGTCGCCCATCCGCGGGGATGTCGGCCCCGGAGCGGTGGATGTCGCCGGATACCAGGCCGGCGTGCTGTCGAGTGTACCGCCGGTACCTCCCGATCGCGTTCCACGGCCGCCGGCGGTCCTGGAGGCGGCACCTCGGCACGGTGGGGGCTCGCGCACGGCACACTGGTGCCGTGGCCACCCGACCCCTGCCCGGCTCCGTACCCGACGAGCCGGGGTCGTACCAATTCATCGACCGCGACGGCCGGGTGCTCTACGTGGGCAAGGCCAAGTCGCTTCGTTCGAGGGTGAACTCGTACTTCCAGGACGCGGACAACCTCGCTCCGCGCACCGCACAGATGGTCCAGGCGGCGGACCACGTCGAGTGGATGGTGGTCGGGACCGAAGCCGAGGCCCTGCTGCTCGAGCACAACCTCATCCAGCAGTTCCAGCCCCGGTTCAACGTCCGGCTGAAGGACGACAAGAGCTATCCGTGGCTGGCGCTCACGGTGGGCGACGAGTGGCCGAAACCGGCCGTGGTCCGCGGCCGGAAGCGCCCGGGCGTCCGCTACTTCGGCCCCTATCCCAACGTCGGAGCCATCCGGGGCACCCTCGACCTGCTGCTGCGGTCCTTTCCCGTCCGGACCTGCTCGGACGCCAAGTTCCGCAACCACGAGCGCCTGGGCCGGCCGTGCCTGCTCTTCCACATCGAGCGTTGTGCCGGCCCGTGCGTGGGCGCAGTGACCCACGAGGAGTACGACGGCCTGGTCGCCGACCTGTCCACGTTCCTGGCCGGGGACACCGCCCCCCTCGAACGTGAGCTGGAGACGGCCATGCGCGAAGCGGCCGCCGGCCAGGACTTCGAGCGGGCCGGGAGCCTGCGCGACAAGCTCGAGGCGGTGCGGGCCGCTGATGCCGTCCGCCAGATGGAGCTCGACCGGCCGGAGGACCTGGACGTCCTGGCGCTGGCCGAGGACGAGCTCGAGGCCGCCGTCCAGGTGTTCCACGTCCGGGCCGGCCGGGTGGTGGGACGCTCAGCGCTCTTCGTGGACAAGGTCGAGGACCTGGCCCCCGACCAGCTGATCGAGCGGCTCCTCGTGGACGTCTACGCCGACGCGGCGTCCGGGGTGCCCCGTCAGATCCTGGTGCCGACCATGCCGGCCGACGGCCCGGCCGTGTCGGCCTACCTGGCCGAGCGTCGGGGCGGACCGGTCGCCGTGCGGGTCCCGGTGCGGGGACCGAAGCGGGCCCTGCTGGAGACGGTGGAGCGGAACGCGGGGGACGCGTTCGTCCGGCACCGTCTGCACCGCACCTCGGACCACAACAGCCGCGCCCGGGCGCTCGAGGCACTCCAGCGGGCGCTCCACCTGCCCGACGCCCCGCTGCGCATCGAGTGCTACGACATGAGCCACCTGCAGGGCACGGACTACGTGGGCTCCATGGTCGTGTTCGAGGACGGACTGCCGAAGAAGAGCGACTACCGCCACTTCAAGGTGGCGACCGTGGACGGCAACGACGACTACGCGGCCATGGAGGAAGTCCTCACCCGCCGACTCACCGCCCTGCTCGACGAGGAGCGCGGGGCCCGCACCCCGGCCGCCGCCACCGGAACCGGGGCAGGGGACCCCGGGGGAGCGGGGGCGACCGGACCCCGGCGTCGGTTCGCCTACCCTCCCCAGCTCCTGCTGGTGGACGGCGGGCTCGGCCAGCTCCACGTGGGGGTGCGCGTGCTCGAGCAATTGGGACTGAGCGACCGGATCCCGATCGCCTCGCTGGCGAAGCAGTTCGAGGAGGTCTACCTGCCAGGCACCTCGGTCCCGGTCCGGCTGCCCCGCCAGTCCGAGGCGCTGTACCTGCTGCAGCGCCTGCGCGACGAGGCCCACCGCTTCGCCATCGGTTACCACCGCACCCTGCGGGGCAGGCGCATGACCGTCGGCGCCCTCGACGGGGTGCCCGGCCTCGGACCGAAGCGCCGCACCCGGCTCGTGGAGCAGTTCGAAGGGCTGGCAGGTCTGCGTGCGGCGTCCCGGGACGACTTGATGGGCCTATCGTGGTTGCCGGCGGCGGTGGGGAGCGCCGTCCACGAGCGGCTGCACACTCCGCTGTCACCGGAACGATGACCGAACGGCGCACGAAAGAGGGTCGATGAGCGAGTACCTGGTGGTGACGGGCATGTCGGGGGCGGGTCGCTCCACGGCGGCCGCCACGCTGGAGGACCTCGGCTGGTTCGTGATCGACAACATGCCATCCGCCCTGATCGCCAAGGTGTCCGAGCTGGTCGACGGTGCCGGCTCGGAGATGGAGCGGGTGGCCTTCGTGGTCGGCCGTGGCGGAGGCGACCTGGACGACGTGCTTCCGGCGGTCGACTCACTCATCGCCGGGCGCAACCGGGTCCGCATCCTCTACCTGGACGCCGCCGACGACGTCCTCATCCGCCGGTTCGAGGGGACGCGCCGGCGCCATCCGCAGGCCGCCCGGGGGGTGGTGGACAGCATCGCCGACGAGCGGGCCCTGCTGTCCGGCCTGCGCGACCGGGCCGACCTGGTCATCGACACCGGCGAACTCAACACCAACCAGCTGCGCTCGCGGCTGCTCGAGGTGTTCGGGAACGAGGAGGCCGGGAGCGCCATGCAGACCTCGGTGGTCTCCTTCGGCTTCAAGCACGGGGTGCCGCTCGACGTCGACCTCATGTTCGACTGCCGGTTCCTGCCCAACCCGTACTGGGACGAGTCGCTGCGCGCCCACAGCGGGCTCGAGCCCGAGGTCCGGGCCTACGTGCTCGACCGCCCCGAGACCCTCGAGTTCCTCGACAAGCTCGACGACCTCCTCACGATGCTGATCCCGGCATACGTGAAGGAGGGGAAGTCCTACCTGACGGTCGCCATGGGGTGCACCGGAGGGCGCCATCGTTCGGTGGCGCTGGCCGAGGAACTGTCCCGCCGGCTCGAGGCACACGGGCTGCCGGCCACGGTGTTCCACCGAGACGTGAACCGGTGAGCGACACGGGGGTACGGGGCGGCCCGATGGGACAGGGCCCGCGGGTCGTAGCCATCGGCGGGGGGCACGGCCTGGCCGCCACCCTGCGTGCGGTGCGCACCTACACCGACCGTGTCACGGCCATCGTGTCGGTCGCCGACGACGGCGGGTCGTCCGGGCGCCTGCGCGAGTACCTCCACATCATCCCGCCGGGTGATCTCCGGATGTGCCTGGTGGCGCTGGCCGAGCCGGGCTCGCTGCTGGCCGCCGCCTGCGAGCACCGCTTCACCGAGGACGAGCTGGCCGGCCATTCCCTGGGGAACCTGGTCCTGGCCGGGCTCATGGACGCCGCCGGCGACCCGGTGACGGCACTCGACGAGGCGTGCCGGCTCCTGGGTGTCACCGGTCGGGTCCTCCCCGCCACGACGGAGCCGGTCGTACTGAAGGCCCTGGCCGACTGCGGACCGGTCACCGGGCAGGTGGCGGTCAACGCCACCGAACACATCCGCTCGGTGTCACTGGTGCCCGACGACCCGCAACCGCCACCCGCCGCAGTCCAGGCCCTGGCCGAGGCCGACCAGATCGTCCTCGGGCCCGGGTCCCTGTTCACCAGCGTCCTGGCGGCCGTGGCCGTGCCGGGGATCCGAACGGCCCTCAACGCCTCGGGGGCCCAGCGGGTCTACGTCTGCAACCTGCACCCCCAGGACCCCGAGACGGCATCGTTCGACGTCGCCATGCACGTCGCCGCCCTGCTGGATCATGGCGTACGGGTCGACCGGGTGCTGTGCGACTCGTCGCAGATCGAGGTGGGCGAGGTGGCCGTCCCGCTGGTCGACGTGCCGCTGGCCCGTCCCAACGGACTGGCCCACGATCCGACCAGACTGGCGGAGACCCTCGCTGATCTGCTCGGATGATGCCCCGGACACCCCGGATGCCCTAGCGTGGACGTGCCCCTCGTGTGCGGGGGCTACGGGACGACCGGGCCGGTCGCGAGCCGGTGGCGGCCACCAGACGACGACTCGACGAAGGATTGAGGCACGAGAGCAATGACCGTACGGATCGGGATCAACGGCTTCGGGCGCATCGGCCGGAACTACCTGCGGGCGGCACGCCTGCTGGGTGCGGACGTCGAGGTGGTGGCGATCAACGACCTCACGTCGGCAGCGGTGCTGGCCCACCTCCTCAAGTACGACTCGACCCACGGGCGCTTCGGCGCCGACGTCTCCGTCGAGGACGGCAACCTCGTCCTCGACTCGGGCACGGTCACCGTGCTGGCCGAGCGGGAACCGAAGGCGCTCCCGTGGGCGGAACTCGGGGTCGACGTGGTCATCGAGTCGACCGGACTGTTCACCTCGAAGGAGACAGCCGGCGCCCACCTCGACGCCGGTGCCGAGCGGGTCATCATCTCGGCCCCGGGCACCGGGGTGGACGCCACGTTCGTCGTCGGCGTCAATGACGACCGGTTCGACCCGGCCAAGGACTTCGTGGTGTCCAATGCCTCGTGCACCACCAACTGCTTCGTGCCGCTGGTCAAGGTGCTGGACGACGCCTTCGGCATCGAGTCGGGACTCATGACCACGGTCCACGCCTACACCAACGACCAGAACCTGTTGGACCTGCCCCACAAGGACCTGCGCCGCGCCCGCGCCGCCGCGGTCAACATCGTTCCGTCGTCCACGGGTGCGGCCCGGGCCACCAGCCTGGTCCTCGAGTCGATGAAGGGCCGCCTGGACGGCTCGTCGCTGCGGGTGCCGATCCCCGACGGGTCGATCACCGACTTCACCGCCGTCGTCCCGGGCGAGGTCACCGTCGAGCAGGTCAACGCGGCCTATGCCGCCGCTGCGTCGTCGGGCCCGCTGGCCAAGGTGCTCGTCTACACCGAGGACCCGATCGTCTCGAGCGACATCGTGGGCAGCCCGGCATCGTGCACGTTCGACGCCGGGCTCACCATGGTGATGCCCTCGGCCTCCGGCATCACGCTGGTGAAGGTGAACGGCTGGTACGACAATGAGTGGGGCTACGCCAACCGGCTGGTGGACCTGTCGCTGGTAGTCGGCGCCGGGGCCTGAGCCGACCGGACCGGGGAGTGGACGTGCACCGAGGGGAGACGAGGCCATGAGCGAGTTCGAGGAGAATCCGCTGTTGGACGGGTTGCCGCTGTTGGGCGACCTCCCCGACCTCGACGGGGCCAGTGTGCTCGTCCGGGTCGACTTCAACGTCCCCCTCCGTCCGTGCGAGGGCGAGCCGTCGGTGGTCACCGACGACTTCCGGATCCGGGCTGCCCTGCCGACCCTCGACTACCTGGCCGAGCACGGCGCCACCGTCACCGCCTGCACCCACCTCGGGCGGCCCAAGGGTGCTCCGGACGTGCGGTGGGAGCTCGGTCCCGTACGGGAGGAGCTGTCCCGTCTCGCCCCCCAGGTGGAGCTGCTGGAGAACCTGCGCTTCGACCCGGGCGAGACGGCCAACGACCCGGCGTTCGTGGAGAAGCTCGTCAACTCGCACGACGCCTACGTAAACGACGCGTTCGGGGTGTCCCACCGGGCACATGCCTCGGTGGTCGGCCCGCCGAACCTGTTGCCCAGCGCCGCCGGCCTGCTCCTGCAGAAGGAGATCGACTCGCTCGGGCGGCTGCTCGGCACGCCGGATCGCCCGTTCGTGGCCGTCGTGGGCGGGGCCAAGGTGGCCGACAAGCTCGGGGTGCTGCAGGCACTTCTGCACCACGTCGACGCCCTCGTCGTCGGCGGCGGCATGGCCTTCACGTTCCTGGCCGCCCAGGGCCATGACATCGGCGGGTCGCTGGTCGACCGGGAGCTGATCGACGAGTGCCGGGCCCTGCTGGCCTCGGGCACGCCGATCCTCCTGCCCACCGACATCGTCGCCCTCGAGCCGGGGGCCGCCTTCGGGTGCGACTGCAGCGTCGGCGAGATCCGCACGGTCGGCGCCGACGTGCCCGACGGCTGGAAGGGTCTCGATATCGGCCCCGAATCGGTAGCCGCCTACGCCGAGTGCATCGCCGGGGCCGGCACCGTGCTCTGGAACGGTCCCATGGGCGTCTTCGAGGACGACCGCTTCAGCGCCGGGACCGCCGGGGTGGCCGCCGCGGTGGCTGCCTGTCCGGGCTACACGGTCGTCGGCGGCGGCGACAGCGCCGCTGCGGTCGACGCCCTCGGCCTCGAACATGACATCAGCTTCATCTCCACGGGTGGCGGCGCCTCGCTCGAGCTCCTCGAGTTCGGCGACCTGCCGGGACTGGCCGCACTCCGCGGCGCCCCCAACGCACCCGCACCCAGGCGCCGGTGAGCCCCGCAGGGGCCGGGCGGCGGCCGCTGATCAGCGGGAACTGGAAGATGAACCTGGACCACCTGGAGGCCATCCACGCCGCCCGCGACCTCGGCCTCCGCCTGCAGCCCGCCGATGTGGCGTCTGTCGACGTGTCGGTCCACCCGCCCTTCACCGACATCCGGTCGGTGCAGTCGGTCCTGGAGGGCGAGGGCATTCCGGTGGCCCTGGGCGCCCAGAACTGTGCGGCGGAGGACAGAGGGGCGTTCACCGGCGAGGTCAGTCCGGTGATGCTGGCCAAACTGCACGTCGAGTACGTCATCGTCGGGCACTCCGAGCGCCGGGCGCTGTTCGACGAGACGGACGCCGTGGTGGCGTCCAAGCTGCGGGCCGTGCTGCGCAACGGCATGGTGCCGATCTGCTGCGTGGGCGAGACGGTGGACGAGCGGGACATCGGCCTCACCCAGGAGCGCCTCACCTCCCAGGTGACCGCCGCACTCACCGGACTGCCGGCCGAGGACGTGGCATCCCTGGTGGTGGCCTACGAGCCGGTGTGGGCCATCGGGACGGGACAGGCCGCCACACCCGACGACGCCCAACAGGCGTGCGCCTGGATCCGCGGCGTGGCGGCCCAGGTGGCAGGCGAGGATGCCGCCACCCGTGTCCGCGTCCAGTACGGGGGGTCGGTCAAGGCCGACAACGCCGAGTCGATGATGGCCTGCACCGACGTGGACGGCCTCCTGGTGGGCGGAGCAAGCCTGGACGCCGCCCAGTTCACCGACATCGTCCGGGCCGCGTCCCGGGCCGGTCGCTGAGTTTGGTAGCGTTCCCGATGGCCCTGACCCCGAGGAGTGCCTTCCCGTGCTGACCGCCATCATCGTCGTGCTCCAGATCATCTGCTGCCTGGCGCTGATCTTCCTGATCCTCATGCACTCCGGCAAGGGAGGCGGACTGTCCGACATGTTCGGCGGCTCGGTCGGATCGGCTGCGTCCGGTTCGACGGTGGTGGAGAAGAACCTGGACCGGATCACGGTGATCGTGGCCGTGCTCTTCGCCTTCACCAATATCATCCTCCTCCTGCGCCTGCAGTGAGCGACCCGGGTGCCGGCCCCGTCCAGCGCCGGCACCGCATCTCGTCGATCTGGAGGGAACAACGCGCCCGGTGGACCCTGCCCCTGGTCATCGTCGTGATCATCGGCGTGGTGGCCATCGTGGACCACCTCGGCAGCCGCCAGATCAGCCAGGTCGACCAGCCGGTGTACCCGGCGCTGGTAGAGGCCACCGGGGGAACGTCGGTGGCCCACCTCGGCGGGCCGTGGGACGGATTCAACCCCAACACACCGGCGGGGGCGGCCTCGTCGACGCCGGCCCTTCTGGTGAAGGTGCTGCCGAGCGCCTATGTCGTCAACCCCAAGCTGGTTCCCCAGGTGAACACCGACCTGCTCCTCGGCGTGGAGGCCACCTCGACCTCGCCGCTCACCATCCAGTACGTGATCAATCCGAAAGCGGTGTGGTCCGACGGTGTCCCGGTCACGGCGGACGACTTCATCTACGCCTGGCAGTCCCAGCGAGGCGACGGGGTGGACGTCAACGGACAGCCGGACCTGGTCGCCTCCACCCTCGGCTACCGGGACGTTGCATCGGTCACCGGGAGCCACGGCGGGCGCACGGTCACGGTGGTGTTCGCCACGCCGTTCGCCGACTGGCGGATCATGTTCGACCACATGGTGCCGGCCCACATCGCCCGCCAGGTGGGCTGGAACACCGGCTTCGCCACCTTCGACCCGGCCGTGGACCTGTCGGCGGGACCGTTCGTCCTCCGCTCGGTGTCGGCCGACGGCTCGGCGGTGCTGGTCCGGAACCCGTCGTGGTGGGGGACCCCGGCCGCACTGGCCAGCGTCACCGTGATGGACCGGCAGGACCCGGCCTCGTGGATCGCCCCGCTGGCCTCCACCAACACCGCAGTGTCCCAACCGGGGTCGTTCGACCTGGCGTCGCTCAGCTCGACATCGGCTTTGCCGAACACCCAGAGTTCGATCCATCCGTCGCTCGCCCTCCAGTCACTCGAGTTCGACGTGCGATCCACGCTCGGGAGCCATCCAGCGGTCCGGCAGGCCATCGCCCACGCCGTGGACCGGTCGGCACTGCTGGCCAAGCTGTTCGGGCCGCTCGACCCGTCGCTGGAGGTGAACGACAGTCACTTGGCGTTGGCCTGGCAGAACTCGTACTCGGCGTCGACCGCAGCGGGGGAGTACTCCGAGCCCGACCCGGCGTCCACAGCGAAGCTGCTGGCCACCCTCGGCTACACCCGGGGACCGGGCGGGGCCTTCGTCGACGATGCCGGCAGGCCCTTCACGGTCCGAATGGCGGTCGAGGAGGGTGACCCGTGGATCGACGGCACGGCCGCGGCACTGGTGGCGCAGCTGAAGGTGGCGGGCATCGACGTGACCCTCGTGCCGGTGGCCGGGGTGCCGGGGCTGACGGCGGCCGCGGCCACCGACAGCTACGACATGGCGCTCGTCACCCGCCGGTCCGGCCCATTCCCATCGGTCACCCAGGGGTGGTACACGGACGCCACGGCACGCCACTCGGCGGACAACCAGGACTGGAGCCGCTTCGACGACCCCCAGGTCGACCAGTTGTTCGTCAAGGCCGCCCAGGCACTCAACCCGGTGACGGGTGCCGCCGTCTACGGACAGATCGACGACCAGCTGTGGGACCAGATGGTGGCCCTGCCGTTGTTCGGCGAACCGGGGCTGGTGGCAACCGGCGTGCAGGTCGCAAATGCCGACTACAACCCGTCGTCCGACGGGGTCCTGTGGAACGTCGACCTCTGGACCCGGATGCAGCCGGCGCCCCCGGTCGGCCATACCTGAGCCCGTCCTCAGGCTCCGACGCGGACGGGGGACCCCTGCGGGCGCGCTACCATGCCCTTCGCCCCGATGACACCATCGGAGCCACTTCGTCGGAGTGGCGGAATAGGCAGACGCGCTAGCTTGAGGGGCTAGTGTCCGAAAGGACGTGGGGGTTCAAGTCCCCCCTCCGACACCAGATGTGACCTGCAGGTTCCCGCCCCTGCACCAGGATCCGCCACCGCGGAGCCCACGCTCGCGTCCGGTGAGTACGATGCGCGGGGCTGCAGGTTGCACGCGGGAGGGTCGGGCCATGGCGCTGGGCGAACGAGATCCGGATCAACACCAGTACGACCGGTGGCTGCTGCGCGTCCGCAGGGCCGAAGGCATCCCGGACCTCATGGGCGACGTCGAGGCGTGGCAGGTGATCGTCGACCGCATGGTCGAGACCAGCGAACCGGCGTCGGTGCCCGACGTCGCGGCTGTGCTCGAGGGGATCCTCGAGGCGGTGCTGGACCATCTGGCCGACGGGGCGTTCGACTTCCTCCTGCTGGAGCTGGACGAGATCTCGAGCAGCGCGCACGCCCGACGGTCGGCACTCGTCCGGGACCTGATCCGGACCGCTCCCGGTGCGCCGGCGGGGGGCGGTCACTCCGAGGAGACCGAGGCGGTGTTGACTGCGGTGACCCTGCAGCTGCTCCACCGGGTCGTGGCCCACGTCGACCGGTGGCCATTCGAGACGGCGGACCACTACTACTTCGCGCTCTCGTAAGGCCCGGCTGGTCGTCGCTCAGGCGAGGCGCTTCGCCTCGGCCAGGCCTGCGGCACTGTAGACGCCGTCCGGAAACACCGCGTCCCAGGCGTCGCGTACCCCGCGGAAGTCCTCGCTCGGCCCGTAGGCGGCGCGTGCGGCGGCCACGACGTCGTCGCGGCGAGCCGCCACCACGCCACCCGAGGCGAACTCCAGCTCCGTGTCGATCTGGGCGATCGCCTCGGCGAAGCGGCGCTGGTGGCCGATCAGACGGATGGGATTGGCGGGAGGCGTCATGGGAGGATCCTTGTCGGTTGGGTCCGGCGGTGGTGACGGTGCGAGGCTGCCCACTGCAGGCACCAGGGCGACCGATCCGAGACGGTAGTCCAACCAGCCTTCCGGGTCCGGTGCCCGTTCGACGACGTGGTGGTGGCGAACTCGGTGTCGGCGGCGCCGGGGGCTGTTGCAGTGACAGCCGCCACTGCGGTGCCGCTCCACTACTCGGCCAGGTGCAGGAACGGGGCCCGGGCCTGCACCTGGCCGATCGTCGGGTGGAGCCCCACCGACGCGGCAGGGGCGATGCTGTCCGACATGGACGAGTGCGTCGGCCCCATGCCCGACTGCTGCCCCCGGCGCCTGATCGGCCACCCGCTGCGGGCCAACTGATCCCCCCATTGCCCACCGACCTCCTAGGCTGACGACATGCGCAACACCCGTCGACGATTCGTCCTCGTGACCGCGTCCGTGGCCGCCATGACCGCGGTCACCCTGGTGGCGGCTCCCACGACCGTGTCGTCGGCCGCCACCCAGGTGGACAACGCGCCGGTCACCACCGTGACCACTCATGCCGCCGCCCCCTACACGCCCCAGGCCATCAACGGCGGCACCGACGACTACCACTGCACGCTCATCGATCCCCAGGTGGCGAAGAACTCCTACATCGTGACGAGCCAGTTCTTCCCCGGGACCGGGCCCTCCGTCAAGGAGGTCCACCACGCCATCCTCTTCCTCGTCCCACCCGCCCTCGTCGGTGCCGCCCGCTCGGCCGACGGCAACGGACAGGGCTGGACCTGCTTCGGTGAGCCGCCGGTGCTCGGCAAGGGGCTCGGGCAGTTCCTGTCCATGCCGTGGCTCAGCGCCTGGGCCCCGGGCCACGGCAAGGATGTGATGCCGGTGGGGACGGGCACACCGCTCCCGGCCCACAGCCTCATCATCATGCAGGTGCACTACAACCTGCTGGCGGGCGACCTGCCGGTGACCCCCCACGTCCAGCTCGACACCGTGCCGTCCTCCACCAATCTGCGGCCCACCTCGATCCAGCCCCTGGTGTCCACGCCCAACATCCCGTGCCCGGCGGGGGTGACCGGCCCGCTGTGCGACCGTCAGGCCGAGCTGGCCGACCTGACCAGGCGGTTCGGGGCCTACATGGCGCTGTTCGACATGGGGATGGAGGCCGTGTGCGGCGAGGATCCGTCCAACCCTCCGCAGGGGACGACCACGTCGTGCGTGTGGCACATCGGCACCGCTGGCTACATCGTGCGGGTCGCGCCGCACATGCACCTGGTGGGCACCTCGATGCAGATCACCCTCGACCCCGGCACCACCGGGCAGTCGGTGCTGATGGACGTGGCGAAGTACGACTTCAACTACCAGAAGGCCATCAACCTGGCCAAGTGGGTGAAGGTCACGCCGGGTGAGACGGTGAAGGTCTCCTGCACCTACGACCCGAAGCTGGCCCAAGAGCTGCCGGCACTGCGCAAACTGCCGCCGCACTACATCACCTGGGGCGACGGCTCATCCGACGAGATGTGCCTGGGCCTCATGTGGGAGGTCCCGTCGACGGCCCACGCCAAGGTGGACTGGAACCACCCGACGGGCGGGCTCAGTCTCGGTGTCGGGCACCCGGGCGCGGGCGCACCGGCCTGGGAGCACCCGGCCGGCCCGCCCCCCGCCGCGACGGTCACCGCCGCCTCCGGAGGCTGACACCGGCACCGGTCGCCAGGCGGTACGGTCTCGGGTATGCCCGAATGGACCAGAGGATGGACGCCGGCGTCGGTCGGCGAGGCCAGGGAGTACCTCGACGCGCACGAGACCGGTGGCGACCCCGACATCGTGGCGGCGTGCGAGGCAATGGTCGATGTCACACCGCACCTGTCGGGCTCGGTCAAGCCGTCGCCCGACCAGCTCGAGGAGCGGGGCGCCGACTGACCGTCCCGTACCAGCGGGACAGCGCCGCCGGGGCTCCGGCGGGACCGACGGGGACGTGACGCGGTGACCGGTGACCACGCGGGGGACGAGGGGACCGATGCACCCGTCCTCGCCTTCGACGGGGTGTGCGTCCGGTTCGGCGACAACGAGGTCCTCCGGTCGGTGACCGCCGACGTGGCCGATGCCCGGGTGACCGTGCTCGCCGGGCCGTCGGGATCGGGCAAGACCACACTGCTCCGCCTGTGCAACCGTCTGGAGGTCCCCTCCGAGGGGACGGTGCGGTTCCGAGGTGAGGACCTGGCACTGCTCGACCCCCTGGCGCTGCGCCGCAGGGTCGGCATGGTCTTCCAGCGTCCCACCCTGTTCCCGGGGACGATCGCCGAGAACTTCGCGGTGGCGGCACCGGACGGGCGGGCCGAGTACGAAAGCCAGCTCCTCGCGGTCGGGCTGCCGGGGGACTGGCTCGACCGTCCGGCCGACGAGCTGTCCGGTGGCGAGGCCCAGAGGGCCTGTCTGGCCCGCACACTGCTGACCCGGCCGGAGGTGTTGCTGATGGACGAGCCGACGTCGTCGCTCGACCCGGCCGCCACGCAGACCTTGGAGGAGCTGGGTGTGGCGCTGGCACGCTCCGGCCTGGCGGTCCTCTGGGTCAGCCACGACCTTGCGCAGGTGCGGCGGATCGCCGACGCTTGCATCGTGCTGCACGAGGGACGGGTGGCCGACGCCGCCGACACCGCCGACTACCTGGCCGACCGGGACGCACCCGGGGACGGCGGACGAGGAGGAGGACCATGACCCTGGCCGCGACCACCACGGTGACGACGGGCTACGTGGGGTGGCTGGGGTTGGTCGCCTCGCTGTCTCTCGTCGGCATCGCCGTGGCCATTTCGATCTGGCAGCACCTCGGCCTGGAGCGGTCGCTGATCTGGGCGTCGGTCCGTGCCATCGTCCAGCTCCTGGCGGTCGGCGCCCTGCTGGCAGTGGTGTTCAGCCCCCACGTCCCGCTGGCTGCCTCGTGGGCCTGGGTCCTGTTCATGGTGGTGTTCGCCGCCGACACCATCCGCCGGCGGGCGCCCGAGGTGCCCGGCGCCCTGGGGCTGGCGCTGATGTCGCTCGGGCTCGCCACCGTGGTCTGCCTCGGGGTGCTGTTCGGCCTCCGGATCTTCCCCCTCAACGCCCGGACGCTCATCCCGCTTGCCGGCATGGTGGTCGGCAATTCGTTGACCGCCACCGTGGTGGCGGCCCGGCGGGTGGTCGCCGAGTTCACCGACAAGCGGGCCGAGGTGGAGGCCCGGCTCGCCCTCGGGATCTCGTCCCGCGACTCGGCCCGTCCCTACGTGCGCGACGCCCTGCGCACCGCGATGATCTCCCAGATCGAGTCGACCAAGGCCGTCGGTCTGGTGTTCCTGCCGGGCGCCATGACCGGGCTCATCCTGGCCGGGGAGAAGCCGCTGCAGGCAGTGCTGGTCCAGGCCGCGGTCATGTTCCTCATCCTCGGGGCCGTGGCGACCACGGCGGCGGCCATGAGCCTCGGGCTCTCCCGCCGGCTGTTCACCCCGGACCACCGCCTCGTGCGGCTGGCCCGGGTGGTCACCTGAGCGATCGGCCGCCGGTGGAGGTCGGGGTCGGTGGCCCCGGTCAGCCCATGGCGATGAATTCGAGCTGGACGTTGTCCGGGTCGCGGAAGACGACCACCGAGTAGGCCGGCTGGTCGTCGACGGGGGAGTGCTCGACGCCGAGTTCGGTGAGCCGGGCCTCCCATGCCTCGAGCTCGGCGTGGTCCGCCACGGTGAATCCGACGTGGTCGAGCCCGGTGCGTGCCTCGGCGAACGACTCGCCGCCGTTGGTGGGATGGACGTGCAGGCCGACCAGCACCGACAACGTCGGGTTCGCCAGCAGGACGTAGCGGCCGTCACCGGCGGGGTGCTGGTCCTCCATGAGAGTCGTCAGCCCGAGGATCTCCTGGTACCACGCGACGCTGCGGTCGAGGTCGGTCACGGTGATGGCGAGGTGATGGATGCTGGTCATCTCGGGCACGGGGTCCTCCTCGCCTCGCCGGCCGGTACGTCCCGGCCCGTCGGACCCAGCAGAGCACAGGCGGGACCCGTCGTGCCGGGCCGCCACCGGGCACTCGACCTGGGGGCGTTGGCACCCGGCGGTGACGTCGTCCCGGATGCTCGGCCACCTGCGGCCGGTCCGGAGCCGACGGCGGGTGCAGCGCCGCGGACCGCCATCTCCGACGAACGGTGGGCGCTGGCCCCGAGGCCCCATGTCCCGCCGCGGGCGGTGTCGGGTGGGAGGATGGGTCAGGCGTGCCGGACGGCACGCCCGGGAGGACGTGATCCGATGGTGTTGTGGTGGTGTGCGCTCGCCGTGCTGTTGGCGGTCGTCTACATGGTCACGTACACCCTCCTGCGGACCTCCGGCGACGGCCGACCGTGGACGGCACGCCTCCTGCGACCGAGGGACGGGGCCCGTCGGGCCGGCCGTCACCGGTCGGACTGAGCGACGGCACCGGGTTGCGCATGCCCGCCCAGGACCCGTCCGCCTCCAGGGCCCCCGCCGCTCCGCCGATGCCGGAGGTGCGCCCGGAGCCGCTCCGGGTGCCCGATGCGCGTGCCCAGGGAGAGGAGCAACCGGTGATCGACCAGGCAGTCCTGATCGACGACCACATCCGCCCCCTCCCCGACGGGGTCGCCACGACCGTGCCTCCACCGGCGGGAGAGGGAGGGTCCGCTGGCGCCCCTCCCGCCGCGCCGCGCCGTGCCGTGCAGGCCGCCGTGCTCGCCCTGCCGGTGGTCGTGCTGGCCGTGGTGGCCTGGACCCACCGCAGCATGTTCTTCGACGGGTACATCTACCTGCACGTGGTCCAGAACGTCCTGGCCGGGAACGGGCCGGTCTTCAACGCCGGCCAGCGCGTCGAGGTGTTCACCAGCCCGCTGTGGATCGCCGTGGTGTCGATGGGCGGACTGGTCACGCCCTTCCCGCTCACCGACGTAGCCGTCGACGTCGGGATCGCGTCCACGGTGGCCGGCCTGGGACTGGCCGTCGCCGCCTCTATGCGGCTCGTCCGTCGCGCCGAGCCCGACTCGTTCCTGGTCCCCCTCGGGGCCGTCGTCTTCGCGGCCGTGCCGGCGGTCTGGTCGCTGGCGTCCCTCGGGCTGGAGACGGGCATCGTGTTCCTGTGGCTCGGCGGCTGCCTGTGGATCCTCGTGCGCTGGGCCGGCGCCGACGGCCAGGACGTGCCCCGGTGGGGGATCGTCGTGCTCGGTCTCGGGCCCCTTGTCCGTCCCGAGCTGACCCTCGACACCGTCGTGTTCGTGGCCGCGCTCTTGTTGGTGGACGCCGCGCACCGTGGCCGGCGACGTCAGGCGGCCATCGTGGCCTGGGCCTTCGCCGTCCCGGTGGCCTACGAGGTGTTCCGGATGGGCTACTACGGGATGCTGGTGGCCAACACGGCCGTGGCCAAGGAGGCGTCGCTGTCCCGCCCCGGCCGGGGTGTGCACTACCTGGCCGACTTCACCAGCCCGTACTGGCTGGTCGTCCCCGCGGCCGCCCTCCTGGTCGGGGCCTTCCTGCCACTGTCGACGGCGCTGCGGACCCGGTCGGGCGCCACCCGCAACCGGGTGGCCCTCGTCGCCCTGCCCGCCGCCGCCGTGCTCAACGCCGGCTACATCACCCTGATGGGAGGGGACTATGTGCACGGCCGCCTGCTGATGGCGCCGTTCTTCGCGGCCTGCGCCCCGGTTGCGGTGGTGCCGCTGGCCCGTCGCTACGCCGTCGCCCTGCTGGTGCTGCCCTGGGCCCTGGTGTGCGCCATCAGCCTGCGGGCGACGGACAGCGGCCCCTGGCAGACCAGCCCCGTCATCGTGGTGACCGGCCACGGCTCGCTGTCGGCCGGGCCGAACGACTGGGGCTCGTCCGCCGCCCAGGCCAGGTGGCTGGTGCCGACGGCCACCTACCTCCAGGAGGACCCGACGAAGCCCCCGACCCGGCTGACGTCGGCGCCAGCGCCGGGCCTCGCCACGCCCACGATGGCGACCAACTGGGCCGGGCAGGGGCCCTACGAGCTCGGCACCTCGGTCCGGATCCTCGACCTGCTCGGTCTGGCCGACCCGCTCGCCGGCCACCTGCAGCTCAGCCGGGAGGGCGCGTTCCCCAGCCACGAGAAGCCGCTCCCGACCCCCTGGCTGGTCGCACTGATGACCGCTCCCGGATCGTCGCCTGCCCAGATCGCCACCCTCCAGCAGGAGCGCCCCGTCCAGTACACGCCACTGGTCCCAGAGGTGACCGGGGCGGCACTCCGGATCCAGACGGCGTGGGCCCGCGCCGCGCTCGCCTGCCCGACCCTGCACGCCCTGGAGTTCGGGCCCGACCGCCAGCTCACGTTCCGGACCTTCCTGTCGGATCTGGCGCACGCCCCATCGCTGACCACCGTGCGGGTGCCGCCCGACCCCGAAGCCGCCTACCACCGGTTCTGCGGCCCGGGTACCCCGGATACGGTACGGGGCGTCGGCGGCTGAGCCGACCCGCGGGTCCCCCATCCGGGACGGGCCCGCCGGTACGGTGGTCCCCCGGTGGGGCAGGGCGACGAAAGGAGCCAGCGATGGCGACAGATGCCGAAGTGGTAGTGGTCGAAGGGGGCCTGCCGTCAAAGTACGTGTGGCAGGTGGAGTTGTTGGTGGGGGTGGTCACGCTCGGACTCGGCGTCCTGCTGGCCTTCAAGCCGTCGCAGTCCCTGAACGTGATCTGCGTGTTCATCGGCATCCTGCTGATCATCGGCGGGATCTTCCACTTCGTGCGGGCCCTGGACCACGACGAGCAGCACCGTGCGTGGATCGCCATCGCCGGTCTGCTGGAGGTCGTGATCGGGGTGGTCATGATCCGGCACCTGCATCTCACCCTGTCGGTCGTCGGCCTCCTGATCGGCATCGTGTGGATCGTCCAGGGGATCGTGGCCCTGCTGGCCGGCATCATGGGCGGCACCAAGGGCACCCGGGGCTGGGCCATCGGCTTCGGGCTGATCAGCCTCGTCGCCGGCATCGTCGTGGTGTCGGTTCCCGCCAAGTCGGTCAACACCCTCGCCATCCTGATCGGCATCTGGTTCATCGTCATGGGGCTGTTCGAGCTGGCCGCCGGGTTCGTCCTGCGGTCCGAGCTCAAGAAGGCGTCGTCCTGAGCGAACCCGGCTGAGCAGCGGTGGGTCGGCCCCCGACCCACCGGAACCGGGAGTTCTCGCCCGCACTCGGGCCGCGCCTGCGGCCCGAGTGGCTCGTCCGGATCCGGGCGCTCGGGGACGATGCGAACGCAGGGTAGTTGCGAACGTTTCGCAACTAGGCCACCATGGCGTCGTGCCGTCCGTGTCCCACCCCGACCGCCGACGCCCACGTCGCACCGCGTCCCGGGCCGGCTGACGTGGTCGTCCTGGACACGCCGACGGCGCCGGTCCCGCCGATCGGGCGGATCACCCGGGTGCGGGCCCTCCTGGACCCGGGCCAGTGGCGCCAGGTGTCGTGGATGTTCCTCAGCATCCTGGTCCTCCACCTGGTCGGCTTCGGGGTGTTCATCGCGTTCGTGGTGCCCGGCCACTACAAGGGCCTGGGCATCGGCGTGTGCGTGCTCGCCTACACCCTCGGCCTGCGCCACGCCTTCGACGCCGACCACATCTCGGCCATCGACAACACCACCCGCAAGCTCATGAACGAGGGTCGCCAGCCGCTCAGTGTCGGCTACTTCTTCGCCCTCGGCCACTCGACCATCGTGGTGGCCATCGGGGTGGGCATCGTGGTGGCCGAGCGCACCGTGTACACCGCCGTCTCCCACAGCGGTTCGGCCCTGCAGCAGTTCGGCGGTGTGTTCGGCACCCTGGTGTCGGCCACGTTCCTGTTCCTCATCGCCATCCTGAATCTGATCATCCTGGCCGGCATCGTCAAGGTGTTCCGCATGATGCGCAGTGGCCGGTACGACGAGGCCGAACTCGAACGCCAGCTCGAGAACCGCGGCCTGTTGACCCGGGTGTTCGGCCGCTGGATGCGGTCGATCACCAAGGAGTGGCAGATGTATCCGGTAGGGGTGGTCTTCGGCCTCGGCTTCGACACCGCCACCGAGGTCGCTCTGCTGGCCACCACTGCACTCCTGGCATCGAGGTCCCTGCCGTGGTACTCGATCATGTGCCTGCCGGTGCTGTTCACCGCCGGGATGTGCCTCATGGACACCATCGACGGCTGCTTCATGAACGTGGCCTACGGCTGGGCCTTCTTCAACCCGGTCCGCAAGGTCTTCTACAACCTCACCATCACCAGCCTGTCCGTGGCCATCTGCTTCTTCGTGGGAACCATCGAGGTCCTCGGGCTGCTGCCCAAGGAACTGCACCTGAGTGGGCCGGTCTGGGACTTCCTGGCCGGGTTCAACCTCAACGCCGCCGGCTTCGCCATCGTGGGCCTGTTCGTCGTGACCTGGGTGGTGGCGCTCGCCTACTGGCACTTCGGCCACGTCGAGGAGCGGTGGTCGACCGGACTGGCCGGACACGAGGCGTTCGAGGCCGAGGCGTTCGACGAGCTCGAGTACGGTCCGGGCACTCCCGCCCACCCGGGTGTCTGACCTACCCTCGTACGGACGGACGTACGACGGAGGCACCGAATTGTTCGAACACCACCGGGAGCACCGGGCCGCCGAGGCCCACGCGGCCGCCCTGCGCGACTGGCAGACACGCCACGACGCCTATGAGGCGCTGCTCGACACGGCCCGGACGTTCACCGGCACCGCCACGGACGGCCTGTTGCTCGCAGCGGGCGAGACGCTCTTCCTGCAGGTGGAGGACTCCCAGCTCGTCGAGGAGCGGCGGGGGAGGGGCACCTACGTCGGGCACTCCCAGGGGTTCTCGGTCCCGGTGGCACGAGTGGGCGGTCGCCAGATCCGCTATCGGGTCGGCGCCTCGAAGGGCCACTACGTCCAAGGTGACCTGGCACCGACCGCCATCGACACCGGCACGACATACGTCACATCGACCCGGGTGGTGTTCCGCGGGGTGAACCAGACCCGGGAGTGTGCCTACGCAAAGCTCCTGGCCGTCGACCACGATCCCGACGCCGGCACCACCACGCTGTCGGTGTCGAACCGCGCCAAGCCCACGACGATCCACTACGGGCCGGCCGGTGCCGCCACCGTCGACTTCCGGCTCGACCTGGCGCTCGCCCACTTTCGGGACACGCTCGACGACCTGATCGCCGGGCTCGAATCCGATCTGGCCGCCATCGACGCGTCCCGCCCTCCGGACGACCCGCCGGTCGACGGCACCATCGACCCCGGCCCACCGGTCCCCCTGCCGCCCCCGGCCCATGTCGACGTGCCCCCAGAGGGCGGCCGAGTCGTCCCGTCCGAGGCACCGGGCCCCACGGCGGTGGCTGCCGGGTGGTATCCGGACCCGTGGGCGACGGCGCCGCTGCGGTGGTGGACGGGAACGGCTTGGTCGTCGCAGACCGTGGACCCCGCCGCGCCCCCTGACCCGACGTCGTGACCCCGGACGGCGTCCGCGCCCGACCCCGGTGGACACCGCACCGTCCGGTATGGCAACGTCCTCGCCTGTCCGTCGACTACCGGCAGGCGAGGGAGGCGTGAACGGCATGGTGGACGAGGCGCTCGAGGTGCAGCTGGCCGCCCTGGTGGGCCAGCCGGTCGGTCGGGGTGGTCCGTCGATCGCCCCTGACCCGGTCAACCAGCCCATGATCCGTCACTGGGCGGCCGCCTTCGCCGACGACAACCCCGTGTACACCGATCCGGATGCGGCAGCCGCCACCCGCTTCGGAGGCATCGTGGCCCCGCCGCTGATGCTCCAGACGTGGACCATGCCTACGCCGACGCTGGAGGGCATTGCCGAGCGGGGGGGCTCGCCGGTGGCGGTCGGCGGCGGGACCGCCCTGTCGGTGCTGGATCGGGCCGGCTACGTCGGCACCCTGGCCACCAACTCGGAGTTCGAGATCCTGCGCTACCTCCGCCCGGGGGAGGTCGTCTCGTCCGAGACCGTATTCGAGTCCATCTCGGCAGAGAAGCAGACCCGGATGGGGCGCGGCCGGTTCGTCACCTGGGCCACCACGTACACGGTGGAGACGGGCGAGGTCGTGGGACGGCAGATGTTCCGCATCCTGAAGTTCGACCCGTCGGGGGTGTCGGCGTGACCCCGACCCGCACGGCGCCGCCCGAACCCCGGTCGATCGCCGTCGGCGACACCCTGTGGGCACTCGAGGTGGACGTCACGGCCACGCTGATCGCCGCCGGAGCCATCGCCACCCGCGACTTCATGCCCGTCCACCACGACCGCGCCTACGCCAACGACCAGGGCGCCCCGGACATCTTCATGAACATCCTGTCGGACACCGGCTACTGCAGTCGGTTCCTCACCGACTGGGCCGGGCCCGAGGCCATGGTCCGGCGACTGGCCATCCACCTCGGCGTTCCGGTCTTTCCGGGGGACAGACTGGTGTACAACGGCGAGGTGACGGCGGTCGCCGTCGAGGGCGACGAGGTCGTGGTCGTGGTCGGCCTCCGCGCCACCACGCCGCTCGGCGACCACCTCACCGGCACGGCTACCGTGGCGCTGCCGGCAGCTGACGGGGCGTGACGACTCATGGGGTGGCCATCGCGCCCAGCAGGCAGACTGTGGCCATGACCGACTGGCCGGCCCTGACCCGACGCACCGCCCGGTCGGTCCAGACGACCGTCGGCTGGATCTTCTGGGACCCCGGAGCGGCGGCCCGCTACACGGCAGAGGGGCTGCCCGAGGCGTTCGCCGGTCCGCTCGGCTACATCGCCGCCCGGGCCGCGCCCCTCGCCCCGTCCGGGCCGGGGGCGGTAACCGCCGCCTTCGGCTCGATCAGCCCCCTCGGGATCGCCGCCGTGTTCGACCTGCTGGGGGCCGACGGGTTCCGCCGCATGTGGGCCGCCCGTGACGCAGCGGTGGCGGAGGGACTGGCACTCCATGCACCGGACATCCGCGAACCGCTGGCCGAATTCGGCCCCGAGTTGTGGGCGGTGGTCGACCGCCTGCCGCTGGTCGGCCGGGTGTTCTTCGGGGCCCACCTGGCCGTCGATCGGCCCGACGACCCGGTGCTCGTCGGCTGGCACGCCGTCAATTGCCTGCGGGAGTGGAGGGGGGACACCCACTGGGCCATCGTGGTTGCCGGCGGGCTCACCCACCCCGAGGCGTCGATCCTGCACAACGCCTGGCTCGGCTACGAGGGGGACTGGCTCGCCCGGTCCCGGGGCACCTCCGCCGAGGACATCGAGTCGGGGTGGACGGGACTCGTGGCCAAGGGCCTGGCCGAGGGACGGGCCGGCGACCGGGCGGTGACGGCCGACGGAGTGGCACTGCGGCAGTACATCGAGGACGAGACGGACCGTCTGACGACGTTGCCGTGGGAGCTCCTCGGGGAGGCCCGGACGCTCGAGCTCGCCGAGCGCCTCGAGCCCCCGTGCGAGCTCCTCCTCGCCCGTGTCGACCTCACCGCCGGACCCAACTACCAACCGGCGTCGAGGATCCGGTCGTGACCGCCACACGGCGCGCACTGGTGACGGGCGCCACCCGCGGCATCGGCCGGGCCACGGCGATCGCCCTGGCGGCAGATGGGTGGGACGTGGCCGTGACCGGCCGGACCGTGCTGGCGGGGGAGGGCCGTGACGACTCCGACACCGGCGCCGGCCGACCGTTGCCGGGCAGCCTCGAGGAGACCGGCGCCGAGGTCCGGTCCGCCGGCCGTCGCTGCCTCGAACTGGTAGCCGACCTGCACGACCAGATCGCCCTCCTGTCCGCGGTGGACCAGGTGACGGCGGCATGGGGCGGGATCGACCTGCTGGTCAACAATGCGGTCGACACCGCGCCCGGAAGCATGGTGCCCATCGTGGATCTCTCGGTGGCGCAGCTCGAAGCGAAGCTTGCGGCCAACGCCGTGGCCCCGTTCGTGCTCATCCGGGCCGTGCTGCCCGGCATGCTGGCCGCCGGCGGCGGCACGATCGTGGACGTGACCTCGCACACCGCCACCGCCGACCCGCCCGGCCCGGTGGGCCAGGGCGGCTGGGGCGTGGCCTACGCGGCGTCCAAAGCGGCCGCCCACCGGTTCGCGCCGCTGCTGGCTGTGGAACTGGGGGACCGGGGGATCCGGGCGTACAACGTGGACCCCGGCTACGTGGAGACCGAGCGCCAGGTGGTGAACGCGGGGGCCCTGGGCCTGGTCGGTCACTACCGGGGCGCCCCGCCGTCGGTGCCGGCGGCGGCAATCGCCTGGATGGTGGATCACCCGGAGGCACTGGAGAACGGCTCGACGGTACGGGCCCAGAAGCTGGCTCTGGTCGAGGGCCTGCACGAGGACTGGCGGACCCCGTGACCGAGGCCGCCGTCCCTGCCGTGACGGTCTACTGGCGCCCGGGCTGTCCCTTCTGCATGAGCCTCCGTCGCGGGCTGCGGCGGTCGGGCCTCGCCACCCGGGAGGTGGACATCTGGTCGGACCCGTCGGGAGCCGCCTTCGTGCGTGATCACGCCGGGGGGAACGAGACGGTCCCCACGGTGGACGTCGGCGGCACCGTGCTGGTGAACCCGTCGGCCCGCCGGGTGGTCGACCAGGCCGCCGAGTCGGGAATCACCGTGGCGCCCCACCTACGGCGCTGGTGGCGCCCGTTCGCTGGCTGACGCCCTGGCCGCACGTCCCGTCGACGTTGCCGACCCGGATGGCGTCCGGGCGACGTGCGGGTCAGGCCGGCCCGAGCAGGGCAAGGCCCCGTCGCACGAATGCCAGCGCCCCTTCGACGGCGTCGGACCCGGCCAGGTCGGAACGGGGGACGACGGCGCCGAACGGGGCGTTCCAATAGGAGGGGTCGCCGGGTCGGGTCGGCTCCCACGGGGCCACGTACACATAGGGCTCGGGGACGGCGTCGTCGCCGGGCGAGGCCCCGAGGGTCACCCCTCCCGACCCGGTCACGGCGGCCAGCCCGAGATCGAAGTGCTCGGGCCACACCTGGGCCGCCGTCGGGGCCGACAGTTCCGGTAGCAGGGCGTCGAGCACCCTCGCCCCGGTGGGGAACCAGGCGAGGAGCCGGGCGGCAACGGCCGGGTCGAGGGCGAGCGGGCTATCGGGGTCGCCCACGTCGGGTGCATCGGCCCCGGGGCTGAACGCCACGTCGAGATCGACCCCGGCGAACGCGGCTGCCTGGCCCAGGGACCGGCCGGCCAGGTCGAGGACTGCGGCCGTGGCGCCGTCCGGCGTCTGGTGCTCCCGGACCAGGGACGTGCCCGAAAGCCGCAGGGTGGCGTCGTCGGGGCCGAACAGGGGCGTGCCGATGCCGGACGGGGTAGCACGCAAGCCGAAGCGCCCGCCGTGGTCGGCCCGTGCCCGGGCCAGCACGTGGGTGGCCAGGCGCTGGAGTTCGCGCCGGGAGACGGTCTCGTCGGCAGGCGGAGGGGTGTCGGATGCGTGGGCGGCGGTCACCGGATCGACTCTAGGCAGAAGGCCGCCGACCCTGTTCCGGGGCAGAAGTCGAGCACCGTCGAGGGGCTCCGGGGTCGAGATGGCGGACCGCTCACAGGACCGGTTCGCTCGGCACGCCGAAGTACTCCTGGTAGTCGCGGCCGCGCTCCTGCAGCTCGCCTGCGTCGAGCCCGGTGTCGGCGAACGTGTAGCGGCTGCCGCCTCCACCGCCGTCGCCGGGGTGCTCCTCGAGGAATGCCCGCATCCGTGACTCGGCCTCGGCGCTGAACTCGAGGCCCAGGGCGTCGTAGATGGCACCGATGGTGGCGAACGGCTCGGCCAGGAACTCGGCGAACTGGACGTCGACGACCTGGTCGGCCGGGACGGTGCCGTCACGTCGGGCCTCCACGGAACGCTCGAGCCCGACCAGGATGTCCTCGGCGTACTGCCGGGCGGCCCGGGCCACCGAGCTGTGGTCGCTGGCCATCGACCGGAGCAGCGCCACCAGCGCGCTGATCGACGAGATGACCCGCACCGGGTCACGGTGGGTCTGGACGACCAGGGCATCGGGGTACTCGTGGAGCAGCGCGCCCAGGCACCACAGGTGGGCGGGCGACTTGAGCAGCCACCGCTCCCCGGCATGACGGCTCATGAGGTGCTGGAGGTAGATCCGGTGCCAACGGTAGGCGGGGGCCATGTCGGCCTCGTGCAGCAGCCAGCGGTCGTACTCCGGCACGTCGTACTGGGTGGGGAAGATCATCGAGCGGAAGTCGCCGCCGGTCATCCGGACGCACTCCTGGGCCAGGCGTGCCCCCAGCGGATGGAAGTCGGTGAAGCCCGGGATGATCAGGTCCGGCATGGCGGCGATGGCCTCGGCCTCGACGATCCTCGGGTCGGTGTCGTAGGTGGCCGTCTCCGGTGGCGGCACCGGTCGGTCGACCTCCCAGGTCAGGGGAGCCCGGTTGGCCGGGTCCTGGGCCAGGAGGTCGTAGAGGATGGTGGTGCCGGTACGGGGCTGGCCCACGATGACGATGGGCCGGGTGACCGCACCCTCGGCCACCTCGGGATGCTGACGGCGCCACTCGAGGATCTGCATTCGGTTGCCGAGGTAGCCGGCGACCTCCGCCTGCACGATGGTCCGGCCGAGGTCGTTGAGTCGAGCCGGCCCGGCCAGGTCGTCCAGCAGACGGTCCAGCCCGTCGCGCCAGGTCGGCTCACCCATGTCGTCCAGGCCGGTGGCCGCCATGGCCACGGTCAGCAGCTCGTCGGCGTCGAAGCGTCCCGAGGGCCCCGTCGGGGCGGAGGTGGTCATGGGCTCAGGCCGCCTGGAGGGGGAGGAGGGCCGTCCGCACCTCGGGCGCGGCCGGGTTGTCCAGCCACCGAACGCAGACGAAGCCACGGTGGCGGCCGCCGGTGTCGAGCCACGCCGTGGTCCCGTCGTCGGCCGACGGCGGCCGGGCGCAGGCCAGGACCACACGTGCCGTCCCGTCGGGGCGCAGCGTGACGCCGGCGTTGGTCACCGAGCTGATCCGGCGGCGGGTGTCGATCACCTCGTGCCAGATGTTCTCCACCGTCACGCTCCAGTAGCGGCCGGCCGGCGGGGTGAACACCAGCTCGAGGGCCTCGTCGGGCGCGAGCCGCCACGTGCCGAGCACGTACAGGTTGTCGGGGGTGGTGTTTTCGCCGCCCAGGGCACCCGCCTCCATGGTGAACAGCTCGTTCGGGTGCTCGACCGCCTCGGGCAGGACGGTGCGGTGCAGGGTCATCAGCTTGGCGATCGTCCATCCCATGGCCGTGAGCGACTCGCCCACCGAGGCGTCGGTGGGGAGGGCGGGTGGTCCCACCGGGTCGAGCGCGGCGATCGTGAACGCAGCCAACTGCTCAGCGGCACGGTCCGCGATGTACTGGCGCACCACGATGCCCGACGCGTCATCGGGGATCGGCACCCAGGTGGCCCCGTCGAGGTCGGCGAAGGATGGCTCGGTGGACGACAGCACCAGGGCGAAGCGGCCTTCGGCGTCCGTGGCCAGGTCACGGTCGGACACGTAGGCGGCCATGCGGCGCGGCGTGAGCCCGCGACCGGCCAGGACCTGGAAGCCGAGGTAGGTCACCGTGCCCCGGAGTCCCGAGATCCGGTAGCGGTGGGCCCCGTCGATCATCCCGAGGTGGTACTCGCCGTCGGGATTGGGACCGCCCACCAGGCGCGCCTCGGTGTTCATGGAGAAGAACCAGGGCGCCTCGGGGTCGACGTCGAGCGACAGCTCGGCGCACAGCGCGGTCACCCGGCCGAGTACCCGGAAGCCCTCGACCATCTCGAGTTCGGTCTGCGCCTCCGTCCGGACCATGGCGGCCATGTCGTCGAGCATGGTCCGGACCAGGCCCCAGCCCTCCTCCGTCGCTCGTCCCCGCTCCTCGACCGCACCGGACATCGGCGCCTCCCTCCCGTTGCCGACGCGAGGATACGCATGTGCAGGGCCCGGCCGCGGTCCCGTGCCGACCTTGCGGCTCGTGTCCCGCTACGCGTCGGTCACCACGTAGCGGGCGGCGGGCGTGCCTGGGGGATTGGTCACGCCGGGCACGGCGTCCGGATTGGCGATGCAGACCTCGCCCTCGAGTCCGTCGGGGTCCCGGAAGAACACGCTCAGGAGCTGGCCGAAGTCGGTCACGAAGGAGTCGGCCGCACCGCGGGTGATCAGCCGCTCGCGGATCGTCTCGAAGGCTTCGACCGAGGCGGCCTGGAGCGCGAAGTGGTCGAGCCGGCCGCGCCCGAACATCGGGGTCTGGCGGTCGGCCTCGGTGTTGCCCTCGATCTGGAAGACGTTCAGTTCGGCCCACGGTCCGATCTTGATGATGGACAGCCGCACGGCGTCGTTCCCCTCGACCTCGGGAGCGTCCCGGACGACCTCGGCCTCGAACACCTCCTCGTAGAACCGGTGGAGCCGGGCGGCGTCACGGGTGAGCGTTGCGACGTGGTTGAGGCCGACGGTGAGCATGTGGCGAGCGTACGACAACGGTGGGCGGAACTGAAAGACTCCGTCCATGGCCACCGCAGACACCGCAGACACCGCCGACCTGCCGTTCCACGACACTCGCGACTTCGACGACGCCGACCGTGGCTTCGTGGGAGCGCTCGCCCCGGGGGTGGTGACCGACGCGTCGGGCCGGGTGGTGTGGGACAACGACTCGTACGCCTTCCTGCAGGGCGAGTGCCCCGACACCGCCCACCCGAGCCTGTGGCGCCAGGGGCAGCTGACGTCCCGGCAGGGCCTGTACGAGGTGTGCGAGGGCATCTACCAGGTACGCGGCCTCGACCTGTCCAACATGACCCTGGTGGAGGGCGACACCGGGGTCATCGTCATCGACCCCCTCATCTCGGCCGAGACGGCTGCGGCCGCGCTCGGCCTCTACCGAACCCACCGAGGCGAGCGGCCGGTGACCGCGGTGATCTACACCCACGCCCACGTCGACCACTTCGGCGGCGTCCACGGGGTGCTCGACGGCCCGGTGCCGATCCTGGCCCCCTACGGGTTCATGGAGTCAGCCGTCTCCGAGAACGTCTACGCCGGAGTGGCCATGAGCCGAAGGGCCGCCTACATGTACGGGGCCGCGCTCGAGAAGGGCCCGGCCGGCCAGATCGGCTGCGGCCTCGGTATGACCAACTCCACCGGCACAATCGGGCTGGTGCCACCCACCGTCGACATCGTGCGCACCGGGCAGGAAGAGGTCCTGGACGGCGTGCGCATCGTGTTCCAGATCACACCGGGCACCGAGTGTCCGGCCGAGATGAACTTCTATTTTCCGCACCGGCGCGCGCTGTGCATGGCGGAGAACGCCACCCGCAACCTCCACAACCTGGTGACGCTGCGCGGTGCGGTCGTCCGGGACGCCCGGGTGTGGTCGGTCTACCTCGACGAGGCGGTGCGCAGGTTCGCGGCCGACGCCGACGTGGCCTTCGCCTCGCACCACTGGCCGACATGGGGCTCGGAGCGCGTCGTGGAGTACCTGTCGCTGCAGCGTGACCTCTACGCCTACATCCACGACCAGACGCTGCGGCTCATGAACACCGGCCTGAACGGCGCGGAGGCCGCCGAGGCGATGCAGATGCCGCCCGCGCTCGACCAGGCCTGGCACACCCACGGCTACTACGGCTCGGTCAGCCACAACGTGAAGGCCGTCTACCAGCGCTACCTGGGATGGTTCGACGGCAACCCGGCCCGGCTGTGGCAGCACCCGCCGGTCGAGGCGTCGACCCGGTACGTGGCCTGCATGGGCGGAGGCCAGGCGGTGTGCGCCATGGCGGCGGCCTACGCCGCCGAGGGCGACCTCCGGTTCGCCGCCGAGCTGCTCGACCGGGTGGTGTTCGCCGACCCGGACGACACAGCGGCCAAGGAGCAGTTGGCCGGCGTCTACGACCGCCTCGCGTACGGGTCGGAGAACGGCACCTGGCGGAACTTCTTCCTGAGCGGCGCCCACGAGCTCCGCTACGGGGTCATGGTGGCGCCGACCACCGGCTCGGCCGAGCTGCTCGGTGCGCTCACCGTAGAGCAGCTGCTCGACGCCATCGCCATCCGTATCGACGGGCCCCGGGCGTGGGACGAGACCCTGACCGTCGACTGGTGCTTCACCGATCTCGGGGAGACCCACCGGGCGACCCTGCGCAACGGCGTGCTGACCCACCGCGTGGTTGATCCGGGCGGTCCCGCAGCAGACCTGACACTGGTGCTCGAGAAGCCCCAGCTGCTCGGCGCGCTGCTCGGGGTCGGCCTCGACCAGATCACGACGGAGGGCGACCTCGGGGTGATCGGCCGCCTGATGGCCGTGATCGAGACCCCGGACACCCGGTTCCCGATCGTCACGCCGTAGGCGGCGGGGCGACGGACGGCGGGCCGGGCGGTCAGCTGACCAGATCGACGATGTCCACCACGAGCAGCGTCAGCACCATGGCCCCCACGACGGCGTAGATCGCCGAGAAGAGCCAGCGCTGATGGTGGTCGGCCATCCAGAAGCGGCGGATGCCGAGGAAGTCGAAGTACAGCGCCAGCACGCCGATCGGGATCCCGAGCCACGGGCCCACGCCCTTCGCCAGTCCCAGGAGCGGCAGGAGGATCGGCAGGACGATGTAGCTGAGCAGGCAGCGGGTCGCCGACAGGAAGATCGACACCCCGAAGATCCGGTGGGTGGCCGACTCGGGCACCGGTGCCCGCTCGTCCGGCACCCGCAGGAGGCGGCGCATGAACCGGTCGGCCGCCGGCCGGTCGGCCGCGGGGTCGGCGGGGGAGCGGGGCGCATCAGGGACCGGGGCGACGACCTGGTCAGACGGAGCCACCACGGCGTCGTCGACGTCCTCGGTGGAAGCTGTTGCAGCTGTCGTGGTCCGGTCCACGGCTCCATCGTAGACCTCGTGGGCCGACACCGGACAGACGGCCCTGACCGACACCGGCACGCCCGGGTCACCCTGTAACGTCGCCCGGATGGGAGACGGCCGATGACCTCGAACACCGCGAGACGACAGCAAGCCGCGGCGGCACGCGTCGGGACGTCGGCGCCGACAGCGGGTACGGCCGGATCGATGTGGCAGCTGCGCGGTGCCGACGGGTCGATCGCCGCCGGTTGGTACCTGTTCCCGTTGCGGCTGTTCCTCGGGGTGACGTTCCTCTTCGCCGGGCTGCAGAAGCTCGCGGACCCCAACTTCTTCCGGGCCTCCTCACCCGGGTCCATCCACGCCCAGATGGTCGGTGCCGCCCGTACGAGCCCGATCGGGTCCCTGCTCGGCCACCTGGTGGGGGCGTCCTCCACCCTCGGTTTGCTGATCGCCCTGGGGGAGATCGCCGTCGGAATCGGCGCCCTCCTGGGCCTGCTCACCCGTGTCGCCGCCATCGGCGGGGCGTTGCTCGCCTTCAGCCTGTTCCTCGCCATCTCCTACCGGACCTCGCCCTACTACACGGGTGCCGACATCGTCTTCGTGTTCGCCTGGACGCCGTTCGTGCTGGCCGGTGCGGCCGGCGCCCCTGCCCTCGACACCTGGCTCGCCGAGCGGGCGGAGCCGGTGGCCGGGGACCCCCGTCCCGGGGCCGTGTCCCGCGGTGCGGTGATCGGCATGGTTGCCGGGGCCGCCGCCGTCCTGGCTGCGGCCGTGGCCGGACTGGGCCGGGCCCTGGCCTCGTCGGCGTCGTCCCCGACGTCCGCCACGCTGCCCGGTGCCGGGTCCAGCACCACGACGGCGCCGCCCACGACCACCACGGGCGGACCCACCGCCGCCACGGCACCGACGACGACCACCACGGGAGCCACGCCGAAGGGGACGGCCATCGGGCCGGCCTCCAGCGTCCCCGTCGGTGGCTCGGCGTCGTTCACCGACCCGTCGACAGGCGACCCGTCGCTGGTGATCCAGCACACCACCAACAATTTCGTGGCCTTCGACGCCATCTGCCCGCACGCCGGGTGCACGGTGGCCTACCAGTCCGGGGCGAACATCATCACCTGCCCGTGCCACGGCTCGGAGTTCGACCCGAAGACCGGGGCAGTGGTCGTCGGCCCCGCCGCCAGCGGCCTCACGCCCATCAAGGTGATCAAGGGCTCGAACGGGGACCTCTACGTCGTCTGACGCCCACCCGACGCCACCGCGGTCCACTAGTCTGGGACGGTTGCCGTCGGTTCACGGCGGCCCGCACCCATGACCGCAACCGCCGCCCCGACACCACCAGCAACCGGACCCGGGTCCCCCGCGGACCAGGCGCGCACCGACTGGGTCTCGGCGATCCCCTTCTTCCTCGTCCACCTTGCCCCACTCGCCGCCTTCTTCGTGGACGTCACGTGGCAGGACTGGGTGCTCTGCGGTCTCCTGTACGTCACCCGGATGTTCTGCATCACCGCCGGCTACCACCGGTACTTCTCCCACCGCAGCTACAAGATGGGCCGGGTGGCTCAGTTCCTCATGGCATTCGGCGGCACGACGGCCGTCCAGAAGGGCCCGCTGTGGTGGGCCAGCCACCACCGCATCCACCACCGCTTCACCGACCTCGACGGTGACGTGCACTCGCCCCGTGACGGGTTCTGGTGGAGCCACGTGGGCTGGATCCTCTCGACGAAGTACAAGGACACCGACCTCGACGGCATCAAGGACTTCGCGTCCTATCCCGAGCTGCGCTGGCTCGAGCGGTACAACTGGGTGGGCCCGTGGGCGCTGGGTATCGCCTCGTTCCTCCTCTTCGGGTGGGGCGGCCTGCTGATCGGCTTCTTCCTGTCGACGGTGCTGCTGTGGCACGGCACCTTCCTGGTGAACTCGATGGCCCACGTGGTCGGCCGGCGTCGCTACGCCACGCCCGACACCAGCCGGAACTCGTTCGTCATCGCCGTGATCACCGGAGGCGAGGGATGGCACAACAACCACCACTACCTGCCCGCATCGGTGCGCCAGGGGTTCCGGTGGTGGGAGTACGACCCGACCTGGTACGTGCTGAAGGGCCTCGCCGCCATCCATGTCGTGCGAGACCTCAAGAACCCACCGGCCCGCCTGCTCGACCAGGCCCGGGTGCGCGACGGTGCCTTCGACATCGGCATGTTCCGCTCCTACTGGGAGCGTGCGGCCAAGGTCACGGGGGAGCGCATCGCCGACCTGAGCGCCCGTCCGGTCGCACCGTCGCCCGAGGTGGCGGACTCGCTCGCTGCAGTGGTGCCGCCGATGGTCGCTCCGGCGCCGTCCGACCAGGCCGACGGATCCGAGGAGCAGCGGACGGCGCTGGCCGGCCTCATCGCCCGTGCCCTCGAGTCCGCCGACCAGCTGGCAGCCGTCACCCGTCGGCGCAGGAGCGCCCGGGCGGCCTCGTTCGAGCCCGAGGCCGCCGACCCCGCACCCGAATGACCGGGGCGCCGACCGCCTTGGCGGAGGCGTCCCTTTGGATCGTCGACCTGGACGGGGTGCTGTGGCTGTCCGGGGAGCCCATCGGTGACGTAGCGGGAGCGGTGGCGTCGCTGCGGGCGAACGGCGTGCGGGTGGCCTTCGCCACCAACAACTCCTCGCCGACCACCGAGCAGATGCTGGCCCGGCTGGCACGGGTGGGGATCCAGGCAGCCGCCGAGGACCTGGTGACCTCCGCGCGGGTCGCCGCGTCGCTGTGCGAACCGGGGGAGCGCGTCCACGTGCTGGCCGATGCCGGCGTCCACGAGGCGCTGGTGGAACGGGGCGTGACCATCGCCGGCGAGGGGCGTTGTGACGCCGCACTGGTCGGATGGAGCCGTGATTTCGACTTCTCCGCGCTGGCGGCCGTGTCGGCCGTGGCCCGGGAGACCGGCAGGCTGATCGCAACCAACGGCGACCCGACGCACCCGACCCCCGAGGGACTGCTGCCGGGGTCGGGCGCCCTACTGGCCGCGGTGGCGACGGCATCGGGCATCACGCCCCGGATCGCCGGCAAGCCCCACCGGCCCACGGTCGACTACATCCGGCGCCACCTGCTGGCCCAGGGGGCATCGGCGGCGGTGGTCGTGGGGGACCAGCCCGGCACCGACGGTCTCCTGGCCGAGCGACTCGGCGTCCCGTTCGCCCTGGTCGACTCGGGGGTCACCGCCCCGGGCACACCCGTCGACGAGTGCCCGGTGGCATTCCGATCCGCCGACCTGGTCACGCTGGTGGCCGAAGCCCTGGGGTGAGCGTCTGCCCGTCGCCTGGCCACGGGCGACGGGCAGACGCTGAAAGTTATCAATTGCATGCAAAACGCTTGCTACTGGCTAACACTCCGGGTAGGATGACGACATGGCTACCAACGACTCGCTCCAGCGCTACATCGACGCAGGCATCGCCTTCACCAACATGACCCGCAAGAAGGCCGAGGAGCTCGTGACCGAGCTCGTCGAGAGCGGGGACCTCCAGCGTGGCGAGGCCAAGGCCCGGGTGGACGAGCTGCTCGAGCGGAGCCGGCACGGCACCGAGGTGATCATGACGGCGGTCCGCACCGAGGTCGCCAAGCAGCTGGACACTGTCGGCATAACCAATCTGGAGGACCTGGCCAGGCAGGTCGCCGCCATGCTCGGCCGCACCGCAGACGCGGCCAAGAAGGCCGCCCCGACCAAGAAGGCACCGGCCAAGAAGGCACCGGCCAAGAAGGCACCGGCCAAGAAGGCACCGGCCAAGAAGGCACCGGCCAAGAAGGCACCGGCCAAGAAGGCACCGGCCAAGAAGGCACCGGCCAAGAAGGCCCCGACCGGGTCGCCCGACTGACGCCTACCGCCCGCCAGCGCCTGGACAAGGTGCTCGTCGCCCGCGGGTTGGCCGAGAGCCGCCCCCAGGCCGTCGAGCTGATCGCCCGGGGCGTCGTCCTCGTCTCGGGCTCCCTGGCTGAGAAGCCGGCGCGGCTGGTCTCGCCGGCCGAGCCGGTCGAACTTCTGGGAGACGCGCCACGCTTCGTCGGACGCGGCGGCGACAAGCTGCGGGCCGCACTGGACCGGTTCGCCATCGATCCGTCCGGCCTGGCCGCCCTCGACGCCGGTGCCTCCACCGGTGGCTTCACGGACTGCCTGCTCCAGGCCGGCGCCGTCCGGGTGGTGGCTGTCGACGTGGGCCACGGCCAGCTCCACCCGAAGCTGCGGGGCGACTCCCGTGTGCGCAACTACGAGCGCCTGGACATCCGAGCCGTCACCCTCGCCACCGTCGACGGGTCTGCGGTCGACCTGGTGGTGGCCGATCTGTCGTTCATCTCGGCCACCCGGGCCGTCCCGGTGCTGACCGGCGAGGTAGCGGTGCCCGGGGCGTCGCTGGTACTCCTGGTGAAGCCCCAGTTCGAGGCCGGACGGGTCGAGGTGTCCCGCGGCCGGGGGGTCATCCGGGACCCCGACATCCATCGTCGGACGCTCGGGGAGGTGGCAACCGCGCTCGAGGACGCCGGAGCAGTCATCATGGGGGCCATGCCGTCACCGATCACCGGCCACGCCGGCAACGTCGAATTCCTCCTCCACGCCCGCACCCCGGGCGGCGGGAGCCTGTCCCGGCCGGACGCGACCGACGCCCTGCTCGAGGAGGCGTTGGCCGAGGCACGCGAGTCCGACCCCGGACCGGTGGCCTGACCGTGGCCCGGATCGCCTTCTACGTCCACCCCACCCGACCCGAGGCCGCCGCCCTGGCCGAGCGGGCCACCGCCTGGCTGACCTCCCGTGGGCACGAGGTCGTCGCCGCCCTGGCCGCCGACGGCACCGTCTCGGTGGACGGTGCCGATCTGCTGGTCAGCCTCGGAGGTGACGGGACCCTGCTGCGGGCGGTCGATGCCGCCCTCGACCACTCGGTACCGGTGCTCGGCGTCAACCTCGGTCTGCTCGGCTACCTGACCGAGATCGAGCCGGCCGGCCTCGAGCACGCCCTCGAACGCTTCCTCGACGGCCGGTACGAGGTCGAGGAACGGATGACGCTGGCGGTCACGGTCCACGGGCCGGACGGGAGGGCGCTGGCATCCGTCCACGCACTCAACGAGGCCACCGTGGAGAAGACGGTGCCCGGCCACACCGTACGGGTGGCCGCCTCCATCGACGACAGGCCCTTCGTGACCTACGCCGCCGACGGCCTGCTGATGGCCACACCTACCGGCTCCACCGCCTACAACCTGTCGGCCCGCGGCCCGCTGCTGTCACCCCGGCTGCGGGCCATCGTCCTGACGCCGGTCTCGCCCCACATGCTGTTCGACCGACCCCTGGTGCTCGATGCCTCCCAGCACGTGCACCTGGAGGTGCTCGGGCCCCGGCCCGCCGTGCTCGTCGTCGACGGCATCACCGTCTGCACCCTCGAATCCGGAGCTACGTTGGACTGCCGGGAAGGGGAGCGTCCGGCCCGCCTCGTGACCTTCGGCTCCCGGGACTTCCACGCCATCCTGCGGGCGAAGTTCCACCTGGCCGACCGGTAGGCGCGCAGTGGCACGACGGCTCGTCGAGCTCCACGTGCGCGACCTCGGCGTGATCGACGACGTCACGGTCACGATGGGCCCGGGCATGACCGCCCTCACCGGGGAGACCGGCGCCGGCAAGACCCTGTTGGTGGGCGCGCTCAGCCTGCTGCTCGGCGGCCGGGGCGACCCGTCGATGGTGCGGTCCGGCGCCGACGAGGCCTACGTCGAGGGCCGGTTCGTCGATGACGGCGACGCCGACGCCGACGCCGACGAGACCGTGCTGGCCCGCTCGGTCGCCCGTGCCGGACGGTCGAAGGCCTGGGTAGACGGACGGGCGGCGCCGGTCGGGGCACTCGCCGAGGCGGCCGCCGGTCTGCTCGAACTGCACGGCCAGCACCAGCACCGCACCCTGGTGGTGCCCGAGGCCCAGCGCCACGCGCTCGATGCCTTCGGCGGGATCGACGCCGGCCCCCTGGACGCAGCCCGGTCCCGCTTGGCCGCACTGCTCCGGGAGGCGGACGGCCTCGGCGGCGACGCCGCCCGCCGGGCCCGTGAAGCCGAGCTCCTTGCCTTCCAGGTGGCGGAGGTCGAGGGTGTCGGACTCACCGGCCCCGGCGAGGACGAGGACCTGGAGGCCGAGGAGGACCGGCTGGCCGAGGCGGCCGGGCACCGGGCGGCGGCGGCCGGTGCCCTGGCCGCGCTGGTGGGCGACGACGACGGCCCCGGGGGCGCCGGTGCCGTCAACCGGTTGGGCGAGGCCTCGGGTGCGCTTGCCGGGCGTACGCCGCTCGAGGCGGTCGACCGCCGGGTGCGGTCGGCCATGGGTGAGCTGACCGACCTGGCCGCCGAACTGCGCACGGTGGTCGAGACGTGGGAGGACGACCCTCAGCGTCTGGCCGAGATCCGGTCCCGGCGCCAACTCCTGCACGAGCTCGGTCGCAAGTACGGGCCGGGCCTGGAGGAGGTGGCCGCCACCGCCGTGCGGGGCCGAGCCCGCCTGGCCGAGTTGGCCGGACTCGAGGCACGGGCCGCGGTCCTCGACGTCGCCGTCGCGGAGGCCCGCGCCGAGGTGGCCGTGGCCGAGGACCTGGTGGCCGAGGCCCGGCGACGGGTGGCACCGCTGCTCGCCTCGGAGATCGAGGCCACCCTGCACGACCTGGCCATGCCGTCGGCCCGGTTCGCCATCCGGGTCGAGGGCCCGGGCAGCGCCGACCGCGTCACCTTCGCGCTGGCGGCCAACCCCGGTGAGCCGGCCCAGCCGCTGGCCCGGGCAGCCTCGGGCGGTGAGCTGTCGCGCACGATGCTGGCCGTGCGCCTCGCCCTGACCGACGCCCCCGGCGTCCTGGTCTTCGACGAGGTGGACGCCGGGGTCGGGGGCGCCGCCGCGACCGCCGTCGGGGCGGCGCTGGCCGGGCTCGGGCACTACGCCCAGGTCCTGGTGGTCACCCACCTGGCCCAGGTGGCGGCTCAGGCCGACCACCAGGTCGGGGTGCGCAAGGCGGAGCTGGGCGGGCGCACCCGCTCCGAGGTGACCGTCCTCGACCCGGCGGCCCGGGTCGTCGAGATCAGCCGCATGCTGTCGGGCAGCCCCGACAGCGAGTCGGCGCGGCGCCACGCACGGGAGCTGCTGGGAGCGCGGGGCCCGGAAGGCGGGGACGCCCAGTGACCGCACGGGGTCCGCACCCGCGTGCTGCCGTCTCCGGTAACCTCGGCGGGTGCCCGATGCGGATGGCAGCGACGTGAGCGGACGACAGACGAAGTACATCTTCTTCACCGGCGGGGTGTCCTCGTCGCTCGGCAAGGGGCTCACCGCCTCGTCGCTCGGCCGCCTGCTCAAGTGCCGGGGCCTCAAGGTCACGATGTGCAAGCTCGACCCGTACATCAATGTCGACCCGGGCACGATGAACCCGTTCGAGCACGGCGAGGTGTTCGTGACCGAGGACGGGGGCGAGACCGACCTCGACCTCGGTCACTACGAGCGATTCATCGACGAGAACCTCCACAAGGGCTCGAACGCGACCACCGGGCGGATCTACTCCTCGGTGATCGCCAAGGAGCGTCGGGGCGACTACCTGGGTAAGACGGTCCAGGTCATCCCCCACATCACCGACGAGATCAAGAACCACATCCACAAGCTCGGCCAGACCGGCGTGGACGTGGTCATCGTGGAGATCGGCGGGACTGTCGGCGACATCGAGATCCTCCCGTTCATCGAGGCCATCCGGCAGTTCCGCCGGGACGTGGGCCGCGGGAACGTGGCATACGTCCACCTGACCCTGGTGCCCTACCTGCGGCCGTCCGGGGAGCAGAAGACCAAGCCCACCCAGCACTCGGTGACCGACCTGCGCAGCCAGGGCATCCAGCCCGACGTCATCGTCTGCCGCTCCGACCGCATGATCTCCGAGGACCTGAAGCGCAAGATCTCGCTGCTGTGCGACGTGCCCATGCAGGCCGTCGTCTCCTGCATCGACGCCGACAACATCTACCAGATCCCCCTCGTGCTGCACGAGGAGGGGCTGGACAGCTACCTGCTCGAGGTGCTGGAGATCGACCTGTCTGCCCACCCGATCGACCTCTCCCGCTGGGAGCACCTCGTCGCCCAGGTGACCGCCGCCGTCCGGCCGGTACGCATCGGCATCATCGGGAAGTACGTGGACCTGCCGGACGCCTACCTGTCGGTGGTCGAGTCCCTGCGTCACGCCGGTTTCCACCACGGCGCCAAGGTCGAGATCGAGTGGGTCCAGGCCGCCACCGTGCCCGATCTGCTCGAGCGCGACGGGCTGCGGGGCTTCGACGGACTGGTCATCCCGGGCGGGTTCGGCGAGCGGGGCGTGGAGGGGAAGATCGCCGCCGCCCGCTACGCCCGCGAGCACGACCTGCCGCTGCTGGGCCTCTGCCTCGGCCTCCAGGTGATGATCATCGAGGTCGCCCGGTCGCTTGCCGGCCTCGAGGACGCCAACTCGCGGGAGTTCGCCGCCACCACCCGCCACCCGGTGGTCGACCTCATGGACGATCAGGTGGACGTGGCCGACAAGGGCGGCACCATGCGGCTCGGCTCCTACGACGCCCGCCTCCTGCCCGGGTCCCAGGTGGCCGAGGCCTACGGCGACGTGGTCGTGTCCGAACGCCACCGCCACCGCTACGAGGTCAATCCTCGTTACCGCGAGCGTCTCGAGGCGGCCGGCCTGGTCTGCTCGGGGCTCTCGCCCGACGGCCGGCTGGTCGAGTTCATCGAGCTGCCCGGGCACCCCTACTGGGTGGGCACCCAGGCCCACCCCGAGTTCAAGAGCCGCCCCGACCACCCGCACCCGCTCTTCCGGGAGCTGGTCGGCGCGGCGCTGGCCCGGGCCGAGGGGCGCGACCCCCACCTGATCGACATCGGTGCAGTCGGCTGAGGCCGGGGGCCTGACGCCCGAGGACCAGCTGCCGGTCTTCACCCCGACCGGCGAGGAGACCGTGCACCGGGGCTGGTTCATCCGGGTCCAGCGGGCCACCTTCCTCGACCCCGACGGCCGGCCATTCGAACGGGACATCGTGCGCCACCCGGGAGCGGTGGCCGTGGTGGCCGTCACCGACGACGACGCCGTCGTGCTGGTGCGCCAGTACCGGCCGGCCGTCGACCGGTGGCTGCTCGAGGTGCCGGCCGGCACCCGTGACATCGACGGGGAGCCCCCGGAAGTGACCGCCGGCCGTGAGCTGGCCGAGGAGGTGGGCTATGCCGCGGACCACCTGGCCCTGCTGACCCGGACCACCATCACCCCCGGCTTCTGCGACGAGGTCGCCCACCTGTACCTCGCCACCGGTCTCCGCCCGGTCCCGACGGGCCGTCAGGGCGCCGAGGAGGCGTACATGGAGGTCGTGGAGGTCCCGCTCGACCGGTTCGACGCCATGGTCGACGACGGGTCCATCGTCGACGCCTCCACCATCCTCGGCGTCGGCCTGGCCCGTCGGCGCCTTGCCGCCACCGACTGACCGGCCCCGTGTCCGAGCCGCTGTCCGCGCCCGCCGAGGAGTACCTGTCGTGGCTGGCGGTGGAGAAGGGCCGGGCGCGCAACACCCTGGTGGCCTACCGGCGGGACCTGGCCACCTTCGAGCGGTGGGCCTCCGAGGAGGGGGTCGCCCCTGCCTCCGTCGGACCCGGGGACATCGAGCGGTACCTGGCCGACCTGCGTGCGCGGGGGCGCAACCCGGCGTCGCTGGCCCGAGCGACGACGGCCCTGCGGGGGCTCTACCGGTTCTGGGTGGGGGAGGGGCTGCTGGCCGGTGACCCCACTGCCGACGTGCGGTCGCCCAAGCTGCCCCGGCGCCTGCCCAAGGCGCTGGAGGAGACACAGGTCATCGGGCTGCTGGATTCGGTCGACGGGACGGAGCCGGTCGACCTGCGCGATCGCGCCCTGCTGGAGGTCCTGTACGGCACCGGGGCCCGCATCTCCGAGGTGGTCGGGCTGTCGCTCCTCGATCTCACCGGCGACGACGGCCTGCTCCGGGTGTTCGGCAAGGGCGCCAAGGAGCGCATCGTGCCCATCGGCGGCCCGGCCCGCACGGCCCTCGACCGGTGGCTCGGCCCGCTCGGCCGCCCGCGGATGGAACCGCGCCGGTTCGCCCGGCGGTCCGACGCCGAGGCGGTGTTCCTCAATGTCCGCGGCGCCCGGCTCTCGCGTCAGGGGGCCTGGGCCGCCGTGCAGGGCCGGGCCGAGCAGGTCGGCCTCGGCGACGTGGTGAGTCCGCACGTACTGCGCCACTCGTGCGCCAGCCACATGCTGGCCCACGGGGCCGATATCCGGGTGGTGCAGGAGGTGCTCGGCCACGTCTCCATCGCCACCACCCAGATCTACACCCGGCTCGGCCAGGACCATCTTCGCAGCGCCTACGACAGCGCCCACCCGCGGGCCGGCAGCGTCGGGGGGGTCGGGGGGCTCGGGGGGGTCGGGGGGGTCGGGGGGGTCGGGGCCGGGTAGGATTGCACGGATGCCCAGCGATGCGCCCACCGACACCACCGATCTCGACTACCGCGCGCTGCTCCAGGTGGAGCAGGAGCAGCTGCGCGCCGAGCTGACCGAACTGGGGTTCGACGAGGGCCGCACTGGCCTCGACTACGACGCCAACTTCGCCGACACCAGCCAGGTCACCGCCGAGCGGGGCGAGGCCGAGGCCCTGGCCGGCAATCTGAAGGAGTCCCTCGAGGAAGTGGCTGCCGCCATCGCCCGCCTCGACGCCGGAACCTACGGGACCTGTGAGGTGTGCGGGGTGGCGATCAGTCCGGCCCGCCTCGAGGCGATGCCGGCCAGCCGGTTCTGCATCGACCACGCCAACCGGTCCTGAGCGTCCCGGCATGACGGGTTGGGACCCCCGCGGGTCCGGGTCGGGGCGGCACCGGCGTTTCCAGCCGGACCGGAACACCCTGATCATCGTCGGGGTCTCGGCGGTGCTGATCGGGCTGATCATCGGCTCCCACAAGCTCCACGCTGACCAACTGATCTACTTCTGCGTCCTGATCCCGTCGATCATCCTCCACGAGCTCTCGCACGGGGTGGTGGCGCTGGCCTTCGGGGACGCCACCGCCAAGCGGGCCGGCCGCCTCAGTCTCAACCCGCTCCGCCACGTCGATCCGGTGGGCACGCTCCTCGTCCCCGCTGTGCTCACCCTCTCCGGCGTCGGGGCCTACGGCTGGGCCAAGCCGGTGCCGGTCATGACCTCCAACCTGCGCAGCCCGCGGAACCACACCGTGCTGGTGTCGTTGGTGGGCCCCCTCACCAACTTCGTCCTGGCGGGCCTGATGGGTGTGGCCTTCGTGGCTGCCGGGGGCCGGACGACCCTGGCGGCCCAGGGCCCCTTCATCGATCCGACCCAGTTCTCCCTGCTCCAGCAGGTGTTCTTCTGGGCCGGGTTCGCCAACATCATCCTCGGCGTGTTCAACCTGATCCCCTGTCCGCCCCTGGACGGTGCCGCCGTGCTCGAGCGGTTCCTGCCCGAGCGCTACCTGGCCGGCTACTACAACCTGCAGCCCTTCCTGATGTTCCTGCCCCTGATCCTCATCCTGGTCTTCCACGGGGCCTGGTCGTCGTTCGTCAACCACCTGTTCACCTCGTACGCGCAGCGGCTGGCCTGACCCGCCCGCCCGGCCGCGCCGGTCCGGACGCCGGAACCGCCGCGAACCGCTCGGGGCGCCCGAGTAGCGTCTGGGGCGCACATCCGCCGGCTCGACCACCGTCCGGCGGGCACCGACCAGGAGCGCGGGAGAGGGAGAGGAGTGCAGACCATCGCCACGGCGGCCCCCCTCCAGCGCCTGACCCGGTCGGCGCCCCCGTGGATCGTCGTCGGTACGCTCGGGGCCGTGGCGATGGTGCTTGCCGGCAGCGTGATCGGGTCGGTGCCGCACCCGACGGGCGACCGCTGGCGGTTCACCGTGTCCACCGGAAGTGGGCTCGGCGCCCACCTGGCGTTCTACGTGGCCGTGACGATCCTGCTGGCCGGGTGGGGGGGCCTGGGTGCCTGCGCCTACCGGGGCGAGCTGTCGGTGCGCACGGCATGGGTCACCCTGGTCCTGTGGGGGACCCCCTTCCTGGTCGGAGTACCCCTGTTCAGCCGGGACCTCTACAGCTACGTCGCCCAGGGCCAGCTGGCCCGGATCGGGGCGAACCCCTACCGGCTGCCGCCGTCCGCGCTCGGTCCGGGCGAGGTGCTGTCGTCGGTGGCCACCGTGTGGCAGCACACCGCGTCGCCCTACGGGCCGCTCTTCGTCGCCCTCGGCCACCTGTGCTCCTCGGTGGCCGGCAGCTCGCTGGTGGCCCAGGTCCTGGTGTTCCGGGTGCTGGAGCTGGCCGGCGTGGCCCTGATGATGGTGTCGCTGCCGGTGCTGGCCCGCCGGCGCGGCCTCGACCCCGGAATCGCCCTCTGGCTGGGCGTGCTCAGCCCGCTGGCGCTGTTCAGCTTCGTGTCCTCGGGCCACAACGACGCCCTCATGGTCGGCCTGATGCTGGCGGGACTCGTACTCGGCACCGGGGGCCGGCTCCGGTGGGGGATCGCGGTGTGCGCGGTGGCCGCGACCATCAAACTCCCGGCACTCGCAGCCATCGTGTTCCTGGTGGCCGACGAGTGCACGCGGGCCGAGGTCGGTCGCCGCCTCCGGATCGTGGCCGAGTCGGCACTGATCACCGTGGTGGTCGTGGTGGGTGTCACCTGGGGTGCCGGCTTCGGCTGGACCTGGCTCGGCCCGACCGCCCTCCACATCCCCACCACGCTTCGGGTCCTCATCAGCCCGATGGTGTCGGTCGGGTCGCTCCTGTACGGGATCCTGCACCTGGTCGGCCTGCCTGTGGCCCGTTCGGCCGTGATCTCGGTGGTCCAGGCCGCCGGCGGCCTGGCCGCCGTGGCCGGCATGGTGTGGATGGTGCTGCACACCCGGGGGAGGGATGCGCTCAAGTTGCTCGGGCTGTCGCTCCTGCTCTTCGTGGTGCTCAGCCCCACGCTGTGGCCCTGGTACCTGACGTGGGGGATCTCGGTGCTGGCCGCGACCACCGCCCAACGTTCGCGGTCCCTGGCCGTCGTGGCCGCCCTCGGCATGCTGGTGGTGGGGGCGGGCGGCACCCCGCTGCTCAACGGCGGCGACTACTGGGTCGTCGGCACCCTCCTGGTGATGGCGGCCGCATGGTTCCTGGGGTCCGGTGCATGGCGCACCACCCTGGACGGGCCGGCCGACGCCGTCGGGGCCCGACCGTGACGTCCGAGCCCTCGGCCGGGGCGCCGCCGCCCGGGGCCCTGCCCGGGGTCGGGGGACGGCCCGCCCCGGACGTCGACGCGCACCCGACCGGGGCCGTTCCCGGGCCGGCACGGTGGTACCCCCGTACGGCGCTGCTGGTGTACGTGGCCTGCCGGCTGGTGACCGTGGCGTTCCTGGCCGTGGTCAACCTGTTCACCCACCACGGCCTGCTCGGCCAGCTCGACATCTGGGACGGCGAGTGGTTCCTGGCGATCGTCCACCACGGCTACCCGGCCCACCTGCCGATGGTGGCGGGCCACGTGGCCGCCAACCCGTCGGCATTCTTTCCCCTGTTCCCGCTCGTGGTGAAGGCGGTGTCACTGACCGGGCTGTCGCCCGGCGCGGTGGCCCTCGTCCTCAGTGCCGCCACCGGGGCCACCGCCGTCTACGGGGTGGGCGTGCTGGCCCGCCGGTTGGGCGGCGACGCCGCGGGGCAGCGGGCCGCTCTCCTGTTCGCGGTGTTCCCGGGCACGTTCGCGTTCAGCCTCGCCTACTCCGAGGGGATCGTGATCACCTGCGTATCGCTCGGCCTGGTGGCGCTCCTCGATCGCCGGTGGCTGCTGGCCGGCGTCCTGGGCGCCCTGGCAACCGCCTCCTCGCCGGTGGCCCTCGCGTTCGTGGTCAGCTGTGCCTGGTGCGGGATCCACGAGCTGGTGACCCGCCGCCGGTGGCAGGCGTTGCTCGCCCCGCTGCTCGCCCCCCTCGGCTTCGTCGCCTTCATGGCCTACCTGGCCGTGCACACCGGGCAGCTGTCGGCCTGGCGGCTGACCGAGCGGGGTGGATGGAAGAGCTACCCGTCGCTCCTGTACCCGTTCCGGATCCTGGGCCGGTTCGTGGTGAACCCGCTCGGCCCCACGCTGACCGGGCAGATCCTCGTCGTCGGCACGGTGGCCGCCGTGGTCGGCATCGTGCTCATGGTCCGCGAGCACCAGCCCGTGCCGGTCCTGCTGTACGGCATCTGTGCGGTGGGCGGTGCCGCCATCTCCCAACCGGTGGGCCTGCGCCCCCGCTTCCTCATGCTGGCGTTCCCCATGGTGGTCGCTCTCGGCACCCGATACGAGGGCCGGGCCCACCGGTGGCTGGTCGTCGTGTCGGCCGCGCTGCTGACCGGGTTCTCGGTGCTCGAACTGGTCTCGTGGGCGGTGTTCCCGTGATCGTCGACGCCCCGGTGGACCCGCCGGGTGATGGCGGGTTGCCCGACGGCCCGGCCCCCGTGTCGTCCGACGCGGCCGACGAGGCAGTCGAGGGCGGCGCCCCCGGTGCAGCCGCGGTCGTCCGTCCCGGTCCGGACGACGCCTGGTCACTGGTGCTGGTCCAACGCTGCGCCTGGACCCTGGTGTGGGTGGGCGTACTGGCGGCGGGCCTGCAGTACTGGGCCTCGTGGTCGGCCGGGGCCTGGGCGGTGGTGCTGGCCCCGGTGCTGGTGGGCGTGGCCCTGGTCGGTACCGTGCTGCTGTGGACCGTGCCGCACCCGGTCGGTCGGGCCATGCAGGCCTTCGGTGCCGGCACCGCACTGGTGACCGTGGCCGTCACCCAGGGCACCTCCATCCACCTGCGGCACTTCTACACCACCGACTCGGCGGCCTTCAACCAGGTGGCGACACGGCTGTTCCTCGACGGCAGGAACCCCTACGCGTCGTCCATGGCCGGCGCGTCGCCGCTCCTGCACCCGGCCTCTGCCTACTGGACCTACCAGGTCGACGGCGTCCACACCGCCAACGTCTCCTACCCGGCGGGCTCGTTCCTGCTGCAGGCGCCGGTGATGGCGCTCGGCCTCGGCCACATGGTGACCGACTGGGTGGATCTGGCCGCATGGCTGGTCACCGGAATCCTGCTGTTCTGCATGCTGCCCCGGGTCGTCCGCTGGGTGGCACCGGCCCTGCTGCTCACCGGGGTGTTCGCCACGACGTTCGCGGACGGAGGCACCGATGCCCTGTTCGTCCCCTTCCTCGTCCTGGCCGTCTGGCGCTGGGACAGGTTCCCGGGCCGGGCGGTGACCTGGCTACCGTCCTGGGTGGGACCGGTCAGCCTGGGGGTGGCGTGCTCGATCAAGCAGACACCGTGGTTCTGCGTGCCGTTCCTGGTGGCGGGGGTCGCCGTCGAGGCCCACCGGTCCGGTGGACGTCCCGCCGCCGCCCTGCGGTACGGGGGGCTGGTCGTCGGCTCGTTCCTGGGCCTCAACCTTGCGTTCATCGTCTGGTCGCCCTCGGCCTGGGTGCGCGGGGCGTTCCTGCCCCTGTTCCAGCCGCTCATCGCCGACGGGCAGGGGTTGGTCACCCTGGCCCTGCACGGGCTCACCGGTGGGGTGGTCCTGCCGTGGCTCACGGCGGGCGCCGGCGTGGCCCTCGTGTCCCTCCTGGTGGCCTTCGTGTGGTGGGAGGCACGCCTCAGGCGGTCGTGGCTGTTCCTCGTGCCCGTGGTGCTGTTCCTGCCGGACCGCAGTCTGGCCAACTACCTCATCGACTTCGTGCCGGCCGCCCTGGTGGCCGCCGTGAGCGTGCGGTCGGCCACGGACACGGCCACGGCCACGGCCACCGAGCCCGGGCACGGTACCCGGCGGGCGGCGGGCGGTGGGTGGCGGGCCTGGCTCCGCCCCCTGTCGGTGGCCGTGCCCGCCCTGGTGTCGGTCGCCCTGGTGGTGGTGGCGTTCACCTCGGCACCGCTGACCGTCACGGTGGACCGCTACGCCGCCGGTGGGGTGGCCACCATCGACGGCGGGCTCAACTACACGCACGTGGTGGTGACCGTCCACAACACGGCCGACCGGATGCTGCTGCCCCGGTTCATGGTGTCGTCGGGTGGGGGCCACCCGAGCGGCTTCTGGCAGGCCACACCGATGCACGGGCGCTCGCCGGTGCCCGCCGGCGGCACCACCGAGTACGACCTGCGGCCACCCCGGTTCCTGTGGGCACCGCCCCACGGCGCCCGTTGGATCGTCGAGGCCTACACCGTGTCCCCCGACGCACTGTCTACGTCGTCGCTGCAGTACTGGGCGCTGGGGACTCCCGGGCACTGACCGAGCCGGCCCGTCGGGCCGACCGTCTGCGAATGGCGAGCAGGACGGTGACGCCGCCGAGGAAGGCGACCAGCAGGGCGGTGAACGAGTTGCCCGCGAAGAGGGTCCATCCGTGCTCGTGCAGTTCCCGCGTCCCGCCCGAGGGCACCCCCTGGAGTGGCGCCCACCACAGCACCACGGCGGCGGCACCTGCCCACACCCGCCCGAGCGCCGGTCGGTCCGGAGCGGTCGCCAGCCACACCAGGATCGGCACGGCCCACACCATGTGGTGCTCCCAGGTGATGGGGGAGACCACCATGCCGGTGGTGGCGCACACCAGTGTCCCGAGGAAGGGGGACGAGTCGCGCCAGGCCCACCGGGCCAGTGCGATGCCGGCAACGAGCACGACGACGCCGACGGCATCGACCACGGTCGGCGACAGGGCACGGTGGGCCAGCCGGTCCGAGGCGCCCAGCAGGCTCTGGTTCAAGAAGTAGTAGGGGTTCCCGACCCGGGCGGCGTCGGTGGCGTACCGGGTCCAGTAGTCCCACGACGCGGACGGGTGCACGGCCAACGCCACCAGCGAGCACGCCGCGAACGAGGCCAGCGCCGTCCATGCCGCCCGGGCCTGGCGGGTCACGAACAGGTAGGGCACGAACACGAGTGGGACGAGCTTGACGGCGGCGGCCACCCCCACCAGCACCCCTCGTGGGAGCGTCCGTCGTCCCAACCGCACGGTGGTCGTCAGGTCGACCAGCAGCAGGGCGCAGAGCACAAGGTTGACCTGGCCGAAGTAGAAGGTGAGCCGGATCGGGTCGAGCAGGTACGAGGGCCCGAGCAGCACCAGGGCCCACAGGGCCAGCCGTACCCGGTCGGTCCCCGGGAGGGTGGCCCGCAGCGAGAGCACCAGCACCGCGTACAGGCTGGCGACGTTGGCGGCCCCCCACACCAGCTGCCCGGCGGAGGTGGGCAGGACGGCCAGCGGGGCGAACGCCAGGGCGGCGACCGGCGGGTAGGTGAAGGGGAGGTGGGGAGTGGACGCCAGCCCCACGGTGTAGAGCCTGCCGTCCACCAGGTGGTGCGCCCCGAGGACGTACACGGCGAAGTCGAGCTGGGCCTGGTGCCACGTGACCCGCCAGACCTCGACGAGCAGCCAGCCGAGGGATGCAGCGCCGACCACGGACATGCCCAGCACCCAGCGGGGGCTCGATCGGCCGGTGGTCCGGTTCACGGGGTCCAGAGCGGCCCGCCCATGGCCATCGCCCCGAGGGTCGCCATGCACAGGGCCGACAACCCCAGCACCGCCTCGAACCACAGCGGCGGCAGCTTGGCCCCGACCACGCCGAGCAGCGGAAAGGAGCGGAGGACCAGTCGGGGCGTCACGCCGATCACCGGGGAGATGGCCCCGAATGCCAGCACCGCCACCACGTACCCGATCCAGGTGCCGGGTGGTCGGGCACGGAAGAAGATCACCAGCAGGGCTACCGCCACCAGCGCGGACACCGCTTTGACGGCATAGTCAGGGTCGGCGAACCAGTGCCCGAACAGGTGGGCGAAGGAGCCCGGGATGCCGCCGAAGTAGGTGCCGCCCTGCCAGCCGGCCCGCTGAGCCCGGAAGTACTCGAACGGCGACCCGGTGTGGGCCCACAGGTAGAGGAAGAAGGTGCCGATGCCGAGCGGGGCGAGCAGCGGGGCGACGAGCGCCTTCCACTCGCCCCGGCGGCGGACGGCCAGGACCGCCGCCACCACGCAGGGGACGATGACGGCCGTGCCGACCGGGTCGGCCGTCGTGGCGACGGCGGCGCACAGCCCGGCCACCACCCACCGGCTGCGGCGCAGCGCCAGGAGCGTGGCCGCCACGAAGAGGACGGTGGCGGCCTCGGTGTACACGAGGCTCAGCACAAGTGCGCCGGGGGAGAAGAGCACCAGGGCGGTGCCCCGGTCGGCGCCGGTGCGCCCGAACAGGTCGTGCAGCATCCACCAGACGGCCACGGCTGCAGCCAGGCCGAGGAGGAAGGTCGTGACCAGGCCGGACACGCTCCAGCCGAAGCCGGTGACCAGGTGGGTGGCCCGGGTCAGCAACGGGACCAGGGGGAAGAACCCGAGGTCGGACTGGGCCGGGTCGCCCTGGCCCGGTGGGATGTGGTCGACGTAGCCGCTCTGGGCGATCATCAGGTACCAGTAGCTGTCCCAGGGAGTCAGACTCCGCACCACGGGCTGGTGGACGTCGGAGGAGACGGCCGTGGCCACGAGCATCATCCCGGCGCGCGACGCCAGGTAGAGCAGGACGGCCCGCATCGACAGGACGAGGGTCCGGCGCACCGGTCGCTCGGTCGGCACTCCGTCGGCCTCGCCAGCGTCGACCTCGGCCGGGTCGGGGGTGACGGCGCCGACCGGGGCAGGGTGGGCCGTCGTCATGCCGGGGGGAGCAGTCCGACCGCAGCGGAGGCCCGGCCATAGGTGGCGGCCGCCACCTCGGACGCCTTCTCGGCGCCGCGGGACAGCAGGGCCGGCACCGCACCGGGGTCGGCGGCCAGTACCGCCCGGCGGGACTGCAGCGGTCGCAACAGCTCGATGAGCGCCTCGGCCGTGTCGGCCTTCAGGTCGCCGTAGCGCTGGTACGACCCGGCCACGGCCTCGGGTGTCCGCCCGGTCGCCACGGCCAGAAGCTCGACGAGGTTGGAGAGGCCGGGCTTGTTCTCGGGGTCATAGCGGACCTCGCCGTCGGTATCGGTCACCGCCTTCTTGATCTTGCGGGTGATCTCGTCCGGGCCGTCGAGGACGAGCACGGTCCCGAGGGGTGAATTCACCGACTTGGACATCTTGCGCTCGGGGTACTGGAGGTCCATCACCCGGGCCCCGGCCACCGGGATGGCCGCCTCGGGCACCACCAGGGTGTCGCCGAAGCGGTGGTTGAACCGGATGGCCAGGGTGCGGGCCAGCTCGAGGTGCTGGCGCTGGTCGTCGCCCACCGGCACCCGTTCTGCGTCGTACAGGACGATGTCGGACGCCATCAGCACGGGGTAGGTGAACAGCCCCACGCGGGCCGAAGATTTCCCCTCGCCCTTGTCCTTGAACTGGGTCATCCGCTCGAGCTCGCCCATGGCCGCCGTGCACTCGAGGAGCCAGGCCATCTGGGTGTGCTCCGCCACGTGGCTCTGGACGAAGAGCGTGCACCTCTCGGGGTCGAGCCCGGCGGCCAGCAGGTCGAGGGCGGTGTCGTGGGTGCGGGCCCGCAGCTCGGCCGGGTCGATCTCCAAGGTGAGGGCGTGCAGGTCGACCACGCAGAAGAACGCGTCGTGGGTGCCCTGGTCCTCCACCCAGTTGCGGATGGCCCCCAGGTAGTTGCCGAGGTGGAGGTCGCCGCTGGGCTGGATACCGGAGAGGACGCGTGCCATAAGCGACTCATGGTACGCCGTGCCGCCCCGGGACCGGTGTCCGTCGGGGGCACCGGGCACGTGCACGCCTGGTCCGGGCGGGTGCACGGCGGCGCCTCCCGCAGCCGGTATCGTTCGGCTCCGTGGCCGCCACCGTCTCCATCCCCGCCTACGAGGGCCCTGTCGAGGCCCTCCTGCAGCTTGTCACGTCCCACCAGGTGGACATCTTCGACATCCCGCTGGCCGACGTCGTGGACGCCTTCCTGGTGGAGATCGCCACGTGGAACGAGGTCGACCTGCCCGTCCTGTCCGAGTTCCTGGTGGTGGCGGCCGTGCTGATCGAGCTGAAGTCGCGGCGCCTGCTGCCGGGCAGCGGCGACGTGGAGCCCGACGAGGAGCTCGTCGGCTGGGAGGAGCGGGACCTGCTCCTGGCCCGGTTGCTCGAGTGCCAGGCCTACTCGGCCGCCGCCGACGGGTTCGCCCTGCTCATCGAGCAGGCCGCCCGGTCCGTGCCCCGCACCGCCGGACTCGACCCCGACCTGGTGGTCCACGCTCCAGACCTCCTGGAAGGGGTCACCCCGGACCAGGTGGCGGCCGCCTTCATGCGGGCCACCGCCGAACGCCCGGCGCCGGTCGTCGACCTCTACCACGTGACCGTCGACGCGGTCACCGTGGCCGACGCCGTGGCCGAGCTGGCCCTGCGCCTGCCCCGGACCGGTCCGTCGTCGTTCCGCCAGCTGACCGGCCACCTCACGTCCCGCATCGAGATCATCGTCCGCTTCCTCGCACTGCTCGAGCTGTGCAAGCAGGGCCGGGTCTCCCTGGACCAGGGCCACACCTTCGGGGACCTCGCAGTGGAGTGGGTGCCCGGCGCCCCCGCCGGGGTGTCCGTCGGCTTCGGCCTGACCGACGAGTACGAAGGCTGAGCCGTGCCCCTGTCCCCTGAAGCCCGGGCCGTCGAGGCCGTCCTGATCGTCGCCGTGGAGCCGGTGGCCCCCGGCCTCCTGGCCGAGCTGCTCGAGCTCCCGGTCGACCGGATCGAGCCCATCTGCGACGAGCTGATCGAGTCGTGCCGCACCGGGGGCCGCGGCTTCGAGGTGGTCCGCATCGCCGGGGGCCTGCGCATCCAGACCGTCCCGGACCTTGCCCCGTACGTGGAGCGGTTCGCCAACGTGGGCGTGTCGTCCCGTCTGTCCGCCGCCGCCCTCGAGACGCTTGCCATCATCGCCTACAAGCAGCCGGTCAGCCGGGCCCAGGTGGCCGCCCTGCGCGGGGTGAACGTGGACGGCGTGGTGCGTCTGCTCGAGCACCGGGGCTACATCACCCCGGTGGGCCGGGCCTCCGGCCCGGGCCAGGCCGTGCTGTACGCCACCACGGACGCCTTCCTGGAGCGGCTCGGCCTCGACCGGCTCGACCAGCTCCCGCCGGTGGAGGACCTGCTGCCCGGACCCGAGGCCCTGGCCGAGCTCGAGGAGCAGATGCGCCCGGTCACCGATGCCTGAGGACCACCGTGACGACCACGACCGGCCGCGCGCCGAGGAGCTGCACGCCGGCGAGCGCCTCCAGAAGGTCCTCGCCCGCGCCGGAGTGGGCTCGCGTCGGGTGTGCGAGGACCTGATCATCGACGGCCGGGTGACGATCAACGGCGAGGTGCCCGTGCTCGGGCGCCGCGTCGACCCCGACGTCGACGTCATCGAGCTCGACGGCGTGCCCCTGCCGGTACGGCCCGGTCTCGTCCATTACCTGGTCAACAAGCCGACCGGCGTCGTGTCGACGGCCGAGGACACCCATGACCGCCCGACGGTGGTGGGTCTGGTCCCGCCCGAGCCCCGGGTGTTCCCCGTGGGGCGGCTCGACCTCGACTCCGAGGGCCTGATGATCGTCACCAACGACGGCGAGCTCACCCACCGCCTCACCCACCCGTCCTACGGCGTGCCCAAGGAGTACCTGGTCCAGGTGGATGGTGAGCCGTCGCCGGGGGCGGTCCGGACGCTGCGCGAAGGCGTGGAGCTCGAGGACGGAACGACGGCCCCGGCCCGGGTGGCGGTGGTCGCCCCCAACCTGCTCCGCATGGTGATCCACGAGGGGCGCAACCGCCAGATCCGTCGGATGTGCGAAGCCGTCGGTCACCCGGTCGTACGACTGGTGCGCACCCGGATCGGGCCCCTGGCCGACCCGTCGCTGTCGCCGGGCACCTACCGCCCGCTCACCTTCGACGAGGTGCGCGGCCTGGCCGCCGCCGCCGTTCCCGCCGACGACATCGAGGCCGCCGATCGGAACGCGCCCGTCGTCGGGTCCGGCCCGTCGGGTGACGTCCCGCCCCCTGGGTAACATGCCTGCCTGATGCCGACCACCCTGCGAGCGATCCGCGGCGCCACCACCGTCGACCGTGACGAACCGGACGCCGTCACCGAACGCGTGGTCGCACTGCTTACGCGCATCATGGAGCGGAACGACCTGGTGGAGGACGACATCGTGTCGATCCTCTTCACCGCCACCGACGACCTGGTGTCGATCTTCCCGGCCACGGCGGCCCGCACCATGGGGCTCGGCGCCGTCCCGCTGATCTGCGCCCGGGAGCTGGCCATCACCGGCTCGGTGCCCCGCTGCGTCCGGGTCATGCTCCACGTCACCACCGGCCGCCCGAGGGACGAGATCGTGCACGTCTACCTCGAGGACGCCCAAGGGCTCCGTGACGACCTCCCCGGCTGAGGTACCCGTCACCCGGACGGGCGGTGCCGGGCGGGCCATGGTCATCGGCACCGGACTCATCGGGGGCTCGGTCGGCATGGCCCTGCGCGCACGGGGCTGGCACGTGACCGGCTCCGACGCCACGCCGGGCACTGCGGCCCGGGCCGTCGCCCTGGGGGCGCTCGACGCCGAGGGCGAGGACCGAGGTGCCGACCTGGTGGTGGTGGCCACCCCGGTGCACGTCGCCGCCGGGATCATCGCAGACGTCCTGGACGGCAACGGTTGGAACCCCGACGCCGTCGTCACCGACGTGGGCAGCGTCAAGGGGCCGCTGGTGGCGGCCGTCGACCGTCCGCACTTCGTGGGCGGCCACCCCATGGCCGGCAGCGAGCAGGTCGGGATCGAGGGGGCCTCCGCCGAGCTCTTCGTCGGCGGGACCTGGGTGCTGACGCCCACCCCGTCCACCGATCCCGAGGCGTACGCCCGGGTGCGCACCGTGCTGGCAGAGTTCGGCGCCAACGTGGTGGCCCTCGATCCGGCCGAGCACGACTCGCTGGTGGCCGTGGTGTCCCACGTGCCCCACCTCACTGCTGCCACCCTGATGGCCCTCGCCTCCGACCTGGGCGAGCGGCACGGGGCCCTCCTCCAGCTGGCGGCAGGTGGCTTCCGCGACATGACCCGCATCGCCGCCGGGCAGCCCTCCATCTGGCCGGGGATCTGCGACGACAACGCCACGGCGATCGTGCAGACCCTCGACCTGCTCATCGACGCGCTCGGAGCCATGCGCCGCCGGGTCGCGGAGCGGGATCACGGCTCGCTCCTGGAGGTCCTGGACCGGGCGGCCACCGCCCGTCGGGCGCTGGGCGAGCGGGCCCCCCAGCCCGAGGAGCTGGCCGAGGTCCGCATCCCCGTGCTCGACCGTCCCGGCACCTTCGCCGAGATCGCCGTGCTCGCCACCGAGCTCGGCATCAACATCTACGACGTCGAGATCGCCCATTCGGTCGAAGGCGACCGGGGTGTGCTGGTCGTGGTGATCGCTGCCGAGTCGGCGTCCACCTTCACCGGGGCCCTGGCGGCCAAGGGCCACCGCTCGAGCACTTCGCCCGTCGGGTCGGTCCGGTGAGCGCGCGCTCCACCGGTACACGCGAGGTCCTCGGCGGACACCCGCTCCTCGGATCGACCACCGTGCCCGGGGACAAGTCGATCTCCCACCGGGCGCTGCTGCTGGCCGCCCTGGCCGAGGGCACCTCGGTCCTGGCCGGCCTGTCAGACGGGGACGACGTGGTCCGGACCCGACTGGCCGTCGAGGCGCTGGGCGCCGTCGTCACTCGGGACCCCTCCACCGGCACGGTGACCGTCCGGGGTGGCCGCAGCCGGCTGGCGGCGCCGGCCCGGCCCGTCGACCTCGGCAATTCCGGAACCGGAATGCGCCTGCTGGCCGGCGTCGTCGCCGGGGTCCCCGGGGTGACCCGCCTCACCGGCGACGCATCGCTGCGGTCGCGGCCGATGGACCGTGTCGCCGTCCCGCTCGGCCTGATGGGGGCCGATGTGGCCGGGGTGGGGGAGCGCTGCCTGCCCCCGCTGGCGATCACCGGCGGCGCCATGGTCGGCATCGACTACACGCCCCCCATGGCGAGTGCCCAGGTCAAAGGGGCCGTGCTGCTCGCCGGGCTCGACGCCGACGGCGAGACGGTGGTGCGGGAGCCCGTCGCCACCCGGGCCCACACGGAGGAGATGCTGGCCGCCTCGGGCGCCGACGTGTCCGTCGAGCCGTGGGGGGCGGGCCGGATGGTCCGCCTCCGCCGCAGTGTGCTGCGTCCCGTCGACCGAGCCGTGCCCGGGGACCCGTCCCAGGCCGCGTTCTGGGCCGTGGCCGGCGTGGTCGTGCCCGGCAGCCGGGTGACCGTCGAGCACATCCACCTCGGGCCCGAGCGCATCGGCTTCGTCCACGTCCTGGTGCGGATGGGCGCGTCCCTTGTCCTGCACGACGACGGCGACGGCACCGGCTCGCTCATCGCCTCCCACGGCGGGCTCTCGGGCACCACGGTCGAGGCCGCCGAGATCCCGTCGCTCGACGAGGTGCCCATCCTGGCCGTCGCCGCGCTGGTGGCCGACGGACCTACCCGGTTCCGCGACGTGGGTGAGCTGCGGGTCAAGGAGTCCGACCGCCTGGCCGGCACCGTGGCCCTGGTGGAGGCCTTCGGCGGGAGCGCACGGGTCGAGGGGGACGACCTGGTGGTCGGGGGTGGCACGGTACCGGCCCCGGGGACGGTGGACGCCCGCGGCGACCACCGTATGGCCATGGCCGCCGCCGTCGCCGGCGCCGCCTGTACCGGTGCCGGTGCGACCGTCATCAGCGGGTGGGAGTCGGTGGCCACCAGCTACCCGGGGTTCGCCGCCACCCTCGAGCGCCTGGCCGGTGCCAGGTGACCGGCTCCGGGCGCTCCTCGGTGGTGGTGGCCATCGACGGCCCGGCCGGCTCGGGAAAATCGACCCTGTCTCGGGCGCTGGCCCAGCGCCTGGGCCTGCAGCGCCTCGACACCGGTGCCATGTACCGGTCGGTGGCCTGGGCCGTGCTCGAGTGGGGTGTCGACCCGTCAGACGCCGAGGCGGTGGCCGAGGTGGCCCGTGTACTGGCCATCGACGTGGGTGACCGGGTGGTGGCGGACGGGACCGACGTCACCGAGGCCATCCGGGGACCCGAGGTCAGCGCCACCGTGTCCGCCGTGGCCGCCAATCCGGCGGTGCGCTCCGTCATGGTCGGCCGCCAACGCGACTGGGTGGGCGACCGCGGGGGCGGGGTGGTCGAGGGCCGCGACATCGGCACGGTGGTCCTGCCCGACGCCGACCTGAAGCTCTACCTCGATGCGTCGCCCGAGGTCCGGGCGGCCCGCCGGTCCGAGGAGGGCGCCGAGGCAGTGGCCCGCCGTGACCGCCTGGACAGCACCCGGGCCGCCTCACCGCTGGGTCAGGCGCCCGATGCCCGGGTGATCGACACCGGCGCGCATAGCGTGGAGGAGATCGTGGACCAGGTACTCGCATGGCTGTGACCCCGGACGGGACGTCCGGGACCCCGGACGGTGCCGGGGACGCCGGCTCCCGGGAGGCACCCCTCGAACTGGACGTGCAGGTCGACACCCGGTTCACCCCGCGCTACCGGCTGCTGCGGGTGGCGGTCCGCCTGGCCAATGCGGTGCTGTTCCGCACATCGGTCACCGGCAAGCAGGTGGTGCCGGCCGAGGGCCCGGTGATCATCGCACCGGTGCACCGCTCGTTCATCGACTTCTTCGTGGCGTCCGAGGTCACCGAACGCAAGCTGCACTACATGGCCAAGGACACCCTGTGGAAGAACCCGAGGCTGGGCCGGTTCCTCACCTCGGTCGGTGCGTTCCCGGTCCACCGGGAGTCGGCCGACCGCGAAGCCATGCGCCGGGCCGAGCAGGTGCTGGCAGCCGGCGAGGTCCTGATCCTGTTCCCCGAGGGGGAGCGCCGGACCGGTCCGGTCGTCGAGGACCTGCACGAAGGCGTCGCGTTCCTGGCGGCCCGCACCGGCGCCACGGTGGTCCCGGTCGGCATCGGCGGGTCGGCATCGGTCATGCCCAAGGGCAAGAAGATCCCGCGGCCCCGTCACATCCACCTGGAGGTGGGGGAGACCCTGCAGCCACCGGAACGGGCCGGGACCGGCCGGGTGCCCCGCAGCCGGATCCACCTGCTGACCCAGCAGCTCACCGTGGCCCTCCAGGAGCTCTACGACCGGTCGGTCGAGGTCACCGGGCGCTACTGAGGCCCCCGGGGCCACGTTGGCTACGGCCCCCTGCGCGGCGTGCAGGGGGGACCCGGCCACCAACTGGTCCGGGGTCCGGGTGATGACGAGGACCAGGATCGTCCCGCGCCCACGACGGAGAAGGAGGACCCCAGAACCTCCCGACGGCCTCCGCCCACCTCGACCACCGGCGGAACCGGGCCTCCTGGACACGCTGCCCGAGCGAACCGTCACCGGAATCGACGGGCAGGATCGGTCGTACGGGGACTCGAAGTCCGGCGAGGTGCCGCCGCCGGGACCGAGCGGTGGCGAACCTCGCTAGCGGCGGGTCCGGTTGCCCAGGGTCACCCTGCCCCAGGTGGTCAGGATCACCTGCAGGTACCGGAGACCGAAGACGAGGTTGCCGCCCTTCTTCGACGCGCCGGAGGCACGAGGGTGCCACATCGTGGGCTGCTCCGAGATCCTCCAACCCCGGCTGGAAGCGGTGATGACCACCTCGGCCGTCTGGTACTGGTCCTGGACCAGGTGCGGGACGATGTCGTCGAGTACGTCCACCCGAAACGCCCGGTAGCCGTTGGAGGAGTCGGTGAGCTGCTGCTTGGCGATCGCGTTGATCAGCCAGGCGTAGAACTTCACGCCGGCCCGTCGGAACCGGTCGGTCGTCTGGTCGGTGCCAAGCTGGCGCGAGGCGATCACGAAGTCGGAGCAATCGTCGAGCAGGGGCTCGAGCATCTCGCCCAGCTCGGCCGGGTCGTTCTGGCCGTCGGCGTCGAGGGTCACCACATACCGGGCCCCGTGGGCGGCCGCCAGCTCGTAGCCCAGTCGCAGCGCTGCACCCTGGCCGAGGTTGACGGGGAGAATGCAGGTGAAGACCCCGGCATCGAGCGCCACGTCGGCCGTCGCGTCGGTGCCCCCGTCGACGACGACCAGGGTCGAGACCTCCAGGTCACCGACCAGGGTCGGCATCGCCTTGAGCACGGGGCCGATGTTGGCCTCCTCCTCGTAGGCGGCGATCAGCCCCACCACCGGACCGAAGCGGACGTTCGGGTAGCGGGCGGCAAAGTCCTCCCGGGCCTGGTCGAGCACGTACCCGATGAGGCGTGCGGAGCGACGGGCGCCGCGGCTGTCGGGCAGGGTGAACCATCGGTGGCGCTGCGTCGGCGCCATCAGAGGCTGTGGGGCGTCGCGAACACGGCCCGGACCTTGGGCTCGAAGTGGGAGAGGGGCTCCGTCGGGTAGTCGGGATCGAAGCTGGTCTGGTCCCACTCGTCGGCAAAGCGCTCGGCCAGCGGGTACCAGTCCCGCCCACGATGGTTGTCGCGCAGGTTCGGGTCCATGTGGAAGTGGTGGAAGTAGTGGCGCCCCTGGAACTCCTGGTGGAAGAGGATTGCCTGGGTCACCTCGTCGCGGACGTAGGGGCGCAGGATCTCGGCGGCGATCCGGGGGTGGTTGGGCACCGACACGGCCTTGCCGATGTCGTGGCAGAGCGAGGCGACCACGACCTCGTCGTCGGCGCCTGCCCGCTCGGCCCGCGTGGCCGTCTGGAGGCAGTGGGTGAGCTGGTCCACCGCGAACCCGTCGACCACGTCGCCCAGCGACTCGAGCATGGCGAGCACCCGGTCCGCCACCCGGCCCTGGTTCCTCGTCGTCTCGGCGCCGACCACGGCCCACTGTTCCGCGGTGGAGACGTCCATGCTGGTGAACGGCGCCGTGGACGGGGTGGAGGGGGGTGTGACGGTCATGAGGACAGTCTCGCGCCGATCGCGCGGCGACGAGCCCCGCGGGACCACCTACGCCAGGGAGGCGATCTGCTCGAGCACGTCGGCCGCCGCCGTGGTCCGGTCGTCGGCCAGCACCGGGCGCGGCCCGGCGTCCGGGTCGGCCTTCGGCGACGGCGTCGAGTTGAGCAACCCGAGGGCGGCCTCCAGGCCCCGCAGGAGCTCGCGGAGCTCGGGTGGCGGCGGGAAGTACTCCTCCTCCACCGTGACGGCCGCACTCTCCACCCCGAGGCGGGGGGCCAGGGCCGCCACGACGGCATCCACCAGGGCCTCGGGGGCGGAGGCGCCGGCGGTGACCCCGACCGTGCCGGACAGGTCGCCGGGCAGCTCGGACGCGTCGTTCACCCGGACCACACGGGGGCAGCCGAACGCTTCGGCCACCTTGGCCAGGGCCACCGTGTTGGAGGAGTTCTCCGAGCCGATCACCACCACGGCATCACACCGCCCGGCGAGGGCCTTGAGCGCCGCCTGGCGGTTGGTGGTGGCGAAGCACAGGTCGCTGCGGTTGGGCATCCACAGCTCGGGGAAGCGGCGGCGGGCGTGTTCCACGATGCCGGCCCACTCGTCGTGGCTGAGCGTGGTCTGTGCCAACAGCGCCACCATCGGCTCGGCACCGTCCGCGGTGGCCGGAAGGTCCAGGGCGTCCACGTCCGCGGGGTGCTCGAGCAGCCGTACCGAGTCTGGGGCCACGGCCATGGTTCCGACCGCCTCCTCGTGGCCGTGGTGGCCCACGTAGAGGACCGTGTAGCCCTTGCGGGCCCGCACCTTGAGCTCGTGGTGGACCTTGGTCACCAGGGGGCAGACCGCGTCCACCACCACCCGGCCGGAGGAGCGGGCGGCGTCCACCACCTCGGGGGCCGAGCCGTGGGCGGACAGCATGAGGGGTGCGCCGGGCGGGACCTCGGACACGTCATCGACGAACACCACGCCCTGGGCGACGAACTGGTCGACCACGTGCCGGTTGTGGACTATCTCGTGATAGCAGTACACGGGCGGCTCGAACACACGCACCATCCAGGCCAGGGCCTTGATCGCCTTCTCCACCCCCGCACAGAACCCCCGGGGCTCGGCCAGGATCACGCGTTCGACGGGCACCTGCCCAGGCTACCGGCGCCCGGCCCGGGGCGAGGCCGGGCGCCGGAGTCCCACCGGGTAGCCTGGAGGGCATGTCGGCGCCCCGCGTGACGACGGCACCCAAGGTGGTCGCCGTCACGGAATCGTCACCGGCCGCGCTGTCCGGGCTCCTGCCCGGGGACGAGCTCCTGTCGCTCAACGGCCGATCACCGCGTGACGTCATCGAATACAGCCTCCTCGTGGACGAACCGGAACTGGACCTCGTGGTCCGGCGCCGGGGCGTGCCCGAGCCCCTGTTCGTGGCCGTCCGAAAGGAGCCCGGGGAGCCACTGGGAATCGAGGTGTCGTCCGCCGTCTTCGACCGGGTGCGCACCTGCGACAACCACTGCGAGTTCTGCTTCATCCACCAACTTCCCAAGGGGATGCGCCGCAGCCTGTCCATGAAGGACGACGACTACCGGCTGTCGTTCCTCTACGGGAACTTCACCACGCTCACCCGGTTCACCGAGATGGACCTCGAGCGGGTGCTCACCGAGCGGCTGAGCCCGCTCTTCGTGTCGATCCACGCAACCGACCCCGACGTCCGGTCCGACATGCTCCGCAACAGGCGTGGGGCCACCAGCCTGCGCTGGCTGAGTGCGCTGCTCGACGGCGGGATCGAGGTCCACGGACAGATCGTCGTGTGCCCCGGGCGCAACGACGGCGCCGTGCTCGAGGACACCCTGGCCGGGGTGCTCGACCGCTACCCGGGCCTCGCCACCGTGGCCTGCGTGCCGCTCGGCGTCAGCACCTTCTCCCATGAGGACGCCATGCGCCCCCATACGGTCGAGGAGGCCGCCGCCGTGTGCGACCTGGTCGACCGGTGGCAGCAGGTGTTCCTCGGCTCGGTCGGGCGGAGGATGGTGTACGCCGCCGACGAGTACTACCTGATGGCCGAGCGTTCGTTCCCGGCGGCGGCCACCTACGAGGGGTTCCCCCAGCACGAGAACGGACTCGGCATGGCCCGGGCGTTCGAGGCGGCCTTCGGCGGTGACGAGCACGCCGCACTGGGCGTGCGCCCCGGGTTCTTCGCCGCCGTCGACGGGGCGCCGCCCGCCGGCTACCGTGCCCCGCGCCAGGTGCCGGCGGCCGGCGCCGCACCTGGTCCCGATGGGGGCACCCGGTCCGGCGCCCCCATCGCCATCCTCACCGGTGAGTACGGCGCCCGGGTGCTGGCACCGCTGGTCGACTCGCTGGGGCGCGAGGACATCCGCCTCGTGCCGGTGGCCAACCACTTCTTCGGCGGCAACATCGGCGTGTCGGGGCTGCTGACCGGGACCGACCTGACGACCGTCCTGGCTGCCGAGCCCGAGGGGCACCGCTACCTGCTGCCGGACTCCTGCCTGTCCGAGGGCCGTTTCCTCGACGACCTGACCGTGGCCGACCTGCCCCGCGCCGTCGAGGTCGTCCCCACCGACGGTCTGTCGCTGCGCCGGGCCCTGGAGGGCCCCGCCCCGACCGTCACGACGATCGACGCGGCCCCCACCCGGGTGCCCGTGACCCTGGGAGCACCCCGATGACGCCGCCGGCGAACGAGATCACACCCCGCGCCCTACCCCTGGTCGTGGTGGCGGGGCGGCCCAATGTGGGAAAGTCCACCCTGGTCAACCGCATCGTCGGCCGCCGCGCCGCGGTGGTGGAGGAGCGGCCCGGGGTCACCCGGGACCGAAAGGAGCTCGACGCCGAGTGGTGCGGGCACCACTTCACCATCGTCGACACGGGTGGGTGGCTGGACAGCGACGACCCGCTCGACGCCCAGGTGAGCATGCAGGCGGAGCGGGCCATCGAGGAGGCCGATGTCATCCTGTTCGTGGTCGACGTCACCGTCGGGCTCACGGCCGAGGACCTGGACGTGGCACGGGTGCTCAAGAAGTCCCGCCGCCCGGTCCGGGTGGTGGTGAACAAGGTCGACTCGGACCAGCGCGAAGCCGACGTGTGGGACGCCTTGTCCCTCGGACTGGGTGACCCGTGGCCGGTGAGCGCGCTCCACGGCCGAGGCACCGGTGACCTGCTCGACGACGTGGTCCTGGCCCTGCCCGACGCCGACGCCGGCGCGCCCGGGCCCGGAACGGCCGCGGCCGGAGTGGCGGGCGCCGACGGGGACGAGGGGCTTGTCGACCTGGTGGGGACGGTCGAGGTCGACCAGGGCGTGCCGCGGGTGGCGGTGGTGGGGAGGCCCAACGTGGGCAAGTCGACCCTCTTCAACCGCCTGGTGGGGGACGAGCGCTCGGTCACCCACGACGCGCCGGGCACCACCCGGGACACGGTCGACACCATCGTGGAGACCCCCGAGGGGACGATCTGCTTCATCGACACGGCAGGCATGCGCCGCAAGTCCAGGACCGAGCGCGGCACCGAATACTTCTCGGTCCTCCGCGCGCTGGACGCACTGGATCGGGCGGACATCGCCCTGCTGGTCATCGACGCCACGTCGGGGGTCACCCACCAGGACCAGCGCCTGGCCGAGCGCATCGGTGCGTCGGGCTGCCCGGTGGTCGTCGTCCTGAACAAGTGGGAGCTCATCCCCACCGAGGACCGGGTGGGCATCCTGGTCGACGTGGGGGACCGCCTGGCCTTCCTGGGCGAGGCCCCGGTGCTCAAGATCAGCGCCCTGTCCGGCCTGGGGGTCCACCACATCCTGCCCGCCGTGGCCGCCGCCGAGGAGGCGTACCACTCCCGCATCCCGACCGGTGAGCTAAACCGGGCGCTGAAGTCCATCCAGCTGGCCCACCCGCCCGTGGGCGCCCGGATCCAGTACGGGGTCCAGGGCGCCAACGACCCGCCGACCTTCACCCTGTTCACCAACGGCCGCCTGCAGCCCACCTACCTCCGCTACGTCGAGCGGGGCCTGCGCGAGCGCTTCGAGCTCGGACCGACCCCGATCAAGATCCGGGTCCGGGCGAAGGGTGCGAACGGGGGCGGGGGCCGGAAGCGGTGACCAGGCCAGATGCGGACAGCGAACCCCGACACGTGCTGCGGGATGGTTGCCATGCCCTGGTGTGAGCAGTGCGACGTCGACCTCGAAGCCGAGGAGTTGACCGAGGAGGGCACGTGTCCGACCTGCGGGTCCGAGCCCCTCGCCCACCGCAAGCAGCCGTGGTGGTTCAAGTTCCTGGCCGTGGCCACGGTCATCTATCTGGGCTACCGAGCGTTCCAGGGCATCACCTGGGTCGTCCACCACGTCTGATCCCCGCAACCTCGCCGGCCCGGCCACCACGCTGGCCAGGTCCGGCACGACCGTCCCGGACGCCGTGGCCGAGGCGTGCACCGTCACCTGGTCCGGCAGCTCCACGTAGTTCGGAGACATCCACGCCGGCACCACGGGCCACGACACCATCGGCCACTGCACCGTCGCCGGGCCCGGCACCCTCCGAGTCCGCCGTCCGGCCCACCCGGCACCTGAGCCACGCTCCGCCACCGGCCCGTACCGCTGTCGGTGCCCGTGCGAGGACCGGATGAGGCGCATCCGACTCTGCCGTGGCTGATTATGTGGTATACGTGTCATTGACGCCATGGACGCACCGGTTCACCATGGACGCATGACCCGCCGCACCGTCGTCATCGTCGCCTATCCCGGGGTGCTGTCGCTCGACGTGGCCGGTCCGTTCGAGGTGTTCGCCGGCGCCCGTCGTGCCGCCGAAGCGCTCGGATCCAGCGCCTCGTACGCCGTGACCCTGGTGTCGTCCGGGGGCGGACCGGTCCCCACGGAGAGCGGACTCGTGCTGGACACGTCCCCGCTGGCCGCCGCCGACGCCTCGCCCGACACCTTGCTCCTGCCTGGCGGCGGGGGAGTGGGCGCCGCCTGCGACGACCCGGGCCTCGTCGACTGGGTGGTCGAGGCCGCTCCGGTGGCCCGGAGGCTGGCCACCGTGTGCTCGGGCGCCTTCCTGGCCGCACGCGCCGGCCTCCTGGACGGCCGGCGGGTCACCACCCACTGGGCCCGCGCCGACGAACTGGCCCGGCGGTACCCGGCGGTCGAGGTGGACCCCGATCCGATCTACGTGCGCGACGGCCGCGTTTGGTCGAGTGCGGGCGTGACGGCCGGCATCGATCTCGCCCTCGCCCTCGTCGAGGACGACCTGGGCGCCGACGTTTCCCAGCTGATCGCCCGCTGGCTCGTGATGTTCGTCCACCGCCCGGGCGGCCAGACCCAGTTCGCCACGCCGGTGTGGACCCCTCGGGCCAACCGCTCCGCGGTGCGGGACGCCCAGATCCGGGTCGACTCCGACCCCGGGGGAGACCACCGGGTGGCTGCGCTGGCCGAGGAGGCGGCCCTCTCGGAGCGTCACTTCGCTCGCCTGTTCACCTCCGAGGTGGGGGAGACCCCTAGCCGGTACGTGGAGCGGGTGCGGACCGAGGCCGCCCGCCACCAGCTGGAGTCCACCTCGGACACGCTCGAGGTCATCGCGGTCCGCTGCGGCTTCGGCACGTCCGAGACGCTCCGGCGCACGTTCCAGCGCCGGCTCCACTGCAGCCCCGATGCCTACCGGCATCGTTTCGGTCGGCGGCTGCCGACTCCGAGCCCCCGATCCGAGAGGACCTGACCCATGACCGAGCGCACCACTGTGGCCATCCCGCTGTTCGACCGGTTCACCGCGCTCGACGCCATCGGTCCCTACGAGGTGCTCCAGCGCATCCCCAGCATCGACGTGGTCTTCGTGGGCCACGAGACCGGCGAGGTCCGCAGTGACAACCGCATGCTGGGCATCACCCGCGACGCGGTGTTCGAGGACGTCCCTGCGCCGGAGGTGCTCGTCTTCCCGGGCGGGTCGGGCACCCGGGTCCTCGAACACGACGACCGGGTCCTCGACTGGGTCCGCTCGGTGCACGCCACCTCCCGCTGGACGACATCGGTGTGCACCGGCTCGCTGGTGCTGGCCGCCGCCGGACTCCTGGACGGGCGCACCGCCACGAGCCACTGGTCGACCTATGCCGAGCTCGAGCACTACGACGTCACCGCCGTGGCGCAACGCGTCGTGGAGCACCTCGACGACCGGCTCCTCACCGCCGCGGGGGTCTCGAGCGGCATCGACATGGCCCTGCGCCTCGTGGAACTGCTCGTCGACCGCACGGCGGCCGAGGCGGCCCAGCTGATGATCGAGTACGACCCGTCGCCCCACGTCGACTCGGGCTCGGTGGCCGTCGCGTCGGACGCCATCATGACCCGGGTGTTCGAGTACGCCTCGGCGGGCCGTGTCTGACGCCGAGACCGGCGAGGGGTGGTCAGCCGGGGCGGTCGCGGTGGGGCCCGCAGGAGTGCTCGACCAGGCAGCTCATGGTGGCGGCCTGCCGGTGCGACTCCTCCTCGGTGCCGTCGGGCGTCGGCATCGGCCGAACGGGGGGGGAGATGCCGGGCGTGGGCTCCGGGGCGTCACCCGACGGTGCGGGGGACGCGGACGAACGGTGGGAGATGCGGTCGGCACACCGCACGTCCTGGTACCGGCGGCGCGGCGCCAATGCGAAGACCGTTCGCACCGTACGGCCGTGCAGTCTGCTTTCTGAACATACAATCAGTTCGTGCTGGAGTCCGCCCGCCAGACCGTCGATGCCCTGCGGGAGCTGCGCGAGGCCACTCGTGCCGCCCAGCAGGCGATGTTCGACACCGAGCAGCTGGCCGACCTCGGGATCGAACGGCTGGAGAGCGGGATGCAGGTGTCCGACCTCATCCGGACGTCCACGGCCAGCCAGGACCGACAGACCGTGCAGGTCGCCATCGACGCCATCGTCGACGCCCGGCACCGATTCCGACTGGCGGCGATCATCGCGTGCCTGGACGGCGGCATGCCGCCACGGGAGATCGCCGAGGCGTGGGGCATCTCGCGCCAGCGGGTCGACCAGTTCATCCAGGAGGCCCGCCGGGGCGACGACGGCTGACGGGCCGTGTCGCAGTCCCGGGCGAGCAGCCGGCCCGGTTCATGCTTCCCGATGCCGCAACGGTGCTGAGGGAAGTACCACTTGCTCGGGCGCTCGGGCTGCGTCCGGACCGTGAACTGCCAGGCGTGCCCCTCCAGGGGCATTGCTCATGGGTGACATCGGTCACCCATGCCCAAGGCTCAGCTCGCGACTTTGCAACGACCATCGCCTCAGGCCAGGACCAGGTGGTGGCACCGTCATCGCTTCGACTCGCTTCCGCGGGACAGGGAACGTGAGGTGACAGCCCACTGTCTATGATCTACTCCCGCGGATTCATCCCTAGAGGAGGCGGTCATGGCGGCACTTGCACTTGTTCCCCTTTGCACGATTGATTCGGTGCTAACCGAACCCACTGTGGTGGGTAAGGGTGCCGGTGTGATCCAAGAGAGCTATCTCGTGCTGCACGCATCGGTCAAGGGCGAGCGCCTGAATGGCACCATGCGAGGGAAGAGCACCTGGGACTGGATGACGGGCCCGGGCGGGATCGGCATCCTGCAGGTGCGAGCCGTCATCGAGACTCACGATGGCGCGTCCATCAAGGTTCGCTACGAAGCTCGGGCAGCCCTCTCGAAAGGAACTGATGGAGCGAGTGCCTACACCGCACCCGTGTTCAGCACCACGAACCCCAGATTCATGTGGCTCAATCTCGTCCAGGGAGTGGGAAGGGGAACGCTGGAGGGTGACCTCATCCACTGGGACTGGTATCAGGTGGAAGGCACGCGGTGACTCCCGGGAGTGCCCCATCCGAGCCTGACTGCGACTCTCCTCACGCCTCTCATGGGCAGCTTCACCCGATGTCCACCGTGACAGGTGGTGATGCCACCAACTGGATCGCGGAGCGTGGCTCCGAGGGGTGCCCACTCTCCGAATCCGATGACCCCATCCTGGGTGATCTGGCAACCGTGACTGTGGCGAGGTGGGCTCACGACATCCTGGCTGGACGGGACCACGGGGTCTCCTGCGGGCATATGGATCACGCCGGAACCGCAATTCTCGATTGACTCGTGCCGCTCAATCACGCCTGCACCGAGGTGCACCGCATTCTTGAAATTGTTGGTCCGGGTGCTCCGACACCGCCTACGGCGGGCGACGTCCGGGTCGGAGTTCGGGCCCCGGACAGGTCGACTCTCGGCGTCGCAGCAACTGCATCCTCGATGGCTCGGTCTGCTCGACGTAGCGGGGAGGGCCTCGGCGTAGAGGTGGGGAACGGTGGCGTCGTGTGCGTCATCTCGACCCCACGGAGATCCCAGGGGTCGCCGTTGGGGCAGAGCACGGGCTCGACCTCCGGACACGAGGTGTCACCCGTGTACGATGCGCCGGAAGGGTTTTTGGAATCTCGGGAATCCTTCCAGGAACTTTCCAAGAACTGGGTGCTTTTGGGGCGCTTTCGTGGCCCCTCAGGAGATCTTCCGAGAACTCCACCCGAGTGCGTGTTACCAGTCCAGGGGGAGTTTCCTGCACAGCGGGCTGTGGCGCAGCTTGGTTAGCGCGCTTGACTGGGGGTCAAGAGGTCCCGGGTTCAAATCCCGGCAGCCCGACCAGCGCACCACGACGTGGGAGGCCTCCGGGCCTCCCACGTGTGTGTCCGGCCCCGGTTGCGCCTCGAGGTCGGTGCGGCCCCTGCGAACAGGACGACCGGGATCAGCGCGCCTGACGCCAGCGCAGCGGCACCGCTGCTCTGGGCAACGGCCGTTGACATCCCGCACGTTCCGCCCGACCGGCCGGAGCGTCACTGCCCGTGCGACCGAAGGCGGGACGGTTGGCGCACCACTTCGCGACGCAGTTGCCGTACCCGGGTCACCGTCCGCGCGAGGAGCGCGACCCCACCCCGAGGGGAGCGTAGGGGTGGGGTCCGGGGCAGGGGTGGTGCGCCGGCCAGCTGGCGGTCCGCCCCTGCTCGACCACCGGCCAACCGTCGCTCCTGCCCGTCCTGCACGGTGTCCCGGGGGAGAGGTTGCGCCCGGTCCCCAGGACCCACCACGGTTCTACCAACAGGCATCTGAACGCCAGGACACGGCCCGGGGAAAGGTCGGCGAACGTTTGGTGACAACCGCCGGTGACCGGTGGCGCCCCGCCCTCGACGGGGCCGTCGACGGCGTAAGGTGACCGGGTCCGCTCGGCGGACCGACCCGCCGGCGTCGTGCCGGGGTTCGACGAGCGACGAACGGAGCACGCACAGCGATGATCATCTGGGTACTGATGGCGATCGGACTCGTGGTCATCGTGGCCGGCGGCTTCATGGAGCGCAGCCGTCGGGCCCGCCGGTCGGAGCAGACGACGCGGAACGTCGGACGCAAGGCCACCCACCACGGCAAGGGCGCCAAGCGGTCACGAGGCCGCGGCCGGGGATGACCGTCTCGAACTGCCAGCCAGGTCGGTCCTGAGGGGACGGATCAGGTCGGGCGCAGCGTCAACAGCTCGGTGACGTTGTCGAGCAGGATCCGTCGGGTTTCGGTGGCGTCGAACTCCTTGAGTTCGCGCACGTAGTCGACCGGCTCGGGCAGGGCCTCGATGTGTGGCCAGTCCGACCCGAAGATGACCCGGTCCGGTCCCATGCAGTCGGCCACCTGGTTGACGTCGTCCTCCCAGAACGGGTTGATCCACACGTGGCGCCGAAGGGTGTCCACCGGATCGTGCTTCCAGTACCCGGGCATCTTGTTGGATGTCGACCGGATCTTCGCGATGAGGTCCGGCAGGTACTGGGCCCCGTTCTCCACAGAGGCGATCCGCAGGTTGGGGAAGCGCTCGAACATGTTCTCGAACACCAGTGACAGCAGGTAGTCCCGGATGGCCTGCTCGATGGCGAACGACTTGATCGACGGCTTCCACCCGCCGCCGAAGGTGGCGGCGAAGCCGTCGACGGCATACCCGTTGGACGAGATCCCGCTGTCGCCGGCGTGGACCACCACGGTGATCCCGGCGTCGTTGGCGAGCTGCCAGAAGCCGTCGAATATCGTGTCGAACGGGGAGCGGCGACCCAGGGCGGTGGTCGGCGCCGCCGGGCGCATCACGATCGTCCGGGCACCGTTGTCGAGCGCCCAGGTGAGCTCCTCGACGGCCCAGGCGGGGTCGGCCAGTGTCAGGTAGGGGGCAGCGTAGATCCGGTCCCGGTAATTAAAGGTCCAGTCCTCGGCAAGCCAGCGGTTGAACGCCCGGAACAGCAGGCACACCGCTTCGGGGTCGTGGACGAGCGGCTCCTCGTAGATCATCCCGAGGGTGGGGAAGAGCAGGCAGCCGGCGAGGCCCTGGGCGTCGAGTGTCTCGATCCGGGCGGCCGGGTCGCGGTAGGCGGGGCGGATGGCCTCACGTCGGGCGAGGAACTCCATGGGGTTCCGGTTGTCGGGGTTGCCCCGGAAGTAGTCGTACATCGCGCCGGGCATGGCGATGGGGTCGAAGGTCGGGTTGGTCACGGCCCGGCTCACCCGCCCGCCGATCACGTGGTACTTGCGTCCGTTGATCTCCGACCACTGGATGACCCGCGGGCCGAGCGTCGGGTCGAGGTGGCGGGTGAAGGCGTCGACAGCCTCGTAGTAGTGGTTGTCGGCATCGAACACCGGGTGGCCGAGCACTTCGTGGCCCAGTACTTCGCGGCCGAGTACTTCGCGATCGATCATGGACGGTCTCCTCGTGGCGGGCCGGGACGGGCCGTCCGAGTGTACGTCCGCCCCGCGGCCGGTCGCATCCTGTGGCACCGGTGCCCTCCCTACCCGTCGTACCCCCTACGATCCCCCCATGCCGATCTACCAACTGGGCGACCTGGTGCCCCACGTCCATCCTGAGGCCTACGTGCACCCCGATGCCGTCGTCATCGGGGACGTGACCGTCGGGGCGGAGTCCACCGTCTGGCCGGGTGCGGTCCTGCGGGGCGACTATGGCACCATCGTCATCGGAGCTCGCACCTCGGTGCAGGACGGCACCGTCATCCACGCCGGGCCCGGGTTCCCGACCGTCGTGGGGGACGGTTGCGTGATCGGCCACTTGGCCCACCTCGAGGGCTGCACCATGGAGGACGAGTCCCTGGTCGGATCCGGCTCGGTGGTACTCCACCATGCCGTGGTCGGCACGGGCGCCACCGTCGGGGCCAACGCTGTGGTGCCGAACCGCATGGAGGTGCCGGCCGGCGCCCTCGCCGTCGGTGTGCCGGCCCAGATCCGCGAGGGGAAGTCGAGCCTGCGGATGATCCAGCTGTCGGCCGAGCAGTACGTTGCCAACGGCCACCGCTACCGGACGGGCCTCCGCCGCCTCGACGACCGGTAGGCCAGCCGGCCGCCGCGCGACCGGAGGGACAGGAGCGACCACATCGACCCCGCAGACAGTGCCGACGCCACGCTGGCGGCGCTCCCGATCGAGGCGAGGGACAGGATCGAACCGATCGACCCCACCGAGGCGATCGACCCCACCGAGCCGATGGACAGGATCGAGCCCGTCGAGTTGATCGACAGGATCGAACCGGTCGAGTTGATCGACCACAGCGCCCTGGTCGGTGCCAACGACACCTGCGGGCCCGTTGACGGCCGCTCCACGGGCGTCACGGGCGTCACGGGCGTCACGGGCGTCACGGGCGTCACCGATCCATCCTGCCCCGTTGCGGTCACCGCGTCACGCGAGCTCAGGCCGCCGGGGTGACGACCGGCTTGCCCGCCGGGGTGAGCACGTACCAGAGCCCGCCGGCGTTGGTGAGCGCCTGCCCGGTCGCCATGCCGGGCGCCCGGTCGGGCGGCCAGAGGTAGAGGGGCCAGCCGTTGTAGGTCACCTGGGTGGTCCCACCGGTGCGAGGCGCTGTTCCCACCAGGGCGGCCACGGCACCAGGCCCGGCCACCGGCGCAGCGACCCCCGGCGGCAGGACCACCGGTGGCCACTGGACCGCACAGAGGTCGTAGCAACGGGACGGACGCCCACGGACGTCCGTGGCGTACATGTAGAGGGTGATGCCCTTGCCGTCGACGAGCACGGTCCCGATGCCGGCGATCCGACCGGTGGTCACCTCGTACTCGGGCCCGTGCTTCAGCACCGGCGGGGAGGTTGCGAACGGGGTGGTGACCGAGGTGCCGTTTCCGCACGCCCCGGCCAGGACCCCAGCTGCCACGACGACGGCCGTCACCTCCAGCAGGGAGGCCACCCGCTTCACGACGGTCCGGTCCGGTCGCGGAAGGTCACGACGGCGGGGGCCGGGTACGGGCCGACGCCCGGACGCCAGCCGAGGTCGAGCTTCTGGTCGGCGGGACCGCCCTCGGCCCAGATGTGGCACGAGTCCCGCGCCCACGGGCTGCCCGAATCGCCGGCACCCGACAGAAGGTCCTCGGACTCACCCCGGGTCACGGCCAGCGCCCGGCGGGAGGTGACGGCCTGGATCACCACCGGGCCGAGGGCACGGGCCAGCTGCTCGAGGTGGGTGCAGCCACGGGGGCCGCCGAAACGGGTCTGGACGGCCCGCGTGTACCCGCGGGCCACACTGAGCCCGACCAGTCCGGCGAACGCCTTCTCGATGACCGGGCACTCGGAATGGGGGAAGGCGTACATCTCCGCGGTGGCGCCCACGATGGTCAGGTCGTCGGGCCGGACCCGTACCCGGAGCTCCATGTCGTGCACGGTGGAGACGGCCGACACGTCTTCAGCCCACGGCCGGGAGTCGCGCAGCCGGGCCACCACGACCAGGTCGTCCTCCACGTCGAACACGTCGAACGCCATGGCCCGCCTGTGCAGCTGCACGTCGTCCGGTCCGGGACGGGGCACGGCGGTCATGACGGACGGCGCCGGACGGAGGCGGGGGAGCACGGCATCGGACGATCATGGCCCGGGTCGGCGGTCCCGCCAAATCCCGGGGCGCCGTGACCGGTCACACCCACGTAATTACGACCGTGTGATATGGTTAAAGCCCAGGTTGACCGTGAGGTCGAAGTCACCGTGAACCTTTGATCGAGGTGGAGGATCCCATGCCACGAGGCACCGAGGAGACGTCCGGGCCGCGAACGGCACCGACAGTCGTCGGACCCGTCGACGGCTTCCGTGGTTCGCAGGTGTGCGCCGTCGTGGGCATCACGTACCGGCAGCTCGACTATTGGGCGCGGACGGGGCTGCTCCGCCCGTCCATCACCGACGCCACCGGCTCGGGGTCGAAGCGCCGCTACTCCTACAGTGACGTCGTCGAGTTGAAGGTCATCAAGCGCCTCCTCGATGCCGGGCTCAAGCTCCAGCAGGCCCGTCAGGCCGTGGAGTGCCTGCGCGGCGACCTCGGGGTTGACCTGGCCTCGGCACAGTTGGTGCTGGCTGGCGGCCGCTCCATCCTCGCCACCACCGATGGCGAGCTGGTCGACCTGCTCGCCGGCGGGCAGGGCGTGTTCAACGTGCTGCCGCTGTCCGGCGTGGTGTCCGAGCTCGAGGCTGCCATCGTCGAGCTCACCGGTTCCGAGATGATCGGGTCCGCCCCGGACGCACGGCATCCGGCCGGCGCCTACCTCGCCGCAGGCGGAGCTGCCCGCAGTTGAGCGCGGACGTGACCCGACTCGAGCCGACCGCCGCACGGGCCGAGGTGCGGTTCGCCCACGAGTCCGAGCAGCGGTTCGCCCGCATCCTCGACTTCTACGGGGTCGAGTGGGAGTACGAACCGGTGGAGTTCGCCCTCGAGTGGGGGACCGGCCTGCGGCCGGCTTCGGCATTCCGCCCCGACTTCTGGCTTCCCCGCCCGGGCCTGTTCGTCGAGGTGACGACCCTCAACCAGCGGCTCGTCACGAAGAAGAACGGCAAGATGCGGCGGATGGCCGAGTTGTACCCCGACGTCCGGGTGACGCTGCTCTACCAGCGGGACACCCTGGCCCTCCTGGCCAAGTACGGACTGTCGGGTGACGGGGGCGGTCGCGGCACCGTGGCCCGATCCGCCTGATCCGCCTGATCCGCCCGATCCGCCTGATCCGCCTGATCCGCCTGATCCGCCCCGGCGATAGCCTGCCTGGGTGGCCACTTCCCCTCGGACCGACACCGGACGTGACGACGTGCTCCGGCACACCGCACTGATCGACGTCCACCGCGCACTGGGGGCAAGGCTGGTGGGTTTCGGCGGGTGGGAGATGCCCCTCGCCTACCCACAGGGGACGATCGCCGAACATCGGTCCTGTCGCCAGGACGCGGTCGCCTTCGACGTCAGCCACCTCGGCACCGTGCGGGTCCAGGGGCCCGACGCCTACGACCGCCTGCAGGTGGCGTTCTCCAACGATCTGGCCAAGGTCCGACCCGGCCGCGCGCAGTACACCCACCTGCTCGACGAGGTCGACGCCTCGGTGGTGGACGACATCATCGTGTGGTGGGTGGATGCCGACGTGTTCGACGTGATGCCCAACGCCTCCAACACCGACCGGGTCCTGGCCGCCATCGGCGGCGAGGACACCACCGCTACCAGGGCCGTCATCGCCGTCCAGGGCCCCCACGCCCGGGCCCGGGCCGCCACGGTCCTGCCCGAGGCCGCCGCCGTCCCCCGGTTCGGGGTCGAGCGGTTCACCTGGCGGGGCGCCGACTGCGTCGCCGCCGGCACCGGGTACACCGGTGAGGACGGCTTCGAGGTGGCCGTCCCGGTCGACATCGCCCCCCAGCTGTGGGAGGCGCTGGCGACCACCGGCGTCGCGCCCGCCGGGCTCGGAGCCCGGGACACGCTCCGGCTCGAGGCGGCGCTGCCCCTCCACGGCCACGAGCTGGGCCCGGGGATCACCCCGCTCCAGGCCGGGCTCGGCTGGGTGGTCGGGTGGGACAAGGGCGAATTCCGCGGCCGGACCCCCCTGGCCGCCGAGCGCGACCGGGGCGTCGCCCGTCGGCTGGTCGGGCTCGCCACCGAAGGCCGCCAGCCGCCACGCGAGGGCGCCGAGATCGTGGCCGACGGAGCAGTGGTCGGTGCCGTCACCAGCGGCAACTTCTCACCGATGCTCGAGCACGGCATCGCCCTTGCCCTGGTGGACTCCTCCACCGAGGCCGGTCCCGGCCGCGTCGTCGGTCTCGAGCAGCGGGGCCGGACCAGGGACGCCACTGTCACCGCCACGCCGTTCACCAAGGCGGGTCAGTGGGCGAACCCGTCGTGACCCGGTCCGGCAGACCGGTCAACCTGCACTACCGTTCACCGTCCGAGTACCGCTGAAGGAGCACGTTGGGCACGTACATCCCCCACACCGATGACGAGATCGAGGGCATGCTGACGTTTCTCGGTCTGTCCACCCTGGACGAGCTCTTCGCCGCTGTACCCGAAGCCGTCAAGCTCCAGCACGCCCTCGAGTTGGCCGACGGCGCCGGCGAGCCCGACGTCCTCGAACACATGGAAGGGCTCGCCGACCGGAACCGCGCCCGCACCGACCGCATGGTGTGCTTCGCGGGGGGCGGCGCCTACGACCACGAGACGCCGTCGGTGACCCGGGCCCTGGCCGGCCGCAGCGAGTTCGTGACCTCGTACACGCCGTACCAGCCCGAGGTGGCCCAGGGCGTGCTCCAGGCCGTCTTCGAGTTCCAGACCATGGTGGCCCGCATCGCCGGGCTGCCCGTCTCCAACGCCTCCCTCTATGACGGGGGCAGCGCCGCCGTCGAGGCGGTCAACCTCGGCACCGCGGCAACGGGGCGTCAGACCGTCTGGGTGTCGGAGGGGATCCACCCACACTGGCGCCAGATGCTCGCCACCTTCGCGGTCGGTACCGGACACCGGATCCGGACCATCCCGCTGGTCGACGGCGTCACCGCGTGGCCCGACCCGGCCGACGACGACGATGTGCCCGGGGTGGTGCTCGTCGGCTACCCGAACTACCTCGGCTGCCTGGAGGACCTGGGTGCGGTGCGGTCGCGGTGCGACGCCACCGGAGCCCTGATGGTCGTCGGCGCCGACCCGCTGGCTGCCGGTCTGTTGCGATCGGCCGGCTCGTGGGGCGCCGACGTGATGGTGGGGGAGGGGCAGATGTTCGGCACCTCCCTCGGGTTCGGCGGCCCCTACCTCGGGCTGTTCGCCTGCAGCCCGGCCCACATCCGCCGCCTGCCCGGCCGCCTGGTCGGCCAGACGGTGGACGTCGACGGGCGCACCGCCTACGTCACCACGTTGCGGGCGAGGGAGCAGGACATCCGACGGGAGAAGGCCACGTCCAATGTCTGCACCAACCAGACCCTCATGGCGGTGACGGCCGCCATCCAGCTGGGCTGGCTGGGCACCTCCGGACTGGTCGAGGTGGCAACCCGGTGCGCGGCCGCCACCCGGTATGCGCGTCACGCGGTCCTGGCCATCGACGGGGTCACCCCGTGGGCCGATGCACCGGTGCTGCGTGAGTTCGCCGTGCGGCTGCCGCTCGACGCCGGCACGGTGATCGAGCGGATGGCCGATGCAGGATTCCTGGCGGGCATCTCCCTCGAGGGCGCCGTGGCTGGCGGGGCCGAAGGTCTGCTGATCGCCGCCACCGAACGGCGCAGCGCCGCGCAGATCGACGCCTACGCGGCCGCGCTGGCAAAGGCGGTGGCATGATGAGCGAGGACACGATCACCGGGGCACCGGGCGGCAAGGCCTCGTCGGCCCCGATCCTCGGCCGCGACGCCGAACCCACGCTGTTCGAGCTGTCCCACCCAGGGCGCCGGGCCTGGAATTTCCGGACCACCGGGATCCCCGCGGTGTCGGTCGAGGACCTGGTCCCCGCCGAGCACCGACGCGAGGTCCCGGTGCCGCTGGCCGAGGTGTCCGAGCGAGACCTGGTCGCCCATTTCACCCGACTGTCGCACCGCCAGTTCAGCGTCGACCTCGGCGCCTACCCGCTCGGGTCGTGCACCATGAAGTACAACCCCAAGATGTGCGACACCGTGGCCGGGCTGCCCGGCCTGGCCGGTGTCCACCCGACGGCCCCGGCGTCGCTCACCCAGGGCTGGCTCGAACTGATGGTCGAGCTCGAGGAGACCCTGTGCGAGGTGACCGGTATGGCCGCCGCCACGTTGCAGCCGGCCGCCGGTGCCGCCGGCGAGCTCACCGGCCTGTTGCTGATGCGCGCCTGGCATGGGGCACAGGGCCGCCCCCGGTCCAAGGTGATCATCCCCGACTCGGCACACGGCACCAACCCGGCGTCGGTCACCCTCAGCGGCTACGAGGTCGTGACCGTGCCGAGTGACGACCGGGGCTGCGTCGACATGGCCGCCCTGCGCTCGGTGCTCGACGAGGACGTCGCCGGCATCATGCTGACCAACCCCAACACGCTCGGCCTCTTCGAGGAGGACATCGCCGAGATCGCGGGGGCCGTGCACGAGGTCGGCGGGCTCCTGTACTACGACGGGGCGAACCTCAATGCCATCCTGGGCGTGGTCCGGCCGGGCGACATGGGCTTCGACATCGTCCACATGAACCTCCACAAGACGTTCGCCACGCCCCACGGCGGTGGCGGCCCCGGGGCCGGCCCGGTGGCCGTGTCCGAGCGTCTGGTGCCGTTCCTGCCGGGCCCGAGGCCGGTGCGGACGCCCGGTGGGGAGTTCGACTGGGCCACACCACCGCACTCCATCGGCAGGGTCCACACCTGGCACGGGAACACCCTGGTCCTGGCCCGGGCCCTGGCGTACATCCTGGCCAACGGTGGTGACGGCCTGAAGCAGATCGCCCAGATCGCCGTGCTCAACGCCAACTGGATGCGGGTGCGGCTGCACGGCGTCTACGACGTCCCCTTCGACCGGCCGTGCATGCACGAGGTGGTCCTGTCGACCAAGACGCTCAAGGCCGAGCACGGCGTGCGGGCCCTCGACGTGGCCAAGCGGCTCCTCGAGGAGGGCTTCCACGCCCCGACCGTCTACTTCCCACTCATCGTCGAGGAGGCACTCATGATCGAGCCCACCGAGACGGAGAGCCCGCAGACCCTGGAAGCGCTGGCCACTTCGTTGGAAGCAATCGCCGTCGAGGGACGCGCGACGGGGGAGGGCCCCATGTCCGAGTTCCCCCACGGTACGCCGGTCCGACGGGTCGACGAGGCCCGGGCGGCCCGCACGCTCATCCCGACCTTCGACGCCCGGCACTGAACGGAGGGGGGTCGGTGGACGGCATCTTCACCACCCGGTTCGTGGGCCCGTACCTCAAAGCCCACAAGTACGTCTACGAGAGGTCGGACGGGCGCGTCGGCAAGCACTCGAACCGGATCCCGGCCCTGCTGCTCACCACCACCGGACGGAAGACGGGCCTGGCCCGCACCAACGGCCTGACCTACTGCCGCGACCGGGGCGACCTGATCGTGGTGGCCTCCAACGGGGGGAGCGACCGGCCCCCGGCCTGGCTGCTCAACATCCAGGCCGACCCGCGGGTCACGGTCCGGGTCGGCCGGAAGGTGATCGGTGCGACGGCACGGGTGGCCACAGACGAGGAGCAGTCCTTCCTGTGGCCGCTGGTCAACCGGACCAATCGGGGGATGTCCCGGGTCTTCCACCCAGGGGTCACCGGCCGCTACGACGTCTATCAGCGCCACACCTCGCGCCGGATCCCGGTGGTCGTCATCACCCCGAACCGACCGCCGGGCTGAGGGCGGGGGCGGGGGCGCCGAAGGAGATCCTCCTCGGTCGCACGCACCACGTCGAGGACGGTCCGCCGCATCTGCTCGAGGGCCGACCGCTCCTGTTCCTCGACGGCCGCCAGACACCTGTCGATGCCGTCCCGGGCCGTGCGACCGGTGTTCCGCGCAGGACCGTCAGGGGTCGAGCACCCCGCTGTCACCTACCCGGTGGTTCCGAGATCAGGCCGACGGCGGCTCGGTGGCCAGCGGGCTGTGGGCCACCTGGGGCGACGGGGCAGCGGTGGCCAGCCACGAACCGAACAGGATGAGCGGGAACCCGAGCACGATGCCCCACGTCAGCGTCTCACCCAGCACCACCACCCCGAGGAGGATGGCGACCCCGGGATTCACGTAGGTGATGACCGTGCTGCGGGCCGGGCCCACCTCGACGATGAGCTCGAAGAAGAGGATGAAGGCGAGGGCCGTGCACACGAGGGCGAGGCCGATCACCGACAGGACGACCTCGGGGGAGACGGACGCGGGCAGATGGGTGAGCGCATAGGGGCCGTAGAGCACCGAGGCGATGGCCATGGCGGCCGTGATCACCCCGATGCCTTCGAGGTCGTCGAGCTTGCGCGAGATGATCAGGGGCCCGATGGCGTAGCCGACGGCGGGAGCCAGTACCTCGAGCACCAGCCCCACTTCGGCACCGCGCAGATCGACCCCCACCAGCGCCGCGACCCCCGCGAACCCGATCAGCAGGCCGACGATGCGCCGGCGCGAGAAGTGGTCGAACCCGAGGACGCGGTAGAGCACGGCTCCCACCAATGGCACCGAGGCGATCAGCAGGCCGGTCACCGAGCTGGTCAGGTGGATCTCGGCCCGCCCGACGAAGAACCACGGGATGGCCAGCTCGGCCAACGTGAAGGCGAGCAGCCACCGCCACCGGGCCACCAGCCCGACCAGGGCACGCCGTTGCAGCGCCAGGGGCAGGAGCACCAAGGCGGCCGGAGCCGTGCGGAGGAAGATCAGGGTGGCGGGGGAGACCTCGCGAACCGCGATCCGGATCAGGAGGTACGGGCAGCCCCAGATCACCGACATGGCGAGGAAGAGGGTCCAACCGCGTCGGGTCACGACGGCACCCGCGACTTTCCGCCCCGTCGGGGGCATCGGGCCCCGGGGGATCTGCCCCGGGGGCGCGTCCGGTTCAGTCGAGCAGGTCGGGCTGTTCGCGCACGATCCGGTCGAACAGCGGCTGGAAGCTGAACCACCCGGCCATGTGGCTTCCGACCTGCCCCGAGGTCAGCCGGGCCATGTCGGGGTCGATCAGCACCGGGGTGCCGGCGGCCTCGGCCATGAGCTGCGCCTGGCACGAGCGCTCCATGGTGATGAACCACCAGGCCGCCTCGTCCACCGAATGCCCGACCGTCATCAGACCGTGGTTGCGGAGGATGGCCGCCTTGTTGTCGCCCAGGGCGTGGGCGATCCGCTTGCCCTCCTCGATGTCGATCACGACGCCCGTGTAGTCGTCGAAGACGGCATGGTCCTCGAAGAAGGCACACACGTCCTGGGTGATGGGATCCAGGGTCCGGCCCAACGACGACCACGACTTGCCGTAGACCGAATGGGCGTGGGCGGCGGCGATCACATCAGGTCGGGCGGCGTGGACCTGGGAGTGGATGGCGAAGGCGGCCACGTTGACCGGCCGGTCACCCTCGACCACCTCTCCCTGATGATTCACCAGGATGAGGTCGGACACGGTGATGTGGCCGAAGTGCATCCCGAACGGGTTGACCCAGAAGTGGTCGAGCTGTTCGGGATCCCGGGCGGTGATATGGCCGGCGACGCCCTCGTCGAAGCCGAATTTGGAGAACAGGCGGAACGAGGCGGCCAGCCGCTGCTTGCGGTGGAGGCGCTCGTCGTCGGCACTCTCGAACGTCATCTTGGGCGGGAGCTTCATGAGTTCCGGCAAGGTGTTCTCCTCCTCGTCCGGTCGGGCCGCCCCGACCGTGCTCGGACCGATACTAGGCCCGCACCGCCCCTGCGTCCCCGGCTCGGCGGTGCCGCAGTTGACCGGTGCCGGAAGTCTGCAGGAACGCCTCACCCGTGCCCACTGCGTCACGGCATTCCACGCTGCTCCGCTGTCGACCCAGCGGCCCCGGAGCCTCGACCGTCGGGTCTTCGCGATCAACGGTGCCCTGGCCGGGGGAGCGGGCACCGACGATGCACCGGACCGCTCTGCGGTGGCCTCGGCCGTCGCCTCGATGACCCGGGAACGAACGCATCCGGGTCGCCCTGGACGTGCCCGACCTCGCGGTCGCCCTCGACGACCAGTTCCGGGCTGCCCACGTCGTGTGCCATCGGGTGCAGTGACGACCACGGGTCGGGCACCGTTGGCCCTGTGCCAGAGATCCCGGCCCCCTGGGCGACAACACCCCCGGCCGACAATCGGGCTAACGCGGTGCCATTCCGGACCCTCGTGCCACACCCTAGGTAACTGACATAATATACATTATCGGCGGCCAGGACGGGAAGTCTGGGGCCAACGCCATTCCAGGTACTCCGGGAGGAGTTCTCCGTGGCGCCATCTGGGGAGCCGTCGTCGACCACCGGCTGCCGTCACCTCGTTCCATGACCGCCTGGGACGAGGCTCGCTCGACGTACCGGGGGCCTGATTCGTCCCATTGGTCGGCCTGCACGGCCGGACCGGCCCCCAGCGACCGGCGAACCCCGGATCCGCCGCAACTGCCACTGTCGACCTATTGCGTCACTGTGACGGAAACCAGTGCCTGACGGCACAACGCCGGTGACCCACCGCGATCCCGTTGGCACGTCACCCCGTGCGGCATCGTCAGAGAATCCCACGAACGCAGCTCTTCTGCCCTGTCCCATGGCCGACTCGGCAAGGAAGTCCGAGCGACGGACACCGGCCGGCACGCCGACCCAACTGCCGGGCACCTCGGAAGTCCCGGTCCGTCGTACCGCTGTCCTCGTCCACCGGGGGCGACCCGGAGGCATCCGATGCTCCATCGCGCACCCGTACCGCCAACCGACGCGTCACGTCGCAGCAAGGGCAGCGAACCGGACGCCGTGGCCTTCGGGCCCCGGCTCGGAGACTCCCGGATCCCTGCCGTCCCGGAGGGCGCCCGGAGCGGCGGGGTGCCAAGACGAAGGACCCCGGTTCGGGCGTGATCGACGGTACGCTCCGCCGGTGCCGACTCCCCCGACCCTGACCCGTCGCCACCTGCTGGGTACCGGGGGACTGGCGGCGGCGTCTGTCGCCTTGGCGGCGTGCTCCACCACGCCGCGACCTGTGACCGCAACCCGCCAACGGGCAGTCGTGGTGGGTGCCGGACTGTCCGGGCTGACCGCGGCGCTGTCGCTTCGGGCCCAGGGTTGGGACGTCACGGTCCTCGAGGCCCGCGATCGGGTCGGGGGCCGGGTGCACACCCTGCACCAACCGTTCACCGACGGGATCCACGTGGAGGCGGGCGGCGAGTCCATCGACGCCAATCATGTGCAGATCCAGGCCCTCGCCCGGCGCTACCGCCTGGCCCTGGCCCGCCGTCCGGCCGACAAGCTGCAGGCGGCGGCCGTATGGCGGAACGGGTCCCGTGGAGTGCTGCAGACCGAGGCCGCAGCCGACCCTGCGATGCTCGTCGGCTACGCCTCGTTCGCCGCCGGACTGCAGGCGCTGGCCGGCGACCTCGACCCCGAGCACCCCGAGCTCGCCCCCCAGGCCGAGGTGTGGGACGCGCTGAGCCTCCAGAGCTACGCCGACAGCCAGTCGGTCGACCCCGGGGCCGCACTCCTCGTCCAATCGGACTACCGCGGCAACTTCAACGCCCAGCTCGACCAGGTGTCGCTCCTGTTCGCACTCCAGCAGGCTGCGTCCGACGCGTCGTTGGCGGAGTCGGGCGTCGAGCTGTACCGCATCGCTGCGGGCAACAGTGCCCTGCCCGGAGCCATGGCGGCGGAACTGGGGGCCGCCGTGCGCCTCGGCATGCCCGTGACGCGGATCGAACAGCACCCCTGGGGGGTGCGCGTCCACGCTGCACCGACCGGCACACGGCCGTACGACGCCGCCCGGCTCGTGCTGGCCGTACCGCCGCCCACCCTCCGCTGGATCACCTTCTCCCCCGGGCTGCCTGCCGATGTGACGGCCATGATCAGTGGACTGGACCTGGGCCACGCCCTCAAGGTGTCGACCGAATACCGGTCCCGGTTCTGGCGGAGCGAGTCGTTGTCGGGATTCACCATCACCGACCTCCCCTTCGGCATCGCCTGGGACTCGACCGACTCCGCCCCCGGCGGCGCAGACCGGCCCGGCGTCCTCACCCAATTCGTCACCGGGGACGCTGCTGCACGGGGTGCCGCGCTCACCCCGGCGACCCGCATCGCCTCGTTCCAGCAGCAGCTCGCCGTCGTGTACCCCGAGGGGGCCGCGCAACGTAGCGGGGTCGCCACCACCGTGGCCTGGGCGGACGAGCGCTACACGGGGGGCGGTTACGCCGTCTACGCCCCCGGTCAGCTCACCCGGTTCTGGCCGGTGCTCCGCCGGGCCCACGGCCCGCTGTGGTTCGCCGGCGAACACACGGAGGCACTGGCCGGCTACATGGAGAGTGCCGTGCGGTCCGGACACCGGGTGGCGGCTGCCATCGGGCCGGCCCCGCGGTGACAGACCGTTCCGGCACCTACTCCGCCAGGTAGCGGTCCCCGAACGCGTCGAGCCACACGAGCAGCGCCCTCACACCACCGACGGCGACCTCCCGATCGTCCTCGGGCACGTAGACCGTCACCATCCCGTCGACCACGTTGGCCGACAGCGTCACCCGGCCACCCGGATCCAGGCACCACGACGGCAGGCCGCCCGGCGTCGTGGACGGCTCGTAGTGCCAGCCGGACCTGCCCTCGAGCGCTCGGCCCATGGACTCGAACAGCTCCTCGTCGGTCATCGGTCCCCTCCGGTCGCCGGGGACCCATGGTGACACGACGGCGGGCGCCGACCATTCCCCTCCCCCGCCGGTGGCCGGGTCAGTTGCGGACGGGCTCGATGACGGTGCCCACCAGGTCGCCCACCGCGTCCATGAGGTGCTCGTAGGCCTGCCGGTACGCAGAGGCACCGGCCCCGGCGGACAGGTCGGCGGTCACATCCTCCACCGCGGCCTCCAACCGGTACAACCGGTCGTGCATGCGCTCGAGGTCGGCAGCCGACACGATGCACTGGTCCGGGGGCACGTGCAGCTCGTCGGCCCGCCGCCGGGCCTCGTAGGCGCGTTGGCGGTGCGACGGGCTGCAGAACAGCCGGGGTCGCCCGACCCCGGTCCGTTGGGCGAGGGGCCGGTGGCACCACCCACACCGGTCGGTGTCGGAAGGCGTGTGCATGCCACAGACCGTACGCCGCCGTACCCCGGCACAGGGTGACCGACGGCGAGGGCGCCGGCCTCAGATGCGGTCGAGCCGCAGCACCGGGATCACCCGCGCTCCCGCCACCAGGTCCACGTACTCGGCGAAGTTCGGGTACTGGGCGGCATGGGCCGCATAGACCCGGTCGCGCTCGTCGCCCTCGATCACCACGGCCCGGGCACGGTAGGAATCGGTCCCGAGCTCGACGCCGACCTCGGGGTTGGCCACCAGGTTGTGGTACCAGTCCGGGTTGGTGGGCGCACCGCCCTTCGAGGCGAAGACGTACACGTCGTCGCCGTCCACCCGGCACACCGTGGGGGTGGTCCTCTCCACACCGCTCCTGGCGCCGATGGTGGTCAGCAACAGGATCGTCGTCCCCTCGAAGTTGCCGCCCACCACCCCGTCGTTGGCGCGGAACTCGGCGATGACCTGGGCGTTGAAGTCGTTCATGTCGGACACGGGGGCCTCCTGGCAGCTTCGGGGACGTTGGCCCCGAGGATACGGGATCGCGGGCCGGGACGGCCCGAGCGGGGCCGGCCCGCGGGCCGGGCGTCGCCCGGTACGCTCGGAGCGGAGCCATGGCCATGGACTACGACCCCGACGAGTTCTCCTTCGAGGACCGCTACGACGACGAGGACGCACACTTCCGCACGTGCGGACGCTGCGGGGCGCGCACCCAGCCCCGGTGGTCCGAGTCGGCATGCCTCGAAGAGGCCCGGCGCTACGGATGGCGACGTGTGGCCGCCTCGGACCGGCCGGGCGCCCGCCGCATGGACCTGTGCGGGGTGTGTGCCGACGAGGCCGGGCTCGGGCCGCCGATGGCCCGCTTCGGTTGGTAGCCGGCCATCACGCGCTCACTCAGGAGTCGATCTGCAGCACCCGGCCCTCGAGGTCGACCCGGGATCCGGCCACCAGCCCCTTACGTCCGAGTGGCGCCGGAGTCCCGAGGTTGACCCAGCCGAGCAGCTGCTCGTCGGGCGTGCACCGGAACAGCGCACGCACCGCCCGGGATCCGAGCACACCGGCGCTCTTCCACACCGCCCCGTAGCCCAGCCCGGTGGCCGCAAGGACCAGGGCGTAGCCGGTGCACGTGGCCGAGGCCACCTGTTCCCACACCTCCACGTTCGAGGAGCGGTCGGGCGAGGCCACCACCATCACCTGGCACGGTGCCGCAAACGGCTTGGACGCCATCTTGGCCAGCACGGCCTCGGGCAGGTCTCCGGTGCGCTGCTCGCGCAGTCCGGCCACGAGAGCCCGGGCGAACCGCTCCCGCCCGGCGCCCGAGCTCACGACGAAGCGCCACGGGGTGAGATCCCCGTGGTCCGGGACGGTCGTCGCCGTCCCCAGGATCACGCGGAGGTCGTCCGGTGACGGCGGGTGACCGTCCCGGGCCGGCTCGGGCCGCACCGCCGCCAGCCGGACCACGAAGCGCGGGTCGGCCGGCGGTACCTCGACGCCGAGGGCTGGCTGGCTCGGACCCGATACCTCCATGCCGGGAAGCGTAGGGGGTGGCACCACCGGACGCAGCACGGGCGACCCGGTGCGGTGAGCAGGGAGAACCGGTCCGCTCACCCGTCGCTCCGGTCGCCTGCGGTCCCGGGTCGGAGAGCCCGTCCGCGAGGGGTTGGCTTCGGCAGTAGCCTGTCGCCCGGTATGGGCCATCGAATCGAAGTCGAACTCACCAGTCAGTCGGACGAGACCACGTGGACGTGGCGCGCTGCCGGGGCCAAGCTCCCCCGCGGCACCGTTTCGGCCGAACTCGTCCCTCCTGGCACGTCCGTGGGGACCGTGCTGCGGGCCGAGGTGGAGACCACGCTCGACGGCACCACGGTGACCGCACTGCTCGCCCCCAAGGGCAAGGCCGCGCCCAAGCCCGTCGACCGTATCGAGGTCGTGGGCACCCCGCAGAAGGGCCCCGACGTCAACGTCGTGCTCTCCGGCAAGGGCAAGCGCCGGCGTGACGACTACGGCGACGGCGACCGCGACGGCTCCCGCCGCCCCTCGAGCCGCGGCCCTCGCGCCGACGGCGACCGCGGGCCGCGTGGCGAAGGTTCGCGTGGACCCCGTGGCGAGGGACGCAGCCGTGACGGCGCTCCCGGTGGCGGAACGGGCGGCGCTGCCGGGGGTGCACGGCGTTCCGGCCCGGCCCGTCCCGGAGGACGCGAGGGCGGAGGTCGCGAGGGTGGCAGCCGTGAGCGCAACGACCGCCGTCCGGCCGCCTCCACCGTCTACCGCAACGCCGCCCTGGCCGAGCTGCGACCCGAGCAGCTGCCCGTGGCCGAGCAGCTCCTGCGCGGCGGGATCCCCTCGGTTCGCCAGGCCATCCAGGAGCAGAACGCCCGCGCCCGGGCCGAGGGCCGCCCCGAGGTGACCGAGGCGCCGCTGATGGCCATGGCCGAGGAGCTCCGCCCCATCATCAACCTCGCCACCTGGAAGGACAGGGCCTCCGTCGCCCGCAACACCGGCAAGGACACCCCGCTGCGCGAGTTGCGCTCCATCGTCGCATCGGCCTCCACCGTCACTCTCGACGAGGAGGGCACGGAGCTGGTAACCGCACTGCGGGGCAGCCTCAACGAGCGGGTCACGGCCCTGCGCGAGCGCTGGGTCGAGCGCATCGCCACCGCCCTCGACGATGGACGGGTGGCCGAGGCTGTCCGGGCCTCCATCCGTCCGCCCGAGCCCTCGACCCGGCTCTCCGCCGAGCTGGCCGTCCGCCTGTCGGACGCCGCCGGCCAGGCGATGACCGCCGACACGCCCGCAGCCGACTGGCTGGCGCTGCTGGAGGTCGTGGTGGAGTGCCCCGTGCGTCGCACGGTCAAGCCCGCCGGGATCCCGGCCGATGCCGACGAGGCGCTGCTGGCCGAGGCCCGCAAGGCCGCCGGCCTGGTCCCCGAGCTGGCCCGCCTGCTCGGCATCCCGATACCGCCGCCCCCGGGCCCCCGTCGGCCCGTGCCGGCTCGCCCTGCCGGGCGACGCGCCTCCTAGCCGCGGAGCCCGCTCCGCCCGGCGCTGCACAACAGCGACCGCCTGGCCCGGTGTTGGTCAGTCGAGGCGCAGGTGCATCACCAGGAGGCGGGCCTTGAACCCGGCCGACTCGAAGAACTGCTTCGCCTGGCGGTCACCGGGGAATGCCGTGCCGTCGACTGCGGTGCACCCCTGTTCCCGGAACCACTGCAGCGCGCAGTCGAGCAGGAGCCGTCCGAGGCCCACCTCGCGGGCGCCCGGCTCGACGTAGCACAGGTCCAGTACGCCCCGACGGTCCCCATCGGCATCGTCGACCCGACAGAGGGCCGCACCCGCCGTCCAGTCGTCGAGCAGACCGATGAGGGCCGTGCGGCGGGGATCCCCGACATAGCCGGCCACGGCGTCCTCCGTGGGCTGGGGGGCTCGCCCGCCCCCATCGGACGGATGGACAGCCCTCCCGCCCCGCTCGTCGGCCGATGCGTCCCGGAACGCCGCCGTGATCTCCACGAGGCGCCCCACGTCGTGCTCCCCCGCCGTCCGGACCTGTTCCACCGGGACCACCGAGCCCTGGTCTCCCGTGACCGGGCTCAGGACCGCTCGTCGAGCAGCTGGTCGACGCGGCTCAAGATGGTGCGCCTGCCCCGGCTCGACGTCTCGTAGGTACGCACGGCCACCAGTTCGGACCGGCTGAGCCCGTCCAGTCGCTGGACCACCTGGGACGCCGACAGCGTGTCGAACCCGGGGATGGCCAGGGACGCGACCTGGGGAACGTGCCCGCCACCGGGTCGGACTGGGGCAGGAGTGGGCGCACCTGCACCGGCGGAGGATGCGGGCGCCGGTGCGGCAGACGCCGATGGCGCCGCAGCTGAGGCCGGGGCGGGCGGGCGGTCGGGCGGTAGGGACGTGTCGGCCGGGGGTCGGGGGATGGCACGCAGCCGTGGTGGCACCGACGTCGGCGACGCGGCCCGGCTCGTGGTTGCCGTGGTCGGGGTCGACGTCGAAACCGTCGGCCCGGACGACGGGCGCTTCAGCCCCTCGGACCTCCGCTTCAACTCGTGACTGCCTGCGGTGACGGCGAACCTGCCCACCGCCCGGGCGGAGTTGACCTGCACGCCGAGGCGCTCCCGGCCCCGCTCGGCCAGCCGGGGCAGCTCTTCGGCGAGGGTCACCGCCAGGCCGGTCGGCAGGAACACGAAGAGATCGAGCAGGCGCTCGCTCAGCGGTTGGTCCGGGTCGTGCTCGTCAGGGGTGTCGGCCATGCTCGCCTCCGGTCAGACGCAGTCGCGGCAGAGCATCTTCTTCTTGTCTGCCAGCTGGTTGCCGTGCTTCACCAGGAAGCATGACCGGCACACGAACTCGCCCGGCTGCTTGGGGAGCACCCGCTCCACCCCGTCGCCACTGCGGTCCTCGGGCTCGGGGGTCTCCTCGTCGTCCTCGACCTCCTCGACGACGAGCCGCTCCTTCAGAATGGTGTCGAGGCTGGCCTCGACGTCCTCGTCGTCGGGCTCCTCCTCTTCCTCCTCGTCGGTCTCCTCGCCGGCGGCCTTGGCCACCGCCTTGGCGGTGCCCGTCGGGACGTCGGGCTCCGCCTCCTCGACGTCGATGACGGCGACGGCGACGTCGTCGTCATCGTCGAGCAGGGGGTCGTCTGCGATCAGGTCGTCGTCGTCCGCCAACTCCTCGAGGTCCTCCTCGATGAGCTCTTCCGGTGCTTCGACTTCGTCGATGTCGTCTGCCATGTGTGTGGGTGTCGGTCTTTCGGTGGTGAGTTGGCCGGGAGCATAGACGGCCCGGCCTTCCGTTCATTCGTTCATCGTGTCCGCCGCCGGTCCCGTGGGGGCGTCGGTCCCGCCTCACAGCGCTGTTGGGTGGGGATCATGCCAGGAATCGCGACCCCCGTGGTGCATTCTGTGACCCACACCGGAACCTGTGGGTCCAGGGGACTCGCCGTGCCTCCCACCGGGCGGTGGGGACCACCCCCCGTGCGTGCCTCCGACCCTGGATCGCCTGGGTGCAGTGTTCCGGTGAGAGTCCGCCTCCGGCCCGCCCGACCGGGGCAGGCGGTTGGCCCAAGGGGTCTTTGGCACCACCTCCCCACTGCCACCGGCTCACACCGATGGTCTTGGGGAGGCGTTTTCTACTCGACCCCCTGGGCCTTCCTCCGCCTCTCACAGCATCCCCCCCGAAAGGCCGCTCCACCGGCCGTAACCGCTGGTTGCACCCCCCGGGGCGACTGGGACTGGCCGCACCATACGCCACCCTGCGGGTAGCGCGTCAAATGACTTCGTTAGGCCCTGACCTGGGGATTCATAAATCGTCCCTGTTCAGGACGTTGCAGGTTTTGTCGCCAGTGACACCGAATTCCTGCGCAGCTCTGCGCGCCGCTCCGACTCCAGCCGCTCCAGGTCCTCGGCGCCGTAGTCGACGTGTGACATCGCCTCGGCCAGGAGCCGGTGACCGGCCCGTTCCCCGATCTGGCGGTGCATCTCCTGAGCCACCCACCGGTAGCTGGGGTGGCCCTGGGGGCCGGAGCGGAGCTCCAGCAGGTGCATGGCCTCGCGGGCGTTCATCTGCATCGTGTACCGGATGCGGAAGGCCAGGGCGACGGCGTAGGACGACTGCTCCGGAAAGGCCGGCGCCAGCGCCTCGTACAGGTCCCGGGAGCGCTCGAGGGAGGTCGTGTAGCGGTCGGTGAGCCCCGCCTCCTCCACCACCTCGGGCACGTCGTAGCCCAGGGCGGCGCCCAGTGGCTGCCACTCGATGGTCAGGATGCGGTGGCGTTGCAGATCCCGGAAGGCCCCGTAGTCGGTGAGCACGTCGAAGCGGTAGTCGGTCCGTTCGAACGCGCGGCCCGGTCGGTGCCGGCGGTTGGTCCGCTCCCCCACATAGGCAGCCAGTATGGCCCGCTTCTCCTCCGCACCGAGCAGGCGGACCCGGTCGAGCACGTCGACCTCGGGCCTCGTGGTGCGCGGGGCGACAATGGCCGCGACCACCTTGTCCTCGCCATCGGGATCGAAGTCGAGCAGCTCCACGGTGGCCTGGCCAGACGGTCCCTCCAGGTGGTCGGCGCCGGGGTCGACCAGGTCGGGGAAGAGCTCCCCCACCACCCGGGCGGTATCCGTCCGGGTGGTCGTCAGGTAGTCGCCCCAGGCGCCCCCCCGGTCGGCCCGGTCGACCCGCTGCAGGAACGAGGGGATCACCTTGCGGAGCTCCTCCAGCATCATGTCGGCGTAGACACGTGCCTCGGGCAACGGGTGCGAGCGCATCCGGACCAGCAGCATCTCGTAGGACTGGCCCGTGCCGTAGATGCCCACGTTGGAGAGCGAGCCGGCCGGCAGCAGGCCGCGCAGGGCGTCGAGCCCCTTCGCCCGGACGGCCTGGCGGTGGACGAAGTCCGAGTCCCCCGGCTGGCGCGGGTGGCGCGTGGCCAGCCAGTCCTGGGCCTCCTCCAACAGCTCGCCGTAGGTGTCGAACATCCGGTCCATGTCGCCGACGTAGCGGGCGCCGAGGGGCGAGTCCAGCAGACCCGGGTCCCGGAAGTACCGGTAGTGCCCGGTGGACAGGCGCTGGTTGTAGGCGATGTAACGGGTGGACTGCTCGAGGTAGGCCATGAGGCGGCCCCACTCGAGGACCTTGGTCAGGACGTTGGACGCCTGTTCGCAGGCCAGGTGGACACCGCCGAGCTGGGCCACCGAGTCGTCGCCGTACTCGAAGAAGACCTTCTCGTAGAGCTCCTCGGCCCGCTTGAGCCCGATGGTGGCGTCCACGCTGGCGTCACCGCTGATGTCGAGCTCGCCCACGAACTCGTCGAGGAACAGGCGTCGCAGGCTCTTGTGCGAGCGCGAGTAGCGGGCGAAGAGCGCCCCCTTGACCACCTCGGGCAGGTTGACGAGCGCGAAGACCGGCTGGTCGAGGTTCGTGACGTACCGCCGCAGGATGTCGGTCTCCTCGGCACTGAACGATTCCACGGCGTAGGGGAACATGCCTGTCAGACACTAGGACGGGGACGGGTCGCCAGGCGCGGACCCCAGGGCCGCCGGGTCGTCGGCGCCGACCACCCCCCGGCGCAGCAGTGCCGTGGCCAGCTCCGCGTTGGCCCGTGTGGCGGGCTCCCGGGCCACCTGGGCGATCTGGCGCACCAGGTCGATCACCTGGCGCACGTTGCGCACGAAGTCCCCCGGGGCCACTTCGGCGTCGCGCAGTACCCGATCGAGGGTGCCCCCGCTCGCCCATGCCACCACGGACCTGGCCAGGCCCCCGTCGGGCCGTCGGGTGCGTCGCAGCCCCACCCGACGCTCGTCGAGGCGCAGTCCGGCCGCCAGGGACTCCATGGCGGCAAGGCGCTCGACCACCACCGCCTGGCGGGGCACGGGTGGCTCGTCGCCGGCCCGGCGGGCCTCGAACGACAGTCCCGAGGCCACCCCGGCCAGGTGGGCCGGCTCCAGCCCGTCCAGCACACCGGCCCGCAGCACCTCGGACACCAGCAGGTCGGACTCGTGGTACACGGCGGCCAGCGCAAGACCGTCCTCGGTCAGGGCCCAGCCGTCGAGGAAGCCCCGTTCGTCCAGGATGGCCAGCCGGCGGTCCAGCTGGGCCACCAGCGACTCCGAGCCCGCCGGGGCCTGCCACTGCCCGTAGGACGACTCGAGGAGGCCGTGGGCCTCCTCCCGGGTCCATCGCCGGACCAGGTTGACCGCCAGGTTGTAGGTCGGGTGGAACGAGGAGACGAGGTCGGGGGGCGGGGCCACGGCCGTGCGGGCCACCAGGCCGAAGGTGGTGGCCTGGTTCCACAGCACGAAGGCGTGCCCCACCGTGTCGATGCCCCGGCGGCCGGCCCGACCGGTCAGCTGCTGGTACTCCCCCGAGGTGAGCGCCGAGGTGTCCGAGCCCCGGAACTTGGCGAATCGCTCGACCACCACGGTGCGGGCCGGCATGTTGATGCCGAGGGCCAGTGTCTCGGTGGCGAACACCACCTTCAGCAATCCCTCGGAGAAGCACCGTTCGACCGCCTGGCGGAAGGCGGGCACGAGTCCGGCGTGGTGTGGGGCGATCCCGGCCTCGAGCGCAGCGGACCACGGTCCGTAGCCCAGGGTACGGAGGTCGTCATCGCTCAGCCGTTCCACCGACTCCTCGACCAGGTGGCGGATCCGGGTCCGTTCCTCGTCGGTGGTCAGTCGCACACCGTCCTGGAGGCACTGGCGGGTGGCGTCGTCGCACGCCGCACGCGAGAAGATGAAGGTGATGGCCGGCAGCATGCCCGCGTCCTCCAGGTAGGCGACCACCTCGGTCCTCCGGGGCACCCGGAGCCGCTGGTGGGCGGAGCGCTTCCGTCGGTCGTCGAGTCGCAGGCCCTCGGGGTTGGGCGCACCGTTGCGGAGCAGGGGCAGCACCGCCACCCCGTCCCGGCCGCGTTCGGCCACCCCGTAGTGGTGGTGAAGTGTCACCGGTCGATGGGTCTCGACCACCACCCGGGTGGTGCCGCGGACCGAGGTCAGCCAGCGGCCGAAGTCCTCGGCGTTGTTGACGGTCGCCGACAGGCTGACGAAGGCCACCGCGGGCGGGGTGAGCACGAGCACCTCCTCCCACACCGAGCCCCGGTACGGGTCCTGGAGGTAGTGGACCTCGTCGAGCACCACGGCGTGCAGGTCGTCGAGCAGCGACGAACGGGCGAAGAGCATGTTCCGCAGCACCTCGGTGGTCATCACGACCACCGGCGCATAGGGCTGGTGGGAGACGTCGCCGGTCAGGAGCCCCACCCGGTCGGCCCCGTAGCGGGCGGACAGCTCGGCGAACTTCTGGTTGGAGAGGGCCTTGATCGGCGTCGTGTAGAACGCCTTGCCCCCGGCGTCCAGCGCCCGGGCCACGGCGTAGTCGGCCACCAGTGTCTTGCCGGAACCGGTCGGCGCGCTGACCAGGACCGACTCGCCTCGGTCGATGGCATCCATGGCTCGGTGCTGGAACGGGTCGAGACGGAAGCCGAGGCTCTGTTCGAAACGCTCGCGCTGCCGGTCGGCCCCCCCACCCGGGGCGGGCGCGCCACGCGCGCCCGGGGCGAGCGCACCGTGGCTCATCGGCGGACGATCCGGCCGATGACGATCGAGAGCTCGTAGAAGAGGTAGAGCGGGACGGCCATGGCGAGCATGGAGAACGGGTCCGAGCTGGGCGTGATCACGCCCGCCAGCACGACGATGCCGATGATCGCCCACCGCCGCCACGCCGACAGCTGCTGGGGGGTGAGCACCCCGGCGAGCTCCAGCGACACCAGCAGCACCGGGAACTCGAAGGTGATCCCGAAGGCCACCATCAGCAGGATGATCAGGCTCAGGTACTTGTTCGGGTCGAGGATCTGGTTGAGCGACGGCCCGCCGATCGAGTCCAGCCATGACAGGGCGTGGGGGAAGATCAGGAAGGCTACGGCCGCCCCCAGGGTGAACAGTCCGATGGTGGCCGCGATGAAGGGGACGGCGTACCTCTTCTCCTTCGGGTTCAGCCCGGGGGTGATGAACCGCCACAGCTCGAACAGCCACACCGGCGACGCGAGGAAGATGCCACCGTAGGCGGCGATCTTGACGCGCAGGGACAGCCCGTCGAGCGGCCCGGTGACGTAGAAGCCGCAGTGGGTGGGCGCCACCTGGCAGTACGGGTGCTTGAGCAGGGCCAGGATCCAGTTGTACCCGACGAAGGCCACAGTGGCCCCCACGAGGAAGGCGGCCACCGAGATCAGCACCCGGCGGCGGAGCTCCCCCAGGTGCTCGGTGAGGGTCATTGCGTCCGGCGCAGGCTTGTCGGTCTTGCGCCTGAGCGAGATGGCCACGGTCAGTCCCCCGTACGCCACGAGACGTGGACCCCGTCGGACCCCGACGTGGGCAGGGGACTCAATTCATCGACGGGTCGTCGGGCACGGCCGTCCCGTTGGCCCGGACCCGGTGGACGGTCCCCTGGGGGTCGCTGATCGACACGCCCGCAATGGACGCCTCCTCGCCGGCGCGCACGGTTCCCGAGGGCCGGTTGGACGTCCCGGGGGGCACGAAGTCGTCACCGACCGGGCCGGACCAGTCCCCCGGGTCCGGACCGCCGCCGCCCGGTGTGGCCCCGCCCGGCGGGTTGGCTTCGTTTTCAGCGCCGTGGGTGTCGGCCAGCGAGTCGAGGAACGTGATCGGAGATCGAACGGCCTGGGTGATCTTCTCGGTCGAGGGCAGATCGGGGAAGTTGCCGCGGACGTCGGTCTCGAGCCGCTGGCGGAACCGCCGGAAGTCGCCCCAGAGCGCACCAACCTGCCGCGCCACATGGGGCAGCTTGTCGGGGCCGAGGACGATCACGGCCACCACCAGGACCACCAGGAGCTTGGCCGGGCTGAGCAACGTCACCCGTCCACTGTACCGGCGGGCGGGCCGCCGCAGCGGGCCGGGTCCCGAAGTGGCGCTAGACGCCCTTGATCTGACTCAACGGCCACACCACGGCCATGGCCCTGCCCACGATCAACGACTTCGGGATCGGGCCGAAGAAGCGGCTGTCCTCGGAGTCGGTCCGGTTGTCCCCCATGACGAAGTACTCGCCGGCCGGGACCGAGACCGGTCCGGGCATGTTGAACTGCGGGTGCTGGTCGTCCGGCAGGGCCCCGGTGTAGCTCGACGGGCTGTTGGGCAGCCACGGCTCGTTCAGCAGCTTGCCGTCGATGTAGATGTGCCCGTCCTTCGACGAGACCGTCTCGCCGGGCAGGCCGATGACCCGCTTGACCAGGTCGGGGAAGTCCTGCGTCTCGAGCGGGGGCCGCTTGAACACCACGATGTCGCCCCGGTGCACGTCGTGGAGGTCGTAGCTCAGCTTGTTGACCATGATGCGGTCGCCCACGGCCAGCGTGGGGACCATCGAGGGCGACGGTATGTAGAAGGACTGGATGACGTAGGTCCGCAGCAGCACCGTGCACAGCAGTACGGCCATCAGGATCACGGCCCACTCGATGACCCAGCGGTAGCTCCCACCCTTCGAGCTTCCCCCGGTCAGGCCGCCGGCATCGACCGGGTCGGCCATGGCCACCGCTCCGGCGGGCAACTCGGGATGCGACCCGGCCGCCGGGCTGTCGGAGGAATCGATGGACACAGTGAGACGACGCTAGCCGACGACCGGGAGCGGTCCCAGGCGGGCACCGTCACCCGTGGGCCGGCTCACAGGCCGGCGATCAGCTTCTCAACGCGCTCGTCCTTCGACTTGAACGGGTCCTTCAGGAGGACCGTGCGCTGAGCCTGGTCGTTCAGCTTCAGGTGGACCCAGTCGACGGTGAAGTCCCGGCGCTTCTCCTTGGCCCGCTTCACGAACTCGCCCCGCAGCCGGGCCCTCGTGGTCTGGGGCGGCGTGGTCATGGCCTCGGCGATGTCGGCGTCCCGGCAGATGCGGTCGAGCTGGTCGTGCTTCTGGAGGCGGTAGTACAGGCCGCGGTTCCGGTCGACATCGTGGTACTGGAGGTCGAGCAGCGACACCGTGGGGCTGTGCAGCGGCAACGAGTGCCGGTCGCGGTAGCCCTCGATCAGGCGGTACTTCGCCACCCAGTCGCACTCCCGGTAGAGCGACAGCGGGTCGGCCTCCAACCCCTTCAGGCAGTGCTCCCACATGTCGAGGGCCCGGTCCTCCTGCACCGACAGCCCTTGGCGGTCGCGGAATCGGAGGGCCCGCTGGAGGTACTCGCCCTGGAGGTCGAGCGCGCTCATCTCCCGCCCGTTGGCCAGGCGGACCGGGCGGCGGCAGGTGATGTCGTGGCTGATCTCGCGGATGGCCCGGATCGGGTTCTCCAGGGTCAGGTCCCGCATGACCGTGGACGGGTCCTCGAGCATGCGCAGGACGATGCTGGTCGCCCCGATCTTGAGGAACGTGGCGTACTCGCTCATGTTGGAGTCACCCACGATGACGTGGAGCCGGCGGTACTTCTCGGCGTCGGCATGCGGCTCGTCGCGGGTGTTGATGATCGGCCGGCTCCGGGTGGTGGCGGACGAGACCCCCTCCCAGATGTGCTCGGCCCGCTGGCTCAGGCAGAACACGGCGCCCCGCGCCGTCTGGAGCACCTTGCCCGCCCCGGCGTAGACCTGGCGGCTCACCAGGAACGGGATGAGGACCTCGGTGTAGTGGGCGAAGTCGTCGCGCCGGCTGGTGAGGTAGTTCTCGTGACAGCCGTAGGAGTTGCCGGCGGAGTCGGTGTTGTTCTTGAACAGGTAGATGTCCCCCCGGATGCCCTCTTCGCGCATGCGGGCCTCGGCCCCCTCGACCAGCGAGGCGAGGATCCACTCCCCCGCCTTGTCGTGAGCCACCAGTTCGGCGATGTCGTCGCACTCGGGGGTGGCGTACTCGGGGTGGCTGCCCACGTCGAGGTACAGCCGCGCACCGTTCTCGAGGAACACGTTGGAGGAGCGGCCCCAGCTCACCACCCGGCGGAACAAGTAGCGGGCGACCTCGTCGGGGCTCAACCGCCGCTGCCCGCGCAAGGTGCAGGTGACGCCGTACTCGTTCTCCAAGCCGTAGATCCGCTTGTCCATCACCTGCACGGTACCGTGACCGAGCCGTCGACCGGCGCAACCACCGCCGGGAGTCACCCACCGCCGGGGAACGTCACGCCCGCCTCCACCCGGACAGGCCGGGCTCCACGTCGGCCGCAAGGCGGTCGATCAGGCCAGGAGCGCCCCGAGTTCGTCGTCGACCAGCCGACGGAATGCCCGACGGCCGTTCCCCTCGGCCAGCACGGCCACCTCGAGGTCGGAGGCGCCCAGCGTGCGGTCCGCGCCCGCCAGGGCGCCGACGGCGGCGCGCAGTGCCTCGGCCAGCGTCCAGTCCTCCCGCCACGCCTGGTCGAGGGCGGCCACGATGGCCTCGGTCTCCCCGCCGAGGACGGCGAACCGGTCCTCGTCGGTGATGGTCCCCTCGTAGGCGATGTGGTACAGCTGCGGCTCCCGCTGCCCGGTGCCGAGCTCGGCCACCAGGATCTCGACCTCGAGCGGCTTCATCTCGTGGGTGAACACCTGGCCGAGGTACTGGGCATAGAGGTTGGCCAGCGACCGGGCCTCCACGTCCTCACGGCTGTAGGCGTAGCCCTTGGTGTCGGCGTGGCGGATCCCGGAGACCCGCAGCTGGTCGAACTCGTTGTACTTGCCGACACCGGCGAAGGCGATCCGGTCGTAGATCTCGCTGATCTTGTGCAGCGACCGCGACGGGTTGTCGGCGACGATGACGATGCCCTGGTCGTAGGTGGTGGCCACCAGGGATCGACCGCGGGCGATGCCCTTCTGGGCGTACTCGGCCCGGTCCTTCATGACCTGCTCGGGTGCGACGTAGTACGGCATGGTCATGGCTGGCGGCCCTCCGTCCGGCGGCGCTCGATCAGTGCGGCGAACCGCTCGGCCACCTCGTCCTCGGGCACGGCGGTGAACCCGTCGGCCGTCACGGTGGCGACCAGCGGATAGATGCCCCGAATCAGGTCGGGGCCACCAGTGGCCGAGTCCTCGTCGGCCGCCTCGTAGAGCGACTGGATGGCCAGCTCGACCGCGGCGGTGCGGTCGAGGCCGTCCCGGTACCCGAGCTTCACCGTGGTCCGGGCGTCCCGGCCGCCGGACCCGGTGGCGTTGTACTCCGTCTCCTCGTAGTGGCCTCCGGTCACGTCGTAGGTGAAGATCCGACCGGTGCCACGGGCCAGGTCGTACCCGGCGAACAGCGGCACCACGGCCAGGCCCTGCATGGCCATGGGCAGGTGCTCGCGCACCATCTGCCCGAGCTGGTTTGCCTTGCCCTCGAGGCTCAGCACCGTGCCCTCGACCTTCTCGTAGTGCTCGAGCTGGGTCTGGAACAGGCGGACCATCTCGACGGCAGGGCCGGCGGCGCCGGCGATGGCGACCGCCGAGTAGCGGTCGGCCGGGAACACCTTCTCCATGGCCCGGTGGGCGATGGCGTGCCCCTCGGTGGCCCGGCGGTCGCCCGCCATGACCACGCCGTCGGCATAGCGCAGCGCCACCACGGTGGTGCCATGGCGGAAGCCCTCCGACGGCGAGGTGGCCGGGGCGGCCAGCATCGGGTGGGCGGGGACGCGCAGGCGCCGCATCAGCCCGGCGAAGTCCGGGCCCGGGTCCTCGGTGGTGGTGAAGAGCGGCAAGGTCACCGGGTCACTCCCCGCCCTTCTGCACGTAGTTGCGCACGAACTCCTCGGCGTTGTCCTCCAGGACCTCGTCGATCTCGTCGAGCAGGTCGTCCAGCTCGGCTTTCAGCTTCTCGCCGGTGGCCGACGCGGCGGGCACGTCCTCGACGGCCTCGTCGGTCCGCTCGGTCGCCTGCTGCTTCTTCTTCAGCTCTCGCTCTGCCATCGCTCCACTCCTCGGTCCCTGTCCAGCATGGTCGTACCGCACGTCCCCGCTGCACCGCACCACCCGGGCAGGCGGTGCAGCACAGGGTGGCTCAGCTGCTCAGCCGTTCCACCAGCTCGGCCGGGGTCGAGCAGCTGTCCAGTAGTGCTTCGACATGTTCCGCCGTTCCCTTCAGGGGATCCATCATAGGGACGCGCCGGAGGGGGTCCGACCCGAGGTCGAACACCAGGGAGTCCCAGTTGGCGGTCGCCACCGAGGCCGGCCAGCGCTTCAGGCACTCGCCCCGGAACCAGGCCCGGGTGTCCCTCGGCGGGTCGTTGACCGCGGCGTCCACCGAGGCCTGGTCCACCATGCGCTCGGTGTCCAGGCGGCCGAAGAGGGATCGTGACGGGCGCAAGTCGTGGTACTGCAGGTCGACGGCGGCCAGCCGCGGGTCGCCCCACTCCAGGTCGTGCCGGTCGCGGTAGGCCTCGAGGAGCTGCAGCTTGGCCACCCAGTCGACCTGACGGGCCAGGGTCATCGGGTCGGTCTCGAGGCCGTGCAGGACCTGCTCCCACCGGTCGAGCACGGCGGTGCCGATCGACTCGTCGCCCAAGCACTCGAGCCCGCGGTCGTCGGCATACTTGCGGGCCAGGGAGTGCAGCTCCCACTGGATGGCCAGCGCGGTGGCCGTAGACCCGTCCGCCATCTGCAGGGGCTGAGTGAAGGTCCGGTCCACGGCGACGGCGTGGATGGCCCGCACCGGGTCGGCAAGCGCCAGGCTCCGGCTCCCGGTCACGTCGTCCTCGATCATGGCCAGCACCAGCGACGTCGTCCCGAGCTTCAGGAAGGTGGACACCTCGGCCAGGTTGGCGTCGCCCACGATCACGTGGAGGCGCCGGTACCGGTGAGGATCGGCGTGGGGCTCGTCCCGGGTGTTCACGATGGGGCGCTTGAGGGTGGTTTCCAGGCCCACCTGCTCCTCGAAGAACTCGGCCCGCTGGCTCAGCTGGTACTCGACCGAACCCGGCTCGTGGACGCCCGTCTCCGAGCCCACCTTGCCGCTCCCGCAGAACAGCTGGCGGGTGACGAAGTGCGGCGTGATCCCGTTGACCACGCGGCTGAAGGGCGTGTCACGGTCCATGAGGTAGTTCTCGTGGCAGCCGTACGAGTTTCCCTTGCCGTCCGAGTTGTTCTTGTAGACCACGAGATGGGAGCCGTCGTGGGCGGCGTGGTCGGCGGCCTCCATCGACCGGATCACGATCTGCTCGCCCGCCCGGTCGTAGCGCAGGGCTTCGAGTGCGTCTCGGCACTCCGGCGAGCTGAATTCTGGATGGGCGTGGTCGACGTAGTACCGGGCCCCGTTGGTCAGGACGGTGTTGACCAGGTGGGTCTCGACCATGGGAGGCAGGGACCCTTCGCGGGCGAAGCCCCGGGCGTCGTTGCCGGGGGCCTCGTCCTCGAAGTCCCAGCCGATCTGCTGGCGGGCCACATCGTGCGCGTAGGCATTGATCAGCACCGACGACGCGGCGATCGGGTTGGGGTCCCCCCCGACCACCTGGATGCCGTACTCGGTCTCGATGCCGCAGACCTTGGGGATCGCCATGCGGGCGACCCTACCCTCGCACCGCGCCGGAGCGGCGTCCGGTACCGGTCAGAGGTACTGGCCCGTGCCCACCCGCTCGATGGAGCGGCCGCCGGTGGTCTCCTCGCGGTCGCTGATCAGCGTGCGGATGTAGACGATGCGCTCGCCCTTCTTGCCCGAGATCTTCGCCCAGTCGTCCGGGTTGGTGGTGTTCGGGAGGTCTTCGTTCTCCTTGTACTCCTGGCGGATCGAGTCGAGGAGGTCCTGGGTGCGGATGCCGCGGCCCTGCTCGGCAATGGCCCGCTTGATGGCCAGCTTCTTGGCCCGGCGGACGATGTTCTCGATCATGGCCCCCGACGAGAAGTCCCGGTAGTAGAGGACCTCCTTGTCGCCGTTCTGGTAGGTGACCTCGAGGAACCGGTTCTCCTCGTCGTTGCGGTACATCTCGGCCACGGTGGCCTCGATCATGGCCTGGGTGGCCTTCGCCGGGTCGCCCCCTCCGAGGGTGCGCACCTCCTCGGCGTCGAGCGGTAGGTCCGGGGTCAGGTAGCGGCCGAAGATCTGGGCGGCGGCAACCTCGTTGGGCCGCTCGATTCGGATCTTCACGTCGAGGCGGCCCGGGCGGAGGATGGCCGGGTCGATCAGGTCCTCGCGGTTCGAGGCACCGATGACGATGACGTCCTTCAGGGTCTCCACACCGTCGATCTCGGCCAGCAACTGGGGCACGATGGTCGACTCCATGTCGGAGCTGATACCGGTGCCACGGGTGCGGAACAGCGAGTCCATCTCGTCGAAGAACACGATGACCGGCACGCCCTCCTCGGACTTCTCCCGGGCCCGCTGGAACACCAGGCGGATCTGGCGCTCGGTCTCCCCGACGTACTTGTTGAGGAGTTCGGGTCCCTTGATGTTGAGGAAGTAGCTTCGAGTGTTGGTGTTACCGGTGACCTCCGCCACCTTCTTGGCCAACGAATTGGCCACGGCCTTGGCGATCAGGGTCTTGCCGCATCCCGGCGGTCCGTACAGGAGGATCCCCTTCGGGGCCGGCAGCTTGTGCTCGGTGTAGAGCTCCCGGTAGAGGTACGGGAGCTCGACCGCGTCGGTAATGGCCTCGATCTGCTCGTCGAGGCCGCCCACGTCGGCGTAGGTGACGTCGGGGACCTCCTCGAGCACCAGCTCCTCGACCTCGGGACGCTCGAGTTTCTCGATCAACAGGCCGGTGCGCGACTCCATCAGAACCGTGTCCCCGGCACGCAGCTTCACGCCGAGGAGTGCGTCCGACAGCTCGGCGACCCGCTCCTCGTCGGCCCGGCCGTAGACCAGTGCCCGGGCCCCACCGTCCAGCAGCTCCTTCAGCACGACCACCTCGCCCTGGCCTTCGCCCTCGCGGGCCAGAATGACGTTGAGCGACTCGTTGAGCACCACCTCGTTGCCCCGCGCCAGGTCGGCGGGGTCGATGTCGGGGTGCAGCGTGACCCGCATCTTCCGGCCGCCGGAGTAGACGTCGACGGTCCCGTCGTCGTTGGCGCCCAGGTAGGTGCCGTAGGCCGACGGCGGCTGGGTCAGCTTCTCCACCTCCTCGCGGAGGTTGGCCACGTGCTCCTTGGCCGTCTGGAGGGTGAAGGTCAGTTTCTCGTTCTGCGAGACGGCCTGGGCCAGCTGCCCTTTGGTCTCGAGGAGCTTCTCCTCCAGGGTCTGGACCCTGCGGGGGCTCTCCTGGAGCCTGCGCCGGAGGAGTGTGACCTCCTCCTCGGCCGACAGGGCACGTGCCCGCAGCGTCTCGAGATCCTCCTCGTCCGTCGCCCGGCGCTGGCCGTCGGCATCGTCGAAATCAACCGTCGCACTCACCTCATTCGCGCAGTCGTGGCCTCGTGGCCGACCCTACACCGGGCCGACCGCCGGTCCGACGCTTCCCCCCATTCCCGCTGGTCGGCACAGCCGGGGCGACCGGCCGCGTCCACCGGTACCGGAGCGTCAGCCGGACCTGCCCCGGACGCGGATAGCATGACTCCAGCAACGGGCCCGCCCCGCCGATAGAAGGCGTGACCGGGGAGGTACCCGTCGGCCCCCGGTGCGCCGTGGACACGGGTGCCACGCGTTCGAGCCGAGAGACACGTAGGAGAGGCACCACTGATGAAGGTCTGGATCGACCAAGATCTCTGCACGGGAGACGGACTCTGCGAGGAGATCGCGCCCGCGGTCTTCACCCTGCTCGACGACGGCCTGGCCTACGTCAAGGAGGGTGACGACGTCCGCAACGAGCCGGGCGGCTCGGCCGGCATGGCCGCCGTGCCCGCCGAGCTCGAGGACGCCGTGGTCGAGGCCTCCGAAGAGTGCCCCGGCGAGTGCATCTTCATCGAGCAGGGCTGAGCCCGCCCGCTCCCGGGCCGGGCTGAGCGCGCCCACTCCCCCGCGATCCCGTCGGTCGCCACGGGCACCACCGTCAAGGCGCCGATCTGCACCGGGACGACGGGTGGGTCCTCCTCGGACGATCGGCCGAGCGAGGTCCGGTTCCCGGAAGGAGAGTCCGTGCTCGGACACCGTCGTGGGTCGCCGCAGCCGACCGTGCTGCACGGCGGACCGGTGGTCCCGACCGAACGTGATGCGGAATCGGGATGCGCCGGAGGTGCCCTCGGCCGGTGCGGGACCGGTGCAGGTACCGGAACTCGTGCCGATGAGCGGAACGCAGGTCCACATCGGCCACGGTGATCACTCCGCCGGGTCGTCCCCGGTGTCGTCGATCGCGGCAGCGGTGCCGCCCACCTCGTCGTCGCCGCTCGTTCCGGTGATGGGCCCACCATCCGTCTCCGCGTCCGGTGCCGACGACGGGCCGTGAACCCCGGGACGGCTCCCGAGCTCCTCGCGCCGCAGCAGGCGCGCCGTGGTCAGGAATCCGGTGTGGCCCACCATCCGGTGGTCGGGTCGGACCGAACGGTCCTCGATGTGCCACGTACGGTGCAGGACCTCGAGGGTGGAGGCCATGCCGAACGAGCTCGTCTCGAGCACCTGGCGGAAGTGCGAGGTCTGGTTGATGGTGGGCAGGTAGGCGCAGATGATGCCGCCGGAGCGCAGGGCCACCTCGGCATGGGGGACGACCCGCCACGGCTCGGGCAGGTCGAGCACGACCCGGTCGAGGCCCCGCTCCTCGATCCCCTCGTAGACGTCGCGCAGCTCCACCCGGTACGGCGCGCCATCGCCCACCACCGAGGCCACATTGCTCTGCGCCCGCTCGGCGAAGTCCTGGCGCAGCTCGTAACCGACCACCGTGGCACCGGCCCGCAGCATCGCCATCGAGAGGGCGCCGGATCCGACGCCCGCCTCGAGCACGCTCATGCCCGGGGCGATGTCCGCCTCCATCAGGATGGCGGCGAGGTCCTTCGGGTAGATGACCTGGGCGCCCCGGGGCATCTTGAGCACCGTCTCCGCCAGGGTCGGACGGACGACGAGGAATCGTCGCCCGGTGCTGCCGAGCACCGTCGAGCCCTCGTGCGCGCCGATCAGGTCGTTGTGGGCGACGATGCCCACGTGGGTGTGGAAGCCGGCGTCCGGGCGCAGCGTGAGCAGGTAGCGCCGCTCCTTGGCGTCCACCAGCAGGACCTTCTCACCCGGGAGCAGGAGGCTCTTGTCGACGCTCGCGGCTCCCCCCTCGGGGCCCACGGCGGTCAGGTGCTCGGGCCCGAGGACGAGCCCGAGGGGCTCGAGCTGATCACGAGGCGCTCGCCCGGGTTCAGCTTGGTGCGGTAGACGACGTCCTCGCTGCGGCGGGCCCGGAGCAGCATCCACACGGCGGCGCCGACCACGAACCAGGCCGTGTTGTAGCCGCGCATGCCACGGCCGAACGCCTTGACCTGGAAGTAGCGGAGGATTGACTCCATCTGCTCAGATCCGGCGGACTTCGACGATGGTGGACCGGCGTCGGCCCCGGCGGCGGCCGATCAGGTAGACCACGGCCACCGTCACCACGACCGCGGCCAGTCCGATGGCCAGCGCCTGGGACTTGGCCCCTTCGACCTCGTCCGTCACCCCGCCGGTCATCTCGCGGAGCTTGGCCTCGATCTGGTCCCGGGTGATCTTCTCGTCAGCGGGGCTCATGCCTGCTCCTTCTTCGTGGTGGCGCCGGGGACGGCGGCGTCGGTCCCGGTCGAACCGTCGGCCTGGCCGGCGGGCATCTGACCCCGGCTGATCGCCTTGACGGCGATGAACGCCACCAGGACCACGATCGCCGCGATGATCACGTACGGGATCCACGACAGGTTGCCGGTGAAGGTGCTCCCGGTCTCGGTCTGCAGGAGGCGCAGGAGGCCCACCGCCAGGATCACCAGTCCGATCGAGAGCGCCACCGAGCCGGCCACGCCGAACAGGACATAGCGGCCCAGCCCCTTGACCGGGTCCAGCGTCTCCTGCTTGACGTAGGAGACGATCAGGTTGACCGTCTCCTGCGCCTCGTTGCGCAGGCCGTTCATCCCTCGTCTGCCGTCACTCCGGCCCTGCGCCACGTTCCTCCTCGGGTACTCCTGGGTGCCCCGGCGGGCGCCGGTGCCACCGTCGTGCGCTCCCCCGCGCACCGCCCCGGGGACGGGCCCGGCGCTCCGACGGCACAACTCTAGTCAGCGCACGTCCCCGGCTCCGTCACGTGCGCTCGGTGAACAGGTAGGTCGAGCTGGCCCGGGCCACGACCCGGCCTCGGTCGTCGACCACCTCGGCTTCGGCAAACGCCACCCGGGCGCCGCCGGACACGATGTGCGCCGTGCACTCGAGCACCGATCCGACGCGGGCCGCGGACAGGAAGCTCGTCTTCATCTCGACGTTGGAGGCGAACACCTTGCGTCCGGCACCGATGGCGAACGTGACGGCCGCCGAGCCCATGGCCGAATCGGCCATCGCCCCCAGGAACCCGCCCTGGACGATGCCGGCCGGATTGGCGAAGCGCTCGTCGGCCCGCATCACCCACACTGTGCGACCCGGCTCCGACTTGTCGATGCACGTCATCCCGAGGGTCAGCTCGCAGTTCGGGGGCACCTGGATGCGCGCGTCGGCCACCGGGCGACGTTACCCGCGGCGGGGCTGGCGGGCGGCGATCACCCGGGACGGACGACCCGGACCCCGGAACGGCGATACTGGGTCATGGCCCTCGACTCCCACGACGTGTCGGGCCCGGTCGTCCTGGTGGGCGAGGCCACCGAGGACTGGGCCGGCGACGCCCGCTACCACGAGTACTCGGTCGCGGCCGACCCCGTCGGGTCCGGTGCGATCCCCCGCGTCCCGATCAAGCAGTTCCCGGCGGGTCTGCACGACGGACCCGGCAGTCGGATCCTCCCCCTCGACCTGTCCGCGGCGCTGGGGACCGCCTACCCCGCCACCAGCCCGGCCCTGCTGGCCGCCTTCGTGGTGCTCGACCCGGGCGACACCCTCACCACCTACCCGGACGCCACCAGCGAGCTCTACTACTGCCTCGAGGGCAGCGGATCGAGCACCTTCGTCCGTTCCGATCCCGGGGCGGCACCGACCACCGGTACGGTGCCGTGGGCCACCGGCGACGTGGCCACGCTCCCCGCCGGGTGCACCACCGAGCACACGGCGGACCCGGCGGCCCGTTCCGTCCTGTACCGGGTGACCGATGCGCCGCTCCTCGCCTATCTGGGTGTCTCCCCCGGCGCCGCGCGGTTCGCCCCCACCCGCTACGACGCCGCCACCTCCCTGGCCCGACTCGACGAGGTGGCACGGCACCCCGACGCCGCCAGTCGGAACCGGGTCAGCATCCTGTTGGGCAACGCCGCCCAGCCCCGCACCCTGACGGCCACCCACACCCTGTGGGCCATGCTCGGCATCCTGCCGGTCGACCGGGTGCAGCGGCCCCACCGCCACCAGAGCGTGGCCCTCGACCTGATCGTGTCCTGCCGGCCGGGCTGCTACTCGTTGGTCGGGACCCGGATCGACGACGCCGGTGACATCATCGACCCGGTCCGGGTGGACTGGCAGGGTGGCGGCGCCTTCGTGACGCCGCCCGGGATGTGGCACAGCCACCACAACGAGTCGGGCACCCCCGCCTACCTCCTCCCCATCCAGGACGCCGGCCTGCACACCTACCTGCGGACGCTCGACATCCACTTCGGCCCGTCAGGCGGCTGACGGGCGTGGAATTCGCCAGCGCGCTCTCGCGGCACCCGGTGACCAGCCGGGCGCTCGGTGAGGTGCTGGGCGACGTCCTGGAGCAGGTGGGTGCACACCCCGACCTCGTGGTGGTCACCGTCACCCGACCCCACGCCGGCGCGCTCGAGGACGTCGTGGCGGCCGTCGACGCCGTCCTCCACCCCCTGGGCCTCATCGGCTGCGCCGCCACGTCGGTGGTCGGCCGGGGCACCGAGGTCGAGGAGCTCCCGGCGGTCAGCCTGTGGGCCGGCCGGGTCGGCCCACTGGTGCCGGTTGCCCTGACTGCCACCCGGCAGTCCGGTGACGACTGGCGCTTCGCCGGGCTGCCCGAGGGGGTGGGGTTCGTCCCGTCCGCACTCCTCGTCCTGGCCGACCCCTTCACGTTCCCCATGGCCGAGTTCGTCGAGCACCTGGGTGCCGCCTGGCCCGGCCTGCCCGTGGTGGGCGGCTACGCCTCGGGCGCGTCGGGCCCCGGGGGGAGTCGACTGGCCCTCGGCGGGCGAGTGCGCACCACCGGTGCGGTCGGGGTACTGCTCGGGCCGGCCGCCGAGGTCGTCCCCGTCGTGTCCCAGGGATGCCGACCGTTCGGGCGGCTGCTCACGGTGACAGGCGTCGAACGCAACCTCGTCCGCCAGATCGCGGGCCGGCCGGCCATGGAGTGCATGGTGGACCAGATCGCCGAGCACCTCGGCCGGGCCGACATCGCCGGAATCGAGGGGAACGGCCTGCTCCTCGGACGCTGCGTGGACACCCGGGTCCTCGACCCCGGACCCGGCGACCTCCTGTTCCGACCGCTCGTCGGCGTCGAGCGTGCCTCGGGCTCGCTGGCGGTGGAGGGCCGGCTGGCGCTCGGAAGCGTGGTGCAGTTCGCCGTGCGGGACGCCCGGACCGCGGGCCAGGACCTGGTTGCCCGGCTCGCCGGCCACGAAGCCGACGCCGCCCTCCTCTTCACCTGCAACGGCCGGGGCACCCGGCTGTTCGACACCGCTGACCACGACGCGACCGCCGTGGAGCGTGCGCTCGGGCCGATCCCCCTCGGCGGCATGTTCGCGGCGGGCGAGTTCGGCCCGGTCGGCGGCGACAACTTCGTGCACAGCCATGCAGCCTCCCTCGCCCTGTTCCGGTCGCGTGAACCCGGTCGCTCGGCGTTCCCCGGGCCGGTGCCCGGCCGATAGGGTTTGGCCCGATGCCCACTCCCCCACCGCCACCACTGGTCCCGGTCCCCTCCAGCGAGCTCGAGCAGCGTGGCGTCGACGTCATCCGCGGCCTCGCCATCGACGCCCCCCGGGCCGCCAACTCGGGCCACCCGGGCACGGCCATGGCCCTCGCCCCGCTCGCCCACGTGCTCTTCACTCGGATCCTGCGCCACGACCCGTCGGACCCGGAGTGGGCCGACCGGGACCGTTTCATCCTGTCGAACGGCCACGCCTCGATCCTGCTCTACTCGATGCTCCACCTGACCGGGTACGGGCTCACCCTCGACGACCTGCGGGACTTCCGGACCTGGGGCAGCGCCACCCCGGGCCACCCCGAGCGCCACCACACGGCCGGGGTCGAGGTGACCACCGGCCCACTGGGCCAGGGGTTCGCCAACGGCGTCGGCATGGGCATCGCCGAGCGCTGGCTGCGGGCCCGCTTCAGCCCCGAGGTCTGCGACCACCACACCTACGTGGTGGCCGGCGACGGCTGCCTCGAAGAGGGCATCTCCCACGAGGCGGCGTCCCTGGCCGGCCACCTCGGCCTCGGCCGGCTGGTCTACGTCTACGACGACAACCACATCACCATCGACGGCCCCACCGAGCTGGCACTGAACGACGATGCCGCCGAGCGGTTCGCCTCCTACGGCTGGGCCGTGGACGACATCGGCGCCGTGGCCAACGACCTCGACGCCCTGGAAGCCGCCCTGCTACGGGCCCGGGCCGACGAGGACCGCCCGTCACTCATCATCCTGCGCAGCCACATCGGGTACCCCGCTCCCGACCTCACCGACACCTCCAAGGCCCACGGCGACCCGTTCGACGACGAGGAGACGGCCAAGACCAAGGCGCTGCTCGGCCTCCCCGCCGACCGGTCGTTCTGGGTGCCGGACGACGTCCTGGCCATGTACCGCTCGACCATCCCCCGCGGCCGGGCCATGCGCGCCGAGTGGGCGGCGCGGGTCGCGGTCTGGGACGGCGACCGTGCCCGCTGGGAGGCGGCCCTCGGCGGCCACGGCCTGCCCGGATGGGAGTCGGCCCTCCCCACCTTCGCCCCGGCCGACGGACCGATGGCCACCCGCAAGGCCATCAAGGCCTGCCTCGACGCCACCCACGACAGCCTGCCCGGGCTCATGCCCGGAAGTGCCGACCTCACCGGAAACACCGGAATGGCCCTCGCGGGCGCCAGCGCACAGTCGGCGACCGACCCCGGCGGCAGCCTCATCCACTACGGCATCCGTGAGCACGCCATGGGTGCGGTCATGACCGGCATGGCCTGCCACGGCGGCACCCTGCCCGTCGGCGGCACCTTCTTCGTGTTCTCCGACTACATGCGTGGGGCGGTCCGGGTGGCTGCCATCTCCCGGGCCCACGTCGTCTACTCGTGGACCCACGACTCGGTCGGTCTCGGCCAGGACGGGCCCACCCACCAACCCATCGAGCAACTGGCCGCCGTCCGGGCCATTCCCGGCCTGCGGGTCATCCGGCCGGCCGACGCCAACGAGACGGCCCAGGCGTGGCGGGCGGCAGTCGACGGCGACGGCCCGACCGCCCTGATCCTCAGCCGCCAGGACCTGCCCGTGCTCGAGGCAACGGCCGAGCTCGCCTCGGTCGGCGTGCCCCGGGGCGCCTACGTCCTGGCCGACCCCGGGGACGGTCCGGCCCAGGTGATCCTGCTGGCCACCGGCAGCGAGGTCGCACTGTGCGTCGACGCCGCCCGGCTGCTGGCCGAGGCCGGTACCCGCGTCCGGGTGGTGTCGCTGCCGTCGTGGGAGCTGTTCGCCGAGCAGGGGGACGACTACCGCGCCGAGGTACTCACTCCCGGCATCCCCGTGCTGTCGGTCGAGGCGGCCTCCACCTTCGGCTGGGAGCGCTACGCCGACGACTCGTTGGGGATCGACCACTTCGGCGCCTCCGCACCCGGCGGGGTCGTCCTGCGCGAGTTCGGCTTCGACCCCGTGAACGTTGCCGCCCGCGCCACCGCACTCCTCGAGAGGACCACCCGATGACCACCCTGCACGACCTCTACGCCCAGCAGGGCCAGAGCCCCTGGCTCGACAACCTCCGGCGAGACTGGCTCCAGGACGGCACCCTGGCCGGACTCGTCGCCCAGGGCGTCCGCGGAGTGACCTCCAACCCGACGATCTTCGCAAAGGCCATCAGCGGCCAGGACACCTACGACGCCCAGTTCGGCGAGCTGATCGCGACCGTGGCGGTGGAGGACGCCTACTGGGACCTCGTCGTCGACGACATCCTGGCCGCCCTCGCGGTCCTGCGACCGGTCTTCGACGCGTCCGGCGGTGGCGACGGCTTCGTGTCGGTCGAGGTGGCACCGTCGCTCGCCCACGACACCGAGGGCACGACCACGGCCGCCCGCGAACTCCACGAGCGCATCGCCCGACCCAACGTGCTGGTCAAGATCCCGGCGACCCCCGAGTGCGTCCCGTCCATCCGCCAGATGATCGCCGAGGGCCGCAGCATCAACGTGACCCTGATCTTCTCCATCACCCGCTACGCCGAGGTGATCGAGGCGTATCTGGCCGGACTGGAATCCCTGGCCGCCTCGGGTGTCGACGACCTGTCGGGCGTGGCCAGCGTGGCGTCGTTCTTCATCAGCCGGGTCGACACCGAGGTCGACAGGCGGATCGAGGCTGCCGTGGCCGCCGGAGCGGGCGACGGCCTGCTCGAACTGCGGGGCCGGGCCGCGGTGGCCCAGGCCCGGCTGGCCTATGCCGTCTTCGCCGAGGCCTTCGCCGGGCCGCGGTGGATGGCTCTGGCCGCGAAGGGCGCCCGGGTGCAGCGCCCCCTGTGGGCCTCCACCTCCACCAAGAACCCCGCCTATGCGGACCTCGCCTACGTGGACACCCTCATCGGCCCCGACACGGTGAACACGATGCCCGACGGGACCGTCGCCGACTTCCTTGACCACGGCAGCGTGGCCCGCACCGTCGACACCGACCTGGCCGGTGCCCGCTCCGTGATCGACCGACTGGCAACCGCCGGGATCGACATGGAAGAGGTCGCCGGGGTGCTCGAGACCGAGGGCGTGGCCTCGTTCGCCGCCTCGTTCGACGATCTCATGGCCTCGCTCGAGGACAAGGCCGCCGCCCTTCGGGCCGGCTGAATGCCCCCACCGGAGCACCGGATGCACCACCGCCGCACCCCAGCACCACACGAACCACACCCGCCCCACACGGAGGAGCAGAGATGAAGCTCGCAATGGTCGGCCTCGGCAAGATGGGCGCCAACATGGTCCAACGCCTGATCGAGCACGGGCACGAGGTGGTGGCCTTCGACCTCAGTGCCGACGCCCGTGCCGCCGCCGCCGCCTTCGGTGCGCAGCCGGTGGCGACCCTGGAGGAGCTGGCCGCCGCCCTCGAGCCGCCCCGTGTGGCCTGGGTGATGGTCCCGGCCGGTGCCGCCACCAATTCGACGATCACCACCCTTGCGGGTCTGTTCGAGTCGGGCGACATCGTGGTCGACGGTGGCAACTCCAATTACAAGGAGACCGCCCCGCTGGTCGATCAGCTGGCCGCCGACGGGATCGCCCTGGTCGACGCGGGCACCTCCGGCGGCATCTGGGGCCTGAAGGAGGGCTACTGCCTCATGGTGGGCGGCACCCCCGAAGCGGTGGCGGTGTGCGAACCCGCCTTCGTGGCCCTGGCCCCCGAGGGCGGTTACGCCCACGTGGGACCTGCCGGTGCCGGCCACTTCGTGAAGATGGTTCACAACGGGATCGAGTACGGCCTGATGCAGGCCTACGCCGAGGGCTTCGAGATCATGTCCGAGGCCAAGGAGTTCGACCTCGACCTCCACGAGATCGCCGCCATCTGGCGCTACGGCTCGGTCGTACGGTCCTGGCTCCTCGAACTGGCGGAGCGCGCGCTCCGGCCCGAGTCTGGGTTCGAGGGCATCGAAGGGGTGGTGGCCGACTCGGGCGAGGGCCGGTGGACGGTCGAGGAGGCCATCGACCGGGGTGTCTCGGCGCCGGTCATCTCGTCGGCGCTGTTCGCCCGGTTCGCCTCGCAGAAGCCCGACGCCTTCGGGCTCCGGCTGGTGTCCGCCCTCCGCAACCAGTTCGGGGGGCACGCCGTCACCACGACCGCCGGCACCCTGGGCGGCGAGACCTCGACCCCGGCATGAGTACCGACCCGATCTCGATCGCCGCAGCCATGGACGCCGAGCGGGATCCCGGCTCGTCCACCACGAGCGCCGCCGAGGGCGAGCGGCGCACGCTCCCGCCGGTGCTGTCCAAGGCACCGCCGGTGGCCATGGTCATCTTCGGCGCATCGGGCGACCTGACCGGCCGCAAGATCCTGCCGGCCCTTGCCCGGCTGGCCGATCGCGGCGTCCTCGACGACGGGTTCACCGTCATCGGCGTGGCCCGCACCGAGTGGACCGACGACGAATTCCGGGCCCACGTCGTCGAGTCGACCCCCGACGGGGGGCCGAAGTGGCGGGCGCTGACCGAGCGATTCAAGTACATCACCGGCGAGTACGACCATCCGGACACCTTCGACCAGCTGAAGTCCCACCTGGACGAGGCCGACCAGGTCGACGGCACCGACGGGAACCGCCTCTACTACCTGGCCACCATCCCGAGCGTGTTCGGACTGGTCGCCCAGGCCCTCGCCAAGCACGGCTGCAGCGGGCCGGGGGCGGGCGGTTCGTTCGCCCGGGTGGTGGTGGAGAAACCGTTCGGGCGGGACCTCACCAGCGCCCTCGACCTCAACGAGCACATGCACCAGGCCTTCGACGAATCCCAGATCTACCGGATCGACCACTACATGGGCAAGGAGACGGTCCAGAACGTCCTCGCACTGCGGTTCGCCAACGCCATCTTCGAGCCCATCTGGAACCGCCGGTACATCGAGCAGGTCCAGGTCACCGTGTCCGAGTCGTTGGGGGTCGAGCACCGCGGCGGCTTCTACGAGACGGCGGGCGCCCTTCGGGACATCGTCCAGAACCACGTCATGCAGGTGCTGGCCCTCACACTGATGGAGTCGCCGACCAGCACCGACGCCGACCGGATCCGCGACGAGAAGGTGAAGCTCCTCCAGGCCATCGACATCCCCACCCCGGACGAGGCGGTCGACAAGTCGGTGCGTGGCCAGTACACGGCGGGCACGATCGACGGCGAGCCCGTGGTGGGGTACCGCGAGGAGGAGGACGTGGCCCCCGACAGCCAGACCGAGACCTACCTTGCGCTCCGGCTGCGGGTCGAGAACTGGCGCTGGGCCGGGGTGCCGATCTACGTCCGCACCGGCAAGCGGCTGCCGGCCCGGGTGACGGAGGTGGCACTCACGTTCCGCCAGGTGCCGTTCCTGCTGTTCGACCACCGATCCAGCCGCGACCTGCGGCCCAACACCCTCATCCTTCGCATCCAGCCCGACGAGGGCATCAGCCTCGAGTTCGGGGCCAAGGTCCCCGGCGAGAAGTTCCACATCCGGTCCGTGGCGATGGACTTCTCCTACGACGAGGCCTTTGCGGGGGCTGAGGCCGCCGACGGCTACGAGCGCCTGATCCACGACGCCATGGTGGGCGACGCCACGCTGTTCATCCGGTCCGACGAGGTGGAGCAGGCATGGCGGATCGTCGACCCCTACCTCGAGGCCTGGTCCGAGCCGGGCGGCGCGCTCCACTTCTACAAGGCGGGCAGCTGGGGGCCCCACATGGCCGACCTGCTGGTCGAGCGGTCGGGTGACGAGTGGCGAAATCCCACCATCGACCTCGGTCTGCCCGCCGGGCAGCGCAACCCGCTCCCGCAGTGACCCGGTGAACGGCACGGTCCGGCTGGTCGACTCGGTGCCCGAGGCGTTCGCCGCACTGGTGGGCGCCGAGGTCGCCGCCCCCGCCGACGGTTGCCGCCTGGTCCTTTCCGGCGGCGGGACGGCGGTCGAGTGCTATGCCGCCCTGGCGGCGCGCTCGGTCGGCGAGGCACTCGACTGGTCGGCGGTCGACGTGTACCTGGGCGACGAGCGCTGCGTGCCGCCCGACGACGCGGACTCCAACCACCGGATGATCGCCGCCACCCTGCTCGACGCCGTCGGACCCGTGGGAAGCGACCACCCCATGTACGTGTCCGGCCTTCCGGTCGCCGCCGCCGCCGCATACCAATTGCTCCTGGCCCCCCTGCCCGATCTGGGCCTCGTCCACCTCGGGCTCGGCCCCGACGGCCACACCGCCTCGCTCTTCCCCGGGTCGGCGGCCCTCGACGACATCGACCCCGACCACCTGGTCGTGGCCAACCGGGACCCGAACGGCGTCAACCCCCATGACCGGCTGACGCTGACCTATGCCGGGATCGCCCGGGCCCGACGGGTGGTGGTCACCGTTGCCGGTGCGTCCAAGCGCGACGCGTTCGCCCGGGTGGCGGCCGGCGCCGACCTGCCGGCGGGCCGGGTCACGGCCCCCGACCTCCTGTGGCTGGTGGACTCCCACGCCCTGGGCGACGTCCCGGCCGACGAGACCGGATGAACCTGCCGGTGGACGGTCGCCTGGAGCCAGGTCCCCACGGCTCCCCACGACCGCACGCCGGGGTGCCTCCGGTAAGGTGACCCCGATGCCCGCCGCCACCGGCTCGTCCGTGCCGCCCTCCGTCGCCGCGCCCACCCGCGCCTATTTGCTGGGTACGCCGCTGCCCGACCTGCTGGCCCGCGCCGCGGCCGTGCGGGACGCCGCCTTCGGCACGCGGATGACCTTCTCTCCCAAGGTGTTCGTCCCGCTCACCATGCTGTGCCGCGACCGGTGCGGCTACTGCACCTTCGCAAAGGCTCCGGCGCGGCTCGACTCCCCCTACCTGGAGCTCGACGATGTGCTGGCCATCGCCCGGGCCGGCCTCGCCGCCGGCTGCCACGAGGCGCTGTTCACACTCGGGGAGGGACCCGAGGACCGCTACCCGGCTGCCCGCACCTGGCTCGACGACCACGGCTACGCCTCGACCGTCGACTACCTGGCTGCAGCCTGCGCCGCCGTCCTGGCCGACACCGGCCTGCTCCCGCACGCCAATGCCGGTGCCCTGTCCTCCGAGGAGCTGGCGGTGCTGCGTCCCGTCTCGGCCAGCCAGGGGATGATGCTCGAGTCGCTCAACGCCGACCTCGACGCCCACCGGTCGGCCCCGGACAAGGTGCCGGCCCGCCGCCTCGCCACCCTGGAGGCCGCCGGTGACCTGGGCATCCCGTTCACGACCGGGCTGCTGGTCGGCATCGGCGACACCCGGGAGGACCGTCTCGACACCCTCGAAGCCATCGCGGCCAGCCACCTCCGCCACGGCCACGTCCAGGAGGTGATCGTCCAGAACTTCCTGCCCAAGCCGGGTACGTCGATGCACCGGCACCCGCCTTGCCCCACCGACGAGTTCCTGTGGACCATCGCCGTCGCCCGGCTCCTGCTGCCCGTCGACGTCCACCTCCAGGCGCCGCCCAACCTCTCCGACGAGCTCGGCCCGCTGGTCGGTGCCGGGATCGACGACTGGGGCGGTGTGTCCCCGGTGACCGCCGACCACGTCAACCCTGAACGGGCGTGGCCGGCGCTCGGGATCCTGCGGGCCGCCACCGAGGCCGCCGGGCACACCCTCGCACCCCGGCTCACCGTCTACCCCGAGTTCGCACTGGACCCGGCCCGGTGGCTGGACGACGCGCTCCGATTCCCCGTCCTCGACGCCTCCGATGCCGAGGGCCTGGGCCGGGACCACCCGTGGGCCTCGGGCGGCGAGGTCCCCCCGCCGGACCTGCTGGCACCCCTCGTCACCGACGCACCCGGTACCGCACCGCGCCCGAAGGCAGCCGACACCGCCGACACCGCCGACACCTTCGAGTTGGAGCTCGTGCCGGCCGGAGGTGCGGTGGCCGAAGTGCTGGCCGGGGTGCTGGCCGGCGATACGGTCGGCGAGGACGAGATCGTCACCCTGTTCGGCGCACGTGGCGCCGAGGTACGCGCCGTGGCTGCGGTGGCCGATCGGCTGCGCTCCGACACCGTGGGTGACGAGGTCACCTTCGTCGCCAACCGGAACATCAACTACACCAACGTCTGCACGTTCAAGTGCAAGTTCTGCGCCTTCTCCAAAGGGCCGCTGTCGCTCAACCTTCGGGGGGCGCCCTATCTGCTGGAGCTGAGCGAGATCACCGACCGGGTGGCCGAGGCCGAGGCCATGGGCGCCACCGAGGTCTGCCTCCAGGGCGGCATCCACCCCGACTTCGACGGTGACTACTACCTCCACGTGATCCGGGCGGTGCGCGAGGGTTCCCCCACCATCCACATCCACGGCTTCACCGCCCTGGAGGTGACCGAGGGAGCCCGGCGCTCCGAGACGCCCCTGGCCGACTACCTGGTCCTGTTGCGCGACGCCGGCCTGCGCACGATCCCCGGGACCGCAGCTGAGATCCTCGACGACGACGTGCGGGCCATCCTCTGCCCGGACAAGATCGACACCGAGCAGTGGCTCGAGGCCCACCGGACCGCCCACGCCGTCGGCCTCAACTCCAACGTGACCATCATGTTCGGAGCCGTCGAGCAACCCCGCTCGTGGGCCAGGCACCTGGTGCGCACCCGCGCCCTCCAGCTCGAGACCGGCGGGTTCACCGAGTTCGTCCCGCTTCCCTTCGTGCACATGGCCACGCCCTTGTACATCCAGAAGCGTTCGCGCCGGGGACCGACATTCCGCGAGACCCTCCTCATGCACGCCGTCGGTCGCATCGCCTACCGGGGTGCCATCGACAACATCCAACTCAGCTGGGTCAAGCTCGGCAGTGCCGGCGCCCGCCAGCTGCTGCGGGCCGGCGTCAACGACCTCGGCGGCACGCTCATCGACGAGAACATCTCTCGAGCGGCGGGTGCCAGCCACGGCCAGATGATGGATGCCGACTCGTTCCGTGCCCTGGTCGCCCCGCTCGGGCGCACCCTCGTCCAGCGCACCACCCTGTACGGACGGGTCGCCCACCCGGGTGACCACGGCTCCGTTCTCGCCGGCGTCCACTGACATGACGGGGTCGTCGTTCGAGCGCGCAGAGCTCGGCGAGGGCGCCGACGGGTCCACCGAGGACCGCCCCTCCCTCGAAGGGCGCATCGCCGGGGCGACCACACCGGGTGAGCGCCGCCTCTACCGGTCGATGCTCGACACGGTCTCCACGCTCCTCGACCGCGGCACCGAAGTCATCGACCTGAAGGTGGCCGACACCGCACTGGCCGAGATGGCCGAGGCGTTCGGCGTGTTCCAACCTCTCCGCAAGCGGATGAAGGTGACCATCTTCGGCTCGGCCCGCACCGAGCCCGAGCATCCCGCCTACCGCCAGGCTCGGGCGCTGGCGGCGGCCATGTCCGGCGCCGGCTGGATGGTGGTGACCGGCGCCGGGCCCGGGATCATGGCCGCAGGAATGGAAGGAGCCGGCCGCGACCAGTCGGTCGGGGTGAACATCCGCCTCCCCCACGAGCAGGGGGCCAACCGATTCATCGCCCAGGACCCGAAGCTGGTCGAGATGCGCTACTTCTTCACCCGAAAGCTCATGCTGCTGAAGGAGTCGGACGGGTTCATCGTCCTGCCCGGAGGCTTCGGGACCCTCGACGAGGGGTTCGAACTCCTCACCCTCCTCCAGACCGGCAAGGCGGAGCCGGCACCCGTCGTGATGCTCGACGTGCCCGGCGGCACCTTCTGGCAGGGGTGGAGCCGGTTCCTGGCCGAGGAGGTGGAGCCACGCGGCCTCGTGTCCGACGACGACCGGTCGTTCTTCACGATCACCGACGACGTGTCGGTGGCCACGGCGGAACTGCTCGGGTTCTACCGCAACTACCGGTCGTGCCGATGGGTCGGCGACCTCCTGGTGCTGCGCATGGCCGTCGGGCCCGACAAGGCCCAGCTGGCCGACCTCAACCGGCGGTTCACCGACATCGTGACGTCAGGCGTCGTCCGTGCCGTCGAACCGTTCCCGCCCGAGCTGGCTGACGGCGACGTGGTCGACCTCCCCCGACTGGCCTTCCGCTTCGACAAACGGCACTACGGGCGGCTCCGCCAGCTCATCGACGCCGTCAACCAGCTCGTCGACGCCTGACCGGCCGCCCCGCCTGGACCGGATGGGCGTGAACCGCTCCGCGAGCCGCCCTGCTCAGCCGGCGGTCGTCCGGGTCCGACGCCGACCGAAGCGCTGGTGCGCCTGAGCAGGCGCCGGGTCGTGCGGCTCGATGGACGGCAGTTCGTACCGGCGGTCGAAGACCGACTCGGGCGGCGGGTCCTGGGTCTCCACCCCGGCGTCGCGGACCAAGGCCGTGGGCATCCCGTTCGAGAACCACCGCGCCTCGTGCCGGCCGAAGGGGTCCGGGCACCAATTCTGTGCATTGTGCGGGTCGTGTTCCATGTTGTGAGTTTACCCTACGTTTACCTTCAAGTCACGTAGCGTTCATGTTGGACACCTCCCGTTCACCCCCATACCTGGTCGATCCTGCAATCGGGAATTGCGTACAGGGTCGAAAGACCCCGTCCTATCCATTGCCCACCACCGGACTCGTTGGATGTCCCGGGTGGAGCACCAGGGGGTGCAGGTCCGCCGAGACGGTCATGTCGTCGGTCCAGCTGGTGGGACCGCAGGGGGTGCTGTCGGCTCGAGCCACGAACGCGACGATCCGCCCGTCGGCCGGCACCGGCCATCGTCCGGACGCCTCGTGGATGCGCTTCCACTCGGCAGTCGACGAGTCACATAGATTCTCCCCTCATAGGGCCATCCGGACCGCCGAGCGTGCACTTCCGCCGGGCGGATCGGCCATCATGTGCACCATGCCCGTGCGGAACACGTCGCTCGGAGGCGACCGGCAGGAGGTGGCATCGCGCGGGTTCGGCCCGTTCGTCACCGAGCGGACCGTCCGCCTGGCCGACGGCACCATCGCCCTGTGGGACTCGCGTCGCGAGCGCAAACGGGCTCACAGCGCCACCGAGTCGACGTGGTGGGCCCCGCGGGCACTCGGCTGGTGGATCGCCGTCCTGTTCGCCATCGGGTCCGCCTGCTTCGCCGTGGCGGCCGTGCCATCACTGGCCACGGCGGTGGGTCCCCGGACCGACAACCTGGTCTACTTCGTCGGATCGATCTTCTTCACCACGGCCGGACTGCTGCTCTACGCCCAGGTGGTCGGCGTCGACGCCGCCGGGGTGACCGGTGCCGGTGCCCGGATGCGACGGCTTTTCGTGTTCCAGCCCCACCGGATCGACTGGCTGGCCGCGGTGGTCCAGAGCCTCGGGACGCTCTTCTTCAACGTCAGCACCGGGCACGCCCTCGCCGTGACGTACACCTCGACGACGGCGGCCAACCACGGTGTCTGGCGCCCGGACGCCTTCGGATCGGTCTGCTTCCTCGTCTCCAGCTACCTGTCCTACGCCGAGGTGTGCCATGGGGCTGCCCGCTGGCAGCCGACCGCACTCGCCTGGTGGATCACGGTGGGCAACCTCGTCGGGTCCGCGGCCTTCGGCGTGTCGGCAGTCGCCTCGAAGGTGCTGCCTGCGGGCGAGCTGCGCAGCGCGTCGTGGACCACCATCGGCACGTTCGTGGGCGGGCTCTGCTTCCTGGGTGCCTCGATCCTGCTCCTGCCGGAGCGGACGGCCGCCCGGTCGACGCAGGCTGTGCCCTACAACCCCTGACCCGCCCCACCGCCACTCGCCCGCCCCACCACCACTCGCCCGCCACGGCCGCTGGCTCCCCCGGTGCCGATTCCACCGCCCCGTTCACGACGATGGTGTCGGCCGCCTTGTCGTGGAGGGACTGGCGGTCGTCGTCCCGCAGCACCACGGCACGTGCAGCAGCCGGATACGACCGAGCAGGCCACACCGCCAGCAGATGAGGGCGCGGACGGCGGCCTGGGCCCGACCGACCCGCATGCCGTCGGTCCCCAGGGGGCGGAGGTGCAACCGGCGCATCCCGAGGGTGCGCCCGTACACGGCTGCACGCACCGTCTCGCAGGCGACGGGCACCGGGCCGGTGATCGGCCCGCGGCTCACGAGGCCCAGGAAGTCCGTCGAGCGGTCCTCCGGTCGGCGAACCGGCTCAGCCGGGACGCCGGAACCGTGCGGGGGACCCCCCCAGCCGAGTCCGCCCCCACGTCGCCGCCACCCAGGCACGGGAGGGGGTCGCCGCTGAACCCGGTGGCGGTGCCCGCCACCGGATCCACGCCGTGCCGTCCGACCATCGCAGCCCGCCGGACCCGGCTGGGTCGGGTTGCCGGTCGGCCGGTCCGCCGGTCCGCCCGACGGGATCACGACGGCGGTCGGCCGGTGCGCCCGATGGGATCACGGTCCCTCGTCGAAGCCCGATCCGCCCGCGCCGCCGAGCAGGGCTGCCGCCTTCTCCACGGCCCGCCGGGCCCGGGTGATCCGCCGCTCCTCGGCCACCAGGACCGGATCCGGCTCGCCCCCGGCCCGCACGACGTGGGTGTTGCGCCGCAGCCGGTCCAGCGCGGCGTCGGCCAGGTCCTCGGCGATGGACCCGAGCTGGTCGGCCAGTGTCTCGAGGTCGGCCACCGTCAGCGGCCGGCGGCGATCTCGACCTCGATGACCTCCAGGTCACCGTCGGCGTGACGGGCCCGCAGCACCTTCTTGTCGAACTTGCCGACGCTGGTCTTCGGCACCTCCTCGACGATCGTCCACCGCTCGGGCAGCCACCACTTGGACACCCGGCCGGTCAGGAACACCAGCAGGTCGTCGGGCGAGGTGTCGGATCCCTCCTCCAGCACCACGGCGACCAGGGGGCGCTCACTCCACCGCTCGTCGGGGACGGCGATCACCGCGGCCTCGATCACGTCGGGGTGCGCCATGACCTCGTTCTCCAGCTCCACCGACGAGATCCACTCGCCCCCGGACTTGATGACGTCCTTGCTCCGGTCGCTGATCTGCATGTAGCCGTAGTGGTCGAGCGAGCCGATGTCGCCGGTGCGGAGCCAGCCGTCGTGGAACCGGTCGTCAGAGGGGTCGCCGTAGTACGAGCCCGTGATCCACGGGCCGCGCACCTCGAACTCCCCGACGGCCTCGCCGTCGTTCGCCAGGACGCTGCCGTCCTCGCCACAGATCCGCACCTCCACTCCGGGCACGATGCGACCGGTCTTGGCCCGCCACTCGATCTCCTCGTCGGGGGTCGCCTGGCGGGGCGGCGTGGCCAGCGAGCAGAGCGGGCTGGTCTCGGTCATGCCCCAGCCCTGGACCAGCTGCACCCCGAGCTCGTCGCGGAACCGCTCGATGAGCGAGCGGGGCACGGCCGCACCGCCGGCGGTGATCATGCGCAGGCTCGACATGTCGACAGGGTGGGACTGCGAGTAGCGCAGCACGTCGCTCCAGATCGTCGGCACCCCGGCGGAGACCGTCGGCCGGTAGCGGTCGATGATCGCGCACAGGGGAGCCGCCTGGAGGAACTGCTGGGGCATGATCATGTCCGCCCCGGTCATGAACGCCCCGTACGGCGTTCCCCAGGCGTTGGCGTGGAACATCGGGACGATCGACAGCACGCTGTCCCGCTCGCTGATGCCGAGTGACGAGCCGGCGGTTATGGCCATCGAATGGAGGAATGTCGACCGGTGGCTGTAGACGACGCCCTTCGGATTTCCGGTGGTGCCCGACGTGTAGCACATGGCCGCCGCCTGGCGTTCGTCGAACTGCGGCCAGTCGTAGCCGGGCCCCTCGGCCGCCAGCAGGTCCTCGTAGGCGAGGGTCTCTCCCAGCGCCGCGGTGTCCTCCTCCCCCACGACCACGATGTGGCGCACCGTGGGGATCTGGTCGCGCACCCGGGCCAACAGCCCGGCGATCGAAGAGTCGCACACGATGACCTGGTCCTCGGCGTGGTTGATGACGTAGGCGAGCTGCTCGGGGAAGAGCCGGATGTTCAGGGTGTGGAGCACGGCGCCCATGGCCGGGACGGCCAGGTAGGCCTCCAGGTGCGTCTGGTTGTTCCACAGGAACGTCCCGACGCGGTCCGAGTCGCCGATCCCCAGGCGGGTGAGGGCGTTCGCCAGCCGCCCGGCCCGCGTGGCCACTTCGGTGAAGGTCGCCGTCTGCGACTCGCCCTCGGGGCCGGTGATGGTGCGGACGATGCTGTCGCCGTAGACATGTTGGCCGTGACGGAGGATCCCCCCGACGAGCAGCGGGCCGTCCTGCATGGTGCTCTGCATGGTGCTCCCTCCCCTGCCGCCCCACGTGGCGGTGGCCCGAGTGTACCGAGTGGTGGGTCACCGCTTCGGGCCACGGCGGCTGCCGCCGGCACCGCCTGCTGTCCCGTTCTCCGCCCCGGACGTTTTCGATCAGAGGGTAGACAAGTGACCAGGTCCCCAGATACCCTCACTTCATGTAGTTATACCAACACTGTAAGTGATGGATAGATGGAGGAGGACGAGGGGCATGTTCCTGTCACTGAAGACCGTCATGGTGACCTCGGTCGCTGTCGGGGGATTGGCCACCGGCGTAGCCGGCGCGTCACCGCCCCGCGGCAGCGACGTGGTCCAGAGCGTCACGGCAGCGGCCGCCGAGGAGGCCCAGCTGCACGCCACGATCACCGGGCTGAAGGGCACCGAGCGCCAGCTCGAGGCCGTGCTCGCCGACCACCTGAACCCACAGACCTCGCCGCTGAGCGGCATGCTGGCGGCGCCCGCTTCGCCGGTCACCCCGGAGACTCCGGTGTCGGCCGCGCCGATCCCGGCGGCAGGTGTCCCGAGCGGGGCGGCCCCGGTAGTCCCCTCCCCCGGACCCACGTACGACACCGGGGGCCAGGACGCAGACGGTGGGACGTCGGGCTCGCCCACCACCACCGAGCCACACGCACCGACGATGACGACGGAGCCGACCACCTCGGTGCCGTCGACCACGACCACGACCACCAGCACCACGCAGCCGTACCCGACCACGACGACCACCCGCCCGCGCTACGACGGCGGCAATGACTAGGCCCCCCGGCCGTAAGAAGCGCAGTGTCGTCTCGTCGACCGTCGCAGCGGCGGCGACCGCCGGCGTCACCGGGATCACCATGGCGTGGGCCGTCAGCTCGACCCCCAGCACCGGCAGTGCCGCCGGGGCTGCGGCCCAGGTGTCCAGCCAGATCGCCGCCGACAAGGCGGACATGGCCAAACTCCGCCAGACCATCAGCGACACCCAGGGTCAGCTACAGGCGCTCGGCATCGGGAGCTCGGCCTCGACGGTCGGCGCCAACGGCGCCGTCGTCACCGGAACCCCTGGCCAGCCGGGCAGTCCGGGCACACCGGCCAGTCCGACGACCCCCGGCGCTCCCGGCAGCGCCGCGAGCGGGGCCAAGGGAAACGGCGTGACCGGCGCCATCGGCTCGACGACCTACGTCCAGGGGGCATCCGGGTCGGCGGCGGCCTCCGGCGGATCGGTCAGCGGCGCCTCCTCCGGTGGGTCGTCGTCCGGCGGTCCGGCATCGGGTGCATCGGCGTCGGGCGGTGGCGGGACCACCGCGGCACCCCCGGTGACCGCGCCTCCGGTGGCTGCACCTCCGGTGACGGCACCTCCGGTTACGTCACCCCCGGTCACGGCACCTCCTCCGCCGCCGCCCGTGACGACCACCACGCGCGCCTCGGCTGCATGACGGCCACCCGCACCAGCGAGCCGGTCACCGTGCTCGGCACCGTCCGGGCCATGGCCTCGGACATCGTCGTCCACGGTCGTCGGACCGACGCCGACTCCGGGCGGGTCGTGGAGCGCGCGCTCGACGTGTTCCGCACCGTCCACGAGACCTGTACACGGTTCGACCCGGACAGTCCCCTCATGCGGGTCAACGCCCGACCGGGTGACTGGCACGAGGTGCCCCCGGTGCTGTTCGACGCCGTCCAGGCGGCGTTCGCAGCCTATGAGGAGACCGGCGGCCGCTTCGACCCGCGGGTCCTCGGCGACCTGCTGCACCTCGGTTACGACCGAAGCCTGCCCTTTGCCGACGGCGTCACCACGCCGGTCGGGCCCGCACCGGGAGCGCGGGCCCGCATGCCATGGCGCCCGGCCTTCCGGGCGGGACGGCGTCCCGAGCTCCGACTCGGCGGCACCCCTGTCGACCTCGGCGGCATCGGCAAGGGACTCGCTGTGCGTTGGGCATCCCAGGTCCTGCATGGCGACATGGACGACTTCCTGGTCGATGCCGGCGGCGACTGCGACTGCCGGGGCACCGGGCCCGAGGACGGCGGTTGGCGGGTGGGAGTCGAGGACGCCACCGGGGGCGACCTACCGGTGGCCGTGCTCGCGCTGCGGGACCGTGCCTGCGCGACGTCGTCGACCAAACTGCGTCGGTGGCGGTCCGGTGACCGGTCCGTCCACCACCTGATCGACCCCGCCACCGGGCTCCCCGGGGACAGTGGACTGCTGGCCGTCACGGTCGTAGCCGGCGATGCCGCCGACGCCGAGGTGGCGACCAAGGCGCTCTTCCTGGGGGGCAAGGACGCCATCGCCGCCGACGCTCAGGGACGCGGGTGGGCGGCCCTGTGGCTCACCGACGACGGCACCGTCGGCGTCAGCGCTGCAATGGGGCCGTACCTCGTCTGGCGCGCGGCCTGACCCGATGACGACGGACACCACCTTCTCCCCGGCAGCAGTGTCGCCGGCTCCACAGCCGGTACCGGAACTGGACCTGACCGCAGGGCCGCCTCCACCGATGCGCGTGGACGCGTCGCCGGCCGTCACGCCGACGGCCGTGCAGGTGCCCACGTCCAGGGGTCCGTCCGCCGCGGTGCCCGACCCCACGTCCCCGCGGCGCATGCCGCTCCTGGTGCTCGAGCCCTCGGGTTCGACGCTCGTCGAACGAGCCCGGCCGGTGGTCCTGCTCGTGTTGGTCCTCGGCTTCTCGATGGCCCTCGGGCGGGTGGTGGGCACCCCGGGCCGGGCCATCATCCATGACAAGATGCTGCCGTGGATCCTGGGCCGCAGCCTCGGCATCGCCTGCTATGTGGCCCTCACCGGCATGGTCGTGCTCGGGCTCTGGCTCCGTCACCCGTGGCGGGGACGGTTCCGCCGCCCCGGGCCCGAGTCGATCCTGTGGGCCCATGTGGCCCTGGCCGCATGCACCCTGGCCCTGCTCGCCGGGCACCTGACGGCGCTCGCGCTCGATTCGTACGCGGGCGTCGGCTGGACGGGGGTGTTCGTGCCCTGGGGCGCCCAGTTCAGGCCGACCGCCGTCGCCGTCGGCACCCTCGCCCTCTACCTGCTGCTACTGGTTGCCGGGACCGCCGCCCTTGCCGGGTCCATCGGTCGAGCCGTGTGGTTCCCGATACACACTGCGTCCGTGGTCGTCTTCTGCATGTGTCTCGTCCACGGCATCCTCGCCGGTAGCGACAACGTCGGCCTGCGGTGGGTCTACGTCCTGTCCGGCTTCGTGGTCCTCCTGCTCCAGTTCACCCGTTGGCTGGCCGGGACCCTCAAGCACGGACCCGCCGTGGTCGACGCATGACGACGCTGCCCTGGCTCACCGCTCCCGGGTCCGCCGTGGCCCCGGCGCCCGAAGCTGACGTCCTCCTCGGCCTGTCCGGGTTCGGCGGGGCGGTCCCGGCCGACCCCCGGATCGGCGGCGTGGGCGACCCGGGCACCCTGGTGCTCGCCGGCCCACCGGTCGGGGCGGGCGGCGGCGGCCTCGACGGCCACCTGGCGACGTGGGGTGCCCTCCCCTGCGTGGATGGCGCCGGGGTGCGTACCCTGCTGCGGGCCAGCGCGCTCGACGGGCGCGGCGGCGGCGGGTTCCCACTGATCCGCAAGGTCGAGACGGCCCGCCTCGCAGCCGGCAGTCCGGTGCTGGTGGTCAACGCCAGCGAGAGCGAGCCGGCCAGCTTCAAGGACCGGACGCTGTGCGCCGAGCGTCCCCACCTGGTGCTCGACGGTGCTGCCCTCGTGGCCGCCGCGCTCGGTGTCGACGAGGCGGTGGTCCACCTGCACCGGTCCCCGGGATCTCCGGCCCCCGTACTGGAGGCAGCTATCGGCGAACGCCAGCGACGCGGGCTCGCCGACCCACGGTGGCGCCTGTCCGCCGGCCCCGACCGCTACGTCTCCGGTGAGTCCTCGGCCGTGGCCTCCTACGTCGACGGGGGCCAGGCCCGTCCGCTGTTCACCACGCTCCCCCTGGCGGTGGCGGGCCCGTCCGGGCGGCCGACCGTCGTGTCCAACGCCGAGACCGTGGCGCAGCTGGCCGTGCTCGTCCGCACCGGGCCCGATGCCTGGGCTGCACGCGGTGAGCCGTCGTCGCCCGGCCCGCGGCTGGTCACCCTCACCGGAGCGGTGGGCCACCCCGGCCGGGTCGTCGAGGTGAGTGGGCAGGCCACCATCGGCGACATCCTGCTGGCCGGCGGACACGTCGCCCCACCCGCCGCCGTCCTGGTCGGCGGCTACGCCGGCGCGTGGATCCTCGGTGAGGAGGCCTGGCAGACGCCGTTCACCCGGGACGCGCTGGCCGCAGTCGACGCCGGGCTCGGCTGTGGCTTGATCGGGGTGCTCCCCCACGGCGCCTGCGCCCTGGTGGAGACCGCCCGCCTGGTGCGCTACCTCGCCGGCGAGTCGGCTGGGCAGTGCGGGACGTGTGTGGCCGGCCTGCCCCGGTTGGCCGAGGCATGCGAAGCACTTGCCTCGGGGGACCTCCGCAAGCGCGGGGTACGCCGGATGGTCGCGCTCGGCGACATCGTGTTGGGCAGCGGGGCGTGCGGTCACCCCGACGCCGTCGTGCGGCTCCTCCGGTCCATGCTCCAGGTGTTCGAGGACGACGTGGTCGGCCACATGGCCGGCCACCCGTGCCGGGGCGCCGACCACCCCCCGGTGTTCGCCGTACCCGAGGTGGATGTCGCCATCGGCCGGGACGACCTGCGGGAATGGGTATGAGCGTCGGCATCCGCATCGACCCGATCCTGTGCCGGGGCCACGCCATCTGCGCCCTGTTCTTCGCCGACGGGGTGGACCTCGACCAGTGGGGCTTCGGGAAGGTCGTGCTGGCCACGGCCGAGTCGCCCAAGGACGTCCGCCGCGCCTACCGGGCCGCCGCCGCCTGTCCCAACGGCGCGTTCGTCGTGCACGAGCGATAGGCCGCTCCGGCGGAGCCGGCCGTCCGCCATGAGGTCAGGTTTCCAACGACCTGGTCCCGCAGACCGGTCAGGTCGGTTGTCTCCTCCGTCGAGGCCCGCCTCCAACCTCCCGCCCACCGGTCCGGTGCAGCCCGCGCGGCGCAAGACGACCCAGCCGGGCCCCGTGCAGCAGGCCGACCCGTGCAGGACCTTCCCGGCGACGCTCGGGACCCGGCGCACGGTCCCGAAGCCCGCGTTCCGGACCTTCTTGGGCGACAGGTGCCGTCCTGCACTGTCAGGCACGTTGGACGGAGACCCGTCCTGGTCCACCCCCAGGTGCCGCTCGTCGGTCTGGTGGTCCGTGTCGCCGTTCCCCAAGTCCAACGGGGGACCGTCACGAAGTGGCTGCCGGAGGCCGGCATCGGCGTCGGGACGACCGCCGCCTCCGAGGTCCTGCGGGCGTGCGGTACAGCGCCGCCGTCGACCGGGGCGGCCGTAGTGGCGTTGCTGGGTCCGGGTGTGCCCTGGGTGGAACCGAGGGCCAGGCCCGGCGTCGGCCACAGCCGGAGGAACGGGAAGTCCATACAGGGGAAGCACTGGGACCCATGGAGGTTGCGCCCGGTGGTGTCCAGGTGGTGGTCACCGATCGCCCGGACGGAGGTGGCGGGTGCCCCACCACCGCTCCGACCGGATCGGTTCCGTGCGATCCTCCCGCCGGTGACCGCACGCCCCAGTCGGTTCTTCCCAGACTGGCCCTTGTGCAGGAATCGTCCCCGTGATGGACTGGCCACCAGGTCCGAGGCCCACCGCTCCGTCCGCTCTGAGCCCCGTGCTCACCTCCGTTCCCCCACTCCGGACGAGGAGGTCCCGTGGGCAGGTTGGTGGGCCTCGCCGCCCTGATCCTCACCGTCCTGGTCCTGGGCGTCGCCACCCTGGCCGCAGCGGTGGCCGGAGGCGGCCCGGCACCGAACGGCGGGAGCACCGCGGGCGCCCGCATGGCCGCGGGTCCGGCGCTGCCGACCGCGTGGGCGAGCCTCGACCAGGCGGCGGCCACCACCTGCCCCGGCCTGTCGTGGTCCGTGCTGGCCGCCATCGGCACGGTCGAGTCCGACAGTGGCCGCTCGACCGCCCCCGGGGTCGCCTCCGGTACCAATGCGGCCGGCGCCGAAGGACCGATGCAGTTCGAGCCGGCGACGTTCGCCGCCTACGCCGTCATCGGTCCGGGTGGCGCACAACCGCCCTCACCGTACGACCCGGTCGATGCGGTCTACACCGCGGCGGCACTCCTGTGTGCCAGCGGGGGCGGGACGGCGACCCGCCTGCGCGGGGCCGTCTTCGCCTACGACCATTCGGGCGCCTACGTCGACACCGTCCTCACCCTCTCCTTCGCGTTCGCCGAGGACCCCGGGACGGACGGCGCGGTCGTCAGCGCGCTCGCGTTCGCCGCCGGGCAGATCGGGGCCCCGTATCTGTGGGGCGGCAACGGACCGGGCGGTTTCGACTGTTCCGGGCTGTCCCGGGCCGCGTACGCGACCGCTGGCGTGACGTTGCCCCGGGTCGCCCAGGGGCAGTTCGATGCCGGTCCCCGGGTAGGTGACGGCGCTGGCGTGCGACCCGGCGACCTGGTGTACTTCGGCAGCGGGCCGTCGGGCGTCGACCACGTGGGGATCTACGTCGGCGCCGGACTCATGGTCGATGCGCCCCACACCGGAGCGCTCGTGCGCCTCGAGCCGGCCGATTGGCCCGGATTCGTGGGGGCCACCCGCCCAGGGTGACGCTCCGGGCGAGGCGCAGGGCCGAGGCTCAGGTCGGGTGCAGGCGGCGGTGGCGCCAGGCCCACCATCCCCCCAGCAGAGCCAGGACGAGCGCGGCGGCGTACAGGAACTGCCCGTGGCAACTGAGGTCGTCGACGCTGGTAGACGACGCATGGGCACGGGCAGGGTCCGCCGGCTCGTAGATCACGTTGACGCCGGTGATCCCGTTGCCGTAGGACGCCCGGTCGGGCACGTACAGGTGGTAGACCTTCCGACCGTCGGGCGAGTACGCGATGTCGACCGTGGCCGGGACGGACCCGGAGGAGCCGTCGGAGGTGGACCCCACCACCGTGCCCCGGACCTCGTGGGCAGGGGCGGACAGCTGGACCACGAATCCGCCCAGCGCGAGCACCAGGGCGGCACCGAACGCCGGCCCGACGGCCCAGGCCCCGGGGACGCCGACCATCCGCACTCGGTGACCGCCATCGGCCGTCGTGGCGGCCGCCATTCAACGCCCCCACCGAGGTCGCTACGCCGACGGGTCCGGAGTCAGGGACGACGCTCGCGCCCATTGCCGTGATGCCGTCGTCGCCGAGGTCGGGCGCGACCGAGTGGTGGTCCCCGTCCGCATCCACCAGGTCCCGGTCGGACGGGGACCGGCGATCGACCTCCACCTGTTCGAACGGTCGGATCGGCTCGCGCTCCCGGGGCGGGTCCTGCGCCTCGATCCACCCGTCATGCACCGAGGTCGACGGGGTCCCCTTGGGGATCCCCCGCTGCCCGCGGATGCCCGAGGTGTCGGGATGCCAGCCCTGGGCCGGCGCCCTGTCGGGTCGTCGTGGCCGTCCGTCTCGTGCCTGACCCGTGGTCCCGTGGGGGTCGGCGACAGCCGCTCAGGCCACCGTCGTGACGGCCGTCGAGGTCGCTTGCTCCAGATGCACGCGCCCTTCGGCGTAGGTGAACCAGCGGCCGTCGTCGAAGTCGTAGAGCTTGCAGGTCCGTGAGTTGCTCACGAAGTCACGGAATCGCAGCGGCTTGTCGATGATCGTCCCCGGAAACGCCGCCTCGATGGCGTCGGCCGCCTCCTCGAGATGGTACATCGGGACCCGCATGTCCACGTGGTGCGGCACGTGGACCATGATCCAGTGGAAGAAGAAGTTGAACCCCCTGGGCGCCCGCAGCACGGTGGTGCCCTCCATCTGCGCCTTGAACTTGTTCCACTCGGACTTCTTCCACCACCGGATCTCCGGGGCGATGTGGTGGACGTGGACCATGGTCCCGATGAACCAGGCGAACCCGAGGAACGGCAGGAGCACGGTCCGGGCGTTGAGCCAGAGGATCCCGGCGAGCGAGTCGCCGGACGAGGCGCCGATGATCGTGAACAGCGCCAGCATCCCGGCGATGAACGCTGTCACGATCCAGCGGTCCCGGCGGATCGCCTTGACCCACCGGGCCGGGTTCCCCCCAACCATCATCTTCTTCCACCACACCTGGTGGATGTAGTAGGCGCCCGAGCCGACCCACGACCACTCCACCCGGTGGACGGACCGGCGCCACCGGCCGAGCTCGGCGAACTGCTCGGGCGTCGTGGGGTGCCAGACGAAGTCGTATCCCTGACGAACCGTGTACGGGTGGTGCACCCGGTTGTGCCCCAGGATCCAACCCTCGTAGACGTGGAAACTGGGCAGGAAGGCGAGGTGCGCCACGGTCGAATTGAGTCGCTTGGACGAGAACAGGGCACCGTGGGCGGCGTCGTGGCCGACCACGAACAGCGCGGACACGACCAGCGCCATGAGCACCTCGAGCCCGAGCACGGCGAACACATTGGAGACGTAGACCAGGGCCACCAGCAGGCCGACGTACATGACGACGTCACGGCCGAAGTACCCCATGCCCCGCCACGTCGGGTTGTCGTAGACCGAGTCCGGCAGGGCGTCGATGACCGGCTTCAGGGTGGTGGGCACAGCCGTGGCCTCCACCGTGCCGACGGCTCCTGCAGTGGTCTGGGACACGTGCGCTCTTCTCGTTCGGGACGAGGACGCCACACCTCATCGGCTCCCATTCTACCGGGTTCCACACGTCGGCAGGGGTCGACACGAGCCCGTCCGACCAGGGGTCGACACCTCCCCCGCCCCACCGTCACACCCACCGGCGAGGCTGGCCCCATGGCACTCGCCACCCCGTCCGATGCGCTCCCGACGGTCGTCGGTCCCACGTCAGTCGTCGACCCCCCTGGTGAACGGCCCGGCCTGTCG
>Ga0080006_1181679_pt1 | contig 236398 bp, 188 predicted proteins | sample RS3BMetagenome_FD_69209 | JGI IMG/M metagenome (GOLD analysis project Ga0080006, IMG submission 69209) | Ferric oxide microbial mat and aquatic microbial communities from Rainbow Spring, Yellowstone National Park, USA - RS3B (SPADES... ...
ATGAATCACGCCCCTACGGGATGGTCGCGTTGCTGGTTAATGCATGATTGCGTCCTGGAAGGGCATCGAGGAGCAAGCAAGGGGGTGATGAAGGGGGTGATGAATCACGCCCCTACGGGATGGTGGCGTTGCTGGTTAATGCATGATTGCGTCCTGGAAGGGCATCGAGGAGCAAGCAGGGGGTGATGAATAACGCCCCTGCACCCATTTCCCCCGCAAGGATAGAGAACCCCGGTTAATGCATGATTGCGCCCCTACAGCAGAACAGATTAACGAGCTGGATTGAAAAAATCATAATCAGTAGTGTACATCTAAAATTTAAAGCTATTTTATATCTCCTACAATAATAATCCTTCCTCGTAGATGCGGCGAATAATATCTTCAATCTCCGGTTCCTGGAAGGTCACATCGCGCAGGCGATAGCGCGCGCCTAGCCATGCTACCAGTTCATGAGCGGGCATAGAGTCGCGCCCGAAGCGCAGCCAGAGTTGTGGGCCATCGACTCGTACTAGATGTACACCTGATGGAAGTTCTGGTAATGTCGGTCGGTTTTGCTCATCCCACGTCACAATTGCCATCTCGCTGTCATCCAGTACGGCGATCAGGGTGCGCTCGCCACCAAAGCGTTCGCGGATGGCTGTTACTGTGCCATCATACAGTTTGCGACCGTGATCGATAATGAGCATGCGTTCGCAGAGCGTTTCCACGTCGTCCATGTCGTGTGTGGTGAGCAGGATAGTGACATTGCGCTCGGCGTTGAGGGTGCGCAGGAACTCGCGGATACGAGCTTTGGCGACGACATCCAGGCCGATAGTTGGTTCGTCCAGGTAGAGCAGTTCTGGCTGGTGCAGCAGGGCTGCTGCCAGGTCGCCACGCATGCGCTGACCGAGCGAGAGTTGACGCACCGGCGTGTGGATAAATTCATCAAGGGCGAGTGTGGCGCGCAATTGCCGTAAATTTTCTTTGTACCGTTGTTCCGGCAAGCGGTACAGATGCCGCAGCAGGTTGAGAGAGTCGATGAGTGGCAGGTCCCACCATAGTTGTGTGCGCTGTCCGAAGACAACACCGATGCGCGCAGCCAGCTCACGTCGCTGTTGCACCGGATTCAGACCCGCTACGCGAATCTCACCCTCGCTGGGAACCAGGATGCCCGTGAGCATTTTGATTGTAGTACTCTTGCCTGCGCCATTTGGCCCCACGAGGCTGATGACCTCGCCTCGTTCAATGTTCAGCGAAAGATCACACACTGCATCAACAACCTGAATTTCCGGGTCAATGACGCTACGAAGTCCGCCCATAAAGCCGGAGCGACGTTTGGCAACTCGAAAAGTCTTGCGCAAATTGTGCGTCTCAATCATAAGACTCATGATGAATCTCCTTTCAACCGCCGATTGCGGAGACGAATCGGCGGGTATTCCATGAATTTTAGCTTCCGGTACTTTGATAGTGATGAACGCCGATGCACCATATTTGCCCCGCGAAGAGCGCAAAGAGAACGGCGATCAATGGCGAGGCAAAGGCCAGCGTTGGCGGTAGGCCGAAAGGTAACGTGCGTCCAAGTACATAGCAGGTAGGTACGAACGAGCCGAAGGCCAGTGGTACGATGAATAAAAAGAAGGCTTGCAGCGTTCGGCTATAGATCGTGATTGGGTAACTGAGCATTTCGCGCCCACCGTAGGTCAGGATATTGGTGAGTTCGGTCGTCTCAACAGTCCAGAAACAGACGGTTGCACCGAGCAAGAGAATGGAAGTGAAGATAGTGGTGCTGCTGATAATGCCTGCGAGCAGGACCAGGCCTTTAAGCCATGTCCATTGCAGGTGAGGCAGCAGCGTCAGGGCGAGGATGAAGCCGCAGCAACCCTGGGTTAGACGGCCCAGGCGGCGCAGGCGAAAATCGCTACCGATGACCTGGATGAATGTTCCTACAGGACGCAGCAGCACGCGGTCGAAGTTGCCACGCCGGATCGTGTCCGCGAAATTGTCAATACCTGCGCCAATCATCTCGGCCAGCCCAAAGCCGAGGGACATCACCGATGCCAGCAGGGCTACCTCGCCAATATGCCAGCCGAGCAGGGTTGGAAAAGGTATGAAGATCAGCAGCACGCTCAGAAATTCAATAGCTGTGGTGAAGAGATAGGTGCCGATGTCGATGAGCAGGTTAGCGCGGTACTGCATTTGGGCGCGTATCTGCATGAGAATAAGCAAACGATACAGGCGTAAATCAATGAAAAAGGTAGAAAGAGCGTTGAGCATGTTCCTAACCTCCCTGCACAATTACACGCTTTGTCGCATGTGCGGTTATCCAACGGACGAGACAGGTAAGCAGGATGAGCCATGCAACCTGACGCGCAACCTCCAGCCAGAGCGAACCGCCGATAATTTTGCCGAGCAGTGTTTCCGCAGGTACATTCATCAACCCACTAAATGGCAACCATAGAGCCAGATTACGCAGCCAGGGTGGGAAGAATGGCAAAGGGACGAAGGAGCCGGTAAAGAAAAGCGCGATAGTACCGGCCAGCGTGGCAACAGCGCGGGCCTCGATGAGCCAGAAGGCCACGATGTTATAGAGATAGCGATAGGCGATGCCGAGCAAGGCCCCTAGAGGCATGGTGAGTGCGAAGGCCAACCATGTTTGCGTGTTGCCGGGAAAGCCCAGATTGAACAGAATAGTGCCAGCCGTGTAGGTTGGAATGCCACGAAAGAGCAGATAGTAGCAGGCGCGCCCGATCTCGCGGCTGAACCAGTACAGGTAGAAGTCGCAGGGTTTGCTCAGGTCGATGATGACCTCGCCAGTAGGGATTGTTTGCATCAGGTCGTACCAGCCAAAGGGTAGCATGACCATAATCATAGCCTGCACCAGCCAGGTGTAGCGCACCGTATCCAGCACATCGTAACCGGCGACAACGGGACGGGCGTGATAGAGGGCGATAATCAGGTAACTGAAGATGGCTCCGAAAAAGATGTTGGTGAGCAGACCGGCCAGGTTGGCCCAGCGATAGATAAGCTGACGACGAAAAGCCGTGACGGCTACTGCTAAGTAAAAGCGAAACATATCACCTCCTGTTGTGAAATGCATGAATGGGTGGGGAGGATGAAAAGCATGGTTTATATGTCAGACAGCACGAAATATCGTTAGCTCTATGCAAGCATGGGATCAGCGACTGGTATGGGATGTGGTGTCAAGGGCATACAAATGCGCAGGATAGCTAGAGGAAAGGTGTCTATCCCGTAGGTGTCCTCTCGCCAGCCATACGAGAGGAATTAGAATATAGCATGCCTGTGGCTGACTGTCAAGATTTTTCGGGAGCAATCAGGTGAATACTCAGCGAACCTGCTATAATAATGATACAGTCTGGGGGCTGGCTACATTGCTAAGGCTCTGAGAAGAGAGGACTTCATGATCGCTACGCTGATTCTGCTTATCTTATTGCTGATAGTACTCATCCTTTTTACCATTCATTTAATGCGTTACTATTTCTTTATCCCGCGCGTGGCACCTTTTTTTACTGAACTTGGTAGGCCGTATGTGCTGGCACACCAGGGGGGAGAGCTGCTGGCACCGACGAATACGATGGCGGCGTTTGCGGTTGCTGATGCGATTGGCGTTGATTTCCTGGATATTGATGTGCATATGACGAAGGACGGACATCTCGTCGGTATCCATGATGATACTGTAGATCGTACTACTAATGGGCATGGGCGTGTTGACTCTTTTACGTTGGCAGAACTGCAGGAACTGGATGCTGGCTATCACTTTCAGGATTTGCAGGGCAATTATAGCTATCGGGGTCAAGGAGTCAGGATACCAGCGCTGGAGGAGGTGTTGCAGCGGTACGCAACGAAGTATTACCTGCATTTTGAGATCAAAGATACCTATCCGAAGGGTGGACCATCGCAGATTGAGGAGAAATTGTGGCAGCTTATTCAGCGTTATGACACGCAGAAGCGCGTAGTAGTTGCCTCGTTTAGTCAGTGTATTGTTGAACGATTCAAGAAGCTCTCTGGTGGGCAAGTTGTGGTTGGTGCGGGCAGGGTAGAAGTTGCCAATTTTGTGCTGGCGCATAAGTTTGGCTTACCCGGTTTATATTTTCGTCGTTCGCATGTACTGGAGATTCCGACTCGTGGTGGTGGCTTTAATTTCAAGGATAGGCGTTTGATCATAGGCGCGCACCGCCTGGGGATGCAGATTTATTATTGGACGATTGATGAGCCAGAGGAGATGAGAGAACTGCTGGAGCTGGGGGCTGATGGGTTGTTTACCAATCGACCTGATCTGCTCAAAACTGTCATGCAAGAGATGCACTTGAAGTAAAGGAGTGGTATTGTGTCAGAAAATATGTTTCCACCTCCCTACATGCCTATGCCTCCGTATGGGGCACCCCCCTCAGGACCAACTGCTAAACACGACGGTTGGGGATGGCTACGTGTTTTGTTAATTGGTATTGTGCTTTTTATCGTCACGACAATCGTAATGTTTTTTACGCAGAATATAAACCTGTATCCCACAGTCATTCTGATTGGAAATTTCCTTGTGCCGGTGGTTTTTGTAGCCTTCCTGTACGATCACCAGCATGTGAGTAGTTTGAAGCCGGAGTCGATAGCGACGAGCTTTTGTGTGGGTGGCATTCTGGGTGTGCTGGGGGCCTCGATTCTGGAATCTTTGTTGTTGCCGGTGCCGAGCCGTCCTGGCCAGGGCCTGTCGTTTGGGAGCGCGTTGCTGGTTGGGTTGATCGAAGAGGGTTGTAAGATACTGGCGGTAATCATTGTGGCTCGACGCTGGAAGCACACATCGGAGATGGATGGCCTGCTGTTAGGTGGCGCGGTAGGCATGGGTTTTGCGGCACTAGAGAGTACCGGTTATGCCTTTACTGTGTTGCTGATCAGTCATGGCCTGATTACCAGCTCTATTCTGGAGACGATCATCCGTGGTTTGCTGGCACCCTTTGGGCATGGTACCTGGACGGCGATTTTGGGAGCGGTACTCTTCCGCGAGAGCAAGCCACGACAATTTCGCATTACAATTCCTGTGATCCTGACCTACCTCTTTGTTTCTGTCTTGCATGCAAGTTGGGATGGTTTCCCGTTGACGGTTTACTTTATTATTCCTCCCGGTATTCCCATTTCTGCGGTGATTGTGGTAGTGAGTCTCGTTGGCATCGTCAGTTTGATTATTGTGTACAGGCAGGCGCTACGCCGTAGACGAATGATGAATATCTAACAAGAGAGAATGCATGTCACTTTTCTCCCTTTCGGCACTGTGTTACCAAAAAACAGCCAGAGGAGAGCATCTCGTCTATAGCGCAGGCAAGATGCGTGGCTCTCCTTACAGTCACAGGTGTTGGAAAGGGAGTGTTTATGGGACAAACAACATGCGATGTGCTGGTTGAGCGGCTACTTGCCTGGGGTGTTGATACTATCTTTGGGTTGCCCGGTGATGGCATTAACGGTTTTTTTGAGTCGTTGCGCAAGGCTGAGGATCGCATCCGGTTTGTGCATGTAAGGCATGAGGAAGCGGCGGCGCTGGCAGCTGTTGGCTATGCCAAATTCACCGGGCGTCTGGGCGTCTGTGTCTCGACATCGGGGCCAGGGGCGGTGCATTTATTGAACGGTCTTTATGACGCTAAAGTTGATGGAGCGCCAGTGCTGGCAATTACCGGCATGACCTATCATGACCTGATCGGTACGCACTACCTGCAAGATATTGATACTAACGTGCTTTTCTCTGATGTAGCATTGTTTAATGAGCGTGTGATGGGGCCGTCACATGTGCAAAATCTCGCTGATCAAGCCTGCCGAACGGCGCTTAGTCATCGCACGGTCAGTCACATCAGTATCCCCATAGATATTCAGGTTGCTGAAGTGGGGCAGGATGAGCGCTCGAAGAAAAATATCCCCGGTCATACTTCTGCACATTATCTGCCGCCTGTTCAGGTGCCTGCGCGAGCGGAACTGGAGCAGGCGGCGGCGTTGTTGCGTGGCAAACACAAGATTGTTATTCTGGCCGGTGGTGGCGCACGTGGAGCAGGAGCGGAGATAGAGCAACTGGCCGAGAAGCTGGGTGCGCCGGTGATTAAGCCTATGTTGGGCAAGGACGTTATTCCTGACGATAGCCCCTATACGATTGGTAGCGTTGGAGTTGTTGGTACCCGTCCATCAACCGAGGCGTTGGCTGAGTGCGATGCGCTGATTATGATCGGTACCTCGTTTCTCTACATCGAGTACCTGCCCAAACCGGGTCAGGCGGTAGTGTTGCAGATTGATATTGACCCGGCCCGCCTCGGTTTACGCGCTCCTGTTGATGTTGGGCTGGCCGGAGATGCCAGAGCCACGTTACAGGCATTGTTACCGTTGCTTCCGCGCAATGATGATCGCTCATTTCTGGAGAAGGCACAGGATGGCATGCGTTCCTGGTGGGCGCTGATGGAACAGCGTGCCACGCGCGAGACGATACCGATGAAGCCACAGACCCCGGCCTGGTATCTGAATGATGTGCTGCGCGACGATGCCATTATTACCGGTGACTCAGGAACGGTGACGACCTGGATAGCACGCTATCTCAAGTTGCGGCGCGGGCAAAATTTTTCTTTTAGCGGTACTATGTGCAGCATGGCTGTTGGCCTGCCCTATGCAATTGGCGCGCAAATTGCCTATCCACATCGTCAAGTGGTTGCTTTTGTCGGCGACGGGGCGCTGACCATGCTGCTAGGCGACTTTATGACCTGCGTTCAGTATAATTTGCCGGTGAAAGTGGTAGTTATTAAAAATAATGTGTTGGGTCTGATTAAGTGGGAGCAGATGATCTACCTGGGCAATCCGCAATATGGGGTGGAACTGGCACCGCTTGATTTTGTCAAATTCGCCGAAGCCTGTGGAGCGCGAGGCGTACATATCGAGGACCCACGTCGTTGTCGAGAGCAACTGGCAGCGGCGATGGAAATCGACGGTCCGGTGATTATTGAGGCAGAAGTTGATCCCAATGAACCGCCGATGCCGCCCAAGATTACGCCAGAGCAGGCCAGGAACTTTGCTGAGGCGCTTGTGCGCGGCCAGGCCGCTCGTGAGCGTATTGGCCTGACTCTCTACCGCAATGTCATTGAAGAAGCGGTACTCAGCGCCAGCCCGTATGGGGTGGTCGGACGAGTGTTAGAAAAAGTGACTCGTGGCAGACGCTAAAACGCAATAAAAATAATTGTAGTGATAAGTGTAGTGACCGATTTATCATGTTAATACAGTGAGTGCCGATATGTCTGGTGAAATGCATGAGTGGCGTGGTGAACCGGTCCCCCCATCAAAGATACGTAATTAAGGAGTGGTTGATGCAACGTAGTAGGGATGTGCAGGTACCGTTTGTGCATAGTAAGGGCGTGCAGAGTGACAGTGAGCATGCTCACGCGATAGATGCGCAGGCGTTGGCCGCTGAATTGCGAGCAAAGATACGTGGCGAGGTACGTTTTGATGATGGAAGCCGGGCGCTCTATGCGACCGATGGCTCGATTTATCGGCAGGTGCCAGTGGGCGTAGTTATTCCACGTGATGCCGACGATGTGGTAATGACCGTTGCTCTATGTCGTCGTTATCACGCGCCTGTTCTACCGCGTGGGTGTGGTACCAGCCTCAAGGGTCAGTGCTGCAATGTTGCGGTTGTTCTCGACATGTCCAAGTACATGAATCAAATTGTTAGTCTGGATGCGCATAATAAGCGGGCGCGTGTGCAGCCGGGATTGATCTGTGACCATCTACGAGCAGCCGCAGAACGCTATCATCTGACCTTTGGGCCGGACCCGGCAACGCATGGTCACTGCACACTTGGCGGTATGATTGGCAATAATTCGTGTGGAGCGCATTCGGTGATGGCAGGCAAAATGGTTGACAATCTTGAGGAGATGGAGATTCTGACCTACGATGGCCTGCGTATGCGTGTTGGCGCAACCAGTGAGGATGACTTAGAGCGTATCATCGCTGCTGGTGGACGACGGGGTGAGATTTATGCGGGCCTCAAGTGGCTGCGGGATAGCTATGCACATTTGATTCGTGCGCGCTATCCACAGATACCACGCAACGTCTCCGGCTATGGACTGGACTGGTTGTTGCCGGAGCATGGATTTCATGTTGCGCGCGCGCTGGTCGGCACGGAGGGTACCTGTGTAACTGTGTTGGAAGCGACCACCGTCCTGGTCGATAGTCCACCAGCTCGCACGTTGCTGGTGCTGGGCTATGCGGATGCCTACCATGCAGCAGACCATGTACCTGAGATCATGTCCTACAGGCCACTGGCTGTGGAGGGTTTCGATGACGTGCTGATCGAAGATTTGCGGAAGAAAGGACGCTATCTCGGTCATATTGCACATTTGCCGGAGGGTGGTGGCTGGTTGCTGGTGGAGTTTGGCGGAGCGACAAAAGAGCAGGCGAATGAGCAGGCTCGCCGCTTGATGGACGCGCTCAGGCATGTTGCTGAGATACCGCACATGAAGCTAGTGGAGGATGCTAAGGAGGCGGCCATGCTCTGGGAGATACGCGAGTCGGCGGTGGGAGCCTCTTCAGTGATTCCGGGCGAACAGTTGACCTGGCCTGGTTGGGAAGATACGGCGGTGGCCCCGGAAAAATTGGGTAACTATCTGCGCGATTTTCGCGCGCTGGTCGAACGCTATGGATATAGAGGGGCCTACTATGGTCACTTTGGTCAGGGTTGTGTTCATATGAACATCAGTTTTGATATGCATACGGCTGACGGCATCAAGCATTTTCACGATTTTATGGAGGAGGGAAGTGAACTGGTTATCAGGTATGGTGGTTCGCTCTCCGGTGAGCATGGTGACGGGCAGGTCAATGGTGAATTTCTGCATAAGATGTATGGCCCGGAGTTAGTGCAGGCTTTTCGTGAGTTCAAAGCGCTCTGGGACCCCGACTGGAAGATGAATCCGGGCAAGGTAGTTGATGCTTATCGACCAGATCAAAACCTGCGCTTAGGAACAACGTATCACCCGCCTGAGTTGCATACACGCTTCCATTACCAGGACGACCTGGGCAGTTTTGCCAGGGCTACTCTGCGCTGTATTGGCATCGGGCGCTGCCGCCGCACCGAGCAGGGAACGATGTGTCCCAGTTTTATGGTCACGCGCGAGGAGAAACATAGCACACGTGGACGCGCTCATTTGCTCTTTGAGATGCTGCAAGGTGATCCCGTCGGTGGATGGCGTGATGATAGTGTGAAAGAGGCGCTTGATCTCTGTCTTTCCTGCAAAGGCTGTAAGGGTGACTGTCCGGTGAATGTGGATATAGCGACCTATAAAGCGGAGTTTCTCTCGCACTACTATCAAAGGCGTTTACGTCCACGCAATGCCTATGCGTTTGGTTTGATTTACTGGTGGGCGCGGCTCGCATCCCATATGCCCAGGTTGGTCAATGCCGTTACGCACGTGCCTCTGTTAAGCAACCTTGCCAAATTCGCTGCTGGCATGGCGATGGAACGCGAGATTCCCACCTTTGCACCACAGACGTTTAGTGCATGGTTTAGGCAGCGTGGTGAGCGCAATGTCGATTGCCCACCAGTGTTGCTGTGGCCCGATACCTTCAATAACTATTTCCACCCGGAGACTGCTCAGGCGGCGGTCGAGGTTCTGGAAAATGTGGGCTATCGGGTCGTTCTTCCACCGCGTTCGCTCTGTTGCGGTCGTCCGCTTTATGACTATGGCATGCTGATGCTGGCTCGCTATCTGCTGAAACAGATCCTGACCACGCTACGCCCGCAGATTCAAGAAGGGTTGCCCGTCGTTGTGCTGGAACCCAGTTGCGCCGCTGTTTTCCGCGATGAACTGCTCAATCTGCTGCCCCATGACGAGGATGCTAAACGTCTGTCTCAGCAGACCTTCTTGCTCAGCGAGTTTCTGCGAAAGAAGGCAGTCGATTGCCGTTTGCCGAAGATGAAGCGTAAGGCGATTGTGCATGGGCATTGCCATCATAAGGCGATCATGACCATGAAGGATGAGGATGCGGTGTTGCAGCGATTGGGGTTGGACTATACAATGCTCGATTCCGGTTGCTGTGGCATGGCGGGTGCCTTTGGCTTTGAAGCTGGAGAACATTACGAGGTTGCGATGAAGTGTGGTGAGCGTGTGCTGTTGCCTGCTGTGCGCGCGGCGGAGAAGGACAGCCTGATTATCGCCGATGGTTTTAGCTGCCGCGAGCAGATCGCGCAGGCAAGCGACCGTCATGCGCTACACCTGGCCCAGGTGATTCAGCTTGCCATGCGTGGTGTGAGCCAGACGGAGGTATACCCGGAGCAGACCAGCGAGATCATTAGTAAGGCAAAGCCCACGCCAGGCAAAGTGCTGGTGGGGATAGGTGCGCTCATTGTAGGTCTGGTGCTGGCCTGGAATGGGTACAGGTACAGGAGAGCGGGAAGAGTACTCTGATGCTTCGGAAGTACTCTCCCAAAAGAGCCTTACGACAATAGCTTTATGACACGTTCTCTAGCGCTTTCGCAGCGGTATACAGGCGCTCCGGGGACGTGGCGGGATTCGATTCCAGGAACTGATTGATACGTACTGCCATTAGATCACGAATATGACGGAATGCGGCAAGGCGTTCCTCTTCACTGCCTTCAACACGGCTTGGATCGGAAAAGCCCCAATGTACCTGGTGACGGGCGTTGGGAAAGAATGGGCAGGCTTCAGCCGCCTCATCGCAAACTGTCACGACCAGATCCATCGGCGGCTGGTTGCGGAACTCTTCCAGGCTTTTCGCTCGTTGGTCGCTGATATCAATACCAATCTCTTGCATTACTTTGATCGCCAGTGGATGTACGACGCGGGGATGGGTGCCAGCACTGAACACCGCGTAGGCCGCTCCGCCACGGGAGCGGAGCAACCCTTCCGCTATTTGCGAACGGGAAGAGTTGTGTGTACAAAGGAAGAGGACACGTAATGGTTGTGTTGTTTCAGTCATGGGAATCCTCCTGAATAGAGAGCGCACGCATTCCCGCTTCACGTATCCAGCGGTAGAGCAGAGCGCCAACAATCGCGCCCAGGAAAGGCGCGCTAACATAGACCCATTGCGCGCTCCAGGTACCACTCACCAGGGCTGGACCAAGTGAGCGTGCCGGGTTCATCGACGCGCCAGAAATGGGTCCTGCAAATAAAGCTTCCAGCGCCACGGTCGCGCCAATCGCCAGCGCCGCTGCCTGGCCGACCGCACGGGTATCAGTTGCCATTGCCATGATGACGAGCATTAAGAAGAAGGTGAGCAATGTCTCTAAAATGAACGATTGCCAGGCCCCACCGCTGCCGACTGGTAGTGTGGTACCCAATGCAGCGACATTCCCTAGCAACAGACGAAGGCAGAGTGCAGCCAGAATCGCCCCGGCGCACTGCGCTCCCCAATAGAGACCGAGACGGCGCACCGGAAAATGACGTGCCACGACAAAAGCCAGCGTGACCGCCGGATTGAAATGCGCACCGCTGATATGGCCGAAGGCATAGATCATGACAGTGATGATCAAACCAAAGACGAGGCCGACTCCTACATGAGTGATTTGCCCATGACTGAGGGTATCAATCATGATGGCCCCACAGCCAGCAAAGACGAGGCCGAAGGTGCCCAGACCCTCGGCCAGGGCGCAGGCCCACAGCGGGACAGGTGTTGCCCGTGCCACCGCTGGGGGGGCGGCGCGATCTTTCTGGGGCGAGGAAGTGACGATAGGTGATTGACGCATAAAACTCCTTTATTTTCGATGTTCTCGTTCTAACAAGGTGATGAGGAAACGAAGACGGGTGGTGAGCTGAAGCGCGGTCTGCTCGAAAGCGTACATGCGCACTTCTTCCGATCCTTCCACCTGTGCAGGATCAGGAAAGCTCCAATGGATGTGCTCCGGGTCATCGGGGAAGACCGGGCAGACTTCGCGCACGCGATCACACACTGTCACAATCGCATCAAAATGTTGATGCCGAAACTCGTCGAGGTGTTTGGGGCGTGCCTGCCGCATGTCGATGCCGAGGCGCTCCATGACACGTTGCGCCAATGGATGTACCTGCGTTGCTGGTTCGCTTCCTGCACTATAGGCGTCAATCTTGCCGTGACTCAAGAAGCGCAGGAGGGCCTCAGCCATCTGAGAGCGCGCACTGTTCTCGGTGCAGAGGAACAGCACCCGCAACGATGGACGAGGAGAGGCTCCTTGTGGTTCTTCGTTGGCTGGTTGCGTGCGGACTTCTGTGACGGTGAGAGCTGGATGAAGGTGTGATGCTGCTTCTCGATAGAGCGTGCGGAACTGTTCCAGGTTCAGGCTGTAATAGACCGACCGCTCGTCTGCACTGCTTTTGCGCTCTGTGACCAGGTTTCCAGCACGCAGCAAACGTAAATGGTACGAGATAAGATTTTGTGGAAGGTGCAAGAATGTTCCCAATTCCTGTACCCGGTAATCCGAGCGTGCCAGACGGGTCAAGACACTCCAGCGGATAGGGTGAGCAGCGAGTTTGAGGATTTCTGGGGGAGCAGTGAGTTGACCGTCCATCGTATTCCTCCGATCTGTTTTGTATCAAAACAATTTGATATATCTATTATAGTATAGCAAAAGTGAGAGTGTTTCACAAGTAAAAAGGGTTGTGTTTGTCTGGGAATTGCGGTCTTGCTGAAAAATTTTCAGCGGAAGACTGTTTCCCAGACTTCAAGAAAGAGGTGCCTGGCGCGATCATTTTATTTGAGGTCACGCAAGTTGGTGTGGAACCGGAGGCATACTTCCACTCTGGTGGGCAGGGCCGGAGCATCAAGCGCGACCGAATTGAGGTGCGCAAGTTCTTTGGCATCCACGAGGCGATGGTTACTAGTGGTGAGTATAATCTCTCACCACGCCGCTGCTGCACTTTCCGCACGGGGATCTGCGCCGCCCCGCATGGTGCCTGTATCAGCATCGAAGATGATGCCTTGCGCGTAGCCCATCTGTGGTGTCCATGCTTCGACTTCCTGGACGATATGACCGCGTTGTCGTAGTCCTTCGATGGTCGTGGAGGGGAAACGGCTCTCCATCTGGAGAATCTCCTGGCCGTTGATAGCCCCATGTAGCCAGCGTGGCATTTCAATGGCTGCTTGCATATCCAGTCCGAAGCGGGCTACGGCGGTATAGACCTGCGCATGAAACTGTGCCTGCCCGTCGCCGCCCATGGTGCCAAAGACCATCGCGGGGCGTCCGTTGCGTAATGCCAGTGAGGGGATCAGCGTGTGCAGGGTACGTTTGGCAGGTGCCAGCGCGTTGGCGGCGGAGGGGTTGAGCGAGAAGTAGGCACCGCGATTGTGCAGGACGATGCCGGTATCATCGACGACGACGCCACTGCCGAAGCCCATATAGTTGCTCTGGATCAGGGAGACAATATTGCCGTCGTGGTCAGCCGCGCACATATAGACGGTATCGCCGCTAAAGCTGCCGGGTGCGACGGATGGTGTAGCCTTTTGCGGGTCAATGAGCTTACTGCGTTGTGCGAGATACTCCGAGGTGATGAGCGCTGCCGGGTCAACGCGCATGTATGCCGGATCGGTGAGGTAGGCTTGTCGGTCGGCAAAGGCCAGTTTTTTGGCTTCTACGGCCATATGAACGGTCTCAGGTGCGAGTGGCTGATCGCCGAGCGGCAGGCGATGCAGCATACCCAGGATTTGCAGGGCGGTTACTCCCTGCGTGTTTGGTGGTAGCTCATAGATAGTGAGATCGGCGAATGTAGTGCTGAGAGGTGTAACCCAATCACTGCGGTGTGCTGCCAGGTCAGCTCGTGTAATCAAGCCGCCTTCACGAGCGAAGAACGCGGCAATCTGTTCTGCCAGCTCGCCCTGATAAAATGCGCTGGCACCTTCGCGCGCGAGGATGCGGAATGAGCGGGCCAGAGTGGGAAAACGCATGATAGCGCCAACCGGCGGTATCTTGCCGTCAGGCAGGAAGTGTCTGTACCAGGAAGGATGGATGTCGGAGCGTGTGCTGGTGCGTTGCAAGGCTGCGTGCAGATCCGGCCCTACCGCAAAGCCATCTTCGGCATAGGAAATGGCGGGAGCCAGTGCCTGCGCTAACCCCAGACGCCCGAAACGTTGTGCGGCTTCATGCCAGCCACTGGCGCAGCCAGGAATATTGATACTGTGGATACCAAAGGTGGGCATAGTAGTATAGCCGAGATCATGGTAACGCTCGATTGTTGCTGTTTGAGGTGAGCGTCCACTACCGTTCAAACCGTAGAGTTTGCGGCTGCTGGCTTCATAAATCAGCATGAAAACGTCGCCGCCCAATCCGCAGACAAAAGGATAGACGACTTGAAGCATAGCGCTGGTAGCTATGGCCGCGTCAATGGCATTGCCGCCAGCTTTGAGCAGGTCAAGTCCGGCCTCAGCGGCCAGATAATGCGGAGCAACCACCATACCACGACGAGCTAGAGTAATGGGACGGTGCAGTGTAGATGAGGTCATAGAAGATTCTCCAATCTTCGTGTGCTTGTATGGCTACGGTATTATACACTTTTCTCCGGTAAGAGTTGCCTGTTAAGCTGAGCATTATGTCCGTTGAGGAGAAAAATGTTGTTGACAGTATAAAGTATAACATACGCTCTCATCTTCATCTCATGTATGGTCTCTATACTGAGGGCAGAACGGAGAACAACGTGTCCTATGCTGTAGGTCAACGTTACTTCTCCTGAAGGAGATTTTGAGTGCGCAGGTTGGTGCCTGTGTATGAAAAGAGGTTAATAGCGTCATGAACAGAAGTACAATGTTTTTTGGTGGGATTATCGTTGCCATTATTGCCGCGATACTGGCGATCTATTATGCCCTTCCAGGAGTGTATCATGTACTGGTGAGCGGGAAGACGCCACCGCTGTCGCCGCAACCGGGCCATATCTTGCTCTTTGCCGTCATTGCGGTGCTGGCAATACTGGTAGCAGTGGTGAACAGGCCGAAAGCTGCACGCCGCTAGGTAGAAAGCAGTTTATGAAGCAGTCGTTTAAACCGTACATGAACTATTTTAATGCAGATGATGTGAAGGTACCGTTGGTCAGTGCTGAGATGATTTTAGTAAAGTTAGATGATGGAGAAGAGAGGGAAGAATAGTAGATGGCGTTGCTGCTACACGATAATTACCTGTTGTTTATGAAAATCAATGATGTAGCCGGACGCTGGTTTTGGCTAGATGAGGTCATGATTTTTTGTGCAAATATGCTCATTTTTTGCTGGCCTCTGCTTATGCTTGCCATGTGGGGGCGTCCGCTCTCCTGGCGTAGACGCCCTTTGCGTCCCGGCGAGTTGGCGATTATTCGTGAATGTCGTGCCGTTATCCTGTGGATAGGTGTGGCTTGTATTCTCTCTTACCTGTGTAATTTTACTATCGAGCATTTTGTTTTTGAGCCGCGCCCATTTGTTGCACATCATGTCCATTTGTTGGTAACGCATCCTGCTGATGACTCGTTTCCAAGTGATCACGCGGCGTGGTCGTTTGCCGTTGTGGGGATGATGCTGTTCTCGCTGCCGTCAATGTTGCGCAATGCCTGGCAGTTGCGTATGGCCTCAGTGAGATGGCAATGGAGTGAGGCACGTCCACTGGTCTATCCCTTGTTGCTGATGATGTTGGCGATAGTGATGGCCTGTGTGATTGGAGTTGCTCGTGTTTTTGTGGGTGTCCATTATCCGGGTGATATTATCGGAGGGGCGATCACAGGAACGGTTTCTGCGGCTATTGTCACGATATTGCGTTCGCGCGTATTTCAGCGCCCGACCGGCGTGGTATTGAACTTTGCGCAACGTCTTCGTGTAGCATGATCTTTTCGATCACGTGAAAAGGGTGTTGACTGAAGATCTTCAGCCAACACCCTTTTCGCTTATGCTACATGCCCGTCTTTACGGGCACTCCTGGTCAATCTGAAACACCATCCCCAATAAACGTACTGGTTCTTTCAATGGTAGCATGTAAGCCTCCTTTCAGATGACCAGTGCGAGTAACATCTCGTGCCAGGGTCTGTTGCGTTCCCTGGAAGTATGCCCTTTTATCAAGGACACTTATAACATAACATATTCTCTGACGTAAGTCAAGCAAGCGAGCGAGAAAACCTGTAAAATTTGTGCCTATCCCTGGTGGCAGTCATAATATTCGCCAGGAGAGGTACGAAACGTTTATGGCGGTTAGCGGGCCTTTTTTGCAAGGTATTAGAGCGGATTTATACCATAACATTTTATGTAAAATGTTATGGTATAAATTTGCGTGTATTGATAGATTTTTAATAATTTATATAAATTATGCTGTTGACTTGATTTTTTATGTATTCATGGCATATAATGGGTGATGTAAGAGAAATCTTGCACCTTAAGATTGTCCGCTATACACAATAGCCTCTAGTCTTCGCAAAAGGAGAAGCTGAAGATGCGACCTTTCTACGAGCTTTATGATGATGAACTGAGCTTTGTGATGGGAGGGGAGTTTGGTGGCTTTGGTGGCGGCGGCGCATTTGGGAGTCCATATGGTTTTGGTGGGTATGGTGCAATTGGTGGGCCTTTCGGTGCCGGTAGCTGGGCTGCAATGAGCGGGCCGGCAGGGTTTGGAACCTGGTCTGGCTACGGTTTCCCTGGCGTTTACTATTAAAGTTGCTACAGGAATAGGAAAGATAGAATAGCAATGCCATGTCAGGTGGCCTGATGACCATTGCAGGGTGGTAGCTCTATCGGGGTCGGCGATGCTGGACAGGCTTAGCAACTTTTACGAGCAAGCATGTAGTGTGCAGTGAAGTGGCCCTGCTCAGCGCGCCGTCCCCATCCTGGATGATAGAGAACGTTGTTTCGTGGTTGTGAAAGACTTCCTCTTGTTTATCCTCATCTTGAACTAAGTGATGAATTCCTTACCTCTCTTGTCCTCGCTGTGTTTGTGCAGAAGCCTGTGTGATGGAGTGAGGCTGTGCTATGATAAGAGCGACTACACTTGTAGGCGGTGCTTCGTGGCGTCAACGCGAATGTCCTTTGAAGGGCAATTGAGAGCGAAACACTATGAGGAAAGGATATAGTAAGTGATGAAAGCAGTGCTGTGTAAGGAGTATGGGCCAGCCGAGAAGCTTGTGCTGGAGGAATTGCCACCAGTTGAACCGGGTAGAGGGCAGGTGGTGATCGAGGTCAAAGCTTGCGGTGTCAATTTCCCGGATACGCTGATTATCGAGGGGAAGTACCAGTTCAAGCCGGAAATGCCCTTTGTGCCGGGGAGTGATGTGGCGGGTATCGTCAAAAAAGTGGGCGAGGGGGTGACGCGCGTGAAGGTGGGCGACCATGTGTTAGGCGTGCTGGGCTGGGGTGGTTTTGCCGAGGAGGTGGTGGCTGATGAGAAGAAGTTGATTCCCATTCCGCAGAAGCTAGATTTTGTGACGGTAGCCGGTTTTGCCCTGACCTATGCAACTTCGTATTATGCGCTCAAAGAGCGGGCACGTCTGGGCGTCGGCGAAACATTACTGGTATTAGGAGCGGCAGGCGGTGTTGGCCTGGCGGCGGTCGAGCTTGGTAAGGTGATGGGGGCGAAGGTTATTGCCGCTGCGTCCAGGGATGAGAAGCTGGAGGTGTGTCGTCGCTATGGGGCGGACGAGGTGATTAATTACAGCACGGAAAATCTGCGCGAGCGCTTGAAAGTACTGACCGGCGGGCGCGGTGTCGATGTGGTTTATGATCCGGTGGGGGGAGCCTATTCAGAGATCGCGCTGCGCGGTACCGCCTGGGATGGGCGTTTTCTGGTGATAGGCTTCAGCAACGGCGAGATTCCGCGTATCCCGCTGAATCTGGTGCTGCTCAAGGGTTGCTCAATTGTTGGTGTTTTCTACGGTTCCTTCGCGGAGCGTTTCCCAGACCAGAATATGCAACTCTTTCAACAATTATTGACATGGATTGAGGATGGCACGCTCAAGCCCCTTATTTCTGAGCGCTATCCACTTGAACGCGCGGGTGAGGCGATCAAACGTATTGCGCAACGTGCAATGATTGGAAAAGCTGTTGTCGTGATGGAATAAGGTGTGGTAGGTTTGATGGAAGAGGGGTGTGATGATGAATTTTCACCAGCGAGATCGGCGATCTCGTCGGGGCGTGATGAAAGACGCTCTCAGAGCGCATCGAGGGTACCCAGGGCGTGATGAAAGACGTTCTCAGAGCGCATCGAGGGTACCCAGGGCGTGATGAAAGACGCTCTCAGAGCGCATCGAGGGTACCCAGGGCGTGATGAAAGACGCTCTCAGAGCGCATCGAGGGTACCCAGGGCGTGATGAATGACGTTCTCAGAGCGCATCGAGGGTACCCAGGGCGTGATGAATCACGCCCCTACTAATTGCGTACACTGCGAATGAAGCGTACTGTGAAGGTGCCGAGGACACAATAGATAATGGCCATCACGAAGAGCAGTTGAAAACCCAGGACGGGATGTCCGGCGCGCGTAAAGGTATCGATCAGTGGGCCACCTAGCACGGGCGCGACCACCTGAGCGAGCGAGGCGGCGATGTTCCAGACGCCCATGTCACGCGCGTAGTTATGTTCTGAGGGTAGCACATCGACGACCAGCGCCCAATCGACGCTTTGATAGGCTCCATAGCCCAGGCCGAAGAGCGCGGCGGAGGCGAAGACAATGACATAGGAATGGGTGACGACGAAGATCACACCCACGAGGGCCATCATATAACCCGCGACGTAGACCAGGCGTTTGCGTCCAAAGTGGTCTGAGAGCCATCCGGCGATAAAGGCGCTGAAAAGGCTGGTGAGTGAGACTAGAATGACGAAGTTGGTAGTGGCCTGTTCCGGGTTGGCGGCACCTACAACGTCGAGCATGTAATACTCCAGAAACGTCTGGATTGTATATATGCCAAGCATTACGAGTAAGCGCGTCGCCAGTACCCAGGCGAAGTCAGGGGTACGACGCGGGTGGAAGTCGAAGAGGCGTAGGATGCCTACCGTGACCACTACTTCCAGGATTACCTGTTGTAGCGTATCATTAATCTGGAGATGGGGGCCTTGAAACATATTCCAGAGCGCCATCAAGCCCCAGACCAGCAAGGCGGCAAGCAGTGTTGTGACCAGCGTTATCTGTGCGGGGCGTGAAAGACGAAAAACGGATTGTCGTAGGAGGGCAGGCTTCTGCTCAGTGGTCATCTGCTGGCGGGAGCGCAATGCCCGTTCACGCACTGAAATGATAGTGACTAACATCAGCACGAACAGGACGGCCATGATGATGCCGTAGGTGAGCCAGAGATAGTGCTGGTAGACAGGCAGCGGATTGGCTGCGTTGATGTAGAGACCGGCCACGATCACTCCACCGATATTGCCCGCGATTAAGAGCAGGCCCATGACGCCGGAGGTCAGGCCGCGTTGTTCGGCGGGGACGAGATCGGGTAGGAGAGCATGAAAGGGAGCCTGGGCGGCGTTACTGGAGAGTTGTGTGAACGCATAGGCAAACGCGAGTGAGGGAATGCTGCGCGCGCTTGCCATCCAGGCCAGCGTGGCGATGTTCACCAGGGTGCCGATGAGGATATAGGGGCGGCGACTGCCCCACCGCGCCAGCCAGCCGGTGGTGTGGTCACTCAACCAGCCAAAGAATGGGTTGGAGACAAGGGCGATGAATGCGCCGGGTACCAGCACAATCGCTAGCGCGGTGCCTTTGTCCAGATTGCCGACCAGTTTTAGAACCTGGCTGGGAATGATGATGAGGCTCAGGGCAGCCCAGTGGAAGTTGAAGGCGAACGAGAAAATGCTGATGGCGAGAATCTGTGTCCAACGCAATCGCGGTTGCGTGATCTGAAGATGGGCGGCAGAGCCTGAGCCTTCTGAGTTGAGCGTGGCCATACTTTTTCTACCTTTCGCTCTATTGTCACTCTGTTAGAGATGTTGTACCACATCTTTAGGTATAGCAGCAATCTGACCATCTTTCGCGTGACAAATGCACCATTATAGCGGAAGGCACATTCTATTGATGTGAAAAGATGCTATAAAAGCGGAAAATCATCATCATGGTGTAAAGGAACAAGATGAATGTCCATCTCGGCCCCCAGGCGGAGCAGGCGATTAGTAATAGAGCCGCGCAGTATCTCTTCCCAGCGGCTACGCGCCGGTTGGCCCAGAACGATCTGTGTCACTTGACGTTTGCGTGCCAGTTCTAATAACGCACGGGCGATGTCGTCACTTTTGAGTTGGACAACTTCGGCACCGAGATCTTCTGCTAATCGTTTATGCTCTTCCAGGCGACGCCGCATAGCGGCGCGGTGCTGTTTGGCATCTTGACCGTAACGCAGCAGAGCAACGAGGCGACCTGTCCAGTTGCGCATACCTTCTGGTTGGATATTGACGGCGATCAGGTCGGCATGTAGACCATGTGCGAGCCGCCAGGCATCACGTAACACCTGGCGCATGTGAGGGCGACCATCGAAGCCGACCAGGACACGCTCGCTGGCGGGCCAGATGCGGCTGATGCCATGCTCTGTCATGTAGTGTTCAAGTTGCTTTTGCGTCTTCTCGGCAACACGGCGCAATGCCAGTTCGCGCAACGCGGTTAGATTACCCTCGCGGAAGAAGTTGTGTAAGGCGGGTTCGATACGGTCAGGGGGATAGATATTGCCGTGTTTCATGCGTTGGCGCAGCGCATAGGGAGAGATGTCGATTAACTCCACCTCGTCAGCCTCATCAAGAATGCGATCTGGTAATGTTTCATGCACACGCACGCCGGTAATACTGGCTACCAGGTCATTGACGCTCTCCAGATGCTGGATATTGAGTGTCGTCACGACATGGATACCGGCGTTAAGCAGGTCTTCTACATCCTGGTAGCGTTTTTCGTGCTTTGAGCCGGGGGCGTTGGTATGGGCCAGTTCATCCACCAGCACCACTTTTGGGTGGAGCGCAAGGATGGCTTCTGTGTCCATTTCTTCAAGTGTAATGCCGCGATAAGAGACTTTTTTGCGTGGCACGACAGGGAGATCACCGATTTGTGCTTCGGTGAGCGGGCGTCCATGCGTCTCTACATAGCCAATGACCACATATGCGCCACGTGACTCGCGCCGATGTCCTTCTTGCAGCATGGCATAGGTTTTACCTGCACCCGGCGCTGCCGCCAGATAGATACGTAAGCGTCCGCGCCTGGGTGCTTCGCTCTCTCTGAAAGGAGAGAGCTGAGGGTTGCTCTCTCCTTCAGATGGCACTATATCACGATCACGAAGGTGATAGCGTTGCAAGAGCGTTTCCGGGTCTGGACGTTTGTCGTCTTTATCGTTGCTCATGACGCTCCTTGCTAATCTACTTCAGGTTGTCCAGTGCCATATTTAATTCTAAAACATTGACATAGGGTTCACCGAAGATGCCCAGGAAGCGCCCGTGAACATGGCTCATCACCAGAGCGCGCACGGTGGTCACACTCAATCCGCGTGCCTTTGCGACGCGATTGACCTGCAAGAGTGCGGCTTCGATGGAGATGTCCGGGTCTAAACCGGAGCCGGAGGCTGTCACGATATCGGATGGCAGGGGCGTATTGGGGGCCAGACCATTCTCCTCACGGAACTGTTGCGCATAGTTTTGCACGCCGAGATACGAACCGGGTACGTAGTAGGTATTCTTCTTGCCTGGCACCGGTGTGGCATCGGCGGGAACCGGTGTGCCCTGTGCGATGGTGATTTGCTGTCCATTGCCCGTGAGCAATTGCTGATTGGTTGGTCCCAGGTTGGAGGCCGCTGAGTTATCGGCGGCATATGGTTCAGGCGTGCCTGTAGTCGGATTCACAGTCGCGGAGGGCCGACCATGAAAGTATAGAGGTGAAGTCCAGTATTGGCCGATCAGGGTCGAACCGATGACTTTACCGTTGACGGTAATGAGGCTACCGTTGGCCTGGGAGGGAAAGAGCAACTGCGCAATCCCTGTCACGATGCCCGGATAGATGAGTCCTGTCACCACAGCCAGCAGTAGCGTTATAACGATGGCCGGACGCAGATGGCGAGTGATGGACGATGAGCGCGGTGCGGGCGCTGGTTCATTCACCTGTGGAGGTTCAGTGTGTATTACACTCATAGTCTCCTCTTCTTTCTTTATACCTGGGGTGGTTATCTAAGCGTCAAATGCAATGCCACCAGGATCACGTCGATCAACTTGATGCCGATAAATGGAATGATGATGCCGCCCAGACCGTAGATCAGCAGATTGCGGCGTAAGAGCGCACTGGCTCCAATGGGGCGGTACTTGACCCCGCGCAGGGCCAGGGGCACCAGCGCGATGATGATCAGTGCATTAAAGATGACTGCGGCCAGTACCGCATTATCGGGTGTTGAGAGCCGCATGATATTCAGCGCGTCAAGCTGTGGATAGGTAGCAGCGAAGGCGGCAGGGATAATGGCGAAGTACTTAGCTACGTCGTTAGCGATGCTGAAGGTCGTCAGTGCGCCGCGTGTAATAAGTAACTGCTTACCAACCTCGACGACCTCGATCAATTTGGTGGGGTTAGAGTCGAGATCGACCATATTGGCGGCCTCTTTGGCGGCCTGGGTGCCGGTGTTCATTGCTACACCCACGTCGGCCTGCGCCAGGGCGGGAGCGTCGTTGGTGCCGTCGCCCGTCATGGCAACGAGATGGCCTTTTGCTTGTTGCTCCTTAATGAGCTTCATTTTGGTTTCCGGGGTGGCCTGGGCCAGAAAGTCATCGACGCCGGCCTCTTTGGCGATGGCAGCGGCTGTCAAGGGATTATCGCCGGTAATCATAATAGTGCGAATGCCCATCTTGCGCAACTGGGCGAAGCGCTCCTGTATGCCGCGTTTTACAACATCCTTCAGTTCGATCACGCCTAGTAAGCGGGCCTGTTCGCTCTGGCAGTTAGCATCCATGATCGTTTCGGCGACGACGAGCGGCGTACTGCCGGCGCGGGCGATGCTCTCGACGATGCTGTGTAGTTCCTCGCTGTCCTGTCCGCCATGCTCATTCACCCAGGCCGCCACGGCGTCGGCAGCACCTTTGCGGATACTATGCGGCGTACCTGCCCTGGGTTCCAGATCGACACCGCTCATACGGGTGAGGGCGGAAAAGGCGATAAAAGTGGCGCTAGTAGGGGTGTCCTCGGTAAGAGCATAGCGTTCTCTGGCCAGGGTGACAATGGAGCGACCTTCCGGTGTCTCATCGGCTAAGCTGGAGAGGAGAGCGGCAGTGGCAACCGCGCGCTCATCGACACCTGTTATGGGCACGAAACGGCTGGCCTGCCGGTTGCCCAGGGTGATAGTGCCGGTCTTGTCCAGCAGCAGCACATCCACATCCCCGGCAGCTTCGACGGCGCGCCCACTCATGGCCAGCACGTTGCGTTGCACCATGCGATCCATGCCCGCGATACCGATAGCTGAGAGCAAACCGCCAATGGTGGTGGGAATGAGACAGACCAGCAAGGCAACCAGTGTGGTGATGGAGACGGCCTGACCGGAATAGATCGCAAAGGGTTCCAGGGACACCACGACCAGCATGAAAATGAGTGTCAGACTGGCGAGCAGGATATTGAGGGCAATTTCGTTGGGCGTCTTTTGCCGATTGGCCCCTTCTACCAGGGAGATCATGCGATCCAGGAAGGTTTCGCCAGGGTTGGCGGTGATTTGCACGATGATCCAATCAGAGAGGACGCGCGTGCCACCGGTGACGGCGGATCTGTCGCCACCGCTTTCCCGTATGACGGGGGCCGACTCACCGGTGATCGCTGATTCATCGACGGAAGCCACCCCTTCGACGACCTCGCCATCGCCGGGGATGACATCACCGGCCTCGACCAGCACCAGATCGCCTTTGCGTAGATCAGGGGCGGCTACCTCGCTATAGGGAGCGGAGCGATCCAGGCGCGAAAGGCGTTTAGCAATAGTGGTGGTGCGGGCTTTGCGCAGGGTATCGGCCTGAGCTTTGCCACGTCCCTCGGCCATCGCCTCGGCGAAATTGGCGAACAGGACGGTGAACCAGAGCCAGACTGTGACCGCTAATACGAAGATGGTCTGCGTAAACAGAGCTTGCTGTGGGAAAGCCTTCATTGGGGCGGTGAAGAGCAGGCGAATAAACTCGATAGTTGTAATCGCGCTCCCTACCTCGACGACGAACATGACCGGGTTTCTAAGCTGCACGCGAGGGTCTAACTTCTTGAACGAGTCGAGTGTGGCCTGTCTCATGATCCTGGCATCAAAGATTGAGAGGTTGCCTTTGCGGCGTGATGGCCGTGAGCGATCAGGCCTTTCAGTCTGCTTCGTCTTTTGGTTTTGCAGGTGTGTGGTCATCTTAGAAGGTCTTTCCTTGCAACATCAACAAATGCTCAACTATCGGGCCAAGCGAGTAAGCTGGAAAGTAGGTGAGCGCGCCGACGATAAGAATGACGCCTATCAACAATGCCACGAACATCACTCCATTGGTGGGGAAGGTCCCCAATCCAGCTGGAACGGCGCGTTTCTGTACTAGAGAGCCGCCGATGGCCATGATAGGGATAAGGAAGGCAAAGCGCCCGATGAGCATGGCGAATCCCAGCGTCCAGTTATAGTAGGGCGTATTGGCACTCAAGCCTGCCATTGCCGAGCCGTTGTTGCCGTTGGCTGAGGTGTAGGCGTAGAGAATCTCGGAAAGTCCGTGTGGACCCGGATTGAGAATGGCGCTCACGCCCTGGGGGATGACGCTGGCAACTGCGGTGAAACCCAGGATAGAGGCAGGCAGGATCAGCAAGGCCAGGGCCGCCATCATAATTTCCTTGCGTTCAATCTTCTTGCCCAGGTATTCCGGCGTGCGTCCCACCATCAGACCGGCGATAAAGACGGAGAGGATGGCGAACATCATCATGCCGAGGAAGCCGACACCATCACCGCCAAAGATGACTTCCCCTAACCCAATATTGGTCAGCGGGATCAGACCACCGATGGGTGTATAGCTGTCAATGGAACTGTTGACGCAGCCACAGGAAGTGGCTGTCGAGACGGTATTAAAGATACCAGAGTCAGTGATGCCGAAACGTACTTCTTTGCCCTCCATGTTGCCGCCGGACTGGATAGCAGAGGCGTGCTGGTCAATGCCAAACTGGTTGAAGAGCGGGTTGCCGCTCTGCTCGGCGGAAATGAGTACTGCCATGCCGATAACCAGCAGAATGGCGGAAGCAATCCAGAGAACCCAACCCTGGCGCGTGTCGCCGACCATCTTGCCGAACATGTAGAACATGCCGGCGGGAATCACAATGACTGCCAGCATCTCAATCAGATTGGTGAGAGCGTCAGGATTCTCGTAAGGATGGGCCGAGTTGGCGTTAAAGAAGCCCCCGCCGTTGGTACCCAGTTCTTTAATGATTTCTTGAGAAGCCACCGGCCCTTGCGCAATAACCTGCGTTGTTCCTTGCAGGGTATGTATGACGGTATAAGGATTGAAGTTCTGAACCACGCCCTGGGAAACCAGCACCAGCGCGCCGACGATGGAAATGGGTAGCAGAATATACAGCGTGCCACGTGTCAGGTCTACCCAGAAGTTACCCAGGTGCTGGGCGCTGTGGCGTGTCAATCCTCGCATAAGCGCGACTGCCAGCGCCATACCGGTGGCGGCAGAGACGAAATTATGAAAAGCGAGGCCGAGCATCTGGCTGAGATAGCTCATGGTCTGCTCTCCTGCGTAGCTCTGCCAGTTGGTATTGGTGGTGAAACTGGCGGCGGTATTAAAAGCTAGACGCTGTTCTACCGGCCCGAACCTTTCGGGATTAAGCGGTAACCATTGTTGTGTACGCAAGATGAGATAGGTCAAGAGCATACTCGTGAGGCTAAACAACAGCATAGCAATTACGTAGCTGGTCCATTTCTGCTCTTCTTCGGGGTTAATACCGGCGAGGCGGTAGAAGAAGCGTTCGACTGGCACAAGAACGGGGGAAAGCCACGTGCGTTCGCCCGCGAAGACCTTATTCAAGTACAGACCCATCGGTTTGGTGATGAGCAGGACAAGAAGTAAAAAAAGAAAAACCTGTAGGACACTATTGAGCGTTACAGGCATGAGAAATCACCTCACTGACGCAAACGCTAAAATTTCTCAGGAGCGAGCAGTGCAATCACAAGATACACTGTCACAGCGAGAGCGACGATACCAACAAGAATATACTCAAGGGGTGTATTCACGCGATTTTCTCCTTTCTGGAGCACTGTCTTACAGGTGTTCACAGCCGATAGTAAAGGCAATGAATGTGATGAATGAGGTGATGGTAACAACAACGACGATAAGGTCAAGCATACCAATCCTCCTCTAAAGGGGTATTTGTGCTATGTAGTATGGCCAAAGGTGCGTGCCGGGTACCCTGTTTGCTGCGTGCGGCGGCCTCGGCGGCCAGGCGCAGGAGCGAATCCATCGGGAAGGGTTTAGGCAAGTAGGCAAGCACATGAAATTCGGCAAGGTGGCGTGGGCTGATACGGATGGCAGAGAGTACTACGACCGGTAGAGTATAACGGTCGTCGCATGTAGGCAGTGGACGTAGCAGACCTTCTTGTTGTGCAATACGGAGCATTTCCCACCCTGTCAGATCAGGCAAATTAATGTCCAGCAGGATCAGGTCAAAGGTGCTAGAGTGAAGGGCCTGGAGCGCCTCATGTGCATTATTTGCAAGTGATACGTCGTGCATACGCACACTCAAGTTACGTTGTATGAGATTGGCCAGGACTTCATCATCCTCGACCAGCAATATTCTTGCTCCCATGTGCTATTTCACTGTCCTTTCATTTATTGTGGTTGGAGCGTGATGAATCACGCCCTGTCTGCGAATCTTGCTGCCCTCTTGGTACCATGTCACCATGCGTCATACTTTCGTGCACCATGTATCCAGGAACTATTCCCATGCCCCTCGTGCCGTACTATGACTCCATGCTCCCTCTCTCCATGTACCATGTCTCTATGCACCACGTGACCATGCTCCCTCTCCCTATGCACCGTGTCTCTATGCACCACGTGACCATGCCCCCTCTCCCTATGCACCGTGTCTCTATGCACCACGTGACCATGCTCCCTCTCCCTATGCACCGTGTCTCTATGCACCACGTCTCCTTCGGTCAAAATGGCTTGTGGGTGCAAGATGCGCGACGGGTAGGGCGTGATTTATCACGCCCCTACGGGTTCCCGATTGGGAAAATTATCATAGAGCAACTTGAAATGTGGCTGGTGTGCCTGCAAGCACCCTCTTGTGCGGCGTCAACAAACCACATCAGTTGCTTCTAGGAAGCAAGTATAGTATGACTCTGCTCAAAGTGCGTTCCGGGTCTGAGTGTGAAAAGTCAAAGATTTCTCATGATGAGAGGGACGGGACGCTTGAACGGTTAGGTAAGGTTGCAGGGAAACGGTGCTATGCCTCCTCGGTAAAGCGGTAGCCCACGCGGGGAATGGTCTGAATGAAGCGTGGATGGAGAGGGTCAGGTTCAATTTTTTGTCGGAGTTGGGCTACGTAGACATGCAAACTGTGCTGTCTTGTGTCCGCGTCACCGCCCCAGACCAGATTCATGAGCATCTGGCGTGTCAGAATCTTGCCGCGATGGGTCAAAAATGCCTTGAGCAGATCATACTCGGTGGGGGTCAGGCTGATCTCCTGATCGTTGATGAAGACCAGGCGACGATTCAGATCGACGCGCAAAGGGCCAACCTGAGCCAATGGTTCTGTGCCTGTTTGTGTCTGGGCAACATGCCGCAGGGCAACGCGGATGCGGGCCAGTACTTCGTTCATGCCGAAAGGTTTTTGCACATAGTCATCAGCACCCAGGTCAAGTGCCTGCACTTTGTCGTGTTCCTCGCCTTTGACGGAGAGAACGATAATCGGGATAGAGGAAACCTTGCGGATCTGCTTACACACTTCCAGACCGCTGATGTCGGGTAGAAGCAGATCAAGCAAGAGCAGGTCAGGGCGTTGCAAGGTTGCTACTTTGAGGGCCTCTTGCCCGTTGTGAGCCGTGAGGACGCGATAGCCGTGGGCACTCAAGCCGCGACGTAGGGCGCGTAGCATTTCCGGCTCGTCATCGACAACGAGAATAGATGCTCCCGTCTTACTCATTCGTGTTCTCCTTCATAATGGCCTATGGGAAGTGTAAAAGAGAAAACCATACCACCACCTTCGCGCGTGGTGGCCCAGATGCGTCCGCCGTGCGCTTCGACCAATCCCTTGCACACCGCCAATCCCAGCCCCGTACCACCGGGAGCGACCTTTGCATCTTCTGATGGACGGGCAGGAAGAACGCGATAGAACTTGTCAAAGATGCGCTGCAAATCTTGTTCTGGAATCCCTGGGCCACGATCTGCGACACTAACAACGATTTCCTCACCTGTATTCTGTACGTCGATCTCAATAGGCGAGGTAACAGGTGTGTAACGAGTAGCATTTTCGATGAGGTTGGTCAAGACCTGATCGATTTGCAGGTAATCCAGTTCTATGGGCGGTAAATCATCTGGAATATGGAGACGAACATCTCTTTTCTTGAGGAGCGGTTGCAGCCGCTCTAAAACGTCTATCAGTAATGAGGGGAAGTGATACCATTCCTTTTCGGGCTTAAGGGCACCGTTTTCGATGCGTGACATATCTAGCAGGTTGCCGACCAGATGATTGAGGCGGTCTGCTTCGCGCTCTATCGTAGCGGCGAAACCGCGTCGCTCCTCTTCGTTCCAGGCGACATCTTCTTGTAAGAGACTGCTGGCAGAGGCTTTGATAATAGCCAGAGGGGTGCGCAGGTCATGGGAGACAGAGGAAAGTAGAGCGGCGCGTAGGGCATCGGTGCGCTGTAAGAGTTCGACACGCATATTTTCGCTGCGCAGGCGGGCACGTTCGATTAAAGCGGCGGCCTGATCGAGAAAAGTGTCGAAGAATCTTCGTTGTGTGTTGGACTGATTAAAGACTTCATCCAGGCGTTCGTTCGTCTGTGCCCCCCCAGATTGCTCTATGAGAGAGAGGCACAGGACGGCCACTGTCTGTTGCCCTAGCTGTAAAGGCAAGAACCAGCGTAAACGCCGTGTTGTTGGCGCAATAGCCTGAAAAGGCTTGAGGACGAAGCGGACTACACGGGCAGAAGGTGAGCAGGCAGGCTCGTCGGGCAAAGAAACTCGTTGACCGTGTTGCATGACCCATTGCGCAATGGCGAGTTCATCGCTGGAGAATTGAGTTGGCGTGGTGGTGGCTTGTATCTGGAGCTTTCCTCGCTCATCGGGTTGGAGAATAGCACACTCGCGCACACCCCAGACGGAGAAAACCTGCTGAATAAAACGCACCAGCACCTGAAGCTGGCCTGAGAGGGTTTCCTCGCGGGTTGTTTCACGCACAAGATCATAGAGGACGCGCGCTTCGTGTTCTCTGTGTGTGGCCTGTTGTGTCTGTTTGCGCAGCCTGGAAGCAAGTTCTCCGGTAAGGATGGCATCGACCAGGAAGATGAAAAGTGCGACCCATTCTGCCGGATCATACATCGTAAAGGTATATAAAGGGGGAACCAGGAAGAAGTCAAAGGCGAGCGTAGCCACAACTGAGGCCAGGATAGCGGCGTAGCTACTGCGTGTACTGGCCAGGGCCAGGATGACCAGTAGATACACAATAGAGATGTTATGGATGCGTGGGTAGAGGTGCCCGAAGTAGATGATCGCGGTAACAACAAGTGATCCTGCTATCGCCAGAATGCTGTCCAGAAGAAAGTGGGAGCGTCTGGTTTCTTTTAGTTTCTCAGAGACGACGAGAGATGTATAGAGAGACATTGCTGAATATCCTTTTACTAGAAGAAAAACCGATAGGTTGTGCGATAACAGGCAACCTTTTAAAAGTATAGTACGTGCAGCGTCAAAAAAACTTCTGAAGAAAGTGGAAAATGCTCAAAATTTATTCAAGAAAGACCCTCGTTTCTTTCTGGGTATCAGGTCGAAAAAACGTTATGGATAGAACACGTTAGATATACTAAAAGAGAGAACTATAGGCGGTCAACAACCTGGTGGCGATGATATAATGAGATGGTTACGCCATTTTGATATTTTTCGAGGAGCGGAAAGGATCAACCGATGCGGGTTGCGCTTTTCATCACCTGTTTCAACGACACACTCTTTCCCCATGTTGGCATTGCCACCACGCGAGTACTGGAGCGCCTTGGTCTGGAGGTAGATTTTCCCCAGGCGCAGACGTGCTGTGGACAAATGCATTTCAATACCGGTTATCAGCGCGAGGCGGCTATGCTGGCACGGCACTTCGTTGAGGTGTTCAACGAGGCAGAAGTGATCGTAGCTCCGTCTGCCTCGTGCGTCGGCATGGTGCGCGATCTTTATCCAAAGGCTGCCGCGTGGACGGGGGATACGGCGTTAGCTATGGCGGTTGAACAACTGATTCCACGTGTCTATGAACTCTCGGAGTTTCTCGTCAAGCGCATGGGCGTGACGGATGTGGGGGCCTACTATCCGCATCGCGTTACCTATCACCCTACCTGTCATAGTATGCGTGTATTGCATCTGGGCGATATGCCGTTGCAATTGTTGCGTGCTGTTAAGGGCATTGACCTGGTTGAGTTGCCCAACGCTCGTGAGTGCTGTGGCTTCGGTGGCACCTTTGCGATCAAGAATGCCGATACCTCGCTGGCGATGCTGAGCGACAAGATGCGCTGTGTGCTGGATACCGGCGCGGAAGTGCTGTGCGCGGCTGATACTTCCTGCCTGATGCATATTGGTGGTGGGTTGCATCGGCAGCGTGCCGGGGTAACGACGGTTCATCTGGCTGAAATTCTGGCCAGTACGGAAAGAGAGGTGGCTTAATGGCAACGAAGGCTCTGCCAATGTTTCCCGTCAAAGCCAGAGAGGCACTGGAGGATAGTCAGTTGCGGCGCAATCTGGGCAAAGCTACCACGACGATTCGCAATAAACGCGCGGCAGTGGTGAGTGAATTACCTGATTGGGAGCTATTGCGCGCGGCAGGTTCAGCGATAAAAGCGCGTGTGATGCGCCACCTGGACGAATATTTGCTTCAACTGGAGGCTTCCGTTCAACGTGCGGGGGGGCAGGTACATTGGGCACGCGATGCTGAAGAGGCCAACCAAATCATTGTAGAGATTGTCCGTACTACAGGTGCGGAGCGCGTGATTAAGGTTAAGTCGCTGACGACCGATGAGATTCACCTGAATAGTGCGCTGGCGGCAGCAAACATTCGTGCTATCGAGACTGACCTGGCTGAATTGATCATTCAACTGGCTGGTGAGTCGTCCTCACATATTCTGGTACCTGCCATCCACAAGAATCGTAGCGAGATCCGCGATCTGTTCCGACGCACTATTGCGCAAGGGGAGGAGCTTAGCGATGAGCCGAAGCAACTGACGGCAGTGGCGCGACGCTATTTGCGTGAGCAGTTTCTTTCCGCGCGGGTGGCGATTAGCGGAGCCAACTTTGCAATTGCCGAGACGGGTACGGTCTGTGTGGTAGAGAGTGAGGGCAATGGGCGTATGTGCCTGACGCTGCCGCAGACGTTGATTACGGTGATGGGGATTGAGAAGATTTTGCCCACGTTCAACGATCTTGCTGTGTTCCTGCAACTATTACCGCGCAGTTCAACCGGTGAACGCATGAATCCCTACACGAGCCTGTGGACGGGTGTGACGCCAGGGGATGGGCCGCAGATTTTTCACCTGGTACTGCTAGATAATGGGCGCACAAATGTGCTGGCCGATGAAGTGGGACGGCAAGCGTTACACTGTATTCGCTGTAGCGCCTGTCTCAATATTTGTCCGGTGTATGCGCGCACAGGAGGCCACTCGTATAGCTCGGTCTATCCCGGCCCTATCGGGGCCATCCTCACGCCACAACTGATTGGGATAAAGCAAGCGAAGTCCTTACCCTATGCATCTAGCCTGTGTGGGGCCTGCTATGAGGTCTGTCCGGTCAAGATCAACATTCCAGAAGTATTGTTATACTTGCGTGGACAGGTGACGCGCCAGGCGTCGTCGCTTGACGCGGAGGTGCTGGCGATGCAGCAACTGGCGCGTATCTTTGCCAGTCCGAGCCGCTATGAGCAAGCGCAACGCTTAGCCCGCCAGGGACAACGCCTGGTCGTGCATCGCGGCACGATTGATCGTTTACCGGGCATACTCGGTGGGTGGACGGAGGCGCGTGATCTGCCGCCGGTACCCAAACAGAGTTTCCGCGAATGGTGGCGGGAGAATCGACAAAAGGGCGACGGGGTGGAGAAGATGCCACAGATAGAGGCAGGAGAAATGGGAAAGGAGCCACAGGCATGAGTGGAACCGCAAAGGATGTGATTCTGGCACGCATTCGGGCCGCCGTTGCGCATGCCGTTGAGCCTGCACCGGCGGCATCTGATTTTCGGCAGCGCGATGAACGCGACCGTGATGCGATAGTTGAAGATTTTATTGATCGGTTGGTCGATTACAAGGCTATTGTGACATGCACGGACGAGAGCGGCCTGACGCAAGCTATTGCGGAAGCCTGTCAGCAGCATGGCGTTTCGCGGCTTGTTGTGCCTGCCGATGTGCCGACCGAATGGCTTCCTGCCGGAATAACGGTGCTGAGCGATGCTATACCGCTGAGTGTGACGGAGCTTGATACCAGTTCAGGGGTGTTGACTGGCTGCGCGCTGGCAATAGCGCAGACGGGAACGATTATTCTGGATGGGGGCGCGCGGCAGGGACGGCGGGCGCTCTCGTTGGTGCCAGACTTACATCTATGTGTGGTATATGCACAGCAGGTAGTAGGGCTGGTGCCGGAGGCGGTAGCGCGTCTGGCAGAACATGCCACCCGTCCCATTACGCTGATTTCTGGCCCTTCCGCGACGAGCGACATTGAACTCAGTCGGGTGGAGGGTGTACATGGCCCTCGCACCTTGCACGTTTTTGTGGTGCGGGACGAGGCATAAGATAGTCTAAGGAATCCCATGGTCAAGAACACTGCCCACGCCGTCCAGGATGCCCTTACGATGGCAACCTGGCGGAAAATTGTTATCTGTATTTTGCTTGCGCTGGTTGGTATCAATTTACGCGCGGTTATTCTGGGCGTACCACCTGTTCTTCCGCTTATTCAACATGATCTGCACCTCACCTATACCGCGACAGGCTTTCTGACAGCTTTGCCGATCCTGGTATTGGGTGTTGCATCCTGGCTCTCTGGCTTGCTGGCGGAACGCATTGGTGAGCGTGCCTGTGTCTCAATCGGGTTGGCCTTGCTAGCTGGTGGCGCGCTACTGCGTGCCGTGTGGCCGATGGCGCTGACACTCTTCTTCTTTACATTCCTGCTCAGCGTGGGGATCGCGCTCAGCCAGACGGCGGTGCCGGTACTGGCGCGGCGCTGGTTTCCCACGCAGATCGGGCTGGTGACGGCATTATTCAGTGATGGTCTGATTGTGGGCGAATCGATAGCGGCTGGTTTAACTGTGCCTGTGATGCTCCAGTACTTTGGCGCGGATGCCTGGCGTGCTACGTTTGTCTTCTGGAGTGTCCCCATTATTGTCGCGCTGGTTCTCTGGCTCTGGATCGCGCCACCGATCCAGGTGAAGACGCTGAGACATAAGAGAGAGGCGACAGAAGCCAGATCACAGCCTGAGCATGAGAGACAACAGGGTGTTGAGGAGAAGAAACCTGCGCGTGTCAACGGCTGGCACCTGGGCATCATGCTTGGGGCGAATAGCCTGATTTATTTTGGCATGAATAGCTGGGTTGCATCATACAATCAGGCGATACATCACAGTGGTTTAACCTCGTTAGTGCTGGCGGTGCTGAACTCGGCGCAGTTGCCGGCCAGCCTCGGCGTCACGTTTTTTGCGCAACGCCTGGCCGGACGGCGCTGGCCTTTTATTGTTTCGGGGGCAATCTGTGCGCTCGCCATTGCGGGTTGGGTTTTCACGCCAGCTTCGTTAGAGGTATTGTGGGTTGCTTTGTTGGGTGGAAGCTCCGCGCTGGTCTTTACGCTGGGGATTGCGCTGCCACCGTTACTTGCAAGACCCGGAGAGGTTGCACGGCTGACCGGCACGACGATCTCGCTGACCTATTGTGTGGCCTTTGTGGGGCCACTGATTGGAGGCCAACTCTGGGACTTGCTACATGTACCGGCGGTAGCGTTCTTGCCTGTCGCGGTTGCCAGTATCACGTTGATTATTCTCGGCGCTTTACTGCCATCTCGTGCTGCATTTGGTTTAAACGCATAATCATAATGTTAAAAGTTTTTGCTGAAATCGGCACTGTCGGGGCGTGATGAAGAAATTTCATTATCCAGATCGACGCTCTCGGAGGGGCGTGATGAGTCTCGTCCTGCGAGGGGAGGGACGGGCAAAGTGGGCGTGATGAGTCTCGTCCTGCGAGGGGAGGGACGGGCAAAGTGGGCGTGATGAATCACGTCCTGCGAGGGGAGGGACGGGCAAAGTGGGCGTGATGAATCACGTCCTGCGAGGGGAGGGACGGGCAAAGTGGGCGTGATGAATCACGTCCTGCGAGGGGAGGGACGGGCAAAGTGGGCGTGATGAATCACGTCCTGCGAGGGGAGGGACGGGCAAAGTGGGCGTGATGAATCACGCCCCTACGGGATGGTGCCGTTGCCGGTTTCGGGTGAAAAATTTCATCGTCATGCCCAATGGGGTATGCGCGCAGGATTATTTTTGTGTTATGGAGGCGCGCCCGCCGAAGTGGCTGGAAGCGGTGAGGACGAAGCGACTGCTGGCACGAATATCCTGGGAGGATGAGCCAACCAGTACCTCAAATTCACCCTCTTCGGCAACCCATTCACCTGGTAGGTCGTCGTAGTAGGCAAGGGCCTCGCGGTTGATCGAGCAAGTGACTGTTTTGCGTTCACCGGGAGCAAGGGTCACTTTGGCGAAGGCTTTCAGCTCTTTTTCTGGTCGGTGCAGGCGTGATTGCATGTCGCGGATATAGACCTGCACTACCTCTTTACCAGCGCGTGAGCCGGTGTTTGTGATGTCAATAGAGATTTCTAGCGTGTCCTGTGGGCTGATCTCTCTGGCGCTTAGGCGCAGGTTCTCGTAACTGAAGGTGGTGTAGGAGAGGCCGAAACCGAACGGGAAGAGAGGAGCAATCTTCTTCTTCTCGTAGTAGCGATAGCCGATGAACAGACCCTCGCCATAGTAGACTTTACCGTTCTCGCCGGGGTAGTTGATGTAGGCCGGGTTGTCTTCCAGGCGTTTGGGGAAGGTCTGGGAGAGCCTGCCGGAAGGATTCACGTCGCCGAAGAGAACATCAGCGATGGCGTTGCCACACTCCTGACCAGGATACCACGCTTCTACTACGGCGGCTACTTTGTCGAGCCAGGGCATGGTAATGGGTGAACCTGTATTCAAGACCACAATGGTGTTTTTATTGGCGGCGGCAACCTGCTCGATGAGCGTGTTCTGTTCCCCCGGCAGATTCATATCTGGTCGGTCGAAGCCTTCGCTCTCCCATTCGCCGCTGAGTCCGGCAAAGATAAGTGCCACGTCGGCACCGGCGGCCAGAGCTACGGCCCGCGCGATGGCATTGCTCGGTAATGGCGGCAAGCAGCCCAGACGTACTGCGGCCAGTGGCGATCCCTCGTATTTGCAGTATTCTAGAGTCAGAGTATAGGTTTGCCCGGCGGTCAGTGCGATAGTGGCCTTGACCTCTGATGTTCCCATGCCGAAGTAGAGGTCGCCGGGAGTCTGGTGTGTCCAGTTGTCGATGAGTTCTTGTCCGTTGATGAAGAGACGGCTGAGACCGGCGCTACCAATACTGAAGGTATATGTACCTGTAGTGTCAGGCACGTACTGAGCGGTGGCACGCACCGAGAACTGGTGGGCATCGACGGCAGCGGATACCGACCCAAGCCATTGTAGTTCGGAGGTCGTGCTGATCTCTGACCAGACAGGGCTGCCTGAGAGATCGGTGTTGTTGAAGTAGGTGAGCGTGAAGCCGTGTTGCTGCTTTGTCTCATCGGCAAAGAGGTGTGATTGGTCAAGCAGGGGATGCAGTTTATAATTTGGGCAACCGAGTTCGTAACCGAGCATAACCTGTGGGCCGACTTTGGCGGCGACACCATCAAACGGTGTGATGGCGTAATGGGGATTGAGGCTGGCACTGCCACCAGCCATGATACGTGCCGTTTTGGCGTTGGGGCCAATGATAGCGATAGATTTCAAGCCCTCTCGTTGTAAGGGTAGCACGTTTCCCTCGTTTTTGAGCAGCACGATGCCCTCTGCCGCTGCCTCACGGATCAGCGCGCGGTGTTCCGGCAGGTCAATAGCTTGTTCGGGTGGCTCCTGTGGTTGCTCAAAGACGCCGGTTCTTTCGAGCAGGAGGAGCAGGCGACGCACGCTCTCATCGATGGTGGACTCGGCCACCTCGCCCCGTTCTACTGCTTGCTGGAGTAGAACGCCACGCCAGCGCGCGGGGCCGGGCATTTCCAGGTCAAGGCCCGCATTGACAGAAGCGGCGGTGCTTTTGATAGCCATAAACCAGTCAGAGACGGCGAGGCCATCGAACCCCCATTCTTTGCGCAAGATATCTGTTAAGAGGTAGGCGTTTTCGGTGGCTGGAATGCCATTAACGTTGTTGTAGGCACCCATGATGGCCCATACCTTAGCTTCTTGCACGGCAGCCTGGAAGGGTGGGAGATAAATTTCGCGCAAGGCCCGCTCCCTCACTTCCGAACTGATGCTGGTGCGCTCAAATTCGGAGTCGTTACAAATATAGTGTTTGACGGTTGCCGCCACTCCCTCTTGCTGAAGGCCTGTGATATAGGCAACCGCCATGCGTGCGGCAAGATAAGGGTCTTCGGAGTAGCACTCGAAGTTGCGCCCGTTGATCGGCGAGCGATGCATATTGACGGTTGGAGCTAGCAGCATACGCGCGCCTTTTGTTTTTGTTTCCTGACCCAGTGCCTGTCCCACGCGCTGCACCAGTTCAGTATTCCATGTAGAGGCCAGTGCGATGCTTGCCGGGAAACAGGCAGCGGTAGTCCCGCCGGAAAAACTTTCACCACGCGCTCCATTAGGCCCGTCGGTCATCTTGAGCGAGGGGATGCCGAGTCGCTCGATAGCGACGGTATGCCACATATCGGCACCGGCCAGCAAGGATACTTTCTCCTCAAGCGTCATCTGTGCGAGGAGGTCATTGACTCTGTTACTCATACGTACATCCTTCACCAAAGTAAGTATCAGCGGAGGTTAATAATGCTATTATCGCACATGGGGTTGTGTACTGGATATTTCATATAGTCATAGATGTATAGTCAGCGTAAGAAGGTGAAGGTTCACACTTTGGGGGCAATGCTACAAAAACCTTCACTGCTCCAACCGATGGTAATTTCACCGGTTCCGATGTGGTCACGCAGATAATGATACAGACGGTGGGCATGTGATGTCTCGGCCCAGGCTGAACACGCCTGGGCAAACGGGCTATGCGCGGTACGTTTGCCGAGGGAGCCGTCGCCATCGACGACAGTATCTACCACGAGGCGTTTAGCCCCGCTCTCAAGAAGTCGTTGCGCAAATGTTGTCATGTCGGAGTAGGGCAGGCAGGGGCTGACGGTGATTTGTACAGGAACACCGGCTTTGCTGGCGGTGTGTACCAGTTGCCAGCGTCTTTCCAGAGGAGGCCCGCCACCGAGTTGTTGAAGGTAAGCCTGATCGTCGGTTTCGATAGTGACGGAGAGCCAGGCGTAGGGTATCTGGCGTAATAGGGGCAAGTCGCGTTCGGCCAGTGGCGAGCGTGTCTGGACGACTAACAGGTCGAGGTCTGGATAGTGTGTAAACACCTCAAGGCACCGGCGTGTCACCTGGTACTTGCGTTCGATAGGTTGATAAGGGTCGGTGGTCGTACTCATGAAGATGCGTAACTTGCGGCGGACCGTCGGTTTCATCTTGCGCAGGACTTTTTCTAATAGCTCTGCCGCGTTGGTTTTGGCCTGCACGGCTTTGCCCCAGGCGGCGCTACCCTTGTTGAAAATCCACTGTGGCAGATATTGGGCATAGCAATATTTGCCACAACTGGTTTGTCCGAAGCCACAGCCAACATAGGCAGATAGGGAGTGGGTGAAAGGATAGGGTGTGGTGGTCAGGAACCCTGACTGCTGTGGTGTTAAAATGCTGCTGGCTTCTCTGGTCGAGATGTCCATATTATTTTCCTATAGCCATAGAATATGAGAGGGAGATACTACAAAGATAGATGCCAAAAGTATCTAACGCGAATGGTACTCTGCTATAACTTCTATTTTGCCTACAATATTACGGTTAAAATCGTCCAAGTTTTCTGCGGGTATCCAATATTCCTGACAGAGCGTGCCACCAACGGTGTGAATCTCGAATTGTTGTAGATAATCGCTGCGTACTGAGAAGCGTGTCACGTAACCACTCTGGCCATCACGCGCGTTCCAGTCGCGTGCAATCAGCGTTGCATATTCTTCGTTAAGGACAGGATAGAAAATTGGTTGCCAGGAGAGTCGGGGCGGAAAAGCAGTATAGTCACTTTCACGAATCAACGCCAGTTCTTCCGCTCCAACGGGACGATAGAGTATGGTCGTTTGCTCCATAGCATGCTCCTTAGCATTGTTCGTAGCCTTTATGATAGCAGTAACCGTTATCTAAGCGCAACGTGTTACTTCTGGATAATCCTGGTTTGACTCAGATTGGCTTGACTATGTGCAAGGGAGGGTCGTAGGCATGAAGAATTTGTTTACCCGTCGTTCTAAAACGCAAGAAGTTGAGGAGCAGATACCGCAGCCGATCAGGGATGGTGTTGGGGCGACTGACCCTGGCCCGCGAAATGTGGTGCTGGATCGACAAAATCCTGCTTTACTGGCTCCGCCGCTTACTGATGCCGGTACGGTGCCGAACCTGAAATTCTCGTTTAGCCAGGCGCACAATCGACTGGAAGAAGGAGGATGGGCGCGCGAAGTCACGGTGCGCGAGTTGCCGATTGCGACGACGATAGCGGGAGTAAATATGCGCTTAAAGCCGGGGGCGATACGCGAGTTGCACTGGCATAAACAGGCGGAGTGGGCCTATATGCTCTATGGAAGTGCGCGCATCACGGCTATTGATCAGGAAGGGCACAATTTTATCGATGATGTTGGTGTTGGTGACATCTGGTATTTTCCCGCAGGTATTCCACATGCCATTCAGGGATTAGCGGAAGGCGGTGAGTTTTTGCTGGCCTTCGATGACGGCAACTTCTCTGAGAACTCGACGTTTTTGCTCAGCGATTGGCTTTCGCACACGCCCAGAGAGGTGCTGGCTAAGAACTTTGACGTCACAGAGAGCGATTTTGCTGCGCTACCTGCACATGAACTCTACATTTTCCAGGGCAAGGTTCCCACAGCGCTAGCCTCTGAAAGGGTTCCCTCACCGGTTGGGCCAGTACCATCGTCCTTTAGCCATCATATGTCGGCTCAGGAGCCAAAGCGTATGCCAGGGGGCACGGTACGTATTATCGACTCGACCAACTTCCCGGTGGCAACGACTATTGCGGCTGCGTTGGTGGAGGTTGAGCCGGGAGCCATGCGCGAGCTGCACTGGCATCCTAATAACGACGAGTGGCAATACTATATTGAGGGTCAGGGACGTATGGACGGTATTTGCCGCCAGTGGTACAGCGCGTACTTTCGATTATCAGGCGGGTGACGTGGGGTACGTGCCTTTTGCGATGGGACATTATATCGAGAATACCGGTGATACCAGACTGCGTTTCCTGGAACTGTTCAAGAGCAACCATTTTGCCGATATATCGCTGAACCAATGGCTGGCACTCACGCCACCTGAACTTGTACAAGCTCATCTGCATGTGACTGAGAAGGTGATGAAGGTGTTACAAAAGGAGAAGAAACCCATTGTTGGTTGAGGTGGTGGTAGACAGATGTGCCAAGTTGGCATATTATACGTACTACTCTATGTGCTATACGCTTTTTTATGGCGCTGAAGCTGTGTACATTGTGGTAGGCCAGATAGAAGATATGGTTTTTGGAAAAGGGGGATGACTGATGAGTCTCGATTTACAACAGATCAAAGCACGGTTAGAGCAACGGCGGGCGGAATTACGCGAGCAGATAGGCGGATTAGACCAGGCGTATCCCAAACCTACCGACCCGACTGAGCTGAGCGAGGGGCCGCAAGATTTTGAAGAAAGTGCCATTGACGAGAATGAGATGGTCGATGAGCGTGTTATTCTGACGAATAATCAGGCGTTGTTGGAAGAGGTAGAGGATGCCCTAAAGCGGCTTGAGCAAGGTACCTATGGTATCTGTGTTGTCTGTGGTCAGCCTATCCCAGAGAAAAGGCTAGAAGCTATTCCCTGGGCCGCGCGCTGTGTCAAGGATGAAGAGCAGCTTGAAAGGCGCAATTTGGGCGTATAAGGATACCAGTCTGCGCGATATACAGGAGTGATTACGGCGAGCAATGCTTGCTATGTGGGAGTCGGCTCATGGCGTCCGTGTGGCCTTCCAGGGAAAGCGATACTGGAACATGGACGCGGTGAACTGGCTCCTACCTTATAATATACAGATGTGGCGTGCAGGGAATGGTAGACAAGGACAGCAAATGGTTGTACCATAGGGACAACAAAGGATAGCCCATCTTAGCTTCGTCGGCGAAAGGAATAAAAAATCGTGACTGCCAGACGCGCGCGTTTTTATGATATACTGGCCCTTCTTACCGTGATTGTCGTTGTAGGAGTTGATCAGTGGACAAAGGCGCTGGTCGTTCAGTATCTCAGCCCACCGCAGAGTCATACGCCGATCTCCATTATCGGGCCTTATTTGACGATCTACTATATTCGGAATAATGGGGCTGCTTTCAGTCTTTTCGAGAATAGCCTTTTTCTGCCAATTCTGATCGCCGTTGCCATCTGTGTGGTTGTCTACCTGTATATTCGCATGATGAATAGCGGTTCGCTGGCCTATAAGATTGTCTTTGGCATGATTATAGGTGGCGCTTTTGGCAACTTGATCGACAGAATACGGCATAGTGGCTACGTGGTTGATTTTATCTGGTTCCGTATTCCTCAAATCGGTTATTCGTTTGCTATTTTTAACATCGCGGATGCGTGCATTTCCGTCGGTGTGGTGTTGCTCTTCTTGCTGTTGATATTTGGTGGCCTGGGCCGTAGCAACGCTAAAGAGGAGAGGCGTGACCGAGTGGATCAGGAAAAACAGGTAGAAAACATAGAAGATACGACAAAAGAAATTGGATCGGTACGGGAAAATAAGTAGTTATTAATGTAATAAGAGAAGCATTGTTATGGAACCAACGGAACTCATTTATGAATATCGCTGGTCGGTTGAGCCGGAGCAGGCCGGGCAACGATTAGATCGTTTTCTTGCACCTCATTTGGGGCATCTCTCGCGCACGGCCATACAACGCATGATTGATGAAGGGATGGTGCTGGTTAATCAACGTAGCAGTAAGCCTGGCTATATGATACGTACCAACGATGTCATTGACGTGTTGCATCCATTCCCGGCCTCTCAGCCAATGACTGCTGCCGCGCGCGAAATGCCGCTTGACGTTGTCTATGAAGATAAGGACATGCTCGTTATTAATAAAGCGGCGGGCATGGTAGTTCATCCTGCTCCTGGTCATAGTGAGGATACACTGGTCAATGCGTTGCTGGCGCGCTATCCTGACTTACGTACTGCCGGGGAAGAGATGCGACCTGGCATTGTGCATCGCCTGGATAAAGATACCTCTGGCCTGATGATTGTGGCACGTAATGCCCAGGCACACGCGGCGCTGGCGGAGCAGATCAAACGTCACGAAGTACAGAAGCGTTATCTGGCGCTGGTTGAGGGGCGTGTCGCATTGGAGCAGGGAAGTATTGATGCGCCAATTGGGCGTGATCCACGTCATCGTCAGCAAATGACGATTACGAAGCTGGCGGGCAAGGAGGCGCGTACCCATTTTCGGGTGTTACAGCGTTTTAATCGGCACACGTTGCTGCTCTTGCAACTCGAAACGGGGCGCACACACCAGATTCGCGTTCACCTACGTGCTATAGGTCATCCTGTTGCGGGTGATCCTGTGTATGGATCGGGTAATAGCGTTCGTGGGGTGAAGTTACCGCGTCAGTTTCTGCATGCTTACCAACTGCAATTTCGTCATCCCTCGACAGGAGAAGTGTTGAGCTTTGAAGCTCCGTTACCTGCTGATTTGCGGGCTGTGCTGGATGAGGGGGCACTTTTGTAAATGACGCGCACAATGAATTTTGGCGGTTATCTTATAGTCCCCTGGTCGGTAGGTAGAGATTTGTGCTATACTCTGTTCAGGTTCGACAAAGCAGCCTCGGAGCCATTTGCCAGTTCAGTATCGATGTTCTCATAGATAGGTGAGCCGATAAGCTCACCAATTTGGGCTATTTCCACATTATTTCATTGCCTCTGTACGGGCATACTCTGTACAATAGACTCGTTATCGACATACTTTTGTAAGTGCAGTTTATTTTAGAATACATGTGCCATAAAGACAAGTAGTTGAAGTGGGACTACCTCTAGCACGCGACACTATTTCTTTGCTTTAAGATGTTTTTGTGTCTTTTTTGCTCAGAGGAGAGGAGTTCTCTATGCCAGTATTAGCTTCGGAAGAGAAAATTGTACCTAAGAGCATCATACGTCATCGGCCTATCGCAGATGGGACGCGCACTCCTAATAAACGGCCCGCAGTGCAGGCATCTGATATGATAACGCCTGTGAAGAAGCGTGCCTCGCGTCCACCAAAAGCCGAGACCGAACAAACAGGGCAGGTGGGGCCGAGCGAGCCTCTTGTAACAGAATGGCACTATGCTGATATCTTGACACAGCAGACCGCCGGTGAGACCTCGACGCGAACGCGCCAGCGTGTACCCTATGCGAAACCTGTCAGTAAGCCGGAGGAGCCGTCTCAGCACCAACCGCCTGCGAAGCAACAATGGCAGTGGGGACGATGGCGCATCCAGAAATTGCATCCTCTCCTCTATCTCGGTGCTGGCATGATGATGATGGTAATCGGCTGGATGCTGTTTAGCTCACTTTCTAACTGGTTTAGCATAGAAATGGATCAACTGCGCTATGGCTATCCGCGCACGTACCAGGTTGATGCCTGGGTGGGGCATAACGAGCAGGGTGGGACGCCCAGCCATTTCATTGCCCTGAACCTGAGAGGGCGCATTGAGATCATTGAGTTTCCTGGCGGAGACGCTTCTCACGCGCGTGTCTTTATGGGGCCACAACTCTATGGGCCAGATGCGGCGCTGGTTCCTGTGACGTTGTCATTTGTCGATATTAACGGCGATCATAAGCCGGATATGATCGTCACGTTCCAGAACACACATATTGTCTTTGTGAACGACCAGGGGACCTTTCGTCCGCCGTTCCCTTCGGAAGAGCCTAAGATTGAGCAGGCCCTGAAGCATTTATCATCGTAGCAATAAAATCCTTGATCCATTGGTAGACCAGTTCATGTTCGATATCGGTTGTGATGACGTGACCAGAGTGCTCTAGCCAGTGCAGCGTTCTGGGTGAGGCGTGAATTGCCAGACGTGCTAGCTCAGAGGCGCAGGAAGGGTCAACTGTCTGGTCAAGCTTGCTATGGATAATCAGCAGTGGTTTGTGCAACCTATGTAACATGTGGCGTGTCTGGTTGGTCAGGGCGAAGAGTTCCGCAATGGCAGGCACGGGAATACGTACCATTTGCTTAAGATGCGCGACTGTTTGTGGATCGTTGAAGTCGATGGAGATAGTGGGGTCACGCTGACGAGCCTGCTTGAGTACTTCGGCCTGTACCTTTGGATTGTTGAAATCGAGCTTTGTCAGGGGATAGAACCAGTCTACGAAATAGCGCGCCAGGGGCACCAGACGTACCTGCCAGCCACCGCGAAAGCGCGTTGGCGTGGAGAGGGCCACGACGCCGGTAATCTGACGTGGATGGTGTATACCCAGACGGAGTGCCAGGACACCGCCCATCGAGAGGCCGATGACGAAGATATGACGATAATGCGTAAGTTTTGCCAGCGCATCCTCGGCTGAGGCTAGCCATTGGCGATGGCCTGTGCGGAGCAATTCGTCTGGATTGCCACTATGCCCGCTGACGAGCATAGCGTAAACCCGTATCCCTTGTTGTGCCAAATAATCGCCCAATGTACGCATTTCTGCTGGATTGCCGCTAAAGCCATGAATAAGCAGGCAGGCAGTATCTGCATCTGTCGGCCCCAACCAGAATGGTTCATATGCCTGATATGCCTCTGACACTAATAACTCCTTCTTATAAATAATCCAGATGGAATACGAATAGTTTGCCAGTTCTTATGGCGGTGATAAATGGAAGCTGTTATCTTTTTGTGATAGATAGCCTTTCTAGTATCTGACGTTCTATGTGTTATGCTGTAGGTAATCGAAAAAGTTGTGTTTTGAACGAGCGCAATTTTTGTAGCCAGCATCAGTGCTGATGAAAGGATATTGAGCATGTCACTCGAAAAACAAGTATCACCCCCCATGATTCATGTAACGCACGAAGTATTTAATCAACCACCGCCATTGATTAACTATAACACTTTCCTACAGGATGCGACTCTGGTAGAGAGTCTGCGACGTGAAAGCGCTGGCTGGGCAGAGGAGCAGTTGACGGCACTGGGAGCAATTACTGGTAGTGAAGAGGCGTTACAGTGGGCAACGGATGCTAATACCTATACGCCTGTTTTACATACTCATGATCGTTATGGTCATCGCATTGACGAAGTAACGTTTCACCCATCCTGGCATCAATTAATGCGTACCTCGCTTGAAGCTGCGGCCCATGCACTCTCCTGGCGCGAGCCGACCATTGGTGCGCATGTCGCGCGAGCAGCAGCCTTTTATCTGTGTTCGCAGATGGAAGGGGGACATTGCTGTCCCGTTTCTATGACCCACGCTGTTGTGCCGGTGTTGCGCGCACATTCCGATGTGGCTGGTTGGGAGACATTGCTGACCTCAACGATCTATGATCCAGGATTGCGTATTCCTCAACATAAAAAAGGGATATTATGTGGAATGGGGATGACGGAGAAGCAGGGAGGGTCTGATGTGCGCACCAATACGACACGGGCGATACCGCTCAGCGATGATGAGAAAACGTATGTATTGACCGGTCATAAATGGTTTTGTTCGGCCCCCATGTGTGACTTGTTTCTGGTGCTGGCGCAGGCACCACATGGTTTGACCTGTTTTCTGGTGCCACGTGTCTTGCCCGATGGAACGCGCAATCGTTTTTTCATTCAACGCCTCAAAGATAAGTTGGGCAATCGTTCTAATGCGTCCAGCGAGGTGGAATTTGAGCAGACGTGGGCCATGAGGGTCGGTGAAGAGGGGAGAGGTGTACGCACGATCATTGAGATGGTGAATTTTACGCGGCTGGATTGCGTGATTGGCTCGGCGGCAACGATGCGGCAGGCGGTGATGCAGGCCATTCACCACGCACGGTATCGCAAGGTATTCGGCTGCCTGCTCGTTGACCAGCCCTTGATGCAGAACGTGCTGGCTGACCTGGCTATTGAATCGGAGGCGGCAACGTTGTTGGCGATGCGGCTGGCGCGTGCCTGTGACCGCGCACGGCTGGAGATGCATGAAGCGTTTATCAAGCGCATTGGGACGGCAGTCGGCAAATACTGGGTGACGAAACGTTGTCCCACGCAGGTTGCTGAGGCGCTGGAATGCCTGGGTGGCAACGGCTATGTGGAAGAAAGCCTCATGCCACGCCTGTACCGTGAAGCGCCTCTTAATTCGATCTGGGAAGGGTCCGGCAACGTGAATTGTCTGGATGTGTTGCGCGCGATGGCGAAAGAACCAGCGTCGATAGAGACGTTTCTGGCCGAGGTTTCGCTCGCTCGTGGAAGGGATGCGCGCCTGGATAGGGCTATCCAGCAACTGCAAGATGAGTTTCTGGATTTAACGAATCTGGAGGTTCGTGCGCGTCGTATTGTGGAGCGCATGGCGCTGGTGTGGCAGGGTGCGTTACTTGTGCAATATGGGCATCCGGCAGTAGCTGAGGGTTTCTGTGCATCGCGTCTGCAAGGCGATTGGGGTCATGCGTTTGGGACGTTGCCTGCTGATACCAATTTTATGGCGATTATTGAGCGGGTGATGCCGACAATAGAGGCATAGAACAGGTTTAATCCTTCCTTGTTATGTCTTACAGTTAAAGCTGTGAGTAAGCGTGCAGAGATGTGAAACTTCTACCAGAGATTATTCGTATAATCTGTAGCAATCACTATCTATTCCCCGCGAAACTTGTTGCAGGTAGTGTGCGTGATAGTATTCTGTAGGGGTATGTTCTAAAGCTTTACGGACATAAAAGGAAGGGTTATAGAGTAATGGCATTAGATGACTACTTAGAGCCTGAAGTAGCGGTGACAGCGGCAGTAACTGCTGCTCTCTTTTCACCGAGAGGGAGGCAGATCTTGCGCAAGGGAGCTGTGTATGGGCTGGCAGGGGTGCTTGTCGCGGCTGATGCCCTGACTGCGGTGGGACGCAATCTAGGTCAGGGATTGCAACGGATGGGCGCTACGGCGGGTCGAGCGACGAAGACGGCTCCGGCGCAAGGCCAGGAGGCGCTGTCACCTGATGGACAACGTCAGGAAGCTACTCAGATGAAAGGGGAGCAGGGACATCCTGGAGGGCAGTGAGAATGGAAGCATCACAGGAAAAGAGTTCTATGTCTCCTGCTACCGAGCGAGCAAATGAGCTATTGAATAGCGCAGAGCGGCGTCTGGGGATGTTTGCGTTGCAGACTCGTCAGCGTTTACAGGAAATGATGGCGGCAATTCGGGTGGAAGCTGATCGTATGGATCAGCCATTGCCAATGGAGGAGGCGAGGAGCGGAGAGCAGGAAGGAGCGGCGAGACTGGCTGAGCAGCCTGGTCGAGCGCCAGCAACAGAAAAGGTGCGGGCCGAGGAGCTTGTTGATCGCTGGGCGCATCGTATTAGTACGGCCGCAGCGATTACCGGTTGGCGAACACAGCGTATTATTGCTCGTATGCGCGAAGAGGCTGAAGATATCTGGGCTGAGGCGCAGGACCTTCAGAAGCGGTTTGGAGAACGAGCGAGATTGGCACAGCAAGGTGTTCCCGTAGAGGAAAGAGCACGCCCGCAGGCTGACAACCAGGGGGCACCATAAGGCCGGGGGAGGACACGGGGTTCCTCATGCAGGGCCATTGTAGCGGTTAGAAAGGTTTTGAAAAAGGCGAACCCATGAGTGTTGCGGTTGCAGGTTCTGCTACCATTCTGCACAATGCGGTTGCCGGGAGGGTGCGTGTCCACTTACCTGCCTGGTCTGGTCAGGGTAAGAGGGAGATTGAGGCCAAGCTGAAGCAACTTCCTGGCGTTATGAGTGTACAGGCGAATTCGATTACCGGAAATGCGTTGATATGCTTCAATCCTGACCAGATCAGTGAGCAGCAGATTACTAGCTATATTCAGAGTATCAAATACGAGACGACAGGTCTACCTGACAAGGAACCAACACACGCACATACTTTCCCTGAGCGTCATAAGCATAGAGTTCGCGCTCGTATTCCGGTGCGTGGACTGGATCGCAATCCTCAGATAGCCATGCAGGTGCTTGAGATACTCAAAAAGTATCCGTCGGTTTCAGCACGGGTGAGTCAGCTCACCGGACGAGTGCTGGTTGAATTTGAAGAACACGAGGTCGAGCTGGAGGATATAGTTGCCGCCCTGGAGGGAGTAGAATTACCGGCATTGCCAGGCGAGGATCATCCGGTGCATCCGCTGGATCCAGGGCCATTGTTTCAGGGTTTGACGCGCGTTGTAGGGTCGGCGCTTGGTCTGGGGTTGCTGGGGGGGCGAAGGCTCTTTAACATTGAAGAGCCATTTCCTGGTGCGACGGTGGCGACACAGGTATCCAGTGCTATCAGCATTATTCAGGGCATTTTGCCGGTGCGGTATGGTTTACGTCAAGTGTTCGGGCGTACCATTGCTGATTTGCTAGTGAATATTCCGGCCATTGTGACCCTGACACTTTCCGGTAATCTTCTGGGTCTGGCCTTGACCGAGGCAGAAGCGTTGCGTCTCGTGACCGAAGTGTTTGCGCGCAGACAGGCCTGGAAACGGCATGAGGAACGGGTTAGCCATGTTCCTGCCGCTCATCCGAACGAGACGATCAACCTTGAAGCCGGTGATCGTCCCCCTTTACCCGCTCTTGTGCTTGAAGGGGTGGGTACAGCTATTGGGCGTGATGGAATGCCAATGCCGGTCATGCCGGAGATAGTGGTGCCTGCCAGTGCTGTTCTCTATGGCGGCCCTTTCTCCATGAGGTTGCTGGCAGAGCAGTCTTTTGATGCGTTTACGCCAACGGAACGTCCGGCAAACGTTCGACCAACGCTCTATGAACGGTATGGACAATTGCTTACTCCTATCTCGTTGCTCTATGCTCTTGCGACGGGAGTAATGACTGGTTCTTTCTCGCAGATGATGACTTCACTGCTGCTGCTCAATCTACGCACGGCGGCGATAGGTCTTGATTGTGCCGACCTGAGTGCCTCAGCACGAGCGGTTCGGTCTGGGGCAACGGTAGTCGGTACACGTGCTGGTCGGCCTATACGGCGGCCTCATGTGTTGCTGCTAGATGGAACGCGCACTATTACCGATGGGTTGGAGACCATTGCGGCCCAACCGCTCAGTGACGAATACGAAGGGGTGGACTTGATGGCGTTGGCGGCGGGAATTGCCAACGCGGCGGGTTCTCCCTGGGGGGGGGCGTTGCATTCAGCAAAGGCAGTTGCCGCGTCAGAGGGAAGCTTTGATGGTAGGGTTGCCAGAGCGGTCATTGATGGAGTGCGCCATACATTGCAGCCCATCGAGGGTTGGGGAGCTTATGCAGAGGCGGCACGCCTATGTCAACGCGGCAATTATGTGCTGGAACTCCGCGCGGCATCATCTCAAGACCCGATAGGGTTGATTGCCATGCGCCCTCGCCTGGCACGTGGGGTGGCTGAACTGGTGGCCTTGTGTCGCCGTTGCCAGATCGAAGTAGGAGTACTGACGGCGGGCGATCAACTGGTAGAGCGGGCAGTGGCTAAGCGATCTGGTATTCCCTTAATAGAGAGTGCAGATACCATTAGCCTGATTCACGCCTACCAGAAGAGGGGTTTACTGGTGGCCTTTGTCTCTGACTATGTTGGCGCTGAGGCCGCCTTTGCTGCCTGTGACCTGGCGATAGGGTTGACCAATGATCGCTACCAATTACCCGCGCGCGCCGATATACTGGCTCCCGATCTACATACACTGGTGGCAATTCTCGATGCCGGAGTTAAGCGTGATGCGGTCGTGCGCGACTCTGTTGGCCTTTCGGTGATTTCTAATATCGTTGGTGTTTTCTGGGGAATACGGGGCAGGCCCGGTCTTACGCAGGCTTCGCGTGCCGTCTACATTACAGCGCTGGCGGCGATCTCTGATGCCTGGTTACGTCTGCGCGGAGGGGAGCGAAAACACGCGATCAGCGCTCAGTTTGTTGATCCTCACCCGGAGCGTTGGGGACAGTACAGCCCGGAAGAGACGTTACGCATGCTAAAAAGTAGTAGCAAGGGCCTGACGACGCTCCAGGTGGCGGCGCGCAAAAGAGCGGTATCCCCGCTTGACACTCATCGGCATCCTCTCTGGTCGATTTTTGTAGAGCAGATCAATTCTCCCCTGATTGGCATTCTTGGGTTGGGGGCAGTACTCTCGCTCTTCCTGGGGGCTGCTGGCGATGTGGCGATTATTGCTATTACCATTCTCGCTAACGTCTCTGTGGGGGTCTGGCAGGAGTATAAGGCGAACCGGGTATCGGAGGCTCTGAAACGCATCGGGACGCCTACAGCGAAAGTAGTACGCAACGGGAAATGCCAGACCATCTCCGCGCGGGATATCGTTGTCGGCGATATACTGGAGCTGGCGGCGGGAGATAGGGTAGCCGCTGATGCACGTGTGATAGCCTCAAATGGCCTGGAGGTTGATGAGTCTGCACTCACAGGTGAGTCATTGCCCGTTCGCAAGATGGTGATAGGGGAAACAAACCTCGATCATATTGTCCTGGAAGGTAGTGATGTGACGAGCGGTAGCGGGCGGGCGGTGGTCTTTGCTGTTGGGAGTCAGACACGTATGGGGTCAACCATTGCGGTTCTTGCCGCTGAAGAGAAAGAGCCAAATCCGCTTGCTACACGATTGAGTCGGCTCTTAAAGGTGATTTTGCCGCTCTCGTTCGCCAGTGGTGGACTGGTAATGCTGGTTGGGCTGTTACGGAGACAGCCGATAGGCACAGTGGTGACAGTTGGAGCCAGCCTGGCCCTGACAGGGGTGCCTGAAGGTTTGCCGTTGCTCACGCGTGTCAGCGAAGCTGGTGTGGCCCGGCGTCTGGCCGGTCGCCAGGCAGTAGTGCGTCGGCTCTCTTCGGTTGAGGCATTAGGACGTGTAGATGTAGCATGTACTGATAAGACGGGCACGCTGACTGAGGGGCGTCTCTCTGTTAGCGTTGTTACAGATGCCGAGCAGGAGGTTTGGTTGCCGAGACGGCAGTTGCCAGAGCAGCTTCGTCGTGTGCTATTAGCAGCGGCATTTGCCAGTCCTCATCCAGATGTCCCTGGTGCGAGCGCGCATCCTACTGATATGGCGGTGATACGAGCCGCTTATGACGTGGAGGCGGAAGAGATGCTGCGCACAACGAAACATGACGCGGAGCTTTCTTTTGATCCGGTACGCTCGTTTCATGTGACCCAGATAGGAGAGAGGCTCTACCTGAAAGGTTCGCCAGAGGCATTGCTGGCACGTTGCACGGCGGTTATGCAGCATGGTGAACAGGTACCGCTAGATGAGGAGCGGCGGCAGGCCCTGCACAAATGTTCGATTGGCCTGGCGGATCGGGGGTTACGTGTGTTGATGGTAGCGGAAGGCCCGGTAGAATTTCCACTCGATCAACCGCGTAACCTGATTGCATTAGGATTTATAGGGATCAGTGACCCGCTCAGGGAAGACGTGCCGGAGTCGGTGCGACGTTGTCACGAGGCAGGTGTGCGTGTAATAATGATTACTGGCGATCATCCGGTCACGGCGCGCGCTATTGGTCGGCAAGCTGGTCTGCTGGATCATGACCGTCAGGCTATCCTCACCGGTAGTGAATTGGCGACGCTGCATAATGGCGATCTTGATGAGCGGCTCAAGAATGTGACGGTGATTGCACGTGCTACCCCTCTGGATAAGTTGCGTATCATTGAGAGTTTGCAGCGGCTTGGTCATGTCGTAGCGATGACTGGCGATGGCGTGAACGATGCACCGGCGTTACGTCTGGCGGACATTGGCGTGGCAATGGGGCGGGTCGGTACCGAGGTAGCACGCCAGACGGCTGATGTGGTACTGATTAACGATGACTTTTCGACGCTGGTGGAGGCGCTGGTAGAGGGACGCAGTTTCTGGCGCAATATTCGCCGCGCGCTGGGCCTGTTATTGGGAGGCAATCTTGGTGAGCTGGGTCTGGTAGCCGGGGCCAGCCTGCTTGGTTTTAGCCTCCCCTTAACCACAAGCCAGATTCTGGCCATGAATGCCATCACAGATATTCTGCCTGCGACGGCAGTTGCTCTGCAACAACCAGAAAATTATAGTCTGGCAGATCTGAATCGTGAAGGGGCAACGGCGCTGGATAAGCCACTGCGCGATGAGATCGTGCGTCGTGCGTTATCAACAGTAGTGCCTGCGCTAATAGCCTTCGGTATCCTGCGAACCAGAGGAAACTTGCCTCAAGCGCAGTCCGTAGCGTATGCCAGTGTTGTCATGACCCAACTGGCGCAGACGCTGGACGCTGGACGCTATACGGGTGGCTTGACGTCCCCCGTCTTAGCGGCTGTGCTTGGTTCGATACTCGTGCTGGCGGCTACCTTCTTCGTGTTGCCGATCCGTACTTTTCTGTGTCTGGTGATTCCTGGCCCGTTTGGCTGGTTACTAATAGGGCTGGCATCCATTGCGGCGGTGATTCTGAGCCGAATCCTTGCCTACCTGTCATTAGACACGCAGCGCGATCTACCACGTGCCGTGTTATCATTGCCAGCGAACAAGCAGGTGGCTGCTGCTTGAACTGAATGATGGTGCGCGTGTGCAGAGCACCCATAAGGTGGGGCATCCTTCGCGGATGCTTCACCTTATAGATAGGTGCCCTGCCTTGCTGTTCTTAGGCAATCATCCTACAATAGCAAAGACAGGCCAAATTTGCGAAGAAGTGAGGGAACGAGATCGATGCATCCTGAAGGGATGTCCATGCGCGAGCAGATTCTCTCTGCCGCCGTACAAATGTTTGCTGAATATGGCTATCACGCGGCACCTTTGCGCGATATTGCGCGCATCGCAGGCATTCAGGCCGCCAGTATCTACCACCATTATCCTAATAAGCAGGCGCTGCTGGTAGAGATCATGCAAACTTTTATGCACCGCCTTAACCAATCGCTGGAACAGATTATCAGGGCATCCGATGACCCGCAGCAGCAGTTGAAAGAGGCGCTCGCCAACCATATTCGCCTGCATACCACCTATAAGCGAGAGTTTTTTATCATTGATACTGAGATTCGCGCCCTGGAGGGGGAGAATCGTGCCTATATTCTCTCCTTGCGCGATACGTATGAAGATATGTTGCAAACGATTTTACGCAATGGTATGGAACGGGGTATTTTCAGGTATACCGATATAAAGGTAGCGTCCTATGCGATCATTGCTATGTGTACCGAGGTGGCGGTCTGGTTTCGGCCCGATGGGCGATTGAGTGTGCAGCAGGTGATAGAGATTTACCGCCAGATGATAATGCATGGATTGATGGCGTAAGGATGAGTGAAAAAGGCTAGCCTGAAACTGCTATTGTGATATGCCAGTCATGGGAGATCGGTCATAAGATTTGTTCAGTATGATTGAGACTGGTTATAATACAGTTTACTGATATATTGATCGACATAAAGCTATAGCCATAAGGACGCTGGATATATGGGGAATGAGCAGCGAGAGCATGCATTGAACAAGCGCGAGCGTGTAGAAAGATGGCTGTTAGTCATACTAACGCTTGTGCTGCTGGTAGTTATCTCAGGGGGAACGCTCATCTTGCGTGGCTATGTTCAGCGTGTGAATAGTTCTTCCGGCTCACCCCTGTCCAGTGGATCGCTCACCCCTCAACCAATTTTTGAGGATACATTTACCAGCAACAAGAACGGATGGTATATCGGACAGAGCGCCGGTTATACACGATTGCTAACGAATGGTGGCCTGATGCTGGAGGATACCAACCATACGATGTTGGTGGAAAGCCTGCCGATCATTCAGCAATTCAAAGATGTTACGGTGACGACCAGTCTTACATTTGTCTCCGGCGATAAACAGGATAGTATCGGTTTATATGTGCGGGGCGACAGGACGCTCGACCACGATTATCGGATAGAAATTTTTGGCGATAATACGTATGCTATTAGTAAAGAGAGCATTGATGCGCGGAATGGGCAGGAGATGACATTCCTTGTGCCAGCAACAGGTTCGCCATTGCTCAAGCCCATCGGTCAGGCCAATACGTTAGCTTTGACGATGGATGGCCCTCTGTTGACGCTCGCTATAAATGGCAAAGTGGCTAGTCAGGTGACAGATACAGAGTATACCAGTGGTCAGATTGCACTTTTTGTCTCCAATGACCAGAGTTCTGAAGGCGTTATTGGTCTGTTCCACAACATTAGCATCACGCCGGTTACGAATGATCAGAATGTTCTGGCAAGCGGGCCATTGAGTTTAAAGTTTCCGGTTATGGCTGGTTCGCCCCAGGCTGAGGCAGATGCGCGCGCTCGGCAATGAGATATTTCACCTTTCCACCTATTTGGGGATAGAGCGTTAACACGAGGTCGGCCAGCGTGATAAGGCTGATGATGAGAACAAGTGCTGCCACATAAGCCAGATTGACAATTTGTGTGTGCAATAGGAATGGCGCGTAGCTCAATAAGGAGCTTATTTGCTCAATGATAGGGATGAAGAAGTAGCGCGGGAAGTAAAAGGCATAGATGATCGAGATGGCATCAGCTAGATAAAAGTAGCGTTCGTGCATCTCTGGCAGCAAAAATGGTATCCAGAGAGCAAAAACGAGCGTTATCTTGAGGATGATGCCCCCTGTCAATGTTTGTTTGCTTGCCAGCGCCAGACCGCCGATGAGCAGGACAAAGAAACCTGCCAATAGAATGCCAATCCATTTCCAGTAGCCTGCGGCATTGGCGGGCAACCACTGATAGAACGAAGGAGCGTTCAAGGTCAGTGACGAGGTGGTGAAGCCACCACCGAAGCCGCGCCCATTGAAGTGACCAGGTCTACTACCGGTGAAACCGCCTGTACGTGGGCCATTGCCATTAAAGGTTCCTACGCCGCCGAAACCACCATTGAACGGTCTTGAGCCACCGCCTGGGAAACCGCCGCCGTTGAAACGCCCTGCCCCTGTAGCGGAAGCCTGTACGACGCCATCGGTAGCGATCTGCTCCGGGTAGATGCTTAACACGCTCGGTATACTGCGACCGGCAAGGATTGTTGGCACGAGTAGGAGTGCAAAGACTAGCGGAATAAGAGCTAGATGTATTAGTGATAATTTGCGTTTGAGCAGTAAAACGAAGAGCACCGGCGCGAAGAAAATGGCCTGTAGTTTGAATGAGATGGCGATGCCGAAGAAGATGCAGGCCCAGGCCGGTCGGTCGGTGAGCAGGAAGTAGAGGCTACCCAGGCAAAATGCGGTGTAGATGGCATCGCATTGGCCCCAGGCAGCGCTATTAATGAAGATGGTCGGGGCGAAGAGAACGACCAGAGCAGCGATAATGGCGGCGTAGGTGCGCCTGTATTTCAGGCGAATGATGAGATAGGTGAAGATTCCCAGCACAATGTCGAAGATGACGGAAATTGATTTAATGGCATCCAGTTTCGGAACAGGTAAGTAGGTGGATAGGGCGATCAAATAGAGGTAAGGTGGGTTATAGTTGGCGAAGCTGTATTTAAAGGCTGCAAAACCGCCATGCGCTTTGATGAAGTCATACCAGGGGCTGATAAAACCGGTATAGTCGGCGGTGATGATTGGGTAAAGAGCTATACGTAAGGCGATAGCCAGCACGAACAGCAGGCCGAATCCTAGATAGACTAAAGGTTGTAGGGTATGGCTGTCAAATTTAGAAAGTTGTTTACTCGTAGACATATCTCTCTTGCTCCGCTATCTCTAACAGATGTTGCTAAATTGGTTCTCTTTCAGTTTATACAGGATAGCGGCCAGTAAAACCATAGAGAAATTGTAAAATTTTTGCATGGATTTGCCCAGGCGGCGCGCGAGGGCAAGAGGGTAAAGAGGCGACATGGCTATAGCAAGCAGCCATGTCGTCTCGTTGCATATGCTTGATTATGGTTCCTGGAAATGGGGATGGCGTTTTTCCAGGAAGGCGCGCATGCCCTCCTGGGCATCGGGTATCTGAGAAGCCGAGGCCATTACTTCGATGGCATAATTGTACGCCTGATGTTGTGGCAGGTCGATCTGGGCATAGTATGCCTGTTTGCCAATGCGTTTGGAGATAAAGCTACCGCGTGTTGCTGCTGCGAGCAGGCGGCGTGATTCCTCTTCCAGTTGTTCGGGGGCGACAACGCGGTTGACCAGACCCCAATCTGCTGCCGTCTGGGCATCGATTACGTCGCCGGTGAGCAGCATTTCGAGGGCGCGTTTGCGACCGATGTTGCGGCTGAGTGCGACCATCGGGGTTGTGCAAAACCAGCCGCCTTTGCCGCCGGGGGTGGCGAAACCCGCTTCGCTAGAGGCAACGGCCAGGTCACAGGTAGCAACCAGCTGGCAACCGGCGGCAGTGGCGAGTCCCTGCACCTTTGCCAACACGGGTTGGGGAATGGCCTGAATGGTATCCATCATTTCAGTACAGACCTGCAACATATGGCGCATGGCCAGAATATCCTGTCCCACCATGTCGGCGAAATCGTGTCCCGCCGAGAAGACTGGCCCGTTAGCGGCCAGGATGACACCGCGCGCTTTGCTCTCACCGACCGAACGCAAGGCGTCGGTCAGTTCCAACATCATCTTGAGCGAAAGCGCGTTACGTCGCTTAGGGTTGTTCATGGTGATGATGGCGAATGGGTCGTCATAGCTAAGCTGAATCAGTTCATATGACATGGTTTCGTTGCCCTCCTCGCGTTTTATTGGAACGAGCGAATGAACATAGTTCTACACCACGTAATCTATCACTTTTTGGACTATAGCGCACGTGGAGAAGAGAATGCAAGCCAGATTGTTGGGCGTGGAGGGTGTCTTCGTCTGGCTCCAGAGACAAGCTCTGTTGGTGTGTGCTAAATGCTTCTGCGACGGCATGTATCATTGCTGTGTGAACTGGCGCGTCAGGTTCAGGTAGAGCATATTGTAGGTGACACTTGGCTCGATCATTGATCTTCTAAATTGGCCGCTATCAAGTAGCCGCTCTGGTTTGAATGTCGCAACTATAGCACAAGTTGTCCCGGCTGACAAATAGCCCTGGGTAACTACATACTGATAGTACAAGGCTCCGTTGTATACGATATCGCTCAAGGAGCAATGTTCTCTGTAGCTGGGAGCAGGCAAGGCAACCGATAGAGAGGTTGCTTTGCCTGTTTTCTAAGGGAACATAATCGGTGTGCCTATCCCACTTCTGCCAATTGTGCGGAGGCAGCTTTTACCTGGGCGGCTTGCGTTTCATAATTACGTTCCAGGTATTCCTGGTAAGGAGGCAGGTAGGGCTGGTAGGTGTCGCGCATGAGCGGCGATGAGATGAGAAAATCGGCGGAGGCGCGATTACAGGCGATAGGGATGTTCCAGACGACAGCGATACGCAGTAGAGCTTTGACGTCCGGGTCATGGGGCTGCTGCTCAAGCGGATCCCAGAAGAAGATTAAGATGTCAATCTCCTGCATCGAGATTTTAGCGCCAATTTGCTGATCGCCGCCGAGAGGGCCGCTTTGCAGCTTATGGATGGTCAGAGCGAGTTGCTCTTCCAGAAGCTTGCCGGTGGTGCCGGTCGCATACAGTTCATGCTGGGTCAGGAATGTTCTATTGAAACGTGCCCACTCTAAGAGATCTTGTTTTTTATTATTATGCGCGATGAGCGCAATGCGTTTTGTTTGTTCCATAGATGTATGACTTTCTTGCTGCTATTGAGCGTAATATTTCACTATAACGAAGGTGTACAGGGCGATCTTGTATCCTCTTGCCGGTTGCTTCTTTGCAAAAGGGAGGTGGGATAATCAGCGCGGCCTGATAGTGAGAAAAAGTTTGCGGGCGTTGTTGCTAGCTTGCGACAACGCAGAAAGAACGAATGAAGAACGTTGTTGTTCTGATGATTGTGCTTGGCGAAGGAACCGTTCATTGTTCCTACACAAGATATTTACCACATCTGTAGTTAATTTGTCAAGGAGATGGTGGCAGGTGACCGGGTGCGAAAAAGTTTTTATACCAGAGACGAGCATAAGAACGGGGGCAGCGCACGGCTTTGATGATCTGCTCCAGGTCCAGATTAGGATTCTCGCGTAGTAGAGCATGGATGCGCTGTTTGGCGGTATGTGAACGCACATGAGTCCGTTCATAAAGCAGTTGTGGCAGGCGTAAGCGATCCATAAAACTCCTCTAGTTCTCTCAGAGTGCCCGCTAATAATGATAGCATACAGGCTTATTCATATTGTAGCATAGCTTACCAGCATATTGTCCAGATTACTTTACTTTTGGATAAGAATTTGTGGCGTTTCTCTGTGTGCTATACTGACGATAGGGGAGGCGATAGTGTGTGAAGAATGTCGCCACAACTCCAGGCAAACTACCTTCTCTATCAATCTGGTTGGAGGCTCCGCAATGGCTGTGTCCTGGCAAAATAATGTGACACTCTATCAATTACGTATCTTTCTCGCTGTGACCCGTCACCGTAATTACACACATGCTGCCGAGGAGTTGTATCTGAGTCAGCCATCAGTTTCGGCCCAGGTGCATGAACTGGAGCGTTTGATCGGGTTGCCGCTTTTTGAGCAGGTAGGCAAGCGGCTTGTGTTGACGCAAGCGGGAGAGATGTTGAAGGCACATGCTCTGAATGTCTTCGCGGCTGTAGAGCAGGCAGCAAATGCGCTGGCGCGCTTACGCCAGGTAGACGCGGGGCGGTTGCATGTGGTGGCGAATCCAACGGTGGGGGCCTATTTACTGCCGAAAGTGCTGGGGATTTTTCGTGCCCGCTATCCTCACGTAGAGTTGGTGCTGGAACTCAAAAATACGGAGGATATCTGTGATGAAGTACGTATAGGATATGTGGAATTAGGAGTAATCGAGACGACGGGAGAAATTTTGACTGATGACCTCGTCTTTACGCCCTATCGAGATGACGAGTTGCTCCTCATTGTACCGGCCTGGCATCCCTGGGCCGGGATGGAGACGGTTCCCATTCAGGCGCTCACGCAGGTGACGCTGCTGTGGCGTGAGCCAGGCTCTGGTTTGCGTCGTATGATGGAGCAAGTACTCCACGAGGCAGGTGTTCAAGCGCAGGTGAGCATACAGTTTGATAGTACAGAGGCCATCAAGCAGGCGGTGGCGGCTAATATCGGAGTTTCGCTTGTCTCCCAGTACTCTGTTAGCGCGGAGGTCGCTGCCGGTTGGTTAGCAACGGTGCGCATTGCCGAGGTGGAACTGCGGCGGCAGTTCCAGATCGTACAACGGCGGAATAGTGTGCTATCCCCTGCGGCAGCGGCCTTTCTAAAGTTGCTGTCTGGTGAGTAGGATAAACCTAAAACGAGATGCCAAAGCCGCGCAGGATCATTTCTATCGAGACGATGAGCAAGACAGGCAGGAAGATCATGCGCACGGTTTTATTTTGCAGCCGGGTCAGGATTCTAGCACCGAGCAAGGCCCCGATAAGGATACCGAGGGCGACGGGAGCGGCAATCACGGGGTCGATGTCGCCACGTGAGAAGTAGATGCCCGCGCTGGCGGCGGCGGTGACACCGATCATGAAATTGCTCGTGGTGGTGGAGACTTTCATAGGCAGACGCATAAAAGTGTCTAGCGCTAAGACTTTGAAGGTGCCACTGCCAATGCCCAGCAGGCCGGAGAGCAGACCGGCGATATACATCATGCCCAGGCCGTAAGGAGTGTTGGTGACCTGATAACTGACCTGGCCCAGATGTTTATCGGGATAGGTACCGTTGAGTTTGAACCAGTTGGCCCAGCGATCATTTTTCACCCCCTGGGGCAATTCTTCGCCAAGCTTGAAGAACAGTGGAGCGGCAGAGATGAGGAGAACCACTCCAAAGATGATGTAGAGAATGATGGGGTTGATGATGCCTGCGATCAAGGCCCCACAGATGGCTCCGGTGGTGGTGGCGATTTCCAGAAACATGCCGATACGAATGTTGGTGATGTGGTCGCGCACGTAGGCGGCGGCGGCCCCACTGGAGGTGGCGATGACGGAAATGATACTTGCGCCGATGGCGTACTCGATAGGCAGGCCGAAGGCCAGCGTGAGCAGTGGCACGATGAGCACTCCCCCACCCAGGCCAACCAACGCTCCCAGCAGGCCAGCGATGATCGAACTGACGAAGATGAGCGCGATACCACCCAGGTTGGGTGAGGTAAACGTTGTGTGATTGACGACCGAACCACCGGTAACGAAAAAGATACTATAAAGTAGTATAAGCAGAACGAGCGTTGTGATAATGATATAGAGACGATCACGTTCCAGAGCGAAAGCAAGGATAGAAGTTGCAACGCGCATTACAGGTGTTGCAATCAATAACAGGAGGCCCAGAACGATAATTGCCAGTGGGCTACCCACCAGGAGTGTAGTCCAGAGATTCTGTAGGGTATGGGGGAAGGTATTCAGGTGTGTTGAAAGGGTTCCTGGTGTGATCAGGAGCAGGACGAAACCGATGACAATGATGAGCGAACTGAGTGTAACGCCCCCCTGAAGTACCCAGCCGATGACGGTAGTCATGCCGGTATCTGTGGCAGAGCCAGCCACGACGGACGATTTTTCTTTCTGATAAGGAAGATTGGTTGCCTGTATAACAGTCTCAGTGTTTTGGATAGCGATATGATTGATACTTCCTTCTTTTTCGATCATGAAGCCTATTCCTTTCACGCACCCACATTCTTTCATCTCTATATCCACGTTCTTTCAGGTGTCCATGTTGATGAAGGGGCTAAATCTGTGTGGGTGTCACAACATATTCTGTTGAAAGAATAACATGATTCTATGTGAGATACTATCAATAATAATTAATAGTTATGCAATGAGCAGCCAATAGGATATTATCTTGTAGGCGGCCCTTATGTAAAGGATAGTGTCGGCGATGAAGTTGTGGAGTAGCTTGTAAGGTGCTGCGAGACGCTGCCAGTTCTCTTCTGTGCCCGTTTTTCTCAGCCGTTCTCAAGGCCAGACCTGGGATTACTCTTTGCACAGCCTTTAGATGAGGACTCTTCTTTCTCATGGAAGAGAACCGTTAGAGTTTTAGCGTTTATGCTGCAAGCGTGCAAAGCCATATGGCAAGAGGAGGGTGCAGGCTACAGCGAACCAGAGCGCCATCCATGTTGCCAGTGGTCGGCCTACGAGCCAGATACCGGCCACTCCGCCGACCGTAGCGGTCAGGGCACCGAGGATGATGAGGCGAAGCCAGCGGTGTTGCTGCCACGACGAAGGTAGGAGTTGTGCGGTGGCTACCAGTAGACCTATTAAGATGCCCAGGAGCAGCCAGAGAAAGATAAGCCAGAGCATGATGTATCTCCGTCTGATGTGTCTAGGATGTTGTTTGCAACATTTGTATCAGGACACCGGCGAGTTGTGTAGCACTGCTCAGCATTTGCGTGAGCTGAAGATTTGTCTCAATCAGGACGTGATTAAAGAAATGCAGTTCGACGAAACGATAGGGATGATGCAGGCGGGCCAGGGCCTGTGCGAAGTCCAGGGATTGTGTGAAGGGGATCGAGGGGTCACTGATGTCGTGCAGCAAAAAGATTGGTGCCTCAATCTGCCCTACCACACGTTGCGGCGAAATCATATACAGTTGCGAGAGTAAGGCGGGCGGCAACTGGGCGATATTCTGCTTGACGCGTGAAGGGGCGCTACCGGTGAGCAGTTGATACGCGGCACGCCCGGTTGGAGAGAGCCGGTCTATCTGGCTTGTTGTCAGGGGTTTACCGCCGGAGGCCAGGGCATTTTGAATGAGTTGCCGGTCGGCGGGCGACAGATATGGAGCGAGGATATTGGTCATCACCTCGATGGGGACGGGGTCGGGTTGCCAGGGAACGGTTTTGCCGTCAATTGTCATTGTTCGCTTGCCAAATGTGTAGAGGAGGGTTTGTGCATTGTAGTAGCCGCCGAAGAGGATCAGATAGGCCACTTCAGCTTTAATGCGGGGGTCTGCTGCTGCGAAGCAGGCCAGAGGAGTAGCGCCGCTAAAGGCGAGGATGCCAATGCGGTGCGCTCCAACGCCTGGAATGCGGGCCAGTGTTTTAAAGGCCTGTACGACGGCGTCGGTGTCATTGGCGGAGATATCATAGTTGATCAGGGTGGGTGTGGCCATAGTCATGGCAACGATACCAGAGCGAGCCAGTGTCTGAGCCAGATTCACCAGTTGTGGCACAGTGCGGTTATCGCCGACGCCTGGAATGATCAGGATGGCTCTGCGTGAGCCGGAGAGTAACGGTACGGGCGTGGTAGGCATGTAGAGGTCGAGAAAGACCGGTCCGCTGGTTGAAGCGATGGTCATCTGGGTGTGCCTGATTGAGTTGCCGCTGAGCCTGAGCGGAAGCGGTTCAGAGGCAGTAACCAGGGCAGGGATAATGACGGTGGTATCGATAGCGGCTCGTCCCCAGGGTAGCATCGATGCAATAAAGCCGATGATAAATAGGAGCAACAGAATGCTACGTGCCAGGATAGCAGGCCATCTGCGTGTATGAGATGGTGGTGAGTCAGGAGGTTTGTCACGCCTTTGTGTAGAAACCGGTGGTCGATGTTCTAAATCTGCCATATGATGTTTCCCCCCTCGCAGGAAATTTTCGCAGCCCTGTATATTTTCCTTAATAATACGACTGATAGAGCAGAAAGGGGAGTGTTATTTGTCCTATGAGTTACCTTCAGGCAACGAGAAGATATCTCTACACGTGTTCTTACGAGAACGCACTCTTCGCTTACGTTCTACACAAAGAGGTACGTTGCTATGCACACCAAAAATCACGCCAGGGGTGTTTTGTATGCTGGATGGAAGGACAGTAGTTGCTTGACGTGTTGCCTTTACATGCGACATAGTGGAAGGGGGAAGGCAGTCAAGATCAGGAAGGTATGGCGAGGGGAGAGGCAGAGTACTGTCGAACCAGTGATCCGTTGGATGTATAGAAAGAAGGAAATGACATGAAACTTGCGTATTCAACACTTGCCTGTCCGCGATGGACTGTGGAGGAGGCGGTGAGGGCCGCAGTTGACGATGGCTATGAGGCTATCGAGTGGCGTCTGGCGGATGGTGAGCTAATTGCGCCAGAGACACCCCAGGCGATACAGCGGCGCTTACGGGAGGTTCCGGCAGCTTATGGGATTGAGGTGGCCTGTCTGGATACCTCCTGTCGGGTTGTACAGGGGTCGGCGCAGGAACGCGCGACACAGATAGAGGCGGGGCGGCGCATGATTGACATGGCAGCCGAGATGGGAGCGCTGTTTGTGCGGCTCTTTGGAGGGCCAATTCCTGAGGGGATGACACGGGCCGATATACTAGGGCCATCTGCAGAGGTACTGCATACGCTGGGCGAATATGGGGCGTCACGTCATGTTACGGCCTTAATTGAGACGCATGATTCCTGGTCGCAGAGTGAGGATGTACTGGCGTTGTTCCGTGCAGCAGCCTCCCCAGCCGTAAAGGTGTTGTGGGACATTCATCATACCTATCGTAGCGGTGAGGCCCCGACCGATAGCGTTGCTCGTCTTGGCTCTGCTATCGGATATATCCATGTCAAAGATGGTCGTCCGCGCGCGGATAAGTCGGCGGGCTGGGAGCTTTGTCTGATTAACGAAGGGGTGGTACCGTTGCGCGAAGCATTCGCCGCCCTCAAGCAGAGTGGTTATGACGGTTATGTGTCTCTGGAATGGGAGAAAAAGTGGCATCCAGAGATTCCTGAGCCAGAGATTGCTTTGCCGCAGGCGGCACCCTTGTTGCGCGATCTATGGGGTGCATAAGCGAAGCTAAAAAGCTCGACGGATCTGTATGGGTTTGACCGGTTACATCCTGCCTGTGGCACGTGCCGTGTACGTGGAATAACACTATCCACTGTTGCAATGGTCTACGGGCAACAAAAGATGTACAGGCAGGATGTAAGGGATTACGCCCTTGCTTAGAGGCCATCCCAGTTGTATGTGATATCGGGTTTGATGCCGGGGCTGTTGTAGCCCATTGTGATTAGCGTATGTGCGTTAAGTGGTATCTGGCGAAAATCACCTTTGTAGAGCTGACCATTGATGTACACTGTCCAGCCATTCTGGTCACTGAGTTGTGTCGGAAAGCCCAGTTGCTGGAAATAAGTGTTCCAGACGTCGAAGAAATTGCCGAGTGTGTAGATATGTTGTGTTGGGGACTCAATATGAATGACGCCGGTTGTATCATGAGTATGTAGCCAGTAGTAACAAGAGCCGTCGGGAGCAATACCGATCTGTGCGGGTAAGGAGACGGGTTGCCCATCGATGTACATCGAGAGATGGACGTGAATATGATAGGCCAGTTGTTCAGAGGCATCACAGGAGATACCATCCACAGCAGGATAGGAGGGGTTGATGGGCGCTGCGGCGGTAGTCTGGTTGCTCAGACTGATAAGATGAAATGCGTAGATAAAGAGAGCAATAATCAGGATAGCTCCAGCACCAACGCTGGCAAGGGTGAGGCGCTTGCGGCGGGCAATGCGCTGCTGTTCTTCGATAGCGCGTTGCCTTTGCTCTTCCCGACGTATTTCCTTTGAACGTATTTCTGAGCGTTTTTCTTTTGATGCTGTCCGTGCAGGTTGTTTACCCATAAATTACTCCTCACGAAAGGTTCTTCTTCAATGATTTCGGTTCGACAAGTTGTCTATAGAAAATTTCTCCAGGTTACTTGCTGGCATGATACCATTTTATGCAAGCAAGATTAGAAAAGGATGTGAAATGTGCCTGATTTGTGAAAGCCCATTTATAGGCGCGGGAGCCAGCGTGAATGGGCACGAACTGCGACTTTCTCTCCTCTCATGATATATTGTATCCTGTTCAATGGTTGTTCGTCGGCTTCAAAGGGAGTGAGCCAGCTTTGGATGGTGAGTGTTTCTCCGAAAAGAGGGCTGTCACCATATTCGATGTCATAGTATACGGGATCAAGGCGGGTACTGACAGGCGTCAGGCCTTTGCTGGCCCAATGTTGCCAGGCGGCATCATCCAGTATTTCGACGGCTGCGGCATTGTTCAGATGGCCCGCCTGATCGATGGCGGAAAATGGCACGGTTGCTGTTGATATTTCCGGTGCATAGTCAGGCGGGGCTGGCAGTGGGGGTTCGGATAATGGAGGGCGTGGCTCATCCGGTAGCCAGATGTCTGCGGTACGTTCGGGTAGACGTGTTGGGCGTCCACGAGCGTCCAGGTAGACCCAGAGGGTACGGGCAACGATGAGCGGATCACTTTCTGGCGCATCGGCGCGGTAAGCTTCGTAGCCGCGATGTGCTGTAATGCGCGAAAATCCTAACCCAAAGGTTTTGAGTATCAGGCGGGTATGGACAGGAACCGGGGCAGTAAAGGAGATCACGGTTCGTTTGACAACCCAGAGGCCGTCTCCACCTAGTTGTGCATCTTCCGCGTCCAGCGCAGCGATGTCCTGCATATAGCGCAGGAAGGCTGCGGGTGTCAGGATAGCGTGACAGTTGCCTTCATCATAACGGACGGTATGGTTGTGGCAAAATTCGCGTCGCATAGTTTCTCCTATTCTTTCGTTCTTCTGTATCATACAATGGAAGCAATTGATATAGCTACTGATTGCCTTGTAAGGAGCAAGGATAGATGAATTCTTCCACTCGACAAACTCATCAGCGTATTGCCATTGTAGGGGCAGGTATTGCCGGATTGAGTGCTGCTTTAACGTTGCAGGACGCTGGTTTTCCATGCGATATATATGAAGCATCTGACCATATTGGCGGGCGTATGCACTCGGATACAACCACCTGGGGAGATGGTGCTGTCAGTGAACTGTGTGGCGAGTTTATTGATAGCGACCATACGACAATATTGCATCTTTGTCAGCGTTTTAACCTCAAGACGATGAATCTGGGCGATAGATATGGCGGAGGGCAGCGTATCGTTTACTTTTCTAATCGTTATTATCGTCCAGAAGAATTGAACAAGGAATTCGCAAAGATCATGCCTGTTTTGCAGCAACAGGTGCAAGAAGTTGGTTTTCCTACGACATATAACCACTATACTGAAGTCGGCTATCGTCTTGACCATCTGAGCGTTTATGATTGGATCGAGCAGTATGTTGAAGGTGGACATGTCGCGCCGATTGGAAGGATGCTCGATGCAGGATGTCGGGGATTTCTAGGCATGGAGACGCGCCTGCAAAGCGCGCTCAACCTGCTCTATATGTATGGCGACCCGGAGAGGGGAGAGAATGAAGATAAGCGGAGCGAAGGGCACACCACTGGCCCGTTACAGGGTAGCTATAGAATTGTGGGTGGCAATCAGCGTTTGCCACTGGCAATAGCTCAGAGCCTGCCGCGCGGTTCGTTGCATCTAAAGCATGAGTTGCTCGCTATCAAGCGACTGAACGAGCGGGCTGTACAGCTAGCATTTTCCACCCCTGAAGGGTATCAGGAGATAATCTGTGAGCATGTGATTCTAACTTTGCCGTTTAGCGTATTACGTCACGTAGATTACGAACAGGCAGGCTTTGATCCGTTGAAGCGAACGGCCATTGAGCAACTGGGCTACGGCACCAATTCCAAATTGACTTTGCAGTTCGACACGCCGTACTGGTATCAAGAGGGACCCTGGCCGCGCAACCATAATGGCTTTATCGTGACCGATCTGGCTATTCAGGTACTATGGGATGCTTCAACTGGTCAGCGCGATACTCGCCCGCTGCTGGTCAATTATACGAGTGGCGCGACTGGAGCATCGTATCAGCCACGCGCGCCATATACGACGACGCGCGACTCAGAACTGGTGCAGCACTATGCTTTTGATTGTCTGAAAGAACTGGAGCGTGTCTTTCCTGGCATCAGCGCTCACTATACCGGTGTGGCTACGTTGAGCTATCCCACTGGAGATCCATGGCTGGGCGGCAGCTATTCGTGCTGGGGTGTAGGGCAATACACGCTTTTTGCTGGTTATGAGGGGGTACGGCAAGGATCGGTACATTTTGCCGGTGAGCATTGTTCGGTGCGCTGGCAGGGATTTATGGAAGGAGGAGCGCGTGAGGGTATACGGGCAGCGCAGGAAATTATACAGGATTATACAGTATGATGGAATACAGATAGCCTCTAACTAGTGTGTCTTTGCCTATGCTACAATGGATAAGTAAGAGGCTTTTGACCGAGGACTCATGCAACCTTCTGGAAGTTCGACCGTCTAATACTTTAAAGAATCGATAGCGTGGAGACTTTTTGTTCGGCACGAGAATAATGGAAGACTTTGCAGATTATTATGCCATACTTGGTGTTGACACCCAGGCAACACCCGAAGCAATTAAGAAAGCGTTTAAACATCTGGCGCTGCGTTATCACCCAGATGTTTATAAAGGTGAGGACGCCGAGGCAAGGATGCGCGAGATTCTGCTTGCCTATCAAACGCTGATCGATCCTGAGCGTCGCCATAACTATGATTTGAGTCGCACACGGTCACGAGGAAGTTCGAGGGCTGTGTCAGTAGCATCTGATGCGGCATCCTCTACCCGCAGTGATAGCAGTCTGCGGTTTTATGCATTCCCGCCTCTCAATGATGGCTTACCGGCACAGATTGATCTGGGCGAAATTACGTATCTGTTGTCTGCCAGCGAGGCGCGCAGGCTCAAAGAAGATGGTATGTTACGCGGGAAAAAGATACCATCGGCGAGTGGAACTTATTACTGTCATCGCTGCCGTCATCATTGGCAGGCTGCTATACGCCCGACGGTCTGCCCACGCTGCAAGGCCCGTGATTGGTCTGAGTATCTGTTGCTGCGCTGTCAGCATTGTCACGCGGTTTTTGAGAGTGAGCAAATCCGGTATGAGGTGGGTTCGTTCCGCTATGGTGACGGAGCGCTCTGCCCTCCTTATGAATTGTTTCCCCTCTGCCCGCATTGTGGCAAGGCAAAGTGGTGTCCCGCCGAAGAGGAGCGCCTGTGGAATGTGCGCGATAAAGCTGAGCGGCGAGAGAAATGGCGGAGACGCTTTGGGCTGAAGTAACCCGCTGCACCACCCTCAAAAATGGCCCCATATCTGCGTCATTATAGGCATTTTCTTTCAGTACGGTAATGGTTTTTCTGCTCTTATGAGATAGCCCCTTTGAATCTTCTTCGTGTGGGCGCGGGGGTGAACTTACTTTCTTTTTTTTCTATAAGAGAGTGAGTCCATGCGCGTCTATAGTAATGTGGCATACATTACTATGTGTATGAGCGAGCGAAGGAGGGAAGACTATGTATCAAGAAGAATCGCGTGAAAGTAAGTTGATAATATATCGCTACTATGAAGCGCGCACATTGATTCTTTTGAGTGGTGTCTGCATTGTCGGTACACTCTTGTTTCTTGGCCTACCACTGCTGTACCATACTGTTGTGGAGCATGGGATAGGTAGTCTCCCTGGTTGGTTGTCCAGGTTATCGTTGGTTGGCGGGCTGGTATTGTTTGGCGAAAGCATCGTCGTCATGCTGCTGGACTACCAGGGAGCGATTTCTCTGCGTGGTGCGGTAAAGCCCTGGTTTGTGCGACGACGACGGGTTGTGAACCGCTTTCCCTGGTTGCTACTATGCTATGCGCTGACACCCTGGTTGGTGTTGCCGTTCTACATCATACGAGCGAGTTTAGACGAGAGGTATCTGAGAGCATGGCGATATAAGAAGGAAATAGTGTTTTTGGAGGCGCAGCGCGGCATTGTACCGGCTTTTGAAGGTATCTGTCGTGTCTGTAAGCGGCCTCTGGTAGTAGGTGCTAGCTTCTGCCAGTATTGCCGTGCGCCGGTAGTATTGTTGCCAAAAGTGTGTCCACGCTGTTTGTTTGTCGCTTCGCCGGACGCGCTCTGGTGTCCTCGTTGTCAGGCCAGTTTATCCTCGTTGTCTACGGTTGTTGATGTGGCTCGTCGTCGGCACTGATTTCGCCTGTGAGCAGGTTCTGGGCAAGTTGTTCGGCGCTGATGGAGGGTAGTTTGCGTATTTCGCGGGGGATGAAATAGATAGCTATACTGAGCAGGAAGACGCCGATCAGGATATAAAACCATGCATCAATGGCACCGAGGCCGAAGAAGACGAGAACGCTGATGCCTCCGGCAATGAAGATGAGTCCGATGAGGACGATAAGCATACGTATCACCGGTCGATACCACCAGGGAAGGGCCTTGCCTTGTGCCTGGAGGAACAGGCGGCGGCGCAGTGCCTGACGGTAGTGCTCGATTTCGCGTGTGGTGGGTTGCTGAAAAGCTCGACGAATAAGTTGAATGCCTCCCACGCATGTCATGAGGAAGGCGATAAGCAGGACGAGATGTAGCAGTTTGACTGGTTGATTGAAGGTAAATAGGGCGGCAAAATTCGCTGTATAGATCGAGGCAATAGCGAAGAAGCCCATGATGCCAGTGACGAAGGCTAGCAGCCCGTAGATGGGGTAATAGCGACGACGGGATTGTAGAAGATGACGATAATATTCGAGTTCTGGATTACTCGGCGTTGGCATTGTTTTGTCCCCGTTTTTCCAGGCATCACAGCTAGCGTTTTCTATTGTCAATCTAGTTCGGTTCCGTAGGGGTGTGATTCATCGTCCCCTGCGAGCGGCTCAATGGGCACGGAGGGCGTGATTCACCACGCCCCTACGCGAGGAATTATTCATCTCCGTCATTATGCCTTTGTGGACTCAAAGGCATCGCTGAGTGTCGCAACAAGCACAGCCTTAATAGTATGCAAGCGGTTCTCGGCCTGATCGAAGACGATAGAGGCGGGCGACTCAAAGACCTCCTCAGTCACCTCCAGTTCTTTCAGGCCATATTGTTCGTAAATCTGTCTCCCAAGTATTGTATCAGTATTGTGGTACGCGGGCAAACAGTGCATAAATTTGGCATTGGGATTATGGGTTTGCGCCATTAGCTCGCTGTTAACCTGATAGGGCAGCATCTGTCGTTGTCCGACACGCTTCTCCCAGCGTTCGGCAGGTTCGCCCATTGAAACCCAGACATCGGTATAGATAAAATCGCATCCATCGACGGCCTCAAGGGGGTTTTCGGTAAGAGTAACACGTGCGCCGGTTTCGCTTGCGATGCGATTGAGTTGCGCGAGGCGTTCGGCGGAGGGCCAGTAGTCTCTTGGGCCAGCCATACGCATATCCATGCCCATCTTGACGCCGCCCATGACGAGCGAAGAACACACGTTAAAGCCGACATCGCCCAGGAAGCAGACAGAGGTTTGTGGCAATGGTTTCTGGCTGTGTTCCTGGATGGTGAGGAGATCGGCCAGTGCCTGTGTCGGATGCTCTTCGTCGGTCAGGCCGTTCCATACCGGTACGTTGGCGTAGCGCGCCAGTTCCTCAACGGTTGCTTGCTGTGAACCGCGATATTGGATGCCGTGATACATGCGACCAAGCACACGAGCGGTGTCTTTGATTGTCTCTTTATAGCCAATATGAGAGCCGTTTGCCCCCAGGTAGGTCACGTGTGCGCCCTGGTCGAAGGCAGCAACTTCAAAGGCGCAGCGTGTGCGCGTCGAATCCTTCTCAAAAATGAGTGCGATATTTTTGCCACGCAAATATTGTTGTTCCGTGCCTGCGTATTTGGCTGCTTTGAGGTCAGCCGAGAGTTGCAGCAGGAAGCTAATCTCCTCAGGACTGAAATCATCCAGCTTCAGTAAATGCCGATTTCGTAAATGAACACCCATTTCATCTTTCCTTCTTGTAATGTAGTAAATAAGGGTTTCCACGGTACCCGCGAGGGGTATCCCTACCATGAAAACGTGCAAAACCGGCATCGCGTCATGGTAGGGATACCCCTCGCGGGTACCCTGCCTGAGTATGGGGGTATTGTAACACATCTCTTGGGCAAGACAAAATCGAGTTTGCAGCTAGCGTTGAAGAGGGAATTGTTCATACGCTGGTTGGCGCACCAGTAGCACCGGGCAGGGAGCGTGGTCAAGTACGAAGCGAGCGACATGGCCGATGGACTTGGGACCGATGGTGTGATGTTCGTTGTAGAGGGCGCGGGGACAAATAATGATCAGGTCAGCGCGCCAACTGGCAGCGAAGTTCACGATTTCGCGTTCGGGGCGTCCGGTGCGGTGTGCGGTTTCTATCGTGGGCTGGTTCAAGAGGCGTTTCCCTTCCAGGAGAATGTCTTGCGCGGAGCTTGCCTCGACCTCACGAATCTGGTCGCGGCGAGGCGAGGCGAGATCATATGGGCGCAGAAAACGCGAGCGTTGTAGCTCCATTTCTTTATGTGGGCCAGTATCTGTTACGTAGAGTAGGGCGAAGGTCTGCCCTTCTTGCTTCAAGAAGGTGGTAGCTGCTTTGCTGATCTGTTCAGCGTTGGTGCCATCCAGGCAACAAAGAATACGCATAGTCTCCTCCTGTTATTTTTTAGATGCTAATGAGTAGCCAGATAGTCAATGCGCCGACCAGTAGCATCAGGGGAGTAACGATGATGCCAACTTTGAAGTAGTCCAGGCCCGATACGTCCAGTTCGCGCTGGCGCAGGATGAGCAGCCAGAGCATGGTGGCCAGTGAACCGACTGTGGTGAGATTGGGGCCGAGATCGCAGCCAAAGATAGAGGCAGCAATAAAACCATGTTGCACCGCCAGTGGTGCATGCTGGATGCTGTGTAAGGCTGAGGTGAGGACTACCGCCATGGGGACATTATTAATAATATTGGTGCCTATTGCCGAACCAAGTGTCCCGATCATGACGGCACCGAAGCTGCTGTTGCCGGATAGGCTTAGCAGCAAGTGACCGAATTGGGTAGTCAGGCCGGTAGCTTCGACTGCCTGCACGACCAGGAACATACCGGCGATAAAGCCAAAGATGGGCCAGGAAATCTGCTTGCCCATGTCCAGCAGTGTGATGCGTCGCCAGTAGAGCGCGCCTATCAGCAGTATAATAGCACCTGACAGCGCGACGAGTGAAAGGGGTATGCTGAGCGCTGATGCAATGACATAGGCAATGGCAACTAAGATCAGGACGGTGCAGGTATAGCGGAAGTAGGGTTTGTGCCTGATGGCTTCTTCGAGCGAGGGCAGGCGTTTGATATCGAATGTGCCATGCAATTGCTGCCTGTACAGCAAGAAAAAGACCAGAATATTAATGCTGATGACGACGAGATCGGGCAAGGTGAGCAGGCGCAAGAAGGTGAAGAGGCCCAACGGCAGTTTTGAGGTGACGATGATATTGATCGGGTTGCTGACCGGAAGCAAGAACGATGCGCTATCGGCGATAAATGTGCAGGCAAAAAGAAAGGGTAGAACCGGCAAGCGCAAGCGTGTGACCAGGGTGTAGACAATAGGAGTCAGGATGAGGGCAGTGGCGTCATTGGAGAGGATCATGGAGATGATACTACCGAGCAGGAATGTGTTGAGGAAGAGACGCCGCGAACTGTTGCCGGAGAGGCGTGCGGCTTGCGTTGCCAGCCAGTCGAAGAGACCCGCGACCTCTGCCAGCGCGGAAAGGCTCATCATGCCCAGGAAGAACAGGAAGGTGTTCCAGTCGCTGAGCAGGGTGTTGAGGGCAGCGTCAGGCGCTAATAGTCCTAGCAAAAGCAGGAGAACAGCCCCACTGAGGGCAAACAACGCCTCGTTAATTTTGAAGGGGCGTAGCATAATGCCAAGTAAAGTAAACACAGCGATTATAACCACCAGGATCGTTCTGGTGAGCGTTGGCAGATGAATGAACAGAGACATGAAAACATCCTTGTGGCAAAGATTTGTATTGACGGAAAGGCCAGTTATAACACGAAGCTGAACAACAAAAAGGAGACGAGAACAGGCCCCTTTTTCCTAAAATTGTAGCATATGTATGATACCGCTGTGCGCCTGATTCTCCTTGTGGATATCAGGCGCACAGCGTATCAGGCCCGTATGCTGTCAGTTTACCATTGTGATGATGGCGATGGTGGGTGATTGATTTGTTGCGTTGTATCGCTACTATCTCCCTGTGGATACGGTGAAGTGGGTGATTCTTGTGGGATTGGAGTTGACGGGGAGAATGGTTGCTGGTAGGGTAGTGGCTGATCAAAAGACAGTTGTGGCACGCGCATGAATTGGGGATGTGGGGTTGATGAGGACAGGTGAGGTGCCTGTACCGTTGGGGTGGGCGATGGATTATTGAATGATTGCTGTCGGGCCATCGAGAGCAGACCGCCGCGAGAGGGCGGGTTGCTTGCCGAGGCGGGAACAGGCTGTGGTGATAAGCCCGCCGAAGAAGGTGGATTGTTTGCTGGGGCAGGAGTGAGCTGTGTCGAAAAGCCTGCGAAAGAGGGTGGGTTGCTTATGGCAGGAGGGTAGGTTGCTGCTATCTGGTTGGTAAATGCCGTTTGAGGAGGCTGAACTGGCTGGCGAGGCATCATGAGTTGCTCAGGAGTGACTGCTGATGGGGAGGAGGCGGGATGGGGTGCAGTATCCTGTTCGGTAATGCCCGGTTGTTGTTCTTGTGGTTGGGAAGGGACGACATCGCTTGTGGGTATGATCTCTTGCGCTTGTTTGAGTGCGACTGCTGGCTTAGAACGCACACGAAAGAAGAAGGAAGCACCAGCAAGGAGCAGGCCGAACAGGATAAGAATACCACCAAAGAGCCAATTATTCTTGTAGTAGCCCTGGCTGCCTTTGCTGTAGGCAACGGTTGCGTAGACCTGGTTGTGATTGTCGTAGGCGGTGATTTCGACGACATTATAGGCATTGCCTGAGAGATGTGTGCCCAGCGTGGACTTGACATTGATGGGCGTACTATGGTCGGGGTCGTAGACAAACGAGATAGTATTGCCGTCGGCGAAGGTATGAATGCCGTTGATCGCCGGGTGAAAGGCCGTCTCCTGCACAATGTAGAGCGTTGAGCTATGGGTCATCTGAAGATAGCCGATGCCGTTGGAGGCAAGATAATGGGCGATAGTGTTCTTCCCAACATGGCGATATGCCACGATATGGGAGGTAAAGCCATAGCCTATTCCGCAGAGGACAAATAAAATACTAGCGATTAGTAAGATCAAGGATGGCGAGCGCTTCATTCTAAACTCCTTTTTGTAGAAGAACAGAGGTTTCTCTCTTTATCATACAAAAGTCATGCTAATAGTACCATGATCTACGCCCACAGATAAGATAGAAGAGTAATCAGTAGATTATAACGAATTAACTCGTCAAATGTAGCATGGCTGACGTTGCTATGGTATGATTGTCGCATTCATCACTAGCCGATGGAGGTTCAAGCGGGCGTGTATCTCAAGCGTTTGGAGATGCTGGGCTTTAAGAGCTTCGCTGCACGTACATTGCTGGAATTTAGCCCAGGGATAACGGCGGTAGTGGGGCCAAATGGAGCGGGAAAGTCGAATGTGGCTGATGCGATGCGCTGGGTGCTGGGTGAGCAGAGCATGCGCCAGTTGCGTGGCAAGAAGAGCGATGACATCATCTTTGCAGGAGGTCACGGGCGTGCTGCTCTCGGTATGGCTGAGGTGACGTTGACGCTCGACAATAGCACCGGCTGGGTACCTTCCGAGTACAATGAGATTGCAGTGACGCGCCGTGCCTATCGTTCGGGTGAAAACGAGTATCTTATCAACAAGCAGAAGGTGCGTTTGAGGGATGTGCTGTTATTGCTGGCGCAGGCGCGTATTGGGCATGATTCCTACACAGTCGTCGGGCAGGGGCTGATTGATGCGGCACTGAGTTTGCGAGCCGAGGAACGGCGTGGTCTGTTTGAGGATGCGGCCGGCATTCGACCGTTTCAAGTGCAGAGAGCCGATGCCGAGAATCGTTTGCGTCAGACTGCGCAGAACCTGGAGCGCTTGCGCGATATTGTAGCAGAGATTGAGCCGCGCCTGGCACCGCTCGCCGAGCAGGCCAAAAAGGCGCTTGAATACAGGCGGGTGAGCGAGGAATTACAGGATGTATTGTTCTCCTGGTATGCTCTGCAATGGCGTCGCCTCTGCACATTACGTGACCGCACCGAGAGCGTTGAGCGAGAGCAGGCAACGTTGCTACGCCAGGTGCAGCAGCAATTGCAAGCGTTTGATGAGCAAAGCGCGGCACTGCGCATAACTCGTCAGCAAACTCAGGCACGGATTGCTGAGGAACGCAAGTCTGTTAGCGAGGCGAGAGATGCGGTGCAGAAGATAGAGCGTGAACTGGCGGTAAGCCAGGAGCGTGTTGGTGGACTGGAGCGCCAGCGCGGTGATATTCAGCAGGAAGAGCGGCGGCTACGCGAACGACTGATTGCGACGCAGAAGCAGATCATTGACCTGGAAGAGCAGTGCCAGTTGGCCGACGAGGTTGTGGATATGCAGGCGGCGTCACTGGCGGCTTTAGAGGCGCAGGTGGCGAAGGCACAGAAAGAATATGAGATGGATGAGCGCCGTCTGCGCGCTGCCCAAAACGATCTTATTCAGGTACAGGCACGCCTGGGAGCGAGCCAGACGGAGCTAGGACGCCTGCAAAAGCAGCTTGGGGAGCGCAATCGCACGCTCTCGATGCGGCGCGATGCGAAGGCGAATGCGCAGCAATCGTTCCGCATGATTGAGACGCGACTCGTTGAGGAACGTGCTCGTTTGAGTACAGCGCGCAACGAGGAGCAGCAGGTTGTTCAGCGTCGGCAGGCGTTAAGCCGCACGATGGCCGATGCGCAGCAGGAGATGGAGCGCCTGAAAAATGCACTGGCCGAGGCGGAGCGGCAACGCCGTAGCCTCAATGACCGTATGAATATGCTTAAAAGCTGGCGGCAGAATTTGAGCGGCTACAGTGATGGTGTACGTGCACTGTTGCGCGCACCTGCCGGAAAATTGACGGGGTTGATCGGGCCGGTGCCACAATTAGGCGTGGTTGCTGCTGGTATGGAGACGGCATTGGAGGCTGCCTTCAGTTCCTCTATGCAGGCGGTGGTAGTGCAGACGCGCCAGGATGCTGTTCGCTGTCTTGAGTATCTGCGCAGTACACAGACAGGTAAAGCAATGGTCATCTGGTTGGAGCATGAGGCGGAAGAGGATGACGCAGGTGAGGTACAGCGCATTCAGGAGCAGGTTGAGGAAGATACGCTACGTCGTTTTTTAAGTGAACATACAGCTTTGCAGGAGCGTGTTCTGGGTTTTGCCTGGCGTTTTGTGCAATGCGAAGCGTGCTATGCCCTGCTCTTTCATCGCCTGCTGCGAGGGATCGTGTTGACCAGGGATTTTCAGACGGCGCAGGAGTTACTCTCGTGGGCATTGAGCCTCAGCATTTCTTCTACCTCTGATCTACCTTTTACCACGCTGGTGACGCTTAACGGCGAAGTGCTGCATGTTGATGGCTGGATGAGCGGAGGGAGGCAAGGTAAAGATGGTGGGCAACAGGGCATGCTAGTCTATGAGCGTGAATTACGTGAATTGCCCCAACAGCTTGAGCAGAACAGGGCTTTGCTCGATCAGATAAATGCAATGCTGAGCGAGGTTCAGCGCGCGCAGGAAAGCCGCCGCGCTGAACAGGCGACGCTCGATAGAGAGCTACAGAAGCTGACCGCACGCATTAACGAGTTGACGAAAACTGTGAATACGACGCAGCGTGAGCAGGAGCGGCTCCAGGCAGAGATACAGCTTGCAACCACGCTGGAGCAGCAGTTGGCAGCAGAGGTTGCAGGTCTTGAACAGGAGGTGGTGGCGGCGCAAGAGCGCGTGCGGGCGCATGAGAAGTCGCAACGCGAGATGAGCGGTCTGGTAGAAGAGTTACAGGGAGAGATGGAGGAACGGGCGGCCCGGTATCGTCGCCAGCAAGATGAGTTAGGGCATGCGCGCACTGCTATTGCCATCAAGCGTCAGGAAGCCAAAGCGTTGCATCAGCAGGTAACTTTCCAGAGAGCACAGGCGCAGGAGCAGAAGGCCCAGGTGGAGCAGCAGGTGAAACGTTTGAAAGAGGTGGAGCAGCAGAAGCAGAAGCTGTTGGAGGTCATTGCGCTGTATCGCACCGAACTGGAACAGGCGCAAGCGTCAGCGCGCCTGCTCTCCGAGGCTTTGCACGCGGTTGAGGCGCAACTAAGCGAGGTGGAGCAGCAGATTGGAGCAGTAGAACGGCAACGTGGACAGGTGCAGCAGACGTTAAGTGAGCGTGAAGCAAATTATCGCCGGGCCTTACTGGAGAGTCAGAAGGCGCGTGATGCTGTTGAGACATTTTTGGAGCAGCTACATCAGGAGATGAATATTAGCGATCCAGCGGAGTTAGGTCGATATGCCTCACGCGATGTTTTACAGACGGGGGAGTGCGAGCGCGCCGAGCAGAATGGATACCGGTCTGAGGGAGTGAAAGGCGATAACGTTGTACAGGAGTTGTCGGATGAAGAGGAGGCACAACTAAGACGATTGCGGCGGCGTGTTGAAGCATTGCGTGGACGGCTCAAGGCGATGGGGGGCTGTGATGTCAGCGCGCCGCAGGAATATGAAGAGACACGTACACGTTACGAGTTCCTTTCTTCACAGATAACGGATATGGAGCAGGCGGCCTCACATTTGCATACGATCATTGAACAGCTTGATGCAACGATGGCGAAGCAATTTGAGATGACCTTTCAGGCGGTCAATGCTCGTTTCCGCGAGCATTTCACAACACTCTTTCAAGGAGGCATGGCGCGCCTGGAATTAACCGCGCCGAAAAAGGATGAAGATGATGCATCAGTGCCATCCAGCATGCCCGCAGGCGTAGAGGTGATTGTGCAGCCACCAGGGAAAAAGGTACAGGACCTCTCGCTGCTCTCCGGTGGTGAGCGCGCGCTGGTGTCAGCCGCTCTGCTCTTTGCGCTCCTGGAGATCAATCCCCCGCCATTCTGCCTGCTGGATGAGGTTGATGCAGCGTTGGATGAGTCGAACGTGACGCGCTTCTGTGATATTTTGCGACGGTTGGCGCAACGCACACAGTTTATTGTTATCACGCATAACCGTGTCACCATGACCTCGGCGCAGGCTATCTATGGTGTCTCGATGCGAGAAAGCGTCTCCCGTCTACTGTCGCTCAGGCTGGAGGAAGCTACGGCGGGTGCGCGGTAGGGTAGTAAACAGGGCAGAGTAGTGGTAAGGGCTATCCCCGCAGGTTCTTGCGGCTACTCTGCCCTGTTGCTCTACTGAAATTCGTTCTAAAAAGGCTTGACAACGGGGCGGAAGTGTAGTAATATGATGGCCGTAAAGAGAACCTGTCTACATGTGCAGGTGAGCCGGTGATAATAGAGAAGAAGGTACACCCGTTCCCATCCCGAACACGGAAGTTAAGCTCTTCATCCCCGACGATACTTGGGGGGTAGCCCCCTGGGAAAATAGGACATCGCCGTCTCACCCGCCCAGGTAGGTGGGTTTTTTTGTGTTGTGCGAGGGCAGGTTCATCACGCCCGTTCTGCTGGGTGATCCGTTTGATGGGCCTACGGGCGTGGTGAACCTGTTGCTCACCTACCTGTGCATATCCATAACCGATCTTTGCGGATGTTACAAGGTGGTAAGCGTCTTGATGAGCAAATCAATCTCGTCTTCTGTGTTGTAGAAGCCGGTAGAGATGCGCAGGGCCTTTGTAGAAGGGATGTTACGGATGAGGATATTTTTCTCGCGCAATGCCTGCACAACGTCGCTATCGGAGCGGTTGGCGAGTGTAAATGAGATGAGGCCGCTGGCCCCTGGTTCTGGTGTGAGCAGAGTCAGGTCGGGGACGTGTTGCAGGGCCTGAAAGGCATAGGTATGTAGAGAGGAAATGCGTTCGAACATCCAGTTGTGATGAACGCTCTCTTCGAGCCATTTCAGGACGGCGGCCTGACCGGCGACTGCTGCCGTCTGTCGTCCCCCAAACTCAAAACGTTGTGCGCCGTCTGCCAGCATCCAATCCACGCCATCCTCGTGCTTTACCGACATATAGCCAACGCTGGTAGGGGTGATGTAATGCAGTGATTGCTCACACACGTAGAGCGCGCCTGTTCCGTCGGGGCCGCAGAGCCATTTCTGCATAGGAATAGCGTAGAAATCGACCTGTAGCTCCTGCATGTTCAGTGGAATGGCACCGGCTGATTGTGCACCATCGATCAGCACGGGGATACCCAACTCGCGGCCAAGTTGCCCAACGGCGTGGATATCGAGCCGCGTGCCGGTCGTCCAGGTGATATGTGAAAGAACGATCATGCGAGTGCGTGAGGTGATGAGCGGTCGGATGGCTTCAACAGCGGGGCGATCTGCTTTTGGGCCAAGATCGGCGAAGCGGATAATAACACCGTGACGATCTCGGTTCTGATAAAGGGGAGCCAGGACTCCCATATGCTCGTGATTAGTGGTAATGACCTCGTCACCTTCATGCCAGTTGACGCCGTTAATGGCGATATTAATGCCGTCAGTAGTGTTGTTTGTGAGGGCGATCTCACGCTCTTTGGCATGCAAGAGGCGCGCGACGAAAGCACGGGCAGTCATGTAAATTTCTGAGAGCTGTTTGAAGCTATCCGGCCCGATGCGTCCATCTTGCCATTCCTGTTGCAAGCGTAGCTGCATGGCCTGAGTGACGCAGGTGGGTAGCGGCCCGAAAGTGCCGGTGTTGAGATAAATATGGGCTGTAGTGGCCGGTAGTTCGCGGCGTATCTGTTCTACGTAGGATAGGGTTGCCAAGATGAAGCTCCTTTGTAGCGCGTGTAGCGTGTTACCGGAAGGAAAAACCTATCGAGATGTCAAATAGATGACACTAACAGTATATCGCCTGGCGTGAGGAGAGTGCCAACCGAAGTGAGCGGAAGTGGTAGAATGGGGTGAAAATTTCTGGGAAGGATGGCTGGAACGATGCGTATTCGTTATTACCGCGCTGAGGATTTGCCGACGTTGGAGCATCTTCAGCAGCTTGCTATCAGTGCTGATCGGCTTTCGGCTGAGAGCGCACATATGCTGATCGATTGGTTGCAGCAAGCGGTGCTTGAGCCACAGCCAAGCGTGTTTGTGGTGCGCGATGACGACGATGAAATGAATACATGGGGTCAGGCGGGTACGCTGGATGGCGTTGAGGGGGAACTGGTCGGCTATACAGCGCTGAGATTGCTTGATGATGAACATGCCTATCATCTGCGCTGTCTGGGGACGGTGCATCCAGAATATCGGCGACAGAACGCCGGGCGCATATTGCTGGTTTCTGCTCTCAACAGAGCACGCATGTTGGCAGCAGAATTTGAGTTTGAGGCCGAACAGGAGGGACGCCCCATCTACTTTGAGGCGCTCCTGCCGGTGTATGATCCGGCGGCGGCCCGCCTGGCGGCGCGTTTTGAGATGGTGCCGACTGATGAGCCTGTGCCTGCCGGTCTATGCCTGTATCAACGCGAACTCTGGTGAACGGGCCGTGCATCAAACTTTGCGATACTCGGTCGTAACGATGTAAGTACCGTCGCTTAGATGTTCGATGGTGTAGTCATCGAAGAGAATGGCATCGCACATACGCAGGCAGAGGAAGGCGCGAAAGGCCAGTTCACGAATCTCGGTTTCAGCGTGTGAGCTGGCGCGCATTTCGATGAAGTGACGCCAGGCGCGTGCGTTTGCGGTGACAACGATGGGAGCCTCAGTCTCATTGGGCAGGAGCGAGCGAGCCGTCTGCTGAACCTTTTTGCGCAGGTCGGTGCGTGCCTCCGCGTTTAAAATGCTGACACCGGATTTTTGCATCTCCAGCAGACGACCCGTGAGAGCGGCGTATTCGGAGGCAGCACGTTCGATACGTTGGAGAAATTGCTCATGTAATGCATCATCGGCGCGATATTCTGGCCGTTCGACGAAGCGCAACATACGCCCCGATACGTACCTCTGACTTGTTTGGGAGAAACTAAAGCCTGACCTGTGACGTACTAATTCGTGTGTGGTGCTGCGTGAGATGCCGTAGAAGAGCAGGCTGAAATTGGCGTGTTCGAGGACGGAGCCATGACCGGAGGATTTAAGATTATCGAAATAGCGTTTGGCCTGTTCGTTAAAGGTGCGACCTTTGCCAAAGGACATATAGCATAACTGACCAGCGACTTTGCAGAGTTGCGCACCCTCTGGCAACGGTGTGGGATCATCGAGATATTGTGAGAAGTGCAGCGCAGGGTCGAAGCCGTTTAAGAAGCCGGTCAAGCCATCCAGATAGATCTGTGGACGGGCGAGGACGACGACGCCGGGTGCGACAAGGTAGGGAACACCGCCGGGACTGTGCTGTGGGCGGCTATGAATGCTGGCAAAACCCTGGGCCAGTTCGCCCCCAAGTTCTTGAAATAACTGAGTACTATCCAGATCAGACATAGGTACCTCCTTTGTGGCCTAGTATAGCAGATAGGGCAAAAATGGCAAAGATGATAGAGGGAGAGAGTGCATCCGCCAATTTTTGGCAGGATGAACACGAGGGATCGTTTCTACAAAGAGATGGTGCATTTCCTCCCTATTTTTCGTTATAGGAGCGATACCTTGCTTGCTGGTGGCAACAGGAGGACACCCACCGCCAGGCAACCCGTACAAGTTATCTAGCGATGGGTGTCCTCTTCACGCTTTGTTTGTTTGCTCCTCTTGAGACGTGCGTCTTTTGCCGCCGATTAGCTTACTGTTTGCTGCGGCGGGGTGAGCAGATTATCGAGTGTCGAGCGACGAATGCGATATGCCTGGCGCTCACCCTTATGGGGGAGGGTGATAGCTTCCAGTACGCCATTCTTGATCCAACGACGGACGGTGGTGTCATCGACACGTAGTTGTTTGGCGACCTCACGTACAGTGAGCAATTCCGCTTCATCGTATGCCACGGTTTCCCTCTTTCTGGTCTTATTTGGCAACTAAGACCCTATACTATACAAGACGATAATTCAGTCCTTTTTTTATACCTGGTGGGAGTATACAAGGACTGCTGACAAATTGTCTATTTAACTATAACGACGAACGTATTGTTTTTGGGTAACATAGAATGTATGTGTTCGTCATTGTGGCTTTATGGGCAAAGTTTGAAATCATTATCTTTACCCACACAATGAGTCTTTTTTTGGTCGGAGAAGGTATGGAAACGCGAACTATCCACCGATCATAGACATGGAGCGATTAGCGCGCTTGAAGCGTTTGTCTCCAATATAGTGCTTAAGTTCTTTGTGCCAGACGGCCTGGCGAATGGTGGCAGCTACTACCTCGTCGTCGGCTCCTGAGCGCAGGATGGCGCGCAAGTCTGTTTCTTCAGTGGCGAAGAGGCAGGTACGCAGTTGCCCATCGGCGGTAAGGCGAATGCGATCACAGCTTGCGCAGAAAGGTTCACTGACAGGGTTAATGAAACCAACTTCCCCGATGCCGTCGCTGAAGGTGTAGCGGCGTGCGGTTTCTGAGGGATTACTGCTGGTAATAGGCACGAGTGGGCCATAGGCGGCCTCGATAATGCTCTTGATCTCACCTCCCGTTAAAATGTCCTCCTTGCGCCAGAGCTGGTCGGCATCAAGAGGCATAAATTCTATCCAGCGCATCACGTAGGCTTTATCACGGGCGAAGCGAACGAAATCAAGGACTTCATCTTCGCTAAAGCCACGTACCGCCACGGCGTTGATCTTAACCGGATGAATGGAGGGATATTTTTGCAGTTCTTCCAGCCCTTCTAACACGCGATCAAGCTGGTCGCGGCGGGTCAGTTTGGCAAACTTTTCGCGTTGCAGAGAGTCGAGGCTGACGTTGATGCGCGTCAGTCCGGCTTCAGCCAGGGCGCGGGCCTGTTGCTTAAGGAGGATGCCGTTAGTGGTGATGCTCAGGCTGCGCAAGCCTTCGATGGTATGGAGCTGGCGCACCAGCTCTGGCACATCACGCCGCACCAGAGGTTCGCCGCCGGTTAAGCGAATCTGCTCGATGCCGAGCGAAACCGCAATGCGCGCGATGCGAACAATTTCCTCAAAAGAAAGGATTTCGGCTTTTTTGAGCCAGGGTAATCCTTCGGCGGGCATGCAATATGTGCAACGGAAATTGCATTTGTCGGTGACTGAAATACGCATGCTCTTGATGCGCCGTCCATAACTGTCAACAAGTGGTTCCATGACGAGACTCCCTTCAGGCTGATTACCGGAATGAAAGGATAGTTTTCTTAACTATAGCACATTTTCACCGCATTTGTCAGCAGTGAAATGTGGAACAATGTATGTTCCGTACTACGACATGTGGTATGCATTGGATGGGCGATGTAACGAACAGTGTAGCATTTTGCATTGCTACGTGTCGTCCTCTGTTTTCTCTGCCCTGAGGCGGTGACAAATGGATGGAAATTGTGTGACCGGAGGGAGAGCATACTCGTCTTCAAACATTGACATAACAGGACTTCTGTCCTATATTTTTTAGCGGGAATATTGACTTGTGGCCCAAAATAAAAATAGAGAGGATAGAAGTCTACGCGATGCCAAAGATTGTTGATGAGCAGATGCGGGAGGCGATGCGCCGCCGTATTATCCAGCGGGCAGCGGGTGAGTTTGCGCGCCTGGGCTTTGACCAGGCGAATATCAACGTGATAGCGGAGCAGGCGGGTATTGGCAAAGGCACCATCTACCTGTATTTTGAGAACAAGCGTGAGTTGTTCCTGGCTATGCTGCGGCAAATTGCCCAGTCGCAATTATCCGTCATTCGGGCAGCGCTGGCCTCACAAGCGGCCATTCGGGAGCAGTTGGAGCAATTATTTTATGCCTTTGCTCAACTTGCTCGTGATGATCGTGATGGCTTTAATGTCTATATGAGTGCGTTATATGGTGTAAATCGGGCATTCAGGGCCGAGGCGGTGAAGTTGTTACGTGATTACATTGATGTCATCACGCAGGTATTAGAGCAGGCGGAGCGTCGTGGGGAAATTGTGTGTCCCGATATGAAGGCAACGGCGTTGCTGGTCTTGTCGCTTACAGAGTCATACGTGCTGTCGGCGGGCGTGTTAGACTATAGTGAGGGAGAGATAGAGCGCCATGCCGGTCTGGTGGTGGAGGCGATTCTGCATGGTATCGCGCCGTTAAAATAGGGTTAGCTTCTTGGAGCGGCTCAAAGTTTTTTGTAGCGTAGATGGGTGACTGCCCATTCACAAACCTGTGGCGGGGACTCTACAGCTACATAGGAGATAGCAACAATTATGAGAGAGATTGCCTTTATTACGCCACTTCGCCGCCTCTTTACGATAGAGCGGATCCGGCAAAGTCTGGAGAATCCCAAATTTCTGCTGAAGTGGTTTCTAATCAGCTCGGCGGTAGGAATTGTGGCAGGAGTGGGTGCCATCATCTACTTTGAAGCTATTCGCCTGGCAACGAACTTCTTCTTAGGTTTTCTTGTAGGCTATCTTCCTCCTGATCCGGCGGGTGAGGGGAAGACGGTTGTCATGCCGCTCTGGTCGGCGGTGCGCCCCTGGTTATTGCCGCTGGTTGTTGCGCTTGGAGGCCTGTTATCTGGACTTATTGTTTATACGCTGGCACCGGAGGCAGAAGGAGATGGGGCTGATACGGCGATTCACGCATTTCATACAGGTGGCTCGATCAAACCATATATTCCGGTGATTAAAGTGATTGCTTCGGCTATTACGCTGGGGGCGGGTGGCTCCGGTGGCCGTGAGGGGCCGGCGGCTCAGATCAGTGCAGGGTTTGGCTCATTGTTGGCTAACGTACTACACCTTGATGCGCAAGATCGGCGCATTCTGATCGCGGTTGGTGTCGGCTCTGGTATTGGGGCAATATTCCGCGCACCGCTTGGTGGAGCTATTCTGGCTGGTGAATTGCTCTATCTGCATGATCTGGAAACAGAGGCTATCGTTCCGGGTCTGATCGCGTCTATTATAGCCTACAGTGTGTTCGGATTGCGTGAGGGTTGGAACCCTATCTTTGCTACTACAGGTAATCTGGCGTTCACATCTCCATTACAGCTTTCTTACTATGTTGTGATTGGTCTGATCTGCGGTGGGTTGGGCTGGTTGTATGCACGCGGATTTTTCGGTATAGAGCATTTTTTTCATCGGTTGCCTGTACCGAGAATTATCAAGCCTGCAATTGGAGGTCTATGTGTAGGATTGATCGGGTTGGCGGTGCCGCAGGCGTTGGGTATGGGTTATGGTTGGGTGCAGGTAGTGATGTCGCCACAAGGTTTGTTGCAGATACCGCTCTGGATCGTAATTATTTTGCCATTTACACGAATTCTGGTGACGGGTTTGACGGTTGGCTCAGGAGGGGCAGCAGGAACATTTGGGCCTGGGATGGTGATTGGGAGTATGGTGGGAGCCTTGATCTGGCGTATCTCGTTCCATCATTTGCCGGGTGTGCCGGATTCGCCTTCGCCTTTTGTGATTGTAGCAATGATGGCGTTGTTCGGGGGTGTGGCTCATGCGCCGTTGGCGGTAATGATTATGGTGGCGGAGATGACGGGCAATCTCTCGATACTGGCCCCGGCGATGGTAGCGGTGGGCATTTCGACGATTATTGTGGGTAATACGACGATCTATCGGGCGCAGGTACCGTCACGAGCAGACTCACCTGCGCATCGTCTACAACTGACCTTTCCTCTGCTCGGCACGTTAACGGTGCAACAGGCGATGGCAAAACTGACGGTACGTTTTGCGCCGGAACAGACGATAGCTTCTGCTGCACAGTTGCTCAGTGATCGTCCAGAGACGGGGGCCCCGGTGGTGGATGCGAGGGGAAGGTTGCTTGGGGTGTTGACACAGGCGGATATTCAGCGTGTGCCGGTGGAGGAGCGTGAAAAGCGTCTGGTGCGCGAGATTATGCGCAAGGATGTCGTCGTCTTTCATCCTTCGGATACGTTGGATGATGCTTTGGAGCGCTTGGCTCGCAGGCGTGTGAGCTGGGCACCGGTGGTCAGTCTGGAGGCGGAGACAGGCGGGCGAATTGTGCTGGGTTGGCTTTCGGCGGCAGATATTATGAAGGCTTATCGATCCACATTGCTCAAGGATACACAGAAGATGGGCCGTGTGATCAGGCGCACGACGCGCAATGCGCAGGCCAGGGCGAAGGCTGAGGCGACACAGCCGCTGGACAGCAGTGTGGCGGATGCGTATATGGAGCAACAACAAAAGGGGAAAACGCAAAATTTGTCACAAACAGTGAATTTGTTGCAGACTAGAAAGTTGCAGCAAACGCAAAAATTACAGTCACAAACACAAGATGGGCAGAAGCGGGAGACTGCTGAGCAGGAGGTGCCTAAAAAGTAGGGGGATGTAAAACGAAGGATGGGCAACTGGCTCTGTTCGGTTGCCCATCCTTCGTTTCAGCTGGTAAGAGGTGTATTACACGTCGTAGTAGAAGGCGAACTCGATAGGGGCGGGGCGCAAGCGCACTTCGTCTGACTGGCTACGCTTGAGGTTGACATAGCTTTCCAGGACATCGGTGGTGAAGACGCCACCTTCAAGCAAGAAAGCATGATCGTTCTCAAGGGCCTGTAAGGACTCTTCGAGGGAGCCGGGGACGGAGCGGATCTCGCGCAGTTCCTCTGGCGACAGTTCATAGAGGTTCTTGTCCACCGGGCCAAAGCCATGGTCACTCGGCTCAATCTGGCGACGGATGCCGTCGAGGCCGGCCAGCAACAAAGCAGCGAAGAGCAGGTAGGGATTTGCGCTTGGATCTGGTGAGCGGAACTCGATGCGTTTGGCGGCCGGCGCGTTGGTCTTAGGGATACGAACGGCGGCGCTACGGTTGCCTTGCGAGAAGACCAGATTGACAGGGGCTTCATAGCCGGGAACGAGACGCTTATAGCTGTTAGTAGTTGGTGCAGCGATAGCCAGCAGTGCGGGAGCGTGGATCAAGATACCGCCGATGTAGTAGCGAGCCAACTGAGAGATGCCTGCATAGCCATTGGCGTCATAGAACAGCGGGCTTTCGTGTTTCCACAGGCTCTGGTGGGTATGCATGCCGGAGCCGTTATCGCCGAAGACGGGCTTGGGCATGAATGTGGCGGTCTTGCCATACTTGCGCGCGACATTCTTCACCACGTATTTGTACAGCATGATCTTATCGGCGCATGTCACCAGGGTGTCGAAACGAATATCGATTTCGGCCTGCCCAGGAGCGCCAACCTCATGGTGATGAGCCTCGATAGGTACGCCGAGGGACTCAAGGGTCAGCACCATTTCGGTGCGCAGGTCCTGCATGGTATCGTTGGGTGCGACCGGAAAGTAGCCTTCCTTCGTGCGCATCAGGTGGCCCAGGTTGGGCTTGTTATCGCTGACGCGGGCGCTATTCCAGTGAGCCTCGTCCGAATCGACCTCAGCGTACTGCACATTCTGAGTTGAACTGTAGCGCACACTGTCGAACACGAAGAACTCGGCTTCGGGGCCGAAGTAGCTGGTGTCGGCAATGCCAGTGGAGCGCAAATACTCCTCGGCTTTTTGTGCAATGTAGCGCGGATCGCGAGTGTATGGTTGCTTCTTACCGGCGGGGCCGGGATGCGCTATATTACAGACCAGGCTCAGCGTGGGTACCGACGTGAAAGGATCGATGATGGCGCTATTGGGGTCGGGGATGACCAGCATATCGCTTTCATCAATAGTCTGGAAACCGCGAATGCTGGAACCGTCGAAAGGCACGCCTTCAACAAAGGTGGATGCTTTTAATTCGTGGACGGGGACACTAAAATGTTGCCAGGAGCCAGGCAGGTCGGTGAATTTCAGGTCTACGATCTTTACACCGCTGTCTTTGACCATTTGTAGGACATCTTCAGGGGTCATGTATTCTCCTCTCCTCTTGCTAAACCCTGCACCTTTGCTGGAAGTATGGCAAGCATTGCCTTGCTAGTATTGGCGAATCTGCATAATATAGATAGAGGAAAGTAGCGCGTCGCTGCTTTCCTGTAACTCTACTTAATCATATGACGGCGCTATCTTGCGATGCTATGGACACTTTATCCGAAAGTTGATGGCCCATATTTGTGCATTATGCACAAATATGGTTTGTAATCAGGGGGTGTAGATTGACCGGAAACAAAATATTTCCATTAGCGACATTTCTGATAGGTCTGCTCTTAGGAATAACGGGTTTGTTGTTCTATGCTTTTCTTATCTCTCACGATGCCTTGCCTGACTCCGTGACAACTGTGTCTAGTGGTGCGATAGTCGTGCAGGTCAGTCCAGACTATATCGCTGAATTGGCACAACAGAATCTTAGTGCAGCGGGTATGCCGGGCACGGTGCAGAATGTACAAGCCTCGATGACGCAGAATGGCCCTCTGGTCATAACAGGCCAAGATCGTTTCACGGTATTGGGCGTCTCTGTCACACGGCGTTTTACTGTTTTGCTGCAACCTTATGTGAAGGATTGTCAGTTGCAGGTACACATTTTACACGCGGATTTGAATGGTATCGCTGTGACCGGATTGACGACAAATTTTGAAAAACAGATCAATCGGGAGATGCAGGTTAAGATGTCCCAATTGCCACAGGGATTTACCTATTGCACGATAGGGGTGAGGACGAATCCACAGGCGCTCTCTATCATCTATTCGGCAGTGCCGAATGCCGGTTCAACGGCAATGACACCTCGAAAAAACCGTGAGTTATGAAAATAGCGTTATCGGTGTGCATCCCGGCTGTTTCCAACCGGTAACATCCTCGATGGTATCGATGTCGTAGCTCAGTCCCGTGCTGTGAATAACGGTGCTGGTCAGGTGGCGCTGACGAGCCTCTTGCTGATAGCGTTGTAAGCTGCCGATGCCAAAGACATAAGGAACAATCAAAGGGGGGCGCATAAGAACGGCATTGGTTCCTGTCCCCTCACGTGAGGCAGCTAAGACGACATCATGGCAGCGTGAAGCCTGGAGCATGCTGGCGATCTCTTCCGGGCGTAGAAGCGGCAGATCGGCAGAGATGGTCAATAATGCATCGATGCCTCTCGTGCGTTCATGCTGCGCGGCGGCGTGAAGGGCGGGGTTATGGCCTGGTTGCTCTTCAATAATTGCGTGCATACCCCAGGCTTGTGCCATTGCCAGCACGGTCGTATCTGGACTGACTACGCTAATGCGCTCAAACTGCCCACAGGCTTGCAATGTGTGCAAGACGTGGTGCAGCATCTGTATTACCAATTGTCTTCGCTCGACGCGAGAAAGGTGAGGCGCGAGGCGGCTCTTAGCTTCACACAAAGATTTGACAGGAACCAATGCGCTGTATTTCATATAGCCATATTTCTATGCTGCTTGCCAGGTATCTATAGCGTGCAGCGTGGACATCCACTATGATTGCGGCGTGATGCCGGCGGCTCTCAGCACGGCGCGTGCCAGGGCGACTTTGGCCTCGCTATCGCGCATGATGGTGTTGGTGACGACCGTTGGAATGCCCAGGTCTTCGATATCGTCGGCCAGGGGAGCATCCTGGGTATCGATGACCATGACATCAAGAAAGTCACGATAGCAGCGCGCCACACCGACGGCGGAGACATTCATGCCCAGGCCGCGCATCAATTTATCGGCTGGCCCTTTGATGGGTGCCCCCCCAACGATGGGGCTTACTGCCACTACCATGCCGCTGGCCTCGTGTAGAGTGTCATGAATGCCGGGTACGGCCAGAATACTGCCAATACTGACGATAGGGTTGCTGGGTGCGATGAGGATGGCCTCGGCCTGCTTGATAGCGTCGAGGACGCCAGGAGCTGGACGAGCCTCTTTCGCTCCCACAAAGATCACATCCTGCACTTCATCGGAACAACGGCGCTTGACCATATATTCCTGGAAGTGAAGCAAGCCTGCTGGTGTTTGAATGTGCGTTGCTATCGGCTGATCGCTCATAGGCAGGAGACGTAATTGCAGGCCGAAGCGCTGGCGCAGGTCTTCGGCGACCTCGCTCGGTGTTTTGCCTATGCGTAAGAGATTGGTGCGATGAATGTGGGTGGCAAGGTCGCGGTCGCCCAGCATAAACCAGTCTTCGTGGCCATAGCGGGTAAGCTGTTGCATAGTATTATAGGTGTCATTGCGAATGCCCCAGCCATGCGTTTCATCGACGATACCAGCAAGCGTGTACATAATGATATCGATATCGGGTGAGACGTGAAGGCCATAGAAATCACGATCATCGCCCGTATTGACGATGACGGTAATGTCTTCTTGTGGGATAACCTGTACCACGCCCTGTAAAAAGCGTGCGGCACCTACCCCACCTGCAAGGACAACAATCATAAACTACCTCTCATCTATATAGGTTACTAGTGTATCCAACGGTAAACGGGGACGGCGCTGTGGGTCGGCGGCAGCGTAACCCACAGTGATCAGCGCCTGGGGGATGAGACGTGGGTCAAGACCAAGGGCATCACAAACGATTTCCGGGCAGAAGAGCGGAGCGCACATCCAGCCGCTATCCAGGCCCAGGTCATAAGCCATGAGCAGCATATTCTGGATGGCAGCGCCGATGCTCTGAATAGCCATGATCTTCTCGTCGGCCTGGCGCTGTGCGTCGGGATAGCGATCCATGTCTTCCATATAGAGACAGGGAAGGATGATAACCGGTGCCTGCATAATGCGCTGCCGTGACTTTGCCAGGCGAATGTTGATGACACTGCTATCCTGGCCATCCATAGCGAGATTGCGTCGCCAGTCATTGCCCATATATTCCGCCAGGCGTGCTTTTGTTGTTTGTGCCTGGATGACGATAAAACGCCAGGGTTGGCGTCCGTGTGGCGAAGGTGCCCAGCGTGCCGCCTCCAGGATTTGCTCGATCTGTGCGTGCGTAACCGGGCGATCCTGGTATTTACGCACACTGCGGCGACCACGTAATAATGCCATCAGGTCGTTGGCGCGTTGGGGCAGTACCTGTTCTCTCGGTGCTGAAGATATGATCACGGTTGCTTTTTCCTGCTCTCTGTTGTCTGTTGTCATAATATCTAGCGAAACATATCTGTCGCACTATCTCGAAGAAGCGTGTGAATATCTCCCTGGGCAGGTTGGTACTGATAGCCGCGAATCAGGGCTACTGGCACGCGGTCAATCTTGCCCATGACCAGTTCGGCGGCGGCGGCCAGTTCGTCGGCGACGGCAACGGCGCTGGCCTGCATGAGATAGCCATAACTATCGTATTGACCGCGATAATCGGCGATGGCGGCCATGCCTGCGATACCGATTGCCATATTGACCTGTCCATTGCGCCAGGGACGGCCCCAGGTATCGGTAATGATAACAGCAAGATCAATATATTTGTCATATTGGGAGCTGACGAGTTGCTGTAAGCGGGTACGGATAGTTTGTGCGGAGCGGTCGGGATCAACAGGTAGCAAGGCGACACGTCGCTGCCCGCCGATGTTCGACTCGTCAACGCCCGCATTGGCGCAGATGAAGCCATGCTGTGTCTCGCTGATGAAAACGCCATGATCCATGCGTACAACACGCTTGCTTTCGCGTAAGACCACCTCAACATGCTGGGCATCCTTCCTGCCCTGCTGTGCTACGGTTCTGGCAAACGGTGAAGGCTCAATCTCATCCAGGTTGACCAGGCGATTCTCTGCTTTTGAGACGATCTTCTGAGTGACGACGAGTATATCGCCATTGTATAGCGAGAGCTGTTGCTGGTGGAGCGCGTCATAGATGAGGCGGCCCAGGTCAGCACCCGGTATGATTTCGCCGATGCCGGTAATCGGGATAATCCGTAGTTCGTTATTCATTCTTTTGCCTTAGTTTGCGGAATATGTTGCTGTTATGGCTTCAAAAAGCGCGGGTGCTGCGAAACACCGCGCTTTTTATTAAAACAGGTAGCGGTTGATTGGCCGGTTACGTCGGGTGGTAATCCGCCCATCTACCTGGTGACGTACTCCCGTTCCCTCTTCAGGGAAGAACGAGAGTAACTTTTTTATGCGCCTATTATACCACTACTTCCTGGCATTCAATGCCCGACCGTTGATCGGACGAAGCTGCATTATGATGCGGCGTTAAAGCTGCCACCACTGCCGATGCCAGGTACGAGCCGCGCTCAGGGCGTCCAGCGTCTCGCGGGTCAGGATGGTTTGGCAGCGTTTGCGTTCGTCGGAGGTCTGGTACAGGTCGATCAGGCCGGTATCAATACCGAGCAGCGGCTCGATGGCGGCGACAGTGCAGTAGGGGACATAGGCGGCGCTGTAGCCACCGGCGTGTAGCATGACCAGGCGACCGTCGCAGACCTCGTTAGCCAGTTCGACCATTAATGAAGAGATGGTGCGGTAGCCATCCATGGTCATCATCATCATGGCCAGGGGATCAAGCCAGCTTGCGTCCTGGCCGGCAGTGATTAGAATCAGTTGAGGACGGAACTGGCGACCTATGGGGAGGACGAGTTGCTCGAAGGCGGCACGATATCCCCGGTCGCCGGTACCAGGAGGAAGAGGGATATTGACAGTATAGCCGACACCAGCGCCACTACCGACTTGTTCCAGTTCGCCGCCCAGGTGTGGAAACCAGTCCTGCTGGTGAAGCGAGAGGAATAGGACGTGCGGGTCTTTATAGAAGGCATCCTGTGTACCGTTGCCGTGATGGGCATCCCAGTCAACGATCATAATACGTTCAAGGCCGTAGGCATTACGAGCGTGGTGGGCGGCAATGACGGTGTTATTGAAAATACAGAAACCCATGGCACGGTTGCTCATGGCATGATGGCACGGTGGGCGGAGCAGCGCATAAGCATTGCGGACACGCCCTTCCAGGACGGCGCTCACAGCGTTCATGGCCCCACCGGCAGCATAGAGCGCAGCTTCAAAAGAGCCTGCGCTGATGACGGTTTCGTCATCGACATCGCCCCAGGCTCCCTGTCGAGGCCCACCGGCGGCGCAGGCGCGAATACCGGCGATGTAGTCGCGCGTGTGATACACAGCTAGCTCGTCTTCGCTGGCAGCGCGTGTAGGAATTAGTACCATTCGCTCAGTCAGGTGTAAAGCAGTGAGAAATTCTTGTATTCGTTGTATGATAAAGGAGGAGGAAGGATGAGGCTCTGGTGAGACATGGAAAGAGCCATGGCGGGTTTTCACCGTGTCCTCAACGCCGGTATCATGTCTTAAAAAGCGAGTATCGAAAACCAGGCCGGTGTGGTGTGCAGGCATGTCAACTTGGATCCTTTCTGTGGAAGATATGCTTCTATCATACGTTATAGGTCGCAGGCTTTCCATTGATGACAGTACATAAGAGCAAGTGGTACGATTAGGAATGCTATGGATCAGCATACAAATCAGCATACAAATAAGAATCAGATAGACGAGATAGATCAGCGAATCATTTCAGCGTTGCAGTTGGATGGGAGGCGGCCATTTACCAAAATTGCGGCTGACCTGGGCATCTCGGAAGCAAGTGTGCGACAGCGGGTGGCGCATCTGGTGAATACGCAAGTGATCCAGATCGTGGCGATTACCAACCCTATTAAGCTGGGTTTTACTCTTGCCAGTATGATTGGTATTCGTGTAAGCGGAGCGCGGCTGCTTGAAGCGGCACAGGAGATAGCCGCCTTTGATGAGGTTATCTATCTGATTCTTTGTACCGGCAGCTTTGATATGCTCGCGGAGGTGGTCTGCCGCGATAATGATCACTTCCTCAAGTTTTTGACCGAGAAATTGTACAAGGTGGAGGGTGTAAGGGAGGCAGAGACGTTCATGTATTTAAGAGTGTGTAAACAAGACGACCGCGCGTTTCTCTCGCAAGCGCGCCTTTCGCCCTCTCCCCCGCTCTCACGAGCAGGCAATGAGTAGCGCTTTGTATTCCGATAGATGGAAAAGGGCCAGGGTTAGGCTTTTGTCAGGATGATTGGGTAATAGCGTGTACATAGTCAGATGTTCTAGTGTATAATGCGGTTGCAGGTTGGGCAGACAGGAGTCTGCCTGTGATATACCCTTTTGCTCTGTGATGTAGTGTTGAAAAATTCGTTGAAGTAATAGATAGAAAGATTTGAGCATACAGGCATTACCACTACCCTGGTAAACTCATAACTGAGAAACTCTGTTCAGCAATTTAAGGAGAACGTCCTGTGATTGAAACAACCCCGCCGGGTACGATACTAAATGGACGCTATCGGATTGAGCGAGTGCTGGGCAGTGGAGGTTTTGGACATGTCTATCTAGCGATAGACCTGGCGAGCAGCCAGCAGTATGCCGTGAAAGAATATTTAGTAACGGGTACGAGTGGTCAGGAACAGCTCAGACACGAGTCGAATGTGCTGAGTCAGTTACATCATCCTAACCTTCCGGCCTTTTATGACGCTTTTAATGAACGCGGTCGCTATTATGTCGTACTGAACTATATTGAAGGGAACGACTTAACTGATCTCATTCGCCTGGCCCGTCAGCATAATGAGGCGATACCGATTGCGCGGATTATGGACTGGTTGCTGGCTATTTGTGACGCAGTAAGTTTTCTGCATAGTCAGCATCCGCCGGTGATTCATCGTGATATTAAGCCGGATAATATTCGTATTACTTCCGATGGGACGGCGGTGCTGGTCGATCTGGGCAATGCGAAGGAGGCGGCTGACGGGGCACGCACACTATTTTTTATTCGCCATCAAGGCACCCCAGGCTATGCGCCACTGGAACAGTATCCCGGCGGGAGTGGCACGGATGCCCGCTCCGACGTTTATGCGTTGGGAGGAACGCTTTATTTTGCCTTGACAGCGCACGAACCGCCCAGTGTTTCTACGCGCCAGTCGGTGCAGGTGGGTCAGCCTGACCTGCCTTCGTTACAGCAGTTGCTGGCGAACAATCCACCGGAGGATAGCGCAAATCCTGTGCGAGCCTTTCGTCTGGGTGTTACCAAGCCTGGCAAACCGGTTCCGCGTCACTCGCGCCACCTGGCGCAGTTGGGGACGCTGTCGCCGGAGTTGTTGGAGCGGCTCAATGTGATTATCCAGAAGGCGATGGCGATGAAGCCGAAGAATCGCTATCAGTCGGTGGCAGAGTTTGCTGCCGACTTGCGCGCTGTACGTGCGGCGCTGCCTGTTGGGGCGGGCGCGGGGCGTGTGCCAGACACACACAGTACGCAGCCAGACCTGCCGATGCTCTATGAGTCGCTACAGACGGCTAAAGAGCAGGCGGCTGAGAGCAGTAGCGGGGGTGATGTCGCGGCTAAGCCGAGCGCGTTTGCGATGTTTTGCCCACGATGTAACGCGCCAATTATTGCGCACGCGACTTTTTGTCCGCATTGTGGTACGGCACTCACGCCCTCTTCTCCGCAGAATCGCCAGTATAGCCGGGGAACCGATGTTTCTGTGGCGGGCGAGAGCAAGGTGACAAATGGGCAGGCCAGAGGGGATATTGCTGCTGAGCAAACGCTGATTATTGGGTCAAAGCCTTCTGGAGGGCCGTCATCGTTGAGAACGGGAGCAGCTCAAACGAACATACCGCCGGTTAGTCAGCAGGGGGCCAATTCTCCATCGTCGATAATGCCGGGGCAGGGAGGGATATCGTCGGCGTCAGCGTTCTCAGCACAGGGGCAGGGAAGGGCGATGAGTAGTATGGTGCAGCAGCGTCAAGGGCCACCGATGGTTGCTGATACATCTGATGTTTCAGGCTCGAAGATAGAACTGAAGTGGTTGCTCATCATGGCGGTGATCGTGGCCATCCTGCTCGTTGTGATGATTTTCCTGCTCACGCGGGTACATTCTGGCGGCAGCGGTTTCGTTGGCATTCCCCGTGTTCTACTCTATCAACTACTGGAGGGATTTCATGGGCGAAGTTTCCCTGGCCGCGCTTTTACCACCGTTGCGGATTTTGCTGCTGGGATATGGTAATGTAGCGCAGGCTTTCCTGCCGCTGCTGGCGGCCCGTAGCGAGTGGCTAGGGCGAGAATTAGGGATAAGGCCACTGATTAGTGGTATTGGCACGCAGCATCAGGGTTTTTTTGTGCATGCTACCGGTATTGCGGCAACGACGCTGGCTGAAGCTGCTGATCCCTTGCTGCTCTTTCGTTCGCAGTCTCAGCAGGTGCAGGATGCTGCAACTTTTATTCAGAAAGGGAGAGCGGCGCAGGCAACGGTGTTAATTGAGCTTACCAGCCTGAATCCTCAAGACGGACAGCCTGCGTTATCTCTTATTCGCCTGGCGCTACAAAGTGGTTTGCATGTGATCACCGCCAATAAGGGGCCGGTGGCGTATGGACAGGCGGAACTGGAGGCGCTGGCGCGTCGGCACGGTGTACAGTTCCGTTTCGAGTCTACCGTCATGGATGGTTTGCCATTGATCAACCTGGCGCAATTTACCTTACAGGCGGTGCAGATTATCTCGTTTCGTGCTTTGTTGAACACGACCAGCACGCTCGTGTTGAGTATGATGGAGCAGGGGTACTCGCTGGATGATGCTATACGGAAGGCGCAGCAACTTGGTATCGCGGAGACCGACCCCTGGTACGATCTGGATGGCTGGGATGCAGCACTGAAAACAACGATTCTGGTGAATAATCTGCTAGAAGGACGTATTACGCCAGCAATGGTGCAGCGCGAGGGCATACGCAATCTACCCCCGGCAGACATTTTTGCAGCGGCGCTGGCGGGCGCGTCGATTCGCCTGGTCAGTCGTGCTTCGCGTAAGCAGGGGGTGGTAAGTGCGCAGGTGGGACCGGAACGGATTGAGTCTAATGATGTCCTCTATGTGAGCAAAGAAGTGGCCGGTATACCCAGTATTATTGTGCTGGAAACCGAGGCGATGGGTACTATTACTCTCATTGAACACGAATCGCTGGTGCGCCAGACGGCCTATGGCGTCCTCAGCGACCTCATCGCCATTGTGCGTCAGCGCTCCGCGCGCTAAAGCTGTTGCCCTGTCGTCTTCGCGAAGAGAAGTAAGTTTTGCTAGTTGGCATGTATCAAGCTGCGAGTCGGTTCGTTTTGCATCTGGTTATAGATATGGTAGTATTTGAGAACCAGATCGTAATCTACCTGCTCTAGCGGACCCCGCCCGCTACGGATGATGCGCTCAGCGTCCCAAATGCTGTAGTCTTGTGTCGGGTGAAGCAAGCCTTGTTCAAGGACACGGTCGTATAAGCTTGTGCCAGGGAGTGGATTGAAGATGTTGGGATTAGGATATATCCAGGGAAAATTTTTGAACACATCGAGGGTTTGTTGATAGTCCTCCTCCGTTTCACCAGGGAGGCCAAGCAGTATATTGAAGGCACATGGGATATGATAATGTCCACACAATTCTGCTACTCTGTATGCTTGAGCTACCGTTGTTCCCTTGCTAATGATCTCGTCTAATACTCTTTGCGAGCCGCTCTCGAAGCCGAACCAGACGTTGCAACGCGCACTTGCGCATGCTTTGGCGATCTCTTCATCCCAACAATCCACAGTTGAGTTAAATTGAATTGTTACATTGGGAAAGTTTTCGGACATCTTTTGGATGAAGAGCAGAAAGTGAGTTTTAAAGAAAGTAGCAACTGAATCGGCTACGAGAACATAATTTACTTGATGGTGGGTCACAGCCGCCTCTATAGAGGAAAAGACAGTCTCTAAAGGCATTTTTCTGAAAGGCTTCCAGGCAGTGCCGGTCTGAGCGACTTCGCAAAAGCGGCACTTTTTGAAACAACCGCGTGATGTTTCTACGTAGATGGTGCGGTATGAGGGGTATTGTTCAAATATGGGTTGATAAGGAGAAAAATCTGTGACAGATGGGACAGCGTGTAAGTTGCGCACCAACTTGGCTTGAAGGACAAGTGGGGTTACTGGAAATTTGGGGTGATGTCCCCTCTCAAGGGAGTGCAGCAAATCAGGAAATATTTCTTCTGCTTCGCCCTGAATAATATAATGAAAAGCGTTACTAGCTAAAAATTCGTCTATTGCTACAGATGCATGTAAGCCTCCCCCGACCACAGTTTTTCCAAGCTGTTTACATAGGGCGGCTACGCGAAATCCCTCTAGCGCGGAAGATGAGAGAAAGCTGATACCGGCGACGTCAGCGTTCGAGTTTGCAATTGCTTTCTGTAGAAGGGTTTCGTTCAGAGACCAGGCACCTTCTCTGCGTTCCATATAAAATCTCGTATCGATAAGCTCTACAGCGTGTCCTGCTCGTCGGCAGATTGCTCCAAGCAAGGCCAATGTGAGGGGGGGAGCCATCACAGGGTAACGGACGGTGATATTTGCTTTAACCTCCGGCATTGCAGCCAGTATGAGCAGGACTTTCACGATAGGCTCCTTTTGCAACTCTTCATGCTTTGCGCTTTAGCCCTTTAGAAAGTGGCTCATCGTCGATGATGAGCCACAGCCGTTCTGTTGACACAGGGAGGTTGTCATTGTGGAGAGCGAATGTCGTTGGGACGACCGGGATAGCGCGTCAGACCGGCTCCTGGCCCCAATTGATCGGCAGGCAGCGAGAGCCGTTCGGCTTTGCGTTGGAGTGCAAGCACGATAAATTCGACAGCGGTGTCAAGGTCAAAGGCACCGGTATTGAGAACGATGTCGTATAATGCAGTTTCGTCTGGGCGATGGTGGTATTCTTCCTGGAGGAAGCGATGCCTGTCTTGATCTTTGACCTGGATGCGGCTGCGGGCGGTGTTGTAATCCAGGCCCTCGCGCTTCATGACATAGGGGATGCGTAGCTCCAGTGGAGCGACAATACGCACATGGAGGACATCGCGCCGATTAGCCAGCACGACCTGGGAACCGCGACCGACGATGACGACATGGCCTGTTTCGGCAGCGCCCTGCACAACGTGCACCAGCGCCTCGCGGTAGAGTTGAGAATTCATACTGAGAGCCAGGCCCGGCTCGACGTAGCCGATGGGGGCGGCGAGGGGCATACTGGCTAGAATACGTGTGGCCAGGCTCTCGACGCGTTCATCACGGGCAGTGGCCTCTTCTACCGTGATTCCTAGCTCGTGGGCAACGCGCACGACGACTTCGTGATCGACCAGCCGCCATTCCAGGCGCTCGGCGAGTCGGCGTGCGATCTCTCCACCGCCGCTACCATATTCGCGTGAAATGGTGATCGCTCGCATCTGATTGATGACGTTACGATCTGCATTCATAAAACTCTCCTCTTTCCTTGTTGGCTATCGTAGGCAACATTTCGCTAGAGGCAACGATAACGATAATTTAGGAAAATGGATTCCATTCTCATTGTAGCACGAGAGAGAGAAGATTGCCATTCATCAAATATGCATTGATGACGGTGATGGGTCTTCACGCTACATATCTTTTGATAGTTTTATTATACTTCATTGCCAATCTGTCTTTCGTGAATCGGGGGTCAGGCCCACATTTCCGCCAGTGAGCGTTTCACACGTGTGAGCCATGACGGGAGCGCGGAGGCCCAGGTGAGCCGTTCGAGCATATCGTTGAGCAGAGCCTCTTCGTCGAGGGAGTAGGCTGAGAAGAAAAGGTCTTCCAGCGGGCCGTTGATAGTGGCGATGGGAGCAACCAGGGTGAGGGCCTCGCTCAGTAACGCTGCTTCTCCTCTGGCCGGGGGACATAGTTCGGCATAGGCATGGAGGAAGCGGCGGGCATATTCTGGTTCGAGACCGCGTTTAGTGAGAGGACGGGTGCGACCGTCTTGTGTCTCCCATTGTAAGGCGCTGAAGGAAAAGAGGGCAAAGGCAACCTCGAAGATGCGTTTTTCCCAGCGCGAGGCTTCCAGCCCCAGGACGGCCACGACGCCGAAGGGGCCGAAGCGGAGATTATGGGCATGATAATCGCCATGAATATGAAATTCGGGCAGGCCATGTGTGGCACCAATGGACATCATTGCTGAGGGTAGCACGGCCTCCCACTGATCTGCCCAGTGCGAGAGGGCGGTGGAGAGGGGTTGGAGGGTAAGCTGGTCGGCTTTGGAGCGTGCGAGGTTGAGCCAGCCCTGTACGAGAGCGCCGATATGAACCTCGGAGGGCCAGCGATGTTGTGGCCCCTGGTAGTGTTGTGATGCCAGGTGGATGCGTCCAAGCATGCGACCGGCATGCTCAATCCAGTGGCTTGCCTGCGGTGCGGCGCTACTGAAGATTTCGCCGCCAGGGAGTTGCTGTAACTCGAAATAATCTTCACCGATAGCTACGAATGGTTCACCCTGGGGTGTCAGGCGGAGTGGAGGGATGGGGATGCCTTGTTGTTGCAGGTAATGCTGGAAGGCGTAGCGATGATGGGGGTCAGCAGCGATTGGCACCTCCTGGCGTTCTTTGAGCAAGTAGCGTTCGCCCTGGATGTCGATGAGAAGGCTGAGTTGTGCGGAGGGAGCGCCTTCGGCAGGCCCCAGGTTGTGCCAATCCTGAACGCCGAAGGCACGCATGATCGCATGAAGATCAATGACTTCTTCTTCTTCGTGCCATTGTTCGTCATCAGAACTCTGCATGGTGTCGCGTCCTTTTACAGTTCTACCGGTAGGTCATCGCGCTCGCCCCACTCATTCCACGAGCCGTCATAGTTGGTTAGATTGGGATAGCCAAGCATGGCCAGACTGAAGAGAACTGTTGTGGCAGCTACGCCGCCGTTGCAATAGGCCACTACTTGTTGCTCCGGTTTGATACCGGCTTGCTGAAATATGCGCGCTAATTCCTCGTTGTTGCGGAAAGTGCCGTTTTCCGGGTTAATGAGTTCTTCGCGTGGCAGGCTAATGGCCCCTGGGATGTGGCCTGGGCGAGCATGACCGCGAACGACTTGGCCCGTATACTGGCCGCTATCGCGTGCATCGATCAGCATAATGCCCTGCTTCCCGATAGCGGCGAGGACATCCTGGGCGGTTGCCCGTAAGCGCGGCTGCACGCGGGGGGTGAAAGTTGTTGCGGAGTAGGAGGGAATGACGCTGGTTGTTGGACGGTTCTCACGGAGCCACTTGGGATAGCCGCCATTGAGGACAACGACCTGACTATGCCCATAGTAGTGCAAGGCCCACCAGAGACGGGTAGCGAACTGTGAGGCTGGATGGGCGTCATAGGCGACGACGAGATGTTCGTCCCCAATGCCCGCTTTTTCCATGGCCTCAGCAAAGCGAGCCGGAGGAGCGATCTGTGCCTCTACATCGTCGTTGGGGTCTACAATGTCCTGGCTCCAATCGATGTAGACAGCACCAGGGATGTGATCGCGTTCGTATTCGTCGCGCGCGCCGGTATATAGTGCCTCTTGTTTGTTATCATACACGGTGAGGCGGACGTAGCCACGCATATCGACGATGCGAAGACGTGGGTCGTTGAGATGTGCAGCGAGCCAGTCGGTTTCGACGAGGAAGTGATTACGTTCAGGTGACATCGGTGTTACAAGCCTCCTTGATAAAATTGGAATTATGAGAACAGTCCTGCCGCGTCAGGATTTTCGGTGCTGACGAAATGTGCCGGTGTGTTGAACACGGTGAGTGGTTTAACACCTTGAATACGCATCGACGGGCCGGGTGTTTGTGTGGTGATGTAACGCTGCACGATCAAGCCCAGTGGGCGTGCCAGGATAAGAGCGGCAGTCGAAGCCAGGATAACGTTGTTGGCGGTACTGTAAGGACGACGCATCTTAGCGACGGCCATAGCGGAGAGGCCAGTCAGCATACCTGCGACCGCCAGATTGGTGCCACAGCGTTCGTTGACGGCCAGCTCCGGGTGGGTAGTGCGGAGCAATTGCAGCGCCTTTTCGGCGGTGGGAAGAATGGCTTCGGTTGGAATATCGCCGAAGACGAAGAAGCCGGCGGCAAATGAGATGCCGGAGAGTCGTGCTTCAGGAAATTTTCTGGCAAGCAGGACGATGGTGGCGTGTTCCAGGGCGTGGTTTTGTCTTACAGCGCTTCCTAGAAGCATCTGCTGGGCTACCTGTACAATTGGATGAAGAGAAGTCATGGGCGAAAACCTTCTTTCATGTATGAAACTCTGCACAGGACATACTGCATAGGCGAGATAGCCTGGGCAGAGGTTACAAATTTTTTGGCATAGAGTGCTACAGTGAATCATAACATAGCGTGCAACGTTTAGGCTTAGCCCGTCTGGTGAGGAAGCCTGAGTTAGTAGATGATATGGAACTGCACGAGTTCGTCTCCGAAGCTGATCAAATCACCATCTTGTAGTTCGACCGGCTGAAAGATGCGGATGCTATTGAGCGCGGTGCCGTTCGAGCTTTGCAGGTCCTGGAGATACCAGCGGCCATTTTCAAACCACAGGCGAGCGTGACGGCGTGAGACGGTATTGCCGACGATAATAAAATCATTGCCATTTGTGCGTCCAATGGTGGTCATGGTTTGATGGAAACGATAAGTACGCCCGCTCAAAGGGCCATTTTTGATGGTGAGTTGTGCCAGGACGGGCCTGCCGTTGGGTCCCAGGTAGTGATCTTTGGCGGCCAGAGTATCAGAAAGCTCATAGCCGCAGGAGGTACAGTAGAGACGGGTGCTGGGATTGGGAGCACCACAGCGAAAACAGGGAATAGTGATGGCGACCATGCCTTGCTCAAGGCTCTGTCCTTGTTGTGGTGATGAGCCAGGCCCGATAGGGGTCACCGGTGTAGAGGATGGGCGTGCTTCACTATGGGCCGGATTGATGAGAGAGGCCATGCCCAGACGTCCTGAGCGTGGGAGGACGATGTTAGAGATCACAACGGCATTCGTAAGGGCGTCGATGAGTTCCTCCATTGATTGATAGCGTTCATAGGGCTGCTTAGCGGTCATTTGCTGCACGACCTGGATGATAGGCGAGGGGATGTTGGCGGTGGTCAGCATTTCAACAGGCAGCGGGTCTTGCAGATGTTTGACGGTGATCGTCAGTGGATTATCGGCAGTAAAAGGGACACGCCCGGTCAGGCAGTGAAAGAGAGTGATGCCGAGGGAATAAATATCGCTGCGCCGGTCTACGGCCAGCCCTGTGCCCTGTTCGGGTGACATATATTGTGGGGTGCCGATGCCGGTGCCGACGCGGGTCAGTTGCGTAGTACCTTCCAGGATTTTAGCGATGCCGAAGTCTGAGAGGAGCAAGTAGCCATCTTTACGCAGCAGCATATTGGCGGGTTTCACATCACGATGGATGATGCCGTTACGGTGAGCGCAAGCCAGGCCTTCTGCTGCCTGGATGATGTAATCAATGGCCTCGGCGACAGGCAGAGCTTTCTTCAAGCGATCTTTTAATGTCCCCCCATCCACGTATTCCATGACGATATAGGTAATATGGTCTTGTTCGCCAAAGTCATGAATTTGAACAATATTAGGGTGAGCAAGTTTGGCGACGGAGCGCGCTTCCTGCTCAAAGCGTTTGACGAAAATAGGGTCGCGCGCGTGGTAGGCCGGTAGTACTTTGATGGCGACGTAGCGATCAAGAGTTGGTTGGTAGGCCTTGAAGACGGTAGCCATACCTCCTGAGCCGATGCGTTCGACAATGCGAAAATGCCCTAGCGATTTACCGATCAGGGCATTGAGATCATTCGCATTGCCTGACTGGCGAGGATAGAGATTTTCTTGTTGCATAAAGTGTGATACCCCCTTTTCGCCTACCATATTTTATTTTCATTTGCCACCGGTTTTGCAGTATCATGACCATCTATGGAAGAACGATGGAATCGTGATACTGTGAGCCATCTCCACCTCTGTTTAAATAGATGGTGTAGTGTGGTGATGTTTTTACAAGCAAACAGCCATCTGACAAATGGCACTAGAGATACACCCCTGATTATACTCATATAAACGTAACATGTCGAGAGTTCTTAAACGATAAGCAAGCAAGGGCGACCTTGCACCCTAAGAATGGGAAAGCCCTGGTGGGGCAGCGCCAGGTTCTACATAGTGGTAGATAATGTGCTGGTTCAATCTCACAAAGCATGACAAGATACAAACATTGTCATTACGATGTGCCACATTGTAACGTATCATGTAACGTTCATAGTGTATATTGTTATTCTTTCTCCTTATTCAGATTAAGTCATTGTTATATATCATGTAAGGTTTAATGGGTAGATGGTCATGTTTCTCACTTTGCAGTGGATGCTTTTTTTTTTTTTTTTTGTAGTGAAAACAGTTTTTACCCCTTGACATTTACCGCTTGCTACGGCATAATCTCTTCTGTCGGTGGAAACAGCCTGTAACTGATGGCTGTGACGGACTGGCGAGAGATATCTTGTGCGTAGGGGAAATGCACACGGCGTACCTCAACTCTTGTCCAGTACGACTACGATTAACGCGGCCTTTCCTGGTATTCCATGTCTTATGCAGAGGCAAGGGTAAGAGAGGGTTTTTCTGCCCGGCTAGTTGCCACCTTGCTGTTCTTCAGAAGAAAAGAGGTGATAGGTATTTAATGAGGTAGATGATCTGAACCATATCCTGGAAAGATCACATGGATTTGTCTGTCTCGATGGAGGCGGACCAGCAGCATGGCACTCTAAAAAGCTTGGACCCTCGATAGAGTGCCACGCTACGCACGATAGTTCATCGCATGCTAAGTATAGCATGCGACAGGATTGCTATGCAATCAGAAAGGAACCTGGAAATCTGCATGTTTAAACAATCGGTAAGCACACACGCTTCTTCTCCTGGAGAGCAGGAAAATGATACCTCAAGGTATCTCGAAGAATCCCATGTTCTGTTGTTATTTGCTGGGCGCTTGGCTGGCGTATTTGTGGTGGTACTTTCTGTCTGTTGGGTTGTTTTCGCGGCGTATGGGCAGAAAGCATACGCCAAATCTCTATATAACTGCCCTCCTGCTGGTATGCATTGTTATGGAGTGGAGATCTGGCCTAATCAAGTATTAGGAGCGCAAACAAGTATTTCTGTGGTGCATTTAGCCCCCGGAAATGGATTTGTGACGAATGAAGAATGGTTGATGGAGGATGATGCTGAAGGCACTTTTTGGGTTGAAGCTGGCTATCTTGTTAATAGTCAAGTTGATAATGGAACAGAGCTATGGTTCTGGGCTGATTACCGTCCTTCAGATTCCAACATCAATGATCACTATGCAGCCACAGGCATTTCTTCAAGTGACTATGGAAACAATGTCAACATCACTATTCAATCGGGAACTAACACACTTGGAACTTCCTGGACGGTTCAAGTATTCGGCAATGCAACAGGCATTGAAGGCACATCGACTCATAATTCAATGATCCCTACTCAAATCGAGATAGGACAGGAACTTGCTGGATCATCTGGTGTGAGCGCCCCCAAGGCGATTTTCGAGTACAATACATGGAGAGGGAAGAATAGCCCTGTAGGATCTTTCCAATATCAAACTAGTGATGGTGATGGTATTCAGGCCCAGGATCCTCCATATGCAGGTTGGTACGATAACCATGATCCAAAAAGTTATGTTGGCGGCCAAATGTATACTTGTTCTCCAACAAGTTGTTAGAGGTAATCCTCCAGTGAGTTCTTCGGGAAAAAAGAAAGGAATTTATCCCAATGTCGCATATGAGAAAATTGCTCATGATCACATCTGCATTTGCCTTTGTCGCTTTAGTTGTGGTGGGAGTTCTCATAGCTGGTAGCAATATACATGGAGCATCTGCAAGTGCATTCCCATCTCCGCAGACGATGTATGCACGGTCTCCTCATATGGTTGACACGAGTAATGTACCTACAGGTGGCTTCGGCATTCCCCGAACACGTACTGGTACCCCTGCATTTACGGTGAGTGATGTAAAAAACTATATTAATACTCACCCTTTTCCAGGCGGTCCTACATTATCTGGCAAGCCTCTCACTATTACAAGCGTTGAATTTATCACCAGTGCTGTTGCTAGCGCGCGCTTGAATGGTGAGAATATTGATGTACCTGCTACGCAGTTGGTATGTTATGTCCAACTAACAGGTGAATACAATCCCCTATACGTTTCAGTTCCTCCTGGCTTCCATCTTAATACGGAGGACGCAGCTACTGAAATCTTTGATGCGACAACGGGTAATCTACTTCTTTTAAGCGTACCCGCGTCAGCATTGCAAAAGGATTAGTGTGAAAGGAGGGATATTAGGAACATTGTTTCCCTTCCCTCCCAGAAACTCAGAAAATGTAGCTAGTGTATAGCTCTGTATTTTCTGAGTTTTACATTGATGGGGGAAGTTGCTAACTTCCTTCCCTCATAAAAATGGATAAACATTTAAGCTGAAGACCCATTACGGTTGATTGAATATGATATACTCTGTAAGAGATAACATATTCTCTCATAGAGGGGAGATAAAAAGATATGTTGATTTTCATACAGTATTACATTTTCTCGCATATTCCTAACAATATATTGAGGTTTATCACACTTAATATGCCATACTTATCTCTTACCGCTATAGACATTATTCTGGGATTTTGTGTGCTATTGCTGGTCGGAGGAATCTGGATGCTCGCAAAAAATGTACAGGGGGCGTTTTGGCGGCGGTATATCGACAAACTTTTTAGCTTTACCGGCATTCTTTCTGCCATTGTGCTGGTGAATGCGTGGGAACGCTGGAAGGAATACCATAATGCACCTACTCAGTTGGTTTCTATGCCTTTGGGAGCGGATGTATCGTTTTACCACGCATCATTACACGCACTTGGCCTGCTCTGCATTGCTTTTATTTTCCTCTCAATCAGCGTTTCAGCCCTCATCATCATCAAGAGTAAGCTTCATCCTGTCTGGTGGCTAGCGAAATATCAACGTGAGCAAGCCATCCCTCCGCCCCCGCAGCACCAATAGTAGAGTAAATATGTGCAAAACTCGGCTCTGTAGGAGTGTAATTCATCACGCCGTAACATTTGTCCGTGTTGTGTTTGAACTTGAAGTGGAAGGAACGATGGCTCAACCGCAAAAGAAGCGCATCATACTCTTTCCAATTACAACTCTTCTTGACGGCGCTCAGTGCCAGGAAGGGGACACAGCAATGGCACTACCAGACCAATTGCCGTAATGACGATAGCAGCACACTCCCCTACGATCAGATTCATAGTCACACTCCCCTGTTTCTGACAGCACCGGTCACAGGTCAATAAGCAGGAGATGAATTTGGGACTGTACTACCTCAAACTGCTGAAGAATAATCTCATTAAAGTTTGTCACATATAAGTGATGCCAGGCATCCTTATATGTGACGGTGAGAGATGGGTGTCTCATAGTAAGCTAGAACAAAAAAGGGGCCAGGTTTATGAAATGTCATGTTCTCTCAGGTATCTTCGCGTTCTATGTGCTAGCGATCCTTGCGACTGCATTGATCGGTATAAAAGGTATGGTAGGTGCAAGTCACGCTCCACTTGCATCTGGGCCTGGGGTGGTTCTAAAGGGGTTGAAGAGTGCCGGGCCTGGTCTACAAGCTATACCAACCCCTACTAATGAACAAGGCATTACGCTTGCACAAGTGAGGCAGTATGTCATCACAAATCCCTTTCCAGGTGGGTCAACGATTTCTGGCCAGGCTCCACAAATTGTCTCTATCCAGCTTGTGACCAGTCTACAGGCGGAGCAACTGCTCAATGGGGAAGAAACGGGGCTTCCAGCCAACGCAATGGTGTACCTTGTTATACTGCATGGTCCTTTTATCTTGACCAATATACACTCTCCTGCTCCCATAAAGATGCAACCATCTCCTGGTGGATTTGAAGTTTTCGATGCACAGACAGGAACTATGCTTGAGTGGGGAACGTATGCATAAGGGTACCTACGTTTGTCTTGGGGAGCGTTACCTTCTACTATAGATCGAGTTCATAAAACAGGCGATGTTCTTCTGAAGAAAGGGCAATGAACATGAAGATGTTGCGAAGCTGGTACCTTTTATCGATTCAGTACAGCATGTTTTTTAGCCTGTAGCCTTAGTCTACTGTCGCTGTTGTGTGGATGCTCACAAAATACATCTCAGGCAGCGAATCATGCTCAAGCAAGTATCTACCCAAAAGTCGTCACGATGGACGCCAGTTGGTCACATTATTATCCAACTTTAGCCTCTATCAAGAAGGATGCTGATTTAGGTATTAGAGGAGAAATTACCCAGATATTCAGTACCGATGCATCAGCCAATGCTCCGATAAGTACCTACTTCATCGTAACTATTGAAGAGGTACTGTGGAACCCCCACAGTCTGAGCTTAAGTGCTGGTGCGACTATTATTCTTGACCAGGAGGGAGGGGTTGTGAATGGTACCCTCTACCAGGCGGATGATGATCCACTTTTTCAGATCGGAGAACAAACAATTGTCTTTTTGCGCCAGTATAGCCCTGGTCACTTTTTCGTCTTAGGGAGACCATCAGGACGCTTTAAGGTGAGTGGAAGCATTGTTACTCCCATCAGCGCAGATGGGATGCCTTTGCCAGGTGGTACTACTCTCAGTAGCTTCCGCACGCTGCTACTCAAGGCATAGCCAGAAAGGATCGTCAGCAAGATGAGGAGCGATTACCACTGCCAATGGACAAGATATTACTATTACGGAGTTTAAGGTTCCTGAGCAGTGGCGGGCTTTTCCATTCTTGGGGCGTAAGGCTATGCCTCTACAATGAATACGAGCAGAAGTTGCATGGTATTCATTGTAGAGACGGCTATTGCAGAGTCATGGATCGATGGGCTATCCTTCCAGGAGCAAGCTTTCAGGGTCTTCGATGAGTTCTTTGACGGTGACCAGGAAGCGCACGGCCTCGCTACCATCGACGATGCGGTGGTCGTAGGAGAGGGCGACGTACATCATGGGGCGGATGACGACCTGGCCGTTGATTGCCACCGGACGTTCCTGAATCTTATGCATGCCCAGGATGCCGACCTGAGGGGCGTTGAGAATGGGCGTAGAGAGCAGGGAGCCGAAGACGCCTCCGTTGGTAATGGTAAAGGTGCCACCTTGCAGCTCGCTCAGACTGAGGCTGTTGGAGCGGGCGCGTTTTGCCAGGTCGGCAATCTCACGCTCGATTTCAGCGAAGCTCTTGCGGTCGGCATCACGTAGGACTGGCACGACCAGACCTTCATCGGTGGCGACGGCGATGCCAATATCGTAGTAGTGCTTGATAATCATGTCGTTGCCCTGGATTTCGGCATTCAGACGCGGGAAGGCTTTCAGGGCACCGACGACGGCTTTTGTGAAGAAGGACATAAAGCCGAGCGAGACGTTGTGTTTTTCCTTGAAGGCGTCTTTGCGGCGCGCGCGTATATCCAGGATGGCGCTCATATCTACCTCGTTAAAGGTAGTGAGCATGGCGGCGGTATGCTGGGCCTCGACCAGCCGCTGAGCGATGGTTTGGCGGCGGCGCGACATGCGGACACGCTCTTCCGGTCGTGTGGATACGAAGCTCGTGCCGACAGATTGAGGCGCAGGGGTGGGTATTGGCGTCGGGGTTGGCATTGGTGCTGGACGTGTGGGGGCCTGAACTGCGGACGTGGCGGGAGCAATCGGCGGCTCAGGCGTCGCTGGTGTTCTAGCTTCCTGTGCTTGCGAGATGTAGGAGATAACATCGTCTTTGGTCACGCGCCCGTGAGGGCTATTGCTCTTGACCTGAGAGATATCGATGTTATGCTCGGCGGCGATACGGCGGGCCAGTGGAGACGGTGGACGTTGCAAATCAGCGCTCGATGGAACAGCGGTCAGGGGAGCAGCACTGCCGTTGCGCGACGTTTCTGCACCTGGCTGAGGTTGGGGCGTGCTGCTGACGGCGCTCGTTGCTGGAGAGGTGTTGGTACCGGCTTCGGTTCCCTGTGCGATGAGGCCGAGTACCTCGCCGACGGCAACGACATCGCCCTCGCGTTTGAGAACCTTTTGTAAGGTACCATCCTGCTCGGCAGTCACTTCGACATTGACTTTATCGGTTTCCAGTTCTACGAGGGCGTCACCCTTGCGAACGGTGTCGCCCTCGTGTTTCAGCCACGTGGCAATGGTGGCATCAACGATGGATTCACCTAGAGTTGGGACACGTATTTCAACGGACATGGCTTTCTCCACGCTGGCTTAAGGGTAAGCTCAGCGCCTCCTGTAAAATTTGTTCTTGTTCGGCTTCGTAGAGATCCCAGAAGCCAGCGGCCGGACTGGCATGTTCCGGGCGTGAAATGACATTGAGCGTGACGCCTGATGGCAAGATGGTGTGCAATCTGGGTTCTATGTAGTACCACGCGCCCATGTTACGTGGTTCTTCCTGCACCCATACGACTTCTTGTGCGTTGGGATAGCTGGCGAGGACGCGCTGCAATGTCTGCGCGGGGAAAGGATAAAGCAGTTCCACTCTGACGAGGGCAATTTCGTTGCTCTGCGCGCGACTCTCGTGGGAGAGCAGGTCAATAGCGATCTTGCCGGAGCAGAGTATGATGCGTCTGATGTCACGGGCATGGGTGCGCGCCTGGGCATCGTCCAGAACGGGCTGGAAGCTGCCGGTGGTCAGGTCCTCCAGGCGAGAACTGGCAAGCGGGTGGCGCAGCAGGCTCTTGGGCGTCATGATGACGAGCGGGCGTGGGTAGCGTTGCAGGTAGAAGGCCTGCAAGCGCAAGAGGTGATAGTATTGTGCCGCTGTAGAGCAGATGGCAATACGCCAGTTATCCTCGGCAGAGAGTTGCAGGTAGCGTTCCAGGCGCGCGCTGGAATGTTCCGGCCCCTGGCCCTCGTAACCATGCGGCAAAAGCATAACGAGTGAAGACTTCTGCCGCCACTTGGCGCGGGCAGATGAGATGAACTGGTCGATAATAACCTGCGCACTATTGGCGAAATCGCCGAACTGAGCCTCCCATAACACCAGCGATTCCGGTTCGCGCACGCTGTAGCCATATTCAAAACCCAGCACGCCGGCTTCGCTCAATGGGCTGTTATAGATGGAGAACGATGCTCTGGCCTCACTGAGATGCTGGAGTGGGACGTAAGTGTCACCATCCAGACTGTGCAAGACGGCGTGTCGATGGCTGAATGTGCCGCGCTCGGCGTCCTGACCGGAGAGACGAATGGGAGTACCCTCGGTGAGCAGAGTGGCAAAGGCTAGAGCCTCGGCATGGCCCCAGTCGATGCTACCATTGGGGCCGAGTGCGCTGGCGCGTCGCTGTAAGGTGCGAGCCAGGCGGGGATGAATGGTGAACCCCTTCGGCCAGGTCAAGAGTTCCTCGTTCAGAGCAATCAATTGCTCGGCTGAGACAGGGGCGGGCCGTTCCTCGCCATAATAGTGCCCGTTCAAAGAGGGTGAAACCTCAATTTCCGGCATCTGAGGCTCGTTGTCGGCCTCGCGTTTGGCATCCTCTAGAACGGAGAGCGCTTCTTTCATCATGACATCGGCATCTTGCTGTGTGATGATGCCCTGCTCGATCAGGCGGCGTGCATAGAGTTCGCGCACGGTAGGATGATGGCGGATAATTTCATACATGTGTGGCTGGGTGAAGGCGGGTTCATCGCCTTCGTTATGGCCCCAGCGACGATAGCCAACCAGGTCGATGAGGATATCTTTATGAAAATGGTCACGGTAGGCATGAGCCATGCGCACGGCGGTGAGACAGGCCTGGGGGTCATCGGCGTTGACGTGAATAATGGGAATCTCGAACCCCTTTGCGAGATCGCTGGCGAAATGCGTCGAGCGATCATCTTCTGGCTCGGTAGTGAAACCGAGCTGGTTATTGACGATGATGTGGATGGTGCCACCAACCCAGTAGCCACGCAGGTGCCACAGGTTGAGCGTCTCTGCGACGATGCCCTCGCCGGGGAATGCTGCGTCACCATGAATGAGGATAGGCAGCGTGTGATCAACGTCTTGTAGGGGCGTACCAACGACAGAAGTGATCTCTTGAGCGGCGCGTGTCATGCCCTCAATGACAGGATTGACAAATTCCAGGTGGCTGGGGTTAGGAGCCAGGGCAACTTTGAGGCTGACGGAGCGCCCCTGGCCTAAGACCTGCTCGGCTCCCAGATGATATTTGACATCGCCCGACCAGCCCAGGCCGAAATTCTCAGTCAGCGGTGATCCCTCTTCGTGCTTGGCGTGGGCGAACTCACTCAAGATTTTGGCATAGGGTTTGCCCAGGACGTGGGCCAGGACATTGAGTCGGCCACGATGAGCCATACCAATGATGACCTCGTGCGTTTCAGACTCAATGGCTCCCTTGATAATCTCATCGAGCATAGGTACCAGCATGTCGGTTCCCTCGATGGAGAAGCGTTTCTGACCAGGGAAAGTCTGGTGCAGATAGCGCTCGAAAGCCTCAACCTGGGTCAAGCGTTGCAACAGGTGACGTGCTTCGGCAGGCGTGGGCGCTTTGTGATAGAGGCGCAACCCGACGGCGTGGCGCAGCCACATGCGCTCGTCAGGGGACTTAACCTGGTCAAATTCGTAACTGATGGTGCCTGAATACATAGCGCGCAGGGTGTTGATGGCTTCTAGCGCATTTTTTGCCCCTTCAGCCGAGTGCCCGCCGACCACATCAGGCGGGAGTTGGGCCAGGTCGGCTTCTGTCAGACCATAAGTGGACGGTAAGAGGGCGGGGTCGCCTAGCGGCTCGCTGCCGAGTGGGTCGAGGTGTGCGCCGAGATGGCCACGTTCACGCAAGGCGTGGGCCAGCAAAGACGCGGCCACTGTATGTTTAACCAGCATCGCCAGATTGGTGTCGCCACGTGCGGGCGGTGTTGGTGGTTGCGATGGTGATGGTGTGGTAATGCCGGTAGTGGCGGCTGGCTGTAGTGGCTGCTGTTCCGGTGTCCAGGTTGCGAATATTGCGCGTGTCTCTTCATCGACGGACGCCGGATCCTGTAGGTAGCGTTCATACAGTTCCAGCACGTACCCGGCGTTGGGTCCGTAAAAAGCCTCCAGATTATACATGATGCATCCTTCGCATATTCTCCAGCACCCATGTGAGCCGCTGTGACTTGCGGTGTAGGTACTTCTCACATGGTCTGGTAGTCTCTCTACTTATAGAACCTTCTCTGTGTGTTTTAACAAAAGCGTCAAAGAGTCAACATCCTTCAGATGAGTTCTCGTTTTCCCTGTGGGAATGGATCGGTTTTAGAAGAGTATTCTTTCTTTAGAAAGAAACATAGCCGAACCACAAAAATGTTCCCTGTTAAGGTTAAGTATGATCTTCTTTTTGTGCGACGTCAAGAATACGCAAGACGTGCACCCCATCAGGTTGAGTGCTGTTGCTCTCTTTGATAAAGCTGTACATAATCAAATTCGACTATTGTGTTAAAACGACTGGTGTGTTATGATGGTATCAACAAGTAAGAAAAACGCGATATTGAGAAAAGCGGCGGTTATCTGTTTTGCGATGACGGAGAGAGTAGGGATGTTGTTGCCTGTGACAGAGAGTTCAGGGTGGGTGAAACTGAATACAGGCTCCAGACCGAAAATCACTCCTGAGCAGCCAATCGAAGGGTTGTGAAATCTGTAGACCTGGCCGGGGCCTTCCCGTTATTGAAGGAGCGCTTGAAAGGTTTTTTCTCTTTTTCAGGTACGATGTGGTGTGTTGTGCCTGCGGAGACGACCTGAGAGCGGTTGAGCATTGTATCTCAACATGAGATCAATAATGAGGGTGGTACCACGGGAGTTCCTCTCGTCCCTGGCAGGACGAGGGGTTTTTTTATGGGCTATAGTATTCCTGTGGTACACGCAGGTTGTCGTTGAAAAAATTTCAGAGGGGCTGTAAGCGATGAAGACGAAGCTACTCTACCATGAAAATAGCTATATTTACGAATGTACAGCGACGGTTGTGGCCGTTGAAGGAGATGAAGTAGCCCTGGATGCGACGGTCTTTTATCCAGGGGGCGGTGGGCAACTGGCGGATCGGGGTCGGATTTCCTGGGAGGAGCAGCAAGTGCAGGCGAATGTGATTGCGATGAATAAACGCGATGATATTGTCTGGCACACGTTGGATTATCCCCCCCCGCCGGTTGGTACGCAGGTGGTTGGCACGATTGACTGGGACTTCCGCTATCGGATGATGCGCACGCATACGGCGTTGCACCTGCTCTGCGGCATTATCTGGAAGGAGTTTGGTGTGCAGGTCACGGGTGGACAAATGTATCCTGATCGCGCGCGCATGGATTTTGCGATGGAGAATCTGGATAAAGAGCGCATTGCCTATATCGAGCAGAGGGTCAACGAGGCGGTTGAGGCCGATTATCCCGTTCGTGTGTATATGTTGCCACGCGAGAAAGCGTTTGCCATCCCGGACCTGGTGCGTACAAAGATCAATCTGTTGCCACCAGCTATCGAGGAGGTGCGCATTGTCGAGATAGTAGGTCTTGATTTGCAAGCTGATGGCGGCACACATGTTAACCACACCAAAGAGGTAGGTGGAATTAAGATTATCAGGACCGAGAATAAGGGCCGGATCAACAAGCGCCTGGAGCTAGTGCTTCTGGACAGGAACTAAGGGGTATTGGTTTATAACGGAGGGTATCGTGTCAGTGACTTCAAATGTTTTTCGCCCGGTGATAGCGGCGGATCGCGTTGATTATCCCAGATTGGAGCGTTCTGTACAGCGCTGGTGGGATGAGCATGATGTGCGGCAGAGGTATCTGCGGCGTAACGAGAAGAGCGAGAAAAAATATTCGTTCATGGATGGGCCGATCACCGCGAATAATCCGATGGGTGTTCATCATGCCTGGGGCCGCACGTATAAGGATCTATACCAACGCTATCGCACGATGCAGGGGTATCGGCAGCGTTACCAGAATGGTTTTGACTGTCAGGGTTTGTGGGTGGAGGTGAATGTCGAGCAGGACCTGGGTTTGAAGACCAAGCGAGACATTGAGGCCTATGGCATCGCCGAGTTCGTGGAACGCTGCAAAGAGCGCGTCTATACCTTCGCGCGCCGTCAGACTGAGCAGTCAATTCGCCTGGGCTACTGGATGGACTGGGGTAATGATTACTACACCATGTCCGAAGAGAATAACTATACCATCTGGTCGTTCCTGAAGAAGTGCAAGGAGCGTGGTTTGATCTATAAGGGGCGAGATGTAATGCCCTGGTGTCCGCGCTGTGCGACGGGCATCTCAAATATGGAGATGGAGTCTGAGGGTTATAAAGAGGTGTCGCATCTGAGCCTCTATGTGCGCTTCCCGCTTGTAGATCGTCCTGGTGAGTACCTGTTGGTCTGGACGACCACGCCCTGGACACTGGCGGCCAACGTCGCCGCCGCCGTTCATCCTGATCTACCCTATGTGAAAGTGGAGCAAGATGGTGAATTTTACTACCTGGCCGAAGCGTTGTTGCCAGTTCTCAAGCAATTGAAAGGCCGCGATAAGGGTGACTATCGTGTGGTTGAGACGCTGAAGGGGAGCAATCTGGTCGGTTGGCAGTATCGTGGCCCCTTTGATGAGCTACCGGCGGAGCAAGGGGTAGTACACGCGGTTGTGCCCTGGAAAGAGGTCAGCGCGAGCGAGGGTACAGGCATTGTGCATATCGCTCCTGGCTGTGGCCGCGAGGACTTTGGGCTGTCCAAAGAGTTCAGCCTGGCGGTGGTGGCTCCGGTCGATGAGTTTGGTGTCTACCTGGAGGGGTATGACTGGCTGACCGGACAGAGTGCCGCTGAGGTAGGGCAACAAATAGCGGAGAATCTGGCCCGGAAAGGTCTGCTCTATCGCCCGCAGAGCTATCGGCACCGCTATCCGACCTGCTGGCGCTGTAAGACGGAGTTGATCTTCCGGCTGGTGGATGAGTGGTTTATCTCGATGGAGACGCTGCGCTACGAGATCATGGAGATTGTGCGTCAGATCAAGTGGATACCGGCCTTTGGTTTTGATCGTGAGATGGACTGGTTGCGCAATATGGATGACTGGATGATCTCGAAGAAGCGCTACTGGGGCCTGGCACTGCCGATCTTCGATTGTGCGCATTGTGGCAATTTTGAGGTCATCGGCAGCCGGGAGGAACTCAAGGAGCGTGCGGTAGCGGGTTGGGAAGAGTTTGATGGTCACACGCCGCACCGGCCCTGGGTTGATGCGGTGAAGATTCGTTGTAGCCAGTGTGGCGAGGTGGTATCGCGCATCAAGGATGTTGGCAATCCCTGGTTGGATGCTGGTATCGTGCCTTATTCCACGCTGCACTACTATACCGATCATGCCTATTGGGAGCAGTGGTTCCCGGCAGATTTTGTTACCGAGTCGTTTCCGGGCCAGTTCCGTAACTGGTTCTACTCGATGCTGGTGATGAGTACAGTGATGGAGAATAAGCCACCCTTTAAGACCCTGTTTGGCTTTGCGACATTGATGGGTGAGGATGGTAGCCCGATGCACAAGTCAAAGGGTAACCTGGTGGTGTTTGACGACGCGGCTGAGCGCGTAGGTGCCGATACCATGCGCTGGCTCTATACCAACCATGAACCGGAACAGAACCTGAACTTCCCGCGTATCCCCAGCGAGGAGGATATGAAGAAGGCGGAAGAAAGTGGAATGCCGGTACGTCTGAGCGAGAAGTGGATGCTGGTGCGCAGGACGCTGGACAAAATCTGGAATGTCTACTGGTTCTTTGTGACCTATGCCAATATCGACCAGTTTGACCCGATGTTGTACCAGTTGCCGGTGTCGAAGCGCAGCGATCTCGACCGCTGGATACTCTCCGAGTTGCAGTTGACGATTCAGACGGTGACGGAGGGGCTGGAGCAGTACGATTCGGTGAGACCAGGTGAGAGCATACAGGAGTTTCTGGAAGACCTCTCCAACTGGTATCTGCGCCGGAGTCGTGAGCGCATCTGGGCCTCTGGCATGGAGGATGATAAGATAGCGGCCTACCTGACGCTCTACGAATGTCTGACAACGCTGGTGACGCTGCTGGCCCCATTTATGCCTTTTGTCACCGAAGAACTCTATCAGAATCTGGTACGTAGCGTCAATCCGAAGGCACCGCTCAGCGTTCACCTGTGTGACTGGCCACAGGTGAATAAGTATCTGATCGATGAGAAGTTGACGCGCGACACGCATCTGGTTATGCGCGTAGTAGGGCTGGGCCGTTCGGCGCGTGAGAAGGCGCAGATCAAGGTGCGTCAACCGTTGAACACGCTACATGTGCATGTGACGAGCAAGGATGAGGAGGAGGCGCTGTTGCGGTTGCAGGAACAGGTACTTGAAGAGTTGAATATCAAGCACCTGCAATTGATGAGTGATGAGAGCGACATGCTGGCCTATAGCTTGAAGCCGCAGGCGAAGGTATTGGGGCCAAAGTATGGGGCACTGGTACAGAAGATTCTGGCGGCCTTCAAGGCCTTCGATGCGCATGATATGCAGGTAGCGGCGCGGCAACTCAAAGAGACGGGTCAGCTTGTCTTGACCATTGACCCGGTGGATGGGAAGCAGGTTACATTGACGGCGGAGGAAGTCGAGGTGACCTCTACAGCGCGTCCTGGCTATGTGACTGCTGAGGAAAATGGCTACATTGTTGCCCTTGAGACGACGATCACACCTGAACTGCGGCAGGAGGGACTCATCCGCGATCTAACGCACTATATCCAGGATATGCGTAAGAAGGCGGGTTTGAACATCGAAGATCACATCGGTCTGGCGCTCTACACGGATGATGTCGAACTGGCTCGTATACTGGCTGAGTATGGTGAGTCTATCAAGAGCGAGACGCTGGCAGATTACGGTCTGATCTCCGTCAGCGACGAGAACAAACCGCCGTTTGAGGAATTGTATCGAGAAACCATCTCACCGACTTCACTCAAGAAGCTGGAGAATTATACAGTCGAGGTTGTAATCGGCAAGATGTAGGGATATGATTTATCTCGCCCTGCTTGTTGTTCGTGTCGATCTTGTGGTGACCAGGGATTTCAAATAGCATTGATCCACGTCTTCGACATGACTTACGGGCAGGGCGAGATGAATTGTCCCCTTACGGGATATACCTGTTTCATTTGCGTTTGGAAAAATGCATCATTACATTCTTTATGTGATTACCGGTTTCGGTTTTTAGAGTCCATTACAGGCCCTTATATCGCGTAGAGTTCGAAGTTGGAGTAGGTTACTGTGCTACTGGTATCGATGACGAGTCCAACAGTACCACTTGGATAGGCTCCACTTTCTATACTACCTTGCCAAACGCCATTAAAGTATACCTTAAAGATATTTCCTTGTACGAGTACGTCAATAGTGACGGGGCCGTTGTTGATTGCCATTGTGCCTTGTTGTGCATGGAGAGTATTTGCGGCTCCAGTTTTATTATCATATACATCTCCTTGCCAATAGCCGTCGGATGAGATAAGGAATGCATAGCCACCAGATTGGGAGCCGGGCTGATTGCGGAAGAAAATGCCGAAATTGCCACTCACATGGCTGACCTGTACCTGGATGATGTAGTCATTGGGGAATGACTGCCCGTTGGGAAGCTGGTTCAGGAAGATACCGGCGAGATAGCTGGAACTGGTATTGCCAAGAGTGACACCATTTGATAGACATTTCACGATGGCATTGCTTTGAGTACCCCACGCACCGCCATAGTGGTCGCATTTCGCGCCGGGGAGAGGCGTAGCATAGAGTAATTGCCCGGCGGCGATAGCAGCTTTAGGAGCGACATAGGGGGTAGGTGTTATTGCCGATGAAGCTGTTTTAGCAGGCTTTTGAACTGTATTATGTTGTGTGGGCGTAAAATGCAGGTAGGCGGCAAACCCACTGATGATGAGAATCAGTATGATGATGGTACTCAAAAGAATCGTGTTGAGGGGCTGTCTTTCACGCTTTGGCGGTTTACCAACTTTTGTGGTTGCGGCACGCCGTTCCAGGCTATAGTTAGCGGGAATTTCAGGCTGAGCGGCTTTTGTTGAATGTGCAACGACAGTTGGTTGGTATTCAACCGGCACATCAGGCAGGTGTGTTGCTGGGGATAGAGGAGGCTCGGCGGGTTTTGGCGGCTCCATACGTGGAGCTTCTTCTGTTGAAGCGCTATTGAGTGCGGCGGGAGAAGTCTCCAACACAGCTTCGTTGCCCAGGACGAGGGGCGTTTCGTGTTCGTTATGGATGGGGACAGTTGTGTAATAGGTTGTCGGGGCCTGATGCGGGTCGATGGCGGCGCGTAGGGCACGGGCCAGTTCACCTGCACTGGTATAGCGTTGTTCGGGTTGTTTGGCCAGGGCTTTCAAAACGACGGCATCGACGTTTGTGGGCAGAGCCGGATTGAGTTGCGAAGGGAGTGGAGGCGGTTCCATTGCATGTTTAATAGCGATAGAGACTGCTGAGGTGCCTGTAAAGGGGACGCGCCCGGTCAGCATATGGAAAAGAACCACACCCAGGGAGTAGACGTCGGAGCGATAATCGACGACATGGCCCGTACCTTGTTCTGGCGAAAGGTACTCTGGAGTGCCAATGATAGCGCCGGTACTGGTCAAAGCAGTGGCTGGTGTATTGCCGGTGCCCAATTCGCTGACATCTTTGATAATTTTGGCCAGGCCAAAATCGGCCAGCAGGACACGTCCATCGGCGTGAAAGAGCATGTTGCCTGGCTTGAGGTCACGATGGACGATACCCTGGGCATGGGCGCAGTCCAGGGCTGAGGCGGCTTGTTCAAGGATATGTAGTGCCTCTTCTAGTGGAAGTTTGCCTTTTTGTTCCAGGCGTGTGCGTAATGTGCCGCCAGTCACGTAGGGCATGACAATATAGGCGAGATCATCCTGTTCATCGTATTCGTAGACTGGCATGATGTTCACGTGATCGAGTGCGGCCACCGCATCGGCTTCGCGGCGGAAGCGGGTCAAAAATTCCGCTCGTGGTCGGGTTTCCATTAAGATGCTGGGCATCAACACTTTGACGGCCACCAGGCGTCGGGGGCGTGTTTGTTGTGCCAGGTACACTGCGCCCATCCCGCCACGTCCAATCAGGCGTTGCAAGATGCAGTTTCCGAGCGAGTGACCGAGTAATGCATTGCTATCGATAACCAAGCCCGTTCTTCCTCTCAAAGATAGTATGTATAAGTTCTGAATAAAGAACTACTTGTTGTTTATAAGGAGACTTGAAATCATGACAAGAAAACGACATGAATCCATTTAACAAAAGTACGTCCTTATTATACATGTCTTTGTCTACCAGACCAACCGGAATAGGAGCAGTAGCCGGGGAAAATATCTTTTCCGGGGACGAAGGGGTTGGTGGTGCCCTCATGCCTATGTAAAACTCATTGATTTGGCCATAAGGCATGTCATATATTTCTCAGTGGAAGCATGCTTGCGCTGGTTTCTACTTGTTAGACTGTTGTCATATTTATGGAAAGAGGATGAGCATGAGACTTGTCACCTATGAAGTGCAAACAGTGATTGGCCCTTTTAGGAGGGTGGGGGTGTGGCAGGATGATGGGAGCATTGTGGATGTCAATTTTCTTGTTGCTGAGCATTACAGGCGTACAGGTAATGACAATGCTTCCTATCGCGCTGCTGACTATGTTGCTCCCAGTGAGATGATTGCCTTTATCGCTGGTGGAAAACGCACGCTGGATACGGTGCGTGAAGCTCTTGCGCTGGTTCGTCCTTCACATGAAGAGCGTGGTGCAAGAGGAGAGCAGATAGTCTTTCTACGTGATGAGGTACGGCTATGTGCGCCATTACCACGTCCCCGACGTATTCATGATTTCATGGTAGTTGAGGAGCACGTGCGTAACAGTTTCAAAGGCAATGTGCCAGGAGAGTGGTATAACATGCCGGTGTGTTATAAGGGGAATCCAGATGCGGTGATTGGGCCGGGTGATGCTGTGCGCTGGCCGCGTTACACAGAGAAGCTCGATTACGAATTAGAAATGTGTGCGATCATAGGGCGACAAGGGAAGGATATACCGGCATCGCAGGCCCAACCATATATTTATGGTTACTCCATCTTTAATGACTTCTCGGCACGAGATATTCAGTTGCGTGAGATGTCAGTGGGATTGGGGCCATTCAAGGGCAAGGATTTTGCGACAGCTATCGGGCCATGCATTGCTACTGCTGATGAATTTGATGTCTTGCATGCGCCTATGCGCTTCAGGGTTAACGGTGAGGAGTGGTCGTCGGGTAGTCTTGGGCAAATGCGTTTCTCCTTTGAGGAGATTATCGAATATCTTTCCAATGAGGAAGAGATCTATCCGGGTGATGTTTTGGGTAGTGGAACTATCGGGCGTGGCTGTGGCCTGGAGCTTGATCGGTGGATTGCGCCAGGTGATCGACTGGAGGCAGAGGTAGAAGGCATTGGGGTTCTGATGAATATTGTGGGTGCGCGAGACTGAGACGAGAATATTTTTACGCTGGTAGCAGTACAGAGGGAGAGGAGAAATATCATGGGTAACTGGAAATATATCAGAGGTTTGCATGATCTGGGCAATTCCGTGTATGCCTATTTGCAGCCCGATGGTACCTGGGGATGGAGCAATGCCGGCTTGATTACAGATGGCGAGACGTCTTTGCTGGTTGATACGCTCTTTGATCTTTCACTGACACAAGAGATGCTGGATACCATGCGCAGGTCGGTTGCTGCGGCACGGCAGATTGATATGGTGGTGAATTCGCATGCCAACGGCGATCATTGCTATGGTAACGAACTGGTGGCCGACGCGCGGATCATTGCCTCAAGACACACGGCTGAGGAGATGTTGACCGAAATAACACCGTCTCAATTTGCTGAGTTACTCAAGCAAGCACCGGCGATGGGTGCAACGGGTGAGTATCTGTTGCGTATCTTTGGTCCATTCAAATTTGATGGCATCACGCTAACGCTGCCCAAAGAGACCTTTGAGGGCACGATGAAGTTGCAAGTGGGCAACAAAGAGGTACAACTGATTGAGGTTGGCCCTGCGCACACGCGGGGTGATACGCTGGTTTATGTACCGGGTGATCATGTAATCTTTACGGCGGACATTCTTTTTATTGGGGGCCATCCGATTGCCTGGGCCGGGCCAGTCAGCAACTGGATTCGTGCCTGTGACTACATTCTCTCGCTGGATGTCGAAACGATTGTGCCCGGTCATGGCCCGATTACGGACAAAGATGGAGTAAGGGAGTTCAAGAGTTATCTCGAATATGTCTTTGATGAGGCCCGTAAGCGTTACGAGGTCGGTATGCCCTCTTTTGAGGCGGCTAAGTCGATTCCGATGGAGCGATATGCTTCCTGGACGGATGGTGAGCGGATTGCTGTGACAGTGGCAACCATTTACCGCGAACTGAGCGGAGATCAGTCGCACGCTGATCGCGTTACCTCGTTTGCGGAAATGGCGGCGTTGGCAAAGAAGTAGAGATGTCGCGCGGTGTGGTATGGCCCTGCCACACCGCGCGATACCTTTTTAAGAGGTAGGGGGACCCATGTTGGCGGTTTCGGTTTCTGGCGGTTCGGTATGAATGACGACGGAGCCGAGTTGAGGATAGGCCTGGCGCAAGGCACGTTTGATCTCCTCGGCGTGAATGTGTACCTGGCTGAGTGGAGCGTCGGCGGCATAAGTGGCATGGAGGACGAGGTCTAGTTCGGGGGGATGTGTTTCTGGGATGGTGGGGCTGTGGAGAGTAGTGGTTGATGGTTGTGAGCAATAGAGGTGGATATCGTGTGCGCTGCCTTTGCCGGCGATGTTATCGACGATGTGGGCGATGTCCTCGGCCATATGTCTGTAGCATTGGGTAACATCCTGACGCTGGACGACCTGGTTGGTAGGAGCTTCCAGGTGAGTAGTGACGCGGCTGAGCTGGCGATTGGCTTGCAGGATGGCCTGTTCGAGGCGCGTTGCTACATCGTGGGCCTCACCCAGTCCCATATCACGTTGAACTTCAACGTCAAAATCTGCTTCTAAGCGTCCGTTGCCGATCTCGCGCACGTGAATGTCATGGGCATGGACGCCCTGTTGTTCGGCGAGATAATGAATTTGCTCGGTGACAGTTTCCTGGGGCGAGGCAGTTGGTTCAACATGGACGACAACGTCAATCTCGCCCTGTGGGGCTATACTGCGCACGGCGTCCATTGCAGCGTGCTCGACACGTTCGGTCAGGGCGTGGGTTTGCTCGAAGGTGAAGGTGCGCGGTGCGGCGATAATAATGTCGGCAAAATACTTGTTGCCTGCGCGGCGCACGCGGATACGGCGGATTTCGGTCACGTTCTCAATGCGCTGGATTTGCTGTTGAAGCCGCTGGTTCATCTCGCCTGGTGCGTGATCGAGCAGAGCATCAATGGTTTCTTTGGCCAGGCGTAGGCTGACCCAGATGACGATGCAGGAGACGCCCAGGGCGGCGACAGCATCGGCCTGTTTGAGCCAGAGCGGCAGGCGAAAGGTTTCAGTCAGGCGCACCACGAGCAGACCGGCGATGACGACAGAGGAACTCCAGATGTCGGTACTGAAATGCAGCGCGTCGGCCTCAAGGGCCTGACTACCGAGCTTGCGGGCGATGCGCAGGAGGACACGCGAGCGGGTGAAATCGACGCTTATCGAAATCAGCATGACGGCGAAGGCCCAGATACTGGCATCGACGGTGGCCTGACGGGTAATCAGGCGTTGAATGGCTTCATAGATAATCCAACAGGCGGTGAGCAGCAGGAGACCGGCCTCGAAAAAGGCGGAGAGATTCTCGACTTTGCTATGGCCATAATTATGGGTCGCGTCGGCAGGCTTATCGGCGACGCGGACAGCAAAAAGCGTCATGAGGGCTGCGACCAGGTCCAGACCTGAGTGGGCAGCTTCGGCCAGGATGCCGAGGCTACCGGTCAATAAGGCAACGACGATCTTTAAACTGGTGAGTCCAACTGCCGCTCCTACCGATGAGAGGGCGGCAAGCTGCTTTTGGCGCTCCGCTTGTACGTCATGTGGCATATTTATCTCTTCTAGCGCTTTCTCTATTGAAATATTCCCTGAATGATTGAGAGATGATTTAAATTGTTCTAATCATTCTATGTCGTTTCCCCATTGTATGCAAAGTTGTGAAGAAGAGCAAGTCTTCTCTTTGCGAGCGTGGAAAAGGTGACATATTGCCGCGTGGCGGTGGCTATGGTTATTTTTGCTATATATTTGCCCTGTCAACGCATAAAATAGTAATTGACATGGGACGTAATTGTTGTTATGCTTTATAGAAACAACTAGAAGAAAGACTGGCTCGCGTTGAGCAAGGCTAGTATAAGTATGGTTGCCGACAGAGAGTCGTCGGTTGGTGAGAAGGCGACAGGAAAAACCAGCTTAGAACCCGCTTGTGAGCGACTGGCCGAAGAAAGTCACGGAGAGAAACAGAGTAGTGTTCTCTGGGTGCGTGGCAAGTAGGAACAGATGGGTGGCTCCCATGCAGCAAGATAGCCGGAAAGTGGTCTTTTCACCGCTGCTACAATGTTGTAGAGATTGTGGTGGGTTACAATGATGGTAGCTTCTCTGCAAGATTGAGAAAAAGACAAGCTGGGTGGTACCACGGGAGTATTTTAAAGAAGCAATTCAGCTCTCGTCCCTTCGTGAGGATGGAAGGGATGAGAGCTTTTTTTGTTGCAGGTTTGGTGACAACGAGGTAGTTGAGTATGAAAACAGTGTCTATTGTGAATGTGACAAGCTATACCGGCGCGGAACTTCTGCGCCTGCTGGCACAGCATCCAGAGTTTGTCGTCACCTCTGCCACGGCGCGTAGCAGTGCGGGCCAGCGACTGGAGGAGGTTTTTCCGCAGTTGCGTGCGCTCTATGTACAAAATACACATGCCGGACGCGCTGCCGTTGACCCTATGCTAGTATTGAGCGAGGAGCCGGAGCAGACCGATCTGGCGTTCATTTGTCTTCCCCATGCCGCCGCTGCCGAAACGGTGGTGCGCCTGCTTGGGCGCGGCACGCGGATAGTAGACCTCTCTGCCGATTTTCGCCTGCATGACGCGGCTGAATATAGCCGGTGGTACAAGCATGAGCATCCGGCACCGGCCTTGTTGGAGACGGCCATCTATGGCCTGTGTGAGCGCTATCGCAAGCAGATTGAGGGTGCGAAGCTGGTGGCGAATCCAGGCTGTTACGCTACGACCTCTATTCTGGCGCTTATCCCGGCCTTTGCGGCGGGCATCATTGAGCCGGATGTGATTATTGATGGTAAATCAGGTATCAGTGGGGCGGGACGTAGCTTGACGCTGGCTACGCACTACGCCGAGGCTAACGAGGAAATGAGCGCGTACAGCCTCTCCGGTCATCGCCACTTGCCTGAGATTACGCAGGAGGTATTGCTGGCGGCACGCGATGGCGGGCATGGAGTAGAGGGGCAACCGCGTATCACCTTTATTCCGCATCTCGCGCCGATGACGCGCGGCATTCTGGCGACCTGTTATGCGACGCTGAAGCCAGCGGTAGCGTCGTTGACTACAACAGATGTGCAGAAGTTGTACGCGGACTACTATGCGGGCGAGCCATTTGTGCGTGTGGTGGATCAGTCGCCACACACGGGCTGGACGTATGGGAGCAACTACTGCTTTGTTCATCCGTTTGTTGATACGCGCACCGGGCGTTTGGTAGTTCTATCATGCCTGGATAACTTGGTGAAAGGCGCTTCCGGTCAGGCAATTCAGAATGCGAATCGCATGTTTGGCCTACCTGAGACGCTGGGTTTGGAAATGGTAGGCATTTATCCGTAACCAGAGCCGTACTGTCAATCGTCTGATGATAAGGAGGCCGGTAGGAGCAATGCATCGCTGCTAGCCTGCGCAGGTAAGCGGAGGTGAGCTGTTGATCTGCTGATTAGTAAGGGCGGTACCTGTGTGGTTCTGTGGTCTTCTGGAGTTCAGCATGGTATTGTTGAGGAGAAAAACGTAGAAATGGCAATTCGATTTTCGACTAATGAGGATGGCGACATTATTAGCGATCATCACTTAATCGCAGAAGTGTTAAGTGAGGCGTTACCATACATTGATTTTTTACGTGGCAAGATACTCGTGATAAAATTGGGAGGGAGTACGTTAGAGCATCAGCGCAGTGTGCTACAAGATATTGTATGGCTGCATGCGTTAGGTGCGTATCCGGTGCTGGTGCATGGTGGTGGGCCGTATATTAACGAGTGGTTGAAGAAGCTGAATATTCCGACGCGTTTCGAGAACGGCCTGCGCGTCACCGATGCGGCGACACTGGATGTTGTACGGATGGTGTTGATGGGGCAGGTGAATCAGGGCCTGGTGCTGATGGCGGCGCAGATGGGGGGGAAGGCGATTGGCCTGAGTGGCACTGATGGTAATATGGTGCGGGCGCGTATTGCGGATGAACGCCTGGGTTTCGTTGGCGAAATTAGCGAGGTTGATCCTGCGCCGGTGCAGGCTCTCATCAGGCAGAAGTATATCCCCATTGTTGCTCCACTGGGTATTGCCCCTGACGGCACATGTTTAAATATCAACGCTGATCTGGTAGCTGCACACCTGGCGGGTGCACTGAACGCGGAGAAGTTGATCTTCCTGAGTAATGTGGTTGGCATCTGCCGCAAGGATGGTTCGTTGATCTCTGAATTGAGCGAGGCGGAGGCCAAACAATTGATTGCCGATGGTGTGATTACCGGAGGCATGATTCCTAAAGTTTCGGCCTGCCTGGACGCGCTGGCTGCGGTGCCGCGCGTCCATATTGTGGATGGGCGTGAGCCACATGTGCTATTGCGTGAACTCTTTACAGATCAGGGTGCGGGAACGATGATAGTGCGTTCAGAAAGTATTCCAGCAGCACAAGAAGCTGTTTAGGAGAGGATTAGATAAAAGGTATGAAGAAGCGTGTTGAGCGGTTGCGAGGGATGTATGATGTTCTACCGGACATGCATCTCCATCAACAGTGGCTCATTGATCGCCTGGAGGCGCTAATGGCACGTGCCGGCTATGCGATGGTCGATACGCCGATATTAGAGCGTAGCGATCTCTTTCAGGCCAGTTTTGGACAGGAGTTGTGGCAGAAGCTGTACGCATTCCGACTCCATCACCGCGAACTGTGCTTGCGTCCAGAGTATACGGCCTCTATCTGCCGTTTGTATCTCGACCATTATCAGCAGCAGCCATTGCCAATGCGCTTTCAATATGCCGGGCCGGTTTTCCGCTACGAAGCGCCGGGGCGCAGTCGTTATCGTCAGCACACGCAGTTCGGTGTGGAACTGTTTGGGGGTCAGCCTGCCCTGGCGGATGCTGAGATGTTACAACTGGCCTGTGAGATACTCAACACGCTGCATTTGGCACGCTATCGCCTGGAACTGGGCCATATCGGCGTTGCCAGCGGTTTTATTAGCCGCTTGCAACTGGATGAGCAGGCAGCACGATTGTTGCTAAGTTTGATGGAGCAGATCAGTCGCTCGGCTGAAGGTGAACAACAGGCGCAGGCACGACTCGAAACGCTGTATCCTGTGACATTGGAGGAAAAGCAAGTATCGTCTCAAACAGTCTCGGAGACACCCACGCCGGTTGAGATGCGCTATATTACTTCGTTGCTCAACGGTATCAGCATCTCCTTTGGGGATGATAACGCGCGTGACGAGATAGTTGAGCGTTTCTTATGGAAGATGGAGCGTAGTGAGCAACGTCGTCAGATACTTCACGCACTTGAATTTTTACGAGCATTGCATGCTGTTTCGGGGCCACCGCCCGGAGTGTTCAGAGAATTACAAGATTTATTAGATCGTTATCAACTGGATACGGCACCGTTGCAGGAATTGCGGCAGCTAGTATCGGTGGTTGAGCAGTGCGGCGTGCCACGCGAACGCATTGTTCTCAATCTTTCGCTTGGACGGGGCGTCAGCTATTATACGGGTCTGGTATTCGAGATACACGCGCAGGACGATGATGGGTTTGATACACAACTCTGTGGTGGTGGGCGCTACGACCACCTGTTGCGCATCCTGGGAAGTTCGCGTGATATTCCGGCGTGTGGTTTTACCTTTGGCGTCGAGCGCCTGTTGTCCATGCTACCTGCTGAGGAGCTACCTTTACCGTTGTTGAGCGAAGCGCTGGTGATTCCCGTCAGTGCCCGTGAGATGGCGTATGCTTTATATGTGGCACGCTTAACGCGCGCGCAGGGTATGCGCACCGAGGTTGATGTGAGCGGGCACGGTCTGAGCGCGGGCTTGAAGCTGGCTGTGAAGAAACAGATTCCCCTGGCGCTGATTGTGGGTGAGGATGAGCAACGACGCGGCGTGATTACAACGCGCAATCTTGTGACAGGGGAGGAGCAGGTGGTGGCGCTGGAGACGATAGAGCATGTCAGAGAACGGCTAAATGGAGGGAGCGCACAATGAGTGCGAAGGGTGAAGTACGCCTGGTTTTGCCCGGCAAAGGGGCATTAGAGGCCGCGACGCTGAACTTTTTAGCGGAATGTGGCATGAAGGTCAATCGAAGCAACCCGCGCCAGTATCTGGCGCGCATTAGCAGCATGCCAGATATTGAGGTAGTTTTCCAGCGTGCCGCCGATGTGCCATTGCTGGTGCAGGATGGCGACGCGGCGATTGGCATTACAGGCTACGATATTCTGGCCGAACATCGTGGCTACGGCGATGATGTGCTGGACGAGGACGAGGAAGACGATGAACTAATCGTGCTGGAGCGTGATCTGGGCTACGGGGCCTGCCGGTTAGTGGTCGCAGTGCCGGAAACCTGGATTGATGTCAGCACGTGCGCGGATCTCTGGCACCTGTCCGGTTATTATCAGGCGCATAAGGGGCGCGGGTTGCGTATCGCTACCAAATATCCGCAGTTGACCGGTCAATTTTTGCGACGGCACAACATTACGCACTACAAGATTATCTCACCGCACGGCGCGCTCGAAGCAGCGCCATTGACCGATACTGCCGACCTGATTGTCGATCTGACGGAGACGGGAACGACGCTGCGCGAAAATCATCTCAAGCTGCTGGAGGATGGTACAGTGTTGCGTTCACAAGCCTGCCTGATAGCTAATGCGCGCCTTTTGCAACAAAATAGAGTGGCGCTGCGTGTAGTTGAGACGATGCTGGAACTGATGGATGCCCGCATGCAGGCCAGAAATCGCTCGTTATTGACAGCATATATGGAGGGTGAAAGCGCCGATGCCATTCAACAGGCCTGCATTGTTCTCAATGAGCGCTTGAGGGAACTGGCCTCTGGCGTCGAGTTGCGCGTCTCTGTGTCAGAACTGCCGGGCGAGGTTGAGCCTGGACGCTACACAGTTTCAGGTGTGGTTGGCGCAAGCGGCTCGGCCCCTGCTCTACTTGAAATTGTGGCCTTACTGCGTAGCGCGGGCGCAGTGCATATCAATCTGACGCCCCTGACTTACCGTTTTGCGGGCGAATCGACCAGCGTGCGCAGCTTGCATGAACGATTGAAGAGACTATCATGAGTAGCGTGATTGTATTTGACCTGGATGGCGTTCTTACCAGCGAAGAGGCATACTGGGATACGGCAGGTCTTGTGCTGCATGAACTGTTGTATAGTCCACGCTACTGGAATGTCGCGCATAGCGTCATGCCCTATCAGCCGCCAAAAGATGCGTTGGAGAGTCACCGGCTTGCTACGCAGGTCTTGCCACAGGATGCGATAGTTGCGCTCAAGGCTCGTTCGATTAACTCGAATTGGGATACCTGCTATGCTGCCGTTGTACTCAATCTGATCAATCTACTGACAGCGCTGCCTGAGCGGGCGCAACTGTTGCCACTGAGACCGGAGAATGCGGAGTGGATAGCGACCTTTCGACAACAACTGGCAAGCATTGACGCTGCTCCCTTGATTACGCCGGAGATGTATCTTCAGTTTGAATCAGCGATTTTCGCGGGTTACACCGGATTAGATTTTATCCAGCGTATGGATGTTTACGCCAGCGAGCGGTTGGGTTATCCGATAGAAAATGTTTTTGCGCGCTATAGTCCATCATGGTTCTTCTGTCAAGACCTCTTTCAGGAGTGGTATTTGGGCGACGAACTCTATATGAGCAGTTATGGTCACGCACCCGCACAAAGCGGCAAACCCGGTTGCATCCTTTTTGAACGTCCCTTATTGCCTAAAGAGCGCGTAGAGGCGACGCTGGCGAGATTGTGTGAGCAGGGGTATACGCTCGGTGTGGCTACCGGTCGTCCTGGCATTGAAAGCATCCTGCCACTCAAGAATTATGGCTGGTTTCCCTATTTTGACGAGCGACGCATCGTCACGCATGCCGAGGTAGAGCAGGCGGAGGCTGAGTTACATGCTCGTGGTGATACTACTTCGCTGGTGAAGCCGCATCCATATCAGTTCATGCGCGCTGCCAATCCTGAGTACCGTGTTGAGCTGGGCAATGCACCCCAACCAGCCAGCTTCATCGTGGTTGGTGATACGCCGAGCGATGTGAAGGGGGGGCGGGCCGCTGGAGCAATTACGATTGCCGTGCTGACCGGTGCGCGTACTGCCGAGGCATGTGTGATCCTGGAGGCGAGCAGGCCCGATTTTATCGTGAATGATGTGACCGAGGTACCGGCGCTATTGGAACGCATCGATAGTCTTGTAACTATTCAGCGCATGCAGTTTGGTGAGCTAGACAAGGCCCAGCGTCTTCTGCAATGGTGGTTTCATCGGCATATGCATTTAGAGACTGAGGGTGTGACATTGGTACCGAAAGCGGTCTCGCTCAACTCGTTCAACGGCTTCTACCGCGCGCATGGAGAAGAATACTTTTTCAAGACGCATGTTGAGGAGCAGGGCGTGTTAGAGGAGTATTATCACGCTGAGCGGCTGCACGAGGCAGGTTATCATATCGTCTTGCCGCTACGAACGGTGCATGAGCAAGGGCAGCAGATGGTGATTTACCCGGTTGTGCGCTGGCCAGTGATGTTTGATTTGATGCGTGAGGTAGAAACGGGCAATACGGCGCGTGCAACGGCTGAAATACTGGTCGCGGCTGAGGCGCGTGAGTGTGAGAGATTACAGGAAATTTATCAACATACGCTGGCCGAGAGTACGGCGGAGGAACACGGTCGTGCGCCCGTCCATCAGCTTTTCTGGCATCGTCTGTGTGGTGAACGTCTGAAGAATTTTTATGTTGGTAAATCGCTCTCGTTGCCACAACAAACGCGAGCGCTGATGTTTGAGCAGATAGTACGTTATCAATGGCAGATTAATGGTACATGCTACCCTCTCACACTGGCTCAATTGCTGGAACGTGCGGCAGATGTGCTGCAACCGGCGCGTGCGGCGATGACGGTGATTGGGCACGGCGATGCTCACTTCGGCAATGTCTTTTTGGAGCAACAACAGCGTTATCTCTACTTTGATCCCGCCTTTGCCGGACGCCACTCACCGTTGCTGGATGTTGTCAAGCCCTTCTTCCATAATGTCTTTGCGACCTGGATGTATTTTCCCAATGAGGTGGCGCGTGATCTATCATTGACGGTTGAGGTGCAGGATGAGATGCTGGTGATTGAGCATAATTACAGCTTAACATCGGTGCGGCGCGCTATCCTACAGACCAAACACGAGCAACTGATCTTGCCGCTGCTGGAGATGCTACGCGCTAGAGGGGCCTTGCCGTCGGACTGGTTAGAATTACTGCAATCGGCCCTGCTGTGCTGTCCCTTGCTGACGATCAATCTGTTCGATAGCTCACGGATGCCGGTGGAGATTAGCTGGCTTGGTCTGATGTTTACGGTTATGATGGGTCATCTGGATATAGAGCATAGCGATCCCAGGCTCTTGCAAGTACAAGGAGAGAAATGAGCGATATGATTGCCATCATTGATTATGGTGCCGGTAATATTCGTAGTATTGCTAAAGCACTGGAACACGTGGGGGCAACGGTGCAGGTGACGGATGATCCTGCTGTGGTGGCGCGCGCGCGGGCAGTGGTGTTGCCCGGTGTAGGCTCCGGCGGCGCGGCGATGGGGCGTATGCGGGAACGTGGTCTGGATGAGGCTATTCGCACGGCTACAGAACGGGGTCAACCTTTCCTGGGTATCTGTCTGGGGATGCAACTGCTGGCCGATCACCATGCCGAGGGCGAGGTTGATGGTTTGAAACTGTTCCGGGGCGAGGTGCGGCGCATTCCACATGGGCCGAAAATTCCACACATGGGTTGGAATCAGATTCGGGTCTTGCACGAGGGATTGCCGATCTTCGCGGATATACCGGCGGATGCGTATTTTTACTTCGCGCACTCGTACTATGTCGAGCCACAAGATCAACAAGGTGTAGCTGCCGTGACCGATTATGGTTCGCCTTATTGCAGCGTGATAGTAAGTGAGCAGGTGTGGGGAACGCAGTTTCATCCTGAGAAGAGCGGCGAGGTGGGTTTGCAGATGCTGCGCAATTTCGTGAAGTGGGTGCATGGATGATTATTTTACCGGCGATAGATATTAAAGATGGACAATGCGTGCGGCTCTTCCAGGGCGATTACGCGCAGGTGACGACATATGACACTGACCCACTGCGGGTCGCGCAACGCTGGGCCGAGGCGGGCGCAAGCTGGCTGCATGTGGTGGATCTGGATGGAGCGAAACAGGGCCAACCTGTAAATACAGAGATTATCGGGCGCATCTGTGCCGCGACGAGGCTACGTATTGAGGTCGGCGGGGGCATGCGTTCGTTAACGCATATCGAGCAGATGTTAGAGCTGGGCGTTGAGCGTGTGATTTTGGGGACAGTGGCGCTACTCAATCGCACGCTGTTGCAAGACGCATTGCATCGTTTTGGGGCGCGGATTGCCGTTGGCCTGGATGCGCGCGATGGGCTGGTGGCTATTGCTGGCTGGCGCGAAACCTCACAGGTACGAGCTACTGAATTAGCGCGTGAACTGGAAGCGATGGGCGTAGCGCGCTTCATTTATACCGATATTGCGCGTGATGGCGCACTGACAGGGCCAAATCTGCCCGCATTGCGAGAGATGCAGCAGGCCACGACGCGCCCATTGATTGCTTCTGGCGGTGTCAGCAATCTGGCCGATTTGGAGGCGCTGGCGGCGCTGCATGTGGAGGGCGCGATTGTCGGCAAGGCGATTTATACTGGTGATGTAGAGCTGGCAAGCGCGATACAGCGGATAGAGAAAATGGGAAGAGGCTAACGATTATGCTCACAAAACGCATTATTCCTTGCCTGGACGTAGATCGCGGGCGCGTTGTCAAAGGGGTGAATTTCGTCAATTTGCGCGACGCGGGCGACCCGGTGGAACTGGCGGCTTTTTATAATCGAGAGGGTGCGGATGAGGTGGTATTTCTGGATATTACGGCCTCTTATGAGAAGCGCGCAACGATGCTCGACGTGGTACGGCGCACGGCAGAGCAGGTTTTTATTCCCGTTACGGTTGGCGGCGGCATTCGCACGGTGGATGATATTCGTGCAACGTTGGGAGCTGGTGCCGATAAGACCTCGCTGAATACGGCGGCAGTGAAGAATCCCGATATTTTACGGGCCGGAGCCGAGCAGTTTGGCGCGCAGTGCATCGTGCTGGCTATTGATGCGCGCTCCAATGCTGCTATGCCGAGCGGCTATGAGGTCTTTGTGCATGGCGGGCGCACCCCGACCGGCCTGGATGCGCTGGAGTGGGCGCAACGCGGGGTCTCGCTCGGTGCGGGTGAGATTCTGTTGACCAGCATGGATCGTGATGGCACGAAGCGGGGCTATGATCTCGTGCTGACTGAAAAAATTTCGCACGCTGTCACTGTGCCGGTAATTGCGTCCGGCGGCGTCGGCACACTGGAGCATCTCTACGAGGGCTTAACTGTTGGCGCGGCTGATGCGGTGCTAGCGGCCTCTATTTTCCACTTTGGCGAGTATCGGGTTTGTGAGGCGAAGCGATATTTGCAGGAACGGGGTGTGGTAGTCAGACCGTGCTAAGATTTTTAAGGAGGCTAGATGGCAACACCTTCTTGTGGTAGAGGAGATATCTCGCGCTCTAAATTTTGAGAATGAGGAAGATAATGAGGAATAGCCCCTCTTGCTTGTATTATGGATAGTGCCACAAGATAGCACCATCGCTGGCTCGGATGACGTCAAAGGCTTTGGGGCCGCTCATGTAATCTATGAGTAGTAGTCCATCGTTTGTATCTGTATACCAGAGCATGGGCACGGATGTAAGATAGATCCAACGTGTTATGCCATCCAAGCTCAGTGCCTGGATGGAAGTATCCTGCCATATGTAAAGTATATCGCCTACTGACAGTAAGCCATACTGAAAAGGACTCACGATTTGTCGCCAGAGCAAACTGCCATCGCTGGCACGGAGCGCGACGACTGTGTTGTCTTGTAGTCCTATGTAAACTATACCGTTTTGAATCTCCGGGCTGGTTTTGAGCGTCGCATCGTATCTCCAGAGGAGTTTACCAGTGGTTGCACTCAGAGCAATGATGCCCTGGAAGCGATTCACGTTAAGATAAACCTGATTATCCTTTTCAGTAGAAATGCTGACAGGCAGGCCTTGCCCAATATATTGCCAGAGGGTATGACCAGTGTTCAGGTTTCGGGCCAGGATGATGTTGGGGTCAGATTCATAGTAAATGATATGGTTTTGTATGAATGGTTCCCACCATCCGCTAGCATCAACATAGGTCAGAAGTTGTGCGCCATCACTGTTGCGCAGGACATGGACACGTGCGTCGGGGGTAAGAAATGTAAAAGTATCGGCTGTTAATGAGAAATTGAGTGATGCAACCGTGTGGGTAGCATACTGCCAGATTATGTTGCCGTTGTGAGGATTCAGGGCCAGGAGTGTGCCGTCGGAAGTATAAAAGTAGATGATGTTGCTATTTCCCATGAAAGGGGTTGGGCCAGCGGGAGGAAGTTGTCGTATCCAGAGCAAGATACCGTTGAGGGCGTTTCTGGCTTCAAGGGTACAAGCCTTATAAGTCGAGCAGGTGAGCCTGTATATTGTTTGATTAATGACCTCAAACGTAGAATTACGGTCCCACTGGAAGATACGCCAGGCTACTTTACCGGTGGCGGCTTGTCGTGCCATTACTGTGCCGTCAACAGTTTCAAAGTAGACCATGCCATTTGCTATGCTTCGCCAAGCACAGCTCTCGCGTGATCCTGCACGCAACTACGCCATCGTGCAGGTGTTATTACAGACGGGAGTGCGCCTCTCAGAGTGCAGCGGTCTGACGTTTGGAGATATCAGCTTTGGCGAGCGCGGGGGAATGCTCCGCGTTCGGGCTGGCAAAGGTAATAAGGCGCGATCTGTGCCTTTGAATAGTTCTGCCCGTGACGCCCTTGCTACCTACGCAGCCCCAAGACTGAACGTGGAGAAACCTTCCATCAAAGCAGTTGCAGCTATGTGGCCTAAATCTGGCTCTCCTCAGACATTTGAACCCATCTTCGAGAGCCAGAAAGGAGGCGCGCTCACAACCTCGGCGATGGGGCAAATGATCGCCGATCTGGTGAAAGCGGCTGGGGACCTAGTGCCAGAGGACACCTCTGCACATACGTTGCGACATACCTTTGCACGCAATTACCTCTCGCAGTATCAGGAGATATCGTTGGGTTAGCAACACTGTTGGGACATAGCTCGCTTGGCACCACACGGCTCTATAGCGAACCTTCCGTCTCACAACTCGCCACCCGCATTGAGCGTCTCCCGCTCAATGCCTATGGAAAATAACATCGGATGCTCGAAAAAGGAAACAATGATAATCTCGACAGTAATATGCTCTCCCATCTAAGCAAGAGCTGTTTTGAAAACACTTCCATATTTTCCGAACTCAAAAAGATACAGAATTTAGACAAGTATGTCTATGATAGTGTTGGAAAGAGAGCAGCCAACTATGGTTCATCAAGCTGATACTCACATAGAAGAAGAGTATGCAGATTCTCCATCTTATACGGATAGCATTGAACTTCCGTCGGACGTTCTTCTATTACATTTTATTGCGACTGGGGTGATCCAACTCGCAGAACGTGTTGCCAGAGGCACACCTATCGATTCACACTATCCGATTCCCTTACAAATAGGCCTCAATCGACTGAATGTCATCCGCTACCGCCATAATCTTCCCCTTGTACACAGTGTTCCAGATCTTCTTTCATGGTGTCGTCGGCCATTCAAAGAGTGGCCTCTTGATATCGCTCTAGCGCAGTTGGACCCTGATGATAGTCTTTTAGATGATCAATTTCCTACCAGTATTTGCGAGGCACTAGCTTGCGCCACAAGCGACGTAGAAGCAGATCTCAGCGAGCGCCGTTTTATGAGTGCAGTCTTTAACGCTTGCCAAACAGCAAACGCTCCAGGGGCATATGTCACTTTTCGGCGTTTGCTCATTGAGCATCCAGTGCTTACCGAGTTTGAATTAATCCAACAGCGCAATGATCATCCCGAGTTGAACCTCTTGACGGACCATCTGAAAGTTGCCTACGAAGATGCTCCGCTCGATTATATGCTCAAGGGGAACTTTCATTGTTGCCCAATTTGTGGCAACCTCCAGCAGCCAACTGTACAGATGGACCGGCTTCTTTGCGAGGAAGAACGGTGCCGGAGACAGCAGGCAGCGAAGCCAGGCCGCGTGATACCTGCACGTGAGCATGTTCTTTGGCTCAAACGTGGATTACGGCGGTTTGTTACCCTCCCAGGACTGACCGAGGTGCGCCTCGAACGGCAGTTGCTCGCACTCAAGCTTCAGGTAGATCTCTGGCCGGATTTTGACAGCTATGACCTGCGTGTTGAGTTTCCCGATGGAAAAGCATGGGCAGTCGATGTCAAAGATTGGGCTAACCCCTTCCTCCTGGCTCTCAACGTCAAAAATATTCCTCTGAGTCCGCCTTTAGAAAGAGGCTATTTTGTTTTCCCCGATGATCGATCCTGGCAGGCTGACTATGTGAGAGCATTTCGCAACGCCTGTAATAGTCGGAAGAGTTCTGCAAAGGTGTGTATCGGTGGTAATATCCAGGCAAAATTCGAGAGGCATTTTCTTGCAGATGTTAAAAAACGGCTAGCAGCTTGTAAGGGAGTCGCTAATGCGTAGTACTTATGATCTCTGGGGGCACCTGGAAAAAGAACTCAAAAAGCGCCTCAAGGGAACTGATGTGACAGAAAGTCTGGGTGCCAGACAGATTTGCGAAGTGGAGCTGGGACTCTATCTCCTTTCACAGTTAGCTCCAAGCGCACCTGCACGAGCACTTTGGGTCCTTTTGACGGGGTATGACTTCCCCCTTCCAGAACTCCAGGGCCTTAACAAGAAGCAACACAATATGTGGAATATCGTGCGCCATATTTTGCTTCATTTCAAAAATGCGCGCCACTGGGAAGAAATGCTCGAACGTTACCGTAATGTAGATGAGCGTTTGAGACTCTACGAGGTTGATAGCAGCTATGAACGATTCACGAAGCGCATTATCAGTATCGAAGCCAGGCGTGAGGAGGTCTATTGTAAGGTTGCGCAGCAACCCCTGCCCCATGTTACACGGAAGATCCGCTGGGCCGAAGCCGGCAACACCTATTTATGTGCAGACAAGCGCAAACGGCACCATGTCACGATTCCTCCTGATATGCCAATACCTCCTTTGCCTCAGGGACATAATCTCTGCGGAAAAAAATCGCATCCCCCAATCCTCATTCCCTGGAATGATTTGCTTACCACTGCTCAATGGATGGACGATCAACTCGCACAGGGAGGCTATCCGAAGCGGGATTGGTATAAAACCATGCTCCGTGTCCGCCTACACATTTCGGAGGATGAGAATAGTGAATTTGTGTCGGTTGACACTCTTCAGTTGGGAGCAACTATGCATGTTGTCGGTATGGTGAGCTCAGGCAAATCAACATTGATGGACGTGCTTGCTGTGTGGGCTTCCCGCCACGGATACCATATTACGCTAGTTGTTGGCGATGTTATTGCAGTATTTGAGCGGGTACAACAATTTGTTCGTTTTGGTCTGAAAGCTGCTCCTATTCTGGGAGCATCAAATCGCAGGCACCATGCGGATCGACTCCATCGCGCCTTAACCGCTGAGCAATCCCAGCATCCTCTGCTCCACCAACATATTGGCTTCAACTACACCAGTTCTGCTTGTTTGCTTGATGGGCTTCGCAACGCAGCCAAACCATTTGAGATGGAGGCTGTGCCTTGCATGACGCTAGTGCCTCTCTCGTCAGATGAAGATGCAGAAGAAACGCCATCAATACATGAAGGGGACGAAGTATGCGCCTGTCCCTTCTACAGTAATTGTCCATACCACCAGGCCCAGCTTGATCTAGTAGAGGCCACTATCTGGGTTGCAACGCCAGCAAGCCTCGTCTACACCAATGTTGCTCCTCAACTTAATCCTGAGCGACTACGTTTTCTCGAACTCGTCTATCGCAGAAGCGATATTGTTGTGATCGATGAAGTAGATCGCGTCCAAGTCCAGCTTGACCAGATCTTCAGCCCAAGCCTCACGCTTATGAGTCGAGGGAAAGACTCATGGCTTGGGAGCATTCTTCAGAAGGTGACACAGCGGCTGAGTGAAGAAGGATTAGGCCAGTTCCGCTATGAAGAAGTGAAAGCATGGGCAAAAGAGTTGGCTGCCGCCCAAGGTGCGGTTTATAGTATTTATGATCTCCTCTTAAATGAGCCAGTCCTCTACAACTGGGTCGAGCGCGGGCATGACTACTTCAGTGGTTTAACCCTGCTCGAAAAGCTTACCATCGAATTAACGGGCATACCAAAAGACCCAAAGGTCTCTCCGTATAAGCATAAAGACTTTGAGACTTTCTGGATTCCATTCAAAAAATTTCTTGATGACCCTCTAGGAGATCGCAGACTAGAAGAACACGATCTCGCCCAACTGGCACGGCAAGTCATCGCTGTACGGGACAAAAAGGCTCGCCAGGCCTTACTTGACTGGCTTAAGCAGCAAAAAACTATAGCTTTGTCAGAACAGGAACTTCGAGACTACGCCTTGAGGCTTGAGTTCGCCATTATGCTCGAAGTGCTCTCGGACCGATTAGATACACTCATTCGTCAGTGGAAGCAGGTAGAAGCTATTCTTGGCCTGGAAGGAAGTAGTCCGGTCCTTTTCCACCGTCCTCCTGAAGACTATGCTGCGCTGATCCCTGATGCACCGATGGGCAATATTCTTGGATTTCAGTACCTCCGCCCTTCAGATGACCCAAACGGTCCTGGAGATCTGCGCTTCTTCCGCTGTATGGGAGTCGGACGCTGGCTGATCCTCCACCTTCACGATCTTTTTGCATCCGACGGTTTGGAAGGGCCGCATACGTTACTTCTCTCGGGAACGAGTTGGGCCGGAACTTCGCCCAGTTATCATGTACAGGTTCCTGTCACCGGCGTCCTGCTGGCTCCAAATGAGGAAGTTGAGGCTATTAACAAAAGCACGTTCGAGCTAAAGATTCTCCTGAATAATCAACAACAACCGATAGAGATTTCCGGTAAAAAAGGGCACCAGCGTCTCCACGCCTTGCAAGAAATGCTCTATGCCCTCTCGTATCAGGAGAAGATGGGAAGCACTCTGCTTCCTAGCCTCTTAGAGCAAAAGAGAGACGAACTCCCCCCCGAAAGGCAACGTATCCTGCTCCTAGTTGGTAGCTATGATGAGGCGGAGAAAGCATATCAGTTCTTGGCAGAGAAACGTCGAGATTGGGAAGATCATATGGTCTACCTAGTTTCTGATGATGATGAGTTTGAAAGTGAGTGGCGCACCCATCACCGTCGTCTACAACGCGGTATGGTAGACCGTTTTGCACGGACTGGGGCCTGGCTACTGATAGCCCCTTTGCTTGCGGTTGAGCGAGGTCACAATATTCTTAATGAGGATAAGAAAGCTGCCATTGGAGCAGTCTACTTCCTTATACGTCCCCATCCCCGTCCAGACGATATCAACTACATCATTCACGCTATCAATCGTTGGGCGGTTGAAATGCATCAGGACTTGTCCTGGTTCACCTCTCAGCACAACGGGAATTTGCCGAACTTAGAGGAGATAGGGAAAGCATTTCGTACTGAAGCATTTCGACAGTGGCGTTACCTTGTACGAATGCCGCTCAGATATAGTACACTACCATATGATGCCCGTAGAGCCCTTATCTGGAGTCAGCAGGTTTCGATCTGGCAGGTGATCGGACGATTGGTGAGAGGAGGGTGTGAAGCGCAGGTATTTTTCTGCGATGCAAAATTTGCTCCACGCACGGCCCAACTTGCGGAGGAGGACGAAGGTGAAAATACTAGTCTGCTTTTTGGAATGAGAGAAGTACTTCGTCCTTATTTTGAGAGTGCTGTCCAGACCATTTCCCGGCGTGAAAAAGATCTGGTACGCATCTTGTATGAGCCGTTGTATCGCGCATTAGATCAAATGGAGGGGATCTACTAATGGTTTTCAACGAACTACGCCCGCTTGCCTTTAGAATCGCACCCGATGTGAAGGAACTCCCACATCACTTCGTCACGCTTGGTATTCCCGAAGACTTGAAGCGCCTGATGCGTAAGGAGCTGGCAGCCGCACTCAATCGCGAACCGGACAAAACACGCCCCCGCGTGAGTGTGCTCAATAAAGCTGTGCGCATGCTCGTTCCCGATCTCATCTCTATCACACGCAACGCAGATGAAGCTTCTGTCCAACCCTGGCTCTATGGATACGGCCAGGAGCCCGCAAGTTCTTTAGCTATGCAGCAGATTATGCGTTCGTGGATCTACACATCATTTCCTGCCCAAATGCCGGAGGCAACGAAATATACACTTGCTAGTAAAATTACCGCCGACTCCTTAGTCTGGCGTCAACGGGTTGTCGATCTCGCCCGATGGGAGATGGCAGAGAATGGAACGGCTATGCAATCGAAGACAGAGGGAGTAGATCGCTTTGTGTTGCTTCCCGATCTTTTGGCGGCACGCCTCTGCCAGCCAAGTATCGAACTCAATTGGGGAACTCATCAACTCCGTTTCCGCCGCTGTCCGAGTGCTCCTGGTAGATCGGGAACTGAGCTTATTTCCTGGCCTCCATTACCTTATGAGGACAGACAGAAGCGATTATGGCCCTATTCCATTGTCTTGACGCTTACCCTCCAAACTGTCGCCTTTCAATCCTTTCCAGAATTGCACTGCGATATTGGCATTCGTAGGTGGGCAGGACCACCCATTGAGTATCTTCCAGGAGACAAAGAAACAAGCGTGTACCTGCTTGACAGCGTTCCCTGGATTGAAGGCATTCACTACTCAAATAGCTTTCAGGTGGCACCAATGGCGCGGCAGCGAGTGCCAAAGGCAGAGCAGAAGGACGGTGCATCAATATATCGCCTTGCCTGGAATAGCGATCTTGTGAAATTGCTTGATTATTTGCGCGCAAGAGACCGTTTCCCTAATCCACAAGACTTGATTCAAACACCGAGCGCATATCTGAGGGACGATGGGAAGCCCTCTGCATCGATAGTGTATCGTAACGGTATTGAGCCAGCGCACGAGGTCGGCCCAGGGCTTATGCCAATAGATCGTCATCATTTTGCCGAGAGGTTAAAAGAAATATTTGCCCCAGAATTTGTCTTTATCGATGCCCCACAGCGCAAAAAATATCCTGTGGCAATCCCCGAAAATCCGTTCATGGAAAAAGAAGATGAGGAGGATCAGTCAGAGAAGTTAACTTCCGAAAAAGAAGTATCTTCCAGTTTGCTTGCTCAACGCCGTCTCGTTGCTGCCAAGGCTATTGGCAAACATCTGACGCTGGGTATATGGTATCAATCCGACATCATTCGGCAGGTTCTGCTACAAGCGCTTCATACTCTCTTAGGATACCCCTTAGTCTCAGAAGAATCATTCACCTGGGTCACGGATGAGTTGAACCTCACAGTACAAATACGGCCTCTTGGATCGATAGGTGACGCACTCGATATTAAAGCCAGGGAACGGAGAGCTGAACTCCTACGTGCCGCCATTCGCCAACGCACTGAAGAAATTTCAGAAGTCGTTCCCCTGGCTGATGGAAGGGCAGCGGCGTTAATAGAGCTTGATCCAGCTCAGGAATTTGGAGACGCTGATCCTAAATATGCCCTGAGAATAGGCTTCGCTCAGATGGGCTGGCTGACACAATTCATTACACCATACAAAGAAAATAAGAGGCTTCCTGAGAAGCAGCGACAAAAGGAGGAGGAAAAAGTCACGCATCGAGCAACTGCTGCGCTGCGTGATCTGCTTCGTCAATGTGGTGTTCTTGGGGCTATGCCTCAAATAGTAAACAAAGGAAAAGTCACTGATTCGTCCATTCCTAGTCCATTGCATTATCTAGGGGTTTGGCTTATCAAGCAGTATGCTCCCAGTAGCCATACCCGTATCCCTCAGATGCTTCCTATCGTTGTCCATATGGCATCAGATACCCACGAAGTGCATGTGAAAGCGCGCGGTTTCACAGACTGGCTCTCCTATCCAGACACGCTCCTCGCATTAGCGCAAGGTCAAGCTCAAGGGGTGCGTAAACCGAAAGATGCCTTACCCTTCATTATGGACACCCTTAATCGCTTCATTCCCACCTGTCCTCACATAATGCTGTTTTTCCATGCGCAGAACTTTCGCAGTGCTTGGAACTGGCTCACAAATGAACGGATCACAAAAGCATTGCCAGCACCTTTCTCAAAATACAAGCATTTGCGCATTGTTCGTGTTCGTACCGGCGAACACGAGACACCAGAATGGTACGCTCAAAGCGAGGAAGTGCCTTACGGTTTTGCAAAGGGAATTTTTATGCTCGGCGAGAGCGGCCATATATTCGCCAGTATACAAGAGAAACCACCTACTACCCAAAATCTGAGCAAGGAGTTGTCGAAAGGGATGTCTCGCACCAAAACAGATAAGGAGGGCAACCAGAAAAACATTGATCCGAATCCCACTGTTGCCGCATGGAATCCCGGCCTGGTTGAAATGACCATATCCTGCGCTCAACCCAACGAAACGCTTATGTGTGCGACGATAGCAAACGAGTTGCGTCATGCAATGGCATCGCACTACAACCATCCCACAATCTATCCTATTCCACTTCATCTTGCCTCGTTGATTGAAGAGTATGTCTTACCTCTTCAAGAAATAGAGGATAGCGACGTGTGGAATGAAGTAGAAACGTATCAGCTTGAAGAAGAGGAATAAGAACCACTCATAACAGAACCATTCAAGAAGAATAGAAGTCAGTATGATTAGATTTAGACATGTTTACGTCATTCAGAGAACAGAGGAAGAAGGCTCTCCTACCTATACTGCCATTTTTCCGGCACTTCCTAATGTTGGAGGTATCTCTGATACCCCTGACGGTGCGATTAGTGCTCTCCGAGCCGCTCTCATAGGCGTGTTGAAGGATATCGAAGATGAAAGCGAGCTACCTGACTCATTGGAGCCAGGTGAGATTGTTGGTTTTGGGGTTCTAGAAGCAACATCGGATGACGAGCTGCCACTTGGGGAAGATGATGAGTTACCACTTGAGGAGGTCAGCGAGGAATAAATAACCCATTCAACAGTAGCAAAGGTGATCTATGGGCTATGTATTGTCTCTTATGAGGAGAGAGACCGTGATTTTGCCAAAGAGCTAATGCTTCGGCTGAAACATGTTGGTATTCCCGTTTGGGAACAGGGAAATATCACTCATGTACTAGCTGAGCGGTACGCGCAAAGCGACCAGGCAATTAGAAATGCCTCAGCACTTATTGTAGTGATGACCCCAGAGGCTAAAGCTTCTGAAGCTGTTACCTATGAGTGGATATTTGCGCTTGGAGCGGGTGTACCTGTAATTCCACTGCTTTTGCAAGAAACATCTCTTCCTTCGCGCTTGGTCATGCTCTCTCGCTTCGATTTTACAAATTCTGCTCTCTTGCCCTGGGAAGATTTTATCGAAACGTTGCAGATGACGCTCAAAGAGACTGAGTCCCACAGGGTCTTTACGCCGCATGGAACCCCATCTTATATTCGAGAGGCCATCAAGGCCCTCGATAGTGCGAATCCTGACGACCGTGAAGGGGCAATTGATAACCTGGCTCAGTCAGACCATCCTATAGCAGTCGAGGCATTGATTGGGGCATTGTCTCACCCACTGCAAGATGTACGCATCTTTTCAGCCCTGGCAAGAGGCTACGCTGGCGATGCACGTGCGATCCCTGGACTCCTGGATGCTCTCAATCAGAAAGATGAGGATATTTCTGATAGCGCAATCATTGCCTTAGGCAACATTGGAGACGTGGCTGTTGCACCACATCTCATCAATGCACTCTATCGCCGCTGGGACCGCAGCCGCTATTTGATCGCTGATGCCTTTGAGAAGATGGGTAAAGCTCTAGAGGCAAAGAAGCCTTAGGAAGTTTCCCCATAACTAATATCACCAGCTTGATTTCTCCATACCCATTCTAAATAATGCGATAGGTTGCCTGTCCACATCACTTCTACAGTAGAAAACAAGAAACCATGCAGGGAAGATCATTCTAAAATTAGCGCGGACGTTTTCAACCCATTCTAAGGCTTTTTTCTAAAATTACTGCGGATTTTCTGCTTATTCTAAAATTATTCTGGACGGCACAGATCAGCTCGGCGTGTGTTTGAGGCAGAGGCGTATGGGAGTCGAACCCACCAGGGGACGCGCCGAGCGCCCCCCCAGCCGTTTTGAAGACGGTGAGACCCACCGGGATCCCTACACCTCCACGCTGCGCTACTATTGTGCCATGCTTCTGTCTGCCTGTCAAGCCAGTTCGCGGATGCGTTGCACGCTGACCTCGGTCAGATCATGTACCGCCAGTTCGGCAGCGCGCAAGCCGGGCAGATCGCGTCCACCTGTGACTGCGATGGCATACATACCGGCAGCGTGGGCCGCCTCGATGCCTGCGACGGCGTCTTCAATCACTAGACAGTGACGCGGCTCAACCTGTAAGAGTTCGGCGGCTTTGAGGAAGATGTCCGGCGCGGGCTTGCCACGGGCCACCATCTCGCCGGAGACAAACACGTCGAGATAGCGGTCGAGGCCCAATAGTTCTTTAATAAGTTCGATATTGGCCGGTGGTGTTGAGCTACCAAGTGCCTGTCGATAACCTGCTTCGTGCAAGGCACTCATTAGTTCGATAGAGCCGGGGAGCGGGTGCGCCATCTCGCGGATCAGTTCGCGGAAATAGCTCTCTTTGCGGTCGGCAAGTTCGCGTACCTGCTGTGGTGTCAATTGCCTGGGGGCGAACAGGGCGGGAATGATCACGTCGTTGCGTTTGCCAAAATCGGCCCAGAACTGTTCGTCGGTAAAAGGAATACCCTCTTCCCTGGCCAGACGATACCAGGATAGCCGGTGCGCTTCCGCACTATCGATAATCACCCCATCAAGATCCCAGATGACCGCTCGAATAGTATTTGCCATGATGTCAGTAAGACTCCTGCTGTTTTCTTTTATGATACCACTTCAATGATAGGGCGACTCTTCAGCTATTGCGTAGACGCTCCTCGTTTTCTCATGATAGAATGGGCGCAAGCTAGCGCGCTGCCCATCGCAAGCTGGTAAGCGTGATGCATAATTCCTTTATTGAGGAATATCTGGTTGAAAGGTCTACTATCAAATATGGGTTATCCGAAATTTTTTCATGAGGAAATAGAAACGCTGCCCCGCGAAAAGCTGAAGCGTATGCAATTGGAGCGGCTTCAGCGCATTGTCGAACGGGCATATACAGAAAACGTATTTTACCGTAAATTGTATGATGAAGCGGGAGTAAAGCCGACGGATATCAGGCATCTGGAAGATATTCACAAGTTGCCATTCTTGGAAAAGAAGACGGTACGCGCGGCTTATCCCTATGGCATGGCGCTGGTAACGCCGGGGGGAACAGGTGGGGCCTTGCAGATGCACAGTACCAGTGGCACGACAGGGAAAAGTGTGCCGGTTTTTGCCACCAAAAAAGATATTGCCTACTGGTCAGACCTGAACGCACGCGAGCTATGGATGACTGGGTTTCGTCCAGGCGATATTCTGATGAATTGCTACGGCTATGGACTGGCGACCGGTGGTTTCGGTTTTCATTATGGCGCGATGGCGATGGATGTGATGGCGATTCCGATGGGGTCGGACGCGCGTCAGTATGAACGCATGCTCGACTTTATCGTTGATTTTGGTGTCACCGGCATGTGTATGACGCCCTCGGTGGGTCTGTATGTTGGTACGAAGGCGCGTGAGCATGGGATCGATTTTACACGAACGAAACTTAAAATAGGGCTGTTCGGGGCCGAGCCATGGCCCTGGGAGACGCGGCTCAAGCTGGAAGAGCTGTTTAACATCACTGCTTATGATGAGTATGGCATGACGGAATTTTTGGGGCCGGGGATGACCTGTGAGTGCGAGGTACGTGATGGTATGCACGCCTGGGCTGATGCCTTCCTGGTAGAGTGCATCGACCCGGAGACGGGCGAGCCAGTAGAAGAGGGTCAGGAAGGTGAACTGGTCTGGACATGGCTGGCCGCCGATGGAACAGCCATGATTCGCTATCGTAGCCGTGACCTCTCGCGTCTGTGGTGGGAGGAGCGTTGTTCCTGTGGGCGTACCCATCCCAAGATCGCAGCCATCAAAGGACGTACCGACGACGCGGTTTCTATTCGCGGTCTGATCGTCTTTCCCAGCCAGGTCGAGGCGGCCCTGGTCAAGTTTCCTGAGACGGGGGCCAATTTCCGTATCATCGTCGATAAGCGCGACGGGCTGGATACCTTTGATCTGAAGGTTGAGGTGAAGGATGTGGCTCTGCTGGCTCAACCAGAGCGTGTGCGTGTTGTGGCACGTGAGATGGTTGAAGCGGTGAAGGCTATCACCGGCAACGCTCCTAAAGTGGAACTGGTGGCCCCCGATAGCTTGCCGCGCGCCACAGGTGGCGAGTCGAAGACGGCCAGCGCGCGCGTCGAGGATCGCCGTAAAAAATAGGCGCTGAAGTAAGGTAACGGCGAACGCGTATCGATGAGCAAGGCGACCACAAGGGTAACGCACCTGTAATATTGTGATGGGTCTCATGCTTATTCTCATCGTGTGGTAATTCCCTTGTGGATGCCCTGTTTATTGTGCATGAAGCTAATGACAACGATGGGGGGATAGTGTTATAATATCGACCTTGAGGAGAAAATAAGCAGAAGGGATACAGTGCTGCTCGCAGAGAGGCGTAACGATGACAACAACGACCATTCCACGCGGTAAATATCATATCTGGACGGTTGGTTGCCAGATGAACCAGGCCGATTCACAACGCATTCAGGCGCTGTTGGATGAACTGGGCTGGGAAGAGAGTAGTATGGAGCAGGCGAATCTGGTGATTTTGAATACCTGTAGTGTACGCCAGGCTCCCGAAGAGAAGGCCCATAATCTGCTGGCCCGGCTCAGACATGCGAAAGAGGAGCGAAGCGACCTGCTGGTAACACTGATGGGTTGCATGATTGGGAATCAGAAGACGATAGATGCGTTGAGCAAGCGCTATCCCCATATCGACCTGTTTATGAAGGTAGAGCAGGCAGACATTTTGCCGCGTTTCCTGGAAGAGCGCTGGACGCCCATTTCCGGTGCGGGTTGCCTCGATGTTGAGTTTATGCCGGGACAGCCGAGGGCGTCTGCTACTGCGGATACTCAACCTTTGCCTGAGACGCCAACTGTGCCGATTGCTCCCACCGTGGCTACATCGTTCAGCCGTGCGGGGAAGCGTACCGTATTGCCGATGTCGATTGTGCCCAGGCCGGGAGAACGTATCGCACATTATCCCACTAATGTTGAACATACGAAGGCAGGCCCCTCTGCCTGGCTGCCGGTGATCCTGGGCTGTAACAAAGTTTGTACCTATTGTATCGTCCCCTATCGTCGTGGACGCGAGCGTAGTCGCCCGATTGAGGAGTTGGTGACCGAGGCGCGTCTGCTGGTCGAGAAGGGTGCGAAAGAACTGACTTTACTTGGACAAACGATTGAGGCGTATGGCCTGGATCTGCCTGAGAAACCAGACCTGGCCGATTTGATGACGAGCCTGAGCGAGATCGAGGGCTTGCAGCGCATCCGTTTCATGACCTCTTATCCACGTCATATGACGGATAGCATGATTGAGCGTATGGCCCATTTGCCGAAGGTTTGTGAGCATTTGAATATTCCCGTGCAGGCTGGGGATGATGAGGTACTGAAGCGTATGAAACGCGGCTACACGGTTGCTGAATATTGTGAGAAGATTGACCGTGTGCGAGCATTATGGCCCAATGTCTCGCTTTCTACAGACGTGATAGTGGGTTTCTGTGGCGAGACGGAGGAAGAGTTCCAGCATACGCTCGACCTGCTTGAAAAGATACGTTTTGATGTGGTACATGTCGCTGCCTACTCGGTGCGTCCTGGGACGGTGGCGTCGCGTTGGGAGGACGATGTGCCTCTGGCGGAGAAGAAACGTCGTCTGCATGCGGTAGAGGAGTTGCAGGCGAAGATTGCGCTGGAGATCAACCAGCAGTATGTAGGCAGAATAGAAGAGGTGATGATCGAGGAGCAGAACTTCTCGCATGGGCGGTGGCAGTGGAAGGGGCGTAACCGCGCCAACAAGTGGGTCTTCTTCCCACTGGCGGAGGAGCATGAGGCATCGGAGTTGCAGCAATTACGGGCAGGCGATATCGTAAAGGTGCGCATTGATCATGCTTCTGCCTGGTCGTTACAAGGTTGCGCTGTTGCTGTATAATAGGCACACCATTATTCGACACATCAATGTGATGAGGGAGGAGGCGTTGTATGGCGCAAGCACTCACGCCTGAGGAAAAAATTCGTCTCAAGAAGCTGTGGACGGAGCAGGCTATCAAGCAAGCTCAAGAGGGGCAGTGGGAAGAGGCGGTTATTACGAATAAGAACATCTTGCAGCTTTTCCCCAATGAGCCGGAGGCATTCAATCGATTGGGCAAGGCGTACAGTGAATTGGGTCAATATACGGAAGCGCGTAACGCATACGAGCAGACGTTGAAATATAGTCCAAACAATACAATTGCGAAGAAGAATATAGAGCGATTAGCATTATTACAGGATACTGTTGCACCTGTGGCTGCTGTTCATAGCTCGAATGGTTTTGAGCGTATTGATCCGCGCCGCTTCATCGATGAGCCTGGGAAGACAGGCGTGACCGAACTGATCAACCTGGCTCCGGCCTCGGTACTGGCAAAGGTGGGTGTTGGCGATACCGTTCAACTGTATGTGAATGGGCACCGATTGCTGGTGCGTAACTCGGCGGGCAATGATATTGGTCAGATTGAACCCCGGCTGGCGAATCGCCTGATTGAGTTTATGGAGCATGGCAACCGCTATGCTGCGGCCATCCTTTCCATTGAAAACGGTCAGGTGCGTCTGATTATCCGTGAGGAATATCAGCATCCGAGCATGTTCGGCAAGGTCAGCTTCCCATCACAGGGCAGTAGCGAGATGATTCGTGCTTATATCAAAGACTCGATGTTGCGCTATGATCGTGACGAAGAGGAAGAGTTGGGTAGCGAAGACGAGTATTATGATAGCGGCGACGAAACGGATGAGATGACCGAAATCGACTTTGAAAGTGGTATAGATACCGAGGAGTAAACTGTGCCAGAAATTGTAGATTGAAAGGTGGTGTAAAAGTGAACAAGACGAAACGTGTTGCCTGGCGAAAGCATCGCATCAAGGCGAAAAAGATGAAGGAGAAGCGTCTCCTGGCTCAGAAAACCAGTAGTTCTGCGGCAACAGCAACAACGCGGCGCTAAAAGAAGGCAGTGAAGTGCATGTGAGTTATGAGCAGTTTTACCTCGTCTTCTTCATCGGTCTCCGTTCGTAATATTCTCGCGCTGCTCGCCTCACGAGATGCACATCTGGTAGCCGGTGCCGGGGGATTAGAGCGGCGGGTGACGTGGGCATGTCGTATGCGTGCGCGTTTACCCGCCTTTGAGAGCGTGCAGGGCGGTGAGCTGGCGCTGCTCACTCTTGCCCAGTTGCGTCGTCTTGGCGAGACTCTTCCTCAACTCTTGAAAAGTCTGTATCGTGCCGGTATTGCGGCGGTGGCAGTGGCGGCCTCGTCAACGGAGATTCTGGGAGAAGAGGCCATCACGCTGGCTAATCAACTCAATGTACCGCTGATTCTGCTTCCTCCGGCAGCGTTGTTGGAGGAGATTGAGCGCGAAGTCATTACTTTCGTGGTCAACTATCGTGGCGAAGTTGAGCGCAAGGCGACAGAAATTTTCCAGCAACTTATGCAGATGAGCGCGCACGGAGCAGGTATTAAAGGCATTTGTGAATATCTAGCCAATGTGCGTGAAAAATGGGTGCTGGTACAGGATGCTGACCAGCAGGTGCGCCTGCAAGCTGCACCTCCTTCGGAACCACTCCTCACTCTTCCCACACCTCTCACCGATGAATGGTTGCGACGTCATAAGCTGGCCTGTATTGTTGAGCCGATTGCTCTGCGCCACGAGGTAGTCGGTACGCTTGCTCTGATTGGACACGAAGGCGATTTTGACTACCTGGAACGCATCATTCTCAGTCAGGTTGTACCCATTCTTGCTATAGAGTTTGCGCGTGAACGCGAGCGTAGCGAGGTGGAGAGTCGTTATCAGGTTGAAGCCTTTACGGATGTCTTGCAGGGTAATTATCAGAGCGCCGACGAAATGATTGCGCGCGCGCGCATTCTAGGGTATGATCTCTCCACGCCACAGGTAGTAGCCATGTTTGAAACCACGCTTGCGGATGGGGAGGAAAAATTGTTTACACAATGGAGCAGGCGGGTTCGTGATGAACTCTTGCGTGTCTGGCCCTCCTGCTGGCTCCTGCCTGATATGCGCAGGGTGGTGGCGTTGTTACCGATGGCGGCGACAGAAGATGGGGGAGGTGATGACCGTGCCTACGAGCAGGCGGTGTATATGCGACTGGAACGGGTTCACGCGCGTTTGCAACAGGGGCGTAACCCTATAGCCACTGTTGGCATTGGGCGCGTGGCGAAGCAGTTACAGGATATTCCGAAATCATCGCGTGAAGCGCAGCAGGCTCTGGAGATCGGTCAGCGTCTCTTTGGTGTCGGCACCATCAACTCGTTCGCTCGTCTGGGCGTCTATCGCCTGCTCTTCTATCTGGACGGGCATCAGGAGCTAACCGATTTTTACTACGAGACGCTTGGTCCACTACTCGATCATGATGCGCGGAATGATGGCCCGCTGATAGAGACGCTAGAGGGCTTCTTTCGCTGTAACGGCAATCTGAGCGAGACGGCGCGCACGATGCATCTGCATCGTAATTCGCTGCTCTATCGTCTTGGGCGCATTGAGGAGTTGCTGGGACGCTCACTAGAAGACCCGGAATTACGTCTCTCGCTACAAGTTGCGCTAAAAATACGTCATTTGCATCACCAAAACTAATTATGGTTGAATGGCATTGCCACCTGTAGCTTTCAGCAGGCGATCATGGATGGCCAGGCCAATACCCTCTTGTGCAAAATCACGGCAGAGAATAACATCAACGCCGCTCTCCTCTAATGTGCGTAGACCCGCGAAAAGGCGTGCTGCCACAGTTTCTGGCGTTCGTGTGCTACCCAGAATGTATAGTGCTGTTCCGTTCTGCTGAAACATTGCCGCGTCTTCCTCCGCGATGAGCAGGCCAACGCGCTCTCCTCGTGCCTGTCGTCGTCGTGTTTCTGCCAGCATGCCTGCGCGTATCTGTTCTTCGCTGCCGGTGACGAGCAAGGCAGGCACGGCAGGCGCGTAATGTGTGAGCATCTGGCCCGGTGACTTGAATTTCTCGCCTTCGTGCTGCGTATTCGCTTGTAACGCGCGAGGCCGGGGAGGTTGCACAGAGGGCAGGACGGTGCGTAACGCTTCCAGGCTGGTGCCGCCGGGGCGCAGAATGATAGGTGTTTCTGCGCACAGGTCGAGTACTGTGGATTCAACGCCAACTTCGCAAGGGCCAGCGTCTAGAATCAGTGGTACCCGCCCGTGCAGGTCGGCAAAAGCGTGTTGTGCCGTTGTGGGGCTGACATGCATAAAGCGATTCGCACTGGGCGCAGCAACCGGCACACCGGCGGCGCGAATCAGTGCCAATGCGACTGCGTGGCGCGGCATACGAATGGCGACGGTTTCCATGCCTGCCGTGACCTGCCTGGGTACCCTGGGATGGGCCGGTAACACAAGTGTGAGTGGCCCCGGCCAGAAAGCCTCCGCCAGCTTCCTGGCTTCGGTGGGAATCGCCGTAACCAGTTGTTCTAGTTGCGCCAACTCGGCGATGTGAACGATTAATGGGTCGCTGTATGGGCGTCCTTTGGCGGCGAAAATCTCTGTCACCGCTGTGACCTCAAGCGCGTTGGCCCCCAGACCATAGACCGTTTCGGTCGGAAAAACCACCAGTTTACCCTGTTGTATCAAGATTGCGGCTCGCTGAATGAGTTGTTGCTGTGGTTGGAGCGCATCGATTTGAATAAGTTCTGTCTCTATCTGTTGCATGCACGTAGTAATCCTTTGTCCATAGGTTCTGGCAGTCTATTATAGCCGTTTCCGGCTATGTTGGCGAATCACATTTCCTCTCTAGTTTAGCGAAAGCGAAGGGGTGGTTGATTATGCAGTAGAGTGCGCACATCTTGAGGGTTGATGCTGGCGATATCACCCGCGATACAGCGTTTGAGCGCGGCCAGCGCATTGCCGAAGAGCAATGATGAGATGCCACTGTTTGTACGTAGTTCATGGTACAGTGGGCCATCCAGATAGCTATAGAGGTAGCCAGCGGCGAAGGCGTCACCCGAACCGAAGCGAAAGTGGCCCTCGGTTGGTAGAGCGGGGGCTATGGCAAACTGCCCGTTGCGCAGTTCAGCCGCTCCCTCTCGACCGAGCGTTACCACGAAGGTACGCTCTTGTTGATCACCGGCGAAGCGGTTAGCGAGCCGGGTGAGTATCTCCTGGGGACTACCGGTGATGCGCCAGAGGTCAGCAGCGTCCTCGCGTGTGCAGATAAGAATGCTAGCCTGTCGGCAATACTCCTCAAGGCGGTGTGCGGCCTCGGTTGGCGACCAGAGTTTTGCACGATAGTTGACGTCGAAAGAGATCGGGATATGTTGTGCTAAGGCGCGTTGAAACAGGCGCGTTGTCGCAGTGCGTGTCTGCTCACTCAGAGCGGGAGTGATGCCGGTCAGGTGTAGCAGGCGAGCCTGATCGACGAGCGTGTAGTCGAGCGTGTCAGGGTCGAGCGTGGTGCAAGCGGAGTTCGCGCGATCATAATAGACCTGCATGCCGAGCGGTGGTGGTGATTCTTCCGCATAGAAGATGCCCAGGCGCGTCGGGTCTTGCTGCCAGAGGATGTGTGTAGTTTGCACACCATGCTGCCGCAACTCGCTTTCAACCCGTCTCCCCAGTGGCGTATCGGGTAGCGCAGAGAGCCAGGCGGTCTGCAAGCCAAGCCGCGCCAGGGTGCATAGCGTGTTGGATTCTGTGCCTGCAACATGCACAGAGAAGGTGGTGGCACTATCCAGGCGGATTCCTTCAGGAGGACTCAGGCGCAACATGGTTTCGCCGAAACTGAGGACATCGATGGACATAGGTTTTCCTCACCTTTCTTGCTCATAAAGTATCAGTGTGTTTGCGAGTCATATTACCATTCGGCGACGGTGCCATCGCTGTTGCGCCATACAGGATTATGCCAGTTATGACCGATGGCCACAGCTTGCCGCACTTTCTCTTCGTCGATGCTGATGCCCAGGCCGGGACCATCTGGTATCTTGACAACGCCGTTGCGATAGGTGAAGACTGTTGGATCGGCCAGGTAGTCTAGCAGGTCGCTTTTCTCGTTGTAGTGGATGTTCAGGCTTTGTTCCTGGATAAAGACATTGGGCGTGCTGGCATCAATCTGAATGCATGTTGCCAGTGCAATGGGGCCAAGAGGACAATGAGGCGCAATGGCGACATCATAAGCTTCAGCCATGGTTGCGATTTTCTTGACCTCGCTGATGCCGCCGGCGTGTGATGGGTCAGGTTGTAGAATATCGACATAGCCGTCCTGCAATAAGCGTTTGAAGTCCCAGCGTGAATAGCGGCGCTCGCCGGTAGCGATGGGGATAGAGGTATGATGGGCGATTTCGCGCAGTGCTTCATCATTTTCGGGCAAGACGGGTTCTTCGATAAATAGAGGGTGCAAAGGCTCCAGTTCTCTTGCCAGCACTTTAGCCATGCTTTTGTGGATACGCCCATGAAAGTCGATGGCGATACCGAAGGCGTTGCCGGTTACCGCACGTACCTCACTGACGCGCTTGATGACTTCATCAATTTTATCGTAAGAGTCAATAAAGTGCATCTGGCTGGTGGCATTCATTTTGATGGCGGTAAAGCCAGCGTCCAGGCGGTCGCGTGCAGCCTGAGCCACATCGGAGGGGCGATCACCCCCGATCCATGAATAGACACGCACGTGATCACGCACGAGACCGCCGAAAAACTCATAAATAGGTATATTATAATATTTACCCTTTAAATCCCATAATGCTTGATCTACACCGGCCATCGCGCTGAGCAGGACAGCGCCGCCGCGATAGAAACGCCCGCGATAGAGTTGCTGCCAGATGTCTTCAATACGTCGGGGATCTTGCCCGATCAGAAAATCACCAATTTCCTGCACTGCTGCTGCGACTGTGCTGGCATGGCCCTCAAGGATGGGTTCGCCCCAGCCGCTGAGGCCCTCGTCGGTGGAGAGTTTGAGAAAGAGCCAGCGTGGAGGAACCTGGAAGAGTTCTAATGTGGTAATCTTCATAACGGCAATGTATCCTTCTAAGCTGTAATTGCTGAGCGCTGAAAACGGGTTCTATCTATGTATTACTCTTCATTATAGCATGGTCGCGCTGCGTTGTTATGGTTATTGCTTTCATTATATCGTGAGGAGATATTTATGCGTTTGCCTCGATTGTACTTCCTGGTAATGAGAAGACTTTAGTGGGGAGAGATGGGTAGTGCGACATTTGTAATCCCCTGGCAGGGTTTCATATACTATGATAGTTACTACTATTTCGTGGAAACTGAGGAAATGAGACATGACCCAGACAAGCCAACGCATTATTCGACGTCGCCAACCGATTGCCATTGTGCGGCTAGACGATCTTTCGGAGGCGATACCATTGAGCGAGGCGCTTTGTGAGGGGGGGATCAATGCGCTGGAGTTTACCTTTACCAACGCGCAGGCTCCTCAGGCTATTGCACAGGTGCGGCGCGCAATGGGTGAGCACGCCATTGTGGGGGCAGGTACGGTGCTGGATGCGCAGCATGCCAAAATTGCGATTGAAGCAGGAGCGCAATTTCTTGTGACACCTGCTCTCTTGACGGAGGTGATTCACAGTGCGCGTCGGCATCAGGTACCTGTAATATGCGGGGCTTTTTCGCCGACGGAAATACTGGCGGCCTGGCGCGAGGGAGCGGATTTCGTCAAAGTCTTTCCGGCGGGACGACTGGGACCGGGCTATCTTAAAGATGTGCTGGCACCACTACCGGATATCTTGCTCGTGCCGACCGGCGGGGTGAGCCTGGAGAATTGTGCGGCTTTTCTGGCGGCAGGTGCCTACACAGTGGCGATTGGTAGCCAGTTAGTAGACCGAGATCTGGTACGGAAGAAGAACTGGGCCGCGCTGACAAGCCTTGCCCGGCAGTATGTTACCGCTTGCAGCATTTCTCTGTAGATTTGTTGTTTGTGACAATTCGGTGTGGTAGTCGGTTTACCGCGCCCTTGTAGGAGGCAATCGATGGATGAAGTTACACAGGTATTGGCCAGCCATAACAGGTTAGGTGAAGGGCCAATCTGGAATAGCACAGAGCAAGCATTATACTGGGTCGATATTCTCGATGGCACCTTCTGGCGTTATCATCCCGCCTCGGACTCGCACGAGATATTTTATGTTGGTGTGCCGATAGGTGTGATGGCTTTCAGGGCAGGCGGGGGCCTGGTAATGGCGACTAAACAGGGTTTTGCAATCTGGGATGAAGAGCAGCGGCAGTTGAAGGTTATTGCCAATCCGATTGCCGACCAGGAACATATGCGTTTTAATGATGGTGCTGTCGATTGTGCGGGGCGTTTCTGGGCCGGAACGGTCAGCATGGTGGATGAACTCAGCCCGGAGGGTGTGCTGTACCGGCTTGATCCTGATTATTCTGTGCATGTGATGGAAACTGGTATTTGCGTAAGTAATGGCATTGGCTGGAGTCCTGATAATACGGTGATGTATTTTACGGACTCTCCCCGGCGCATCATTTACGCCTATGATTTCGATGTGGTGACAGGTGCAATTGCCAATCGCCGTATCTTCGCGCGTCTGGAGGAAGGGAATGCGGTGCCTGATGGGCTGGCAGTTGATAGTGCAGGTTATGTCTGGAGCGCCTGCTGGGATGGTGCGAAGCTCATCCGCTATGCGCCTGATGGGCGGATTGAGCGTGCTATTGCGGTGCCTGCGCAGCGACCGACCAGTTGTGTCTTTGGTGGAGAGGCGCTTGACGAATTATATATTACCTCGGCCTGGAATGGCCTGGATGAAGAAGCTCTCGAACGCTATCCACTGTCTGGTGATCTCTTCCGCTTGAAAGCATCCGTCAAAGGTTTAGAGAAGTACGCCTTTGCGGGATGATGGCATAGTGTGTATTAACACGAGAGTTCCGGTAGGTCGAACAGGTCGTCGAGGCAGGCGAGTGCTGTGGGCGACCTGTTAAGGCTGGTCTGGATAGGTTTCATATAGCCATAGCTAGCGATGGGCTGGGCTGATCTGCCGGTGAAGTGCTTGCCATGCGTGGTAATCGTCCAGCATGCCAGCATAGTAGTGGTTGGATTTCTCGCGTATTGTCTGCTCATCAAACCAGCATGGTTGCCCCTCTGCTGTGGGACGAAGGGAGCCACCCACCACCTTTGCCTGATAGATGATGGTGATGGTACTCATATCGTCGAGACGTTGTGTGATACCTGGATAAACTGTAATCACATCGCCAACTTCCAGGAAGAGGCCGGTTTCCTCGTGTCCTTCACGCATGGCGGTTTGTACCGGATGTTCATGCCAGCGTGAGAAGCCGCCGGGGAAAGCTAGACTGCCATCCGGGCGCTCTAGCACAAGGTACCGACCTTCCTGTTCGACTATGACGCATGCGCACCCGAAAGGTGGAAGATGTCCTCCCAGGAGGATATTGAGCAAATTGAAGCCGATGCTGATGATTCGTTTAGACATCTGATATGACATGTTTGTATCCTACCTGTCCTTCGTTTTAATGACATTTATCTCTCTGTTTGGCAAGCTGTTTACAAATCCATTATAGGCGGGCAAACAAAGACAGCAGATAGTCATAGGCAAGGACAATGGAGGAAAACGCAGGTGGTAGGAGTAACAAACGGGGTGGCGAGGCAGTGGATGTGTACCATCACGCCCACTGCCTCACCGCTGTGTGTTCATTCTAAAAAGAATGGCATTTGTGTGCGGCTAGCGACCGCTGCGGGCCTGAGCGCGACGGATAAAGGCATCGACCATGACGGCCAGCACCAGCACGATACCTTCGACGATCAGTTGTACAGCGGCTGGCTGATTGAGTAGCGCGAGGCCGTTTTCGAGGCTGGTCAGGATCAGCGCACCGAGAATGACCGACCAGACGGAGCCGCGACCACCGAAGAGGCTGACGCCGCCAATCACGGCAGCGGCGATAGCATCAAGCAGCAGGTTGGGCGAGATGGCCGACGCTACGGCGTTACTGCGTGAGGCATCGACGATACCACCGATAGCTGCAAGTGTTGAGCAGAGTGTAAAGATGGCGATGCGGATGGCGGTGACGTTGATACCGGCACGACGCGCTGCTTCGGCATTGCCACCGACAGCATAGACGTGGCGTCCGAAGGTTGTTTTGGTCAGGATCAACCAGAAGATGAGCATCAGGCCGACCAGGATAGCGCCGGAGTTGGGAACACCGAGATAGGTGCCTGGGGTGGGGCCAGGGGCATTCTCCAGCAAGGCCACCACGCCCTCAACGACGACGGCGATGATGACGAGCCGCAGGACGAGTTGCCATAGCGGCATTCTGCGTAGTCCTGCCCGTCCTCGCTGCATGTAGTCGAGAACGGTGACGACGATATAGATAATGAGAACGAGCGTTGGCAAGCCAATACCGAGTACTTCGGGCAGATAGTTGGTGGCGAGGGCTAGGACAGCCGGGTCAATCAGGGGTAGGGATGCCTGGTTATTGAGCAACTGTTCGATGAGACCGGCGTAGGCGATAGAGGCGGCTAGTGTGACAATGAAAGATGGGATGCGGATAATGGCGATCAGCACACCGTTAAGAAGACCGGCAGCGAGGCCAGCGAGGATGCCGATAACGATGGCTTCCCAGGCCGGAGCGCCTGCGCGCGCGGATAGGATGCCCATGACGACCGCACCGAATGTGCCGACTGCTGCGATAGAGAGATCGATCTCGCCTAACAACAGTACCAGGGCGGCAGCCACGCCGTCAATGCCGATGGTTGCGGTTTGTAGGACCAGGTTGGAGAGGTTGCCTGGGGTTAAGAAGACGCCGTTGGTTGTGATGGCGAAGAAGATGGCAATAATGACCAGGGTGAGCAGGACGGGTAGGAAGCCCAGGTCATTACGCAGTAACTGTCCAAGAGTTTGTTTTGGTAAATAGCTTGGTACCTCAACCGAGGTGATAGCAGTTCCACTTGAGGCACTGCTGATGTCGGTGGTATGGGGATTGATGGTTTCGCTCATGCCTGAAGCCCTCCGTGGCCGTTGCCAGGAACATCCCCGAATTCTGCCCCGGTAATGGCGGCGACAATCTTTTCGGGGGTGGTATCTTTGATGTTAAAGGTGGCTACTTTGCGACCGAGGCGCAGAACGGTGACACGATCAACGACCTCGAAGACGTCGGCCAGATTGTGGGAAATGACGATGACCGACAGGCCCTGTTCGCGCAGACGTTTGATCAGGTTTAATACCTGGCGGGTTTGTGCCACACCCAGCGCGGCGGTTGGCTCGTCCAGGATGACCACTTTTGCTTTATGCAAAATGGTGCGGGCTACAGCGACGGACTGACGTTGACCACCGGAGAGAGTGGAGACAGGTACGCGCACCGAGGGTACTTTCACATCGAGCGTGCGCAGCACACTAATCGTCTGCTTCTCCATCTCGATTTCGGCGAGAGGTGCCAGTACTGGAAGCGGGGCCATGCGTTCTTCACGTCCCAGGAACAGGTTCGAGACGATGTCCAGGTTATCGCATAGTGCCAGGTCCTGGTACACGGTTTCAATGCCAACATTGGTGGCAGCTTGAGGACTTGTGATTCGGACGAGTTGGCCTTCCAGGTAGATTTCGCCTGAATCGGCGGGGCCGACGCCGGAAATCGTCTTAACGAGCGTGGATTTGCCAGCACCGTTATCACCTACCAGCCCCATTACTTCTCCCGCATAGACCTCAAGACTGACATTAGTGAGCGCTCTCACTGCGCCAAACGACTTGTTGATGTTGACCAGGCGCAGGCGAGGTTCACCTCTTTGTGAGATAACTTCTGTAGACATAGATGCTCCATGAAAGATTAAGTAGAAATGTCAAAAGTGCCTTACTGTGAAAAAGGACACTCTAAGTATACCATGTTTGCTTAGAAAGCTGTACTTTAAAGATATGTGGATCAACAATCCTTATGTTTAGAATCGGGCCTTGAAAGGATGAAATACATCCGTCATGGTGTCTGGAATTAGGAGAGGTTCAGGGGCATCTGCTCCTGAACCTCTCCGATAAGGCATGTGGTTAGCACACGCCGTCTGTACCAGCAGGTACACCCTGACAGACTTGATCTTTGGTCACATAGCCGTCGGCGATAACCGTGCTGGCGACGTTGCTGGCGTCAACGATCACCGGCGTTTCCAGGATGGTGGTAACATTGCCGCCATCGGTGGTCGCGGTCGTAGTGACTTTGCCTGCGCTTGACAGGGTTGTGAGATCGGTACCGTTCATGAGAGCCTGAACGACGTCGGCGGTGGCTTGAGCCTCCAGGGAGTTCTTCTTATAGACGGTCATATTCTGGTAGCCCAGCAGGATATAGTGGATGCCAGAGATGGAGGCATCCTGACCGGTAACGAGAACTTTACCGGCGAGGTTCTTGGCCTTGAGGGCAGCGATGACGTTGTTCGCCATGCCATCGTTAGCGACATAGGCGATCTGCACGTTGTCCTGTGTCTTGGTGAGAGCGGCTTCCATCTCAACCTGGGCGGTAGCGTTGTCCCAGTTGGGCGTAAACTGCTCGTAGACGTTGTTGAGCTTACCGGCTTTGACCAGTGGGTCGATAATGCTATGGGCACCCTGGGCAAAGAGCAGAGCATTGTTGTCGGTCTTAGCACCATCGATCATGACCAGGTTGTTATGGCCGGAGCTGACATATTTGGTGTAATTGTCAGCGATATATTGACCTTGTAACACGCCAACCTGCACGTTGTCGAAGGTGACATAGGCGGTGAGGTCTTTCGACTGGATCAGGCGATCATAGGCGATGACGGGCACATTTTTGGCCTTCGCGGCAGCGACGATAGCGGCGGCCTGGGTGCTGTCATGAGGCGCAACGACCAGGATGCAGTCACCTTTGGATAGGTCGGCCTCTGCCTGGGTCAGTTGCAGGCTAGAGTCTCCCTGCGCGTTGGCATAATCGGGGGCGACACCTGTCACGGCCTGGATAGCGCTGACGAGCGCCGGGTGGTCATAGGTTTCCCAACGGGGCGAAGAGGCGCTTTCAGGGAGCAGAATGCCGACCTTCTTGCAGCCTTTGCCGTTGACCGGAGCGGTGTTACTGGTCGAACCGGTGGTGCTGCCTGGATTGGTATTGTTACCGTTGCCACAGGCTACGATCATCACGGAGAGTAAGAGCAGGCTGATCAGCGAATAGAACCTGCGCCGTGGAGTTGTAAATAATTTCATCGTTGAACTTTCCTCCCGTTTTCCACTGTTGTACGACGGAAAACATTGTGAACATAGAGATGCTCTAAAATGGTAAGAGCAAATGCATCACAGCTTACTAAGCACCGGTTTCTATACCGGTTTACTTCTGTCTGCGCTTGTAAATCTTCTTGTATGTGAGCGAAAAACACCTCCTTTTCACTAATTGCGCTTTCCTCTCGCGTGTGTGCTAGCGGGCCGCGATGGGGGAGAGCGGTTTGCTCTCCTCGTGCGTTTGCTCGCTGGTTTCCTCTCGTGCTACCAGGATGCGCTCCCATGCTTTGAAAAATGGGTAATATATGACTGCGGAGACAGCGACATCAAAGAACTGGAGGAGACTGCCACGAATATCTCCGCCGGTGGCAATGAAGCCGCTGATTCCGAGAGGAACCGTAAAAGGTTGCATAACGACCGGTACATGCACCAGGCCAACCGAGAAAACGAAATAGTTAATCGTGACGATGATAGCGGGTACGAGGATAAACGGGATCATCATGATCGGGTTTAGCGCCATCGGTACACCGAATGTGACGGGTTCATTAATATTGAAAATGGCCGGACCCAGCGCGACTTTCCCCACTGTTCGTAGTTGTGCCGAACGCGAGCGTAGCATGTAGATGACCAGGGGCCAGGTGGCCCCTGAGCCACCGAGGTGGGCGAAGATGTGGAAGAATGGCTCGGTGACGATACCATGTCCGGGGCCACCGGGAGCATTGCCGGCCAGCGTGGCCATCCAGAAAGGTAGCGCGATAGCCATTACCACATTCATACCATGGATGCCGACCGACCAGAGCAACATCATCAGAAGAATTTCGAGCAGAGCGGCTGGATAGCTGTTCTGGATTACTACAAATGGCTCAAAAATCTTCATCAGAAGAATAGGAATGGTGTACTGATAGACGTGGTGGTTTTCGATATAGGTATGTGAACTGACGAACCATTCGAGCAGCCAGATTGCCGTCAGCAGGCTCGTGGTGGGGATCAATGCCTCAAAGGCCCGCTTGATATTTTGTGGTACCGTGCGGGGCAGGCGGATGATGAGGCCGGAGTTGCGGAACCAGCGTACCACTTCGGCTGAGAGAATGCCGATCAGAATAGCGACCAGCAGGCCATCGCCGCCCAGGTAGGGTAGGATGTCGCCCAGGCTCATCGTGGTCAGGTCGCGTACTGGCATAGTAGCGACCAGGAACAGCACCATGGCCAGGATGGCCGGTTGCACCGCCTCCGTGCGGCGATACTGTGCCAGGCTGTAGGCGACACCAAAAGCCAGAAAGAGCGCCATCAGGCCAAACGAGAGTTGGAATGGAACCAGTAATGCGTTCTGATAGGGGGCGATCAGGACGGCCAGTACGTGAACCGGAGGGTTGGCGAGAATGAGAAAGAGACTTCCCGCAATAATCAAAGGCAGTGTGAAAATAACGAACGCATCACGAATCGCTTGCAGATAAATACTACTTGCAAGTGTGCCCAGTGGGGGAACCAGGTAGCGTTCGATCCAATCGCTACTGCGCTCAACGAGACTACTCACCTTATCTTACCTCTCACGGGTGCCGTTCAGCAGCTTCAACACCTGCTCTAAAACGGCCTGTCCATTCATCGTTGCGTAGTGAAAAGGCTCAATCAGTGCAACCGGCTTTCCGGCGGACAATGCCAGCTTTTCGATGCTCTTGCGCAGATGGCGAATTTGCGGTGCGATGAGAATGACATCGCAAGTATCAACCAGTGCAGCGTATTCGCCTGCACTCAGAGCTTCGACGCTTAACTCTAGCTGGCGTATTTTTGCCTCTGCCAGCATGCTGTCTACCAGCAGGCTGGTGGACATACCCCAGCTACAGACAATCAGTACGTGTATCATTCACCATTTCTCTTTGATCGAGCTGCGTATCATTGGATTGGATGGTGTGTGCCATCCTACACACTTCGTTGTGTATTGCGCAGCCTGCTGTTCTGTTTTACTAGATAGCAAGAACCATGCCAAATTGTGTGTAGCACACAAGCACAGAAATTCTTTCACACTTTAGAAATCCTGGTTGACGAAAATGTCCACCTGTCTGAGGATGCCAACCAGGTTATATGCCTCTTCGTCCGGCAAGAGGCGGGCTACCTGAGTGCTGAGGATTTGCAGTGCATGGCGACAGATGGAGAGTTCGCGCGCAAACTGGCGTTCAATCAGCCGAATCACTTCCTCGCTGATGAGATGGCCTTTTTGTTGAATGCCGCGTTCTAGAATGCAGGCCAGATGCAGGATCAGACCGGATAGCACCTCGTTATCGAAGGTTTCTCCTACCTCAACCTCAATCATCTCGATCATTTTATCGATCAAGGGTAGGACACGTGTTGGATTGAGGAAGATCAGGCGCTGGCTGAGCGTAGAGGAGATAGCTCGAATCAGGTCGGCGCGTTGCGCGAAGATGGATGGTGTCGGTGTTGTCTGCACAGTTGTTGTGGAAGGATGCAGGAGCGCCGGGTCGATCAGTGTACCACCCAGTAGGGTGCGCAGGCGCGCGATGCCGTCGCCGAACAGTACGTCGGTCAGTGAGATAAAAGGATAGCTTTCCAGGTGCGGATTGATTGTGCCGACAATGGCGGTTACCTGCCGATTGCCAATGAGTTGTTGTACCTCGACCTCTGTCTTGCCTGAGAGCTGAATGTCCATACAGATCACTTCGATGCCCTGCTGTCGTAATTCTGGCAGATATTCTTCCAGCATCTCCGCCAGTTTTATGGCGCTTCCGAAACCAGTGAGGCAGACGGAGAGAATGACACGCCTGTTCTGTGGCTGTCCGTCGTTGTGTATCGGGTCAGAAGGTGTTGTGAAGGACGAGGTAGTAACTGTTGTAGATGCGTCATCTACCTGTTTTGTCGTGGTGTGAGCGGATGCCGACCTGCCACCAATAGCGTGGAACTGTTCCAGGCTTGTTGCAAGCTGATCAAGGTTCATCTGGTCGCCGCGCTGAGCGCGTCGGACGGCTTCGATGATTAAAGGAGCGCTGACTCCTGAGACGGTGCGTACAGGAATGCCTGTGCGTTTGGTTACGAGATCGCCGAGCGAGAGCAGCGAAGCAAAATCGACCAGGAGTAGCACGCCGCTTCCCTGATTGGTGGCGCGCACTCGCTGAGAGACACGTTCCAATACTTCCTCTGGCGATTGGTCGAGCAAAAGTTCTTCGGCGGCGATACTGGTGGCACCGATGAGCGTATTCGTCAGTTCTACAAGTCCATTCGCAATGCCGCGGCCATGTGCTGCGACTACAATGCCGACGCTGGCACTGCTAGTGCTTAAGAGGACATCGGCGTTGGCGAAGAGAACCGTCAGGACATCTACTTCATTCTCTGGTAACGAGACACCCAGCGCTGAGCGGATGCGTAAGAGGGCCATCCGCGCGACTTCATACTCAATTGGATAGGTCTGGCGCATAGATTGCAAGATGGGGTCGGCGCTGGCCTGTCGCTGGGCTAGATGCTCCAGGGTACTGCTGAGATGCAGTGCCAGCACCAGGGGTAATTTTTCTGGGAAGATGCGCCCCAGTTGCTCTTGCGCGTATTCCACGATAGCATGGCTAAGGGTGAGGATATGTTCATCTACTAGGTGCGAACCAGTCTCGGCCTCAGTCCGATTTTGCGTGATTGACGAAGCGAAGCGCTGGAAATAATGCTGGATGTTTTGATTGAGAAGTTTGTTGATCTCATCTTCGCGGAGACCACTGCGCCGTAGTATGGTCAGTTCGTTGCTAATGGTATCGTAGAGATCGTGGGCCGACTCAGGGGCATTATTCAGGCTCAATCCAGTGGGCGTAAAAATATGGACTGCTTCCAGGTATGGCAGGACTGGCTCCAGGCGGCGGTGCATCTCGGCGGTGCGCAGCAGGCCGCGTCGGATGTGATCGGGCAGCATATCCTGGTGGACATGCATCTCGCTCAGACCGTTGGTGCGGTAATCGAGATAGGAGCGAGCGCAGATCAACTGTACGTCGGTACGCAGTTGCCCGATATTGCCGGGGCAGTCATAGAGCAAGAGGGCGCGTAGCACCTGTGGCATCACGTGAATGTTGGCCCCGATGCTGGAGCATTCGGTGGTGAAGAATGCGCGGATAAGTTCGTAGCGTTCCAGGGAACTGCGCTCTTGGAGGTCAGGCAAGGTAATCACCATCGGGATACGGCGGCGGAAGGTTGGCAGCAATGTAGTGGTTGGGTCTTCTGTAGTTGCCGCCAGCAGGAGTAGAGAGGCGTGGCGCTCTTTGTTCTCGCCGAGGCGGCGAAAATGCTCGCGATCCATTAAATAGAAGAGCATCTCCTGGCCTTCTGGTGGCAGGCGATGGACCTCATCGAGGAAGAGGATGCCGCGATGTGCCTGCTCGACCAGTCCCTCGCGGTCATGATCGGCACCGGTATAGGCTCCTTTGGCCACGCCAAAAAGGTGGGCCATCAGCAATTGTGGGTTGCCAGCATAATCGGCACAATTAAAGCTGATGAAAGGCGCATCTTCAGGCAGGGCTTTAAGTTCTAGCGCGAAGGAATGCATGAGGCGTGCCAGGGTGGTTTTGCCAACACCGCTGGGGCCACAAAGTAGTGTGTGCAGACCGCGTGGTGGATAGAGAATGGCGGCCTTTGCCTGTTGGATCGCCACTTTTAAGCCTTCATCATGGCCGATCAACGTGTCAAAGGTAGTGGCAACAGCGCCAACTTGTATGGATGCTGCGACCACGGATGGTTTATCGGCAGGTTTGGTGGATGATGATTCTGATGTAGCTGATGTGGTCGATGGCGTGCTCGGTTTGCGGCCATTGCCGGAGACACTTTCTGGATGTGATGAGGGAGGTAGATGGCCTCTTTGTGATGATGAAAGAGCAGAACTCGCAGTCGGCTCCTGTATCTTTTTAAGGCGAAAAAGCACAGGACGACCATGAATACGTTCAATGATTCCTTCTTGCGCTAGCAAGTTTAAGTCACGACTGGCGTTGGTACGATCAACTGCTGCTAGTTCTGCTACTTCTTCTGCGCTGAAGCCGTCCATGCGGCGAGTAACACCTCGTTGTGTCGATGATTGTGTGCATAATGATCGTAAAGCTTCAAAGACCCGATCTTTGCGATGCACGAAACGGTCCTTCCCCGGCAGGGATAGAGATATTCAGAAGTACTTCCTGCTCAGATATAATACTCTCGTCCAGAATAGAGTATCAAGCAAACGACGACTTTGCTGATGAGTTATGTCTCTGCCATTATACTACGGCGAAATCAAGATGCAATATCACATACAAAATAGGTGGTGGGCTTTTGAACCGCCAGGGGGATTTGGCTGGCCTGCTCGCTGAGCGCTAATCACACTTGACACTGTGAAGAATATACTCTATTATGCTATTAACTGAGCAGAAATCAAGAGTTTCTCTCATGCAGCAAGTGGGCTTCTCCACTAGCTGGACAATGATGGGATGCTGCGCCATGTTGTCCCTCGTTGACCGCTTAGTCTGTCAGATCTTGACAAGGAGGGGAGGTAAACTTTTTTTATTTTTTAGGAACCATATAGGCAGTCCTCAATCCAGTTGTATGCTTGCGACCATACTCATTTTTAGTGAGTATGGGGGCGGCAATAGTTAATCACTGATTTGGAGGTAATCTCTTTATGGCAACAACGACCTCGGAAGGTGGAAATCTGCTCCGTTCTGAACGTATCGCCGGCGGTATTTTGCCGAAGGTACTGAACTCGTTCGATATGGTTGCTATTTTCGTAGCGATAGTCCTGTTTATCAGTAATTCTGCGGTGATTGCGAATGGTACAGGGCCTGCTGCGTACTTCTACTGGGCGCTGGGTTTTCTCACCTTCCTTATTCCCGGCGCGATTGTGACAGGCCAGCTTGGCCTGATGTTCCCTGGCGAGGGTTCCATTTATGTGTGGACGAACAAAGCGTTTGGGCCATTTATGGGATTTCTGGCGGGGTTCTGTGCCTGGTGGCCTGGCGTACTGGTCATGATTGCGACCGGTGATGCCGTTGTCTCTCTAATTCAACAGTTCAATAGTAGTTTCCTGACCGAGCCGTGGCAACAGGGACTGGTGATTCTACTGGTACTGATTTTCTCCTTTATACTGTCTATCCTGCGCTTCCGTGCCACTCAGAATCTGGTCAATACGATCTTCGTTGCCTATGGGAGTGCGATTCTGCTGGTCGGTATTGCAGGCTTGTTGGCGCTCTTCACAGGGCATGTGGCGAAGGTAGATTACTCCCCACATAACTGGCTACCTGTTCCGACCACCTTTACCTTCTATGGTACGGTTATTCTTGCGCTGTTAGGTATCGAGGTCCCACTCAATATGGGCGTTGAAATCAATGATTCTCGTGCCATTACGCGCTATTTGCTCTGGGGCGCGGGAGTCGTGATGGCGGCCTATCTGATCGGCACTTTCGGCGTGATGGTAGCTGTACCTTTGAAGGATCAGGGTAGCCCTGCTGCGGTGACTGAGGCGGTGCAGATGGCTTTTGGTGCCGCTGGCCCAGTGCTGGGTGTTATCGTGAATCTCGTGTTTATTGGATTTTTCCTGTTTAACACAGCAGTATACAACTACTCCTTTGGGCGGCTACTCTTTGTCTCCGGCCTGGATCGTCGTCTGCCGCCGGTGGTGAGCAAGGTGAACACCAACAAGGTGCCCTGGGTGGCCGTGTTGATCCAGACCATTCTCGCCGGCTTCTTCACGATTCTGGTTTTTGTGGTTGTCCCTTATGCCATCAAGACAGGCTTTACCCCGCAGAACTTTTCGACCGACATCTATGATATGTTGCAAGCGGCGGTGACAGTCATCTGGTGCTTCTCGATGGTGGTGCTCTTTGTCGATGTCATCATTATTCGTAGCAAGTATCGTGAGACCTTCGCGCGCATTCAGTTGGCCCCGGACTGGATATTCTATCTGTGTTCTGTGCTGGGCTGCCTGGCCAGCGCAGTCGGTGTGATCGTGATCTTCACCAGTCCCTGGACCACGACTGGCGACATCAACACGCAGCAATGGATTATCCTTATTGTGGCGATTACGCTGATCTCGATAGCGGCGGGTATTGTCATCTACTTTATCGGCGAGCGTGGCGCGAAGGAAAACGTGAGCGATGAGGAGATCATTGCGAAGGTGACGCAGTAGTTCCTTGTCCCCCTTCATGGCTGGCTGCGGGTTGCTCTTCGTACATAATCTAAAGATATCTGTAGCCAGGAACAAGGAAGCCCCTGGCCTGCAAATAAATGATTTGCAGGCCAGGGGCTTCCTTGTTCCTGGCTATCAGGGTCTCTCTCTGCAAAGGTGAAGGTCTGTGACTACTCTGAAAATTGTGTTTCCCAGCTTGCTTCACCAACGGCGAGTACACTGCCGATAGCGGCGATGATGATGCAGACGGCGGTGAGACCACCAATAATGTACCACCATTGCCCGTTAGAAATCAGCGCACCGATCCAGGAGAAAAAGAGCGTATCAACAATGGCGATAGCGCAGGCAATGGGGCCAATGATGCTGCTGATAACCAGCACCGGCATGGGGAAAATGCGATGCTCGTGGAAGAAGCGACGGTCGCGGAAATAAAAAATGGCGAGATTGACGAAAAGGAAGGTGGTCGATATGGCCCAGACCAGTGTAGCTGCTGCTTGAGAAATGTTGTAAACCTCGGTGGCCAGATCGGTTGGTTTGCCTCCCAACCGTAGCAGGTAAGGAACCAGCATGAAGGTGATGACTGTGAGTACGATGGCAATCGTACATTGGAAGATGAGTGCATTGTAGGGTACGCGATTTTTATTCAGCCGTCCAATTTTGGCCGGGAGGCGCTGGTCAATGCCACCAACCAGTAGAAGGCGGGCAAAGGCGTTATTATAGACGGCGGGGACCATGATAAAGAAGAAGGTGATGCAGATGGCAGTGATGTTACCGAAGAATTTGCCAAGTGTCTGATCAACATTCATCACTAGAGAGAAGCCACCGATATTGCCAACGTTTGCCCCCTGTACGATCAGCAGAGCGGTGGTGGCGATGAAATAACCAACCAGTACCAGTACCGTTCCCCAGAGAATGTGACGTCTGACGACAGAGTGTTCTTTGATCTCGCCACCCATGTTCATGGGTACTTCTGTACCCAGGTAGGCCAGAGTAATCAGGCCGAAGAGGTTAATATTGCCTGTGTTGGGATTCCAATTGATATTCCATCCTCTGAAATCGAAGAGATTAGTGGCTGGATGATGCCCTTTGAGAAGCCAGATCAGGCCGGAAAGGCCAATCAGTACGGTTGCTAGAAAAATAAGGCTCATGGCAACATTCGTGACGGTTTTGATCACGCTCAGTCGTTGTAGCGAGAGTGCTAGCGAGATACCCAGCACAATGATGATCACTATTCCTTGCTGCCATGGCTCGACCAACCAGTTGGAGTTCAAACCTTGTAACATACTGACGACAATGTCTGCCCCTGCGACCATGACAAGGACACCGGGGAACCACCCGCAGAAGCCTACAAAGAAGCTCCAATAGCCACCAAGAGCTTTATGTGTCCAGTTATACAGCGATCCCTCTTTGGGGAACATGTGCCCCAGTTGCGCGGTAGCGATGGCACAAGGAATGAAGAAAGTAATGGCACCTAAAATGAGATAGGTAAAAGCCGCTGCCCCTCCCGATGCAGCAGTAGCGGCATTGACAATAAAGAAGATGGCAATGATATAGACCGAGGTCATATCGACGCTGCTCATGATAGAGGGCATCGCCTTTTCGACATATACCTCTGACAAGAGAGTTCTTCTGTTCTTGCTCTCTTGTATTGGAGGTTGGTATGTTGCCATAAATCCTCCCTGGAATTTATCTCACTAGAAGATAGGGCAAGAAGTTACTCTCGCTCAAGTAAGAAAGCTTGAGTAAAAGTAAAGTTTGCCGGATTAATAATTATGGGATAAGCCATTGATATAGCGCTATCTCTGGGAAAGAAATGCCTGGACGCCTGGGAGATAAAGGGCTAATCTTCCAGGCTTCGGACAGAAATACTGTACTTTCTGGTATTATAGGGAGCATTGATGAGTTTGTCTACCAGTAGGAAGAATGGCCTATGCTTGTTGTAAAGGCATAAGGGGAGAAAAATGAGGCACTTGTTTTCTTATCTGTGCTTTGTTACACTATGCTTGAGGTTTACGGGGCTTTTTCCCGTTGATGATAGAGTAAGGAGAAATCGTGCGTCTATGAATATGCAAGATGTCGTCCGACAGGCCCAGGCGGCGCATTTACGCCTGGTGCGGTTTCTGTATTGTGACAATGGTGGGATCATCCGAGGCAAGGCGACGCATGCCAGCAAACTTGCGTCGCGGATGCGTGAAGGCATTGGCCAGACCCTGGCAATGCAGGCGTTTACCGGTGTTGAGTCGCTCGCGGCGGTTGAAGGCATGGGGCCGGTCGGTGAGTTTCGTCTGATTCCTGACCCCAACACCTTTGTTGTTTTACCTTATGTACCCAACACCGGTACGATGTTCTGCGACATGATTCGTACCGACGGTGTGCCCTGGGAGGCTTGTCCACGCACTTTTCTCAAACGCATGAGTGCGCAGTTGGCCGCGCAGGGAATGCGGGCTGAAGCTGCGGTCGAGCATGAATTTTACCTGGCCCGTGCGGAAAATGGCAGTTATGTTCCAGCCGATCAGAGTCTCTGTTATAGCAGCATCGGTTTGGATGAGCAGGCGGAAGTTATTGACGCAGTGTTGTCTGCTCTGGAGACGGAGGGTCTCTCTGTCGAACTATTTCACACTGAACTCGGGCCGGCGCAGCAGGAGCTTTCCATTCGCCATGCCGATGTGTTGCGTGCGGCTGATAATGTCTGCCTGGTGCGCGAGACGGTGCGCGGTGTGGCTCGCCAGTTTGATCTACTGGCAACCTTCGCGCCTAAGCCGTTCCTCGATCAAGCTGGTAGCGGTGCGCATATTCACTTGAGCCTGTGGGGGACGGAGGAGAGCGAGCATCCCAATAGGAACCTGTTCTATGACGCTACACAGCGCGGCGGCTTGAGCAAGACAGGACAATATTTTATCGGTGGTGTCATGCGTCATGTGCGCGCGCTGGTGGCGCTGACCTGTGGTAGCCCCAACTCCTATCGTCGTCTTTTGCCACATTACTGGAGTTCAGCCTACGGGGCCTATGGCTATGATAACCGCGAAGGTGCGATTCGTGTTCCCTCGCTCTTTAAAGGACGAGAGGCCGACTCGATCAATCTGGAACTCAAATGTGCCGACCACAGCAGCAATCCCTATCTGGCGATGGGGGCATTGATCGCCGCCGGATTAGACGGCATCAAGAACCAGATTGATCCAGGTGAACCTGCCGAGATTGATCCAGGGAATTACAGCGATGAGGAGCGTGAGCGGCGCGGTATCCGCCGACTACCCACAACGCTGGATGAGGCGCTCGATGAACTTGAACGTGACCAGGTATTACTGGATGCGCTCGGCCCATTGCTGGCTAGCTCATATATCGCGGTCAAACGCAGTGAGTCTGCCTTCTTTAAGGATAAGACGCCCGAAGAAGAAGCGCGCCAGCATTTCTACAAGTATTAGTCTGCTTTAGTTGATCGGTCGATCATCTGCTGTAAAATAAAGCAGGGCAAGCATGAGGCATTGCCCTGCTTGATGGAGACCCGGTTTGTTTGCTGGTTTTGTTGCCTGAATTATGCCTGCTCTCTCATGCGTGCGCGTTCGTGTTGTGTCAGGTAGCGTTTGCGCAGGCGGATATTCTGTGGAGTGACCTCGACCAGTTCGTCGTTATTGATGAAGTCGAGCGACTGTTCCAGACTCATGATGATGGGGGGTGTCAGGCGCACGGCAATTTCGGCGGTAGAGGAGCGGATGTTCGTCTTCTGTTTCTCCTTACATACGTTGACGACCAGGTCATCGGGGCGCGCGTTCAGACCGACGATCATGCCCTCGTAGACGGGGGTACCTGGTTCGATGAAGGTATCGCCGCGCTGCTGAGCGTTGTTCAATCCGTAAGTCATTGCTACCCCCTGTTCGGAGGCCACCAGTGCGCCCATGCGATTGGTGCCGATCTTGCCGAGCCAGGGTTCATATCCGATGAGCATACTGCTCATCGCGCCGTTGCCTTTGGTCAGGGTCAGGAAGGCGTTGCGGAAGCCGATCAGGCCGCGTGTCGGAATGGTGTATTCCAGGCGCACGTTGCCGTTGCCATCGTTCGTCATATTAGCGAGCTGAGCTTTGCGCGTCGCCAGATTCTCGGTCAAGACGCCGATAAAGGTGTCGCGAGTGTCGATAATGAGGCGTTCGATTGGCTCAAGGAGCTTGCCATTCTCATCCGTGCGGGTGATAACCTCTGGACGCGACACCTGGAACTCGTAGCCTTCGCGGCGCATGGCCTCGATCAGTACCGAAAGGTGTAGCTCGCCGCGCCCGGAGACGATGAATTCATCCGGCGTATTGCCATCCTCGACACGCAGGCTGACGTTTGTTTCCAGTTCGCGGTAGAGGCGAGCGCGTAACTGGCGCGAGGTCTGGAATCTGCCTTCGCGCCCGGCGAAGGGACTGGTGTTGACGCCGAAGGTCATTTTGAGCGTGGGTTCACTGATGGCGATGATGGGCAATGCCTCTGGGAAGTCGGCATCGGCTATGGTTTCGCCAATATTGGCATCGGGAATGCCAGTCAGGGCCACAATGTCGCCTGCCTGGGCCTCATCCACCTCAAGGCGTTGCAAGCCCTTGTAGGTCAGCACCAGGTTGACCTTCTGGCGCGAAATCTCGCCTGCACGATTGATGCGGGCGACAGTAGTATTTGGTTTGATGCGACCACGCACGATGCGCCCGATAGCATACTTGCCCTTGTAGTCGTCGAAGTCCAGGGCAGCGACCAGTAGTTGGAAGGGTGCGTCTGGCTGGACGACGGGCGCGGGAATTGTGTTGATGATCGTCTCAAACAACGGCTCCAGATTACGCCGCTCATCATCGGGGTGGTACATCGCTACACCATCACGCCCGATGGCGTACAGCACCGGAAAATCAAGTTGCTCATCGCGCGTTGCGAGTTCGAGGAATAGATCGTTCGTCCATTCCAGCACTTGTTCGATACGCGCGTCGCGGCGGTCAATCTTGTTGATGACCACAATAGGCTTGAGATTGAGTTCAAAGGCTTTTTGCAGGACAAAGCGTGTTTGCGGCATTGGCCCCTCGACGGCATCGATGAGCAGGATGCAGCCATCGGCCATGTTCAGTACGCGCTCGACCTCGCCCCCAAAGTCGGCGTGTCCAGGTGTGTCGATAATATTAATCTTGATGCCACGATAAGTGATAGCGGTATTCTTTGCCAGAATGGTGATGCCACGCTCGCGCTCCTGCTCATTCGAGTCCATAATGAGTTCGCCCACCTGCTGATTCTCGCGAAAGATGTGGCTTTGCTTGAGCAGTCCATCAACAAGCGTAGTCTTCCCGTGATCGACGTGGGCGATAATAGCTACATTGCGAATGTCGGTACGCCGTAGTAATTGCTTTGTTTCTGTTTGTGCCATAAAATCTTCTATTGTCTGCATATTATGTGATGAAACTCCTCGTGCAAAAGGCATAAGAAAAACCGGACGGCAGGTGTCGCCCGGTGGGTATGTAGGCTCATTACCGATAATTCTGCTGTATATTCTATCCGTTTTGCGCTCAAACGTCAAGTTTGAGCAGGAACAATAGTACGCAAGGATCGCTTGCTTGCGGTTGCCTTTGCTATACAAGGGTAAGGAGCTTTTGTGATTGTCTTGCGTATTACACATTGCTGAGTGTGCCGTTGAGGGCGCGATCAATGTTGTAGCAGGCACTGATGAGCGAAAGGTGTGTGAATGCCTGTGGAAAATTACCCAGCGCTTCGCCTTTCGCTCCGATCTCCTCTGAGAAGAGTCCAACGTGATTAGAGTAACTGAGCATTTTCTCCAGCATTAGTCGTCCCTCTTCGACATGACCAGCGCGGGCCAGGCTCTCTGCCATCCAGAAACTACAGGCGCTGAATGTCCCCTCTTTGCTGCCCAGGCCGTCGCTGGCGGCCTCTTTGGGATCGTAGCGGTACACGTGAGCGTCGCTGGTAAGCTGTTTCTGAATGGCCTCGATAGTCTGCATCATGTAGGGGTCTTTGGGACCAACAAAGCGTGTGAGGACCATCAATAGAGCGCTGGCATCGACGGCGTTACTTCCGTAATACTGGGTGAAACTGTGTACCTTGTCGTTCCAGCCTTGCTCCATGATTTGCTCGTAGATGGCGGAACTGGTTTTATTCCACTTGTCGAAGGGAGCGGGCAGGCCGCGATGGCGGGCGAGGCGCAAGGCCCGATCAAAAGCGACCCAACTCATGACGCGCGAATGCAGAAAAAGTTTGGGGCCGCCGCGTACCTCCCAGATGCCCTCGTCTGGTTCCTGCCAGTGGTCTTCCAGCCAGTTGAGGAGATGACGCAGATTGACCCATAGATCATAGGAGATATCCTCGTGACGATTAAAGAGATAGATGGCATCCATCAGTTCGCCATAGATATCGAGCTGCTTCTGGCGGTAGGCACCGTTGCCGATGCGTACCGGTTTACTGTTGCGATAGCCGGACAGGTGATCGAGTGTTATTTCGGTAAGATCGTGGCCACCATCGATAGTGTACATAGGCTGGAGAGAGCCATTGGGTTCGAGTTCGTGGCAGCGCGCATCCAGCCAGCCCATGAAGGCCTCGGCTTCCTGCGTAAAGCCCAGGGTGAGCAAGCTGTAGAGTGTGAAGGCGGAGTCGCGTAGCCAGGTATAGCGATAGTCCCAGTTGCGTGGGCCTCCCATTGTCTCTGGCAAACTGGTGGTGGGTGCGGCCACAATAGCGCCGGTTGGGGCATAAGTCAAGAGCTTGAGGGCCAGTGCCGAACGTTGCACCATCTCGCGCCAGCGCCCCTGATATTGGCATTGCCCGATCCATTGTTGCCAGAAACGCATGGTTTCCTTGAAGAAATGGGTAAAATGTCCGTGAGAGATGGGTTGAGGAGCGAGATCGCTGTCTTTGGCGCTTTCCAATACAAAGCAGGCCGATTGATTTTCGTGCAAGGTAAAGCGTGCATGGACACCATGGTGTCCATCCTCTTCCAGAGGGATGGTCGTAGCCAGGCCTAAGGTGAGATGATCGCTATGAAAAATAGCTCCTGATGGCGAGAGTCGCACGGCATGTGGAGAGAGGGCATAGTTGAAAGCGGGACGGCAGGTGAGTTCAAAAGTCATAGAGCCGCGCACGACATGAACACAACGCATGATATGGTGTTGATGTAGTGAAGTGCCGACGCGTTTAATCGGCATGAAATCTGTCAGTTCTGCGATCCCATCGGGAGAAAGGAAGCGCGTGTTCAAGATGTTGGTTTCTGGAAAATACATCTGTTTACGGCCTATATCGTCGTTGGAGGGGGCAATGCGGAAGAAGCCCCCTTTATCAGCATCAAGTAACGCGCCAAAGATGCTGGGAGAGTCAAAGCGGGGAATGCAGCACCAGTCAATAGAGCCATTTCGGCCTACAAGCGCGACGGTATGCAAGTCGCCGATCATCGCATAGTCTTCAATTGGCTGGTAGCTTGTAGTGCTAACTGTGTTCTCATTCTGATCTTGTATCATCTTGAGGCTCCCTTGTAGAATGTTTGCTTTCAGTTGTAGAGAAGTTTCTACTTGTATAATACGATTGACTGAGCAAAAATGGAGCGAGAGGGGCGAGCCGGACAGACGAGGGCCGGGCAGGAATGTCGAGAGGTAGGGTGGGCGTAAGGACTTGTCTCTACAACGATATGGTACCTGCTACGCCTGTTATTCATTGGAGTACGCCATCGCGGGTATCTTGCCTGGCTTGTGGCAGATAGAGGTCTGCGTGACCCAGCGGAGTGAAGGTGAAGCAGAGCGGAATCAGGAAAGTTAGAAAGCCCATCACAGCATAGACCAGGACTACATTGTGAGTCCAGGCGATAGCATAGCCGCCGATGAGCGTGCCCAGCGGGATAGCTGACCAGGCGAGTACACTGGCAATGCTGATAATGCGTCCAAGCATATGATTAGGAACGATGGCCTGGCGCAAGCTGCTAGTATTGATATTGAAGAGAATACCGGTTCCTGATGAGATGGCCCAGAGAATGAGCGCCAGCCAGTACCAGCGTACTAAGGCCATGAATAGTATAAGTAGCCCATCGATCATCAATGCGCTCAATGCCACCGTACTAAAAGACCAGCGTTTGCGCAGTGGGCCTGCCAGGAGAGCAAGTGCAACCATGCCGATGCTACCCGCCGAATAGAACAGCCCCACCTGTGTGTTATTTGCGTGCAACTGTGTCTTGGTAAATAGCACCAGTTCAGCCGTAACGGAACCTGCTACGAAATTGACCAATGCCATCATGAGGGAGATATTGCGTAAGACAGGATGGCGCAAGACGTAACGCAGCCCTTCCATGACATCACTGCCAATGCTGCTGTGTTGTTGCTGCTCGCTCTTTTCGTTCTTTGCCTGATTGAAGCTAATACGGATGAGTGTGAGTGAGAGGGCAGAGAGTACGAACGAGAGTGCGTCCAGACTCATCAGCATGGAGATGGGCATGATGGCAACGAGAAGACCGGCCAATAGTGGACCAAGTATGCTAGCTGCCGAATAACTGGCCTGAATGCGTCCATTAGCTGTCACCAGGTCATTTTGCTTGACCAGGCTGGGGATGGCGGCGAATTCTCCGGCATTAAAGCTAATAGTGAGCGTGGTGTGAATGAAGCTTACAATGTAAATCCACCAGACGGAAAGTACATGCAGCAGCGCGAAGGTAGGGATAGTGGCGATGATGAGCGCGCGTAAAATATCGGTAGCAATCATCATGCGTTTGCGATTGACGCGATCTGCCCAGGCTCCAAGCAGTAAACCGAAAAGTGGATAGGGGAGAGAGGTTGCGGCAGTGGCGATCCCCAGATTGATGGCCGAATGGGTTAGTTGATAGACCAGTAAGGGCAGAGCGAAGAGCGTGATGGAACTGCCGAGATTGGAAATGGTCTGGCCCGTCCAGTACTTCCAGAAATCGAGATTCAGGTGCTGACGTGTGATACTTCGATTGATAGCCATTGGGGATCTCCTTACTGATCAGTTTCGTTGTCCGACATGCGTTGCGTATAGGGTGGGGAGAGAAACAAGCTTAGAAACATACCATAGACCTGACTGCCTGACTCTGTTGACTGCTGGGGTTCTTGCAGAAATTCATCGATGAGCTGGTTGATGCGCTGTTCATAATATTGTACGCGCTCTGGCGTGAGGCTGGCATGTGGAAAAGCGGTGCGACAGAAGGCACTTTCGCCTTGTGTTGCATGCGTTTCATACATCTCGTCGCGTGCATCGTTCAGAATCTTCAGGCTCACCGCGTTGTGGCCTTTGACCTCCTCTGGAAAATCCAGCACGAAGATACGTGCGGTGCGTGCATAGTATTTAGCGACGATGCCATGTACTATGCGTTGGGCCACAACCTGTGCCAGTCCCGCTGCCTCCAGCACTTGCAGATGATGGCCAATAGTGCCGGGCGCGATGCCTAAGCGGTCGGCGATCTGCTTAGCCGTTGCGGGCTGCTGTTGAATGGTACGTAGAATGCGCATACGAATCGGGTCGCCCATCGCCTTGAACTGTTGCGGCGTATTGACTACCAGGCGCAGAGGTAAAGTGGGCATTGCGACTCCCTCCGTTACCTCTTCGTTTTGATGCTGCTCGGTTTTCTCTTTGTTCATACGAATGCTTCCATATGAATCACTTTGACAGAACGTACTAAAAATATCGTATGTGTGAATCGTATAGTAACTGATGAAGAATGTCAAGGCAGAGTGTTCGTCTTGCGGCATACATGAGTTATAATAACAACATATCCCCGAACGTGCAGACCGCATCCTGCTAGCTAGAAGGAGTTGCTTGTGGCAACGGAAAGATATAGTTTTGAACGCTATTTGAATGTTCGCTCGGCTTATGGCCCCAGCTTTTCTCCTGATGGAAATTCGCTCAGTTTTCTCACCGATATTACAGGTGTGGCAGAGGTCTGGAATATCTCGATTGATGTTCGGTTGATGCAGCCGCCCTGGCCGAATCAGTTGACCTTTCGGGGTGAGCGTGTGGCGGGTGTGAGCTATTCGCCGGTTGCTGACGCTATGCTTGTCTCGGCTGATGTGGGTGGTAGCGAGTTGACCCAACTCTACCTGCTCAGTGGCGATGGGGCCAGTTTTACCGCCTTGACGGAGCAGCCGGATGCGATCTTTGCGTTTGGCGGCTGGTCGCCAGATGGCACACGGATTGTCTATAGTAGTAATGAGCGTGATCGACGTTATTTTGATGTTTATGAACGCCATATTGAGACTGGCGTTACCACATGCCTGTTACAACATGATGGGACGAATTATGCAATACGCTATTCACCGGATGGCAGATACGTGCTTGTTTCGCGCTCTGAAGCGAATATCCGCAATCGACTTTTGTTGATTGATACCGTCTCCAATGAGCTGCGTATGCTTACACCGGAGCCTGTGGGCGAGGGGCCTGCGCTATTTTATGCTGCTTGCTGGTCATCTGATCGCGGTGGACTCTATCTGCTCACCAATTATCAACACCAGTTTCACTCACTGACCTATCTCGACCTGTCTACCGGTACGCTGAGCTATCTGAAAGAGGAGCAGTGGGATATTAATCTTTTGACCGTGACACGAGATGGCACGCGCATGGCGCTGGTGATAAATGAAGATGGCTACTCTAAGCTAGAGTTGTTCGATGTCACACAAGGCTGGGAGCAACGGAAGCCGCTACAAGGGCCAACGCTTCCAGCGGGTGTAGTCAATGAGATGGTCTGGTCGCGCGATGGCAAGCGTCTGGCAATTACGTTTTCTTGTCCCGATGACGCGACCGATATCTACGTATGGGATATGGAGCAGGGCGTGATCTGGCGCGCTACAAAGAGTTCGCTGGGTGGCATTCCACGTTCTGCCTTTGTCAATCCGTCCCTGGTGCGCTATCCGACGTTTGATGGACGCGAGATTCCGGCTTTTCTGTATCTGCCGGATGGAGAGCAACGCAATCTGCCGGTCGTGGTGCATGTGCATGGCGGGCCGGAGAGCCAGGCTATGCCGGTCTTCAATCCGGTCATTCAGTATCTGGTCGGTTGCGGCTATGGGGTGCTGGCTCCCAATGTGCGCGGCAGCACAGGCTATGGCTACGAATATCAAAGTTTAGATGATGTGCGTTTGCGGATGGACTCGGTGAAAGACCTGCAATACGCTGTTTTGTGGCTGTGCGAGCAGGGTATTGCCGACCCCAGACGCATAGCGGTGATGGGTGGGAGTTACGGCGGTTTCATGGTGCTGGCTGCCGTCACGACCTATCCCGACCTGTGGGCGGCAGCCGTCGATATCGTCGGCATTGCTAACTTTGTGACCTTCCTGGAGCATACCGGCCCCTGGCGTCGGAAGCAGCGCGAGTCCGAGTACGGTAGCCTGGAGCGCGACCGCGAATTTCTGGAGCAGATTTCGCCTATTCGGCACGTAGACCGTATTACCGCTCCTATGTTTGTAATTCATGGCGCGAATGATCCACGTGTGCCGGTGGGTGAGGCCGAGCAGATTGTGGCGGCGCTGCGTCAGCGCGATGTCCCCGTTGAGTACCTGCGCTTTGAGGATGAAGGGCATGGATTGATTAAGCGGGCCAATCGTCTGCGTGCCTATCCTGCCGTTGCCTGTTTTCTCGATAAATATCTCAAGGTATGATGACAGTATCGTAAGCGCATGTTTTTGTAGGTACTCATCATCATGTCTGTGCGGATAGGCGCTCGATCAACAGGGGCAAGAGAATATGCACGTCGCCAACGATGCCCAGGTCGGAGTGGCGAAAGATCTGGGCGCGCTTGTTTTTGTTGATGGAGACGATGTAACCTGCTTTGCGGATGCCGGCCAGGTGTTCTGGCGCGCCCCGCACGCCGAGCGCGAGATAGAGGCGGGGTGAGATAGCGCGACCGGTCAGGCCAATTTGCATTTGTTTTGGCAGCCAGCCCTGGTCGGCCACGTTGCGGGTTGCGCCGATGGCGGCGTGGAGCAGCTCCGCGAGTCGGTAGAGCGGTTGGTACTGTGTTGGATCACCCATGCCCATGCCAACGCCAAGCACAATTTTTGCCGACTCAAGCGCGGCAACGCCGGTATCGTGATATTCACGCTGTAAAACCTCGGTGCGTATGCGAGCGACAATTCCTGCGGTCGATAGAGGTTCGATCACTGGCTGGCGATTTGTGTCGGGGATAGCGGCGGTAAGCATGCCGGGGCGCAACGTTGCCATTGCCGGAGTGGTATTGGAAAGAATGAGTGACACGATGCTACCACCAAAGGCCGGTTTGTATTGCACCAGCCGTTGTTGATTGTCGATGGCAAGGTCGATACAGTCACCTGTCAGCCCCAGGTTGAGGCGTGCCGCTACACGTGGCGCTAGATCGCGTCCGTCCGCTGTCGATCCCAGTAGCACAATAGCGGGTTGATAGCGTGTGATGGCCTCGCTCAGTACAGCACTATAGCCATCTGTGTTATAGGTTGCAAGGGCGGGGTCGGCGGCGAGGTAGATGCGTTCTGCACCGTAAGCAGCCAACATAGCAGCATGTGCTGTGATCTCCGGCCCGCCGATGAGAACGGCGGCCAGTTCACCTTGTAGTTGCGTCGCCAGTTCAATGCCCTTGCCGAGCAGTTCAAGAGTGACGCGCCTGACCCCCTCTTGACCGGGTTCCGCGACTACCCAGATGGCCTTGCCAGGAAGCGGATCGTGCTGACGTGTGGGAAGCATTTGACCGGTGTTGGCCTGTTCTTGTTCGAGAGCCATTCCACCGGGTAGCAAGCCACGAGAGCGCAGATCGGTCAGCAACAGTTCTACTGCGCGCGCGGGGTCGCTTTCGTTAATGACACGGCCTATGCGCGTTGGACTCTCAGCCACAACATCGGCAACCCAGGTAGGAGAACCCTGCTGGCCCAGTAGTGTTGCGTCGAGGGGAAGATGAGCGGCGGTGATGACCTGAATGCGCTCACCGGCCTGCTCACTGGCGGTCTTGATAGCATGTTCGTCGGGCCAGATACCTTCGTTGAGATTTTCGGCGGCTGTGACGAGCGAGGGGCAAGGAACGCGCAATGTCTCGTTGCCATCATCAGTTTCGCGTGTGGCGATGATGACGCGCCGACCATTTTCTACTTCCAAGCTGATCTGTTGTACGGCGCTGACCTGTGGGATGTTTAGCATTTCGGCAAGCTCCGGGCCAACCTGCGCGGTTTCAGCATCGACGCTGTGGCGACCGCAAAAGATGAGATCGAACGAGGGAGTGTAGGTTTGGATGGCGGCGGCAAGGGTGCGCGCGGTAGCGGCGGTATCTGCTCCGGCGAAGGCACGGTCGTTGAGGTGAAGGGTGTGGTCGGCCCCCATGGCCAGCGCTACTGCCAACACCTCGCGCGCCTGTGGCGGTCCCATTGTAATAACTGTGACGGTGCCGCCATGAGCATCACGCAGGCGCAGAGCTTCGGTGAGAGCGTAGACATCCAGTTCATTCATTTCTAACGGCACCCCTTCACGTATGAGACGACGTGTCTGGGTATCGAAGCGCATGGCTGAAACGAGCGGCACCTGTTTGACACAGACTACGATGTTCAACGGGCGAACGGCATTCTGATCGATATTCTGCTGCTGCATAGATTTTCCTCATTCTATCAAGTGCATAAAACCGTAGTATCGGGCGTTGTTTACGGCTTTATCCCGCGCGCCGTTAGATAGTAGAGATGGGCGCGGAAATTGTCTTGTAACATTTCTAGCATAGTTTGCTCATAGAGAGCGTTCATTTCTTCTCGTGTTGCAATCCCCATCTTAATTGTAAATTCCTGCGCCAGTAAAAAAGCTACTTTGTAGTTTTCGTAATAGCTCTGGTGGGCTGGGGAACCGGCTGAGAAGTTGAGGACGTTCATTTTCTCGATGATGTCCTGGCAACCGGCATCTTGTAAGAATTTGCCTAGCATGGGAGTGATACCGGCGTGTTGCCCGTTGGGATTGAAGCTGCGACCGGCCTGCGCATACGCTTTGGCAAAGAGTTCATACCAGCGTTGAAAGGCAGGACTATTGGTAACGCCGGAATCATTCGTCTCAGTGAGGTAAATGCGACCGCCGGATCGGGTAATACGTACCATCTCGCGTACCAATGGCATCCAGGCGTCCTTGAGCATGAAGAAGGTAAGGAAGCGAGCATTCACGATGTCAAAGCTATTGTCGGCAAATTGGAGTGGTTCCAGGACGTTCATGGTAAGGAATCGGGCATTATCCAGACCTTGCACGCGCGCCTGGGTATTAGTGTAAGTGATCATGCGCTCGCTAATATCGATGCCGATTACTTCGGCTTCTGGATAGGTGTAGGCAACTTCTAAAGCCCAGCCACCGGGGCCGCAGGCGACATCCAGGATGCGGCTTGAGGGGGTAATCGTTACCGGTTCGATGAACAGCCCCCCCATAGCCTTTGTCACCATCATATCCTGAATGCGCAGGCGCACCATCTCGGCGACATTCTCTGAGTTGATGACATAGGTATTTTCATTCTCAACTGGTTGAGACTGATCCGCTGTCATGGTTGTCTCTCTTTCTGGTTCTCCGCGAGAAAATAATTGAGCAATTCCTGTTCGATCTCTTGCCAGACCTGTTGCTCGGCCTGAATGATATTTATATCGCGCTTTTCTCGCTGTGAACGTACCATCAATTGGATGACACGGTTGCGGAAGGTTTGCACGATAGGGCGTTGTTTCTCATAAGGTGGCATAGTATACAGCGTGATTAGCTCGCGTGGATAAAACTGGTCGTGTTCAAAGGCGAGGACAAGTAGATCAGCATAGTTCTCGACCAGTGTGCGCCTGGTAGGCGAAACGAAATAGTTGGGATGAATACTGGAAACGAGTAAACAACCGGCAACGGTATTGCAACGCATAATGGGACAGGCCATCGCGCTTTCTTCTGGGCCGACCCAATGCACTGGGAAGAGATGTATCCCTTCTTCACGGCTCTGAATGGCATAGGGACGTCCGTTGGTAATCGCATAACCGGCCAGTGATTCGGCACCGAGAAAGATAGTACGTTGCTCTAACTCGCGTGAGAGCGGTGGTGTACCACGTCCTATGCTTTCGCGCAGGCTTCTCACAGTCTGGTTATGGCTTGGCGGCATGCATTGCACAATCGTAATTTCCATCCCACTACGGTTAGCGTCGAGCTGCATAAGAGCTTGTAGTAAGATGGTGTCACAGATAGAGCTAAAATGTAAAGGTTGAGGTAGTGTTACGTGGGCGCGGATAACTTGCCGGTAGAAGATAGAGGGTATTTCTTCTGAAAGATCATCGTCATCCAGACTCTTCTGAAGTTCCACTGAGAGCAGGGGACTGAGGGTACGCTGATACTGCGGAGGTAAGGCTTTGAGAAGCATGCGCAGATTGCGTGGGCGCGGCATCGATTCCTCATGAACCCAACGCATAAGTGTGGCCTGGCTAACGTTCACTTCGTTTGCGATTCGTTGCCTCTCGTGCGTGTCCTGTACGAGTTCCTTTAATACATCGCGCCATGAGCTGGAGTCTTGCATGAGTCTGCTCCATGTATAAGATATATGGATACAATAAGACGTTTAGTTGATGCTTTGTATCGTATCAGCTTTGGTAGAAAAGGTCAAATGTGGTAACAAAGACATTTTCGTCCGTTGTATACAAGGACGAAATTTATGTTGTTATAATAATTAGGATTGCACAGATTGTTGTCTTATCCTACCATTCTCACAGAGGATAAGAAGTGTGCATATGCACACGAAAGGAGAATTTTATGCCGGGGTCATTTCGTATTGGGCGTATTGCGGGTATCGACATCTATATCAACTTTAGCTGGTTTATCATTATCATTTTCTTAACCTTCTCGCTTGCCGTCGGCTGGTTTCCGGCAGTTATTCGAGGCTATTCAGCAGTAGCTTATGCTATACTTGGTCTTTTGTCCTCATTGCTCTTGTTTGTCTCTGTTCTGCTGCATGAACTGGCACACTCTTTAGTAGCTCGTGCGCGCGGGCTACCGGTTAAGAATATTCTGCTCTTCATCTTTGGGGGAATCTCAGATCTCGAACAGGAGCCAAAAAGTCCGGGCGTTGAATTTCAGATGGCCTTCGTTGGCCCCTTAGTGAGCCTGCTCATCGGTGGCTTGTCGCTGCTTATCACGTACTTGCTGGGGGGGACGGGTTCCCCCTGGGGGGCGATGATGGCCTACCTGGCGGGAGCGAATCTCCTGCTAGGTGTGTTTAATCTCATCCCCGGTTTTCCTCTCGATGGGGGACGTGTGTTACGCTCTATTGTCTGGAAGATTACAGGCAATGTGCGCACGGCGACGAGGGTGGCGACGACGGTGGGACAGATTATCGCCTACGCGCTGATTGCCTGGGGAATCTTGCTGTTCTTTGCTGGAAATACGCTCTCAGGTCTCTGGATCGGCTTTACCGGCTGGTTCTTACTGAGTGCAGCGCAATCGGCTAATACACAATCCATGGTTGATACCGTATTTAGCGGTGTCACGGTGGGTCAGGTCATGGATACACATGTGACGACTGTTCCGGCCAACATCTCGGTGCAGCGTCTGGTGGATGAGTACTTCTTGCCTCAGGGGTTGCGTTCAGCGCTGGTATTGCAAGGAGGAGTACTGGGAGGGTTGGTGACATTGAGTGATATTCGCCATGTGCCACGCGAAGAGTGGGGCCAGACGCCCGTTGGTTTCATTATGATTCCCGCCGAGCGTCTGCATTCTGTGAGGCCTGAACAGCCGTTGCGTGATGCGCTACGCCTGCTCGGTAGCCAGAATATCAACCAGTTGCCGGTGGTGCAGCAAGATGGGCAACTGGTGGGTGTCTTAACGCGCGAGGCTATTGTGCGCTTTATCGAGATTCGTCGTAGCCTGGGCCTGGATCAACCTGTTAAGCCTGCCAGTTAAGGGAAGGAAGCCGTATGCTTATGATGTCTATGTGCGGTCGGCAGAGCCTCAACTCCCGTTTCAGTTGATGACGAGTAGTGGACTATTGTTGATTACCTCTGTTGATCACACTATGTTGTTCTCTTCGAGAGATTGCTAGAGAGAAATGGTGCTGGTTGAAGCAGAAAAACCGTACCTGATGTCTACGAATGTCAACGAGGCGGCTGATGGCAACGTTATAATCAGTAGGGGACTGGTAGTCTATAATGAGAGGCAGTTCATGACCCATAAATGGGTGACGCTAACGTCCTATTGATGAGAAGATAACCAATATTGGTGAGAGAGTCAGCACACGTTGATATTCTTAGAAATATTTTGATACACTATACATAGTGGGAAGAAAGTACTGAAGGGTTAGCATTTTCCTCTTCACGCTGTACACTGTGGTGGTACGTCCACGAAGGACACGCCTGATTTCTATTTTTTCAATTTATTCAGGTCTAATTCCTGTGTGTTTTTTGCGCAGGAGTAGTCATCAAGCATTCTGACGAGAGGTAAGCAAGAGGTGATCGAGGGAGATTGACCTCTCTCTGTGTATCCAGACGTAGAGCGACAGTCGTTCCACACGACTGTATGCGATACCTGTGATTGATTCTGCCGCTGAAGGCATCGGAAGAATGTTGATTGGGGTGTAGGTAAGTAAGGTCAGAGGTGGTTAGTAGCCATGGACCTTCTCAGGCGAGGTGTAGAATGGACGAAATAGACAGTCGTCGAAAACGCCCGAACAATCGATGGCGGCGACAAACGTACAGAAAGAACATGACTGAGATCTGGCAGTGGATCAGAAAGCACAAACGAAATATGCTGACCGGTGTACTGGTATCACTGGTCGTTATCTTGCTGTTTGGGTTGGCAAGTGAGTTACGGGCACCTTCCTCAACGACGGCACCGCCTGGTGTCACGGTAGTGAGTTACAGCGCTTTCTTACAACAAGTTGAGATGGGCAATGTCGTTGCCGTGACCGTACAAGGTAATCAGATTAATGGCTTCCTGGCGAAGCCTTTGAATGGAAGCTCTCAAAGCACGCAGGCAGTGCGCGCCAATGCTAACGCTCAAGCAACCGCGACTGCTGAGCAAGGAACGGCACAATATATCGCGTGGACACATCTGATAAGTGCGAGTAATTCTTCGTGGATTGGTCAGTCACAGCAAACGGTGAATCCCGACCAGGCTATTTATACCCAGGCACCGCCCGAAGGTGCTGAACAGTTAATGTCATTGCTAATAGCCAGGCATATCACCACGACGACACTTCCCGTAGCCCAGCCCAGTCTATGGCTTACTCTCATCTGGCGCTTTGCACCGATTGTTTTACTGGTGTTACTGCTGATTAGCTTCTTTTATATGAACGATGGCAATCGCTTTGTACGTTCAATAGATGATCGTATTACTCAGATTGGTAAGAATCGGGTGCGGAGATTTGAGCGCATCAAAGAAAGCAATGGCGCACAGAAGCAGGATAATCAACAAGGCAATGCCCAATCAAATGCACGTACCAATGCAGAAAAGGCGCGTTTAACAGGTAATGCGGTGATGCCAGTCAAACCTGTTGCGGCGCGAGTGAGCATTGTGCCACCGGTAACGTTTGCCGACGTGGCGGGGATTGATGAGGTGCGTTCGGAACTGGAAGAGATTGTGCGTTTCTTGCGCAGTCCTGAGCAATTTAATCGTCTTGGTGCGCGTATTCCGCGTGGTGCGTTGTTGATAGGGCCGCCAGGAACCGGCAAGACGCTGTTGGCACGTGCAGTTGCTGGTGAAGCTGGTGTGCCTTTCTTCAGCATAAGCGCCTCAGAGTTTGTGGAGATGTTCGTTGGCGTGGGCGCTAGCCGTGTGCGTGATCTCTTCAATCAAGCGCGACAGGCATCGCCCAGCGTGATTTTTATTGACGAGATTGATGCTGTTGGGCGCAAACGCTCGCTGCGCATCAATGGCAATGATGAGCGTGAGCAGACGTTGAACCAGTTGTTGGTGGAACTGGATGGCTTCGACGAGCGGCAAGCGGTTGTAGTGATGGCGGCGACGAATCGTGCGGATATTCTCGATAAGGCACTGCTGCGTCCGGGCCGCTTTGATCGTCGCATCATGGTCTCCTTGCCTGATCGGGTCGGGCGGGAGGCTATTCTGCGTGTGCATACGCGCAAGACGCCGCTGCATGAGGAGGTAGATCTGGAACGACTGGCGCGTCAGACGACCGGTATGAGCGGGGCTGATCTGGCGAATCTCGTCAATGAGGCGGCGTTGATGGCGGCGCGTCAGGACCTGCCTGGCATCACTATGCAATGTTTTGAGGAGGCGCTGGCGCGCGTGCAGTTGGGAGCTGTTCGCCCGCTTGTGATGAGTGAGCAGGATCGGCGTATTATCGCGGTGCATGAAGGCGGTCATGCGCTGGTCGCGTATTATCAGCCGGAGGCTGATACTGTCAATCGCGTGACTATTTTACCTCGTGGTCAGAGTCTGGGTGTCACGCAGTTTGTGGCGGAAGAGGATCGCTATAACTATAGCCGGGAGACATTAATGGCACGCATCGCTGTCGGGCTTGGAGGACGTGTTGCGGAGGAGCTGGTTTTTGGGGCGAAGAATGTTACGACGGGGGCGGAAAATGATCTTCAGGTGGTTACCGATCTGGCGCGTCGCATGGTGACACGTTGGGGCATGAGCGAGCGGCTTGGTGTCGTTTTTGCCGACTTTAAGGCGGGAGAGAACGACTTCAGCCTGAACATGCGCCGTTTTGAGCCTGATGCGATGCCAGTGACGAGAGCTACGCTGGCCTTTGATGTCGATGGACGCCCCGTGTATAACGAGCAACGCGCTGTAGCACGTTACGATGCCTTTGCAATGGCCGCTGCTGCTGCTTCTCCGCTCAATGGCAGTTCGCTGAATGCACTGATTGACGCCGAGGTGCGGGCCATCCTTGAGGAGGGGCGTGTGAAGGCGCGTGCGATTCTGACGGAACATCGCCACCAGCTTGACCGTCTGGCCGAGGTATTACTGGATTGCGAGCAGATTGACCGCGCTCAATTTGAGGCACTGCTGCGTGAAGATGAAGGTGGAATGTAAAGATTCCAATAAATTTATGCGGGAACCAGCGAGCGTGTGGCGGACCTGATACTACAAGACGCATCAGGCCCGCCACACGCTCGCCCACGGCCTGATACTTTTCCTTCTCATTTTCTCTTATTTCCCTCGGAAAGCCTATTCAGTTGTTGTAAAGTAGTAAAGCAATGGCAGTCGGGTTGTTTGCACTAGCAACTCTGCTGAAAAGCTGTGACGAAGGCGCTAACAGATGGAAAGCGTTCTGCTGGATGTTTGGCTAAGGCCCGTAAGAGCACGCGATCAAGGGTTGAGGAGACGGAGGGGTTAAATGAGCTGGGAGCCGGGGGAGTCATGCTCAGGTGTAGTTGTTTGATAATGGTGGCTGATTGACCCTGGAAAAGTGGGCGTCCGGCTAAGAGTTCGTAGGCCATAGCGGCCAGACCATACTGGTCTGAGGCCGGAAAGACCTGTTCCTGCCAGCGTTCAGGAGCGGCATATGGAAAAGAATCCTTGTTATTGGGTAGCGTGGACTGTGTGAGGTCGATGGTGAAGTCGCTCAACAAGACGTGCAGGCCACGCAAATTTTTGGCGCTTTTGCTGATCAGTATGTTAGTGAACTTGAAATTTTGATAGAGTACATCATGGGCGTGGGCATATTGCAGTGCGTCTCCGAGTTGGGCAATGATGTGCAGCACATCTTGAGGAGGGAAGATCATGCCCCGGCGCTGATAGAGCCAGTTAGCCAGAGAGCCGTCCGCGTAATAGGGCATTGTTTTGTAGATGAATGGAATGCCGCTAATGTATGATTTGCCGCTGTTAAGCACCGGTACGATGTGAAGATGTTTCAGGTGGCTCAAGATATCTTTTTCATGCTGGAAACGATTATATTCTTCCTCACGCGTGTCATGGATGTCTTGCGGCAAGGCGCTGTTCATTGGTAACGCCTTGATGGCGATGTTGCTTTCGCGCAGGCGGTCATAGGTCTGGTAGACATTACTGTGTTCATTGTGGCCAAGAGGAGCGATAATCTGATAGCGACCCAGATTCTGGCTGGTCAGCGAGAGATGTTCCTTTTCGCGGCTCTCTGCTTCCGTGGTAGTTTCCTGGAGCGACGTTTCCGGTATGGGAGCCTGATTCTCGACAGGTGCTGGTGGTAACAAGGGAAGCGTGTGAGGCTTAGGGACGAGGTGGGCAGTTCTCGTGGGAGCTGGTAGTGGAGCTGTTGATGGTGACGGTATTGTAGGTTGTGATGGAGCAAGGGGAAGCGCGGGTGAGGCATGTTGTGGTGTGGAGGGGGCGGGAGCGACGGTTTGCAGATAGATAATCGGTATTTCGTAATGATATTTTTGTTGCATATGCTGGCTGAGGCGCTGCAAAAAGAAGCGTTGCGAGGTGTCTTCCTGACCGACCAGCAGCGTAAAAGGCACGGTGAAGCCTTGCAGATAGAGTGTGTAAGCTTCTAACGGGGTGGAGGTTACCAGAGGGTGAAAACCCAGTGTAGTAAGTAGTTGAGCCAGATAGGTGGCGCGTTGCTGGTGAGTGTCGATCAAGTAGATTGTGCGCATGTTCAGGTACGCCTGAATTTTGGGTGAATGGAGAGCCGGGTTGGCAAGAATGTGTTGTAAGATCATCCTCAACGGATTGAGAGTGGCGATAGGATGTTCAGTTGAAAACGAAAGTCGAAATGACTCTGCACGCTGCATTTCATGGCACCTCGCACTATGCTGTTGTTGTCGGCATAATGTATCTCTTCAGATTAATGCATCTGATAATGCGGTGAATTTACAAAAGACGTTCTATAGCGTCAATGGAAGCGTAGTTCCTTGTCTGAGACACCAGCATCACCCACTATCCGTAAGGCTGATTGCTTAGTCTCTGTTGAGGCTAATAATGAATGATAGTTACCTATTTGTCAATATGCTGAACCTTTAGGCTCTCTATCCTTTAGGGGGATGTTGGTGGTCGGTGTAGGGGCGTCATTCATGACGCCCGTGCGCAGATCAACGGGCTGCCAGGGCGTCATGAATGACGCCCCTACACCGATTTCCCCCGCAAGGATAGAGAGCCAACCTTTAAGGAGGGAGTACTGGTTGACGCGGAACGTAGCTAATAGATACAATGGCTATGGTGTGTACGGAGCGATAAACTCCTCAGGAAAGAGCGGTGACATTGGTGAAGGCATTACCCGAAACGTTGTGTATGGTGCAGGCAACGTTGTCCGATCTGGATATAGTCGTGGATATTTTGGAGGAAGCGGCACTCTGGATGACTGCCAGGGGCATCGATCAGTGGCAACCCGGCGATTTTCGCTGTGTGCGTTACAAAGCGCTATGTGCGATGGTGGAGAAAGGTATGGTCTATCTGGCGTTGTGGAATGATCGACCCGCTGGTACGATTACGTTGCGTTGGCTCAACGGTTGGGATGGGCAATTATGGAGCGAGGTGGGTGAGACGGATTTGCAAAATGCTGGTTATGTGCATAGTCTGGCAGTGCGTCGTTCCTATGCGGGGCTAGGTCACGTCTTGTTACGTTGGGCGGAAGAGCAAGTTGCTGCGGCAGGCAAGGGCTATCTACGCCTGGATTGTATGGCGGATAATCCTGCGTTATGCGCGTATTATGAGCGCAATGGTTTTACGGCGCGAGGAGTTGTACAGGAGAAGATATGGAGAGCGGCATTGTATGAAAAGAAGGTTTCAAAATCCAGCTTGTAGCCCTCTCGTTGTGTAACCCGTGTCGTGTCAAATTGCCTGATCGCGTCTGGCTCATCGCTCCATCATTCTGAATAGCGATGAGCCAGACGCGATCAGGTTAGCGGCCTGTCCGAGCGCGCTCAATTGGTCGCAAGAGGAGATAGGCGAGGCCGGCGAAGATAAGGCCCAGCTCAAAGCCGATGTCCATACCATAGGGGGGATTGATGAGGCGGGCAAGGGGGCCAACAAAGAGTACCTGTGCTGCGCCGAGATAGACGCCGAGCAGACCACATCCCATTGCAATCAGAGCGGCCCAACCGATGGGCAATTTCTCCGGCTTGTCCCAGTCTTCCACGTTATACTTACCATGCCGGAATACGAAGTGTTCCAGGATCAAGATGATGCACCAGGGGCCAAGCCAGTAGGCAATGATTAACAAGAAGTTGCTGAGTGTGTTGTTGAAGTCAGAAACCGCCGGGATGGCGATAAGCATGTAAAAGAGTGCGCCGTATAGCGTCCAGGTCACACGACTGACGCGCTGGAAACTCTTGCCCAGCACTTGCATCGAGAGGCCGAGACTGTAGGCATTGGGAATATTGTTGGTAATAATGCCCAGGGCCAGGATAATGAGAAGGAAACTGCCGAAGCCGCCGAGCGGTTGAGCAGCGGCAGCCAGGAGATCGCCGCCGTTCTGCTTGAAAGCGGTGGTCAGGGCCATGCCGAAGATCTCCAACACGATACAGGGAATAGCTATTCCCAGGAAGGTCAACCAGAACACGCGGTTGGCAGGCGTCGATTCCGGCTGATAGGCGTTGTAGTCAGCAGCGTAAGATGACCAGCCGGTAGAGAAGCCATAGACTGCACCGCCGAAGGATACGAAGGAGGCTATCTCAGCAATGCTCAAGGCGGGTGTAGGAGGGATGGATATTTTGGGTACTGTGACCACCGTCAGAAATACAAAGCTGATCACCGCTGGGATCCAGGCGTAGCGTGCATAGCGATGGATGTGCTGATAACCGTAGATAGCAAGTATGGTAGTGACGATGGCGATGACGAGAATAGCTATCGGACGTGCAATTGTTCCCCCGCTCACAGCGGCTACCAACTGACCACCAATAATTGCATTAACGGCTGACCAGCCAGTACAGGCCACGACATTAAAAATAGCCATGATGATGGCACCGCTCCAGCCGAAGGAGAAGCGCGAGATAGTCATCTGGCGCAAGCCCAGTTTGGGACCGAGGGTTGAGAGGAAGGCCACTGGCAGAGCGCCGAGCGCGTTGAAGAGGATAATGGCAATCACACTATCCCAGAATCCCAGGCCAAAGACGGGGATGGCCAGGGCACCGAGAGCCACGGTGGAGATGACCATGTTGGCCGAGAACCAGATTGTGAAATTATCGAAGATGCGCACATGGGTACGCATGCCAGGCAAAATGCGTTCAATTCCATATGGCTCAACGCCATGTTCTCCTGGGATGGGAATGGTCTCAGAGATCATAGAAGAAACCCTCCTTTTAAATTCAATAAACAACCCTGATAGTTACTAGGGAAGCTTATTATCTGCCACACTCAAATCCTCCCAGGCTGCCTGACCACTGGCAAACATACTTACAACGGCAGCGATGACTAACCATCCTACTGTGAGAGCGCCAACGATGCCCCCCCACAATTCTGTGGGGATCAACTGCGGGATCGGCGAGTACAGGAGAGTGGCAACGATGGCGAGGATGCTGGCAACAGGAGCCACAATCATGCTGCCCCACAGGAGTGGCATGGGAAAGATGCGTCGGGACTGGAATGTCTTCCGATCCCGAACATAGAGTACAAGCAGATCGATGAACAGGAACACACTGGAAATCGCCCAGATCATGCTGTGAGCGTACAGTGTTAAGGTGAAGAGTTCGTTAGTCAGGTTAATGGGGTTGCCAAGAGAGATCAGATAGGGTAGCAGAAAGACCACTGTGGCGAACAGCACGGCAACAGTCGTCTGTGAGACAAGAGCGCCAAGAGGGATACGGTTTTCGTCCAGCTTACCCAGGTAGAGTGGCAAACGGCGGTCTAGTGCACCAACAAACAGGAGACGTGCAAAGATGCTGTTGAAGAGTGCCGTGAGTACGAGAAAGAAAGCGATCACACAGACGGCGGCCAATGAGCCGATGGACTTTCCAAATACGAGGTCAATGGTACGAATAATCACGAAAGGCCCACCAGAGGCGGCCTGGGGACCTACAACTACGAGTAAGGCGAAGGTGACGAGCAAATAACCGGCCAGCACCAATACTCCCCCGCGAAAGAGGTGGCCTGTAATTGCTTTACGGTCAGCGACTTCGCCTCCCAACGTCATTGGCACACTTGCTCCCAGAAACGCGAGAATGACGGTGCTAAAGAGGACATAGCTGTTTGGCTGAAGAGTGAGGCCACTGCTATGAGTGAAGTTTGTAGCGGCATGATGTCCACTCACAAGCCAGATGAGTGCTCCTAATCCTAGCAAAGCGATCAGGAAGAGCATCAGGAGCGTGACGATATTTACTATGTATTGCAATACCCGAAAGCGCTGCATGGCTAGAATGGCAGAGAAGATCAAGATGAACACGATGAAAACGCCTTGCGCGCGGGATTCGGCCAGCCAGGTACCATTGAGTCCCTGGAGAAACGAGACAGCAATACCGGCGCTACCTACCATTCCCAGGATGCCGGATACCCAGAATGAGAGGCCCACAAAGAAACTCCAGAAACTGCCCAGCGCTTTGTATGTCCAATTGTAGAGAGAACCTTCATGAAAAAATATGTGTCCGAGTTGTGCCGTAGCAATGAGGCAAGGGAGGAAGAACACGAGAACTCCAATGATCCAATAAATAAATGCCCCCCCTCCGGCCCCAACCATCTCAACGGGAATATTGATAAAAAAGAGTACCATGAGGAATATCATCGTCATGTCGAAGGTGCCCAGGCTCTGTGGGAGCGCTTTGCGCACATACTCTTCTGAGGGGAGAGGTAATGCGCTGCGAGGTTGCCTTGCAATAATGGGTCGGCTCATACTATAGCTCCTTCTGCTTTAGTGGATTTCTGCCTCTTGTAAATACCAGGGTAAAGTATACAGTAGATATATCAGGAAAACACTGCTTCTGGTGGGGGACTAGCATAAAAGTACTGATGAGTTTATTTGATGCCTCTACTCGCTCGAAAGTGAGTGATATTAAATCCTCTTAACATGCTGCTGACGAGCAACGCGGTTTTAGGATGAGAGCAGATTGAAGGTGGGCAATAGAGCTGGAGGGTACAATAGTTTGCTTTGGTCAGTAAATTTGCCGGATTGCTAGCTAACCATATCTTCGGTGAACCATATCCAGCCGTTAGCATCGATCACAATGCCGATGCCGATGCGGTGGAGTGTGGTACTGGTCAGGTGAATGCGATGCCAGCCGGTTGGCGGTTCGTTCATCATGCTTTCTTGTATGTTGTAGACCCCGCCCCAGGGCGTTGGATAAGGGCCGGCCTCGCCGATGTTTTCGCCACAATCGGTGTAGCCTGCGAAACCCTCGTCGGCGATGCGCTGACACTGGTTCTCGCCGTTGGGGCAAGTATGGCTGAAGCCGCAGTGGATCATATTCCAGCTATGCAGGCGTGCGCCCCCGGCCAGCGTATTGTTCCAGGCGAAGGGATAGAGGCCCAGTTTCGCGCGGTCACTATTAATCAGAGCGAAAAGTTGTTGCGTCAGTTGTATCTCTTCAGCAGTGATGGGGGGCGGCGGGCCGTAGGGAGCGGTACCGGCCCCGGTAGAGGGGATAGCAGTTGGTACTGGTGGGAGCGCGCTGACGGTTGAGGTAGGTTTCGGGTTCTGCCGTTCAACCTGAGTGATAAGGGGTGTAGGGTCTGGTGTCTGCGCAATATGGATGACGTTGGTAAGGAGTGAAGAATGTGAGGCGGCTTCCCGCGCTGTTTGCGGGGCACAGGCGCTCAATGATACCAGGACAAATATTAGTATACTGAGCAGATACCAGTAGCGTTTCACGACAGGATATCTCCTTCTAAAAATAAATCTATCTGTTTGCCTACTCTAACCACTTGCCTACTCTAAAAAAAGTAACATGTTATCGGAGGAACTGCGCGCAATGTGGATGGGATTAGTACTTTCAGATAAGGGGAGGGAGATAAAGGATGAATGCGAAGAGCGAAGCGGGCGACCAGGAAGGCAGATCGCCCATGCCCATTACAGAATTGTTACGGATTTAGAAGCGGCAGGTAAGCACGATAGCGCTCATATCGTCGGGTTTGGCACGGATGGTCATGCTGCGATCTTGATGGGAGCGGGCCAGGGAGCATTCTACCAGGATGCGTGCGGCAGTAGTACGAGGAACGTTGCGTAGAATATCCTCAATTTCAGCATCAGTGAGATTATCGTGAATGCCATCGGTACATAAGAGAACGCGATCACCTGGGGCGATAGTTGTTTCATCAATGTGAATAACGGGTGCCAGGGGACCACCCAGCGCCTGTGTGATGCCACCTCGGTGGCGGAAGTAGGTAAATTCTGTTTCGCTTAGTTCTTCTGCTGTCATGGCCTGGTCGATATGGAGGGCATCCTGTTCGGCAAGCATCTGATTTTCGACCAATTTTGCCAGCAGGCCATCGTCATTGGTCAGGCGTTGGAGTGACTCGCCCTCGCGTAGCAGGTAGATGCGGCTGTCGCCGACATGGGCGTGAACCAACTGATAGGTGTGGTTATTGGGGTGATGATAGAGCGCGGCCATTGCTACGGTGGTGGCGAGATCGTCGGTACCGGCCTTAAGGGCACCTTCGGTGCGTACCAGTTCGTCGGCTTCCTGGATGAGATGTTCAAGCGTCTGATGAAGGTTCAAGTTTTCATTGTACTCAAGTACGGAGTAACGTTTACGGCCACGCTGGATTTGGGATAGTTGGTGCCGCCAGTGTTGGCGGGCGGCACGGGCAGCGGTGCGTGAAGCTATTTCACCGGCGGCGCTACCTCCAACGCCATCAAAGACGGCGACCAGGCCGCCAGTAGCATCAATGAGCAGACTATCCTCGTTGCGCTCAGGGTGCCGTTCGCAGGCGATGGTATAGTAAGAGAACGTAAATGGTGTTAGTTCAGCTACACGATGATGCAGAGTTGTATGTATTTTGCGTTTGCGTTTTGTTAAATGCTGCGGCATCTTCGTCGAATGCTGCCTTTCGGTATAGAATAAAACATATAGAGACCATGTATGCACTCAGCAGGCCTGTAGGATAGGTTATGAGTGCAAGTATAGCAGAAAACACAATCAAAAGGGAAGTGTTTTGTGCAGAAAGGTATTTCTTTGCACAAAATCATTTAAATAATCCTCCCCAGGCGTAAAAAGTTGGTAAACATGGTGCGAGTATGAGATTGATAGATTGGATAATGCTGATCTATACTCTGTTCAAGGCTAGTATATGCGTCAATGCCCAGAGTGTCAATAAGCTCTTTTTGGAAGGCTGGGTGATGGAGCCAGGTATTGAGCATGGAGGGGGTTAGTTCGATGTGATATTGCAGCCCGTAAGCGCGTGAGCCAAAGCGGAATGCCTGGTTGGGGGTATGCGCATTGGTGGCGAGGTGCACGGCTCCAGTGGGAAGTTCGAAGACGTCTTCATGCCAGTGAAAAACTTTCTGATAGCCAGGGAGGTCTGTATAGAGTGGATCACGGAGGCCCTCTGGTGTGAGAGGGATGTCGAAGAAGCCAATCTCGCTGCTGTGATGCCGTCTGACGGCGGCTCCTAATGCGCTGGCGAGCAGTTGTCCACCCAGGCAAATGCCCAGGTAGGGAATTTCGCATGCAATTACCTGGCGCAAGAAGGCTTTCTCCTCTGTGAAGTAAGGGTATCGTTCGTCTTCATAGACATGCTGTGAGCCACCAAAGGCGACAATGGCAGCATAACGAGCCGGGTCAGGAAGACGTTCCTGCTCCACATTGACGATATCGAAATCGATTCCGTATTCCTGCAAAAGTGTTCCCACTAATCCTACGGGGTTCTCCCAGACGTGTTGTAATGCCAGCACCCGTTTTGTCATGCTCAGGCACTCCTTTCCATGAGAAGGGTGAAATTCTGGTGTAATGGCTGATTCACCGCGTTCTTTTGTTCGTGCTCGTTGGTGCATATTGATCTGCTTGGGAGGGTCCACAGAAGCGGTGAACCGGTTCCTACACCGAGCCTATGGTGTTTTCTGTATCACAGCCCTGGCAGTCGATGTCCACCTGCCAGCTCTGGCCTGCTTCTATCAGCAGAGGCCAGCACATTACGAAACAACTACCCTGGTGATTACGCTCGAAACCGGCTTCGGAACCTGTGACTGTCTCGATAGAGAAGCGCCAGAGCGTGGCTGGTTTGCTGAGTGTAAAGCTCATATCTTGACGAATCCATGTGTTGCCAACATGGAATGCTCGTACTTCGGCTGCCTCACCGGTGGTATCAAAGTAGCTATGCTCCGGGGTATGGCCACTGATTTTATAATAAGCCTGGTCGTTGTGGCCACCGCCGAGCAAGTGCATATTCCATTCACTGGCGAAAGTGGTCTGTAAGCGCGTTTGTCCCTGGTTCTCGATGCGATAGCGAACGAGCAACCGTTCCTCTCCACGCGGGAGGAAGAGTGTTTTGGTGAGCTGCACGGGCAGAGGACTCAAGGCTCCGGCGCGGCGTACCTGACCGTTACGAGCCAGGGTGATGGTGAGGCCAGTGGTATTTTGCTGGACGTGGCATTCGTAGGGCTGCTCAACAAAGTTGCCCTGTTCTTCAAAGCGAACCTGGGCGAAGTTCTCCAGCGTCAGACCGGCTGGCAGGAAATGGTCGATCAGGCTGTTACGGCGATAGCGATCCAGCACCAGGTAGCGGTCGAGGTCTGGCTCTTTGGTGCGTACAGTGGTGTGGGGTGAACCAGGCTCGCTGCTGCCGTGCGCGCTGATTTGCTGTGATGAGGCTGCGCGTCGTCGCTCCTGTTCGTATTCGCGCAAGGTTTGATGGTAGCTCTCCTGGCGGCGCGTCATGACGCAAGTGAGATTATGGGCACTACGTCGCATATCCCACTCGAAGATGCTGCCGCCGTGTAGTGTATCAATATAGAGGTTTTGCTGATCGCTCTCGATAATGAGTTCGTTGCGCGTATCGCGGTCGAAGTCGGTGAACTCGTAGCGTTGCCAGTGCGCGTCTCCATACTGCTGGCGGTCGGCAATATTCTCGGCTTTGATGAGATGGTGATAGATGGCGGAGCGCACATGGCCCATGTAAATGCCGCCGAAGAGGCCATGCCAGTAGGTATCGTTGGCCTGCGCTTTAAGCAGGTGGGTCAGGCCATGACTATCGAGGCCGTTGCTGTAAAGATTGTCATGGACGCGCAGCATTTTCTTGTGTTGATTATTGATTTCTGGATAGCGCACCAGGAAATTGCGCCAGAAGCCGCCGCGCATGAATTGTAGGATGGTATCCTGCTTATCATGCTCCAATTGATGTAATAGTTTGCCGAAGATATAGGATTTCTGTGGGGGTAAAGCCCACTCGGTCATCTCGATATATGAGGAGGTGGGGATATAGGCGCGACCCAGCGCCGGATACTGGCGCGCGTATTCGCCGAGCGGGATAGTATGCAGCCATTCTTTGTTCTGCTCTAACGCAGTAAAGAATTCCTCAACCCATCCTGACTGCCCATCGTGGCCCCAGCAATACGGCCCTGTCTCCGGCCAACTACCGAACTTCTCGCCGTCGTCGCCCATAACAATGATGCGACTGCCGTCGAGAGTGGCCAGGGAGCGTAGTGTCTCAATAGTTTCGCCGACTGGTCGCCAGGGGATGGTGTAGCGCAAAGCCTTACTGGTGGCATAGACTTTGAGGACGCTGCTCTGATCTTCGGTTGCGTAGTAGCCGTACAGGTCGTGATCTTCGAGGCCGATATTTTTGAAATGCACGTCGTCGAGGATCGTCCATTCGATGCCTGCTTCGCGCAGAAAACGCGGCAGGTTGGGTTCCCAGACGCGCTCTGCGATCCACATACCGGTGGGTGTGACGCCGAAGTCGCGGTGAATACGCTCGGTCAGGCGGCGTATCTGGACAATTTTATCGGTATCTGGGATAGAGGGAAGAATGGGTTCATAATAGCCGCCGCTGACCATCTCAACCTGATTACGTTTGACGAGAGCGGCGATGCGCGCTAGAAATTCAGGGTGGGTTTCCGAGAACCAATCCAGTAGGGACCCGGTGTAGTGCAAAGAGAGACGCACTGCCGGGTGGCGCTCCAGAGCGCTAATCATTGGCAGGTAGGCCTCTTCGTAAACCTGCTGAAAGACCCAGGGAAAGTTCCCGACGGGCTGGTGGTTATGGAGTAAGAGTCCGAGGTAGATACTGCTTGTGCGCCCTTGTGTCATGCATTTCACCTATTTATAGAGAAAGTAGCGCAATGCAGAGTTGCACTACGCCCTGACATGCGAAATAATAGTCTGGCTGTCTCTTCATCTCTGCATCTGAGAAGGTAGGGAGCAGGATAAAGAGAACCTGTGATTATGTACTATATCATATCGGGTTGCTGTTTATCTACAGGGTCTGTGTGGTTGTCTTTGGGTGTTTGTGCTTTCTTTGCAGTGTCTCTCTGCGATATACTAAGAACAACGAAAAATTATTCTTTAAAATGAGGAGCGTCTATGTCAGGATCAGCAGGGGATTGGGAGCACTTGCGTTCGGTGGCCCACACGAAAATAGAAGAGATCGCAGCGTTAGCAACTCGTATCTGTGAGGTGCCAGCACCGACGGGTGAAGAGCGGGAGCGGGGGCAATTTGTCGCCACGCTCTGGCGCGAACGTGGTTATATACCAGAGATTGATGCAGTTGGCAATGTCTATGTGCGGCGCGGTAACAGGCCGGAGAGACCAGTGGTGATGTTATTGGCGCACCTGGATACCGTCTTTCCGGCGGGGACGCCACTACATGTGCGGCGTGATGGAGATTTTCTGCGCGGCCCCGGCATTAGTGATAATAGTGTCAGCGTTGCCACCATGCTACATCTAGTGGGTCTACTGGATGAGCTACAGATAGAGACTGAGGCCGATATTGTCGCAGTGGCGAATGTTGGCGAGGAAGGACTGGGCAACTTGCGTGGCGCGCGAGCTGCTGTCGAGCGCTATCGTCCACACCTGGGAGCGGTGCTAGCTATCGATGGTCGCCTGGGTGCGATTGTCACCGAGGCGGTCGGCTCGAAACGCTGGCGCATTACGGTGAGTGGGCCGGGGGGGCATGCTTTCGGTTCTTTTGGGCAACCGAGCGCTATTCATGGTCTGGGGCGTATTATCGCCGCTATTGCTGATATTCAGGTGCCGCAGAATCCCAAGACGACTTATAATGTCGGTATTATCGAAGGAGGCACTTCTATCAACACGATTGCCGCCAGAGCTTCTGCATTGCTAGATATGCGTTCGGTGGATGTTGCGGCCCTCGATAAACTGGCGGAACAGGTCAGAAGCATTGTCGAGCGCAAGGTGGGTACAGGTTTGAAGGCGGAAATAGAGGTACTGGGCGAGCGCCCGGCGGGCAAGCGGGAGCGAACCGATCCACTGGTACAACGTGCTGCGGAAATATTACGCTGGCTCGGCTATGAACCTTCCTTTTACGCCTCAAGCACTGATGCCAATATTCCTATTAGCCTGAATATTCCCGCCGTCTGCATTGGGGTGACGCACAGTGACCGCGTGCATACTACTGAGGAATATATGCGCGTCTCGCTACTCGGCGATGGTCTGACGCAAGTCACGCGGCTGGCCATCGAAGCGGCTACTCTCGTCGGGGCGTGATAAATTATACCCTGATAGCTATTGCTCCATCCCCACCAGGATCACCCATGTTTCTGGGTATGCTGAAAGAACGTATTATGATAGCATCCAAACAATTAAAGCCTCCGAAGCCGCAATTCTTACGTTTGCACCTTTTCCTGGCATTTTTCATCTTTATCATGATTGGCGCAAACGATGGAGCGGTGGGCGTATTATTGCCCAATTTGCAGAGCTATTATCATGTCGATAAGGCCAGTATCAGCTTCTTATTTCTCTGTGGCACCGCCGGATATTTTGTTGCCTCTTTCAACAACGGCCTGTTGATCGATAGGCTAGGCAAACAGTATGCGCTCATGGTTGGTGCGTTCATCTTTAGTTGTGGAGCGGGAGCGTTGATACTCATGCCCCCTTTTCTGGTTGCTCTGCTGGCCTTTGCTTTCATCGGCCTGGGAAATGCTTTGCTGGATGCCGGTTTAAACTCCTATGTAGCGGAGTTGCCCAACAACACAACGAGGCTTAACTATCTGCACTTCTTCTATGGAGCGGGTGCCTGGCTTGGGCCTGTCGTTGCTTCGGCGGTGCTAGCTCTGCAATGGGGATGGCATAGCGTCTATATTGTGTGGCTCTGCTTTAGCCTCACAGCTTTGCTTGCTCTGGGCATCTTTTTTAAAGAACGCACCAGCAAGGCGCTGGCCCGTGCTGCGATCTGGACTGGCAGTGGAAAGCTAACCAGCAACAAGAAAGAAAATCTCTTGTCCATGACGCTGAAACGCTACGTAGTCTGGCTTGCTGCGGGCTTCTTGTTGATTTATGTTGGTTCGGAGGTCACAGTGGGCAGTTGGAGCTACAGCTTTCTCACTGAATCGCGGCATATGGCCTCCTTGCCTTCTGGCTGGATCGTCAGTGGCTACTGGTTAGGGCTATCATTCGGTCGCTTGCTGTTGGGGCATGTGGCTGTCAGGATTGGCAATAAACGCATGATACAGTTGTGTCTGGTGAGTGTGATAGTAGGGCTGTTGCTGGTCTGGCTGGTGCCAATTCCCTTTGTTACCGCCTTTGGCCTCTTTCTGACTGGCTTTAGTCTGGGACCAATCTTCCCCACGACTATCGCATTGATGCCTACGCTGGTTTCCTCGCGTATAGTACCTACCGCTATCGGCTTTCTTGCCAGTCTGGGTAGCATGGGTGCAGCTCTCTTCCCCTGGCTGGCAGGCAACCTTGCGCAATATGTGGGTCTCTGGTCACTGTTGCCATATGTGATCGTGCTGGCAGTAGTGATGTTTTGTATCTGGGTAGTACTGGCGCAGCAACCAGCAGAAGAAATATCTGAAGCTAAAGAGTAATTGTATTTAATATGATCAATATTATAAAGGCGTGATTGATCGCCACTGCTCTATTTATCGGGCAGTGGCGATCAATCACGCCTTTATGTGAACATGGGGGGGATGATGTTGCCGTGTGCTTCAAAGAGGTCATCGACAAGCTGATAGATTTCGTCCAGAGTGAGTTCTGCTGAGGTGTGGGGGTCGAACATAGCAGCGTGATAGACATGCTCTTTCTTGCCCGTTAGCACGGCTTCGACGACCAGTCCTTGCACATTGATGTTGCTCATTTGCAGGGCTGTGAGTTGTGGGGGCAACGCGCCAATGACGGTGGGTTGGATGCCTGCCGCGTCAACTAAGCAAGGTACCTCGACACAGCAGCCTTCAGGCAGGTTGGTGATCAGTCCCGTATTCAGGACATTGCCATAGATGACGCAAGGCGTATTGGTTTCCATGGCGTGAATGATGCGGGCAGCATATTCATGGCTGATGTCGGGATGAAACTCGGCGGTACCATCCAGTAGTTTCTGGCGCATCTCCTCCCACCAGGCATTTTGTACCTGGCAACGGCGAATGTACTCATCGAGCGGGATGCGGAAATGTTCGATCAGATCGGGGCGGTCGCGGCGGATGAAGAACTGGTTATATTCCGCGCTATGTTCGCTAGACTCGGTGACAAAGTAGCCCAGGCGCTTAAACAGTTCGAAACGCACCGGGTCTTTTTCCCAGATCTCCGACTTTTGTGCAGCTTCACGCAGCAGTGGATAGGCATCCTGACCCCGATAGGTGAGTTCGAGATAGAAGGCCATGTGATTAATGCCTGCACAACGGTAGGTCAACTCTGCGGGGTTGATGTCCATGTATGAAGCCAGTTGTTTCGCTGTTCCTTGCACGCTATGGCACAGCCCGACCGTCTTGATGCTGGTCGCTTTGGAGACGGCCCAGGTGTTCATGGCCATGGGATTGACGTAATTGAGGAAGGTAGTCTGGGGGCATACTTCCTCCATATCATGGCACATATCCAGCATAACCGGAATGGTGCGGAGTGCGCGAAAGATGCCGCCGATGCCGAGCGTATCGGCAATGGTTTGTCGCAGCCCGTAGCGTTTGGGAATCTCGAAATCGATCAGAGTGGATGGATAACCACCGACCTGAATGGTGTTAATCACGTAGTCGGAGCCTGCCAATGCTTCCTTACGGTTGAAGTAGGCTTTAATGGTTGGATGGGCGTTGAGCGATTCCGCGACACGTTTAGCCATGATCTCCGCAATACGGAGACGTTCAGGGTCGATATCCATGAGGGCGATTTCCGCTTCCGCCAGTTCGGGGAAGGAAAGAATGTCGCTGAGTAGATGTAACGTGAAAACGACGCTGCCTGCGCCAATAAAGGTAATTTTGGGCACGTGTATTCTCCTCTAGTGCGATCAGGGGTTGAGACGTAAGTATTAACCTGATGCTGTCTCTATTATAACGAAGCGGAGCGTGTATGGATACTGTAGCATAGGGAAGGATGCTGTCCAGGTGAAGTTGGATAGCGTAGAACGGATACAGAATAAGACTGAAATGCTATAGGGTGTGAGCCAGCATTCAGGCTTCCATGGAGATGAGAGCGCTTGTATCGGGAAGAGCATAATCGCGTAGATCGAATGTAAGTTTGTAAGTGCCAATCGTAATTTCGTCACCCGGTTGTAAGCGGTACTCTTCTTCCTCGGCCAGTTTCCGACCGTTGATATAGACGCCAAGCATGCTGCGCTGATCGGCGATGAAATATGCCTCGCCTTCGTGGCGGAGGAGTGCGTGATGGCGTGAGATAGCATCATCCAGGTCGAGTACGATATCGCTGGAGCCAGCGCGTCCGAGCGTTACCATGTCCTGTTCCAATGTAAATGTTATGCTCTCTGGCAAGCCAGTGTGGGTGATATGTAGCACCGGTGTGTGATGAGCCGAAGCTTCCTGCTGGTTATGGACTACTGTCTCGCTATCGATAGTTGCCTGCTGAGACTGGTCTGTTGGCGGTAGCGGCTCTGTCACCGGGGTAGCGAGTAGACTCTGCACAGGTGGAGTCGATGTAGGGTTATCGACGGCGCTGTGAGAGGACTCGGCTGCCTGGAGGGAGGTCTGTAGTGCTTCGGTAAACGAGAGGATAGAGGGGTAGCGTTCATCAGGGAAGACGCTGAGGGCGCGCCGTATGATACCTTCTTGTTGTAATGTGAGAGCAGGATTGAACTGGCGGGGCGAAACAAGTGTTTCTGTCAGTTTCAACTGCTCTATTTCTTCGGGTGTGCCGACAAAGGGAAGTTGCCCTGTCAACCAGAAATAGAGCAGCACGGCCAGGGCGTACTGGTCGCTGGCGGCTGTAGTGTGACCTCCGAATTGTTCAGGGGCGGCGGTGATCGGCTGGAAGGGCGTGCGAGGTTGGCCGAAGCGACGAATGAAGTGGGTCGTGCCTATATCGGAGAGCAAGAAAGGTGCGAAATTCGGGTTGTTATCAAGATTTGAGCTACGTAGGACCAGGATATTCGAGAAAGTGAGTGAACCGTGCAGATAGCCCTGGTCATGAATATACTGAAGCCCCTGCGCCAGTTGATGGGTGTATTGGATAGCGGCGGTAATGGGCAAAGGTGGTGCGAACCAGGTACGGCCCTCAGCGCCGAGGAGGGAGCCGGGGGTGACGTAGCGACGAGCGATGTAGAGGGCGTTATCCATCTCGCCGTAGTCTAGCACAGTGGCGATGGAGGGATGATTCAGCATGCTGATGCCCTGCATCTCACGGAAGAATTGACGGCGTGCCATCTCTGGTAATCTGGCCCAGGGATGGAGGAGCTTCAACGTGGCCTTGCGTTGCAGCCTGGTATCTTCAACCTCGTAAGCTTCGCCGGCAATGCTGCTGCCAAGAAAGGATACTACGCGATACTGTTCAATTCTCTGACCTTCTACGAGGGTTGTCATACAACTCACTCCCTTTTCTCGTACACAATAGTTCTGTTACTGGTTGGCTATTGTAGCATAGTTTCTTACAGGAGAGCTAGAAAATGACCCGACAGTTCTATATTCTCTCTCAGTTTCAAGGAGAGCGCTCTTGTCCTGATAGTTTTGCCCTATTGGTTGGGGAAGGGTAATGTTGTGACCTTCCTTTGCTTTCTCTCGTATTGAGAGAATAGTGTGGTCTGTCTAACAGTATATAGTGGGTTTGCTGTAGAGAATGAAAACGCAAATACAAACTGATAAATCGTTATCGACCCCTGTTGCCCGGAAGGAGTATTTTCTATCAAAGCCTCGGTTGGATATCTTCATTGTTATAGCGATGAGTGTGCTGCTTTTTTGTGGGGCATCATGGCAAATTTTTAATATCTTTACAGACGCAGCCAAATATCAATGCTATGCACTTGCTTTCTGGCAAGGGGTTTCCGCACTGCGCCAGTTGCCGGTCGAGCAATGCGCTTTTATTACGATCTATCATAATCCAGCGCCACTGCAAGATGATATAGTGAATATGATGCAGCATATGGGGTTTCCGGCGTTTCTCGTCCATTTTGTTGCTACACAGAACGGCAATGCGCGTTTTGAAGCTTTACCACACGAGTATCCCTGGCCCACTTTGATCGCTTTTTCACTGCCTCTTCTGGTGCCTGCGTACTGGTATCAGGTAGGTTTCGCTGTTCTGATGGCGCTGGTAGCGGTCTTTATCTATTATCTCCTGGTATATCATCGTTCGCGCCGCGCTGCTATTGCATATGCTTTCTATCTTGTAGTTGGGGCGTGGGGAACAGCCGAGGGGCGTTTCGATCTTATTCCCTCTGCTTTGACGTTGCTGGCGCTGATCTGCGCGGTGCGCAAACGCTGGCATTGGGCTTTTGTCTACCTGGCTCTAGGAACGATGTTCAAGTTCTATCCCGCTATCTTGCTGTTGCCATTTTTCCTGGCACAGCAGAAGGAGTCACGGGAGTCGCGCTTCTCGTGGCGTCGTCTCCTGCCAGTGGGTACCTTTGTCGGCGTGTGTGCTGCGATTATGGTGATTTCGCTGCTGTTCTGTGTCGAGGGGACGCTTGAGCCGTTTGGTTACTTTGGGCAGAGACCTATTCAGGTTGAGTCGGCTTCGGCCACTCTGCTCTGGCTGTTCAGTTTTGTCGGTTTTAAGCTCAAAGCGGTTTTTAGCTTTGGTTCGCTCAACGTGCTGAGTACTCTCTCGCCAGTGGTTTCGGTGGCGGGGACGCTGCTTATGCTGCTGGGTCTGGCATATACCTACTGGCTCCAGTGGCGCGGCAAGCTCGATCTTGCCACCTCATGTCTGCTAACACTGTTGATAGTGATATTTACAGGTAAGGTGTTCAGCCCGCAGTACCTGATCTGGGTGGTACCCTTTGTGGCTTATGTTGGGCAGGACAGGCGCATATGGTTGCTCAGTTGGGGCGCTATCGGTGCTTTGACGACCTGGATCTATCCATACATCTACAATATGACGCCAAAGCTTGTCAATGTGCCCTCTCTTCCGCTCTTTTTTCCGGTGGTGGCTCTGCGTAATACACTGTTATTGCTCTTTATTATTGCCCTGCTGTATTATTGCTCCAGACGACGTTTTGAACGTGACGCTTTGTTTTCTAAAGAGAGGATAGTTGTGCATGAGGGAAAATCAAGGTAGGGATTGGTTCACTGCGTCTGTATTTCCTAAGCATATCGATACATGCAAGAGGGCACGATGAATCAATTCCTACCTTGACTTCCTCATGTGCTAGACCATCCAGGAGTTCATCAGGAAAAGAATGCTTAATGTTGCCAGCAGCATCGGGAAGAGAATCTGTAAGCCTTGATGCAGGTGAGGGCGTTCGATGCTCAGTTGTGCCAGCACGATAAAGAGGGGGAACATCTCCAGAAAGAAACGTTGATTGGAGACAAGGGGGTCGATATTGGCGATGGAGGGGCTGATCAGCACGTAGAGGATGAGCAGGGTTGTCCATAGATTGTAGCTGGTGGGCAGGCGACGCCAGCTCAGCACGGCCAGCACAATGAAGCCGATGGTAGCGCTGAAATCGAGCAGGTCGTGTACCTCAAAAAAGGAGCCGAAAGGTTGCCAGATGAACTCGCCTGCCTGTTTGAACAGACCGCTCCAGGGCCAGTCCAGGTAACGTCCCCAATGTGACTGGACGCTAGCGAAGGCTAGTGGATCACCGCTGATACGCCAGCAGTAAGAGCAGTAGAGAGCCAGAGCCAGGGGAATGAGCATGATGGGCAGGCATTTATGTAGCGCATGTAACCGATCTGACCAGTTGGTAAAGCTGATCTGGCTGGCCCAGACTTCGTAGAGGAAGGGTGCGCCCAGCAGCAGACCAGCGGAGCGCGTTAGTGTTGCTAGCATAGCGAATAGTCCGGCGAGCCACCAGTGTTGACGCCGGAATGCCAGAAAGGCTGCGGTGACGAAGAACAGGAAGAGCGACTCGTTGTAGGGCGCGAAAAAGAAAAAGGCGGTAGGAAAGATGCACAGGTAGAGCAATGTGCGACGGGCGACCTGCTCTCCTCTTACCTCGACCGCCAGTTGATACAGAAGAAACAGTGTGCCGAGCAGTGCGGCGTTGCTAATGAGGGTTGCTGCTGGCAGATAGCCGTTGGGACCGAACGGATAGGCCAGCAGCGCCGTCAGTAATGGGAAAAGTGGGAAAAAGGCCAGGTCGTACTTTGTCTTATAGCCATATTGGGCAATGCTGATGTAACGCGCGGCGTCCCAATGATTCCAGGTTGTCAGCAGGGCAGGTATGTTGACGCCGGTCGAGGAATATTTCGGCGCGGTTAAGAGAATATAGGCAATATAGGTCACAAGCACCAGGGCCAGGCGTGTGACTATAAAGAGCCAGAGAATGTCACGAACGGGTGCGCGTTTCATAATGCTGATTTTTTGCTCTCTATTGTGATTGCGTTATGATTGTTGCTGGATTGCGTGCCATGATGAAACAGTAGATCGTGTTACCGCCCATAATGATATGGACGATGTGTGTACGCCAGTTAGAGGGAATTTTGTAGCCGCGCTGAACGAGATGCATTGGCCAGACCAGGTAATCGTATGGGAAGGCTGCATCGGTTGGATGTGCTTCGACCAGTTTGTAGCGTTGGACAAAATCCTCGTTGTAACTGTACCACGAGACGCCGTCCTGCCCGCTGAGGGTATCGACAAGAGCGACGAGGCCAATAGAGACACGGCCCTGGTCAGGTGAGATATGGTTACTGAGCCAGATCAGTGCGTTGCGGTAGCCGGGATAGGCCACCTGGAGGGCACTGTTCTCACCCTGAAAGATTTCGCTGGTATAGCCTTCGGCATCAGGAATAGTGACCAGGCCGATGAGGTGTGGAAGCACCATGAGCAGGAGCATGGCTACAGCAATGAGCGTGATGGCCGGGTTGAATCTTGCGCGAGCCAGGGGCCTTGCTAATGTTGGTGTGGTTGGAGCGGGTGAGCTTACTGGTTCGGCTGCGGGAGCAGCGTTGTTGGTAGTTTTAGTGGGGGCAAAGAGCGAGCCACGTCGATAGCGCCAGAGGACTGTCATGCCGAACGCACCTGCGAAGGCTGTTGGTGGTGCGGCGGGCAGTTCATAGTGGGTGCCGACAACGATGTTGAGCAGGCTGAACATGGCGGCGGTAGTAACCAGCCAGATTAACAGGAAAGCGATGCTGCTGGCCTCTTCGACACTGATGGCGTGCCGCCAGTGAAAGCGCACCAGTTGTACGAGCGCATAGAGGACGAAAAAAGCGGCGGGAATGGTGACGAAGATGCTGAGTTTGACCAGCAGGATATAGAGGATAGACCAGGGAGGAACGTGGGTGCTGTATTGACCGGCCAGGAAGGTAAGATGACCGTGTATGGAGTGGTTCCATTCAAAATCAAAGCTGTGAAGCAGCAATGCGATGGGACTGGGCCAGATGGCCGGGTCGGCGAGCAGGAAAAGCAGTGGAGCGCCAATAATGGCCGCTATCCACATGCGCCAGGGCAGGCGAGGGCGTTGTGCTTTTGGCAAGTAGAAGCGTAGTACGAAGAAGTAATAAGCAGTAAAGATGAACATGCTGGGCACAACCAGCACGGCAGTATATTTGCTGGCCGCTCCCAGGCCGATGAAGAGGGCAACGAGTAGATAGAGTTTGGGATGATAGATGGCATGCCAGATAAGCAGTACGGCGATGGTTGCGAACATCGTCATAGTCATGTCGAGGTAGGCGAGGGCACTGAAATAAACGAGCCAGGGGCTGACGGCCAGGGTCAGAGCTGCAAGCAACGAGACTACGTGCCCAAAGGGACGTCTGCCTAGCAGATACATGATGACAACCAGGGCGGTGCCGCCGAGGATGCTTGGAATGCGTGCCGCGAGCAGGCCATTTAAGGGATGGCCAATAATGTGATTGATTGCCAGCGAGGTACCGATGAGAAGTTTGACGACGGGTGGATGCTCATAATTAATCATCCAACCTCTGTTGCCAATACTCAGGTGTAAGAGCAGTGGCAAGTAGACTTTGCCACCTAGAATATAGACAATCTCGTCGGTAACGACATCGAGTTGCGTAGCCAGGATAATGCGAGGTATGAGCGCGACCAGCGCCAGAGCGATTACGAGCAAAAGTTCCCATTGAGCGAGCAACTTTGCAAGGAGGCTTTGTTGTTGTGAGGCGAGGCTATGTACAATGTCCTGCCGGATGGTGGTGTTTGTTGATGTATTCATATGGCTGCTCTCGTGAATAATACTACAGGTTATAGCATACACGTTATGCTATTACGAATAAGCAGGAGGGGATGTAACTATTTAAATGAAAGGGCTAGCCATATGGTTGGGAAGAAATGGGTGATGAGGCAAAAAAGTAGGAGTACGAGCTGCTAAAATCAGGTTCGCACTCCTGGAGGAAACAGGTATTGCGCTTTTTCCATAATCACACACATTCGCGTAAAGAGGCGTTGTTGCTGATACCACGTAATTTCATGAGCGCGACCACCTCAAGCTGGCGCACACGCTCGCGGGAAATGCCGAGTTCTTTGCCCACTTCGAGCAGGGTGCGGCTGCGACCATCGCCGATGCCGTAGCGTAAGGTGATGACGGCGCGCTCGCGTTGTGTGAGTAGGGCCAGGGCGCGATGAAGCTCTTCGCCGAGCAGATGTTGCGATGCTGTATCCGCCGGAGCAGGAGTAGTACTATCTTCAAGTGTATCGGCCAGAGAATAGCGTGCATCATCATCGACAGGAGCATCAAGCGAAACGGGTTGTTCAATCACGCCGAGGAGGTCGATCACTTCGTTCACATCGATATTACAGGCGGCGGCAATCTGTTCCGGCAGAGGATCGAGACCATTTTCCTGGGAGAGTTGGGCGGCCACGCGGCGGACTTTGCGTAAACGGGTGGCGACATGTTCCGGCAGGTGAATCAGGCGCGACTGCTCGCCAGCGGCGCGACTGACAGCCTGGCGGATCCACCAGGTAGCATAAGTGCCGAAGTGGCAACCGCGCTGGTAATCGAACTTCTCAGCCGCGCGCATCAGACCCAGGTTGCCTTCTTGAATCAGGTCGATCAGAGGGACGCCGGTGCTGGTATAGCGGCGGGCAATAGCAATGACGAGGCGTAAATTTGACTCGATCAGGCGGCGGCGAGCTTCAGCGTCACCGGAGGCGGCGCGGCGGGCCAGTTCTTTCTCTTCCTCGTGGGTCAGCAGGCCCAGGCCACGAATATCGCGCAGGTAGCTCTGAAAAGCATCTTCTGCGCCTGATACCGTGCGTGTGGTACTACTTCCTGGGCGCGTGTTGTGTTCTTCCAGGACATCCTCGTCATCGACGAGTAAAGAATCGCCTTCCTCTTCGAGAATAGGCGCTAATGTATCTAATGGCTCGGCGGTGCGCACAGGCATATCGCTGATCGGGTCACTTTCCAGTTCGACCTCGAAATCAGTCGTTAAAGAAGAAAATGTATCGGTGGTATCGGAGGTCAGCATCCCCCGTCGAATATCATTGACAGGTTCGACAATAGCCATGATTCCACGCTCCCTTCAGGAAAATTGCCGACAAAATCAGCGTCGGACTCCGCATGGCCTCGTGGTCAGCACGAACAGGCATAGCCTGTTGATGCTGATGCAAGCACTACTCCTAAAGCTTTACCCCCTCATTATAAATGAGAAGCCTATGGCCATGACATCGGGTATTCACCTTATATTAGATCAGGTTCTAACCCTATCTTTATAGCCGATCCTATGAAGTAATACGCTGTGATTTCACTTTAAGATGAATAAAGTTGGTACCAACTTTATTGGAAGCTCATTACCAGTCTATCCACTATGATGCCGATAGGTGGCAATAAAGGATAGAGATCAGGACTGCTGAGAATTTTCATCGAACGGGTCGTGAACACCATGTCCCCGATCATAGTTTAATTGTATCGGGTCACCTAAATGATATTCGTAGTCGGGACGAATATCCCACATTTTGTCGTGGAGTTGCTCACTATTCAGCTTGATATGTACCACGTCACCATCCACGAGGGTGATGAGACTGTAGGGCAGATAGCGATCCTTTGCAAAAAGAGTACCTTTGTGCAGAACAAAAGAGTCTTCGTAAAGATGGGATATGTGCCCTACGGGGTGATTGTCGGAAGTATAGACATGCATATGTGGATGAAGGTCTTTCTGACTCCATTGCGTCATAAGGGATGTCTCACTTTCTGCTGTTAATGTAGCGTCTATATGATAGCACGTCTTATCTGCATGAAAGGTTTCACACCTGGTTGCATTGACAGTGTATAGAGCAACTTTGAAATGATCAGCAACCCTTTAAGAAGGGGGCAGGCAAGGGAAAAGGCAAGTGCGAAGCATGCTCTGCTATCTATAATACGGCGGGGCGATAGCCGTTTTCATAGTAAGGGCGCATCTCGAGCGCGCTCTGATGCTTGTGGTCGTTTGTTCTTACCGTATTGACAGTGCTATGCTACAGGTGTATAATAGCGGTGTTCCGTGAAGGACATAGCGAGTAGGACAAGGCCGATGTTCTTCCAGTCCTGTCGGTCGGCGTAATTGGGTCCTGCGCGGCAGATGTTTGCGAACCCCGCCAGGTCCGAGAGGAAGCACCGGTAAGCAGACCTCTCTGGGTGACGCAGGGGAGCCTGATTACGCTGACCGGCAGGACTGGGCGAACATCGGTTTTTGTCTGTAATGCAGCCGAATACGGCTCAATGAGATTCTGGATGACGTGGCCCGTCATTACCAACGCATCGACGGGAGATGGCAGAAGCAATGGCCTCACAATCGCTGTACCGCAAATGGCGTTCGCAGACGTTCTCCGACCTCGTCGGTCAGGAGGAGATTGTTCGTACACTGAAGAATGCGCTTAAAAATGGAAATCCCGCACACGCCTATCTCTTTACCGGTCCACGCGGCACGGGCAAGACCAGTACCGCACGTCTGCTGGCGAAAACGATTAACTGTCTGTGTCCCAAAGATGGTGAGCCGTGTAACGAATGTCAGCAATGTCGGGAGATTATGGCAGGTACCTCGTTCAACGTGATTGAGATTGACGCGGCCTCAAATCGTGGCATCGATAGCATTCGTGAGTTGCGCGACAAGGTGATGGTGCCCCCTGCGACTGGCAAGTATAAGGTGTATATTCTTGATGAAGCGCACATGTTGACCACCGAGGCTTTTAACGCCTTGCTCAAGACGCTGGAAGAGCCACCTAAGCATGCGATCTTTGTGTTGGCGACGACTGAAGTGCATAAGATGCTGCCGACCGTCATCTCACGTTGTCAGCCATTCTATTTTAAGCGTATTTCCACGCAACGGATTGTGCAGCATCTCGAATTTGTAGCTGCGCAGGAAGCGGTCAAACTGGAGCAAGGAGCGGCGGAGCTGATTGCCCGCGCGGCTGCTGGTGGCATGCGTGATGCGTTGAGTCTGCTCGATCAGGCTATCGCGTACTGCGGTCAGGAGATTGGCCTGGAGCAGGTGCAGGCTATGCTGGGGGTAGCCGACCCGCGTGCTGTGCAAAAGTTTATTGCACATGTTGCCAATCTGGAGAGTGCTGCTGGTCTGCACCTGATTCATGAGCTGGCCGATTCGGGTGCAGACCTGCGCCAGATCAATACGCAGATCGCCGATTTCTGGCGCAGCCTCATGCTGGCGAAAGCGGGCGCTGACGTAGCGGCGATTATGGATCGTACTGAGGACGAGGTGCGTGGCATCAGGGAGTTGATGCAATACTTCACACAGGATGAACTAACTGAATACGCGCGTATTTTTGCGTTGAATGACCTGATGCAGAAGAATCAGGGGTCGCCGCAACTCGCGCTGGAACTGGCATTGTTAAGCAGCATTGAGCTGCATCGCCGCGTCAATGGAGGCCAGAGTGTTAATCAGGTGCTTTCATCCTCTACACCTGCAGTAGCCTCTGTGCCAGCCACTATTTCTCCAGCTCCAACGCAATCGCGCCAGGAGCCGACGCACCAGCCTACGACAAATGGCTCTCAGCCGTTGCGTACTGTATCGCCTGTTGCGCCGGTTGCCCCGGCAACGCCGGTGACAGCGACACCCACACCTGTACCATCTGTTGCAACCGATGATGCTTTGCCGGATTGGGAGGATATGAGTACTCATGATGAAGATGAGGCGGAGGAGGTTGCAACGCCCGGAGTATCCACTGTATTCGCATCGTCTAGCTCATCTGCTTCCGCCGTGCCAGAGAAGAGTGATGTTAAGGGGTTTGAGGACGGTGAGGATGAGCAGGAAGAGGAACTCTCTCTAACAGTGGCGCAGTTGCGCGAAAAGTGGGACAGCATCAAACGGCGGGTCAGAACCTATCAGAAGGATGGCCCGATGATTGCTGCTGTCTTAAATGATTACAGCGTTGTGTCTATCGAAGCCGGTGCGCCTCATCCTGTGGTGGTAATGAAGCCTGCCTCTAAGTTTCACTATAGTGCTATGCAGAAGCCAGAACGCTGTCAGGCGGTGGAGTGGGCAATTAAGCTGGAGCTGAATCAGGAATGTAGCGTGAAGATTCTACCGTTTGGTCAGGATGGCGTGAATATGCGCAACGTTTCCCTGTCGGGAGGGCCACCGGTCGGTAATCATAGCCACCCGTCAGTGATGCAGACACGTGAGGCAGCAAGACCTGCCCCAACGATGCCGAAGCGGCAGCCTGAGCATAAACAGGAGACTGCTTCAAAAACGAATGGTACAGAAAAAGCACTTGCCAGAAAGAACAGTGTGAGAGAGAATACTACTACGATGTCCGCAGCGCAGCAGGAGGTACCGCAGAGCCGACAAGAGCGTGTGACACAGCGCGCTAAGAGTGACCCTGTAGTGTTGGAGGTGATGCGTATTTTCAAGGCGGAAGTGAAGGACATACAGTTAAAATAAGGAGCGTTACTTCTTATGAACATGCGTGAGATTCAGAAGATGCAGCAGCGTCTAGTCAAGATGCAGGAAGATCTGGAGAAGAGTAAATTTACGGGTACGGCGGGCGGTGGAGCAGTCACAATTACAATGACAGGCAAATTTGAGATCACGGATGTTAAGATTGACCCTGAAGCATTTAGTGCCGAAGACATTGAGGAGCTGGAGGTAATGGTGAAGGCGGCTGCCAAAGATGCCTTTGATAAAGCGACAGAGGCGCAGCAGAAGCTGATCAGCAATGCCACCGGCGGGATAAAGATACCGGGATTGTTTTAGAGATGAGCGAACTCGCACCACCAGTGGCAGCGTTAATAGAAGAATTTTCAAAGCTACCGGGGGTCGGCGTCAAAACGGCGCAGCGTCTGACCTTCTTTCTGTTACGTAGTCCTGCTGACCAATCACGCCGGTTAGCGGAGGCTATTATGCGCATGAAAGAGAGCATTGTCTACTGCTCTCGTTGCTATAATATCACCGATATCGACCCGTGCCAGATTTGTAGCAATCCGGCGCGTGAGCAGGAGACGGTCTGTATAGTCGAGGAACCACTTGATGTGCTGGCGCTGGAGAAAACGGGTGTGTACAAGGGGCTGTATCACGTGCTACACGGTGCGCTCTCTCCACTCAATGGGATCGGACGCCGTGATTTACGTATTGATGAACTGCTGAGGCGGTTGGAACACGAGCCGATCCGCGAGGTACTGATAGCTACCAATCCGGGAGTGGAGGGGGATATGACGGCGGCCTTCATCAAGAGGGCGATCCGCGAGGAACTCAAGCGCGACGATGTGCGGATCACGGCGCTGGCACGGGGCTTGCCGATGGGCGGCGAACTGGAGTATGCGGATGAGGGCACGCTTGGGCGTGCCATTGAAGGGCGACGAGAATTCTAGCGCACGGTCTACCGGTTGTTGCATCGTTTGTTTTGTGCTTGACAGAGCTATATGCCTGTGGTACTATTGTTCTAAGTTTGGCGAAAGCAGTCAGGGAGAGTGGCTGTTTTCCGGTTTTTCATCCTTGCCAAAGAATGTTCCTGGAGAAGCAACATAGCACAAAGCTGCGTAAGCGAACAGTATGCAGCGAGGGCTTACCATCGACAACTGTTTTTTTCCTGTGTAGGGAAGAAGTGCGTTTCAGAAGGAGGATGCCAGAACGGGATAATACTGCCTGATCTGGCAAGGAAACAATGGCAACGAGTAAGAAAGAAAAAGCCGCGGCAAACAATGCCAATACCGCAGGTATGAGCGAGCGAGAGAAAGCGATAGAGCTAGCGTTGTCGCAGATCGAGCGGCGTTTCGGCAAGGGCGCGATTATGAAACTGGGCGAGGCGGCCAAGGTACATGTAGATGTTATTCCTACTGGCTCTATTGCGCTGGACCTGGCGCTAGGCGTAGGAGGCATTCCCAGAGGGCGTATTACCGAGATTTATGGGCCGGAGGCTTCAGGTAAGACGACGCTGTGTCAGCATGTGATTGCCAATGCGCAGCGCGCCGGGGGTTTTGCCGCCTTCGTTGATGCTGAACATGCACTCGACCCTACTTACGCTGCGCGTTGTGGTGTTGACATCAACAATCTTCTGATCTCGCAGCCGGATACCGGTGAGCAGGCATTAGAGATAGTGGACGCGCTGGTGCGTAGCAATGCCGTCGATGTCGTGGTGGTTGACTCAGTAGCTGCTCTGGCCCCACGAGCTGAGATCGAAGGCGAGATGGGAGACTCGCATGTTGGTCTACAGGCCCGCCTGATGAGTCAGGCGATGCGTAAGCTAACTGCTGCCATCAGTAATTCAAACACGGCGGTTATCTTCACGAACCAGTTGCGTGACAAAGTCGGTGTCATGTTTGGCAGCCCTGAGACGACCGCTGGTGGCAAAGCGCTCAAGTTCTACGCATCGGTGCGCCTGGATATTCGTCGTACTGACTCGATCAAACAAGGCCAGGAGGTGGTTGGTAGCCGCACTCGTGTTCGTGTCGTCAAGAACAAGGTGGCTCCGCCGTTTAAAACCGCTGAATTTGACATCATGTACAGCGAGGGTATTTCGCGTGAGGGTGGCCTGATCGATCTGGGTTTGGAGATGGGTATTGTGAAGAAGAGTGGAGCGTGGTTTACTGTTGGCGATATTCGTCTGGGTCAGGGCCGTGAGAATGCGAAAGAGTTCTTGCGCCAGAACAGCGATGTGGCCTCTGCGATTGAGGAGCAGATTCGTGGCAATATGCTAGCGTTCAAGTCCGGTGAGATCGAAGGAGTTGAGGATATTGAGGATGGAGAGGATGGAGGCGATGGACTGTTACTTACAGATGAAGAATAGTGTCCTCATGTAGGAGGAGCAGAGGCTATGGCACTCATCATTGGGTGCCATAGTGTTTACGCATTTTCTTCTTCGCCATAAGCATTGTTGTTTGTCTTCTCCAGTATTTCCGGCAATTTTTGTTCCAACTCTGCCTGTTCAAGCCGCACCAGGGGACGCTCATCGGTTGAAAGCAACTTTTCTAATTGCTCTCCTTCGATCAGTGGAGGCTCCAGTGCTTCAGCGGCAGGCTCAACCTCACTCCACCATCGTGCGATTACTGCCGGGTCTACTTCGCCCAGTTTACTGGTTTCAGCTTGCTGCATCGACCAACCGATGATAGCGTCCTCTAAAGGTACCTCGTAGCCCAATTGTTGGCTCAGCTTCCATTTATGATCTAAAACGGCAAAATAGGCTTGTAATGGGTTTTGATCGCTGGTCAGATGGCGGCGTAACAGGAGAATAGCCGGTAAATGGTAATGGTCGTACCAGTCTTGCGCGGCTTCTTCGATGCTTACCGGACGATTCTCTTTCTCGCTGAGAATAGCTTGATGGCCCAGGATCATGTTATAGAAGCGGGGAGCATAGAGGCGCGGCACAGTGATATGCAAAAGGTCATGGATACGTTGCTGGTACCAGCCGGGACGGATGGTAGTAAAGTGCCGCAGGGCCTGACCGGTTGCGCCGAGCAAGGAGTAGCCGGCTCGGTTGAGCGATTGTAGGAAATGTTGAAGCTGATAGAAGGTAGGATAGTTTGGAGCGGTGGCAATCACTGCATGCTCGTGGCGTAACCAGTAATAGTGGCGCTGGAAATAGCGGAAATCGGCTTCACTGAGCAATTGGGTGTCTTCAGGCAAATTGCGGGCGATACGTAAATCTTCAGCTTGCCAGGCCAACGATTCGCCGAAAGAGGCCAGGTCTTGTTCGCGCAAGCCTTCGCTGATAGGTTCGGGGAAGAGTTCGGCGGTTTCGGCATCGGCCATGATAGCCAGAATGCGTCGTCCGTCAATGCGCATGAGGACGTTAGCCAGTGAAGGATCGCCCCAGTAGACGCCATGCTCGTGGAGTTCTAGTATCAGAAGGGCGATAGCAGAGAATAAGCGCCTTTTTGTTCTTTTCGAGAAGGGGATGCGGTAGAGGATTGAGTGGGGGATGACTCTGGGTGCCAGGCGGGTCACGGTATAGCCGCGATCTCCGCTTATGTACTGGCGGATGCCTCCCAGTTGTGGTACTTCGAGCGCGATGGGTGGTGCGGGCACAGTGACCGTACCAACGGCGGTCAACGTGGGGATGCCGCGCAGTTCAATGGCGCGCAGGTTATATACTTCACGTTCTGCCATGTGGGGTGTTGTTTCTTTGATGGCATAGCGCGCGCCATCTCGCTCCACAAAGACTACCGGGTGGCGGGATTCGCCGCGTCGGATCATCAGGAGCGGTACGCCATGCTCTTTCCAGGTTTCCAGACGTTCTTGCCAGGGTAGCCCTTCCAGGCGCTGGCGATCATCCGGGGCCATCGAAAATTGAATGCCTTCCATATTGTTGACTATGGCAAGTCTCCTTTGCGTGGTCTAGTCAAGACTCATAACTGCTCAAATGATAGCATGAGGGAACTAGACGGCGCAAATGGCACTTTGTCTTTATGGCTCACCTCGATGCTATTGTGTCTGTGTTTCCCAATGTCTGAGCAAGGCGCTGTAAGATTGGAATATAATATGAGGCGATGAATACAGATAGGGGAGGCTTCTATGGGTACTGTCAGTTTTGACTTCAAGGGTGAGGTTGCGCTCATCACCGGTGGCTCACGCGGATTGGGTCTGGAGATTGCGGAGGCTTTTGGCGTGGCTGGTGCGACTGTGGTGATTACGGCGCGGCGCGAGCAGTGGTTGCGCGAGGCCGAGCAGTCGCTGAAAGCGCAGGGCGTAACCGTTCATGCGCTGATTTGTGACGTTGCGAATGTCACCTCTGTCGAGCAAACGGTGCGGCAAGTACTGGCTAGCTGTGGCAAGGTCGATATTCTGGTCAATAACGCTGGTTTAACGTGGGGTGCGCCTGCCGAAGAGATGCCTTTAGAGCGTTGGAAACAGGTCATTGATGCTAATATTACTGGAACGTTTTTGATGTCGCAACAGGTAGGACGGCACATGCTTGGGCGTCAAAAGGGCGTGATTATCAACATTGCTTCTATAGCGGGCCTTAGTGGTGGGCAGTTGAACACGGTGGGTTATAATGCCAGCAAGGCGGCGATTATTAATTTCACACGCGCACTGGCGGTGGAATGGGCGACACGAGGAATTCGCGTCAACTGTATTGCGCCAGGAATGTTCAGAACGCGCATGACGGAGGCGATCATCGAGCGTGCGGGTGCGATGGTTGCCAGTAGTACACCGATGAAGCGTATTGGTCGGCCCGGTGAACTGGCCCCAGCAGTTTTATTTCTGGCCTCTGAGGGAGCGAGCTATATTACGGGTCAGGTGTTGCCGGTTGATGGTGGCACAACAGCTAGATAGGCCCGTTATTAAGGGGTGTTATTATGGCTACTGACGTTGCGACTTCGCAGCCGACATCTGCATCAAAGAGTATTCCCTTTATTAAGAGAGAGCCGCTGGTAGGGAACTGGCTGGAGCATGATCGTGACCGGCTGAGTTTTTACTTGCGGCTGTATCGTGAATGCGGTGATGTTGCAGGTATGCACTTTGGGCTATTCCGAGCGATTATGTTCAGCACATCAGAATATGTTCACAGCATTGCAGGCAGCGTAGATTGATGGATCCGGCCTTTCAGCCGCGCCAGATTATGAGCTATGCTGATACAATGGTTGCGTATAGTGAGCTAATGGCCAAGCAGTGGAGCGAGGGAGATGAGCTGGATATTGAACGTGCCATGACTGCCGTGACTATGAGTATTGTCGGCAAGGTGTTGTTCGACGCCGATGTATTTACCGAAGCCGATGAGATTGGTTCTGCCATAGCAACCGTGCTTGAGCGAATTACCAGGAGGATCTCATCGCTGATCTCGCCGCCCTATAGCTGGCCTACACCGGGCAATCTGCGAGCGAAGCGCGCGGCGGCTGTTTTGCGCGAGCGTATTCAAAAAATGATTGATGAGCGCCGGACTTCGGGGCGGGAGCGCAATGATTTTCTCTCGTTGTTGCTTAATGCTCGTGATGAAGATGGCAATGCGATGAGCGATGAACAAGTGATGGATGAGGCGGTGACGCTCTTTGGAGCCGGACACGAGACAACGGCCACAGCGCTGACCTGGACATGGTATGTGCTAATGCAGCATCCAGATATCTATGCGAAGGTGCAGCAGGAGGTTGATACTGTCTTGCAGGGGCGCGTGCCGACCTATACCGACTTACCCCGATTGCCGTACTGCCTGCGCGTTTTGAAAGAGGTGATGCGGCTCTATCCACCGGCCTATGCTTTTACTAGAGTGGCGCTTCATGACATGAGGATTGGCGACTGTCAGTTACAGAAAATGGATACAGTGTTCATTTCGCCTTACGTGTTACATCGGCGACCAGACTACTTCCCTGAGCCAGAGCATTTTGATCCCGACCGTTTCATACCGGAGAACGAGAAGAAGCTGCCGCGCTATGCCTATCTGCCCTTTGGAGCCGGACCCCGCATCTGCATTGGCAACCACTTTGCGCTGATGGAGGGTCACCTGCTGCTGGCGACGCTGGCGCAGCGTGCCACCTTTGAGTTGTTACCGCAGCCTGAAATTGTGCCCGACCCGGCGCATCATCTCACCATTCGCCCACGCACGGGTGTGAAGGTGAAAGTGCATTTGAGAAAGATACATGCTAATTAGATTAGAGCAGGTAACGATGTCTGCGTTGGTCTGTGTTGGTGGGCACGGCCAATAGTTCGCTGGAAAATATCGCGTTCTATCAAAAATGCGGTTTTCGCATGGATCACGTGCGCCGTGACTATTTTGTCTATGTACAGCCACCAGTCATACAGAACGGTATTGTTATGAGAGATATGCTGGTGTTGCGCTACTCATGGAAATGAGATGCAGGGTGGTGGCCCTGGTGATCTCGACGAATTGGAGAAACTGTGCTACACTTCGTTCAAGCTAGTAAAAAAGTATAATATTCTGTTCTCTGTTTGTGATGAAACGAAAAGAAAAATAGAAGAGCGTTTACTCATGTTTTGTGAAGGAGGATCAGTTCATGGCTACCTGTACAGCATGTGGTACTGATGTCACCGGTAAGAAGTTTTGCCCGGAATGTGGTACACAGGTTCAGCAGACGCCAGCGGTGAATGCTGCTCCAACATCCAATGTTTGTCCCAGTTGTGGGGGAGAGGTAACGCCGACGGCCTCTTTCTGTATGCATTGTGGTGCATCGCTGAAAGCTCAGAGTGTAGCGTCGGTTCCGGTATCGCAGGTAGCCGCGCCTCTGTTCTGTAACAATTGTGGCAGGCAGGCCCCCGCCGGAACGCGCTTCTGTCAGCACTGTGGCAATGCACTCGCCGCGACTGCGCCGGTTGCACCGCCGACGGCGATAGCGGGAGGTCAATACCCACAATATCCGCAGCAGCAGTATGCTCAGTATCAACAGTCGCAACAGTATCCGCAGCAATATCCACCACAACAATATCCGCAACAGTATGGGCAGCAAGGTGTGGGACAAGCTTATGCACAGTACCCGCAGCAGGCGCAACAGATGGTCTTGCGCTGTCCTACCTGCCAGGCTATCTCGGCTGTTGGCACGCAGTATTGTCCGGGATGTCGTACTAGTTTGGTGAATGTTGTACCGACTCCGGCCTATATGGCGCAGCAGGGGCAACAGAGCAGCCTGGGTGGCATGTTGCAGGGAGCAGGCGGCAATGGTATGTTGATGGGCGCACTGGGAGGTGCGGCGGCAGTGATCGGCGGTGAGATGCTGTTGCATGGGCTTGAGAACGGCATCGCCAATCGCGTGGAAGGTGATATGGGGTATGGTTACGAGCATCATCGTCACCATCATCGCCGAGAAGAAGGCTTGCTTGGTGAACTGGGTGATGTTGCCAATGACCTGGGTTTGTTCTAATCTCTAGAATGATGCCCCTGGCAAGTTTTTTGTGGCAGGCATAACAGCCAGGACATAGTGCCTACGAGAGATGCCACTACATGTAGTGACACCTCTTGTGGGTATCGTGCTTGCCGTAATCTGTACCTAATAGCACGGATGGGCTACTATTCTTCCCATTGTATTCCCTTTCTATTGCGATGCGGCGGTAAACCGTCTATAATACAGCAAAGTGCAAGGTATTTCTGTCTATCGAAATCTGTAATCTGTTAATTTCTACTGATAGGATTTGCAAGGAGTGGAGCGCGCTCTTGCGTGATTGGGCAAGTGTGGAACTGGCGCGCTCAATGGTCGAATGAATTATAAGCGAACGAAGCTAGATAACGGTTTGCGTCTGCTGACTGCCCCCATGCCGGGAATGCGTTCTGCCAGTATCGCCTTTTTTTTCACGGTTGGCTCGCGCTATGAGCGAGACGAGATTGCAGGCATTTCACATTTTATCGAGCATATGCTCTTTAAAGGTTCGTGGAATTATCCGACAGCGCGGTTGCTCTCTGAGTCGATTGAGGGGATTGGTGGCACGTTTAATGCGAGTACCGGTAAGGAATTGACCAGTTATACGGCGCGTGTGCCTGCTGAGTATCTGGCGGAGGCGTTGCAGGTGATGGGGGATATGGTGTTGCATCCGCTCTTCGATCTCAATGAGATGGAGAAGGAGCGCAACGTGATTATTGAGGAGATCAATGCGTCCTACGATGACCCGCAAGAGTGGGCAAACCTGTTAATTGATGAGGTGATGTGGGAGGGTCTGCCGTTGGGGCGAGACGATGCTGGTTCGGTAGAGACGGTAGCGAGGTTGCAGCGGCAGCAGTTGATCGAGTATCATACTATCTATTATCGCCCTAATTCGCTGGTCTTAAGTATTGCCGGTAATATTGATCAGCAGCAGGTAGAAGACCTGGTTGAACAATTATTTGGGACATGGGAGGCGGGTGAGCATCCGCATTGGTTGGAGTCGTTGCCGCCACGGCACCCTGCGCAGCCGGTCAAGATAGTGAAGAAGGCGACTGAGCAGAGCAATATCTGTTTAGCTACGCTTGGTATACCCTATACTTCTGCCGACTACTATCCATTTATGCTCATCAATACGATCCTGGGGGAGGGAATGAGTTCGCGGCTCTTTCAGACGATTCGCGAGGAGCGTGGTCTGGCCTATGATATAGGGAGTTATTTTAATAGTTATTATGACACGGGGAGCTTTGTGGTGAGCGCGGGTGTGGAACCGAGGCGTGTTGAGGAGACGATCCGAGCAACATTGCTTGAACTCAAACATGTCTGTGATGAACCGGTGTCCAGTGAGGAGCTGGAGCGTGCAAAAGCCTATATGCGCGGAGGTATCTTGCTGGGCCTGGAGGGAACACAGCAGGTTGCATCCTGGCTTGGCAGTCAGGAGAGCTTAAGGGATCATGTGCGCGATATCGATGAAATGATAGCGCGTGTGAATGCAGTGACTGCACAGGATATTCAGCGCGTGGCGCGGGCTTGCTTTGCTCCTGAATGGCGTCGGCTAGTATTGATTGGGCCAGAAGATGCACGACGAGCAGGGTACTTTGAAAAGTTGCTTACAAGCGTGTAAAGCGGGAAGAGGAGACCTGGTGTTATGGCACAAATGACACTTCATGATTACTTGCAAGAGACTGAAGACGCGATTGCGGCGGGCCGTCTTGACGATGCACTCGCGCATTGTCAGCAGATACTGGCGCAATTCCCAGGCTCGCTCGAAGCCAACCGCCTGCTCGGTGAGGTTTATCTGGCTCAAGGACGGCTGGAAGAGGCACGACAGTTCTTTGATTGGGTGCTGATGAACGATCCAGAGAACGTAGTGGCCTACTGCAATCGCGCACTGGTCTGTCAGAAGATGTCTGATGTTGATACGGCGCTGGATTGCTACCAGCAGGCGTATGAGTTGAGCGGTGGCGACGGCACAATCCGCAGGCAATTTAACCAATTGAGTGCCCAGATTGGGCAGCCTCCTTTCATGTATTCTCGTGCCGGTCTAGCGCGCCTCTATATGCGAGGTGATCTTTTGTCCCATGCCTTGTTGGAGTGGGAGGCGGTGCTGGCAGTGATGCCGGATCGACTGGATGCGCGCCTGGGTTTGTTGGAGGCCTATTGGCGTAAAGGGGACGAAGAGAAAGTTGCACAACTGTCGGCCCAGATTGTTGAGGATGTGCCTGAATGTCTCAAGGCCCTGGTGTTGCTGGCCTATACTACTGCGCCCAGAAACAGTCAGAGGGCGCTGGAACTACTTCAGCGTGCACAGGCGCTTGATCCTGAAATGGTGATGGCGCAAGAACTCTTTGCCGACACTATGGCAAGCCAGCCAGCGCATCCCTTCTTCATGCTCTGGAAGAAAACGCCGGTTCTCATCGATCTAAGCGGTAGCTTGCAGCCACAACCAGGTGTCTATATAGCGCCAGTATCTTCCTCTGCTGCGCAGCCCGTGCCAACAGATTCCTTCTCATCATGGAGTGATTTGGGGAATTGGGGGAGTCTTGACACGCTTGTACCTCAGAAACAAGAGCAGCCGGTGAAGCAAGAAGCGTCTGTTCTCTCATCCTGGGGCAATGCAGAAGGGGAGGGCGTCGAGCCTTGGCGTGCATTAGAGCAGAGGCAGGCCCCGGTAAATGGAAGTGTTGTATCCAACTCCCCATCGGGTGCTGCATGGAGTTTCGACCTTGAGCAGATAGCCAATAGGGAGAACATGGATGTGCCTGCGCAGGCCTCGAGTAGTTTTGCGGGCCTGACGTCTTTTGCGCAAACGTCTGCATCAGCATTGAGTTGGGAGCAGCCGGAGCCATTTTCTGACGGACGTTTCTGGGAGAATGCGGCGGGAGAGGCAAAAGATGAGCCGGTCCCCGATGTTTACTCTTTGTCTCCGTCGTTGGGCAGTAGTGCTTCGTCCAATCCACCATCCTGGTTGAATATGCTGGCACAGAGCGAAACTTCCAAAGGGGAGCCGATAGCGATGGCCCCGGCGGAGGTGGCTCCTCTCGTGCCCGCTCAGTCGAAACAGGCTGTACAGGATGAGCAATTGGAAGGGGAGACAAAGTCCCCTGTTGTAAAACAATCTGCGGCAGAGTCGGTGATACGCCCTGTGAAGACGGAGGAGTCACCATTTTCCTGGGGCAATGAATCGGCAGATGAGGAAGAGGCCTTTGGTTTTGGCCCGGAGTGGCTGAAGACATTGGGGGCGACGACGCTGAATGATACTGAAGCAGAGGAAGCTCCACGAGAGGAGGCGCGCCAGGTTCCCACGTTCAGTAATGAGAGATCGGTAGCGGAGGAAGGCCCTGGCGGGCAGGTAACGCAAGAGGTGAATCTACGTGATGTCTGGCCACAACAACCGGCGGTAGCTTTTGAAGATTGGACAAAGCAGATAACGCAAACGTCGCAAGCCGCCGAAGGCGTAGCGCCATCGGAAACTGTGGCAGAAGAGTTGACCACGTTGGAGAGTCTTGAGCAAAGGCTGCATGCGCAAGGTTTTGTACCATTAGAGCCAAACACACTTTCAACTATTGCGCAGTCAGAAGAGGTTATCTCCGATGAACGGATTGAGCCAGAAGTACGAGAAGAAGAGCAATCAAAGCGCGTGCCACGTGTGGAGGAGAAAGTAGAGCGTGATTTCTCGCTCTCATCAGCTCTGGCCCAATTTGGCCCCTTGCCTGCTGAGCAAGCACCGGTGATGCCATCGATACCGGCAACACCGGTGGTTCCTGAGTTGCCTGTGTCAGCGCCTCCCGTTGTGCCTGCTGAACCTATCAGAGTGGCAGCCAGGCAGCAGCCAGCGGAGCCGGTGGTATCTCTATCAACGACAGCATCAACGAGCAATATTGCTGATGACCAGCGGCGAGAACGGCTGGTGCCGTCGGAGACAGGTAAGCAGAGACAGTATGAGGCAAAAGTGCCTATTGTCCCGGCTCCTGCCCAGGCGGAAGTGACGAAGGTGCCAGCAGCCCGCGCAGAGGGATTGATGGATAGTGAATTAGAGATGACGATGAGGCGACCGGCAGTGCGCGTACAGTCTATGTCTTCGCGTGGGAGCAGTAATCGGGGGCGCGGTACTGCATCTCCTACGAGCGGAAATATTCGTGAGGCGTTGCCCGGTGAGCCGCAAGGACAGGGTAGTGCAGCTAATTACCGTGAACATCTGGTGCGCGGTTATCAGCATCAACTGGTGGGAGATTATGACGAAGCCATGCAGGAGTATCGGTTGCTGATTCGTAATGCGCCGGAGTTGCTCGGCGAGGTAGTGAGTAACGTGCGCGCTCTTTTGAAGCTGGCTCCCAAGTACTCGGCTGGTTATCGGGTGCTGGGTGATGCCTATATGCGCCAGGGGGAATATCTGCAAGCGATGGAGGCGTACAATAAAGCGTTGACGATGGCCAAGAAAGCTCGTGGTATGAACTGAGAGCCGGTGGATATATGGATACGCGGTAAGCGCTACACTGCTTAAAAAGGAGTCCTGCTGTGGAGACAATTCTGCAACGGTTGACCGAATTAAATGAGATCATCAATGCGGTGCTGGTAGGAAAGGATGGTCTGATTGTCGCTGGAACGCTGCATAGTGAAGATGAGGAAATGGTTGGAGCGATGTCGGCGGCTGCATTTGGCTCTATTACGAACTTCACTACGCAGATAAATAATGGCCAGATGCGCCACGTCATCATTGAGACGAAGACGGGGACGATTCAGATGGAAGAGGCGGGTGACCTGATTCTGGTGGTGACGACAAAGCCGACCGGCAATATGGGACGTGTACGTCTCGAAATGAAAAAGGCCTGTCAGCAACTGACGCAGTTGGTGGCTAGCTATTAATAAATATAGAATAGATACTTTGTTGGAAAGAGAGATTAGTTGTAATGGAGCGAACGCTTGTTTTGTTGAAGCCCGACGCGGTTCAGCGCGATCTGGTCGGTGAGATTATTTCTCGGCTTGAGCGCAAGGGTCTCAAGCTGGTGGGCATAAAGATGATGCAGCTTCCTGGTGATCTGCTGGATGTACATTATAGTCATCTAGTTGGACGTAGTTTTTATCCAGAGATCCGAGCTTTTATGCAGCGCACACCCGTCATTGCCTGTTGTTGGGAGGGTGTCGATGCTGTGAATACCGTGCGTCAACTGACCGGGATCACGAAGGCCCGCGAGGCCGCTCCTGGTACCATTCGCGGTGAGTTTGCAATGAGTGTGCAGACGAATCTGATTCACTGTTCTGACTCCCTGGAGACGGCTAAAGCCGAGGTTGAGCGCTTTTTCAAGCCGGAAGAAATATTTGAGTACGAGGATGTCCTGGAGGCGTTCATCTATTCATCTGGTGAGCTAGGATAAGATCAGGCAAGACGGAAAAAGGGATTCTGGTGAAACGCTCTCAGGAAAAGGTGATAGAACCTTCCTGAGAGTGTTTGTATGTGGATTCAACAGGTATAGTGCGGTAGCAGAAAGAGAGCATGGATGTGTAATGAGCGAGAATGTTAATAACGTTGTTGGATTAAGAATACTGTAGAACCGATGACGTTTTTAACAGGCCTCGTGGGCAGTGACAGGAGCTTCCTGTTCAGTAGTTTTCTTCACGTTGGATCGTTTCTTTTCGGCCAGTCGCCAGCACATGCTTTTGCTTTGAAAGCATTTATCCTGTTCTTCGGATGTAACCGGTGGCGTGTTTTTCATGCAGAAGACCTGGTATAATGGCTCGCCTGCCGCGTGGTTATTGCCAGGAAACCAGCGTTCGCGGTAGAACGGGCAGGCATTTTTGTGCCTCCGCCAGTTTGAGTTCTCAGCCGGGTTGGTGTTGAGTGTATATGCATTTGGATTTGACAAACAAGCATCCTCTTTTCTTTTTCAATCGCATCTGCGATGCTCGTTCTTCTTCAACCTCTATGTGGCATGGAAGTGATTTTCTACAGTAGGATAGCCCTGACCATTCTGGGGGCAGAACCATCATACACTCTGCATCGTAGGACAAGTATACGACACAGAATGCCAATGGTCAAGGCTCTACAAAGATGAAACATACTGAAAAGTACTGTAATGTTCTATAGTAAAGCAGTGGTTGTCATATCGCGTTATTCTGTGTAACAATAGAAACAGAGCTATAGCAATTTGCTGATACAGCGTGTATCACTAGGGCGGAGAATCATGGAAAATAGAGCGTCTTTTGCTGAGAAGAGGGAGCAGGTACCCTGGACATTACAGCAAACTCTAACGGGTCTTCTACTAACCCTGGTACCCTGGATTACGCTGGCGTTATGGTTAAACGCCCTGAATGGCGGTACTGGCCGCACGACCGCTCTTTCACCGCAGGTTGATCTGATAAATGCCATTGTAGTGTTTATCTTTTCTTCATTGGTCGAGGCAGCCTTTCTGGTTGCTCCATTGATCATCGCGTGGCGAGCTTTCAAGGGCTACATGCATCGGTGGTGGCATGCATTGCAAGCGCTTGGTCTGCGCCGTTTTCAGGTGGGGATGGCGATCTCGTGGATTATACTGCTTTTCCTGGGCGTTTACGCGGTCAACCAGGTCTATGTTTATCTATTGGCAGTTCTGCACCTTCATGTGCAGACAAACGATGAGATTTTGTTGCGGAGCGCTAAATATGCTCCTCTGACCACGTATGGGACGCTACTAGCCAGTGTGGTTGTTGCACCTTTCTGTGAGGAACTCTTCTTTCGCGGCTTCGTATTGATGGGCTTGTTGCGCGCGATGCCTCCTGGTTGGGCCATTATGCTGAGCGCACTGATCTTCGCTATAGCTCATGCCGATCCAGGTTCCTTTGCGGTTCTCTTCATTATTGGCCTGGCGCTGGCCTTCCTGCGCTGGCGCACACGCTCTCTCTGGCCGGGTATTCTTCTGCACCTGTTGAATAATGTTGTGGGTGTGGTGCTGATTGTGCTGGCGATGCGAGGCGTGATACCCGGCTAGGGTGTGCTGCGTGTCTGTTCCATATGCAAGGCCAGTACCTGTCCGAGCAGAGCCAGTGTGAAGGCAACGAGCAATAGCGCGTAGCCCGCCAGCGATGTACTATTGATAAGGGTGCGGAGGAACAGGCAAAGTGCTGCCATGATAAACAGTGCGCCGAGCGTGATGCGCCATGAGCCAGTGAGGGGACGTATCAGCCAGAAAAGTGAGAGCAGGGCCATGACGAAGAAGCTCCCTGTCAGCAGTTGTGGTAGTATAGTCGGCGTTATGACGCTCTGAAAGGCGTCTTGCAGATCAAGCCAGCCCGATGCGAGCGAGGCGAAACCTGTTACCAGGGTGGCGATGCCGACAATGCTGAGCAGGAGGCGAGGGAAAGTTGTTCGTATGGTCGGGCTGGTGATGGCGAATGTTACGAGTTGGATCAAGGCGAAGCCAGACGCAACGATAAAGCACCAGCCATAGGCGGCGTTCATGGCGGCGTAGAAGTAAAGGACGGCTACGCTGCTGCTGATGGTGATGAGGAGGAGGAGCGCGAAGAGCAAGGTAAAGGTAGGTGTCCAGAAAGGCGCTAGTGTTCTCTGGGTAGTATTGATGCCTATCGTTTCCGCTATGTGTGGTGCCGGGGCGGCTTGTATGGCAATCGCAGGAGCCGGGCGTGTAGGTGGCAAGGACGCGCTCACAGGGGTTTGTGGTGTGGTTGGTGGAGAAAACGGCAAAGTGGGAGCCTGGGCAGGTTGTGGGGATGGTGGTATTGCGGTGGTATGGGAGGCTGCTACCTGATTGATACGTTGAAGTATGTTTGCTACTTCCTGCATACTGGCTGGACGGTGTTGTTCATCGCGCGCAAGCATACGTAGTACTAATTGATCTAGTTCAGGAGGTACCTGGGGGTTATAGCTGCTAATAGAGGCGAAGGTGAATTGTTCTCTGGCATAGTAGGGATCGCGTCCCGTCAAGCAATAATGCATCGTTGCACCCAGCCCATAGATGTCGCTGCGTGGATTAGTTTGTGCGAGGCCGTGTTGTTCGGGAGGGGCGTAGCCGGGGGAGCCGAGGAAGACAGTATCCAGCGCCTGTTCTTCTTTGAAGAAACGGGCGATGCCGAAGTCGATCAGAAAAACGTGTCCGTCGGGCTGTACCATGATATTACTTGGTTTCACGTCGCGGAAGATGATAGGCGGGCGCTGCTGGTGCAGGTAGCCTAGTACGTCGCAGAGTTGTAGTGTGTAGTGAATGACCTGTGCGATTGGCAGAGGTCGTCCTTGCGCTTCTTTGATAAGCTGGTGTAGTGTTTTACCTTCAATATAATCCATAACCAGGTAGGCGCGTCCATTTTCACTAAACGAGTTCTGGATGCGCGGCAGATTGGGATGAGAGAGTGCGCTAAGCATGCGTGCTTCCTGCTCAAAACGTGCCTCAGCCTCCGCCAGCTCCGTAGGAGCAATTTTGGCCTGGCTCATCTCTTTGATGGCCACGCGCTGGCGCAGGCGTGTGTCTATACCCTGATAAACTGCGCTCATGCCGCCGCGACCTGCCAGACCAACGATCACATAGCGTTGCTGTAAGATGGATTGTGGGGCCAGCCGCCCCGTCTGTTCGTTAAACATTGTCATTGTCTACCCCCCACTGTGTACTCGAAATTACTCGCTTGATGAAATTCAGATGAAATATAGAATATGCCATAGCTAAAGCTGATCTGTAATGACTATCGCAAGTATAATCGATAGGTAGGAAGTGGTCAATGGTATGAGACACTGATGAAGTGTGAGATGGGCAATAGTTAGAGGATGCTTTGAGCTGTCAGGCCATGCAACTGATCTGTAACCGGCGTTCGCCCTGAATGAGACGTAGGATGCCGAGAAGGAGGAGAAGCAAGGCAACCTGGCTGAAGAAAAGCCGGTCTCCGGCTGTAGGCAAGCCTGGGATGGCAACCAGCATTTGTAGCAAGGCCGAGCTGCCGAGCAGGAAGGTTGGGCCGGGGAGAGCGTGCCAGCAGGAGGGGCGTAGCCACCAGGTAAGCATGGCGAGTGTCAGTAGAGCCTGCGAGAAGATCATTTCCAGGCTGCCAATGGAGCGCGAGAGTGGTGGCAAAGAGAAGTAGAGAAGCGTAGTGATGCAGGCGGCGAGAGGCAGAGACAGATAGAAGAACCAGCTATCCCAGCGTTTGAAAGGAGTACGTGTCATCGAGAGACAGGAGGATGTGGCCAGAAAGGCGCTGGAGGTGGCAGCACTGAGCTGTACCAGTAACGACGTTGTTGATGCGAGAGGCAGAGTACTTAAGAGAGCGCTACCACCGGCGAGTATTGACCAGATACAGCCACAAAGGCCTCCCGCACGCAGCCAGAACATGCGGCTTGAGCGGATCAGCGCTATCCAGAATCCCAGCAATAGGATATCGTAGCCACAGAGTACCGCTCCCATCGGGTAGAGGTTGCCATTCACCATTCCTTGTGTTAGCAAACTTGCGCCACTGAGGCCGACGACAAGGATAGTGGCGAAGAGCAAAATAAAGCCGGGTGTCCAGATTACCAGCGTATCTGGTGTTGGCGGGACGAGTAGTTGCTTATCAGGAGTGTTTGTTTGCTCGACCGGGCTGGCGGCGTGCGTGGCTTCTTTACAATGATTCTGTTCGGATTGCGTGACGCTCTCGGCCATATAGTACTTCCTTGTTGCTGTAATCGCTGTGTTAGTATCTTACGTCATTCTAACGTACAAGGCAATAAAGATGATACTGATGAGGCCGAAAGTTTAGCGTACAGCGGGCCAGAGCCATTGGTAGCGAGAAGGGTGAACTTTGAGCAGATAGAGCAAGGTTGAGGAGTCTAAGCTTAACGACATAGGTACTTCGTCCGTTTATCTGACATCGACATAGAATTGTTGCAGGCGGGCGGCTGGGACGCCAAAGCGATAGAGTATGCGCAGATACCACATGAAACACACACTTTTCCACAGTCCGATGCGTTCGTGGCGGCGGGCCGAAGTGGTGACGTATTGGGGCAACAGAACGACCTTGCCGATCTTACGCAAGGCGGTGATAATTTCCAGATCCTCCATCAGTGGCAAGTTGGGATAGCCGCCAATGGCGCGAAAGCTGTCGGTGCGCACGAAATATGCCTGGTCGCCGGTAAAACTAGTGTACCACTGAGAGCGCAAGTTGGTAGCAAGGGCGACCAGGCGATAAGGCAGGCTGTCGCAGTTGAAGCAGAGGCGAAATGCCCCTGCTATCACTGCTGGTGAACAGAATGCGTTCTCTATGGCATGAAACGCACCATCTGGTAATCGGGTATCGGCGTGCAGGAAGAGCAGCACGTCTCCGCTGGCAATTGCGGCTCCGGCGTTCATCTGGCGCGCCCGCCCGCGCGGGGAGGTGATAACACGTGCGTAGCGTTGTGCAATTGCTACTGTCGCATCCGTGCTACCACCATCGACGACAATGATTTCGCTCTCTACGTTTGTGCATTGTTTGCTCAAATGTACCAGTTGCTGCTCTAATACGGCTTCCTCATTCAGAACTGGCACGATGATCGAGAAACGCATTGACACTTCTCTATTCTTGACGTATTCTCCGTTTGTTTCTATAGCTAGAGTACGTTTAGAAGGCGTGTTGGATTACTGTGTGATGCCACGCATGGTTCCTCAAATTTCTTTGCCGACCAGGCGGGCGGCCTGTTTTTGTAGCGATTGCAGACCCTCGCTAAACCGGACGGGGTAGGGTTGTTCAACAGAGAGGGCACGATACTTTGCCGGTAGGTTTCTCAGATTCTGCTGTGCCAGCTCACGGATCTCTGAAAGTGGTGGCAGGCTGCCTGGAATGATCTCGCCGTTGCGCATGACGGGCCGCAGTAAACGCTGGTAGTTGTCCGGTCGTGGTTCGTGCGCAAGCTGTATCACATCCTCTTCCCAATGGGGGTGCCGATATACCTCTTTTTTGCCCGGCCAGGTCGTCTTAGGGCCAGCAATCTTCAACTTGGGCATTTCGTTGCCATCACCTTCTACGTACCATACCTCTTTATAGACCGTACCCAGCGAGCCACCGGGGATACCGCGTTTTGGTGAGCCAGCACCGCTACCGAGCGAGGTGCCGACACCAAATGAATCAACGACGGCTCCCGCTTGGAGTAACTCCTGTATTTTCCACTCGTCCAGGTCGCCGCTGACGAGGATGCGCACATCGTTTAGCCCGGCGCGATCAAGCTGTTCACGAATATACAGGCTGTCGGCTACCAGGTCGCCACTATCGATGCGCACAGCAGCCAGCGTGTGACCGAGCATCTCTTGATAGCGTAAGGCAACCTCAATGGCGGTGTGAATGGCGGCACGGGAGTCATAGGTATCGAGCAGGAGAGTATAGCGATTGTAGGCAGCGGCGGTGGCTTCAAAAGCCTCTTTCTCGCTGGGATACATCTCGATCAGAGCATGTGGAACAGTGCCTGTTGCGGGCAAACGAAATTCGTAGGCGGCATTCAAGAGCGATGTGCTGGCGCAGCCGCCGATATAGGAGGCACGAGCGACGGTCATCGGTTCCTGAGCGCGCCGGAAGGCAAATTCGGCAACGCGGCGCGGATGGCCCTGTTCGGCGGCGTAGACAATGCGCGAAGCCTTCGTGGCGATCAATGTGGAGAGGCCGATAGCCTGGAGCAAGCCAGATTCGAGCAGCAGGGCCTCGCGGAAAGGGGCTGTGACACGCATGATCGGCTCGTTAGGGAAGGCAATGGAGCCTTCGGGCATGGCGAGGATCTCGCCGGTGAAGCGTAGCGTTGCCAGTTCGTCGAGGAAGGCCGCGTCATAGTCGCGGATATGTGCCAGGAAGCGCAGTTCCTGTTCGGTATAGCGAAATGATTGCACAAATTCGAGCGCCGCTTCCAGACCAGCCACCAGCAAATAAGCGCCACCGAAAGGGGCAGTGCGGGTGTAAAGATCAAAGGTGGTGAGGCCGTTGCGTCCGCTATACCATGAAATATAGGCGGCGTCGGGATGGTACATATCAGTCATCAGTCCTGGGTTAAAACTAGGGGCGCGCCTATGCATGCCAACACTCTCTTCCTAGTTATGGTACGGTAGTTGAGTTAGTGTACATTGTACCATATGGTAACAAGCAATTTCCTCTTTTTCCTGACCCAACTATAAATTATCATGAACAAAGACGGCAGGCCGAACCAATGCCAAATACCGCTGAGGGTTTTTCCCCCAACGGTAGAGCTAAAATGATGGTTTTGTTTAGGATACTATTTCATAAAAACTTGTGCAAATGAAATAGTATCCTTGAAAAATCATCACTCTTGTTTCTTGCGCCCCCGATGCTGTTTCTTCAATGGAAGATCAGAGATAGGCGAAAACAAGGTATGATCTTTACGCGCTTCTGCACTGTTAAAATCCTTGAGATACTCTTTTGTAATCTCAACACCACTATGGCCCATCTCACGAGATAGCTTGAACAGATCACCTCCTCTTTGCAGGTACATCTTAGCAAATGTATGACGAAAAACATGCGGAGAGAACTTAATATCATCAAGACCGCTTCTGTGCTGGATACGCTTAATAATCTCTTGTATTCCGATAAGATGAAGTGGTTTACCGCCAGAACCGAGAAACAATGTTTCCTCATCAGGTTCAGTAGGACGCCGATACTTGTGAATATACTTCCAGAGCAGCTTACTTACTTCTGGATGAATACCAATCTCACGTTCTCTACGCCCCTTACCAAAGACCTTCACAAAGCGATCATTGACGTCAGAAACTTTCAAGCCTACCAGTTCACCGACCCGCATCCCTGTATCCAAAAGGAGCAGAACGATTACGTAATCACGAAAACCTATAGGAGTGCTGGTATCGCAAGCATCTAGCATTTTCTCTATGTGTTCTTGCCGAAATGCCGGAGTAACGCGCACAGGCACTTTAGGCGGAGACAGACGCGCAGTAGGGTTGTTATCAATCAGCTCTTCTTGATAACACCAGTTAAAGAACGACTTGAAGATACGCACAAATGCACGCACTGTCGTCGGAGCCATAGCATCACCTTCACAGCGACGCCCCCTATTCTGGTAAGGATGTTTGGCCGTCAATAAATGCTGGACGCACTGACGCAAATGAACAACTTTTACCTGTTCGAGTTCTCTAATATGGCACTGCTCATCTAGCAACCGAACAAGAATACCAAGACGGTGCCGATAGTCAATCATCGTCGCTTTAGTCCGTCCCTTGACCTCAAGATCAAGCAAAAACTGTGCAACAGCCTCATCAATTTTCATTGTAGTACCCTCTAAGCAGCATCAGTCTCATCCCCAACATGAGGAGCCTCACCATAGTCATAGCCATACAGAAACGCATCCAAAAGCGCCCCATCGTCACCCAGCTCAAGGCCCGCCGCTTGCCGCCGCTCAGCCAGCTCGATGGCCGTCATGAAGCCCGCCGCCAGGCGCTTGAGCCACACCATCTCGGTATGCGACTGATGTTTTTTCGCGTGATAGTCCCGAATATCGCGGAAAATGGTCAGCATGGTGGCAAACAAATTTGGAGCCGTGGCTTTCGCCGTCGGGGGACGCTTGCCACCCACCCACGTCAATTCTTCATCCGCCAGCACCGCCGCGTAGGAGGAGGCATAGCCCACCAGCCCGGTCAGCAGCACGTGCTTCCGACCGAGCCGCCGCGCCCGTCTGACCAGCACCTTGCGCAGATCGGGCGCAGGAGCCGGAGTCAGCCGCGCGAGCAAGGCCGACAACACGGCAGGGTCGAGCGCCCGCAAGCAGTCTACCGCCTCACGTGCTAACGCCCGCAGCACCTCTACCGGCTCATCCACAAAGGCGTGACGTGCCGCGAGTAGCGCACCCGCGCCCGCGTGCGTTTCCTCGTGCCCCGTCCGTTGCTGCTCGACCCCCTCTAACACGCCTAAGGCTTCCTCTAGCAGTTGCTCAGGATGATAGGCAAGCAGGTAATCAACACAGGTTGCCTCATCCATCAGAGCCGCAGGAGCCGAGGCCGCTTCATCGACCACGGTGAAGGCTTCTTGAATGCGTTGCCAGACCGGATGCGTCGGCCAGCGCGAGGGATTGCTGTCCGTGACCCCCTCCAGGTCTACCATGCGTAGCCACTGGAAGGTAGCATAGCGCCACAGCGCCTCAAGGCGACCCAGCGTCTCAAAGGCTTCATTGAGGTCAAACTCAGCCAGAAACTTGCGCTTGAAGCGAAACTCTAAGCGCCAGACAGGTAACGCCGGGTCATAGCCCGCAGGCGACCCCGCCCATACCGTTTCAAACCAGTCCTTGTGATGTGCCTTGATTTCCTTCGTTTTGTGATAGAGTTGTGCCGAGATGGCTGAGCCATGCGAGCCAAAATCCAGCGTGGCAAGCCGTCGATGCACCGTTGTCGCACATGGAAAGCACATGACCTCGTCAGCCCCACTCCCTTCATGGCCCTGCTCACGTATCTTTTCTTCCAGGCTACGCAGGTCGGCAGGGGACAGCCCGCCCGCCTGTTCTTCCTCACAAGGCACCTCAGACCGTGCCCGCATGCGCACCACCCGTGAGACAAAGCAGCGTTCCCAGGCAAGCTGGGAGAAGTCAAAGCCCTGCATATCGACGCAGAGATGGATTTCAGAGGCTTGCTGATAGATCATCCGGCCCAGGAAGTCGTAGAGCATAGCTTCCAGGGCGATAATCGCCTGCTCAGGGCCGAGTGTCCACAACAGATGCGAGGAAAAGCGTGCCTGACAGAACACCCCGCCATTGAGGGAACCAGGGGCGAAAGCCAAACGCACATCATCACAGTGCAGCAACCAGGACCAGACCCCGTGACCGTGAGGGCGCATCAGCACCGTTTGGGCGCAATTCCCATCGGCGAGCTGATAGCGGAAGAGCAGCGAGGTCGGCACATCGGCATGTTCTTTGCGCGCCACCGCTTGCCAGGCATCCAATTGTGCAATTGTCTCATCGGACAAATGCTCTCCATTCGGCTTGCCGTCCTCACCGGCCAACTTGAAATTGACCAGCAAGGTATCAACCCCCGCTTGCAGGATACGTAGCGGAGTTCCCTCAGCCGCAGGTATCTTTCTGGTCTCAGTCATGCATTCCCCCACATTCATCAAGAGCAGGAGCCGGTTCCCGCACTGGGTCAGCATACAGCTTCACCCGGTTATAGTGCGTGACGACCTTCGTGTCATCGGCTTGCACAGCAGCGTGACGGACAAAGCGAAGATGTGAGCGAGCCATCAGATGCAGCACCGCCAGGAAGGGGGAATCGGCTTCCACATCCTCTGTCACGACCGGAAACCAGGGATAGCCCAGCAAGGACGTATCCGACCATCGCCGCCAAAGAGCCACATGATAGCGTGTCATGAGCATGCCTCCTCTCACTGTATCTGTTCCATCTCGTGTAAAAAGGCCAACAAGGCTCGTTCATAGACGGCATCCCGTGTATACGCCTCATCCGTTGGGGTGCAGACCCCCCGCGCCTGACGCCGCGCCAAGTAGGATTGCTCACGCTGCATTTTCTGTTCCAACCAGGCCACCATCTCAGCCAGCCAGCGTGTCCATTCAGCAGATGTCAACTGATCGAAGGACACATGAAGAACGCCAGGAATCCCAGGGAGAGCACGGCAAGACCCAGAAGAAACCGTTTGTCGAGAAAAAGATCGACGCATCAGCATACCTCCTTACAACCGAAAAAGACCAACCCAACCAGGTAAATGGCACCCCACGTGTTACTGTGTTCGTGGGGTGCCACCCACTAGTCATCCGGGTATTGCAACAAATCATGCATCGCCCGTATCTCTTCCTCTGTCTCACCAGATAGACACCGTTCACAGACCCATCCATAGAGCAGGTAGCCGTCAGAATCGGCCTCGACAGCGACATAGCGGCCATTGTCCCCTACCGGACGGTCACACAGGCAGCACAACGTTTCCATGTTCATGGTCATTGTTCCTTTCCCTCTCTGCTTGCTCAAACCTGATGACCGGCGAGGAGGCGCGCCCACAAGGAGCGAGCATCCAGGCCGTAGTAGTAGCGGAAGAAATCAAACAGAGAGCCACCACGGCCCCAGGTATGGCAATACCAACAACAAAGATCGTTGCCGTGCGGGCGATAGACCCACAACGACGGATGCCGGTCTACCCCCGCCGCATGATGCCAGCCAAAGGGACAACAGCCCATGCCCCGTTCGTTCAGCTCGACATAGCGACCGATGACCGCCAGCGGGTCATGGGCACGGCACCAGTCTTGAATCGTTCCATACGTGCGTGTCGTCCCCGATGAGGTGTACAGGGGGCCGGGATATTGAAGGGTAT